>Ga0265336_10000022_pt1 | contig 192716 bp, 182 predicted proteins | sample 42119metaG_FD_193583 | JGI IMG/M metagenome (GOLD analysis project Ga0265336, IMG submission 193583) | Rhizosphere microbial communities from Carex aquatilis grown in University of Washington, Seatle, WA, United States - 4-21-19 metaG | ecosystem: Host-associated > Plants > Roots >... | reverse complement strand
CGATCACGCTGCCCGCGCCGCCGCGCGCCGAGCCGGCCCCGCCGGTGGCTGCGGCCGAAACGCCGGCGTCGTCGCCGAAGAGCGATCTCGCCTTCCTGGACAGCGCCGCCACGCGCGACGCGATCCGCGCCGTCGCCCGCGGCGACACGCTGCGCCGCAAGGGCAACGCCCTCACCGAGGAGGCGCCCGGCAGCGAACTGCTGGCCGCCGACGGCACGCACCAGGGCCAGCGGCGCAACCTGCCGCCGCCCCCGCCCGCCGTGGCGCTGGCCCAGGGCATCGACGCCGCGCACAAGGGCGACTGTTCCAGGGGCGAGTACCTGGGTGGCGGCATGGGCCTGCTCAGCGCGCCCTTCCTGCTGGCCGCCGAGGCCCTGGGCCACTGCGCCCACAAACTCTGAAGCGACACCGCCCCCATGCTCAAGATCCTGCTGCTCGCCCTGGCCCTGTCCGCGCCACCCGCCATCGCCGCCGCCGGCGACGAGTTCGCCGTGCCGCATCGGCTGGTCGACATCGGCGGCCGCAGGCTGAACCTGTTCTGCAGCGGCAGCGGCTCGCCGACCGTGGTGTTCGAGGCGCCGTCGGGCGGCGCGGGCTGGGAATGGTGGGCCGTGCAGCCCCAGGTCGCCGCGCACACGCGCGCCTGCGTCCACGACCGCGCCGGCTACGGCTTCAGCGATCCGTCGCCGCGCGCCGCCGATGTCGAGAACGCCGTCGACGACCTGCACGCGTTGCTGCGCGCCGCGGGCATCGCGCCGCCCTACGTGCTGGTGGGCAATTCGTTCGGCGGCGGCGCCGCGGAGGTGTTTGCGTGGCACTTCCCGGACGAGGTGAGCGGCCTCGTGCTGGTGGAGCCGATGCACGAGGACGAGAACGTCCGCCCCGACGCGCTCACCCACGGCGCGATCACCGAGTCCGAAGGCGACATCATCGCCTTCGGCAACGGCTGCGCGGCGCAGGCGGCCCGGGGGTTCGACCCGAAGTCGCCGGCCTATGAGGACTGCATAGGCGGCGCCAATCCGGCCCTGCCGCCGACGGTTGGCCAGGTCGGACTGCGCCACCGCCTTACGCCGGCGTACTGGCGCGTCCGCCAGGCCGAGCGCCAGGCGATCCCCGCGGATCGCGCGCAACTGCGGGCGGCGCGCCAGCCGCTCGGAGACCTGCCGCTGGTCGTGCTCGTGCGTGGCGTCAGCCCGTACCTGATCCCCGGCAAGCCGCAGAGCGACACCAACAAGGCCATCGAGGCCGCGAACCTGGCACTGCTGACCGAGGTCGCGCACGCATCGACGCAAGGCCAGGTGCGCGTCGTCGCCGGCGCGGAGCACGTGATCCAGGAGTCGCACCCCGAGGCGGTCGTGGCCGCGGTGGTCGACGTCCTCGCGAAGATCAGGCGCTGACGCGTCCGGCCGCGCGATCCACTTCGAGCTGCCGGAGCACGTTGCGCTGCAGCTTGCCGGTGGCCGTCATCGGCAGCGCCTGCACGAACTCGATGTCCTTGGGCGTCTCGTAGGGCGCCAGCCGGCTGCGCACCAGCTGCTGCAGTTCCTCCACCAGCGCGGCGTCGGGCACGACGCCGGCGGCCGCGATGACGAAGGCCTTGACCACGGCGCCGCGCTCGGCGTCCGGCTTGGGCACCACGGCCACCTGGGCGACCGCCGGATGGCGCGCGAGGCAGTCCTCGATCTCGGTGGGCCCGATGCGGTAGCCCGAGGACTTGAACTGGTCGTCGCTGCGGCCCTGGTACCAGAGGTAGCCGTCGGCATCCATCACGGCGCGATCGCCGGTGCGGCACCAGGACTCGAACGGCGCGCCGGTGAACTTCGCGTGCGTGGCGCGCTCGTTGTTCCAGTAGCCGAGGAAGAAGACCGGGTCGCGCTGGCCGTGGATGTCGCGCGCGTGCACCGCGATGTCGCCCGCCACGCCCGGCGCGCACGGTCGGCCCTCGTCGTCGATCACCGCCACGCGGTGGCCGGGATAGGCCCGACCCATGCTGCCGGGGCGCGCCGGCCAGCCCGCGGCCGCGCGGCCGCGGCGCGTGCGATAGCGGCTGCAGTTGCCGACGACGTAATTCATCTCGGTCTGGCCGAACATCTCGTTGACGACCACGCCCAGCTTGTCGCGGCAGTACGCGAACACGCCCTCGCCCACCGCCTCGCCGGCGCTCATCACGCACCGGAGCACGAGCCCCGGGTGGCTCGCGCGCGGCTCGGGTGCGACGCGCATCATCGCCTTCAGCGCGGTGGGAAACAGGAAGGCGTGGGTGACCCGGTGGCGCGCCATCAGCGCCAGCGCGAGGTCGGCGTCGAAGCGGGCGCGCGAGGCGACGATGGTGCGGCCGAAGTACAGCGTGGGCAGCAGCGCGTCCCACAGGCCGCCCGTCCAGGCCCAGTCGGCCGGGCTCCAGAACGGGCCGTCGCCCTCGAACCAGTCCTGGCTGGCGACGAAGCCGCTCAGGTTGCCGACCAGCGCGCGGTGCGGGATCACGGCGCCCTTGGCCGGGCCGGTGGTGCCGCTGGTGTAGATCAGCAGCGCGGGGTCGTCGGCACGGGTGTCGGTGGGCTCGAACTCGGCGCGCGCGGCGGCCAGCGAGGCGCTCCAGGAGACGTCGGCGCGGCCGTCGGCCGCGCCGACGCCCATCACCCGGGCCAGCGCCGGGCAGGCCTCGCGCAGCCCGGCGACGACGTCGACCGAGCCCTCGTCGACGATGGCCACCTTGGCCCCGCTGTCGGCCAGGCGCGACTGCAGCGCCTCGGCGCCGAACAGCGTGGACAGCGGCACCGCCAGCGCGCCCATCTGGAACACGGCCATCAGCGCGACCGCGGTCTGCGGGCGCTGCGGCATGACGATGGCGACGCGGTCGCCGCGCGCCACGCCCAGCGAGCCGAGCGCGTTCGACAGCCGGCGCGCGTCGTCCTGCAGCGCCGCGTAGGTGAACGGCACGGGCGGCCGGTCGCCGGCGTCCTGCAGGATGGCCACCGCGCCGGGCGTGTCGCGCGCCCAGCGGTGCAGGCACATCTCGGCGATGTTGAAGCGCTCGGGCACGCTCCAGGCGAACTCGCCGTGCAGCGTGGCGTAGTTGTCTTGGCTGGGCATGGTGCGAGCTTACGTCGTCGGGGCGCCGAGCGCCTGCAGCGCCTCGCCGGTGACGCGGCAGATGCGCCAGTCGGGCAGCATCGTCGCGCCCATGCGCTGGTAGAAGGCCTGGGCGTCGACGTTCCAGTCGAGCACCGACCACTCGAAGCGGCCGCACTCGCGCTCGACGGCGATCTGCGCCAGGCGCTGCAGCAGCCGCTTGCCCAGGCCGGTCCCGCGCGCCGCCGGGCGCACGAACAGGTCTTCCAGGTACAGGCCCTTGCGGCACAGGAAGGTCGAGAAATTGTGGAAGAACAGCGCGAAGCCGGCCGGCTCGCCGTCCAGGTCGCCGATCAGGCATTCGCAGCTGGGACGCTCGCCGAACAGCTCGGCCTCGAGCCGCTCGGGCGTGGCGGTGGCCAGGTGCTCGAGGCGCTCGTAGACGGCGAGCTCGCGGATCAGCGCGACGATGACGGGGACGTCCTCGCGCGTGGCGAAGCGGATGGTGGCGAAGGGGGTGGTGCTCATGAGGGCATTGTCGCGCGCGGGTCAGCGCCGGGCGCCGATCTCCTCTACAGTGCGCCGCATGCCCGTCGACACCCCCTATCCGGAACTGCGCCCCGCGCGCACCCGCCTGCTGCCCGTGCGCAACGTGCGCTACCAGTTGCGCGAATGGGGCGACGCCTCGCTCGTCACCCCGGAGCGGCCGCTGCTGCTGCTCACGCACGGCTGGATGGACGTCGGCGCGTCCTACCAGTTCATCGTCGACGAGCTGGCCCGCATCGAGGGCGCGGTGCGCCACGTCGTCGCGCTGGACTGGCGCGGCTTCGGCGGCAGCAGTGGCGGCGGCGTCGACGCCTACTGGTTCCACGACTACCTGGGCGACCTCGACACCGTGCTGGACGCGCTGTCCCCGGCGGCGACCGTGGACCTGGTCGGCCACAGCATGGGCGGCAACATCGCGATGAGCTATGCCGGCGTGCGTCCGGCGCGCATCCGCCGCCTCGTCAACCTGGAGGGCTTCGGCCTGCCGGACTCGAAGCCGGAGCACGCGCCGCGGCGGCTGGCGACCTGGCTGGACGAGTTGAAGGCGCCGGCCGTGCTGCGCTCGTACGAGTCGGTGGCCGAGGTCGCGGCGCGGCTGCGCAAGAACAATCCGCGCCTGCCGTCGGACAAGGCCGACTGGCTCGCCCCCCACTGGTCGGAACAGCGCGCCGACGGCCGCTGGCACATCCTGGGCGATCCGGCGCACAAGCTCGTCAACCCGGTGCTGTACCGCGCCGAGGAAGTGCTGGCCGGCTGGCGCCGCATTGCCGCGCCGGTGCTGTGGGTGGAGGGCGCCGACACCGACGTCACCAAGTACTGGGGCGACCGCTACCCGCGCGCCGAGTTCGAGGCCCGGCTGGCGCAGGTGCCGCGCGTCGAGCGCCTGGTGCTGGCCGACTGCGGCCACATGCTGCACCACGACCAGCCGGCCGCCGTCGCGGCGCGGCTGCAGGATTTCCTCGCCTGAATCGGGAACGGCGGTTGCCACGACGAGCCGACGCGGCCCTTCGCGCCGCCCAGGAGTCCGTCATGGCACGTATCGTCCCGCTCGATCCCGTTCCCGCCCCGCCGCCCGAGGCCGACACCGGCGCCAACCGCGACCCGCTGTCGGGCGAGGTCGGCGCCCATCCGGTGGGCGTGGGCCTGGGCGCGGCCGCCGGCGGCATGGCCTTCGGCGCCGCGGTCGGCACCGTCGCCGGCCCGATCGGCATGGCCGTGGGGGCGCTGGTGGGCGCCGTGGCCGGCGGCCTGGCCGGCAAGGGCGCGGCCGAGCTCGTCGACCCGACGTCCGCTGACGCGTACTGGCGCGCCAACTACGCCTCGCGCGCCTACGCGACCCCGCGCGACGCGTGGGACGACTGGGGCCCGGCCTACGCGTACGGCACGGCGCACTACAACCGCAACGTGGGCAGCCGCTTCGAGGACGTCGAGGGCGAACTCGAACGCGGCTGGGACCACGCCCGTGGCGCGTCCAGCATGGAATGGACGCGGGCCCGGCTGGCCGCGTCCGACGCGTGGGAACACGCGCGGGCGGAGCGCGACGCGACCGTCTGAAGGCCGCCGCTACGGCAGCCGCACGCGCTCCACCATCTCGAGCGCGGCACGGCTGGGCCGCGGCGTGACCAGGCTCACCGCGACCAGTACCGCGAACCCCACCGGCACGCCGAACAGGCCGGCCGCGATGGGCTGGATGCCCCACCAGAGCCGGATCGGCCCGGCGATGCCGAAGGTCTCGCGCACGCCCGGCTGGTTGACCAGCACGTAGTACAGCGTCAGCCCCAGGCCCGCGACCATGCCCGCGGCGGCGCCCCAGCGGTTGGCGCGCTTCCAGAACACGCCCATCACCAGCGCCGGGAAGAACGCCGACGCGGCGATCGAGAACGCGGCCGACACCAGCAGCAGGATGTCGCCCGGCTTCTGCGCCGTGACGTAGGCGGCACCCAGCGCCACCATCAGCAGCAGCACCTTGGACACGGTCACGCGCCGCGTGGCCGGCGCGTCGGGATCGACGATGCGGAACCACAGGTCGTGCGAGAGCGAGTTGGCGATCGTCAGCAGCAGGCCGTCGGCCGTCGACAGCGCCGCCGCGAGCCCGCCCGCGGCCACCAGCCCCGAGATGACGTAGGGCAGGCCGGCGATCTCCGGCGTGGCCAGCACGACGATGTCGCCGCCGATGCGGATCTCGCCCAGCTGCAGGATGCCGTCGCCGTTGACGTCGGCCACCTGCAGCAGCGCACCGTCGACGCGCGACCAGTTGTTGATCCAGGCCGGCAGTTGGTCGAAGCGGGTGCCCACCAGTGCGCCGAACACCTCCACCTTGACCAGCACCGCCAGCGCGGGCGCCGTCACGTACAGCAGCAGGATGAAGAACAGCGACCACGCCACCGACGTGCGCGCCTGCGCCACCGAGGGCGTGGTGTAGAAGCGCGTGAGCACGTGCGGCAGCGACGCAGTGCCCACCATCAGGCAGAACACCAGCGCGAGGAAGTTGCGCCGCGAGTCGTCGAAGGCCTTGCGGGCGGCGGCGTCGCCGTGCGGGTCGCCGGCGAACTGCTGCGCGTGCGGCGGCATGCCCGCGAGCGGGCGAGCCCGCTCCAGGTTGGCGTCGCGGGCGCGCGTCCACTCGTCGCGCGCGGCGCCGGCGTCGCGCGGCACGCGCGCCAGGTCGCGCTCGGCGGCCTGGATGTCGCCCTGCGGCGCATTGGCGGCCTTGAGGATGCTGATGCGCCGCATCGCCGCGCTGCGCTCGGCGGCCAGCGCCGCGGGAATGTCGGCCAGCTGCGCGTCGAACTGGTCGGCGCGCGCCTGGAAGACGGCGATCACCTGCCGCTCGGCGGGGTCGTCCTGCAGGCGCTTCTCCGCCGCGATGACCTTGCGCAGCTCGTAGCCGTAGGTGGCCTGGGGCACCGGCGCGGCGTGGTGCTTGACCGACAGCCACGCCACCGGCACCAGGTAGGCCACCAGCAGCACGATGTACTGCGCCACCTGCGTCCAGGTGACGGCCCGCATGCCGCCGAGGAACGAGCACACGAGGATGCCGCCCAGGCCCAGGAACACGCCGACCTCGAACGCGACGCCGGTCATGCGGCTGGTGATCAGGCCCACGCCGTAGATCTGCGCCACCACGTAGACGAACGAGCAGGCGATGGCCGCGACCACGCCGATCACGCGTGTGAGGTTGCCGTCGTAGCGCGCGGCCAGGAAGTCGGGGATCGTGAACTGGCCGAACTTGCGCAGGTAGGGCGCGATCAGCAGCGCCACCAGCACGAAGCCGCCGGTCCAGCCCAGGATGTAGGCCAGGCCGCCGTAGCCGCTCAGGTAGAGCGTGCCGGCCATGCCGATGAACGAGGCCGCCGACATCCAGTCGGCCCCTGTGGCCATGCCGTTGTACAGCGCCGGCACCCGGCGCCCGGCCACGTAGTACTCGGCCGGATCGGTGGTGCGCGCCAGGATGCCGATGCCGGCGTAGAAGACGATCGGGCCGACCAGGAACAGGAAGCCGATCCAGCGCCGCGGCAGGCCCATCTGCTCGAGCAGCGCCATCACGCCGACGAAGCCCAGGAAGGCGAGCGCGAAGGCCAGGTAGATCCAGTGCAGGCGGCGGCTGAACGCGGCCCCGCCCAGCGGCACGAGGCGGGCGCGCGCCGGCGCGAAGGTGCGGGTGCGGAGCGACATCAGCGCGGTGCCCGGGTGTCGGCGCCGGCCTCGGCCGCGCCGCCCTCGGCCTGCAGCCGGCAGTCGATGCGCGCCATGGCCCGCGCGTAGGCGACCAGCAGCGCCACGAACACGATCACGCCGCCCTGCGCGGCCACCCAGAAGCTGAACGGCCAGCCGAAGAACGGAAAGTCGAGGTCGCGGGCGAACCAGGTCACGACGAAGGCGACCACGAACCAGGCGAGCAGGAGCGCGGCGGTCAGGCGCCGGGTGCGCCGCCAGTGGCGGGCGCGCGCGTCTCGCGCGGGGTCGGAGGCGACGACGAGTTCGGACAGGGGCATCGAGCGCACATCATGCCTGCGCGACCGGGCCGGCCCAAGCGGGCGAACCCGACAGGACGCCGGCTCGGCGCCGCCCCCGGCATGGAAGAATCGCCCCATGAACAGCGTTCCCACCCCGCCGCCGATGCCGCGCCAGCGCCTGCCGATCGCCACCGGCGTCCTCATCGCCCTGAACGTGGGTGTCTGGCTGCTGCAGCTGGCCAGCGGCGTGTCGCCGACGAGCCCGTCGTCGCTGACGCTGATCGCCTGGGGCGGCGACCTGCCGCTGTACACGCTGACCGGCGACACCTGGCGCCTGCTGACGGCCATGTTCCTGCACATCGGCATCGTCCACCTGGCGCTCAACATGTACGTGCTGGCGTTCACCGCGCCGCAGGTGGAGTACGAATTCGGCACCGCCCGCATGCTGGGCATCTACCTGGGCGGCGGCCTGCTGGCCAGCTGCGCCAGCGTGCTGTGGGGCGAACTGCGCTCGACCCCTGCCGACCCGATCGGACTGCTGACCGTGGGCGTCGGCGCCTCCGGGGCGGTGATGGCGCTGTTCGGCGCCCTGCTGGCCGGGCTGGTGCTGCCCACGCCGCGCTTCGCGCACCTGCCCCAGTCGCTGCGGCCGGGCATCAACAAGGGCCTGATCCAGGCGATCGCGATCAACGTGGGCATGGGCTTCATGATCAAGGGCGTGGACAACGCGGCCCACGTGGGCGGCCTGCTGGGCGGCGTCGCGCTGGGCATCGTGATGGCGATCGCGCCGGCGGCCGTCGGCGGGCGCGCCACGCTGGTGCGCGGGCTGGCCGCGGCCGCGCTGGTGGCCGGCTGCGTGGGCGGGCTGCTGCACGGCGCCGACCGCGCGAACCTGCAGGTGCTGCGCGCCGAGCTGGACGCCCAGCAGCCCGCGGACCGCTAGCGGCGTGCCGCCGGGCAGGCGCGCGGCGCCGGCGGCCCGGGTCCATGCGAAAATCGCCCACGTGCGCGCAGCCTGCGCGCTCCATCTCCACCCCGCGCCGCCGCCCCGCCCGGCCGCGCCACGAGCAAGATCCCGATCATGGACATCGAACGCATCAACGCCATCGGCAACCTCATTGCCGACCTCAGCGAGCGCACCAATGCGCTCAGGGGGTATCTTTGACTACGACCGCAAGTCGCATCGACTGACGGAAGTCAACGCCACGATGGAGAACCCGGCCATCTGGAACGATCCCAAGCGGGCCCAGGAACTCGGCCGCGAGAAGCGCTCGCTGGAGGAAGTGGTCAACACCATCGACCACCTCACCAGCAACCTCTCGGACAACACCGAGCTCTACGAGATGACCAAGGCCGACGGCGACATGGACGGCCTGGCCGCCATCGAGGCCGACGCCGCCAAGCTGGGCGAGATCGTCGAGGGCCTCGAGTTCCGCCGCATGTTCTCCAACCCGGCCGACCCGCTCAACTGCTTCCTGGACATCCAGGCCGGCGCCGGCGGCACCGAGGCCTGCGACTGGGCCGCGATGCTGCTGCGCCAGTACCTGAAATACTGCGAACGCAAGGGCTTCAAGCCCGAGGTCATGGAAGAGTCCGAGGGCGACGTGGCCGGCATCAAGAGCGCCACGATCAAGATCGAGGGCGACTACGCGTTCGGCCACCTGCGCACCGAGACCGGGGTGCACCGCCTGGTGCGCAAGAGCCCGTTCGACTCCTCGGGCGGCCGCCACACCTCGTTCGCGTCGGTGTTCGTCTACCCCGAGGTCGACGACTCCATCGAGATCGAGATCAACCCGGCCGACGTGCGCGTGGACACCTACCGCGCGTCCGGCGCCGGTGGCCAGCACATCAACAAGACCGATTCGGCGGTGCGCCTGACGCACATCCCCACCGGCATCGTCGTGCAGTGCCAGAACGACCGCTCGCAGCACCGCAACCGCGACGAGGCCTGGCAGATGCTGCGCTCGCGCATGTACGAGCACGAGATGCGCAAGCGCATGGAGCAGCAGCAGGCCCTGGAAGCCACCAAGACGGACGTGGGCTGGGGCCACCAGATCCGTTCGTACGTGCTCGACCAGAGCCGCATCAAGGACCTGCGCACCAACGTCGAGACATCGGCCACCCAGAAGGTGCTCGACGGCGACCTCGACCAGTTCATCGCCGCCAGCCTCAAGCAAGGCCTCTGACCTCTCGCGGGGCGCGGTCACGAGCCGTGCCCCGTCCCGCACTTGTCTCCCAGCCCATAGAAGGAAGAAGCCATGCGCGAAGGCTCTCCGCAACTCGTCCGTCGTGAAGACTACATGGCGCCCGCCTGGTGGGTGCGCACGGTCGACCTGACGTTCGACCTCGATCCCGCCAAGACCATCGTCCACAGCCGGCTGGAGATCGAGCGCAACACCGAGCGCGCGGCCGAGCCGCTGCGCCTGGACGGCGAAGGCCTGAACCTGCTGCGGGTCCTGGTGGACGGCCAGAGCGTGTCGTTCCGCCACGAGGACGGCCAGCTGGTGATCGACGCGCCGGCGGCCGATTCGTTCGTGCTCGAGATCCGCAACACGGTCTGCCCCGACAAGAACACCGAGCTGTCGGGCCTGTACACCTCCGGCGGCGGCTTCTTCACGCAGTGCGAGGCGCAGGGCTTCCGCCGCATCACCTACTTCTTCGATCGCCCCGACGTGATGGCGATCTACACCGTCACGCTGCGCGCCGACAAGGCCAGGTACCCGGTGCTGCTGTCCAACGGCAACCTCGCCGAGCAGGGCGGCCTGGACAACGGCCGCCACTTCGCGCGCTGGCACGACCCGTTCCCCAAGCCCTCGTACCTGTTCGCGCTGGTGGCCGCCGACCTCGTCGCGCGCGAGCAGCGCGTGACCAGCCGCGGCGGCAAGGATCACCTGCTGCAGGTGTTCGTGCGCCGCGGCGACCTCGACAAGACCGAGCACGCGATGAACTCGCTGGTGGCCTCGCTGGTGTGGGACGAGGCGCGCTTCGGCCTGCCGCTGGACCTCGAGCGCTTCATGATCGTGGCGGTCGAGGACTTCAACATGGGCGCGATGGAGAACAAGGGCCTGAACCTGTTCAACACCAAGTTCGTGCTGGCCAGCCCCGCCACCGCCACCGACACCGACTACGCGCTGATCGAGAGCGTCGTCGGCCACGAGTACTTCCACAACTGGACCGGCAACCGCATCACCTGCCGCGACTGGTTCCAGCTGTCGCTCAAGGAAGGGCTCACGGTCTTCCGCGACCAGGAGTTCTCCCAGGACATGGCCGGCTCGCCGTCGGCGCGCGGCGTCAAGCGCATCGACGACGTGCGCTTCCTGCGCCAGCAGCAGTTCCCCGAGGACGCGGGCCCGATGTCGCACCCGGTGCGACCCGACAGCTACGTCGCGATCGACAACTTCTACACCGCCACCGTCTACGAGAAGGGCTCGGAGGTGGTGCGCATGATGCAGACCCTGGTGGGCCGCTCCGGCTTCGCGCGCGGCATCACCGAGTACTTCCGCCGCCACGACGGCCAGGCCGTCACCTGCGACGCGTTCGCCCAGGCCATCGCCGACGCCAACCCGGCCAGCCCGCTCAACATCCAGCTCGACGCGTTCAAGCGCTGGTACGCGCAGGCCGGCACGCCCCGGCTCACCGCGCGCGGGGTGGCGGCCGACGGTGCGTACACCCTGACCCTGGCGCAGGACTTCAGCGCGCCGCACGGGGTCGTCTCGCCCGTCGAACGCCAGCCCTTCGTGCTGCCGGTGCGCTTCGCGCTGTTCACGCGCGACGGCCGCCCGGTGCCGCTGCAGCTCGAAGGCGACGTCGCGACCAGCGCGGCGCCGGACGAACGCGTGCTGGTGCTGTCGCAACCGCAGGCCACCTTCCGCTTCCTGGACGTGCCGGCCGACGTCGTGCCCTCGGTGCTGCGTGACTTCTCGGCACCGGTGATCCTGGACGACGGCCTGGCCGACGCCGACCGCCTGGTGCTGCTGGCCCACGACACCGACCCGGTCAACCGCTGGGAGGCCGGCCAGCGCCTGGCGCTGTCGCAGCTCGTGGCCGCGATCGCCGGCGACGGCCGGCTGGCGTTGAACGACGCGTTCGTCGACGCGATGCGCGCGGTGCTGCGCGACCCGGCGCTCGACCCGGCGTTCAAGGAGCTGGTGCTGACGCCGCCGTCCGAGGCCTACGTCGCCGAACAGCTGACGGTGCCGGTCGACCCGCAGCGCGTGCACGCCGTCTGCCAGGCGATGCACGACCAGCTCGCCCGACGCCTGTTCGACGACTGGGTCGCCGCGTGGGAAGGCCACCAGGTCGTCGGCGGCTACCGCCCCGACGGCGTGCAGAGCGCGCGCCGCGCGCTCGCCAACCTGGCCCTGGCCATGCTGGTGCGCGATGCCGCGCACACGGGCGACACCGTATGGCCGGTGCGCGCCTTCCAGCGCTTCCGCGACGCCGGCAACATGACGGACCGCCTGGGCGCGCTGAGCGCCCTGGTCGGGGCGCATTCCGAGCTGGCCGAGCGCGCGCTGGCCCGCTTCCACCAGATGTTCCGCGGCGAGGCCCTGGTCATCGACAAGTGGTTCGGCCTGCAGGCGCGCACGCCGGAGAAGGACGGCCGCGTGTTCGCCAACGTCAAGGCGTTGCTGCAGCACCCCGACTTCTCGCTGCACAACCCGAACCGCGTCCGCAGCCTGCTGCTGGCGCTGTGCAACTTCAACCCGGCCGCGTTCCACCGCGCCGACGCGAAGGGCTACGTGTTCTGGGCCGAGAAGGTCGTCGAGCTCGACGCCATCAACCCGCAGGTGGCCTCGCGCCTGGCGCGCGCGCTGGACCGCTGGCGCACGCTGGCCGAGCCGTACCGCAGCGCCGCCGGCGAGGCCATCGCCCGCGTGGCTGCACGCACCGACCTGAGCCCCGACACGCGCGAGGTGGTCGACCGCGCGCTCAAGGACTGACGCACGCCAACCGGGTCGCGCTTGCGACCCGGTTTCGCTTCGGGCGAGGCGTTTCGCATGCGCACGACGTGCGCATGCGAAACGACCGCATTCACACTCTCCCAGGAAACCACCATGGCCAAGAAAGTCAGCCTCACCCAGTACCTCGTCGAGCAGCAGCGCGAGCACGGGCGCATCCCGTCGCAGCTGCGCCTGCTGATCGAGGTCGTCGCGCGCGCCTGCAAGCACATCGCCATCGCCGTCAACAAGGGCGCGCTCGGCGACGTGATGGGCTCGGCCGGCTCCGAGAACGTGCAGGGAGAGGTGCAGAAGAAGCTCGACATCATCTCCAACGAGGTGCTGATCGAGGCCAACGAATGGGGCGGCCACCTGGCCGCGATGGCCTCGGAGGAGATGGACACCATCCACGTCGTGCCCAACCGCTATCCGCAGGGCGAGTACCTGCTGCTGTTCGACCCGCTGGACGGCTCGTCCAACATCGACGTCAACGTGTCGATCGGCACCATCTTCTCGGTGCTGCGCAAGGTGGGCCACCACCACGGCGTGGCCGAGGAGGACTTCCTGCAGGCCGGCAAGAACCAGGCGGTGGCCGGCTACTGCATCTACGGCCCGCAAACCATGCTGGTGCTGACGGTGGGCGACGGCGTGGCGATGTTCACGCTCGATCGCGAGATGGGCTCGTGGGTGCTCACCGCCGAGAACGTGCGCATTCCCGAGGACACGAAGGAGTTCGCGATCAACATGTCCAACCAGCGCCACTGGGCGCCGCCGGTCACGCGCTACATCGACGAGTGCCTGCAGGGCAAGGACGGCCCGCGCGGCAAGGACTTCAACATGCGCTGGGTCGCCTCGATGGTGGCCGACGTGCACCGCATCCTCAGCCGCGGCGGTGTCTTCCTGTACCCGTGGGACAAGCGCGAACCCGAGAAGGCCGGCAAGCTGCGCCTGCTCTACGAGGCCAACCCGATGAGCTTCCTGGTCGAGCAGGCCGGCGGCGTCTCCACCAACGGCACGCAGCGCATCATGGACCTGCAGCCGAAGAAGCTGCACGAGCGGGTGGCGGTGTTCCTGGGCTCGAAGAACGAAGTCGAACGGGCGACGGCGTACCACCTCGAGGCGCAGGGCTGAGCGCCGCGGGGTCCCGGCGGCGACGGGAGGGATCGGGCCCGGCTCAGACCGGCGCGGGGTTGCGCTCCGCGAACCCGCGCTGGTGCCAGTACGGGTACGGCAGCGTCACCGCGCTGGCCTCGTCCAGCCGCTTCACCTGCTCGGCCGTCAGGGCCCAGCCGATCGCACCGAGGTTCTCGCGCAACTGCTTCTCGTCGCGCGCGCCGATGATCACGCTGGCCACCGTCGGGCGCTGCAGCAGCCAGTTCAGCGCCACTTGCGGGACCGACTTGCCCACTTCCTCGCCGACCGCGGCGAGCGCGTCGACGACCTTGAACAGCAGCTCGTCATCGACCGGCGGCCCCATGTCGGCCGTCACGTGCAGCCGGCTCTGCGCCGGGATGCCCGTGCCGCGCCGGATCTTGCCGGTCAGCCGGCCCCAGCCCAGCGGGCTCCAGACCACCGCCGAGACGCCCTGGTCGATGGCCAGCGGCATCAGCTCCCACTCGTAGTCGCGACCCACCAGCGAGTAGTAGGCCTGGTGCGCCACGTAGCGCTGCAGCGAATGCTTCTCGGACAGCGCGAGCGACTTCATCAGGTGCCAGCCCGAGAAGTTGGACACGCCCAGGTAGCGGATCTTGCCTTCGCACACCAGCTCGTCGAGCGTGTAGAGCGTCTCCTCGATGGGCGTCAGCGCGTCGAATCCGTGCAGCTGGAACAGGTCGATGTAGTCGGTGCCCAGTCGCCGCAGCGACCCCTCCACCGCGGCGCGCAGGTGGTGGCGCGACGAGCCGACGTCGTTGGGGCCGTCGCCCATGCGGAACATGGCCTTGGTCGACACGAGCACCCGGTCGCGTCGGCCGGCGATGGCCTTGCCCAGCACCTCCTCGGCGAGGCCGCGCGAGTAGATGTCGGCGGTGTCGAACAGGTTCAGGCCGGACTCCAGGCAGATGTCGACCAGGCGGCGCGCGCCGTCGCCGTCGGTCGAGCCCCAGGCCGCGAAGAATTCGTTGCCGCCGCCGAAGGTGCCGGTGCCCAGGCTGAGCGCGGGCACCATCAAGCCGGAAGCGCCGAGTCGTCGTTGTTCCATGTGTTCTCCCGCACTGTCGATCGAGCCCGCAGGATAGGCGCCTTCGCGGGCGCGTGCAGGGCGCCGCGCGCATGCCCCGAATGCGGGCAGGGCGGAATTCCATGTCCGGAAGCGGCGGGCTGCGAGCGGCGAAGATCGCGACAATGCAGCCCTTCGCCACGAATCGCCGCCGATGACCGCCGCCAGCCTCGCCCGCCTCCTCGCCCTGTCCGCCATCTGGGGCGCGTCGTTCCTGTTCATGCGCATGGGCGCGCCGGTGCTCGGCCCGACGCTGCTGATCGGCTGCCGCGTGCTGTTCGCGGCGCTGTTCCTCGCCGTCGTGGCCGTCGCGCTGCGCAAGCCGCTGGATGCGCGCCGCAACGCCGGGCACTACCTGGTGCTGGGCCTGTTCAACTCCGCCCTGCCCTTCCTGCTGTTCGCCTCCGCGGCGCGCACGCTGTCGGCGTCGCTGCTGTCCATCCTGAACGCGACGGCGCCGATCTGGGGCGCGGTCATCGGCGCGCTGTGGACGCGCACCGTGCTGTCGGTGCGCGCGGCGCTGGGCCTGGCGCTGGGGGTGGCCGGCGTCGCACTGCTGGTCGGATTCGATCCGTCGACGCTGCGCGACGGCGCGCCGCTGGCCATCGCGCTGGCGCTGTCGGCCGCGCTGTCGTACGGCATCGCCACCAACTACGCGAAGTCGGCCAGGAAGGTGGAGCCGTTCGCCAACGCGCACGGCAGCATGTGGGCCGCGACGCTGCTGATCGCGCCGGCCGTGCCGTTCGCGCCGCCGGTGGCGATGCCCGGCCTCGCGATCGTGCTGGCCGTGTTCGCGCTCGGCGTGGTCTGCAGCGGCATCGCCTACCTGCTGTACTTCCGGCTGGTCGCCGATATCGGCGCGGCGTCGGCGCTGACTGTCACCTTCCTGGTGCCGGTGTTCGGTGTGCTGTGGGGGCACCTGATCCTGGGCGAGCCGCTGGGCTGGAACACGCTGGTCGGCGCGCTGGTCGTCATCGTCGGCACCGCGCTGGTCACGGGCTTCAGCGTGGCGGCGCTGTTCGGGCGGCCCGCGGCGGCCTGAACGACGACAATCGCCGGCGTCGTCTCGATCGCACCCAGGAGAGCGGCCATGTCCCTGCACTTCGAATCCGCCGGCCCGGTCGCCACGGTCACCCTGGACCGGCCGGACTGCCGCAACGCCGTCGACGGTCCCACCGCCACGCGGTTGCGCGAGGCGTTCGAGGCCTTCGAGGCCGACGACGCGCTGCGGGTGCTCGTGCTCACCGGCGCGGGCGGCCAGTTCTGCGCCGGCGCGGACCTGAAGGCGATGGCCGACCCGGCGCGGCGCAACCACGTCGAGCCCAGCGGCAGCGCCGCCGGGCCGATGGGCCCCACGCGCATGCACTTGGCCAAGCCGGTCATCGCCGCCATCGAGGGCCACGCCGTCGCCGGCGGGCTGGAACTGGCGTTGATGTGCGACCTGCGCGTGGCCGCGCGCGGGGCGGTCTTCGGCGTGTTCTGCCGCCGCTGGGGCGTGCCGCTGATCGACGGCGGAACGGTGCGCCTGCCGCGCATCGTCGGCGCCGGACGCGCGCTGGACATGATCCTGACCGGCCGCGCGGTCGACGCCGCCGAGGCGCTCTCGTTCGGCCTGGTCAATCGCGTCGTCGACGATGGCCAGGCGCTGGCGGCGGCGCAGGCGCTGGCCGCCGACATCGCCGCGTTCCCGCAGCGCTGCCTGCGCGCGGACCGGGCGTCGGCGCTGGCGCAATGGGACCTCGAACTGGAGGAGGCCTTGCGCCGCGAAGGCGCGGGCGGCTACGCCGTGGTGGCCGCCGAGGGGCTGGCCGGCGCCGCGCGCTTCGCCGACGGGGCCGGGCGCCACGGCCAGCCGGCCCGTTGAGCCGAGGCATGCACCTGCTCGTTACCGGCCTGTCCGGCCTGAGCAAGGCTTCGGACGCCGGCTGACGGCTTTTCCGCCGTCTGGGTACTAACCCGCCTGACAGTCAATGTGTCAACTTATATCGACACAACGCAAATCGTCCCCGGGCGCGCCGGCGTACTTTCCCCCATCGGACTGTCGTCGGGAACCGTCATGCGCATCCTCCTGTTGCACCCCAACTACCATTCCGGCGGCGCCGAGATCGCGGGCAACTGGCCGCCGGCCTGGGTGGCCTACCTGGTGGGCTACCTCAAGGCCGGGGGCTACACCGACGTCGTCTTCGTCGACGCGATGACCGACCACCTCGACGAGGAGCAGGTACGCGCGCGCATGGTCGAACTGCAGCCCGACGTGGTGGGCTGCACCGCCATCACGCCGGCCATCTACAAGGCCGAACGGCTGCTGCAGATCGCCAAGGAAGTGCGGCCCGACACCGTGACGGTGCTGGGCGGCATCCACGGAACCTTCATGTACCCGCAGGTGCTCAAGGAAGCACCGTGGATCGACGCCGTGGTGCGCGGCGAGGGCGAGCAGGTGTTCCTGAACCTGGTGCGCGCGGTGGACGACGGCACCTTCGCGGCCGACCGCGCCAGCGTGCGCGGCATCGCCTACACCGACGCCGCCGGCGCGGTGGTGGCCACGGCGGCCGAGCCCACCATCGAGGACCTGGACCGCATCACGCCCGACTGGTCCATCCTGTCGTGGGACAAGTACATCTACATCCCGATGAACCGCCGCGTGGCGATCCCCAACTTCGCGCGCGGCTGCCCGTTCACGTGCAGCTTCTGCAGCCAGTGGAAGTTCTGGCGCGACTACCGGGTGCGCGACCCGAAGAAGGTGGTCGACGAGATCGAGACGCTGGTGCGCGACCACGGCGTCGGCTTCTTCATCCTCGCCGACGAGGAGCCGACGATCCACCGCAAGAAGTTCGTGCAGTTCTGCGAGGAGCTCATCGAGCGCAAGCTCGACGTGCTGTGGGGCATCAACACCCGCGTCACCGACATCCTGCGCGACGAGAAGCTGCTGCCGATGTTCCGCCAGGCCGGCCTGGTCCACGTGTCGCTGGGCACCGAGGCCGCCGCGCAGCTCAAGCTGGAGCGCTTCAACAAGGAGACCACGATCGCCCAGAACAAGCGCGCGATCGAGCTGCTGCGCAGCGCCGGCATCGTCAGCGAGGCGCAGTTCATCGTCGGCCTGGAGAACGAGACCGCCCAGACGCTGGAGGAGACCTACCGGATGGCGCGCGACTGGAACCCGGACATGGCCAACTGGGCGATGTACACGCCGTGGCCGTTCTCCGACCTGTTCCGCGAACTGGGCGACAAGGTGGAGGTGTTCGACTTCGAGAAGTACAACTTCGTCACCCCCATCATGAAGCCCGACGCGATGAGCCGGGGCGAGCTGCTGGATCGCGTGATGAACAACTACCGCCGCTTCTTCATGAACAAGGCGCTGTTCCAGTACCCCTTCACGCGCGACCGGCAGCGTCGCAGCTACCTGCTGGGCTGCCTGAAGGCGTTCGCCAAGAGCGGGTTCCAGCGCACGTTCTACGACCTCGGACGGGTCGGCTACTGGGGCCCGCAGACGCGCGGCACGGTGCAGTTCGGCTTCGACGAGAAGCGCCGCATCGACGCCGACACCGCGCGGGCGCTGGGCCAGGTCGACGACGGCTGGGTGACCATGCACGGCCCGAAGATCGAGATGCGGCGCCGCAAGGGCGAGGAGACCTTCGAGATCGCCAAGGCCGCGATGGCCTGCGGCGGCGGCAAGGAGCAGCTGGGCATCGAGGGCACCGGGCCGGGGAGCCTGCAATGAGCGCTCGCACCGCAGGCCGCAGGCCGGAGGTTGCCCAATGACCGCCGGCCCCCTCGCCGGGCGTATCGGGCCCAACGCCATCATCCGGGTCGGCGAGGCGCTGGAGCGCCAGGTCGGCCGGGACCTGGCCGCGCGCGTGTTCCGGCGGGCCGGCCTCGCGACCTGGTTCGAGCACCCGCCCACCGAGATGGTGGACGAGCAGGTGGCCTGCCGGCTGCACGCGCTGCTGCGCAGCGAACTCGGCGACCAGGTCGGCGCCGTGGTGGCCCGCGACGCCGGCGTCGCCACGGCCGACTACCTGCTGGCCCACCGCATCCCGAAGCCGGTGCAGGCGCTGCTCAAGGGCCTGCCTGCGCCGCTGGCCAGCCGCGGCCTGCTGGCGGCGATCACGCGCCATGCCTGGACCTTCGCCGGCAGCGGCCGGTTCGAGGCACGCGCGGGCCGGCCGGTGCTGCTGACGATACGCGGCAACGCGCTGTGCCAGGGCCAGCGCAGCGCCCACCCGGTGTGCGACTACTATGCCGCCACCTTCGAGCGGCTGTTCCGCGTGCTGGTGCACCCCGGCACTCGCGTGACCGAGCTCACCTGCGAGGCGCGCGGCGACGACGCGTGCCGGTTCGAATTGCGCTGGTAGCGCACGGCGAGCGGCATCCGCGCGGCGCGCCACCGCCGCCCCAGGCCGCTGCCCCCGCGACAGGCCGCCGTCGCCAGCGCCCCGGTCACGGCCAGCATCGCGGCCAGGTGCACCGCCACCGCGGCCAGCGCCAGCCCCGGCGCCCCCGAGGCCACGATCTCGCGCCCCGGCGTTGCCGACAGGCACACCGGCACCAGCGCGGGCACCAGCATCATCCCGGCGCCGTGCGCGGTGCCCGCCGCGAACGATCCCAGCGCCAGGCCGGCGCGCCCGGCCGCGACGCGCAGCCGGTGCCGCGCATGGCCCAGGAAATGGACCGCCAGCACGATGGCGGCGAGACCCGCGGCGAACCACTGGAGAGCCCCACGCTGCGCCGCGAACCCGAGGGCCACGAGCGCCGCGACGGCGCCGACCGACGCCAGGTGGCCGAGCGCGATCGGCGCCAGCGCGCGCAGCACCTGCGCGCGATCGCCGGCGCGCAGGCCCGCAGCGGCGGCCGCGGCCCAGCCGGTCGCCGGGTTCGCTCCGTGCAGGGCGCCGAGCGCGGCGACCGCCAGCCAGGGCCAGGCGCCGGCCACGACCGTTCTCCGGCTCAGGCGCGCGCGGCGCAGCAGGACGCGACGGGCGCGGCGGCCGGCGCCGGGTCGTAGCGGTCGTGGTGGCGCACCCAGGCCATGCCGCCCGAAGCCTCCTCGTCGCGGCCCAGGGGCGCCAAGTCGAGCAGGCGGTAGGTGCCCATCATCGCCTCGACCCCGCGGCCATAGGTCGAGTGCGTGTGGAAGACGGTGCCCGCGTCGTCCTTGAAGAAGAAGCTGATCCCCGGCGCCTCCTCCTGCGGGAAGGCCGTCATGCCGTAGTTGTACGAGACCTGGCCGTCGACGCGGCTCGCCGCCGGGAAGCTGACGTGGAAGTCCTGGTTGAAGTCGTTGTCATGCGCTGACACCCACGTGAATGGCCAGCCCATGCGCCGACGGAAGCGCTCGATCTCGGCCAGCGGCGCGCGCGAGACCAGCAGCACCGTGAGGTCGCGGTGCCGCAGGTGGATCTCCTCGCCGAGCAGGTGGTCGGCCATGAACGAGCAGCTCTTGCAGCCCTGTTCCCAGCCCGGTGCGAGCATGAAGTGCTGCACCATCAGCTGGCGCCGGCCGTCGAACAGGTCGGCCAGCGGGCGTCGGCCGGCGGGTGTGTCGAAGACGTAAGCCTTGTCGACCCGCACCCACGGCAGCGCGCGGCGCTCGCGGGCGACGGCGTCGCCCAGGCGAGTGAGTTCCTTCTCGCGCGCCAGCAGCTGGCGACGTTGCGCCAGCCAGGCGTCGCGCGCAGCGACGGGATGACGGGCGGCGTCGGCCGCGACGGTGTCGGGTTCGGTATCGGTTTCGGTGTTCATGAGGATCTCCCTGGCTCGCGGAGCCGGTGTGGATGGAAAGGGGTCGGCGCGACCCCGGCAACGTCGGGGAATCAGGCGGGCTGCCTGCGCGGGCGCCGCACGGCGCGCACCTTGCCGGTGTCGCCCCCGCCGCAATAGAAGAGGTCGCCGCCATCGGACTCGAGCCCGCTGACGAGGGTGCCCGGCGGCATCTCGAGCCGTTCCAGCACGGCGCCATCGGCAGGATCGACGCGGCGCAGCTCGCTCTGCTCGGCCTCCCACGTGCCGTGCCACAGCTCGCCGTCGACCCAGGTCACCCCGGTGACGAAGCGGTCGGAGGCGATGGTGCGCACGATGGCGCCGGTCTCGGGATCGATCTGGTGGATCCGGCGGTCCCGGTACTGGCCCACCCACAGGCTGCCCTCGGCCCAGGTCAGGCCGGAGTCGCCGCCGCCGCCGGGCGCCGGGATCGACTTCAGCACGCGGCCGCTGGCGGCGTCGATCTTGTCGATGCGCTGCTCGGCGATCTGCCAGAGGTGCCGGCCGTCGAACGCGGTACCGGCGTCGCTGGGTTGTTCGAGCCGGCGCGTCGTCGCACCGCTGGCGGGATCGAACGCGACGAGCGCCGGGCCGGTGGCGGCCCACACCTGGTGGCCGTCGTGGGTGACGCCGGCGACGCGCTGCACGCCGTCGAACGGCCCGTACTCGCGCACGATCTCGGCGGCGCGCGGACGTGGCGGTTGCCTGCTGGAAGTCATCGTCTGGCTCCTCGTTGCGCCGCGGAGTGGCGCGATGGAGCTGACTCTACTCAGACGGCAACGCAGCGGGGAGTAACAAGATCGTCGTGAATCCGGCCAGGGGCGGCGCCAGCCAGCGCCGCGCCCGCGCATGGCCGATCGCGCGCACCCGGGCGGCGGACTCGAGCTCGGCCAGCGCGCGCTGCACCGTGCGCTGGCTGGCCCCCAGCGCGAGCGCCAGCGCCGAGGTGGACCACGGTGCGCCGTCGGACAGCAGCGCCAGCAGCGCCGCCTGCTCGCCCTCGATCGGCGGCGCCAGCACGGCGACGGCCCGCCCACCGAGCGGCCGCAGGACGAAGCCGCGTGCGGTGGCCTCGACCTGCGCCAGGTCCTTGACGAGCGCGCGCAGCCGGCCCATCTCCACGCGCAGCCGCGCCCGATGCGTCTCGTCCGGGTCGCGAAAGCCGAACGCCTGTTCGATCAGGGCCTCGCGGTCGACAGCGCCCGGCCAGGCCTGCGCGAGCGAGCGCGCCAGGGCGAACAGGACCGGCCGCCGCGCCAGCGAGCGCCACGTCGTGCCGTCGCCGAGGCCGCGCCGGCACGCGTCGACGACCAGCGCGCCCGAGGCCAGCAGCGCAGCCACCTCCGCCAGCCGCAGCGACTGCGTGCCGGAGGCATCGATGCGCCGCGCGGCCGGGCTGTCGAACGTCGCGCGGGCGCGCGCCACCTCCGCGAGCAGCGCCGGCACGCCCGCGCGGGACGCGGCCGCGTGCGCGCGCCCCAGCGCGGCCTGCGCCGGCGCGACGCGCAGCGAGCGCAGCGCCAGTTCGGCCGCGCTCAGTTCGGCGACGGCGGCCAGGGCCGGCGTCAGGGCGTGCGGCGCCAGCGCGTCCAGCGCGGCCGCCGCCTCGTCGAGCCGGCCCAGCAGCAGCAGCCGGCGCGCCGCGATCAGGCGTGCCTGCATCGCATTGCCGTGGTCGGCGTGCGCCTCCAGCGTGGCCGCGGCCGCCGCCAGCGCGCGCGGGGCGCCCGCGAAATCGCGCATCGCCAGCGCGACCTCGGCCTCGGCGACGACGCAGCGTGCGCGCGCCCGCGCCTCGTGCGGACCGAAGGTGCGGGCCGCGCGCTTGAGGAGCTCGCGCGAGCGCGGATAGTCGCCCAGCTGGGCCATCGCGATGCCGCGCAACGCCAGTGCCGGCGGGTCGTCGCGCAGCGCGACGCGCTTGAGGGCGCCGAGGGCGTCGCCGGCAGCGAGCGCGCGGGCAGAGGCAGCGATGAGCGAGTCCATGGACGAAGGCTAACCGGTCGTGGCGGGGACGGGCGCGCCAGGCGGCCTCTGACCGGCGGGCGCGTGCCCCGCCGGATCACCGCTTAATCGGGCATTCGGCGCGGCAGGCCTGGCGCGAGCGATCGCAGAATCGATGGCGACGACACCCTCCGTCGCCGCCCTCGCCGACGCCCGCATGATGTCTCCCGCCCTGCCCCGGCTGGCCGCTGCCGCGGCGCTGTCCATGCTCGTCGCGCACACCCTGGCCACGGCCGGCACGGCGCCACCGGCCACCGAATTCCGCTGCCCGGCCACGCTGGCGCAGGCGCCGGTGGCCGACGGCGTGCCGCCCGGCTGGGTCGTGCACGGCAGCGCCGGCGAGCTGGCGCTGCAGCGCGCCCTCTTCTACGACGGCGACCCGGTGGGCCTGGGCGCGCGGGCGCCCGACGCCACGCGGCGCAGCGGCCTGACGGAAACCTCCACCTGGCTGTTCGGCCCGGCCGATTCGGCGCAGGTCTGGATCGGCTGCCTGTACCGCGACACCACCGCGGTCGTCGCGCGGCCGCTGCCGGGCGGGCTGCGCCAGTGCACCACCACGCTGCGGCTGACGGCGCTGGGCGACCCGGCCGGGCCGGTCTCGGTGCAGTGCCGGTGACGGCGGCGTGGACTGGCAAGCGCTCGCGGTGGCGCGGGCGTGCGACGCGGCATCGTCGCGGCGCACGCCCTGCTCCGGCGGCAGCGTCGCGGCGATACGGGTCGCGCGCGCCGGCTCACGCGAGCAGCGCGAGGATGCGGTCGAGCACGCCGGCCATCTCGTGCGGGCCGGCGATGCAGAAGCGCGCCGCCGACGCGCGGCGCTCGCAACCGATGCGCACCGTCACCCACGGCGGCTGCGCGGCGGCGAACACCGGCTCGTCGTTGACGTCGTCGCCCGCGAAGAACGCCGCCTGCACGTCCAGTCGGTGCATCAGGCGCTGCACGGCCACGGCCTTGTCGGGCGCGTCGGCGGACACGGCGTTGTAGACCAGCTTGCCGCCGAACACGTGCAGCGTGCCTGTGAAGCCGGCCAGCACGTCCTCGATCATCGCCGCCGCCGCAGCGCGGTCGGGGGCGGTGCGGAAGTGCAGGGCGAGCGACTGGCCCTTGTCCTCCACGACCACGCCCGCGCCGGCCAGGCCGTCCGCCCGCTCGCGCAGCCGCGCTCGCAAGGCGTCGAGCGCCTGCGAGGCGCGCGCGCTGGCCTGCGGGTCGCCCTCGTCCTCGGCACCGTGGTTGCCGACGATCCACGCCGGCGCGAACCCCAGGCGCGAACGCACGTCGGCAATGCGGCGGCCGGTCACGATGGCCACCGGGCGCAGGCGGGCCAGCCGGTCCAGGCGCAGCGCGATCGTGGCCGACACCTGCACGTCGTCGGGGCGCGGGCGGATCGGCGCCAGCGTGCCGTCGAAATCGAACGCGTACAGGGCCGGCGCGCGCACCAGCGCGGTCAACGCGGCCAGCCCGGGCGGGCCCAGCAGCGGGCGCAGCGGCGCGGACGGGGCGGTCATCAGCGGCTCCGCGGGTCGGCATCCCGGTAGCGCGCCACGCGCGCATCGACGCGCGCCTTCAGGCGCCAGCGACCGGCGTCGGCCAGCATGCGCCCGGCCCAGCGGAACACGTTGAACTCGCGCACCGTGGCGCGCAGGCTGGCCATGCGCGCGCGCTGTTCGGCGGCCGGCATCGTCGCGGCGCGGTGCAGCGCGTCGGCCGTCTCCTCCACGTGGTACGGATTGACGATCAGCGCCTCGGTCATCTCGCGCGCGGCGCCGGCGAAGCGGCTGAGGATCAGCACGCCGCGCTCGTCGTCGCGGGCGGCCACGAATTCCTTGCTGACCAGGTTCATGCCGTCGTGCAGGCTGGTGACGATGCACATGTCCGCCGCACGGAACAGTTCGTTGACGGCGGCGCTGTCGTGGTGCTGCGCGATCAGGTGCACCGGCTGGTAGCCGGGGCGGCCGAAGCGCTCGTTGATGCGCAGCGTCAGGCGCTCGACGCGCTCCTGGAACGCGCGGTACTCCTCCAGCGAGCTGCGGGTCGGCGCGGCCACCTGGACGAAGACGAAGCGCTCGATCCATTCGGGGTGCTTTTCCAGCAGGCGCTCCACCGCGTTCAGGCGCTCGAGGATGCCCTTGGTGTAGTCGAAGCGGTCGACGCCCACCGCCAGCGTCGCGTCGGGCGCCAGGCCCAGGCGCTCGCGCACCGCGCGCCGCGCCTCCGCCACCGACGACCAGCTCGCGACGGTCTCGTCGGTGGGCCACTCGATCGAGATCGGGTAGGCCTCCACCAGGGTCTCGTCCTCGCGGAACGAGATCGTGGAGTGCTCGTGCTCGATGCGCGCCTCCAGGAAGCGATCCACCGTCTCGATGAAGTTCTTGCAATGGAAGCGGGTGTGGAAGCCCAGGATCGTGCTGCCCAGCATGCCCTGGAGGATCTCGCGCCGCCACGGGCAGATGCCGAACGACTCGGGGTTGGGCCAGGGGATGTGCCAGAAGGTCAGGATGGTGGCGTTGGGCAGCTTCTCGCGCACCATCGCCGGCAGCAGCGCGAAGTGGTAGTCCTGCACCAGCACGATCGGGTCGTCGCTGCGCGCCTCCGCCACCACGGCGTCGGCGAACCGCTGGTTGACGGCCTTGTAGGCCTCCCAGTCCGACTCGCGGAACACCGGTCGCACGTGGGCCACATGGCACAACGGCCACAGGCCCTCGTTGGCGAAGCCGAAGTAGTAGCCTTGCTCCTCCTCGGCCGAGAGCCACAGGCGGCGCAGCTGGTAGTCGTCGTGCCCGGGCGGCACCGCAACGCGGTCGTTGGCGTCCACCACCTCGCGGTCGGCGTCGCCGCTGCCGTGGGCGATCCAGGTGCCCGAGCAGGCGCGCATCACCGGCTCCACGGCAGTCACCAGCCCGCTGGCGGGGCGCTTGACGACGATGCGGCCGTCCTTGGCGTGCTCGTGGATGTAGGGCTCGCGGTTGGAGACCACGATCACCTGGTCGCCGCGCAGCTGCGTCATCAGCAGCGTGCGCAGGCGCTCGGCGCTCCAGTCGGCCTCGGGGCCCTGCATCCGGCGGTACTCGTCCTCGAGGTCGCGCAGGCGCTCGCGCAGGTCGGCCGCGAACGGCTGCAGTTCGGCCGCCGCGGCGGCCGAGGTGCCGGTCAGCGGGCTGATCAGGCCCTCGCCGCGCAGCAGGGCGCGTACGCCGGAGACCCAGCCGCGCCAGCTCAGCTGCGCCACCACCATCGTGATCAGCGCCATCGCCAGGCCCAGCACCGCGATCAGGCCGACCAGGTAACGACGGGTGTCCTGGCTGCGCTTCTCGATGAAGCTCAGGTCGTGCAGCAGCACCAGGCGGCCCACCGTGACGGGCTCGGTCTGCACCACGGCCTCCGAGGCGGCCGCGGCCGCCGCCAGGGCGCCACCGGCGCCGGCCGCCGGCGGCGCGCCGGCCACCTCGCTGGCTGCCTCGGCGGCGGCCACCGGATGCGGCTGGTCGATCACGTCGTGCATCGCCACGTGCACCGGCCCGCCATTGAGCAGCAGGCGCGGGTCGCGCTTGGAGCTGATCTCGAGCGCGTTGAAGCAGTTCAACGCCGAGGGAAATGCCGGCGTGCGCTCCAGCATCCGGCCGTCGGGGCTGCACAGGCCGATCGCGAACAGGCGCTCGTCCTGCACCGCGCGGTCGAACAGCTTCTCGAGCTGGTGCGGCCGGTTGGCGCGCAGCGCCTCCACCACCGAATCCGACAGCGCATTGGCCACGACGGCGCCGCGGCTATCCAGATCGCGGGAGAACCAGCGCAGCGTGATGCCGTCGACGACCGGGAGTACCAGCCAGGCGGTGACGATCACCACGCCCACCAGCGGCAGCAGGAAACGCAGTTGCAGCCGGATCGTCTGCACGATCGGCCAATGCAGGAAGGCGGGCCCGGCTTTTGCCGGCGGGACCAGAGTTCCCTGGGTTCTGTCTTTGTTCAAGAGATGGATCCAAATGTTAGCAACCGAGGGCCCCCATCGCGATGAGCTTCCCCCCCGACGACCCGAACGTGCACGCCGCCTCGCTGGACCTGGCGATGATCGGCAACTGCGCCATCAGCGCGCTCATCGATGCGACCGCCCACGTGGTGTGGTGCTGCATGCCGCGCTTCGACAGCACGCCCGTTTTCGACGCGCTGCTGCAGTCGGCAAACGGCGTACCCGAGTCGGGCGCCATGGCGATCTGGATCGAGGACCTGGCGCGCCACGAGCAGTCCTACGACGCCGGGACCGCCATCCTGCGCACGCGGATGTGGGATACCCAGGGCCAGTGCATGGAGGTAGTCGACTTCGCGCCGCGCTTCATCACCCGCGATCGAGTCTTCCGCCCGGCGCAGCTGGTGCGGCGCATCCGGCCGCTGGCGGGGCGCCCGCGCATCCGGGTGACGGTGCGCCCGCACGGCGGCTGGGGCGCCGAGCAGCCGCAGGTCACGCGCGGCAGCCACCATGTGCGCTTCGTGATGCCCGACATCACCCTGCGCCTGAACACGAGCGTGCCCATCACCTGGCTGATGGACGGCACCTGGTTCACGCTCGATCGCGAGATGAGCCTGTTCCTGGGCGCCGACGAGACCATGACCGGCGGCATCGACGAGACCGCGCGCGAGTTCGAGGACCAGACCTCGCTGCACTGGCGCCACTGGACGCACCGCCTCGCGCTGCCGCTGGAGTACCAGGACGCCGTGATCCGCGCGGCCATCACGCTCAAGCTGTGCCAGTACGAGGAGACCGGCGCCATCGTCGCGGCAATGACGACCAGCCTGCCCGAGGCCCCCGCCAGCGGCCGCAACTGGGACTACCGTTTCTGCTGGCTGCGCGACGCATTCTTCGTGGTGCGGGCGCTCAACGGGCTGTCCGAGGTCGGGACGATGGAGAAGTACCTCGGCTGGCTCACCAACGTGCTGCACAAGGAAGCCGGCTCGGGCCACGTGCAGCCGCTGTACGGCATCGGGCTGGAGCGCGAGCTCACCGAGTTCGAGGTGCCGCAGGCCACCGGCTACCGCGGCATGGGGCCGGTGCGCGTGGGCAACCAGGCGCACGAGCATTTCCAGCACGACACCTACGGCAACATCGTGCTGGCCGCCGCGCAGTCGTTCCACGACCACCGCCTCTTCCGGCGCGGCGACGCCGCCGATTTCGCCGCGCTGGAGACCATGGGCGAGCAGGCCTGGCGGCTGCACGACCAGCCCGACGCCGGCATCTGGGAACTGCGCACCCGCGCCCGCATCCACACCTCGTCGTCGCTGATGTGCTGGGCGGCGTGCGACCGCCTGGCCCACATCGCACTGCGCGTGGCGCTGCCCGACCGGGCGCGGTACTGGCGCGACCGCGCCGACGTCATCCGCAGCAAGATCCTGCAGTACGCCTGGAGCGAGAAGCGCCAGGCCTACGCCGAGAGCTTCGGCGGCAGCGAGCTCGACGCCAGCGTGCTGCTGATGGGCGAAGTGGGCTTCGTGCCGCCCGGCGACCCGCGCTTCATCAGCACCGTCGAGGCGATGGAGAAGACACTGTGCGACGGCCCGTTCATGCGCCGCTACGAGGCCGCCGACGACTTCGGCCGACCCGAGACCACGTTCAACATCTGCTCGTTCTGGCGCGTCGACGCGCTGGCGCGCATCGGCCGCCGCGACGAGGCCCGCGCGGCCTTCGAGGCCCTGCTGTCACGCCGCAACCCGCTGGGCCTGCTCAGCGAGGACATGAACCCGGTCACCGGCGAGCTGTGGGGCAACTTCCCGCAGACCTACTCGATGGTGGGCATCATCCACGGCGCGCTGCGGCTGTCGGCGCCGTGGGACTCGGTGGTTTGATCTGTCTGCCAGTCGGGTGGCTGGTCTGTTCGTGGGTTGGTGAGCTCTCGGCGGGGTCGGTGTTGCGTGCCGGCTGGGCCTGAGCAGGGGCCGGACTTCCGCCAACGAGCACGCATCACGAAAGTCGAGTGCGACGCCTGCCGAGGATTCACTCTTCCAGGTCCGGTGCGGCAGGCCCAGGCGCCAAACCGGTGCGACCCGGCGTTGCAGAATCACCTGCTTGGGGCGCGTACGTTTCAAGATTGCGCTAAATAGAGGGTTTTCCCTGGCATAGGGTTTGCACTGATCCCTTCGCCCGCCACGAGCGGACGTCAACCCCAAAGGAACTCCGCATGTCCTCCATGCCCTCTCACTCGACCCTGAAGTGCGCTGCCCTCATGTTGTCTCTCGTTGCCTCGGTCCTCGCCTCCAGTGCCGCGCATGCGGCAAGCCCGCGATTGCTGGCCCGCGAGGTGTCGGGGACCTACGAATTGAAGGATGGCAGCAGCATTCGCATGGAGGCCCATGGCGGACGCGTGCTGGTGGAGAGTCCCGCTGCGGAGTACTGGACGGTCGTGAACTCCAATCTGCTGGTGAGCCCGGACGGCCAGCGCAAGATCCGGCTGATGCGCGGCTTCTCTGGCACGGTCGACTACATCGAGATAGAAATCTCGAAAGCCCGCTGAACGAAGCGGTTGGTGATGCGGCAGGCATCATGGGCTGCTGGATCTGACGAACCCGAGCAGTGCTGGACTGGCAGTTGCCGTTGGACAGCAGCCCGTCGTGGCGGATGCGATGGAAGCGCGGCGGCAGCACGCGAAGCAGGAACCGACGCATGGATTCGTCGGCGTCGAGCGTCATGTGGTCTTGTGGCGCGTCGAGTCCTTGTCCTATTCGGAGGACTTCCTGCCCGACAGCGGTTCGCCAAACAGCCAGAAAACTGGAAGCGCGACCAGGATCGGGATCCAGACGCCCAACAACTTCTGCCCGATGTCGTGCCCGGTGACGAAGAAATACCCGGTGCCGGCGAACATCGCGATGTAGGTGACCCATCCCTGCCAGGTCAGGGGGGTCGACCAGCCGAGGCCGCTTTTCTTGGCTCTGAACCAATAGTTCCGTTCTCTCTTCATCGCGAATTCCCGGAAATCGTCGTGCCGGACGATCTTACTTCCGCCGCGGTGGGAGCCGGTAGCGGCCGGTCGCCAACGACCGCGACAAAGGACGCCGACTCGGCGATCCGGCGTTCGCGTCACCCCAGCGCGGACCAGGCCGGCACGCCACGGCAATGAACCAGCGACCGCTCAGCCCTGCTCGAACAGGAAGCACCCGAATCAGGCAGCCACTCGAACACCCGATGCATTGATCTGCTCGATCAGCGCCCGGTGGGTCGGCAGGTCGGCCAGCGCCCGGTCGCCGAAGCGCCGGATCTTGGCGAACAGGCGTTCGGCTTCCTCCACCTGCGGGAAGTCGGCGCGCGCCGCGCCGAGATCGGTGCGATACCCCATGCCGTACAGGATGTACTGGTAGTTGAAGAACGCGAAGGTCTCGGTGTCGAGCATGAAGTCGAAGCGCCCGGGCGGGCGGTACCTCCACTGCTCCAGGAACTCGGCCAGGCGTTCCGGGATGGAGGCCGGGTCGGCGTTGTCGCGCCAGAACGGCTCCTCGCGCCGGCTCACGCAGTAGTGCAGCTTGAGGAAGTTGACGATGTTGTCGAAGCGCGCGTTCATCAGCTCGTTGAAGCGGCGCGCGGGCGCCTCGACCGGGCCGCCGTGCGGGAACATCTCGGCGATCATGCCGACCGCTGCCTCGATCAGCACCAGCCCGGTCGATTCGAGCGGCTCGAGGAAGCCCGCCGACAGGCCCACGGCCACGCAGTTCTTCACCCACTGCTTCGCGCGCCAGCCGGCGGCGAACGGGATATGGCGGGTCGCCAGGTCGGCGTGGCCCGGCCCGACGTAGCCGCGCAGGATCTCGGCGGCGCGCTCATCGCTCATGTGGTCGCTGGAGTAGACGCAGCCGATGCCGCGCGCGCCGTTCAGGCCGATGTCCCAGGTCCAGCCGGCCTCGTGGGCGGTGGCGATGGTGCAGCTCTCGAGCGGCGCGTCCGGCACGTCGGCAGGCAGCTTGCAGGTGAGCGCGCGGTCGGCGAACAGTTGGGTGCGCACCGACCGGAACGCGGCGCCGGGGGCCTCGCCGATGAGCCCGGCGCGAAAGCCGGTGCAGTCGATGTAGAGGTCGGCCTGGAAGCGGCCGTGCTGCACGGTGTCGACGTGCGCGATCGCGCCTGCCTCGTCGCGCGCCACGCCGGCGAGCGTCGCCTCGACGTGGCGCACGCCCAGCTCGCGGGCGCGCTCGGCCAGCACGCGCGCCAGCTTGACCGCCTCGAAGTGGTAGGCATAGTTCAACGGCCCTGCATACGCGGGCTCGTGCGCGCGCTTGGGCGCGCGCCGGGCCGCGGTCACGCGCTCCTGCAGAGTCACCGCCTGCGCGAACGGCACCCGCGTGGCCTCGTCCTGCAGCAGCCAGTACGGCACGAGGCTGGTGCCCTCGGTGTAGAACGGCGCCTCGAACGGATGCAGGAACTGGTGGTGGTCGCCGCCCACCGGCGCGCGCGCCCAGTCGACGAAGCGGATGCCCTGCTTGAAGGTGGCCGAGGTCTCGCGGATGAAGCGCCGCTCGTCGATGCCCAGGAACTGCAGCGTCGTGCGGATTGTGGGGAAGGTGCCCTCGCCCACGCCGATGACGCCGATGTCCGGCGACTCGAGCACGGTCACCTCCAGGTGGCTGCGTTCCGACAGCACCAGGTGCCGGGCCAGGTAGGCGGCCGTCAGCCAGCCCGCCGTGCCGCCGCCGACGATCAGGATGCGGCGCTTGTTCGTCCGTTCCGGCAGGGCCGCGGGCATCACGCTCTCACATACAGGTTCTTCAGCCACAGGTGGCCGGTCTGGGTGCCCTGGCCCCAGTCCTCGTCGTCCTCGACCCCGGCCTGCGCACTGTAGCCGGACGGATTGAGCAGCTTCACGCGCCCGGCGCGGAAGGCCGACACCTTGCGCGTGACCAGGGTGAGACCGTGCTCCAGCGCCGTGGCGGCCAGCAGGCCGTCGCGCGTGTTCGCGTACGGCAGTTGCGCGCGGCGGCGCACGACGGCGGCGTCGACCGGCAGCACGCGGCCCTCGAAGGCGGGGACCAGGTTCAGGTCGATCCACTGGCGCACGCCCAGGCCGGCGGCGCGATCCTTGCGGCCCAGGCGCGCGGCCGCGTTCTCGATCTCGAGCAGGTTCAGCGCCGAGATGAACAGCTTCTGGCGCGCCACGCCCGCGGCCCAGGCCGCCAGGCCGGGATCGGCGTGGCCCGCGCGCGCCTTGCGCAGCTCCAGCACCACCGCGGTGTCGAGCAGGTACATCACTCGATCCTTTCGCGGTGGTCCCAGGCGCCGTCCGCGGCGTCGTCGGCATCGAGCGCCACCGGCTCGGGCATCGCCAGGATGTCCAGGATGTTGTCGTTGTCGCCGGTCAGCCGCCGGTACTCGGCGATGCTCATCAGCACATGGGTGGGCTGGCCGCGGTCGGTGATCAACACCGGCTCGACGCGCGCCGCGCGCTTGGCGTGGCTGACGTCGCGGTTGAACTCGCGGCTGGTCAGGAGCTTCATGATGACCGCATTGTGCCTACGTACCTTCATCGAATCAATTCAAATGTAGGTACGTAGGTACAGGAATGTCGGCACGGATGGACAGCCGGCGGGGCGCTGGCACAGTTCGACCCGACAGGCCGGCGCCACGCCGGCCGACGACGACATGGCCGCGCGACGACACCCGGCCGCGCGCCCCAGCAACGGAACAATGCATGGCAACCGACAACAACACCAGCGTCCTGGCCCTGATCGGCGACGTCTTCTCGCAGCACGGCCCGGCCGCCGCGGCCACCGCCCACACCTACGCGCCGGGCGACTTCAGCGTCCACTTCTTCCTGCAGCTGGGCGTCATCCTGCTGGCCTGCCGGGTGGCCGGCTGGTTCGGGCGCAAGTTCCTGGCGCAGCCGCAGGTCGTCGGCGAGATGATCGCGGGCGTGTTCCTCGGGCCCTCGCTGCTGGGCCTGGTGTTCCCGGAGCTGCAGGCGGCGATCTTCCCGAAGGAGACGCGCAACGTGCTCTACACCGGCGCGCAGCTGGGCGTCGGCCTGTACATGTTCCTGGTCGGCACCACGCTGCAGCTGGGCCACTTCCAGGCCAAGGCGCGCAGCGCGGTGGGCGTGTCCCTGGCGGGCATCGCCGCGCCGTTCTTCATCGCCTTCCTGATCACCCCGCTGCTGCTGACCGTGCCGGGGCTGTTCGCCGCCGGCATCTCGCAGACCAACGCCACGCTGTTCATGGGCGCCTGCATCGCGCTGACGGCCTTCCCGATGCTGGCGCGCATCGTCAACGAGCGCGGCCTGGCCAACACCTCGCTGGGCACGCTGTCGCTCACGGCCGGCGCCTTCGACGACGCCTGCTCGTGGTGCGTGCTGGCCGTCGTGCTGGCCACCTTCGGCGCCGGCCCCGGCGTGGCCATCCTGGCCATCGGCGGCGGCGTGTCGTACGCCGCGTTCATCCTGCTGTTCGGCCGCCGCCTGCTCGCGCCGCTGGGCCGCATCGTCGAGCGCGAAGGCGAGATGAGCCTGACCATCCTGGGCATCACGCTGGCGTTGTTCTGCTTCTCGGCGTTCCTGATGGACGCCATCGGCATCCACGCGATCTTCGGCGGCTTCATCCTCGGCGCGGTGATGCCGCGCGGGCTGTTCGCCGCAGAGCTGAAGAAGAAGGTCGAGCCGCTGGCGGTGATCCTGCTGCTGCCGATGTTCTTCACCTACTCGGGCCTGAACACGCGCATGGACATGGTCAACTCGCTGCCGCTGCTGCTGGTCGCGCTGGGCATCCTGGCGGCCTCGGTGCTCGCCAAGGGCGGCGCCTGCTACCTGGCGGCGCGCCTGGCCGGCGAGGACAACCGCACGGCGCTGGGCATCGGCGCGCTGATGAACTCGCGCGGCCTGATGGAGCTGATCATCATCAACATCGGCCTGCAGAAGGGCATCATCGGCCCGACGCTGTTCTCGATGCTGGTGCTGATGGCCGTCGTCACCACGATGATGGCCAGCCCGCTCTTCGAGCTGGTCTACGGCCGCAAGGCGCGCGAGTCGGGCGAGCTGGACGCCATCGGCAGCGCGGCGAGCAACCTGGCATAGGGCCGGCCCGCCCGCGGGCACCCCCTGGTCAAGGGGTCGCCTCGCCTTGACGCTGCCACGCAGGGTCACTATGGTGGCCCGGCGCCAGGGGCCGCGTAGTCTCGCGGTTGCGCCGCGCCGAGGAGACTCCACTTGCCCACCCCCCGCGTCGCCGTCATCGCCGTCCACGGCGTGGCCGACCAGCAGCCCGGCGAGACCGCGCGCGCCGTCGTCGAGCTGCTGGTGTCGTCGGCCCCCGACGGCACCTGCTACACCTCGTCGGCCACCGAGGACCTGACCCTGCGCGTGGCGCCGCTGGCGCCGCAACCCGACGCGCAGCCGCCGCTGGCGCACGCCACGCCGGCCACGCCGCGCGGCGAGGATCGCTCGCTGGGCAAGTCGTTCGCGCAGTCCACGCGCTCGGACTTCCAGCGCCAGGCGTGGGCCGTGGCGCCGCCGCCGCGCGCGCCCGCGCCCCGCGAGCCGGCGAAGCCGGCCGACATCGCCGCGCCACCCACCGCGCAGGATCGCGGCATCGCCGTCACCAACTACCTGCTGGCCAAGCGCATCCGCAACGGCGCCGGCCCGGAGACCTACGACACCACCCGCGTCTCGCTGGAGCGCCACGCCGCCGCCGCGGGCGGCGACGCGCAGGTGGACGTCTACGAGATGTACTGGGCCGACCTGTCGCGCCTGTCCGGATCGATGCCGCGCATCGTCTCCGAGCTGTTCACCCTCGTGTTCCGCCTGTCCAAGCTGGGCCGCGAGACGGTCGACGAGATGTGGGGCCAGCTGGCGCGCGCCCGCGACCCGGCCGCGCGCGGCGCCCGCCGCCACGCCGGCGCGTGGAACGTGCTCGCCTGGCTGCAGATCGCCCTCGACTGGCTGTTCGTCAACGGCCTGGCGCTGCTGTTCACGCAGCTCGCGCTGCTGGGCACGCTGCTGGTGCTCCTGGGCTTCACCTCGGGCATCGCGCCCGACGTGGCGGCCGACCCCGCGGCCAGCGCCGCCGCGGCGCGCCACGAGTCCTGGCTGCACCATGGCGTGGCCGCTGCGCTGGTCGTGCTGGCCGGGCTGCGCTGGCTCTATCGACGCGGCGACGGCAAGCTGCTGCAGTCGCTGGCCCCGGTGGCCGTGGTGCTGGCGGCCGGGTACGCGCTCGCCTTCGCGCCTGCGCTGCTGCAATGGATCACGGCACTGGCGTTCCTGGCCGCCCTCACCGCGGCCAACGAGTTCGCGCTGCGCGTGGCCGACGACCGGTTCCCGCTGGTGCACGCGGTCGGCCGCTGGATGTGGGCCGCGTCGGCGCTGCTGATGCTGGGCAGCGCGGTGCACGAGACGCAGGTGCTGGCGACGCCGGCGTGGCGCGACGTCTGGATCCACGCGGCCCTGTTCACCACCGAGACGGTGCTGCTGGTGATCAAGTGGTGGTGGATCGCCTGCGGCCCGTTGCTGGTGGCCTGGTTCGTCGCCGGCCAGCTCGCGCGCGGCGAGTCGGGCTACGCGTCGCGCGCCAGCGTGGCCACCGGCCGCCTGGGCATCACCGTGTCGCTGGGCATGTTCCTGGTGGCGACGATGACCATCTGGGCGCTGACCAACAACGTGCTGGGCGCCTCGGTCGAGGGCGCGGGCTACCGGCCTTGCATCTTCGCCTACCCGGGCGCGGCGGGCGAGGCGCCGCCGGCGCCGTCGGCCGGCCCCAACGCCTGCATGTGGACCAGCCGCAACGCCCAGGAGGCCGCCGCCGTCTCGCCGATGCCCGCGGCCAGTGCCGTGCTGTTCGACCGCTACAGCAAGAGCACCAGTGCGTTCTCGCTGCTGGCCACGCTGCTGCTGGTGCTCGTCGCCTGGCTCGTGACCATGTTCATGCCCAGCGTGCTCGCCGAGCTGAAGCTGATCGTCGATTCGAAGCGCGACGCGCACCAGCAGGCCCTCGACAAGCGCCGCCCGCCCGCGCACGCGAGCGTGCACCAGCGCACGCAGCGCGCCCGCGCACTGGGAAGCTGGCTGACCGCGGGCTACCGCCATCTCGACTTCGTCGTGGGCGTGGTGAGCGCCATCGGCGTCGCGCTGAGCCTGGGCATCGCCGCGCTGTTCCTGACCACCGTGTTCGAGCACGACATGGTCACGCGCTGGCTCGACGCGATGGGGCTCGCGCCCGTGGTGGGCTGGCTGGCCACACTCGAGAGGGGCGCGGCCGGCGCGTCGCGCACGCTGGTCAGCCCGCTGCAGGCGGCGGTGTTCAGCGCGGCCGGCGTCGGTGCGGCGTTGTCGGTGCTGGGCGGCCAGCTGTCGCGCCGCATCCCGTCGCTGCGCAGCCCGCTGGACGTGGCGCTGGATGTCGACAACCACTTCCGCGAATTCCCGCGCACCGACATCCCGCGCGCGCACATCTTCGCGCGCTACGCCGCGCTGCTGGAACACGTGCGGTCGCAAGGCTACGAGCGCATCGTCGTCGTGGCGCACAGCCAGGGCACCGTCATCAGCGCCGAGCTGCTGCGCTTCCTGTCCAGCCGCGCGCAGGCCGCGCCCGCGCCCGGCGACCTGCCGCAGCTGGGTGGCCGCCCGCTGCCGCCGGTCAGCCTGCTGACGCTGGGCTGCCCGCTGCGCCAGCTCTACGGCGCGCGCTTTCCCGGGCTCTACGCCTGGGTGCTCGCCAGGAACGGGCATGTGTTCGGCCCGCGTGCCTCCGACATCGGCGTGCAGCGCTGGATGAACGCGTTCTGCAGCGGTGACTACGTCGGCCGCTGGCTGTGGAGCAACGCCGGCCACGACCAGGCCCTCAAGCACCCGATGGTCGACACGGTGGGCCACGACCCGTTCGGCCGCGTCGACGCCTACACCGGCTTCAACCCGACGCCGCCGGCCGAGGCGCACCTGCAGCCCGCCCGCGAGGTGGAGGTGTGTCTCGGCCTGGGTGCCCACACGCACTACCTGGAGCGCGACCAGACCACCGTCGCGTGGATGATCGACTGGCTGGTTCGCGCGCGTCCGCTGGGCACGCCCGTCGCGGGCGACCTCGATCGCCCGGTGGCGACGCTGGCCGCCACCGACGGCCAGCCGGCCCGGGCGGTGGCCGAGGAGGCTTCGGTCGTGTCCGACGGCCAGGCCGCGCCCGCGGCCGCCCCCGATGCCACGGCTGTCCCGCCGCCCCCTGCCTCCTGAAGCCCGGCGCTGGTTTGCCTGTGCCGGCACCCGGGCCGTCGTCCGGCCTCGTCGAGGGTCGTCGCCACCGGGGCCTGGCACCGCGTTTGCCCTGCGGGGTCGTCAGCTGAACACCGCAGCGGCAGCCAGGCATTCCCGCCCGCGCGCCGCAGCCCACCAAGGATCTCCCCATGAAGACGACTCGCCTGCTCCAACTGGTCGCGCTCGCCGCGGCCGCCACACTCGCCGGCTGCTCGACCACCGCCAGCGTCACCAAGACCAACGACGGCACGCCCGGCACCGCCGAATCGCGCCATGCGGTCGATGCCAGCTACCAGGAGACGCTGGATCGCCTGTACACGACCACGCCGGGCAGCCGCGAACTGGTGGCCAAGGCGCGCGGGGTGCTGGTGTTCCCGCGCGTGATCTCGGCCGGCCTGGGCATCGGCGGCGCCTACGGCGAAGGCCAGCTGCGCGAGCACGGCCGCCCCGAGGGCTACTACCGCACCGTCACCGGATCCGTGGGCTGGCAGATCGGCGCGCAGTCGCGCTCGCTGGTGTTCCTGTTCATGACCGAGGACGCGCTGGAGCGCTTCCGCGCCAGCCACGGCTGGTCGGGCGGCGTGGACGCCTCCGTCGCGGTATTGACGGTGGGTGCCAACGGCGCCATCGACGCCAACGCCGCGATGGCGCCGACGGTGGCCTTCATCATGACCAACGCCGGCCTGATGGCGGGCGTGACGCTCGAAGGCACCAAGGTCACCCGCATCGACTGACGCCGACGCCGCCCCTACGCTCCGGCCAGCGCCTTCGGGCGCCTGCGGGGCGCGGCGGGCGGCAGGCGCGGCCCGTTGCGCAGGCAATCGGTCGCCGCCTCGATGATCAGCTCGATGGCCCGCCAGCTGGCCGAGGCCGGCGCGACGATGCAACGCGTCGTGGAGCAGGTGCAGCACGTCAACGACCTCGTCAGCGAGATCAGCGCGGCCAGCAACGAGCAGCGGCGCGGCATCGAGCAGGTCGGCCAGGCCGTCGCGCAGCTGGACCAGGTGAGGCAGCAGAACGCCGCGCTGGTGGATGAATCGGCGGCCGCCGCGGACAGCATGCGCGTGCAGGCCGGGCACCTGGCGCAGTCGGTGGCCACCTTCAAGATCGCCGCGTGAGCCCGTGATCGAGTTCGAACGCTTCCTGGCCCGCATCGTCGACGGGCTCGAACGCGGCGCGCTGACCCAGCAGGAGGCAGCGCGCCTGTGGGCGCTGGGCGAGATCGTGCAGTTGCAGCGCATCGCCGTCGCGCTGTCGCACGTCGCGCGCAACGGCGCACGGCCGTCGCGCCGGCTGTCGCCCAGGCGGCGACGCAGGCCCGGCGGCGGGGCTATGCTGTGGCCTCCGGCAGCCGCCGGCACGAAGGAGACACCATGCACATCCCGTCCGTGAAGGAAGTGGTCAGCGCCGAGGAATGGCAACTGCGCTGCGACCTCGCCGCCTGCTACCGGCTCGTCGCCGCCTACGGCTGGAGCGACCTGGTCTTCACCCACATCAGCGCGCGCGTGCCGGGCGGCGACCACAGCTTCCTGATCAACCCGTACGGCCTCATGTTCGACGAGATCACCGCGTCGTCGCTGGTGCTGGTCGACCAGGAGGGCAACAAGCGCGGCGACTCGCCGTTCCCGGTCAACCGCGCCGGCTTCGTGATCCACAGCGCCATCCATGCCGCGCGCGACGACGCGCAGTGCGTGCTGCACACCCACACGCGCGCCGGCGTGGCCGTCAGCGCGCAGGCCGGCGGCGTGCTGCCAATCTCGCAGCAGTCCACCTTCGTGCTGGCGTCGCTGGCCTATCACGACTACGAGGGCGTGGCGTTGCGCGACGCGGAGAAGCCGCGCCTGCAGGCCGACCTCGGCAGCGCCAGCTACCTGATGCTGCGCAACCACGGCCTGCTGACCGTGGGCCGGTCGATCCCGGACGCGTTCCTGGCGATGTACATGTTCGAGAGCACCTGCGCGATCCAGCTCGCCGCCCAGGCCGGCGGCCCGCTGACGCACGTGGACCCGACCATCGTCGACGGCGTCGCCGAATCGTTGCGCGTGCAGACGGCCAGCCAGGGCGGCGCCTTCGTCTGGCCGGCGCTGCTGCGCAAGCTCGATCGCATGGACGCCAGCTACCGCACCTGAGAAGGTCGCCCCGGCGTGGGCGCCACGCCACATCTCACCTGTGTCATTCGTCGCACGAATCGCGGTCACCCACCCGAACAAACCCGCGATTCCTCCTTTCCGGCCGGCCGTCGACAAGATCCACGGCTATCCTGCCGGGCATCCCGAGGAGGAGGAGACACAGTGAAATGCCACGCCTGCGGACAGGACAACGCCGACAGCGCCTTGTTCTGCACCGCCTGCCGCCGTCCCATGGTGGCCCCGACCCGACTGCCCGCCCGCCTGGAAGCGCTCGCCGTGCCGGCCACGGGCGCCGCATCCGCCCTGGCCGCACCGCCCGCCGCCGCGCCCGCGCGCAGCCGTTCCGCGAACGCGCCCGAGGCCGCCGAGCGCGCCGAAGACGACCCGAACGTCCTCACCGACGAGCAGGCCTGGGCCGCCATGGTCGGCGACAACAACACCGCGTACTACATGACGCGCTTCGCGCGCCAGTCCGGCGGCGGCAGTGGCGGCTGGCACTGGCCCGGCATGCTGGTCACCTGGTACTGGATGCTGTATCGCAAGATGTGGCTGCCCGCGCTGGTCTATTTCTTCGTGCCCGGCATCGTCATCGGCATCCTCAACGCGATGATGCCGCGGGCCGCGCTGCCGTTGACCCTGGCCTGGTGGGTCGCGCTGTTCGTCGTGCCGGGACTGATGGCCAACGGCTGGTACTACGCGCACTGCCGCGACAAGATCCGCGACGTCCGGGCGCGCGGCGGCTCGCGGGTGCAGATGCTCGCGCGCCTGGAAAGCGCCGGCGGCACCAGCGGCGTCGTCGCGATCGTCGTGGCGATCTTCGTGCTCGTGGCGGGCATCGGCATCCTCGCCGCAGTGGCGCTGCCGGCCTACCAGACCTACACGCTCAAGGCCAAGGTCGCCGACGCCATGGCGCTCGGCGCCGACGTGGCCGCCGCGGTGGGCCGGCAATACGAGCAGAACGGCACCCTGCCCACCGACGTGGACCGCCTCGTGGCGCAGGCGCCGCACCAATCGCGCTTCGTCAGCGGCGTCGACGTGGACAGCACGACGGGAACGGTCACGGTGCGGGTCGACGTCAACCAGCGCTACCTGGGCTCGTTCAAGCTGGTTCCCAGCGCGGACAACGCGCATCACCTGGGCTGGACCTGCACGACCGAGGACCTCGCGCGCTACGTGCCGGCGAGCTGCCGACGCTAGGCGCGCCGCGGCTCAGATCGTGGGCACGGGCACTGCGCGCAGGAACCGGCCGGCGACCTTCTGCACCGCCGTCGCCGCGCTCTCGCCGGCGTAGATGTCGGGCACGCACACCGCCATGCCGGATGCCGTCAGCGTGCCCGGATGGCGGATGCGGAAGAACGGCGCCGGCGCCTCGAAGCCGCGCGGGAAGGCGCGGATCAGGGCGATGTCGGTGCCCGGCCCGGTATCGGCGAGGCTGCCGGCGGGCAGTTCGCAGCTGGTGAGCACGTGCATGGCGTAGAACACGCCGTAGCCGGCCACGTCGACCGGCAGGAACTCGAGTCCGGGAAAGTGCGAAAGCTCGTCGCGCACCCCTTGGGACACCAGGTGGGCCGTGGGGTGGAACAGCACGGCGGTGGCGCTCTTGTCGGAGCGGTACAGCTCCAGCGCGGGCGCCTCCCATCGCTCGGCCAGCGGCGCCGTGGTGCGCAGCAAGGGCTCGTTCCAGGCCGAGTGTTCGTTGTCCACCCATTCGGCGGCGGCGTCGATGCCGTCGATGAAGACGGGCTTGATCTCGAAGACAGGCATTTCCCAGTGTAGGGGCTGCGACGCGACGGCCGGGCCGGCTCGGAACGAACGTCGCGCCGCTGCGTCAGATCGCACGGTTCCCGTACTCTCGCGACACCCATGGGATCACCCGCCCCCCGGCCGGCCCGGGCCGCCGTAGACTGGTCCCCGGGGATGGTTCGCGCCCACAGTCCGGCACCGACCGGGCATGGCGTTTCCAGTCAGCTGCAAGCATGAATCGATCATCCGCGCGCCTGCGGCGTGCGTTTGCACTCGTCGTTGCCGTCGGGGTCGTCGTCCTGGGCGGTGTGGCCTGGACGACCCACGAGCAGTCCGTCCGCCTCGACGAGACCGCCGGTTGGGCCGCCCGCACCCGTGCCAGCGTGGCCACGGTGCAGGCGGTGTCGCTGGCCGCGCTCGACGCCGAGTCGGCGCAGCGCGGCATCCTGCTGGGCGCCGAGGGCGGCCTGCAACGCTACCGCGAGGCCGCGGCCCGCGCCCGCCAGGGCCTGGGAACCCTCGCGACCCAGCTCGGCGGCGACCCCGAGGAGGAGGCCCTGCTGGCCGGCCTGCGCATGGCCGTCGAGTCGCACCTGGCGCGCCTGGACCAGGCCGTCGCGCTGATGCCCGCGCAGCCCGGGCAGGCGCGCGCTCTCGCGCTGGACGATGCCGGCCGGCAGATCCACCACGACATGCGGAGCTTCGCTGCGGCGATCGTCGCCACCGAGGCGCGCCGCTACGACGAGCGCGTCGTCATCGCGCGCGACATCCGCCACGCCGCCGAGGGCTACGCGGGCGTCTCGCTGGGCCTGCTGGTGGCCGCGATGGCCGCCGCGGCGGTCTTCATCCTGCGCGAGCTGCGGCTGCGCGCCGCGATGACCGCCGTGCTGGAGGACCACCGCGGGCGCCTCGAGCTGTCCGAGCGACGCCTGCGCTCGATCACCGACAACATTCCGGCGACGATCCTGCGGCTGGACACCGACGGCGTGTGCACCTACGCCAACGAGCACATGCGGCGCGTCTTCGCCCTCGATGCCGCGCAGATCGTGGGCATGTCGCACCGCGCGTTCCGCGGCGAGGACGAATGGGCCACGATCAGCCCGCACGTCGAGGCCGTGCTGCGCGGAAAGCGGCAGCGCTTCGAGGTGCCCGCGCTCGTCCGGGGCGTGCGCCACTGGGTCCAGCAGACGCTCATCCCGGACGTCGATCCCGCGGGTCGCGTCGTGGGCTACCTGTCGGTCGCCTTCGACATCACCGAGCGCAAGCTGCAGGAAGAGGAGCTGCGCAAGAGCGAGCTGTTCCTCGACCGCACCGGCCAGATGGCGGGCATCGGCGGCTGGGAAGTCGACCTGGTCACCGGCGGCGTGGTGTGGTCGCGCGAGACGCGGCGCATCCACGGCGTGGACGCCGACTACGCGCCCGACCTGGCCACCGCGTTCAATTTCTATCCGCCGGAGGCGCGCCCGACGATCGAGGCCGCGGTGCGCGACGCGATGGTCGACGGTACGCCATGGGACCTGGAGCTGCCGTTCATCCGCCGCGACGGCCGCCGCCTGTGGGTGCGCGCGGTGGGCTCGGCCGAATTCGCCGCCGGCGTGCCGGTGCGGCTGGTCGGCGCGTTCCAGGACATCAGCGACCGGATCGCGCAGCGCATGGAGATCAAGGAGATCAACGACCGCGTCGCGCTGGCCACCGAGAGCGGAGGCATCGGCATCTGGGAGCTCAACATCGGCACCGGCGAGCTGATCTGGGACACGCGCATGTACCAGCTGTTCGACGACACCAGCGGCGGCCGCGTGGCGCCGGCCGTGCTGTGGGAAGCCCGCGTGCACCCCGACGACCTGCCCGGCCTGCGCGAAGGCATGCGCAGCGCGGCGCTGGGTGACCGCCTGCTCGACCGCGACTACCGCATCGTGCTGGAGGACGGCACGACGCGCCACCTGCGCGGCACCGCGCGCGCGATGCGCGACGCGCAGGGCCAGCCGACCCGCCTGATCGGCGCCAACTGGGACATCACCGAGCTGCGCGAGCTGGCGGCCAACCTGGCCGAGGATCGCTCGCTGCTGAGCGTCACGCTGGAGTCGATCGGCGACGCCGTCATCACCACCAACGCCCGCGGCCAGATCACCTGGCTCAATCCGGTGGCCGAGCGCCTGACCGGCTGGAGCTCGGCGCAGGCCATCGGCCGCATGCTGCTGCAGGTGTTCCACATCGTCGACGAGCACACGCGCGCGCCGGCGGCCGACCCCGTGCGCAATTGCCTCGAGCAGGGACGCGTGGTGGGGCTGTCCGACACGACGCTGCTGTCGCGCAGCGGCGAGGAGTTCGGCATCCAGCACTCGATCGCCCCGATCCGGCGCGACGACGGCACGGTGCTGGGCACGGTGCTGGTGTTCCACGACGTCAGCGAGCAGCGCCGCCTGACCGGCGAGATGAGCTGGCGCGCCACGCACGACGCGCTCACCGGCCTGGTCAACCGCACCGAGTTCGAGGTGCGGCTCGCCCGCCTGCTGCAGACCTCGCACGAAACGGGCAGCGAGCACGCCCTGCTCTACATCGACCTGGACCAGTTCAAGCTCGTCAACGACGCCAGCGGCCACGCGGTGGGCGACCAGCTGCTGCAGCAGGTCTCGCGCATGCTCACCGACGGCGTGCGCACCCGCGACACCATCGCCCGCCTGGGTGGCGACGAATTCGCGATCCTGATGGAGCGCTGCACCGTCGAACAGGGGCAGCGCGTCGCGCAGAAGCTGTGCGACCGCATGGACGACTTCCGCTTCGTGCACGAGGAGCGGCGCTTTCGCATCGGCCTGAGCATCGGCCTGGTGCCGGTGGACCGCCGCTGGCAGACGACCGCGGCGATCCTGCAGGCCGCCGACACCTCGTGCTACGCCGCCAAGGACGCCGGCCGCAACCGCGTGCACACCTGGTTCGACACTGACGTGGCGATGCGCGAGCGCCAGTACGAGATGCAGTGGACGACGCGCATCGAGCACGCGCTCGACGAGAACGGCTTCGTGCTGTACGCGCAGCGACTGACCGCGCTCAAGGGCGCGGTGCACGGCGTGCACGCCGAGGTGCTGCTGCGCCTGCGCCAGGACGATGGCACGCTGGTGGCGCCGGGCGCGTTCCTGCCGGCGGCCGAGCGCTTCCACCTGGCTTCGCGCATCGATCGCTGGGTGCTGCGCAGCGTCGTCGACTGGATGGGCGGACTGGCCGATCCGTCGCGCATCGAGCTGCTCAGCGTGAACCTGTCCGGCCAGTCGGTGGGCGACCGCACGTTCCATCGCTGGGCGCTCGAGCTGCTCGCGCGCGCCGGGCCGCACCTGTGCCGCGCGCTGTGCCTGGAGATCACCGAGACCGCGGCCGTCACCAACATCGCCGATGCCGCGGGCTTCATCGACCAGGTGCGCGCCTGCGGCGTCAAGGTGGCGCTGGACGACTTCGGCGCCGGCGCGGCGTCGTTCGGCTACCTGAAGACGCTGCGCGTGGACACGCTCAAGATCGACGGCCAGTTCGTGCGCGACCTGGTCGACGACCCGCTCGACGAGGTCGCCGTGCGCTGCTTCGCAGACGTCGCCAAGGTGATGGGCCTGACCACCGTGGCCGAGTTCGTCGACAAGCCGGCCGTACTGGAACGCCTGCTGGCGATGGACATCGACTTCGCCCAGGGCTACCTGCTGCACGCGCCGGCGCCGATCGCCGAACTGGTGGCTGCAGCGGAGGAACTGTCGGCGGCGCGCTGATCCGGCGGCGCAGGCCGGCGCTGCATTAGGATGGGCGATGGTCTCCGACGCCTATCGCCAGTTCCTGTCCCATGGATCGCTCGCCCTCCAGCAGGCCGTCGCCGAGGTCGCGGGGCGGGTGCCCGACGAACTGGCGCGCGCCCCGACCCTGGACCTGATGCTGCGCGCCGCCCGCGCGGATGCCGGCGAGGCGCTGCGGCGCTACCCCCAGGCCTGGACGCTCGGTTTCGAGGAGTCCCTTGCGCGGCTCGTCGAGGACGTCCTCGCGCCCGAGCCCTCGCGCACGCTGGATCTCGACGCGCTGGCCATCATGGACGACGAGCGCGCCCAGGAGGAGATCGAGGTGGTGCAGGCCGCCCGTGTGCTCGGCGAGCACGCCGGCAGCGCCTGGCACCGCCTGCAGCGCGTCGAATCGGCGCTGCGCAGCCGCCACCCGTCGCGCGCCCGCTCGCCGCTGGATCCGTCATCGATCGGCCGCGCGCTGTGGCGTGCCACGGAACGCCTGCCGCTGTCGCTGGCCGCGCGCAGCGAGGCGGTGCGCAGCGCCGCGCAACTGCTCGGCCCGCGACTGGGGCCGCTGTACCGCCACCTGGTCGACACGATGGAGCGGCCCGGGGACGCCGCCGCGCCCGCCGAGCCGCCCGCGTCGCCCCGCCCGCCGCCGCACGGGCCGGCCACCGGCGCCCGCCGTCCCATGGAACCGGCCCCGCGCTTCGACCTCACGCGCCCCGGCGCGCTGATGGACCTGATGGACATCCCCGCGAGCGACCGCCACGGTGCCGCCCCGCCCTCCGAATTCCTGCTCACGCAGCCGCTGGCACTGGAGGGCGACGGCGCCCGCGTGCCGCGGCTGGTCCACCACCATCGCGACGAGCTCGCGAAGCTGGGCACGCCGCAGGCCACCAGCGCGGCGATGACGCTGATCGGCCGCATCTTCGACGAGATCCTGGCCGACCCGTCGCTGTCCGCCGAGGCGGTGAAATGGATCGGCAGCCTGCAGCCGGCGGTGGTGCACCTGGCCGCGGAAGACGCCGAACTGCTGCAGAACCATCGCCATCCGGCCTGGTCGCTCATCAACCAGCTGGCCACGCTGTTCGACACCGATGCCGCGCAACGTCCCCCCAACCTCGACGCCTGGCTGGAGCGCGTGGTGCTGACGCTGCGCAGCTCGCCGCGCCACGCGCGCTTCGAGGCGATCAACGCCAAGCTGGCGGCCTGGCGCGGCGCGCAGGCGCGCAGCCGCCTGACCGACATGGCGCCCACCGTCGAACTGCTGCAGCGCCACTCGCAGATGGAGGCGCTCGTCGAGTCCGCGCGCAAGCGCCTGGAGCGGCGCCTGAACGCGTCGCGCGCCGACGAGGCCGTGCGGCGCTTCATCGCGTCGGTGTGGGCGCTGGTGTGCGCGCAGGAGATGGCCGCCGGGGCGTCGCCCGCCGGCGGACCGGATGCCTGGGACACCGCGACGGACCTGATGTGGACCACCTCGCCGGCTCGCAGCCGCCTCGATGCGCCGACCCTGGTGCAGACGATCCCGGGCCTGGTCGAGCGGCTCAAGGACGGCATGGCGCGACTGGGCCTGGACGCGCCGCTGCGCGACGCCTGGCTCGAACGGCTGTCGGCGCTGCACCTGCGCGCGCTGCGCCGGGCGGCCGAGGAGGCGCAGACCGACATGCCGCTGACGATCGACCTCGCCCTCGAGGACGAGTTGCCGCCTGTCGACGAGCGGGCCGCCGAGGGCGTCGTGCCGCTGCTGCCGTCGGCGCCCGCCGCCGACCCCATCGCGGCGCTGCAGGTCGGCGATCGCCTCGCGCTGCGCGTGCAGGGCGAGTGGGCCGAGGTGGCGCTGGTCTGGCGCAGCGACAACGGCCACTTCCTGCTGTTCGCGGTGACCAACGGCAGCACGCTGAGCATCACCCGGCGCTCGTTCCAGCGCCTGCTCGACGAGGGCCTGGCGCGCCTGCCCGATGCCGGCAGCGCGCTGGAGCGCGCCGCGCAGCGCATCGCCGCCGGACTGCAGTGAACCCGCCGCCACGGTGCGCACTTTCGCACCCGGCCAACCGGCCTGCATCCTCGGCGAAGGACGGCTGTGGCCGCCAAGGGACAACACCTGAGCGAGGCCTCGCGTTCCTGGGTAGGATAGGCTCGAGAATCGAACGCTGCCGCGGCGTCCGGAGATACCAGAAAGGAAACTGATGATCAGCAAAGCCCTGCTCTTTCGCATGGAGTCGCAGACCGACGAGGACACGATGGACACGTTCCTCGAGGACCTGAGCGCGGAAGTCTCCTGGGAAAAGACCACGCGGGCGTGGTTCGGCATCCGCTACATGCGCGGCGAGTTCGGCGTGTTCTCGTGCTTCGACGACGATGCCGCCCGCGAGGCCCACCTGGCGGGCGCCGCTGCCGCCACGTTCTTCGGCGCCGAGCACCGCCTGATGACCGCGGCGCCGCGCACGACGCGCATCGACATCCTGGCCAGCAAGATGCCCAAGGTGCTCGAGAACGTCACCAAGGGCCTGGTGCTGCGCTTCAAGGCCAAGCCCGGCAAGGAAGCCGAGGTGGCGAAGATGCTGCGCGACTGCCAGCCCCTGGTCGACAAGGAGAGCGGCACGCTCGCCTGGTTCGCCAACCAGTACGACGAGAGCCACTTCGGCACCTTCGCCGTGTTCGCCGACAACGGCGCGCGCTTCGCCCACCTGACCGGGCAGATCCCGCGCGACCTCGGCATGACCGGCCTGGCGCTGCTGGGCGGCGCGCCCGAGGTGCACATGGTCGACGTGATGACGGGCACCGCCCGCCAGGTCGACTGAGGCCGGGCCGGCGCGCCGCTACGCGGCGGCGCCGGTGCCTGCCGCGATGCGGTCGACGAAGCGCGCCAGCTCGATGTCCTTCATCGTCAGGCCGTGCGCGTCGTGCGTGGTCAGGGTGACGTCGACCACGTTGTAGGCGTTCGACCAGTCCGGGTGGTGGTTGCGCCGCTCTGCCACCAGCGCCACGCGGGTCATGAACGCGAAGGCCTCGTTGAAGTCGGCGAAGGCCAGGTGGCGCGAGATCGCGGAAGCGGTCGGATCCAGCGTCCAGCCCGGGAGCTGGGACAACAGCCCCGGCAGCAGGGCCGGGTCGAGCTTGGCGGTCATGGGCAGGGCCTTTCGCGGATGCGCAGGCCCCACTCTAGGCCCTGCGGCCATCCCCCGCTCCGGCACGGGTTCTCGGCTTGCCAATGGCGGCTTCGCGCCGGGCGAATTCAGGTCGCGCGCGTGCGCCGGCGCGCCCGCCCCCACGCGCGCCCGACGGCCTGGCCGAGCGCGTCGCATTCGGCCGCCAGCGCCGCCTCGAAGCGCGCCACCAGGGCATTGCCGGGCCGGTGCGCCGGCCGCACCGCGAAGACGCGGAACGGGATCGCGAAGGTCAACGGCCGCACGGCGATGCCCTGCCCCGCCAGCGCCAGAGCGGTCAGCGGATTGACGATCGCCAGGCCCAGCCCGTGGCGCACCATCGCGCATACCGCCACGGCGCTGTCGGTCTCCACCGCCAGCTGGCGATCGACGCCGGCCTCGGCGAACACCTTGTCCACGCCCTGCCGGTAGCGGTCGCGCGGGTCGAAGCTGACGAAGGGCTGGCCCGCGAAATCGGCCGGCGCGAGCCGGGGCCTGTCCAGCAGCGCGTGGCCCGCGGGCAGCACCGCCACCTCGTCGAGTTCCAGCAGCAGCCTGGCCTGCGCGCCAGCCAGCGCGCTGTCGTGCTCGGTCACGCCCAGGTCGTGCGCCTGCGCGGCCAGGCGCTCCTCGAGCCGCGGCGACTCGTACGGGTTGACCGACACGCTCACGCCCGGGTGCGCGGCCTGGAAGCGCGCGCAGGCCCCTGGCAACAGCGCGTGCGCGAACGCCGGCAGGCAGGCCAGCGACAGCCGGCCCTCGCTGAACTGGCGCAGCCGCAACGCGGTGTCGGCCACCCGCTCCAGGCCCGCGTAGGAGCGCTGCACCTCGTCGAACAGCGCGTAGGCCTGCGCGGTGGGCTGCAGGCGGCCGCGCACCCGGTCGAACAGCGCCAGCCGCAGCAGCGACTCCATGCGCGCCAGTTCGCGGCTGATCGTCGGCTGCGAGGTGGCGAGCGCCTCGGCCGCACCGGTGACGCTGCCGGCGGTCATCACGGCGCGGAAGACCTCGACATGGCGGTGGGTCAGCAAGGAAACGTCGGACATGCCCCAACCATATCAAATTTGAAAATGTTGGCCAAATCAAAGCATTGGACTGATATGCCGAAGCGGCGCACCATGCGCCCATGACAACGCTCCAGCACCCGGCCCCCGCCACCTTCACCGCCCCTCGCCTGCAGGCGCTGGCCGACCGCCACGCCACGCCGCTGTGGGTCTACGACGCCGAAACCATCCGCGAGCGCGTCGGGCGCCTGGCCATGTTCGACGGCGTGCGCTTCGCGCAGAAGGCCTGCTCCAACACCCACGTCCTGCGCCTGCTGCGCGCACTGGACGTGCGGGTGGACGCGGTGTCGGCCGGCGAGATCGCGCGCGCGCTGCACGCCGGCTACGACGCCGCCGACGAGCATGCCGGCATCGTCTTCACCGCCGACGAGATCGACCGCCCGACGCTGGAGCTCGTGGCCCGCCACGGCATCCCCGTCAACGCCGGCTCCGTGGCGATGCTCGACCAGCTCGGCGCCCACCTCGGCGACGCCGCGCGCGGCCATCGCGTCTGGCTGCGCATCAACCCCGGCTTCGGCCACGGCCACAGCCGCAAGACCAATACCGGCGGCGAGCTCAGCAAGCACGGCATCTGGCCGTCCGACATCCCCGCCGCGCTGGAGGCGATCGCCCGCCACGACCTGCGGCTGGTCGGCCTGCACATGCACATCGGCTCAGGCGTCGACTACGGCCACCTCGAGCGCGTCTGCGAGGCCATGGTGGCGCACGTGCGCGAGGTCGTCGCGCTCGGCCACGACGTCACCGCCATCTCCGCCGGCGGCGGGCTGTCCATCCCGTACCGCGTGGGCGACGCCAGCGTCGATACGGCGCACTACTTCAGCCTGTGGGACACGGCGCGCCGCACGCTCGCCGCCGAGCTGGGCCATCCGCTGCACCTGGAGATCGAGCCGGGCCGCTTCCTGGTCGCCGAGTCCGGCGCGCTGCTGGCCGAGGTGCGCGCGGTCAAGGACATGGGCAGCAAGCACTTCGTGCTGTGCGACGCCGGCTTCAACGACCTGGTGCGGCCGGCCATGTACGGCGGCCACCATGCGATCAGCGTGCTGCCGCGCGCCAACACGGCCGTGCGCGCCGACCTCGGCCTGCAGCAGGCGCGCCGGCCGACCGTGGTGGCGGGGCCGCTGTGCGAATCCGGCGACGTGTTCACGCAGGACGCCGGCGGCGTGGTGGAGACCCGCGAGCTGCCCCCTGCCGAGATCGGCGACCTGCTGGTCTTCCACGACACCGGCGCCTATGGCGCGACGATGAGCTCGAACTACAACACGCGGCCGCTGGCGGCGGAGGTGCTGCTCGACGGCGCCACGGCGCGGGTGATCCGCCGCCGCCAGACCGTGGCGGAGCTGATCGCGCTCGAGGACTGAGCCGGGGGCTCCCCTAGCCGAGGTGCTTGCCGAAGTGGTACAGCGAGCGCTCCAGCGCCGTCGCCGCGGCGTTCGCATCGTAGGCGCCGCGCTGTTCGCAGTTGAAGCCGTGGTTGGCCGCGTACAGGTGCACCTCGACCTCGGGATGCGCCTGCTCGAACGCCTTGACGGTGTCGGCGCCGATGTGGGCGTCCTGCTCGCCGAAATGCGCCATGGTCGGCACGGCCGGTCGCCGCGCCGCCTCGGCACCGACGGTCATGCCGCCGCCGTAGTAGGCGACCGCCGCCGACAGTCCCTCGACCAGCGCGGCCGCGCGCCAGGCCAGCAGGCCGCCCCAGCAGTAGCCGACGATGCCCACCCTGCCCGCCCGCGCGGCCTGGTCGACCGCGGCCTGGATGTCGCGCAGCACGCCGGGCGCCGGCAGCGCCTCGACCTGGGTCTTCAGCGCCGCGCCGGCCTTCACGTCGTCCGGCCCGTAGCCGAGCTGCACGTCGCGCGCGATCCGGTCGAAGGTGGCCGGCGCGATGGCCAGGTAGCCGGCTGCAGCGTAGCGGTCGGCGACGCCGCGGATGTGCGAGTTGACCCCGAAGATCTCCTGCAGCACGACGATTGCGCCGCGCGGCGTGCCGGCCGGCTCGGCAACGTAGGCGCTGCACTGGAAGCCGTCGGCGGCGGTGAGGGCGAGCGTGGAGGCAGTCATGGCGGGTCCGGGGGATGGCGCGGCGCAGCGCCGCAGTCGTCCCGCTTTGTACCCGAACGCCGCCGGCCCGGATCGCAGTCGGGGCATGGGCACGCGGGACGCTGTACGCTTGTGGCCTGAGACAACCCCGGAGCTCATCAAATGCACATGGAATCCCCCGCGCCCGCCGCGCCCGTCGCCGAAGCGCGCAGCTCGTTCCTCGAGGAAAAGGCGTTCGCGTCGCGCACCGTGCTCGTGTTCGGCGCCATCAACGACCAGACCGCCGCCGACACGGTGCGCCGCCTGATCGCGCTCGACGCGGCGTCGTCGGCGCCGATCGACATGCTGGTGTCCTCGCCCGGCGGCCACCTCGAGTCCGGCGACACGGTGCACGACGTGGTGCGCTTCATCACGGCGCCGGTGCGCATGATCGGCACCGGCTGGGTGGGCAGCGCCGCCACCCACCTGTTCCTGTCGGTGCCCAAGGAGCGCCGCTTCTGCCTGCCGCAGACCCGCTTCCTGATCCACCAGCCCAGCGGCGGCGCCGGCGGCCAAGCCACCGACATCGCCATCATGGCGCGCGAGATCATCAAGGCCCGCGAACGCATCGCCCGCGTGATCGCGCGCGAGACCGGCAAGCCGCTGGCGGTCGTGCAGGTGGACATCGAGCGCGACAACTGGATGTCGCCCGAGGAAGCCCTGGAATACGGCCTGATCTCGCGCATCATCGAGCACCGCAGCGAGCTCGGCTGAGCCCGCCGCCCGCTCGCCGATGCCGGGCCCGCATCGACCCGTCGGCACCCTCTCGCGCAAGGAGTGGGCGCTGGTCGCGCTCGGCCTGGGCGCGTGGGTGGCGCTGGCGGCCGGCGGCACGTGGTTCGTGCACCAGCTGACGCGCCCGGGCACGGACTGCGCTGGCGCGCCCGAGGCGCAGACCCATCAGGCCAAGGTGGCCACCAGCCCGCGCAACGCCTTCCAGCTCGTCACGGGCCAAGGGCGTTGCCGATGACGATCGCCCCGGGCACGACGGCGTTCTACGACGACTGGGCCGTCAACGGCCAGGAGGCCGGGCGCAGCGCGGTCTCGCGCCGGTTCGAGTCCGCGTTCCCACCCGGTGCGCGGGTGCTGGACGTCGGTTGCGGCAAGGGCCGCGACGTGCTCGCGCTGCTGGAGATGGGGTTCGACGCGTACGGCGTCGAGCCCAACGACGCGATGCGCGCCGCCGCGCTGGCACGCGATCCGCGCCTGTCCGGCCGCATCGGCGCGGCCACCCTGCCCGCCCTCGGCCGGCCCTTCGGCGGCAGCTTCGACGCGCTGGTGTGCTGCGCGGTGCTGATGCACCTGGCGCCCGGCGACCTCGCGCCGACGTTCGACGCCTTCGCCGCCGTGCTGCGGCCCGCCGGCCGGCTGTTGCTGGCGCTGCCGGAGATGCGCGCCGAACTCCTCGTGGACGGCCACGACCCCGACGGGCGGCAGTTCGCCAACCATGCGCCCGACGCCGTCGGGCGCATGCTCGCCGAGCGCGGCTTCGCGCAGCGCGGCCTGTGGGACATCGAGGTCGCGAGCACCGACACGCGCTGGCGCGTGCTGCGGTTCGACCGCGACTAATCCCAGCGCACCCGCCGCGACAGCCACGCCAGCGCCAGCGCCGCCGCGGCCACCACGCCCATGCCCCACGACAGGTTGGTGGCCTGCGCCACCGCGCCGATCACCAGCGGGCCGACGAGAAAACCCAGCGCGCCCAGCGTCATGACCGCCGCCAGCGCCACCCCGCCCTCGCGCGCGCCCGCCGCGTAGACGCAGGGCGACACGGTGGCCACGCCGATGCCGAACAGCGCGAAGCCCACCAGCGCCGGCACGACGCCGCCGAGCAGGAGGGCCGCAGCCAGGCTCAGTCCGGCCAGCAGCGAACCGCCGAACAGGAGCCGGCGCGCGCCCCAGCGCACGCGGGCGACGTCGCCGAACCAGCGCGTGACCAGCATCGCCCCCTGCAGGCTGGCGATGCCCAGCGGCGCCACCTGCTGCGACGCACCGGCGCGTTCCTTCAGGTACAGCGTCGACCAGTCCACCATCGAACCCTCGACGATCATGCCCAGGAGAGCCATCGCGCCGATCAGCAGCGCCGCGCCGCGCGGCCAGGCGAACGCGCGGGTGCCGCCGTCCACCGGCCGCGCATCGGCGACCAGGCCGCCGCGCGGCAGCCAGACCGCGGCCAGCACCACCGCCGCGGCCACGAGGAAGTGCAGCGGCACCGACGTCGTGGCCAGCGTGATGCCTGACGCGAAGAACGCCCCGGCCATCGTGCCCAGGCTGAACACGGCATGCAGGCGCGACATCACCGGCCGCGCGGTGGCCCGCTCCACCTCGACGCCCTGCGCGTTCATCGCCACGTCCATCGTGCTGGCCAGCACGCCGTACAGGCACATGACGCCGCAGGCCAGCGCCCAGGTGGGCATGAGCCCGAACGCGACCAGGCCCGCGGCCAGCAGCACGCCCGACAGCAGGCTCGTGCCGCGCGAGCCCAGGCGGTGCAGCGCGGCAGCCGTCACCGGGAACGAGAAGATCGCGCCCAGCGCGGCGAACAGCAGCACGATGCTCACCTGCGCGGTGCTCAGGCCCAGGTTGGCCTTGATGGCCGGCAGCCGCGAGGTCCAGGTGCCGTAGCTGAATCCCAGCGCGCCGAACAGCGCGCCGACGGCCCGCTGGCTGCGGCGGATGGCGGCGGGCAGGCGCGCGGCATCGGGTTCGAAGGCGGAAGAGGCGGTCATGGGCGGTTCGGGAAGGCGTCGGTGCGCGACGGCGCGCCGCCGGCCGCCGGCGACGCCCGGGTCGATCAGCTGCGCACGCTACCAGGAAACGATTTCACGTCCGCGTCAACGTGATCGCGCCCTCGGGGCAGGCGCTCACGCACAGCCCGCAGCCGTGGCACTGGTCGACGTGGACGGCCTCGGCCTGCTGCCCGCCGTGCAGCCACCACTTGAGCGTGCCTGCCAGGCCGAGGGGCGCCAGCTCGGCCCGTTCCCGGCGATGCACCACGAAGACGTCGTGCGGACACTCGGCGACGCAGGCGGCCTTGCCTTCGCAGCGCCGGGGATCGATGACGGGCGCGAAGCGCCCGGCGGGGTGCTTGCAGTCGGACGCGGGAAAGGCCATCGCGCCAGGGTGCCACAGATCCGCGGCCCTGCGCGCGGCGGATGCCCGGCTGCCGACAGCCGTGGGCTTCACCTGGCGGCGCGCGCCCCTTGACTCCCGCATCGTCCTCCGGGAGGTTGGCATGGCAGATCAGGAACACGTGCACGCACCGGGCCAGGGCCGGCAGAAGGCCAGGCCGTTGGCAGTACCCGGCACCGCGGTCGCACGCCTCGGCGCGGCTCGCCGGCAGCCGGCCGGCCGTGAATACAAAAACGCACGCCCGAGGGCGTGCGTTCGTCAGGCATGCTGCGGGGCCGGAAGGGCGCCCCGCCGCCTGCGTCAGGCCGGCGTCGCGTCAGCTTCCTTGCAGCTGGGCGCGCACACCGATTGCGCGCGACCCAGCAGCTTGCGGGTCTTCAGCTGTGCGCGGGGACGATGCTTGCCGCAAAGAAAGCACGACATCGTCGCGGCGCCAAAGGCGCCCGTGGCTGCAAAAGGGGATCCTGCGGCCTTGGAGCGATAGCGCAGGCCGTCGGCACCGAGGGTGGTCTTGATTTCTTGCTTCGACATCGAGTGATGATCCTTCCGGGGTAGGAACAGGGCGCGAACGCAGGGCTGTAGCCGCACGTTCCGCCTCGCGCAGGCGTAACTATATCACGAACACTGTATATACCCTCAGCCGATGGGCCAGGGCCTTCGCTGCCGAGCAAGCGGCATGCCAAAACCGCGCACGCGCCGCTCGACGGTGGGGGCCATACCCCCGGGCGTTCAGGCGGCGGGCGCGGCCTCCAGGCGCTTGGCCACGAGGGTGAGGATGTCGTAGCTGGCCACCACCTCGCCGTCCTGGTTGGTCACCTCCACGTCCCAGGCGACGACGCCCTGCCCGCGGCCGTCGGCGCCCACCTTCTGGCGGTCGATCTTGCGCTTGCAGGTCAGGCGTGCGCGGATCGTGTCGCCGATGCCCACCGGCTTGACGAAGCGCAGCGTGTCCAGGCCGTAGTTGGCCAGCACCGGGCCTTCGCCCGGCGACACGAACAGGCCGGCGGCGGCCGACAGCACGAAGTAGCCGTGCGCGATGCGCTTGCCGAACGGCGAGGCCTTGGCGGCGATCTCGTCGAAGTGCATGTAGAAGAAGTCGCCCGAGATGCCGCCGAAGGCGACGATGTCGGCCTCGGTGACGGTGCGCCGGTGCGTCAGCAGCGAATCGCCCACCGTCAGGTCCTCGAACACGTGGCGGAACGGATGGATCTCCGACTCGTGCACCGCGGCGCCCTTGACGTGTTCGCCGGTGATCGCGGCCAGCATCGTCGGCGTGCCCTGCACCGCGGCGCGCTGCAGGTAGTGCTTGACGGCCCGGATGCCGCCAAGTTCCTCGCCGCCGCCGGCGCGGCCCGGGCCGCCGTGCTTGAGCGCGGGCAGCGGCGAGCCGTGGCCGGTGGACTCGGCCGCGGCGTCGCGGTCCAGCACCAGGATGCGGCCGTGCAGCGCGGCGAGCCGGGCGACGCCGTGCGCGGCGCGGTGCGGATCGCGCGTGACCAGCGTGCCCACCAGGCTGCCGCGACCGCGCTCGGCCAGCGCCAGCGCCTCGTCGAAGTCGTCGCAGGGCATCAGCGTGCTGACCGGGCCGAAGGCCTCGACGTCGTGCGCGGCGGAATTCATGTCCGGACGTTCGCACAGCAGCAGCGTGGGCGCGAAGAACGCGCCGTGCTGGGTGCCCGCACCGCGCGGCACGACGCTGGCGTCGGCGCCGACCAGCACCGTGTTGCCGCGCGCCAGTTGCGCCACGCGCGCGGCGACGTCGCGCTGCTGCTCGTGCGAGGCGAGCGCGCCCATCGTCACGCCCTCCAGCGCCGGGTCGCCGACGACCACCCTGGCCAGCCGCGCCTTCAGCCGCTCGACGACGGCGTCGAGGTGGCGGCGCGGCATGATGGCGCGCCGGATCGCGGTGCATTTCTGCCCCGCCTTGACCGTCATCTCGCGGGCGACTTCCTTGACGAACAGGTCGAACTCGACGTCGTCCGGCGTCACGTCGTCGGCCAGCACCGCGCAGTTGAGCGAATCGGCCTCGGCGTTGAACGGCACGCTGTGGGCGATCAGGTTCGGCCGCACGCGCAGTTTCGCGGCGGTGTCGGCCGAGCCGGTGAAGGTGACGATGTCCTGCCCGTTCACGCGATCGAGCAGGTCGCCGGTGGCGCCCACCACCAGTTGCAGCGCCCCGTCGGGCAGCAGGCCCGACTCCACGCACAGGCGCACCATCGCCTCGGTCAGGTAGCTGGTGGACGTGGCCGGCTTGACGATGCAGGGCATGCCCGCCAGGAAGCTGGGCGCGAACTTCTCCAGCGCACCCCAGACGGGGAAATTGAACGCGTTGATGTGCACCGCGACGCCGCGCCGCGGCACCAGCACGTGCGTGCCGGCGAACTGGCCCTTCTTGCCGAGCGCCAGCGCCGGGCCTTCGTGGATCAGGTTGCCGGACGGCAGCTCGTTGCTGCCCATGCTGGCGTACGCGAACAGCGTGCCCGCGCCGCCCTCGATGTCGATCCAGCCGTCGACGCGCGTGGCGCCGGTGTGGGCCGAGATCGCGTAGAGCTGCTCCTTGCGCTCCATCAGGAACCTGGCGAGCGCCTTCAGCCGCGCGGCGCGCTGCTGGAAGTCGAGCGCCAGCAACGCGGGAACGCCGACCCGGCGCGCGTGGTCGACGGCCTCGCCGAAATCGAGTTCGTCGGCGTGGGCGAAGGCCACCACGTGGCCGTCGACCGCGCTGGCGAGCGCGGCGCCGGCGCGCGCGCCCACGAAGCGGCCGCCGATGTAGCTCTGCAACTGGGTCGTCATACGTGCTCCCCTGGCGCTGCGCGCCTCCCCGGCATGCCGGAGCATTGCGCTCCGCGCGTGCCCCCCACGAGAGGGCCTTCGTCCTTCGGACGACCGTGCGGACTCATACTCACTCCTGGATCTTCCAAGCGCCGTTCTCGATCTTGACCATCACGCGGGCACGCTGGTCCAGCCCGAGGTGGTCGGTGGGCGTCATGTTGAAGATGCCGTGCGCGCCGGCCACGTTCTTCGTGGCTTCCAGCGCGTCGCGCAGCGCGGCGCGGAACTCGGGCGTGCCCGGCTGCGCCTTCCTCAGCGCCACCGGCACGGCCGCGGCCATCAGCTGGCCGGCGTCCCAGGCGTGGCCGCCGAAGGTCGACACGCTGTCCTTGCCGTAGGCGGCCTCGTACTTCGTCACGTAGTCGATGGCCGAGGCGCGAACCGGGTTGGTGGCGGCCAGCTGGCGGGCGACCAGCACCGGTCCGGCCGGCAGGAACGTCCCCTCGACGTTCTTGCCGCCCACGCGCAGGAAGTCGGCGTTGGCCACGCCGTGGGTCTGGTAGACCAGGCCGGCGTAGCCGCGCTCCTTGAGCGTGATCTGCGGCAGCGCGGCGGGCGTACCCGAGCCGGCGACCAGGATCGCGTCGGGCTTGGCGGCCTGCAGCTTGAGCACCTGCGCGGTGACCGACGAATCGTTGCGCGCGAAGCGCTCGCTGGCGACGACCGTGATGCCCTTGAGCGCCGCGGCCTTGCCGAACTCGTTGGACCAGCCTTCGCCGTAGGCGTCGGCGAAGCCGATGAAGCCCACGGTCTTGACGCCGTGGTCCTTCATGTGCGATGCGATGGCCAGCGACATCTGGATGTCGTTCTGCGGCGTCTTGAACACCCACTTGCGCTTGGCGTCCATCGGCTCGACGATCTTGGCCGAGGCGGCCATCGAGATCATCGGCACCTGCGCCTCGGAGACCACGTCGATCATCGCCAGCGAGTTGGGCGTCACCGTGGAGCCGAGGATGATGTCGACCTTGTCCTCGGTGATCAGCTTGCGGGTGTTGCTGACCGCCTTGGTGGTGTCGGAGCCATCGTCGAGCACGATGTAGTGCACCTTCTGGCCGGCGATGGTTTGCGGCATCAGCGCGATGGTGTTCTTCTCCGGGATGCCCAGCGACGCGGCGGGGCCGGTGGCCGACACCGTGACGCCGACATTGATGTCGGCCAGCGCGGAGCCGGCCGCGAGCGCCATCGCGGCGGCGGCCAGGGCACGGAACGGGGAACGGATCTTGGTCATCGGGGTCGTCTCCATCAATCAGTCGGTCAGGGAAGGGATCGCGGCATCCCGGCGCGCCGCGCCGCGGGGCTTGCGCACCGCGGCGAGGCCGCCGAAGAACAGGTCCGCCACGAGCGGCGCCATCTGCTCGTGGGTGAGGCCGCCGTCGGGGCGCAGCCAGGTGAACATCCAGTTGATCATGCCGAACAGCAGCATCGCCAGCGGCCGGTCGAGCTCGTTGCGGGCGAGGTTCGGGCGCACCGCGGCGATGGCGTCGGCGAACGCGGCCACGACGCGGCGCTGCGGTTCCTGCACCTGGCGGCGCTCGGCGGCGTCGAGGAAGCGCACGTCCTCGGTCAGCACGCGGTGCTCGTTCTGGGCGTCGGCGTACTCGCGCACGAAGCGCAGGATCAGCGCGCGCAGCCGCACCTCGGCGTCGGCGTGCGCGGTCTCGCGCGTCACCTCGACGACGAACTGCTCCAGCCGCGCCACGTGGCCGACGGTGATCTGGAACAGCAGCTCGCGCTTGTCGCGGTAGTAGTGGTACAGGCCGGCCTTGGACACGCCGCAGGCCGCGGCGATGTCGTTCATCGACGTGGCCGTGTAGCCCTGGACGGCGAACAGCTCCGCCGCCCGGGCGAGGATGGTGTCGCGCTGGTCGTCGTAGGTGGCGGAACGGGTGCGGGCCATCGGCGGGTCAGCGATGGTCGAAGGAGATCCGCACCTCGGGCGTGGTCGGATGCGCCTGGCAGGTGAGGATGAAGCCGGCGTCCAGGTCGCGCTTCTCGAGGGCGTAGTTGCGCGCCATGCGCACCTCGCCCGCGTCGAGGTGCGCGCGGCAGGTGCCGCAGACGCCCGACTTGCACGAGTACGGCACGTCCAGTCCGGCGGCGGCCGCGGCCTCCAGCAGGCTGTTGTCGCTCTCGCGGTAGTCGATCTGGTGGGTGACGCCGTCGCGGACCAGGGTGACGCGGCAGTGCGCGGCGTCGCCCGGCGCCGGGGCCTGCGCGGGCGCGGCCTGCACGCCCATGCCGGTGTCGGCGGGAATGGGCACGCCGAAGCGCTCGACGTGGATGCGCTCGGGCGCGACGCCGGCCGCGCGCAGCGCCGCCTCGGCCTCGTCGTTCATCATGAACGGTCCGCAGATGAACGCGTGGTCGATGCGATCGGCGACGATCAGGTGCTGCAGGAACTCGCCCAGCTTGGCGCGATCGAGCACGCCCTGGTTCAGCGGCGAGTCGACGCGCTCCTCCGAGAACACGTGGTGCAGCGACAGGCGCGTCAGGTAGCGGTTCTTCAGGTCCTCGAGCTCTTCCTTGAACATCGTCGAGGCCGCACGCCGGTTGCCGTAGACCAGCGTGAAGCGGCTGCCGGGTTCGTTGGCCAGCACCGTCTTCATGATGGACAGCACCGGCGTGATGCCGCTGCCGCCGGCCACGCCGAGGTAGTTGCGCGCGGCGGCAGGCTCCAGCGGCACGAAGAAACGGCCCTGCGGCGGCATCACGTCGATGGTGTCGCCGGCGTGCAGGTTCTCGGCCAGCCAGTTCGAGAAGCGGCCGCCGCGCACGCGGCGCACGCCCACGCGCAGTTCGCCGTCGTCGATGCCGGCACAGATCGAGTACGAGCGCCGCACCTCCTCGCCGGCGATGCGCTGGCGCAGCGTCAGGTACTGGCCCTGCGTGAAGCGGAAGCGCTCGCCCAGCTCGGCGGGGATGTCGAACGAGACGACCATCGCCTCGTCGGTCTCGGGGCGCACGGCGCGCACGCGCAGCGGGTGGAAGTGGGTGTCTGACATCGGGTTCTCAGATCGGCTTGAAGTGTTCGAAGGGTTCGCGGCAGGCCAGGCAGCGGTACAGCGCCTTGCACGCGGTGGAGCCGAACGCGGACAGGCGCTCGGTCTGCGCGCTGCCGCAGCGCGGGCAGGCGACGTTGCGGGCCATCAGCCGGATGGGGGACGTCGCGGCGCCGGCCAGGTCGCCGGCGCACGACCCCGGCGGGGCGATGCCGTAGGCGCGCAGCTTCTCGCGGCCTTCCGGCGTGATCCAGTCGGTGGTCCAGGCGGGCGCGCGCCGCTGCGTCACGCGCGCGGGCCCGAGGCCGGCGGCGTCGATCGCGTCCGTGATCGATTGCGCGATGACCTCGGTGGCCGGGCAGCCGGAATAGGTGGGCGTGACCACCACCTCCAGACCGTCGTCGTGCGCGATGAGCTCGCGCACGATGCCCAGCTCGGTGACCGAGATCGCCGGCACCTCGGGATCGGGCACGCCGTGGAGCACCTGCCACGCGCGCTCGACGCGCGGCGACGCGGCCTGCTGCGGCGCGGCCGAGGTGCTCACCACTGGCCGCCCGGGAAGCTGCGCTGCAGCGTCTGCATCTCGGCCAGGACGTAGCCCAGGTGCTCGCTGTGCACGCCGCGCGAGCCGGTGGACAGGAACGCGCCGATGGCGGGCAGCGCCAGTCCCGCCTCGGCGAACACCGGCTCGACGATGGCCTGCCAATCGGGCTGCAGCGACAGCCGCATCGGGCCCAGCCCGGCGCGCGCGGCCTCGGCGTCGACGGCGTCGGTCTCGAACAGCTCGGCGGTGTAGGGCCACAGGCGCTCGACGGCGCGGCGCATGCGGCGCGCGGATTCGTCGGTACCGTCGCCCAGCCGCACCACCCAGTCGGCCGCGTGGGCCACGTGGTAGCGCGACTCCTTGATCGCCTTGCCGGCGATGGCGGCGACCTCGAGGTCGGCGGACCGCTCGAGGGCCGCCCAGGCCACCTGCATCCAGGCGGCGACCAGGAGGTTGCGCACCACGGCGTCGGCGAAGTCGCGCCCGGCGCGGCGGCCCGGCAGCTCCACCAGCGTGAAGTTGCGGAAGTCGCGCTCGTCGCGCAGGAAGGCCAGTTGGTCCTCGTCGAAGCCGGTCTGCAGGCCCACGTGGGTGAGCAGCGCGCGGGCCTGGCCCACCAGGTCCAGGGCGAGGTTGGTCAGCGCGATGTCCTCCTCGAGGATGGGCGCGTGGCCGCTCCATTCGGCCAGGCGCTGCGCGTGGATCAGGCAGGTGTCGCCGATGCGCAGCAGGTATTCGTGCTGCGGCGTCGGCGCGAACACGATGGAGGCGGCGGTGGCCGAAGCCGCCGACGTGGACGGGCTCGCGGTGGTGGGCAAGGGGGCGAAGGTGGTGGTCATCGGTGCCCCGCTCACATGTGGCCGACTTCGGGCGGCAGCTCGTAGAACGTCGGATGGCGGTAGACCTTGTCCTCCATCGGATCGAACAGCATCGCCTTGTCGGCCGGGTCGGAGGCGACGATCTGGTCGGAGCGCACGATCCACACGCTGATGCCTTCCTGGCGCCGCGTGTAGACCTCGCGCGCCAGCTGCAGCGCCATCTTCGCGTCGGCGGCGTGCAGGCTGCCGCAGTGCTTGTGGTCGAGGCCGGCCTTGGGGCGCAGGAACACCTCCCACAGCGGCCATTCGTGAGCCTGGGCCTGGGCGTTGGCGAGATCGGTCTTGGAGGCGGTCATGTCGTCAGGACTCCGTTGATGCGAATGTTGAACCAAGCTCTCGGGAAGCGAGGGTCACGCCCCGAGCCGAACCGAGCTCCCCCTCGGGGGGCAGCGACGGAGGAGCGTAGGGGCGCACCTTTCTCGCGTGGGCCAGCGCGGCCTCGCGCACCCACTCGCCGTCGTTCCAGGCGTCCACGCGTTCGGCCAGGCGCTCCTTGTTGCACGGGCCGTCGCCGCTGACGACCTGCCAGAACTCGGCCCAGTCGATGGCGCCGAAGTCGAAGTGCTCGCGCTGCGCGTTCCACACCAGGTCGGGGTCCGGCAGCGTCACGCCCAGGATCTTCGCCTGCGGCACCGTGGCGTCGACGAACTTCTGGCGCAGGTCGTCGTTGCTGATGCGCTTGATGCCCCAGCGCATCGACTGCGCGCTGTTGGGCGACTGGTCGTCGGGCGGACCGAACATCATCAGGCTGGGCCACCACCAGCGGTCGACGGCGTCCTGCACCATCGCGCGCTGGGCGTCGGTGCCGCGCTGCATCATGTGCAGCAGCGCGTCGTAGCCCTGGCGCTGGTGGAACGACTCCTCGCGGCAGACGCGCACCATCGCCCGCGCGTACGGCGCGTACGAGCAGCGGCACAGCGGGATCTGGTTCATGATGGCCGCGCCGTCGACCAGCCAGCCGATCACGCCGACGTCGGCCCAGGTGAGGGTCGGGTAGTTGAAGATCGAGCTGTACTTGGCCTTGCCGGAGTGCAGCGCGTCCAGCATCTGGTCGCGCGAGGTGCCCAGCGTCTCGCCGGCCGCGTACAGGTACAGGCCGTGGCCGGCCTCGTCCTGGATCTTGGCCAGCAGGATGGCCTTGCGCTTGAGCGTGGGCGCGCGCGTGACCCAGTTGCCCTCGGGCAGCATGCCCACGATCTCGGAGTGCGCGTGCTGGCTGATCTGGCGCACCAGCGTGCGTCGGTAGTGCTCGGGCATCCAGTCCTTGGCCTCGATGAAGCCGTCGGCGTCGAGCGCGGCCTCGAAACGCTGTTCGGCGACGGCCTCGTCGGCGCTGCGGACGGCGGCGCGCTCTTCCTTGGGCGCGGTGTCCATGGCTTGGGTGTACATGGTGGATCCTTTGTATGCGACGTCTGGTCAGAGCTCGGGCGTGCGCTCGGCCGCTCCGGAGCCGCCCGGGCGCCCCCTCGGGGGGCGGCGAACGAAGTGAGCGGGGGTGGTCATTTCTTTCTCTTGTCGACGACGCGGCGGGCCTTGCCGACGAGCGTGCGTTCGATCGAATCGGGCATGCCCACCCGCACCGCGGTGTTCACTCCCGTGAGGGTCTTGATGCGGTGCTGCAGCTCGCGGCCGATGGCGCCGACGTCCGCGCCCAGCTGCGTGGGCAGCAGCTCGCACAGCACCTCGATCTTGTCGAGCGGGCCCTCGCGCGTGACCACCAGCTGGTACTGGCCGCCGAGCGCACCGTGGGCCAGCACGATCTCCTCGATCTGGGTGGGGAACAGGTTGACGCCGCGGATGATGAGCATGTCGTCGGTGCGGCCGACGATCTTGCCCATGCGGCGCATGCTGCGCGCGGTGGGCGGCAGCAGGCGCGTGAGGTCGCGCGTGCGGTAGCGGATCACCGGGAACGCCTGCTTGGTGAGCGTGGTGAACACGAGTTCGCCCTCCTCGCCGTCGGGCAGGACCGCGCCGGTCTCCGGGTCGATGATCTCGGGGTAGAAATGGTCCTCCCAGATCACCGGGCCGTCCTTGGACTCCACGCACTCGCTGGCCACGCCCGGGCCCATCACCTCGGACAGCCCGTAGATGTCGACCGCGTCGATGGCCGCGGCCTGCTCGATGTCGCGCCGCATCGCCTCCGTCCACGGCTCGGCGCCGAAGATGCCCACCTTCAGGCTCATCTCGCGCGGATCGAGCCCCTCGCGGCGGAACTCCTCGCAGATCACCTGCATGTACGAGGGCGTCACCATGATCGCGTCGGGCTTGAAGTCGCGGATCAGCTGCACCTGCTTCTCGGTCTGGCCGCCCGACATCGGGATGACGGTGCAGCCCAGGCGCTCGGCGCCGTAGTGCGCGCCCAGGCCGCCGGTGAACAGCCCGTAGCCGTAGGCCACGTGCACCATGTCGCCGCGGCGCACGCCGGCGGCGCGCAGCGAGCGCGCGACCAGGTCGGCCCAGCGGTCGACGTCGCCCTGCGTGTAGCCGACGACGGTGGGCTTGCCGGTGGTGCCCGACGAGGCGTGCACCCGCACCACCTGCTCGCGCGGCACCGCGAACATGCCGAACGGGTAGTTGGCGCGCAGGTCGCCCTTGCCGGTGAACGGGAACTTCGCGAGGTCGGCCAGTGTCTTCAGGTCGTCCGGGTGCACGCCGTGGTCGTCGAACGCGCGCCGGTAGTGCGGCACGTTCGCGTACACGTGGGCGAGCGTCTCGCGCAGGCGCGCGAGCTGCAACGCGGCGATCTCGTCGCGGCTGGCGGTCTCGATCGGCTCGAGCTCGACGGGGCGTGTGGCGTGCAGGGGCATGGCGGGTCTAGCCTTGTGCGGGATCGAGGGCGACGACGGGCTTGCCCTGGAGGGTGTAGGAGCGGCCGCGGAACGCCACGACGCGCTCGTCGCGCTGGTTGCGCACGTCGACGTCGTAGACGCCCATGCGGCCGGTCTTGCTGAGCTCGACGGCGGTGGCGGTGAGCATGTCGCCGACGCGGCCCGGGGCGACGATCTCGACGTTGAAGCCCGACGCCACGGTGATCTCGTTGTAGGCGTTGCAGGCGAACGCGAAGCAGGAGTCGGCCAGCGCCGCGAGCAGGCCGCCCTGGCAGGTGCCGTAGCCGTTGAGCATGTCCTCGCGCACGGTCATCGTCATGGTGCAGCGGCCGGGGCCGATGGCCGCGACCTGCATGCCCAGGCCTTGCGAGGCGCGGTCGGCGGACCACATGTGGTCGCGCACGAGTTCGGCGATGCGCTGGGCGTCCGCCATCAACGGTCCTTGAACACGGGCGGGCGCTTCTGCTGGAAGGCCGCCACGCCCTCGGCGAAGTCGTGCGCGCGGCCGAGCTCGCCCTGCACCCGCGCCTCCAGCGTCAGCGCGTCGGCCAGCGACAGGGACTGCGACGCGTCCAGCGCCTGGCGCGTGGCCACCAGCGCCTTGGACGGCAGCGCGGCCAGCCGCTCGGCCAGCGCCAGCGCCTGCGGCAGCAGCTCGGCGTCGTCCACCGCCTGCCAGACCAGGCCGAAGCGCTCGGCGTCGGCCGCCGACAGCTTGTCGCCCGTCAGCGCCAGCGCCAGCGCGCGCGGCCGGCCGGCCAGGCGCGGCAGCAGCCAGGTGCCGCCGCAGTCGGGGATCAGCCCGATCTTGGCGAAGGCCTGGATGAAGCTGGCCGAGCGCGCGGCCAGCACGATGTCGCAGCAGAACGCGAAGTTGGCGCCCGCGCCGGCGGCCACGCCGTTGACGGCGCAGACCACGGGCACCGGCATCGCCTGCAGGCGCAGCGCGAGCGGCCGGTAGTTGCGCTCGATGACCGCGGCGATGTCGGGCTTGCCGTCAGCGCCGGTGGCCATGCCCGGATCGTTGAGATCCTGGCCGGCGCAGAACCCGCGGCCGGCGCCGGTGATGAGCACGGCGCGCACGGCCGGGTCGCCGGCGGCGGCGTCGAGCGCGGCGCGCAGCTCGGCGTGCATGTCCTGCGTGAAGCTGTTGAGCGCGGCGGGACGGTTGAGCGTCAGCGTGCGCACCGCGCCGCGCTGCGCGATCAGTACCAGCGCGTCGGGCGACGAGAGCGAAGTCGATTCGGACATCGGGAAAGCCTCGGAGGTTTGAACTGCGGAGGTCGTCGAGCGGGGCCCGCACCGGGCGCCGGACGGGCACTGCGCGGAGGATCGCCCCGCACGTCGCCACTGCACACCAAGGGTTGTCTCCCCCACCAGCGCCACGGCTGGATGATCTATTCTTTGACCGACCGGTCGGTTAATCTTAGACGGATAATTCACTGCCCGCAAGCCCGGCCGTCAAGCGCCGCCCAGTCCCCAAGGAATACCCGAATGCCCTGCTACGAAATCGACGGCCTGCGTCCCGTGGTCGACCCGACGGCCTACGTCCACCCCACCGCCGTGCTGATCGGCGACGTGGTGGTGGGGCCCGGTGCGTACATCGGCCCGTGCGCCAGCCTGCGCGGCGACTTCGGCCGCATCGTGCTGCACGCCGGCTGCAACGTGCAGGACACCTGCGTGATCCACGGCTTCCCGGCCTCCGACACGCTGCTGGAGGACAACGCCCACATCGGCCACGGCGCGGTGCTGCACGGCTGCGTGATCCGCGCCGACGCGCTGGTGGGCATGAACGCCGTGGTGATGGACGAGGCCGAGATCGGCGCGGGCGCGTTCGTCGCCGCAAGCGCGTTCGTGCGCGCCGGCCTGAAGGTGCCCGCGCGTTCGCTCGCGGCCGGCGTGCCCGCGAAGATCCTGCGCGAGCTGAGCGACCAGGAACTGGCCTGGAAGCGCGAAGGCACCGCCACCTACCAGCGGCTGACCGTGCGCTGCCTGGCGACGATGAAGGAGGTCGCGCCCCTGGCCGCCGAGGAGCCCGGTCGCCCCCGGCTGGACGCCGGCAGCGTGCAGCCGCTGGTGGCCGCCCGTCGTGCCGCGGAATAGACGTCCCGCTTGGGGCTTTCCGGGGCTGGCCGCCGACCCGCGAGGCCCCACAATGTCGGCTGCAACCGGGAGGGACCATGGATCAGGGCAAGTTCGAGACGCTGGTGGACGACTTCGGCGCGAGCGCCCGGGACCTGGTCGACCTCGTCGAGCACGCGCGCTACGAGCAGCCGACCGCCGTGGCGATCGCGCGCCTGCTCGATGCCCGCGAGCAGTTGCTGGCCCTGATCGCCCGGCTGGCGGCGCTGCGCGCGGCGGCCGCGCCCGACGACGCGCCGGCGCTGCCGGCCGACCTGCCCGAGCGCATCGCCCAGGCCCGTGTTGCGCTCAAGTCCAGTTCCGACTCGACGACGATCCTGCAGCTGACCGCCGAGGTCGCGGCGCTGTTTGCCGCCATCGTGGCCCCGCTGCAGGCCGCCGGCCGCTGGCCGCGCGGCCGCGCGCGCTGAAGGGGCGCCACAATGCGTCCATGAAACTGGTCATGGACTTCCACATCCAGGGCGAGCACGCCCTCGTCGCCGCCGTCGCCTTCGACGACTGGGCCGCGTTCGAAGGCACGAAGAACCGCGTGCTGCGCATCGACCACGTCGAGAAGCCCGTCAAGGGCGAGCTCGACCTGCGCGCGCTGCCGTGGCTGCTGCAACTGGTCGACGCCAACGGCCTGCAGCCCGAGGCGATCGTGCTCGCCGGCTTCGTGCACCTCGATGCGCAGGAGACGCCCGGCCTCGGCCGCCGCCTGCACGACACGCTGGGCGGCCGCGTCGCGGTGATCGGCGTCTCGAAGACCGGATTCAAGGACACCCCCGAGCAGTTCGAGGTGCATCGCGAGGAGGAAACCGCCCCGCTGGTCGTCACCTGCGCCGGCATCGACCTCGGCGCCGCGAAGGCGCGCGTGCGCGCGATGCACGGCAGGAAGCGCGTGCCCACGCTGATGAAGCTGGCAGCGCGCATCGCCAAGGGCAACGCGCCGGCCTGAAGAGGCCGGCGGCCTCAGGCAGCGACCCGGCGGTCCTCTTCCTCGTCGAACAGGTAGGCCGACTCGAAGATGTCGGCGGTCGCGAAGCGGCGCACGAAGGCGAGCGCAGTGTCCGCCACCTCGCGCCAGCCGCTGTCGATGACCAGCGAATGGCCGCGCTCGGGCAACTGCACGATCTCCGTGAGGCCGGGGTTGGCCTGCTGCTGGCGGAACGACGCGTTGGCGATCGCCCACGGCACGGTGTGGTCCTTCTGGCCGGCGATGACCAGCAGCGGGCCGCGCTCCTGGTTGAGCGTGTCGACCTGCGCCTCGGTCCACGGGTTGAGGTTGGCGGTGGCGGCCTGGAACAGCGGCGCACCGGGCGCCGGCACGGCGAAGCTGCGGTACAGCTGCTGCGCCTCGTCCGGCCCGACGGCGTTGGCGAAGGCGAAGCGGAACTGCTCCTCGGTCAGCGGGACCGCGCGGTTGCGGTTGGCCGGATTGCCCAGCACCGGCCACGACGCCTTCAGCGCCGAGAGCGGCAGCGGCAGGACGCCGCGGAACGGCGCCGGGGCGATGGCGACGGTGACCGCCGACAGCCCGCGCCCGGCCAGGATCTGGGCCAGCAGCCCGCCGAACGAATGGCCGATGACGGCCGGCCGGCGTTCGAGCCGGCCGATGACCGCGGCCAGGTGGTCGGCCACCTGGCCCACCGTCTGGCTGGCCATCGCCTCGGGATTGGCGTTGGCCTCGACCACGGTGGCCGGGTCGCCCGGCCAGTCGGGCATCAGCGCGATGTAGCCGGCCTCCTCGAAGGCCTCGGCCCAGCGCTCCCAGCTGCTGGGCAACAGCCACAGCCCGTGGACGAAGACGACCGGATGCAGTCCGGAGACGTTGGCGCGCTGGATCTGCGCGTGCTCGGCGGCCGAGATCGCCGCCGCCGTCGAAGTCGAGTTGCCCATGAGCCCTGCTCCCCCCGGATCCGGGCCTCGACATGAGGACGTTGCCGGATCCGACTTCATCGTATCCAAATGTTGCCGGGAGTCAATGTCCCGCGGCGCCGAACCCCTGTTCAGGGGAGGTTCGTTACATCAGTGGCCGGCGATCCAGGCATCGGCGGGCGGCAGGCGCTGCGCCCGGATCGTCGCGCGCTGGCGGATCAGCGCCGCGTTCTTGACGATGCGCGAGCGCGTGGCCGCCGGCACGTGCGCCGCGACGAAGGCGTCCAGCCGCGGCAGCAGCGCGCGGTCGGCGCCGGTGTCGACGAAGCGCGCGGCGATGGTCGCGCCGGCGCCCTCGCCGAACAACGGCTCGACCTGCGGCCAGTGGCCGGCGATGAAGTCCAGCGTCGCGCCGGGATGGGCCCGGCCGACGTTGCGCAGCAGGCCGCCGGCGACGGTGGCGGGCGGCTCGCCGGAGACCGCGAGCGCCAGCGCGCGTTGCGCCAGCGCGGGATCGCGCGCGTCGCCCAGCAGCCGGTAGTAGCCGGCCTTCTCGAGCGCCGACGGCGCCGCGACGGCGCGCGCGTGCAGCGTGTCCCAGGTCGCCGCGTCGGCACGCAGCGCCACCAGCGCCAGCACGGCCTCGCGCAGGTCGCCCTGCAGGCTCGCCGCGTCCTCCAGGTAGCCGCGGAACCGGCGCGTGGCCTCGGCCACCACCGTCGCGTCGTCGAAGCGCCCCAGGGCCTGGATCAGTGCGCCGCGCAGCGTGGCGGTGTCGGCCGACTCGCCCGCCGTGGCCTGCCAGCCGACGCGCGCGAAGACCGGCGCCAGCAGCGTGCGGGCGAACGCCCGGAACCCGGGCTGTCCCGGCAGGCCGGCGTACAGGTCGTCGAGGTCGGCGAGCTGGTCGACCACGGCCAGCGCCACCAGCGAGTCGGCGTCGGCCGGCAGGCGGCGCAGCAGGTCCAGCAGCGCACCCATGGGCAACTGGCCGGCGTACGCCAGCGCCTGCGTGTCGGCCAGCAGGCCCAGCTGGTCGTCGACCGCCAGCCGCGCCAGGTTGTCGGCGAGCGCGGCCAGGCCGGCGGTGTCGTAGCGCACGCGCAGGTAGCTGGCCTGCCCCGCATTGATCACCAGCGGGCCGCAGCCGGGCACCGCCACACGCTGCGGTCGTACACCGGCGACGACGGCGCGCGTGCGGCCGCCGCCCAGCACCGCGAGCGTGACCGGCACATGCCAGCGCGCGACGCGCGGGGCGTCGACGCGCATCTGCTGCTGCGACAGCGTCACCTCGGTGCGCCCGGCGACGCAGCGCGCGCCGTGCTCGACCAGCATCGGCACGCCGGGCTGCAGCGTCAGGTCGCGCGCGATGGCGCGCACCGGCGCCGCGGCGTGGTCGTCGAGCGCTCGCCACAGGTCGTCGCTGACGGTGTTGCCGTAGGCGTGGCGCGCGATGTAGCGCCGCACGCCGTCGCGGAACGCGTCGTCGCCCAGCGTGGCCTCGAGGGTGCGCACGACCTGCGAGCCCTTGGCATAGGTGATGGTGTCGAACGCACCCTCGGTCTGGCTGACGTCGTCGATGCGCATGATGACCGGATGCGTGCCCTGGCGCGCGTCGATGTCCATGGCGCGCTGGCGCTCGTCGGCCATGCGCGCCCAGCCCTGCCACTCGGGGTGCAGCGCCTGCGTGGCCTTGACCTCCATCCAGGTGGCGAAGCCCTCGTTGAGCCACAGGTCGTCCCACCACGCCATCGTCACCAGGTCGCCGAACCACTGGTGGGCGACCTCGTGCGCGACGGTCTCGAACACGCGATGGCGATCCTCCTCGGTGGCCAGCGCCGGGTCGATCAGCAGGTCGCGCTCGAAGTAGAAGATCGCGCCCCAGTTCTCCATCGCGCCGAAGGTGACGCTGCCGCCGGCGCCGGCCACCATGTCCAGCTTGGGCAGCGGGTACGGCGTGCCGAACCAGGCGTTGTAGTACGGCAGGATGCGCGCCGCGGCGTCGAGCGCGTACGCGGCCTGCGCGGTGTCGCCGCGCTTGACGACCACGCCCACGTCGACGCCGGCGACCTCGCGGTGCACCCGCTCGAAGTCGCCCAGGCCGAAGAACAGCAGGTAGGTGGACATGCGCGGCGTGGTCGCGAAGCGCACGCGCTGGAGCCCGCCCGGCAGCGGCTCGGTGGCTGCCACCGGCATGTTGCCGATGGCCGTCAGGCCGGCCGGCACCGTCACCGTGAGGTCGAACGTGGCGCGGCGCGCGGGCTCGTCCCAGCTGGGCACGAAGCGGCGCGCGTCGGAGTCCTCGAACATCGTGAACAGCGAGGTGGCCTCGCCGGCGGGTGTGGCGGCCTTGAGCTGGAACAGGCCGGCGGCCTGGTCGAAGATCCTGCCCGTGTAGGAGATGCGCAGCGTGTGGCGCCCGGGCGCGATCGGCCCGGCGAACGTGAACGTGGCGCGCTGGCGTTCGGCGTCGAGCGCGATGCGCGGCGCCTCGGGGCGCGCGTCGAGCGCGGCGCTGGCGATGACCAGGTCGGCGCTGTCCAGGACGATGCGGTCGGTGCGCCGCAGCACGCGGACGTCGATCTCCACGCTGCCGTCGAAGGTCCGCGCCGCGGCGTGCGGCGTGATCGCGATGCGGTAGGCATCGGGCACGACGTCGTCCGGCAGCATCATCGGGTTGGCGGTGCCCGCCATCGCGGAGGCGCTCAGGGCGGCGAGGACGCCGATGGCAAGCCGGGGCAAGGTCGTGTGCATGGTCACTTCGGGAGGGGTCGGCGCCATTCTAGGGAAGGCGGCCGGCAGGGCTTGCAACTGATTAACGGATCGGTTTACCATCAACGCACTCATTGACCATTACCGTCGAGATCCGAGATGCGCAAACCCCCACCGTCCGGCTGGCCGCAGATGAGCGCCAGCGTGTTCTACCGCGACCCCGCGGCCGCCATCGCGTGGCTGTGCGAGGCGTTCGGGTTCGACCTGCGCCTGAAGGTCGAGGGCGAGCCCGGCCAGATCCTGTACAGCGAGCTGGTCTACGGCGACGCGCTGGTGTCCGTGGGCGCCGCCGCGAAGCCCGGCGACGCGGTCGAGCCGGGTCGCGAGTTCAAGGCCCGCCAGGCCAGCCCGCTCGACCTGGGCGGCCGCGCCAGCCAGTCGCTGTGCCTGTTCGTCGACGACGCCGACGCGCACTGCGCCCAGGCGCGCGCGCACGGCGCCACCATCCACGCCGAGCCCGCCACGCACGACTATGGCGACGACTACTGGAGCGACCGCAGCTACGGCGCCTACGACCTCGAGGGCCACGCGTGGTGGTTCTCGCACCGGGTGCGCGAGAAGCGGGTCGCATGAGCGCACGCACGGCAGCCGCGAGGCGCAGGCTCGTCGCATGAGCGCACGCACGGCCGCTCCGAAGGGCGCTCGCGCCGCACCGCCGCTCCCCGATCCGCAAGCGCTCGACCGCACGCTGCAGGCGCTGGCCGAGCCCACGCGGCGCGCGGTCGTCGGCCTGCTGCGCCACGGCCCGCAACGTGCCGGCGAGATCGCCGACGCGCTGGCGATGTCGCGCCAGGCGATGAGCCGCCACCTGCGGGTGCTGCGCCAGGCCGGCGTCATCCACGAAGTGGGTGCGGCCAGCCCCGACGACGACGCGCGGGCCCGCACCTACCGGCTCGAGGCGCAGCCGCTGGCCGACCTGCAGGCCTGGCTGGGCGACGTGCAGGCGTTCTGGGGCGTGCAGATGCAGGCGTTCCGCAAGCAGGCCGAGCGCGTGGCTCGCGAGCGAGGCGTGCGGTGAGCGGCGACCGCGTCAGCGCGAGCGTGTTCGTCGAGGCGCCGCCGGCGATCGCCTTCGAGGTGTTCACCGAGCAGATCGACGCCTGGTGGCGCCACGGCCTGAAGTTCCGCTCGGGGGCGCGCGCGCTGAGCGTGCTGCACCTCGAGCCGCGGCTCGGCGGCCGCCTGTTCGAGACGATCGCCGCGGCCGATGCCGGACCCGATGCCGCGCACGTGGTGCAGACCGGCACGGTCACGCACTGGGATCCGCCGCACGCGCTGGCCATCGAATGGCGGGGCATCAACTTCGCGCCGCACGAGACGACCACCGTGTCGGTGGCGTTCGCGCCGCGGCGCGACGGCACCCAGGTCACGCTGGTGCACGCCGGGTTCGCCGCGCTGCCGCCCGACCACCCGGTTCGCCACGGGCAGCCGGTGGCGGCGTTCATCGCGCGCCTGGGGATGTGGTGGTCCGACCAGATGACCTCGCTGCGCGTGCGGGCCGCCGACGAGGCGCGCGCCCCGTGGCTGCGCGTGGCGCGTGCCGAGATCGGCGTGCGCAGCCTGCCCGCCGACGCCAGCCATCCGCGCATCTTCGAGTACCACGCGGGCACCAACATCGCCGGCTACGACGACAAGGTCAGCTGGTGCTCGTCGTTCGTCCACTGGACGCTGGCGCAGGCGGGCATCGCCGGCACCGGCTCCGCGCTGGCGCGCAGCTGGCTCGAATGGGGCGCGCCGCTGGCCGAACCGCGCCCCGGCTGCGTGGCGGTGCTGTGGCGCGAGGCACCGCAAAGCTGGAAGGGCCATGTCGGCTTCTTCGTGCGCGCGGACGGCGACGACGTCGTGCTGCTGGGCGGCAACCAGCTGGAGTCGGTGCGCGAGCATCGCTACCCGCGGGCCCAGGTGCTGGGCTACCGCTGGCCGGCCGCCGCGCCGGCCTGAGACGGCGACGGCGCGGCCCAAGCCGCGCCGCCTTCACCGAGACGGCGTGCCTCAGTTCGCGCTGGTGGCCGGCTGACCGGCTTGCGCCGCGCCGCCGGCGGCGCCGGTGGCCCCCAGGCTCACGCCGCCCTGGCGCGAAGCCGACCCCTGCAGCGCGCCATTGCTCGAGCCCGTCGCCGTGGCCGTGCCCGACGGCTTGGGCGAGGCCTGCGGCGCGGGCGTGGCCGCGGGCGCAGGCGCCGCGTGGCCGGGTGCGGTGGGCGGCGTGGCGGCCGCCGGCGGCGCGGCAACCGGTGTCGTCGGCGCGGGCGCCGCCGCATCGGGCGCCCCCGGCGCGATCGACCCGCCACTGTTCGCGGCGCCCTGCACGCCGCCGGCCGCGGTGCCCGCCGAGCCGCGCACGTCGCGCACGCCCTGCCCGCCCGTGGCGGCCACCGTCCTGCCGTCGGACACGCCACTGGCCGCGGCCGCCTTGCCGCTCGCCGCCGTCGCCTTGCCGTTGACCAGCGCATCGCCAGCCGCGGCCTTCGAGGCACCGACGGTATGTTCCGCGGCATCCTTGGCCGGCGTGCCATTGGCGGCCGGCAGGCTGCCGCCGGCCTGCCCGGCGGCACCGAGGCTGCTGGTGGCGCCGCCCGCCAGGCCGGCCTGGCCGAGGGCGCCGCCCAGGCCGCCACCCATCCCCCCGCCGTGCATGCCACCGCCCAGCAGGCCGGCGTGCGCCGACGGCGACAGTGCGACGCAGAGGGTGGACAGCGCCATCACGGCGACGGTGTGGAGCGCGGAATGCTTGCTGATCATGACGTTCACCTTCGTTTGATTGGCCGCGAACGATTTCGCGGCCTGCAAGGGGAGAACGCCGTGCGGGGCCGATTTCTTCCGCGCGACCTTGAAAATGGATGTAACTAGCGTGCGCGCACCAGCGCCACGGCGTCGGGCGGCGTGCGCAGCGTCTCGCCGACGAGGCCGCGCCCGATGCCGTCGCGCGGCGCCGCAGGCAGGTCGCGTGCGGTGCCGGCCAGCCGTGCGATCGCCGCGCGTGCGCCGTCGGGCGACGGCACCTGGTAGAGGGCGGCCAGCAGGCCGGCGACGAGCGGCGCCGCGAACGACGTGCCCCGCACCCGCGCGAACGCCGACTCGCCGTTGGCCGCCGCCACCATGTCGGCGCCGGGCGCGACGAACATCACCTGCGGCCCGCGGGCGGCCTCGGGCAGCAGGCGCAGCCTGCCGTCGACCGCGCCCACGCCCACCACGCCCGGCCACGAGGCCGGATACAGCGGCGGCGCCGCCGGCCCGTCGTTGCCCACCGCCGCGACGATCAGGATGCCCTTGGCGACCACGTGCGCGACCAACTGCTGCAGCACCTGGTTGGGTGGCCCGACGAGGCTCACGTTGATCACCGCGAGCCGCTTCTGCGCCAGCCACGCCAGCTCGCGCGCGATCGCCTCCACGGAGCCGCCGGTGGCGTCGTCGCAATACGCGTCGCCGGCGTACAGCCGCGCCCGCGGCAGTGCCGAGCGGAACCTGTCCTCCTGGCCGACCAGCAGCGAGGCCACGGCCGTGCCGTGCGGCGCGGGACGCGGCGTGTCGCCGCAGCCGTGGCGCACGACCGCCGCATGGCGCAGGGCCGGATGCGCGCCGTCGATGCCGCTGTCGATGAGGCCGACCTGCACCGGGCCCGGGCCCGCGTCGAGCCCGCCGGGGCCACGCGCCTCGGCGGCCGGCATCGGGGTCGCGCCCGGGACAGCCACGTCGCCGCTGCCCAGGTAGACGTGGTGGAAGTCGTACCGGCCGTTCGGGTCGATCGCGCGCGCGCGATCGACCGCGTCGGCGAGCGACTGCCCTGCCGGCGCCCCGAGCACCAGCAGTTCGTCGTCCAGCCCATCCAGCAGGTCCTCGCGCAGGAGCTGGAAGCCACCGGCCAGCAGCGCGTCGCGCGCCACCGGGCTGGACGGCTGCGCCAGCACCTCGGCGCGCACGACCAGCTCGCCCCGCGGATCGCGCTCGAGCCGGTCCGGATGCGCGCGCAAGCGCCGCTGTGCTTCATCCAGCCGCGCGGCGACGAGGTTGGCCGGCGCGAGCACGCCAGCGACCAGCGGATCGACGCGCTGCACCAGCGGCGCGCGCGCGATCGGGGCCAGCGCCGAGCCCAGCGACGGCAGCCGCAACTGCGCATGGGCCGCCGCAGCCACGGACAAGGCGGCGAGCGCAAGGAATCTTCGGGTTCGCAGGCTCATGGTCGGTATAACGTCGCGGCGATGGAAGAAAATCCATTGCCTCGACGTTCTTCCATCATGTCATGAGCCTGTCGCCCCTTGCGTTGCGTGCGGAGATCGCGGCCCTGTTGCCGCGGCTGCGCCGTTTCGCGCGTGCCGTCGCCCGGCAGCGGGAGGACGCGGACGACCTCGTGCAGGTAGCGGTCGAGCGTGCCTTGAAGCACCTCGACCAGTGGCAGGATGGCACCCGACTGGACAGCTGGCTGTTTCGAATCATGAAGAACGCGTGGATCGACGAAGTGCGTGCGCGGGCCCGGCGCGACGAAGTGCTCGTGCCCGAGGAGGCCGGCGAACACGTCGGCCATTCGGAGACGGCCAGCCGCGACATCCGCCTGTCGATAGCGACGGCGATGGCCCGCCTGCCCGAGGACCAGCGCCTGGCCGTGGGCCTGGTGCTGGTCGAGGGCCTGCCCTACAAGGAGGCCGCGGCGGTGCTCGACATTCCCATCGGCACGCTCACCAGCCGCCTCGCGCGCGGCCGCGACGCGCTCCAGGCGATGCTGGGCGACGGAGACCTGACGCCATGAACCCGCCCCTCGACGACGACGACCGCCTGGCCGTGATGCGCCACGTCGACGGCGAACTGTCGCCCGCCGAACAGGCCGCCTTCGAGGCCCGCGTCGTGCACGAACCCGCCCTCGCGCGCGCGGTGGCGCGCGCGCGCCGCCTGCGCGAAGGCCTGCAGTCGGCCTACGCGCCAGTGCTGGACGAACCGATGCCCGGCGGCCTGGCGGACCTGCTGGCCCCACCGGCGGCGGCCGCCAACGACCCGGTCGCGGCCGGCGCCGGCGACGTCCACCGCGCCGCGCTGCCGCACGCGCGCCGTTGGCGCTGGCCCGAGTGGGGGGCGATCGCGGCCAGCCTGGCGCTGGGCGTGCTGCTGGGCGCACGCGGGCTCGCGCCGCCGTCGTCAGGCGCCGGCCCCGACACGCTCGCCCTGGCCGTCGGCCACGGCGGCACGATCACCGCCCGCGGCGGCCTGCGCGACGCGCTCGAACAGCGCCTCGCGGGCACGGCGGCGGGCGGCGTGGCGGTGGGCCTGAGTTTCCGCAACCAGGCACGGCAGTACTGCCGCACGTTCTCGCTGGACGACGCGTCGTCGGGCATCGCGTGCAAGCAGGCCGACGACTGGGTCCTGGCCCAGCTCGAGCACGTGCCCGGCGCGCCCGCGAGCGCCGCGGGCGCGTACCGCGCAGCCGCGAGCCCGCTGAGCCCGACGCTGCTGCAGGCCGTCGACGCGCTGCGCGACGGTGACACGCTGGACGCCGCCGCCGAGGCCGCCGCACGTGCCCGCGGCTGGCGTCCCTGACGCTCAGGCCTGGCGCGCGGCCCACGCCGCGCACAGCCGATGCAACTGCGCCAGGCCGTCGGTGAGCGCGGCGGGGCCCGGCTGCAGGATGTCGCAGGACTTGATCTCGTGCAGCTCGCCGTCGACCACCGCGGGCACGGCCTGCCAGCCCGGGCGCGCGGCCACGTTGGCGGCACGGAACTTCTTGCCGCACCAGCTGCCCACGATCAGGTCGGGCGCACGCCGTGGCGGCTCGGCCGCGTCGTGCACGATGCGATCCTTGCCGCCGGCGTGCAGGCCCAGCTCGGCGAACACGTCGACGCCGCCGGCGACGACGATCAGCTCCGAGACCCAGCGGATCGCGCTGATCATCGGATCGTCCCACTCCTCGAAGTAGACGCGCGGCCGGCGGGCCCAGGCGGTCGAGGCCGCGGCGATCGCGGCGTGGCGCGCCTGGCACGCGGCGATCCAGGCCTCCGCCCGCTCGCCACCCTGCACCAGGCCGGCCACCAGCCGCAGGGTGGCGAAGATCTCGGCCACGCTGCGCTGGTTGGTGACCAGCACGTTGAGCCCGGCGCGGATCAGCTTGTCGGCGAGCGCGGCCTGCATGTCTGAAAAGCCGATCACCAGGTCGGGCTGGAGCGCGACGATCTTGTCGATCTTGCCGTCCAGGAACGCCGACACCCGCGGCTTGTCTTCGCGCGCCCGGCGCGGCCGCACGGTGTAGCCCGAGATGCCGACGATGCGGTGCTCCTCGCCGAGCAGGTAGAGCCACTCGGTGGTTTCCTCGGTGAGGCAGACGATGCGTTGCGGGCCATGCATCGCGGCATTGTGCCCGCCGCGATCGCCCCGGCCCTGGCACCGGGCAGGCTACATTCGACGCATGACCTACGAACTGCACTACTGGCCGACGATCCCGGGCCGCGGCGAATTCATCCGACTGGCGCTGGAGGCGGCGGGCGCGCCCTACGTCGACGTCGCCCGCGGGCCCGAGCAGTCCGGCCAGGGCGTGCCGGCGCTGCTGCGCCTGCTCGGCGACGCCGACGCGGCCCACCCGCCGTTCGCGCCGCCGGTGCTCAAGGACGGTGCCGTCGTGGTCGCCCAGACGGCGGTCATCCTGCAGTACCTCGCGCCCACGCTCAAGCTGGTGGCGCGCAGCGAGCAGCTGCGCATCTGGACGCAGCAGATCCAGCTGACCATCGCCGACATGGTGGCCGAGGCGCACGATACCCACCACCCCATCGGCGGCGAGCTGTACTACGAGGACCAGAAGCCCGAGGCGCTGCGCCGCGCGGGCGAGTTCTGCCGCCACCGCATCCCCAAGTTCCTGCACTGGTTCGAGCGCGTGCTGGCCAACAACACCGCCGGCACGCGCCACCTGGTCGGCGGCCGCCTGAGCTACGTCGACCTGTCGCTGTTCCAGCTGGTCGAGGGCCTGCGCTACGCGTTCCCGCGCGCCACGGCGCAAGCGCTGGCGACGGCCCCGCTGGTGGTGCAACTGCACGACCGCGTCGCCGCCCTGCCCCGCGTCGCGGCCTACCTGCGCAGCGAGCGGCGCCTGCCGTTCAACGAGCAGGGCATCTTCCGGCGCTACCCGGAGCTGATGGATCTCTAGCGGCGAGGTGATACCCGCAGTCCCGACGCGCCGCCGGGCGACGACAATCCGGGCTCCGCTCACCGGGAACCCACCATGACTGCCCATGCCGCGGCGCTGCCGCCCGAAGCGCCCGCCGGCGACGCCGCTCCGCGGCACAAGCCGGTCCACCCGTTCCTGTTCCTGGTGCTGTTCATGCCCTTCGGGGCGGTGCCGGGCTTCCTGACGGTGGCGCTCGCCTACGAGCTGAGCAGCAAGGGCATCAGCACCGGCGACATCGCGGTCGTGGTGGGCATCAGCTACCTGTGCCTGATCTTCAAGTGGCTGTGGGCGCCGCTGGTCGACACGCTGCTCACGCGCAAGATCTGGTACGTGGGCTCCACGCTCGTCTGCGGCCTGGGACTCTGGCTGGCGGGCCGGGCCGCCATGGGCGACCATCCTTCGCTGGCGCTGATCAGCGCCGCGCTGACGGTCAGCAACTTCACCGCCACGCTGCTCGCGATGGCGGTCGAGAGCCTGATGGCGGCGACCGTGCCCGACCACCAGCGCGGCCGCGCCGGCGGGTGGTCGCAGGCGGGCAACCTCGGCGGCCAGGGCCTGGGCGGCGGCCTGAGCCTGTGGCTGATCCAGAGCGCGGGCCTGAGCGACGCCGCTTCCGGCGGCGCCCTGGGCCTGCTGTGCGCGCTGTGCTGCCTGGCGCTGTTCTGGGTCGACGACCCGCGCCCGCTGCTGAAGGTCGACGGCCGGGTCGAGGCGGCGGGCCACCTCGGCGTGCGGGCGAACCTGCGGGCGATCGGCGGCGACCTGTGGGAGCTGCTGCGCTCGCGCATCGGCATCCTGGCGCTGCTGATCTGCCTGCTGCCGATCGGCAGCGGCGCGGCGCAGAACCTGTGGTCGCCCATCGCCAGCGAGTGGCACGCGTCGGCCGACGTGGTCGCCTTCGTCACCGGCGCCATGAGCGGCGTGATCTCGGCGCTCGGCTGCCTTCTCGGCGGCTGGCTGTGCGACCGCATGGATCGGCGGACGGCGTACTGCCTGTTCGGCTTCCTGCTGGTGGCCACGGCCATCGGCATGGCGCTGTGCCCGCGCACGTCCAACCAGTACATCTTCTGGACGTCGGCCTACGCGCTCGTCGTGGGCCTGTGCTACGCCGCCTACTGCGCGGTGGTGCTGGAGGCCATCGGCGACACCGCCGCGGCCACCAAGTTCAGCTTTCTTTCCTCCGTATCGAACGCGCCCATCATGCTGATGACGTTCGTCGACGGCGCCGCCAACACCCGCTGGGGCACCGGCGGCATGCTGTGGACGGACGCCTGGTGCGGCGTGGCGGGCATCGCGGTGTTCGCAGCCGTCGGCGCCGCGACCCGGCGCCCCGCGCTGCCGACACTCGCCGGCGCCGCCTGAGCACCTGGGGCCTGTTCACACTGAAAGCGTGCCCGCTTCTGGTGTGAACAGGCCCCACCTAGCCGCGCTCGAGCGCCGGCATCACCGTGCCGACGCAGTCGCCGAAGCCGATCCGGCGCGCGCCCTCGGCCTCGCAGCGCGCACGCAGCGTCACGCAGTCGCCGTCCTGCAGGAAGGTGCGCGTCTCGCCGTTGCCCAGCGCGAAGGGCTGCCGGCCGCCCAGGCTCAGCTCCAGCAGCGAGCCGCCCTGGCCGGGCTCGGGGCCGCTCTGCGTGCCGGTGCCCATCAGGTCGCCCGGCTGCAGGTTGCAGCCGTTGCTGGCGTGGTGGGCCAGCAGTTGCGCGGGCGTCCAGTAGGCATCGGCGAACGAGCTGGCGGACACCTGCACGGCCGAATGGCCCTGGGCGCGCATGCGGGCCGTCTGGATCCACACCTCCAGGCCGATGGCGATGGCGCCGCGTTCGCGGTTGGCGGCCGAGTCGAGGTAGGGCAGCGGCTGCGGGTCGGCCGGGTCGCGCTCGAACGGGGCGCGGAACGGCGCCAGCGCCTCCATCGTGACGATCCAGGGCGAGATCGTGGTGGCGAAATTCTTCGACAGGAACGGGCCCAGCGGCTGGTACTCCCAGGCTTGCACGTCGCGCGCCGACCAGTCGTTGAGCAGCGTGGCGCCGAACAGCGAGGCCTCGGCCTGCGCCATGTCCAGCGGCGTGCCGGGGGCGTTGGGCGGGCCAACGAAGAATCCCAGCTCCAGCTCGTAGTCGAGGCGGCGCGTGGGCGCGAACACCGGCGTCTCGCCCTCGCCCCGGGCCTGGCCCCAGGGCCGCGCGAAGCGCTGCCCGCTGACGCCGATCGACGAGCTGCGGCCGTGGTAGCCGATGGGCACCCACCTGTAGTTGGGCAGCAGCGGGTTGTCGGGGCGGAACAGCTTGCCGACGGTCGTCGCATGGTGGATGCCGGTGTAGAAGTCGGTGTAGTCGCCGATGCGGCACGGCAGCGCCATCTCGGCCTCGTCCTGCGGCAGCAGCAACGTGGCGGCGTGGGCCTGCCACAGCGCGGCGCCGTGGGACGGCGCGGTCGACAGGCCCGTGAACAGCGCATGGCGCAACGCGATGCGGGCGGCACGGCCATGCGCCATGAAGCCGTTCAGGTCGCCGTGCGCCAGCGGGCCGAGCAGCACGGCGATGGCCGGGTCCAGGTTGCCGAGGGCCGCCAGGTCCAGGATGTAGTGGCCGACGGCCACGCCGATGCGCAGCGGCTCGGTGCTGCCGGCGCGGCGAAAGCGCCCGAACGGCAGGTTCTGGATCGGGAAGTCGGTGTCCCAGGCGTTGGCCGAGGCGACCCAGCTGTCGACGCGGGGGTCGTGGGTGAAGTCCAGCATCTCAGGTCCGGAAATTGTCTTGCAGGGGCGCCCAGCAGTCGGCGTAGCCCTTGTCCAGGTGGCCGCCGTTCAGCGCGAACGCGGTCGGGCGCAGGCGCCAGCGGCTCTCCAGCATGAAGGCCAGCGTGTTGTCGAGCTTGCGCGGCGCCAGGTCGGCGGAGCTCGCCTTGTCGAACGCGTCGGCGTCGGGGCCGTGCGGCACCATGCTGTTGTGCAGCGACAGCCCGCCCGGGCGGAAGCCCTCCTCCTTGGCGTCGTACTGGCCCTGCACGAGGCCCATGCATTCGCTCATCACGTTGCGGTGGAACCAGGGCGGCCGGAAGGTATCCTCGGCCACCATCCAGCGCGGCGGGAAGATGACGAAGTCGCAGTTGGCCCAGCCGGGCGTGTCGGACGGCGAGGTCAGCACGGTGAAGATCGACGGATCGGGATGGTCGAAGCTGACCGAGCCGATGGTGTTGAAGCGGCGCGTGTCGTAGACGTAGGGCACCAGGTTGCCGTGCCAGGCGACCACGTTGAACGGCGAGGCCGCCGCCGGCGCGCGCCAGAGCGTGCCGCCGAACTTGCGCACCAGCTCCCAAGGCTGCACCGGCCCGTCGTCGTAAGCGGCCAGCGGGGCGATGAAGTCGCGCGGGTTGGCCAGGCCGTTGGAGCCGATCGGGCCGAGCTCGGGCAGGCGGAACGCGGCACCGTAGTTCTCGCAGACGTAGCCGCTGACGGCGCTGCCGGCCACCGCCGGATCGACCTTGAACACCATGCCACGCGGCAGCAGCACGATCTCGCCGGGGCCGGCGTGCAGCACGCCCAGTTCGGTGGTGACGCGCAACGCGCCCTGCTGCGGGATCAGCAGCAGCTCGCCCTCGGCGTCGACGAACGCGCGCGTTCCCATGGGCCGGCTGGCGCCGTACAGGTGGATGGCGATGCCGGCCTGCGCGTCGGGATCACCATTGACCAGCATCGTGCGCAGGCTGTCGACGAAGTCCAGCGCCTCGGTGGGCAGCGGGATCGGGTTCCAGCGCAGCGGGTCGGGGGTGACGTCGACGCCGTCGCGGGCGCCGGTCTTGAGCAGCGCGTGCGCATGCGGCGCATAGGCCCCGCAGCGCACCGAGGGTTGGCGGCGATAGAGCCAGGTGCGCAGGTTGGCGTGGCGTGGCGCGGTGAACGCCGTGCCCGACAGCAGCTCGGCGTACAGGCCGAACGGCGCGCGCTGCGGGCTGTTGCGGCCCTGCGGCAGCGCGCCGGGCACCGCCTCGCTGCTGAAGTGGTTGCCGAAGCCGCCGAAGAGGCCGCCTTGCGGAGGGTAAGAACCCGTCATCGATTTCACCTTTGCTGAATCGATTCACCATGGATGAATCGTCGCGCTATCATAGACAGCTCCTTCCGCCGTGTCCATTTCAGCCGCGCCACCGTGACCTTGCCCGCCGCTTCCGCCTCCCGCACCGCCCCGGCCCGCGAATCCGATTCGCGCGGCATCCAGAGCATCGAGGTGGGCGGCCGCCTGCTGCTGGCGCTGGCGCACCACGGCCAGCCGCTGGCGCTGAAGGACCTGGCGGCCGCCGCCGCGATGAGCGCCGGCAAGGCGCATCCCTACCTGGTGAGCTTCATCAAGCTGGGCCTGGTCGAGCGCGAGACCGAGGGCGGGCGCTACGGCCTGGGCCCGCTGGCGCTGCAGATGGGCCTGATCGGCCTGCAGCAGTACGACCCGGTGCGCCTGGCCACCGAGCGCATCGACGAGCTGGCGCGCGCCACCGGCCACACGGTGGCGATCGCCGTCTGGGGCCATCGCGGGCCGACGCTGGTGCGCATCGCCGAGGCGCCGTCGCCGGTGCATGTGTCCATGCGCCACGGCACCGTGATGAGCATTCCCGATACCGCGTCGGGCCGGCTGTTCGCCGCCTTCGGGCCGCCCGAGGCGGTGCTGCAGGCACTGGCCGACGAGGCGCGCCGCGGCGGCGCCGGCGCGCCCGCGCGAGCCCCCCGGGCACGCACGGGCGGCCGCTTCGGCCTGGGCGCCGCGTTCGATCGGACGATCGCCCGGGTGCGCGCCGACGGCGTGGCCTGCGTGGACGGCGTGGCGCTGCCCGGGGTCAGCGCGGTGTCGGTGCCGGTGTTCGACGCGCGCGGCCAGCTCGTGCTGAGCCTGACGGCGGTCGGGCCGAGCGCCACCTTCGATTCGGCGCCGGACGGCGCGGTGGCCGCACGGCTGAAGCCGGCGGCGGCGCAGCTGTCGACGCGCCTGGGCTGGCAGCCCGGCGCGTCGCGCTGATCCGGCGCGCGCCGCTCCTGCGGGCGCGCCGGCGGCGGCCGGTCAGGCCTGCGTGGCGGCGGCGCGCGCGGCCGCGTTGCCCTGGATGATGCGGCGGTCCAGCAGGCGGCGCATGTTGTTCAGCGACGTGGTGTGGATCTGCAGCAGGCCCAGCAGGCCGTTGCGGTACATCTGCGCGATCTGCGCGTCGGGCAGCTTGGCGATGGCTTCCTCGTCGGCCGTCATGAAGCCGTCCACCGAGAGGGCCTCGCCGTTGGCCAGCGTGGCGTCGAAGCGCATCGGCTTGAGCAGCTTCATCTCCAGCAGCGCGGCGCAGGCCTGGCGGGTGCGCTCGAGGTCGGTCTCGAGGTCCTGCACGAACTTGTGCACGCCGTTGAGCAGCTCGCTGGCCTCGCCCTTGTCGTTGAACAGCGGCACGCCCTCGGTGCGCGACATGCCTTCCCAGGAGTTGTCGAACACGATGGCCCAGCGGTCGGAGCCCTCGATGCGTGCCATCGTGAACGGGTAGGCGCGCAGCATCGCCGGCACGTAGCCGGCGTCCCACTTGCCGTCGGCCGTGGCGAACAGGTTCTCGCCCGGCTTCAGGCCGAACACGGCCACGGGGGCGACGGTGTCGCGGCCGAGCGCGTCGGGCGCGGCGCGCACGAACAGGATCGGGAAGTTGAGCGCCGCGTCGGCGAACTCGCTCACGGACACCATGAACGAGGTGAACGGCGCGAGCTTCGGGATCGCGTTCAGGTCATTCTTCAGGCGCAGGTCGCGGTGAAGGACGGTGTCGAGCGCGATCGGCTCTTTGTGAAGGTTCGTGACGATCATGGTTGTTCTCCAGGGGAAGTGATCCGGCTCACGAGCACCTTGTCGACTCGCTTGCCGTCGAGGTCGACGACCTCGAACCGCCAATTGCCCCAGTCGACCGAATCGGTCGTCCGCGGCAGGCGTCCCAGCAGCAGCATGATCATGCCGGCCAGGGTGTTGTAGCGCCCGCGATCTTCCTCGGGCAAATCCTTGATTTCGAGGCGGTCCTTGATCTCCGGCACCGGGATCAGGCCGTCCATCAGCCAGCTGCCGTCCTCGCGGCGCACGGCCCACGCATCATCGCCCGATTCCGGGCCGAATTCGCCGGTGATGGCTTCCAGCACGTCGCGCAGCGTGATCACGCCCTGCACGGCGCCGTACTCGTCGACCACGAACACCAGCTGCGCCACGTGCGAGCGGAAATGATCCAGCAGTTCCATGCCGGACAGCGTCTCGGGCACGAACACCGGCGGCTCGAGCTCCTCGGTGAGCACCGGCATGCGGCCCTCGGCCAGCGGCTTGAGCAGGCCCTGGGCGGTGACGACGCCGATGACGTCGTCGAGCCCGCCGCGGCACACCGGGTAGCGCGCGTGCGACTCGTCGGCCACCACCGCGCGCAGCACGTCGGCGATCGGCGCGTTGGCGTCCAGCCAGCGGATTTCCGCGCGCGGGATCATCATCGAGCCGATCTGGCGGTCGTCCAGGCGGAACACGTTGCGCACCATCTGGTGCTCCTGGGCCTCGATCACGCCGGCGTCCAGGCCTTCTTCCAGGCTGGCGGCGATCTCCTCTTCCGTCACCGAGCGGTTGGCGTTGCCCTTGATGCCGATCAGCCGCAGGATGGCCTCGGTGGTGGCCGACAGCAGCACCACGAGCGGGCGCGTGGCGGCCGACAGCCACTGCATCGGCGGCGCCACCAGCGCGGCCACCGTCTCGGGGAACATCTGGCCGATGCGCTTGGGCACCAGCTCGCCGAAGATGATGGTCACCACCGTGATGATCAACACCACCAGCGCCGTGGCGGTGACGTGCGCCGGGCGCACGCCCATGCCGAAGGTGGCGTGCAGCCACTCGCCCAGCGGCTCGGAGAACGCGGCGTCGCCGACGATGCCGTTGAGCACGCTGATGGAGGTGATGCCCACCTGCACCGTCGACAGGAACTTGGTCGGGTGGTCGTGCAGGTCGATCGCGGCCTCGACGCCCCCCTCGCCCGCTTCCAGCATCACCTGCAGGCGGGCCTTGCGGCTCGTCGTCAACGCCATTTCGGACATCGCGAAACCGGCGTTCAGCACGATCAGGAAGAAAAGAAGGGCGACGTCCATCGAGGAATATGAGGGCCGCGGCAGGGCCAAAGCCGGCGAGCGTAGCAGAATCGGATCATGGATTATCTGATAGGCGACCTCCAGGGCTGCTGCGACCCGCTGGAGCACCTCCTGGCCACGATCGGCTTCTCGCCCTCGCGCGACCGCCTCCACCTGCTGGGCGACCTCGTCAACCGCGGCCCGCAATCGCTGCCGGTGCTGCAGCGCCTGGCCGCCCTCGGCGACGCCGCCCAGTGCGTGCTGGGCAACCACGACCTGCACCTGCTGGCCGTCGCCCACGGCGTGCGCAAGCCCGGCAAGGGCGACACGCTGGACGCCATCCTGGCCGACCCGCGCCGCGACGCCCTGCTCGACTGGCTGCGCCACCGCCGCATGGCCGCCCAGGCCTGCGGCTGGCTGCTGGTGCACGCCGGCGTCATCCCGCAGTGGACGGCGCAGCGCACCCTTGAACTCGCAGGCGAGGTCGAGACGCTCCTGCGCTCGCCCGACATCGCCACCTTCCTGCCGACGATGTACGGCAACGAGCCGCGCCGCTGGGACGACGCGCTGGAGGGCCCCGACCGCTGGCGCTTCATCGTCAACACCCTCACCCGGATGCGCCTGTGCGGCGCCGACGGCACGCTGGAGCTGAAGAAGGACGCCCCCGGCGAGGCCCCGCCCGGCATGCTGCCCTGGTTCGAGCACCCGCAGCGCCTGACCCGCGACACCCCGATCGCCTTCGGCCACTGGTCGCAGCTGGGCCTGGTCGACACCCCGCTGCTGCTGTCCACCGACACCGGCTGCGTCTGGGGCGGCGCCCTGACCGCGGTGCGCGTGGACGCCGGCCACCGCGAGGTGATCCAGGTGCGCTGCCCGCAGGCGCGCAAGCCGGGCTGACCGGTCGGCCGCCCCCCCGCGCCGCCGGGAGGCCGCTGCTGCCAAGGCGGCCCCGCAACGTTCAGTCTGGCGTTTCCTCGTCGCCCCGGTCGAGGTAGTCCGACCCGGCATCGGTCAGCCGGACCACGCAGGCCTCCATGCGGACGAGCCGCAGGAACACCAGCAGTTCCAGGTCGAGCTTGTAGTTGGGCGGAAAGTGCCCCGGCGGCGGTTGCGGACGCTCCGCCCGCACATCGTGGAGGATGCGCAGTTGCGCGGCGGTGAGGGCATGTGACAAGGCAGCTCCAACGATGCAGCGATCTGTCGTCGCCGTGCCCATACGGTACGGGGTGTGCCGCAGGCCGAACTTGCCCTGGCTCAAATGAACACGCTCTCCGGCCTGGACGCGTCTCTCTACTGAACGTTCGCCCATGAGACATCCGCCGGCTGGGGGGACAGCCCGGCCGGCGCGCAGCGGATGCCGTGCGGCCCGGCTGCCGCAGGAAGCGGCGCTATCGGGTGCGCGCGGTCGAACCGGCCCGGTCCAGGCGCCGGGCCAGCGCGATCGCCGCGGCATCCGCCTCGCGCCGCCCCGGCGAAGCCGGCCGCACCAGCGGCGCCGGCGCCCAGTGGTCATCGTCGACCCCGGTCTCACGCATCCAGTGCACGCAGCCGCGGGCGGCGTCGGCCTTGCAGGACTTCATCCCGCCGCGCCGGCAGTCGGCCATGGCCGGATCGTTCCAGCACGGCCCGGCCCAGTGGACGCAGTACCAGCACGGGCGGTCGAGGTCGTTGTCGAGATACATGGGCCCATCGTGGCGGGCCGCAGGCTCACCGGGCGAGCGGGAGCGATGTCGCGTGGCGGAGGCTGTGAGATTCGAACTCACGGATGGTTGCCCATCGGCAGTTTTCAAGACTGCTGGTTTAAACCGCTCACCCAAACCTCCGCGGTGGGGAAATTGTACCGACCGCGCGATCGACCCTGGCGACAGGCGCCTGACGACGCCGGCGGCACGCGCGTCTCCCCCGGGCCTCACTCCCTCTGAAGTTCGTGAAAACCGACACATTCGTCATAAGTGACGCTTGCTCGTCATATATATCTAAAGCAGACTGGATTCGGGTCGAAGAAGCGGAAGACCGATCCATGCGGTGTCGAGGGACACCCTTCAGGCCGAAAGATCCCGAATGAACAACAAGAAGTCCTGGCGCGGTCCAACGGCGTCCGTGCCGCGGCGACGCGTCGACGGCCAGGCCGGGCGGCCTCATCGATGAACAGGCGCAGCTTCCAGCCCCCGCGCAGCGCCCCGTCCGCGGCGACGCCGGAGTACGGCGGCGCCCATTCCGCGGAGCAGCGGCTGCGGCTGCAGGTTCATGCGGTCGCCGACAAGGTGCCGCTGGCCGCGACCGCCACGCTGGCGCTGGCGACGATGACGTTCTTCGCCTTCCGCGGCGAGGTGGCGGACGCCACGCTGCTGCCGCTGTTCGCCAGCGTGCTGGCGATCAACCTCGTCAACCTGGCCGTGTCCTGGCTGTGGCGCACCGGCGTCGTCGCCATCCCGGCGTCGCGCGGCGCGCCCTGGTGGCTGGCCGCCGACCTGGCCGTGACCGCGCTCCTCGAGGCGGCGCTGGCGGTCACCGTCTTCGATGCCGGCGACGAGCACCAGCGCATCATCGTGGTGGCCGTGGTGGCGGCGCTGATGTCCATGGGCGCCTGGATCTTCTCGCCGCTGGCCCATGCGGGCATTGCCTGGACCTGCGGCATCTGCGGCGCGACGATCGTCGGCCTGCTGCTGGGCGCCGCGCCGCCCTGCCGCCCGCTCGCGGGCATGGTGGCGCTGTACGGCCTGGCGTTGCTCGGCACGGTCTGGCTGGCCGCGCGCCTGTTCCTGAAGAACCTGACCACCGCCGAGGACCTGGAGCGGCAGAACCACGTCGTGGGACTGCTGCTCAATGAATTCGAACGAGCCGGCAGCGACTGGGTCTGGGAAGCCGATGCCGACGGCCGGCTGACGCACGTGCCGCGCCGCCTGGCGCAGGCCCTGGACAAGCCGCCGGAACAGTTGAAGGGGCACGCGCTGACCGCGCTGCTGGCCAGGCTGGATCCCGATCCGGGCAAGGGCGCGCAGCCGGGACTCGCGCAGGTGCGCGAGGCGCTGGCCAGGAACGTGCCGTTCCGCGAGCTCACGCTGCCGATGTCGATCGCGGGCCAGTCGCGCTGGTGGTCGCTGGCCGCCCGCCCGCTCATCGACGGCCACGGCAAGCGCGTCGGCTGGCGCGGCGTCGGCTCGGACATCACGCTGCTGCGCGAACGCGAGCAGGCGCTGAACTGGATGGCCAACGCCGATGCGTTGACCGGACTGGCGAACCGGCACCTGTTCAACCAGGAACTCGGCAAGCTGCTCGGCACCGCGTCGGTGGCCGGACCATGCGCGCTGCTGATGCTCGACCTGGACAACTTCAAGACGGTCAACGACTCGCTGGGACATCTCGCCGGCGACGCGCTGCTGCAGGAAGTCGCGTCCCGGCTCAAGGCCAACCTCGTGCAGGGCTGCCTGCTGGCGCGGCTCGGGGGCGACGAGTTCGCGGTGCTGGCCCGCGGCGCGATGGATCGCGGCCAGGCGCAGGCGCTCGCCTACGACCTGCAGCAGGCCCTGTCGCGCTCGTACCTGGTGCATGACAATTCGATCGAGATCAGCACCAGCATCGGTATCGCCTTCGCGCCCGGCGATGCCACCAGCGCCGAGGAGCTGCTCAAGTTCGGCGACATGGCGCTCTACGAGGCCAAGGGCGCGGGGCGCAACACGCACAAGTTCTTCCGGCCCGAGATGCAGACGGAAGCCAGTGCCAAGCTGGGCCTGCTCGCCGAACTGCGCGAGGCCTTGCGCGGCGGCCAGCTCATGCTCGTCTACCAGCCGCAGGTCGACCGGACGCGCGGCCGACTGATGGGCTTCGAGGCGCTGGTGCGCTGGAACCATCCGGTGCGCGGCCTGATCGCCCCGGTCGATTTCATTCCGCTGGCCGAGGCCAGCGGCCTGATCGTGCCGTTGGGGCAATGGGTCGTCCACCAGGCCTGCCACGACGCGATGGCGTGGCCCGGGGAACTGGGCGTGGCGGTCAACGTCTCGGCCATCGAGTTCGAGCGCTCCGACCTTCGCAGGACCGTGGTCGAGGCCCTGGGCGCCAGCGGCCTCGCGCCGCGGCGCCTCGAGGTCGAACTGACCGAGTCGACGCTGCTGAAGGACATGGAGCGTGCGGTGCGCGTGCTGCACGCGCTGCGCAACGACGGCGTGCGCGTGGCGCTGGACGACTTCGGCACCGGGTTCTCCTCGATGGCCTACCTGCAGACCTTTCCGCTCGACAGCCTGAAGATCGACCGCTCGTTCGTGCGCAGCCTCGACGCCGCCGATCCGCGCAGCGCGCGCGCCATCATCCGCTCCATCCAGACCCTGGCCCTGGCCCTCGACCTGGAGACCACCGCGGAAGGCGTGGAATCGCTCTCGCAGCAGCACACGCTGGACCACATCGGCTGCAACAGGTTGCAGGGCTACCTGTACGCGCGCCCGCTCACCCAGGAGAACGCACTGGCCTACATCGAAGAATTCGCGCGGCACGGCTGCGAATCGGCCAGCCTGTCGGCGGCGGCAAGGGCGCAGCGCGACCCGGCCCCGATCCGCTCGCCGCGCGCGGAGATCCGCACCACCCTCGGGCCCCAGGGCATCCAGGATTCGCGCTGGGCGCCGCTCTGAGCCGGTCGCGCGCCCGGTCGCCGAACGTATCATCGGCGCACGCGCGGCGGCGCCACCTGCGCACCCTGGCGCGCGGCGTCCCCTGCACCCGCAGGTTCGCGGGGACAACCAAGGAGTGATCGTGCTTCCACCCGACCATCCCTGCCGGCTGGTGCTGGCCGACGAGGTGCATGCCCGACCGCCCGAGCCGCTGGATACTCCCTGCCGCGCCACCTACGTCGCCGTGCTGATCGATCGCGAGGATCGCGAGCGCGAGCGGGCGCACGTGGCCGCGCTGTGCGCGCCGCACGGCGTGGCGCCACCCGCGGCCGACGCCACGCACTTCAGCGCGCAGCTGGGGCCGCTGCGCTTCAAGTGGGAGCGCCATGGCGAGTTCTCCGGCTTCACGCTGCTGGCGCCGGGCCTGAGCCCGCATCCGTTCAGCGAGCCGGTGGCCGCGCTGCTGCCGGCCGGCTGGCTGGCGGCGCTGCCCGGCCGCACGCTGGTGGCCGCGCACGCCAAGCTGATTCGCACCAACGATGCGCCGCTGGACGCCGCCAGGCTGGCAGCCCTGTTCGACGGCCACATCGTGGTGGGCGGCGAGATCGGCGGCGGGGCGGGCCAGGCCTACACCGACTTCCGCATCCATGCCGACGGCTTCGGCCGCTTCGTCGTGGGCAACCGCAGCTTCACCGAGCGCCAGGCCGGACGCACACTGCAACGCCTGTTCGAGATCGAGGCCTACCGCATGATGGCGTTGCTGGCGCTGCCGATCGCGCGCCAGCTGGCGCCGCGCATCGCCGCGATCGAGTCCTCGCTGGCCGAGCTCACCGCGCACATCGCCGACGAAGGCGGGCGCGACGAGGCGCTGCTGCACGAGCTGACGCGGCTGGCGGCCGAGATCGAGCGCGGCCTGGCCGCGAGCCAGTTCCGCTTCGGCGCCTGCCGCGCGTACCACGAGCTGGTGACCACGCGCATCGCCGAACTGCGCGAGACGCGCCTGCCGGGCATCCAGCCGATCGAGGAATTCATGGCGCGTCGGCTGGCGCCCGCGGTGGCCACCTGCGCCAACGCGTCGCAGCGCCTGCACGGCCTGTCGGACCGCGTGGCGCAGGCCAGTGCGCTGCTGTCGACCCGCGTCGACATCGCCCGCGAACGCCAGAACCAGGCACTGCTCGCGTCGATGGATCGGCGCGCCAAGCTGCAGCTGCGGCTGCAGCAGACGGTCGAGGGCCTGTCGGTGGCGGCAATCGTCTACTACGTCGCCGGGCTGATCGGCTACCTCGCCAAGGCGGGCAAGGCGGGCGGCCTGCCGCTGCAGCCCGACCTGGCCGTGGGCCTGGCGATCCCGGTGGTGGCGGCCTGCGTGGTCGTCGCGCTGCGGCGCGCGCGCCGGAAGCTGCACCAGGCCGACCTGTCGAATGAACACTGAGCGCCCGCGCGGCCGGTGACGCGGAGCAGCACCGAACTCGTAAGCCTGCGCCGCGCTGCCTGGCGACGCGCACAGCTCGACGTGCGCCATCGCCATCGACCTTGGGGATACCGCACCGCGCCAGACCAGTGAGACTGCATGCCAGCGGCGTCCGCCCCTGGCCGTCCTGGCCGGGGCGCCGCGCACGCCAACAGGAGAGGTCGATGGCGACGAACAAGCGCATCCACAACCCCCGGTTCGCCCTCGAGATGCTGCGTCGCATCCTGGCGGTGGCGAACCATCCCTTGAACTTCCTCGTCGATCGCCCGGCGGGCAAGTGGCGCGCGCGCCGCGTCCACGGTCAGGACGCGCCCTCATTCCAGGTCGGCCATGCACAGAGCCTGCATGGCGGCGCGGCAGAGCGGCTGTTCATCGAGGATGCCGACTTCAACCAGTTGTCGAACTGGACGGGCGAATCCAAAGGGGTCATCTTCGAGAAGACCGGCGTGCTGATCGGCCAGGTGCATGTCGAACTGCGCACCGCCCAGCAATGGGAGCGGCTGGAGCTGCTGACGTGGGGCACGGTGGAGGCGGCGGTCGTCAGCACCGGCTGGGATCCCGCCGGTGGCAACTAGGGTCCAGCCGTGGGCACGAACCCCAGGTCGGTGCAGGCGCACTCGACCGGAACTCCAGCGGCCACGGGAAGTCGCATGATGGGAGCCTTCGTTTCCCTGTGTTGCTTCCGGAGCCCGACCTTGCCCCACTTCCGCCCGTCCTCCTGGCTGCCCGGCGCCCTGCTCGCCCTGGCCTCGGCCGCCGCCTGCGGCGCCCCGGTGCCGGCGTCCGGCGCCGCGTCCGGCGTCGCCGCCCCCCGCCCGGCATCCGCCGCCTGCCCGGCGCGGGCCGAGTCGGCCGGCCTGCGCACCAGCAAGCTGCGCCATGCGCTGGACGAGGACGACCCCTGTGCCGATTCGCGCGGACGGGGGACGCCGATCCGCCGCCTGGCCCCAGCCAGCGGGGCGTCCCTCGACGACCGGCCCGGCAAGCCCTGAGCGTTGTCGCACCGCACCATCAAACTAGGGGGGTACCGCCCCCTGGTGCGAGTGCCCACTCGACCTTCCCGTGGGTGTTTTCCCTGTGCGGCGGCGTCCGCATGCCGTCCTCGCGCCCGGGCCCGGTTTTCCCCATTCACGTAAGTACGGTCGGTTTGCGCATGTGCGCTTGCCTATAGTCGAACCGACGCAGGCTACCGCCGCGCCGATCGGCAGCCGCACCATGAAATCACATGGCGCACGAGATCTCGCCACCCACCGGTTGGCGACGTTCATCTTGGGGTATTCACGCACCCGCCTCCGCCTGGCTCGGTAGTTGCATGCAACGCAAGAAGGCAACAACCCAGTCCTCGAGGAGAAGCAATTGAATTTTCGTTTCAGCACGATCGTCGCCGCAGCCCTGGTCGCTGCCGGCACGATGGCGAGCGTCCAGGCCGCCGTGCCCGCCGCGGGCCAGAGCCGCATCACCAAGGCAGCCCTGGTCGACCTCGGCGTCGCCCCGTCGAATGCCGTCGTGAAGTTCGCCATCTCGCTGCCGCTGCGCAATCGTGACGCGCTCAACGCGTTCATCGCCAGCACCGTCGACCCGACCAGCGCCAGCTATCGCAAGTTCATCACCCCGGCGCAGTTCGCCGACGCCTACGGCCCGACGCCGGCCTCCGTGGCGCAGGTGACGGCCTTCCTGGCCGCCAACGGCATCGCCGTCTCCGAAGTCTCGGCCAACCGCCTGCTCGTCAAGGCCTCGGCCACCAACGCGCAGCTGAGCGCCCTGTTCGGCACCGCGATCCACACCTACTCGCTCGGCGCCCAGACCTTCCAGCGTCCGGTGGGCAACGTCGTGCTGCCGCAAGGCCTGCAAGGCATCGCCCAGGCCGTGACCGGCCTGAGCACGCAGCCGCTGTCGCACTCCTACGTCAAGTACGTGCCGCATGCCGGCGCGCTGGCGGGCGAGCCCGACGTCGCGGTGCAGCCGGTGACGCCCGACGTCATCATCACCAACACCCCGGGCCAGCTGACCACGGGCGACGTGCTCAAGACCTACAACGGCCTGCCGCTGACGGCGCGCGGCCTGAGCGGCGCGGGCACCACGCTGGGCATCATGACCTTCGCCGGCTTCAACCAGTCGGACGCCTACCTGTACTGGTCGGTGATCCACCAGCCGGTGCTGGCCAACCGCATCACCGAGATCGGCGTCGACGGCCACGTGGCCACCGCGGCCGACAACGGCGCGGACGAGACGGCCCTCGACGTCCAGCAGTCGGGCGGCCTGGCACCGGGCGCCAAGATCCGCGTCTACGAAGCCGAAAACTCCGACATCGGGGCGCTGTCGCTCTACAACACCGCCGTCAGCGAGAACCTGTGCGACACCCTGTCGGTGAGCTGGGGCCTGGCCGAGATCTACGAAGACAGCGGCACCCTCGCGGTGTACGACGCCATCCTGTCCGAGGCGGCCGCGCAAGGCACGCCGGTCATCGCCTCGTCCGGCGATGCGGGTGCCTACGACATCAACCGCAGCACCTACACCTACCCCACGTTCACGCCCATCCTGACGGTCGACTTCCCGGCCAGCCACCCGCTGGTGCTGGGCGCCGGCGGCTCGACGCTGGCCACCACGGTGCCGCGCAAGTACGGCAAGGTCACGGTGCCGGCAGAGCGTCCCTGGGCCTGGGACTACTTCCGCGACTACTACCTGAAGAACTACGGCCAGGCGCTGTACTACTCGTCGGCCTTCCCGGTCGGCGGCGGCGGCGGCGTCAGCGTGCAGTACGCGCTGCCGTCCTACCAGGCCGGCCTGACGGGCACCAAGGCGTCCAGCCAGGGCCAGTCGATGTTCGGCCCCAGCGTGTACGACCCGAACACCGGCACGTTCAGCGGCCCGATCATCGACTACGTCGACCTGCCCGGCAACGTGGCCGGCCGCAACGTGCCCGACGTCTCGCTCAACGCCGACCCGTACACCGGCTACTACCTGGTGGTCGACGGCGGCCTGTACTCGCAAGGCGGCGGCACCAGCTTCGTCGCGCCGCAGCTGAACGGCATCTTCTCGCTGATCACCCAGCAGGCCGGCGGCCGCCTGGGCCTGCTGCACCCGCAGCTGTACGGTTCGTTCCGCAAGCTGGGCTATGGCACGGGTTCGCCGTTCCGCGCCCTGCCCACCGGCACCAACCTGTTCTACGCGGGCACCAACAGCTACAACCCGGCCGTCGGCCTGGGCGTGCTCAACATCGACAACCTGTCCAAGGTGCTCGCTCCGGCCGCGCCGCAGTGAACGCCCGCCCCCATGACCGTTTCCAATCCGACTACACAAAGGACCACTCAATGATCCGCAAGACCCTGACCTCCGTCTGCGCCGCCCTGGCGCTGGCCGGCGGCCTCGTGGCGCCCGTCGCCGCCAAGGACATCACGCCCAGCTCGGTGTTCTTCGTCACCACTGAATTCGGCGACGGCCTCGACACCTTCGCCGCGTTCGGCGACTCCTTCGCGACCAAGGGCACGGCGTTCGACGACGTCTTCCTGTTCTTCTCGCCGCCGGTGGAGTCGCAGGTCGAGTTCGACGTCGCCGCCGACTACGCGAAGGGCGCCACCGTCAGCTTCACCGGCTTCGACTTCGGCTACTTCAACGGCTTCACCGCCGACGGGGTCGACGTCACGTCCCTGCCCACGGGTGCCAGCTACCTGACGAAGTTCGCGCTGGGCGGCGAATCGGCCAGCCACTACCTGAACAGCGGGATCTACTTCGTCGAAGTGACCGGCATGTCCAAGGTGGATGGCGGCGGCTTCAGCGGCAACTTCAACACGACGGCCATCCCCGAGCCCGACAGCCTCGCGCTGATGCTGGCCGGCGTCGGCCTGCTCGGCACGATGGTGCGTCGCCGCAAGCAGAACGCCTGAGTCCCCCCGGACGGCGGCCCGCGCCGCCGTTCCCCAGCCGGCGCCCCGCCGGTTCCACGACGCCTCCCGGTGCGAACCAGGAGGCGTTTCTCATGGGGCCGGCCGTCAGCGCCGTTCGACGGCGCCGCGCTCGGCCAGCGCCCAGTCGACGGCCTGGCGCAGCACCGCCTCGGGCGTCGCGTCGGCGGCCGCCGGCACGTCGGGTTCCACGCCCAGGCGATGGACGGTGCCGGTGCGGTCGGCATCGCGCGTCTCGAGCACGCCCAGCGTGCTGCCGTCGGCGAGCCGGTGCGCGCGCACGCCCAGGGTCGGGAAGCCCGCCGTCGGCGCGCCGAAGAAGCGGGTGTTGGCGCGGCCGCGAAACGCCACGGCCAGGTCCTCGCCCGCATCGCGCGTGCCGGGTCCGGTCAGCACCGCCACCGCCGCGCGCAGCGACGGCTCCGGCGGCGACTCCAGGTCGACCTGCGCCGGGCCGCCGGCGATCCGCGCGCTGCCGCGCTCGACGATCCAGGGCTGGGTGCCGCGGCGGTCGACGAAGGCGCCCACCGCGGGACCGTCGAGCAGCGTGGACAACCCGGCGAAGGCGGGCCACGGGCTGTCGGCGTCGTGGTCGCGCAGGTCGACGATCCAGGCCAGCGGATGGCGGGCCGCCAGCGCGGCGACGCCGTCGTGCAGCGCGCCGGCCCAGGCCTGCGCCGCACCGGGCGCGCCCGTGTCCAGTGCATGCAGGCGCACCACGGCCGTGCCATCGGCGCGCAGTTCGAACTCGGACGGCCGCGTGGCCGGTGCGCGCCGAACCGGTGGCGGCTCGTCGGGGCCGACGATGTAGCCATGATCGTCGCGCACGGACTGCATCACGCCACGCAGGGTCCACAGCACGTCGACCCCGTCCTGCGCGCCGCTGGCCAGCATGCGCGCCGTCTCGAGCGCGGCGTTCGGATCGGGCAGCGGGTCGACGAAACCGGTGAAGTAGGTCATGAGCGCCTCGTCCAGGAGGCGCGTCACCGACGGGGCGAGCTCGCCGGTCGCGAAGCGGGCGTCGGAGCACTCGAGCGCGAACGCCACCGCCACGGGCTGCACCGGTGCGCCGGCCAGAACGCGCACGCCCAGCGTCTTCGCGTCGTCGGGCACGTAGACGGCCAGCCGTTGCGTGGCGCGGGCGTGCGGCGCGAGCGCCAGGGGCAGGCCCGACAGCAGCGTCGCCGCACCGCCGTCCGGGCGCGCATCGACCAGCATCTGCGGCAGCACGCGCGCGGTCGCGTCGCCGTCGTTGCGGGCCTCCAGCGCGATCCAGACGCGGTGGCGCTGCCACCAGCGCACGTCCCAGTTCGCGAGGGCGACCGGGTGGGCCGCGTCCAGCGCCAGCGACAGCGCGTCGGCGGCCTGCGATGGCACGTCGCCGCCGGCCGGGTGCGGCGTGCAGGCCGCGCGCACCGCGGCGACGGCGGGGGCCGATGCCGCCAGCGCCGCGCACAGGGCCAGGCAGTTCAGGACGAGCGGTCGCTGGGGCGTCATGGGCATCCGTGCCGGGCGGGCGAGCCCGCAATAGTCGTTCACGGCGCCTTGTCCAGCGCCGCCGCGAGTTCGCGGTACTTCGCGCGCACCACCGCCTCGCCGTACCGGCGCTCCAGGCGCCGCACCGCGAAGTGGCCGCGGGCCACCGACTGGAAGTGGTCGATGAAGATCGTGTTGATCGCGGCGCCGCCCACCGCGCCGATCATCGGCACCAACTGCGCCGCCGCCTTCTCGGAGACATTGACGGCGTAGCGCTCGGCGATCAGCGCGATCAGGCGCACCAGCGCCGGTGCGCCCTCCTTGGCCAGCCCGTGGTGGGCCACGTGGGCCGCGGCCGTGGAGATCACGCGCGTCATCGCCTCGCGCACCGCGAAGTAGCCCACCTCGGCCGCGTCGTCGCTGGACGCGTCGCCGCCGAACGCCAGCACCATCACACATTCGAGCTGGGTCTGGCGGTCCGCGAGGTCGGCGCCCTCGCTGCGCGCCACGTCGGCGATCGAACGCATCATGATCGTCGTCGACACCGGCAGCTCCACGCTGAGCGCCGCCAGGCCGAACGCGCCGCCCACGGCACCGCTGGCGGCGCTGGCCAGCTTGTGCCAGCCGTTGGACGCCGGCGGCGGCGTGCCGGCCGCCTGCGGATCGTGGGTGGCCAGCGTGCGCAGCGACAGCTTGAGGGCGCCGTGGATCGCCCTGCGCGCCGCCGTCGAGATGGCCGTGGCGGCGCGCGCCGGCAGCATGCCCACGAGGCGCTCGATGGGCGACCCCACCACGCTGGCGATGCGCGCGCCGATGCCCGGCCGCTCGAGCGCGCGGACGGCGTCGGACAGGATCTGGGCATCGGCGGGGGGCATCGTCATGGGGGGCTCCGTTGCGTGACGATACAGCCTCGGGCAATCCGGGGACCGAACAGGCCGCCGCGGGTGTCCAATGCGTCCATGCACGCACTGTTCCGCCCCGTTCGCCGCCTCCACCGGGCCGTCGCCGCCGCGCTCGCCGCCACCCTCGTGGGATGCGCCTCGCAGGCCTCGATGGAAGCCCGCTACGACCAATCGCTGCAGCGCTGGAAAGGCGCGTCGCGCGCCGACCTGGTGGCGGCCTGGGGCCCACCGCTGCTCGCGCAGACCGATGCCGGCGTGGAAACGCTCACCTGGACCGTCAACGAGGACACCCACAACACCCAGGGCCTGCCCACCTACGTGGTGCCCAGCACCGGCGCCGTGCGGGTGGCGATGCCCACCGTCGCGCCGGTGGTGCCGGTGCGCTGCACCACGCACTTCCAGCTGCGCCTGGGCGTGGTGGTGGGCTGGCACTTCGATGGCCTGGCCTGCGGCGCGCCGACCTGAGCGCGTTCAGCCGATGCACGTGCGGTTCTTGCCCGTGCGCTTGGCCTCGTAGAGCGCCTCGTCGGCGCGCTCCAGCGCGGCCTCCAGCGCCTCGCCGGGCCGGAACCGGGTGACGCCGGCCGAGAAGGTGACGAAGACCTCGCGGCCGTCGTGCATGAACAGGCTGGCCGACAGCGTGCGCTGCAGCCGCGTGAGCGTGACCTGCGCCTCGTCGACCGGCACGCCCGGCAGCAGCACGACGAATTCCTCGCCGCCGAAGCGGGCGACGATGTCGACCGAGCGCAGCTGCTTCTGCACGTGCCCGGCCAGCGTCTTCAGCGCCATGTCGCCCACCGAGTGGCCCAGCGTGTCGTTGAGCTTCTTGAAGTTGTCGATGTCGAGCAGGCCGATCGCCAGCTCGCCGCCCTGGCGCTCCAGGCGCGCGGTCTCGAGCTCGAAGGCCTGCATCAGGCCGCGCCGGTTGGCGACCTCGGTGAGCACGTCGGTGGAGACTTCGTCGGACAGCCGGCGCAGCTCGCCTTCCAGCGTGCGCACCTGGGACTCGAGCTCGCTGGCGCGCTCGCGGCCTTCGTGCAGGCGGTGCTGGGTCTCGCTGACCAGGCCGTGCACCGCGCGGCTTTCCTCCACCATCTGGCGCACCACGGTGGCCAGGCTCTCCAGCGAGTCGGCGTTGGCGATGGTGTCGACGTAGCGGGCGACGCTGTCGGAGAACTGGCCGGTGTGGTCGCCCAGGGCGTCGAGCTCGGTGAGCATCTGCGAGATCGCGTCCTTGAGCGCGGCGCGCGCGCTGTCGCGTTCCGCGCGCACGCGGTGCTGGCGCGCGCGCGTCTGCGCCAGCATCTCGCTGGCCGCGCGCACCGAGCGCACGTTGGGCGTGTCGCCCAGGCTCAGCTTGAGGCTCTCGGTCTGGCCCTGGACCCAGCTGCCCTCCTCGGCCACTTCGGCCAGGCCGGCGCTCATCTCCAGCGTCAGGCGGTGCAGCTCGTCGACCAGGTGATGGCGGTGCGCCAGCAGGCGGCGCGCGCGTTCGCAGACGTCCTCGGCCTGCGCGCGCAGCGGCGCGGTGGCGCCCTCGCGCAGCAGGCCGGCCTGCAGCTCGCCCAGTTCGCCGGCCAGCGCGGTGGCGCGCTCGTCGTCGGCGGGCAGCGCCACGCGCAGCGTGGCGTCGTACTGCTGCAGCAGCGGCGGCCAGTCGCCGCCGGCGCGCGCGGCGCCCGCCTGCGAGCCCGGCTCGGCGGGCGCGGCGGCGGCGCGCGCGGGGGTCGCGGCCAGGTCGTCGGCGGTGGCGTCGACGTCGACGGTGTCGTCGGTGACGTCACCGTCCCACGACGCCACCAGCTGCTTCATCCGCTGGTGCAGCCGCGAGATGTCGCTGCGGTTGGCCTCCAGCACGCGTTGCAGGCTGTCCTTCTTGCGCGCCGCCGTCCACTGGCGGCCGCCGCGCTCGAGCCCGCGCGCGAGCTTCTCGACGGTCTGCGCCCAGCCCTGCGCCAGCGCCAGCTGCGCCTCGGCCGCCCGCTCGACGAAGCCGCGCGCCGCCTCCCAGTCGGCGCGCTGCAGCGACTGCGAGAACTCCTCGCGCTGCGCCGTCTCGTCGAACAGGCGCGCCGCGATGCGGTCGAACACGGGCTTGGCCTTGGCGCCACCGGCCGCCGGCGTCGGCGCGGGCGCGGCGGGGGCCGGGGCCGCGGCCGGGGCGGCGCCGCCCTCCTCGACCCAGGCGCGGGCGTAGTTCTCGGGCGTGGGTTCCAGCTTCGACAGCGCCAGGCGGCGCAGCGCGGCCTTGGCGGTCTCGGCGGCTGACGGTTTGGGCATGGGCGTCTGACGGGTGACGGTCGCGGGCGGGCCGCTCGGGTATTACGAGCGCCGACCGACGTCGACGACATCATCGGCAACGGGACGCGCGCTCGCGGAGGCGGACTTCCAGGGCGCCTTGCGGGGCAGGACCACCTGCTCCATCCAGGCCTGGATGTCTTCCGGAGGCAGCGGCTTGCTGAACAGGTACCCCTGCATCAGCGTGCAACCTTCTCCGTACAGCATGTCGCGCTGCTTCTCGTTTTCGACACCTTCGGCCACGACCTTGAGCCCCAGCGACTTCGCCAGCGCGATGATGGCCGTCACCACGGCCAGGCTGGGCGGCTTGGGCTGCAGCCCCAGCTCGCGCACGAAGCTGCGGTCGATCTTGACCTCCGAGATGGGCAGCGTCGTCAGGTACGACAGCGACGAGTAGCCGGTGCCGAAGTCGTCGATCGAGATCTGCACGCCGATCTCGGTGAGCCGGTGCAGCGGCGCGATGACGCGCTGCAGGTCCTTCATCAGGCCCGTCTCGGTGATCTCGAGCTGGATCATGCTGTGCGAGATGCCGTGGTCGCGCACGGCCGACGAGATCTGCTCGATCAGGTCGGTGCGCTCGAACATGCGGTTGGGCATGTTGACGGCGATGGAGTCGGAGAAGCCGAAGGCGTCGGCCCAGATCCGCGCCTGCTTGGCGGCCTGGCGCAGCGCCCACTCGCTCATCGGGATGATGAGGTTGGTCTCCTCGGCCACCGGGATGAAGTCGGCCGGCTGGATCAGCAGGTCGCCGCGGCGCCAGCGCATCAGCGCCTCGACGCCCACCATCTGGCCGGTGAGCACGTCCACCTTGGGCTGGTAGTACAGCACCAGCTCGTCGCGCTCGATGGCCTTGTGCAGCGCGCTCTCGAGCTGCAGCTTCTCGCGGCCGCGCCCGGCCAGGCGCGGCGTGTAGACCAGTGCGTCGTTGCGGCCCTGCGACTTGACGGCGTACATCGCCACGTCGGAGTTGCGCAGCAGGTCGGCCACGGTGTTGCCGTCGCGCGGGAACAGGGCGATGCCCACGCTGGCGGTGGCGAAGCAGTCCTGCCCGGCAACCACCACCGGCTCGCGCAGCGCTTCCAGGATGCGGGTGGCCACGCGCTGGGCGTCGGCCTCGTCGGCGACCTCGGGCAGCAGCGCCACGAACTCGTCGCCGCCCAGGCGGCCGACGGCCTCCAGGGTGCGGTGCGAGCGCGAGCCCGCGGTCTCGATCACGCCCTCGAACAGCTGCTCGCAGTGGCGCACGCAGCCGCGCAGGCGGAACGCCACCTCCATCAGCAGCTCGTCGCCCGCGGCGTGGCCCAGGGTGTCGTTGATGACCTTGAAGCGGTCCAGGTCGATCAGCAGCAGCGCCACCTGGTGGCCCAGGCGGCGGCCGAACTCGAGCGCGCGCTCGGCGCGCCAGATCAGCTGGCGGCGGTTGGGCAGGTTGGTGAGCGCGTCGTAGTTGGCCAGGTGGCGGATGCGGTCCTCGGCGATGCGGCGGTCGGTGACGTCCTGCACGATGCCGGTGTAGGCGCAGCAGTGGCCGTGCTCGTCGAACTCGGGTTCGGCCTCCACATGGATGATGCGGAAGCGCCCGTCGGGCAGCGTCATCGGCACGTCGGTGGCGATGACCGAGACCTGGTACAGGATCTGGCGCGCCAGGCGCACCAGCGGTTCGCGATCGGTGGGGGCGATCATGCGCAGCATGTCGCGCAGGTTCACGCGGTCGTCCGGCCCGTAGCCGAACACGCGCAGCCCTTCTTCCGACAGTTCCAGCCCGTTGACGAAATTGCGGCCTTCGCCCTGCCACCAGTCGAAGCTGCCCATGCGGGCGAGATCCTGGGCGCGCGCCAGCTTGGCCTTGCTGCGCTCCAGTTCCTGGCGCGTGCGCGAGGCGCGCAGCAGGTAGCGCAGGCGCCCGGCCAGCAGGCTCCACTGCGTGGCCTTGACGAAGAAGTCGGTGGCGCCCACCTGGTAGGCACGGTTGATGGAGGCCTCGTCGTCGAGGCCGGTGAGCATCAGCACCGGCACGTTGTCGAAGCCGGGCATGTTGCGCAGCGCGATGCAGGTCTCGAAGCCGTCGAGGCCCGGCATGATGGCGTCGAGCACGACGACATCGGGCGTCCAGCTGGCCAGGCGCGTCAGGGCCTCCTCGCCGCCGGTGGTCGACGTGATGTCGAAGCCGCGGTCGCGCAACGCGGCGGCGGTCATCAGCAGGTTGACCTCGTCGTCGTCGACGAGCAGCACCGTCGGACGACGGTCGGTCGCCTCCAGGCTCACGCCGTGGTGCAAGGTCATGAGGCGGCCGCCTCGAGGTGCTGCAGCGTCTGGGCGACGGCGGCTTCCACACGCCGCACTTCGGCGTGGAACGCATCGAGCAGGCCGACCGCCGCGCCGTGGTCGCCGACGCGCAGCAGGCGCTCGATGTCGGCGCACAGCGCCGACAGCGCCAGTGCGCCGATGCTGGCCGAGGAGGACTTGAGCGTGTGGGCGACCCGCGAGACCTGGTCCCAGGCGCCGTCGGCGTGCGCCGTGCGCAACTGCTCGACGAGCTTGGCCAGCGAGCCCTGGTAGGTGACCAGCACGCGCTTGACCAACTGCGCCTTGCCGTCCGGATCGAGGGCGCGCAGCTCGGCCATGCAGGCGGCGTCCAGCACGGGCTTTGCCGCCGCGCCTTCGGAGCCGGAGTTGTTCAAGTCGACCATCGCACCCTGAGATTCATCCCGTCGTCGAGCATTCTCGCCCTGTAATGTAAGCATGTCCGTGGGCACTGCAGGCGTCAATGGCGAAATAGTCCGCACGCGCGACGCGTTTGAGCAGGCCGCCTGCGCGCCGCCCGTGGGGGCGGGCAATCGATGAACCCGCGGGGGGAGGCGCAGCGGGCGGGCCGCGGCGATGTCAGCGAACAACACATCGGCCGCGCCCCGGCCCGCCCGGGCGGGGCCGCCTTTGCTCCTTACAATCGACTGCATGTGGCTCCGGCAGACTCGATGACTCCCACGCTTGCCGTGTTCGCGATCCTGGCGCTGGCCGCCTTCGGCGCGATCGGTGCCGTGGCGGGCGCGCTGTGGATGAAGGCGCGCCAGGCCGGCGCGCTGCGCCAGGCCACCGAGGACCGGGCGCGGCTGCTCGCGCTGGCCGACCAGTGGATCTGGGAGACCGACCCGGCGCACCGCCTGGCCACCTGGCGGCCGCCGGCACGCCGGCCGACCGGCTGGAAGGCCAGCCCGCCGCTGGGCGCGGTGCTCACCGCCATCGCCGCGCCGCTGCCCGGTGCCGAGGGCGTTTCCGCTGCGAGCGCCGGTTCGCCGGCCAGCTGGCCGCTGTCGCGCCAGCTGGCCGCCCATGCGCCGATCACCGAGCAGCGCGTGCTGCTGCAGCTGGGCGAATCGACCAGCCTGTGGAGCGTGCGCGGCGAGCCGCGCCACGATGGCGACGGCTACTTCCTGGGCTATTTCGGCACCGCCCGCCCCGTGGGCGAGAGCGACGCCGCCGACTTCGGGCACGCCGCGCTCGCAGGCATGCTGTCCCAGCCCGACGCCACCGTGCTGGTGTTCCGCCGCCTCGACGAGACGGCGCCGTGGCGGCTGGAGGCCCAGGGCGCGGGCACGCGTGCGCTGTTCGGCATGACCCTGTCGCCGGAGGACGAATTCACCGGCGCCCCCGACTGGGCGGCCGTCTGCGCCCGGCTGCCGGCGGCCATCGCGCAGGCGCTCGCGCAGATGCCCGCGGGCGAGAGCCGCGCCGTGGGCGACTGGCGCGTCAGCTGGACCTTCGTGGCCAGCGAGGGTGATGCCCAGGCCGGGCGCCTGGTGATCCTGCGCAAGGCGGCCGCCGCCGCCGACCCGCTCGGGCTGCCGCCGGTGGCAGCGCCCGCGGTCGACCCCGCCGCGAGCGCCGCGGACGGCGCCGACCACGAGTCCTTCATCTACTCGGTGTCGCACGACCTGCGCGCGCCGATCCGCGTGGTCGAGGGCTTCGCGCGCATCCTCAAGGAGGACTACGGCCGCTTCCTCGACCGCATCGGCAACGACCACACCGACCGAATCCTGGCCGCGGCTGCACGCATGAACAGCATGATCGACTCGCTGCTGGCGCTGTCGCGCCTGCAGTCGCAGCCCATCAAGCGCCAGCCGGTCGACCTGTCGCAGCTCACGCGCTACGTGCTCGAGGACCTGCGCAGCAACGAGCCCGATCGCGAGGCCGAGATCCACATCGAGCCGGGCCTGGTGGTCCAGGGCGACCCGACGCTGCTGCGCATCGCCATCGAGAACCTGGTCGGCAACGCCTGGAAGTACAGCAGCCAGAGCCCGGTCACGCGCGTCGAGCTGCGCCGCGAGACGCTGGCCGGCACGCCCACCTTCGTGATCGCCGACGCCGGCGCCGGCTTCGACATGCGCTTCGCCGACCGCCTGTTCGGCGTCTTCCAGCGCCTGCACAGCGCCAAGGACTTCCAGGGCACCGGCGTCGGCCTGGCCTCGGTGCGGCGCATCATCCGCCGCCACGGCGGCGACATCTGGGCCGAGTCCGAGGTCGGCAAGGGCGCGCGCTTCTACTTCACGCTGCCCTGAACGCCGACGCTCGCGGCGCTGGCGGGCGGCGCGGCCGCCGGGGCCCGGCGCCCGGCCCGGGTCGGCCAGGGCGCCCAGTCCGGCCGCGCGGCAGCCTGCGAATCGACGACCAGCAGCAGCCGCCCCGACCACGCGGTGGGCGCTCGATCCTTGCGCAGCACCCAGAAGGAGCGGCCCGCGGCGAGGGCGCGGTCATAGTCGCCATCGAGGATTGCATGGCGATCGAGGAATTCGTTGAGCGACGCCGTGGTGCGGATGCAGCCCTTGGACTGCGCGGAGCCCAGGCGCTGCTCGAGCAGGTCGGGATCGGTCGCGTGCAGTTGCAGGCGCAACTGGCCCGTGCCGTGGTCGCCCCAGCCCTTGGCGCCGCCGACCCAGCCGAAGTCGAACACGCGCGCGCCCTTGCGGCCGTAGCCCCGGATGCCCAGATCGTTCTTCGTGCCTTCGGCGCGGAAGTCGGGGTTGGCCAGCGTGTGGACGAACAGGCCGGTGGGCGTGGCGAAGTGCTCGAAGCGTCCCGGCCAGCCGGTCGACACCGCGGCGGCGCCGGTGAGACGCCACGGCGTGCCGTCGCCGCCCCACCAGATCATCAGGGCCTGCACCGCGGGGCTGCGGTCGACCAGCACCACGAACTCGGGCTGCGCGGGCAGCGCCTGCGCATCGCGCAGCGCCTGCTCGAGCCGCTGCGCATAGTCGGCCAGCGCCGCGGGCGGCGGGTGCAGCTGCGGCACGACCTCGCGCGCGAATTCCGCGGCCAGCGGCGCGGGCTCGTCCGCCGCGGCGATCGCCGGCGCTGCGTCGCCGGCATGGAGCGACGCGTCGGGCGCAGGCACGCCGAGCGTCAGGATCAACGCGCTCGCGCCGGCCAGTGCCCATCCCGCCAACCAACGCTGCTCCAGGCCCATGCTCGCGATCGTGCCCCACCCCGCGTGCACAGGGTCGGCACACGTTCCGCCCCGAATCTAGCGGCGGCGGCGCCGGACGCCTTGACACCGCGCAAGTGCCGGCGCGCGGAGGCCCCAGCTCAATCGAACGGCCGCACGCCGGCCGCGGCGGCCCGGACGACGGAATCGCGGCCGGTCGCCAGCGCGCCCAGGCGCTCGCGCAGGTAGTCGGCCACCGCCGGCGCCTGGCACATCGCCACGTTGAAGCGGATGTGCGGGTCGGCGCTGCCGTCGGCCATGAAGGTGGCGCCGCGCACCAGCAGGATCTTGTTGCGCAGCGCGTCCTGCACCAGCAGGTCGACGTCGACGCCCTCGGGCACCTCGCCCCACAGGAACAGGCCGCCCGCGCCGGGATGGTCCAGCCGGATGCCCGCCGAAGAGAGCTGGCGCTCGCTGGCGGCCCGCGCGAGCGCGAGGCGACGCTGCAGGCGATCGAGGTGCTTGCGCCAGCGGCCGGCCGCCAGCACCTCCAGCATCACCAGCTCGTTGAGCGCCGGCGTGGTCAGCACCGAATAGATCTTCTGGCGCAGCAGCGCCTTCAGCAGCGCCGGATCGGCCGCGACGTAGCCCATGCGCAGCGCCGGGCTCAGCGCCTTGCAGAAGCTCGAGTAGTAGATGACGCGGTCCAGCCCCGACAGCGCCGCGAGGCGGGTGGGCTGGCCCGGGTGGAAGTGGCCCTGCACGTCGTCCTCGGCGATCAGGAAGCCATGCTGCTGGGACAGCACCAGCAACTTGTGCAGGTTGGCGGCGCTGCTGCCCCAGCCGGTCGGGTTGTGCAGCGTGGTCTGCAGGAAGGCCAGGCGCGGCTGGTGCTCGCGGCAGGCGGCCTCCAGCTGCGCCAGGTCCACGCCGTCGGGCCGGCGCGCGATGGGCAGCACCCGCAGGCCCTCCTGCTGCAGGCGGCCGAACATCAGGAAGTAGCCCGGATCCTCCACCAGCACCGCGTCGCCCGGCTTGAGGAAGCTGCGGCAGATCAGGTCGATCGCGTGCGTGCCGCCGTAGGTGGTGAGGATGCGCCCGGCGTCCACCGGGATGCCCATGCCGCGCAGCATCGCCGCGATTCGCTCGCGCAGCTCCGGCAGGCCTTGCGGCGGGCAGCGCGAGGCCATGCCGGCGACGCTGCGGGCGAGCCCGCGCTGCACCGCGGCGGCGGGCACGGCGTCCTCCAGCCAGGCGGGCGGCAGCGCGCCGCTGCTGGCCAGCAGCACGCCGGCGCGCTGGTCGTTGGCCTGCTGGGCCAGCCACACCGGCTCCTGTTCCTCGCCCGCCTCGAGCGCCACTTCCTCGGGCAGCGCGCCCTGGCGCGGGTTGACGAAGTAGCCGGCGGTGCCGCGCGCGTCGATCACGCCGGCGGCCACCAGGCGGTCGTAGGCGACGATCACGGTGTTGGGGCTGACCGCCAGCTCGCCGGCGAGCTGGCGGATCGAGGCCAGGCGCGCGCCGCCGGGCAGCTGGCCGCGCGCGACCAGGGCGCGCAGGCCCGCCTCGATCTGGTCGGCCAGGGCCACGGGCGAGGAGCGGTCGAGCGCGAACATCAGCGCAGGATGTCGGCGGCGAGCACGACCAGGGTCGCGGCCATCGCGAGGTTGAACACGCGCTGCCGGCGCGGATCGGTCAGCAGGCTGCGCATGGCCACGCCGAACAGCGCCCACGCCGAGATGCACGGAAAGCCGATGACCGCGCCGATCGCGCTGATCGCCAGGCCCGCCGCGAGCGGGTCGGCGCCGGCCGGCATGAACACCGACGCCAGCGTGATCGCGCGGATCCAGCTCTTCGGGTTGAAGGCCTGGAACATCACGCCCTCGAGGAACGTGAGGGGGCGCAGCGTGCGCGCATCGCCGAGGCGCGCACGCGCCAGCTTCCAGGCCAGCCACACCAGGTAGAGCGCGCCGCCGGTGCGCAGGGCCGCCTGCGCCGCCGGCCAGGCGACGAACAGCCGGCCCAGGCCGTTGCAGGCCACCAGCGTCAGCGCCACGTTGCCCATCACGCAGCCCAGCACCTGCGGCAGGGTCAGGCGGTAGCCGAAGTTGGCCCCCGACGCGGTCAGCATCAGGTTGTTCGGCCCGGGGGTGATCGACATCACGAAACAATACATCATCATCGGCAGCAGCTGCATCATCGGCTCGACTCCAGGCGGGAACCCGAGCGTAGGGACGATGCCGCGGCCGGCCAAGGCACAGCGGCGGGATGCCCGGCCCGCGCTGTATCAGCGCGACCACCGGTACAGGGGCTCAGGCGTTGCCCGGGCGGGCGAGCAGCTCGACGGCGTCGAGCAGCCGCTCGGCCTCGGCGCGTACCAGCAGCCCGTCGGCCGCGGCCATGCGGTGCAGGCGCACCAGCGCCTCGCGGCGTGACAGCGAGTAGCGGTGCATCAGCACGCCGACGGCGATGGCCACGGTGTCGGCCAGCGGGTCCGGCGTGTTGTTGGGCGCGGTGAGCGGCGAGGCCGACGGCTCGTGCAGCGCGCCGAAGCCCGAGGTCGGCGCGAACGGATCCGGGCGCACGTGCTCGTGCGGCGTGGGCGGCGGCGCGACGGGCGCGGCGGCCTTGCGGGCGCGTGCGGTGACCAGCGCGGCCTCGACCGTGGGCACGATCTGCGCGATGTCCAGCGGCTTGACGAGGTAGGCGACGGCGCCCAGCGCCTTGACCTGCGCCACGGTGTCGTCGTCGGCGAACGCCGACAGGAACATGAACGGCGTCTGCAGCGACTCGCGCAGGTAGGCGGCGACGTCGAAGCCGCTCATGCCCTCCATGCGGATGTCCAGCAGGGCCAGGTCGGGCCGGTGCTGGCGCGCGAGCAGGATCGCGTCGTCGCCGTTGTCGGCGTCGATGATCTCGTAGCCGGCCTTGGCCAGTCCGTGGGTGACCGTGGCCAGCACCAGGCGGTCGTCGTCGACGACGAGGATCTTGCCCTTGCTCATCGCGCACCGCTCCCGGTCGTCGAAGGCGACGACGGCGTCTCGGAAAGGCCGGTGCGGCGAGCGCGTAAGGGGGTCATTGACGGCATTTTGACCGATTCAGCCCGCGGGTGGGTTGCTGGAGGTAAAGGGGGCGGCGATCATGGCGGTGCCGACGCCGTCGCGTCCGCCGCCCGACCCGCCGCCAACGACCTGGAGGAGCCCCATGGAAGTCCGCACCGGAAGCTGCCTCTGCGGCGCCGTTCGCTACCAGGTGCGCGGCGCGCCGCTGGTCGCGCGCATCTGCTGGTGCCGCGCGTGCCAGAAGATCTCGGGCAACGGCACCGCCAACGCCATCTTCCCCGCCGACGCGATCGCGGTCGACGGCGCGCCGCGCGTCTTCCTGCGCCGGGCCGACAGCGGCAACGAGATCGCCAGCCACTTCTGCGCGGCCTGCGGCTGCCACCTGTTCGCCGGCTCGTCGGCCAGCCCGCAGTTCCGCGTGGTCCGGCTGGGCACCCTGGACGACCCGTCGTCCATCCGGCCGTCGATCAACATGTGGGCCGCCAGCGCGCCGGCCTGGGCCAATCTCGACCCCGACCTGGCCGCCGAGGCGCGCCAGCCCGCCCCGATGCAGGCCCGCCCACCCGCCGGCACGACCTGAACGCAGGAAATGGCGCGAGGGCGGGCGCCGCCGCGTTCGCACGAACGCAGGCGGGCGCGCCGCGCGGGCGACCGGCAGGGATTGCGTCGGGCGACCGGCGCAAGCGATGCGTCGTCCGTCATCCTCGCCCAGGTTCTATCGGCGGCGGATCGACGCCGTTGAGCCCGCGCGACGTCTTTCACGCGCCAGGCGACCGCCGCGCCCGCACGGGCGGCCGAAATCGCTTCATATTGCCGAGCAACCACCGATAAGACCTACGCACCGGCGTCACCAACGCCGCCCGCCGCCGAGCGCGGCTCTCCGCCAGGAATTCCAGATGAAACTCGTGTCCCTCTTCAAGTCCTTCGTCCGCGCGACGCTGCTGTCGGTGGCGCTGGTCGGCGCCGCGCACGCCGCCGACAAGGGCACCGCGCCCGAAGCCGAAGCCATGGTCAAGAAGGCCGTGGCCTACATCAAGGCCAACGGGCCCGAGAAGGCCTACGACGAATTCACGAACGGCAAGTCGTTCAAGAACGGCGACCTCTACATCATCGTCTACGACCTCAACGGCAAGAACCTGGCGCAGGGCGCCAATCCGAAGCTGGTCGGCAAGGACCTGATCGGCCTGAAGGATCCCGACGGCAAGCCGCTGATCAAGATGTTCGTCGACCTGGCCAAGGACAAGGGCAAGGGCTGGACGGACACCTACAAGTTCCTGAACCCGGTGTCGCAGAAGATCGAGCTGAAGTCGATGTACCTGGAGCGCGTGGGCGACACGCTCGTGGGCTGCGGCATCTACAAGAGCTGAGCCGGCATCCATCATGAACCTGCGCAGCCTCACCATCGGGACGCGACTCGCGTCCGGCTTCGGCGCCATCCTGCTGTCGGCGAGCGCCCTGCTCGTCGGCGCGATGGTGAGCAACGCAGCCAGCCGCACCACGCTGCTGCAGACCCTCGCCAAGGCCTCCGCGCAGCAGGAACAGGCCGCCGAGATGCGCGCCGCGCTGCTGGCCAGCGCGATCGCCGTGCGCAACATGGGCCTGCAGACCCAGGTCGACGCGGTGCAGCACGACGAGGAAGAGGCCAAGTCGGAACGCGCCCGCTTCGTCGCCAGCCGCATCAAGCTCGAGGCGGCCGCCGCGACGGCCGACGAGCAGGCGCTGTTCAAGCGGCTCGGCGAGATCGACGCGAAGATGGAGGAACACTTCAAGGAAGCGGTGGACCTCGCCTCGCAGTTCAACACCGAGCAGGCCGGGGCGGTCATCACCGGCAAGATCGATCCGTTGCTCAAGCAGGCCAATGCCGAGCTCGCCCGCTTCATCGCGATCCAGCGCGAGCAGACCGCCGCCGCCACCGCACAGGCCAATGCCGTCAACCGCGGCACCGAGATCACCATCACGGTGGCCGGGGCCGTCGTGCTGACGCTCGTCGCCCTGCTCGCCTGGCGACTGACCGCCAGCATCACCGCTCCGCTGCGCACGGCCGTCGACGCCGCCGCCCGCGTCGCCCGCGGCGACCTGGCGTCGTCCATCGTCGTCAGCGGCAAGGACGAGGCCACGGCGCTGCTCGAGGCGCTGGGGGTCATGCGCGACAGCCTGTCGCGCATGGTCAACGAGGTACGCAGCGGCGCCCAGGCGATCGAAGGCGCGTCCGGCGAGATCGCGCAGGGCAATTCCGACCTGTCGCAGCGCACCGAATCGCAGGCGAGCGCGCTGCAGCAGACCGCCGCCAGCGTCGAGCAGCTGACCTCCACGGTCAAGCTCAATGCGCAGAACGCGGCGCACGCCCACGAGCTGTCGCAGGGCGCGGCCACGCAGGTCAACGAGGGCCACGCCGTGGTGAGCCAGGTGGTCGGCACGATGCGCACCATCAACGAGCATTCGCGCAAGATCGGCGAGATCACCTCGGTGATCAACGGCATCGCCTTCCAGACCAACATCCTGGCGCTGAACGCGGCCGTCGAGGCGGCGCGCGCCGGCGAGCACGGCCGCGGCTTCGCCGTGGTGGCCGCCGAGGTGCGCTCGCTGTCGCAGCGCTCGACCCAGGCCGCCAAGGAGATCGACGCGCTGATCCGCTCGGCGCTCGAATGCACGCAGACCGGCTCGGACCTCGTCGACGTGGCGGGCAACACCATGAGCGGCGTGCAGGTGTCGGTGCAGAAGGTGGCCGACATCATCGCGGAGATCGCGTCCGCCAGCCGCGAGCAGACCACCGGCATCGAGCAGGTGAACGTGGCGATCGCCGACATCGACCGCACCACGCAGCAGAACGCCGCGCTGGTCGAGGAGGCCGCGGCCGCCGCGGAATCGCTGAGCGAACAGACGCATCGGCTGACCGCCCTGGTCAGCGCGTTCGAGCTGTAGCGCGCAGGGCCGGCGCGGCACGCGCGCCGGCGACTAGGACTCGAGCAGCGCCACCGCCGGCGGCGCGAGTTCCAGCCGGGCGACCACGCGCTCGCCCTCCGCCTCGATGGCCATCTTGGCGCCCTTGCGCGGCAGCAGCGAGCGCACCAGTCCCAGGCCCGACACGCCGGCCGGGATGCCCGCCAGCGAGAAGCCCGGCGCCAGCACGCCCTGGTTGGCGATCGCGATCAGCACCGTGGCGTCGCCGCAGGCGATGCGGCAGTGGATGTCGGAGGCCGGCTCGCCGGCGGCCGGCGCGCTGTGCTTGATCGCGTTGGTGAACAGCTCGTTGACGGTCAGCGCGATCGGGATCGAGTCGGCCTCGGTCAGCGCGAAGCGCTGCGGCTCGCGGCCGCTCACCTCGACATGGATCGTGCGGCCGAACATGCGCTGGACCGACGCGGCGATCGCCTCGACGACGCCGCGCACGCGCATCGGCCCGGTCACGCCCACCTGCAGCCCGTGCACCTGCGCGATCGCATGCACCTGGCTGACCGCCTCGGCGATCGCCCCGGCCGCCTCGGGGTGGCGCGACGCGCTCTGCTGCAGCAGGCCGGCCACGCCCTGCAGGTTGTTCTTGATGCGGTGGTGCACTTCCTTGATCAGCATCTCGCGCTGCGCGATCGCGGCGGCCAGCCGCGCCTCGTCGGCGGCGCGCTGCGCGGTGACGTCGCTGGCCACCATCAGCAGCTGGTCGGGCGCATCGGCGGCCGAGCGCAGCGAGACGATGCGGATGTCCCACACGCGCTGGGTGCCCGCGCCCGGCTCGCCCTCGTCGAGGGTCCGGCGCAGCTCGCGCTGCACGCTGCCGGGCGTGGCCAGCGCGCGGTGCAGGTCGGCCGCCAGCTTGGCGCCCTCGGGGCCGGGCAGCCACTGCGCGGGCACGCGGCCCAGGATCTCGCGCATCGGCCGGCCGGCGAAGGTGGCCGCCATCTGGTTCAACTGCAGCACGTGCTGGCTGCCGGCGTCGAACAGCGCGATGGCCAGCGGCGCGGTCTCGATGATGCGCTGCAGGCTGGCGCGCGCCTGCACGATGCTCACCTCGGCCTGGCGGCGGCGCTCGATGTCCAGCAGCGCGTAGGTGAGCTGGCGGTTGGCGGTGTCCTGGCCGGTGACGACCACGTTGCCGACCACCCAGAAATTGCGGCCGTCGCGGGCGCGCAGCCGGCATTCGAAGGTCTCGGCCTGGCCTTCCTCGAGCGTCTCGCCGTAGTCGGTGCGGCGCAGCGGGTGGTCGAGCTCGTCGTTGGCGACCACCGAGATCGGTGCGCCGACGAAGTCGGCCAGCTCGCCGCCGAACATCCGGCGCGCCGAGCGGTTCATCCATTCGATGCCGGTGTCGCCGACGGTGACGATGCCCACCAGCACCGAGTCGAGGATCGCGCGGGTGCGGTCGGCCTGCTGCACCAGCGACTCGCGGGCGCGCTGGCGGTCGTCGATGTTGACGAAGGACATGATGGTGCCGGCCGACGGCTTGCCGATGTCCACCGGCCGCTGGCTCACCTGGGCCCAGAACAGCGCGCCGTCGCGCCGTCGCACCTGGCGCTCGCCGTCCGAGCGGCCGAGGGTGGCCATGTCGCGCGTCTCCAGGTGCAGGTAGTGCTGCCAGGCGGCCTCGCTCTCGTACAGGCGCGACATCGGCGAGCCCTTGAGCGCCTCCGGGGCGACGCCCACCAGGTCCGCCATGGCCTGGTTGGCGCGCTCGATCTGGCCGTCGCGCTGGTAGACGATGCCCACGTCCGACAGGTTGAACATCAGCTCGCGCTCGCGCGCCAGCGCCTCGAGTTCGCTTTGCTGCGACTTCATGCGCGTGGCGTCGGCCAGCACCACCACCATGCCGATCGCCCCCGGCGTGGTCTCGTGCGTGCGGCGCAGCGCCAGCGTGCACCAGATCGCCGCCTTGCGGTGGGTGCCGGCCGGCAGCAGCAGCTCGGTCTCCAGCGTGCCGACGTCGCGCACCGCCTCGACCAGCGCGGCCACCGTCTCGGCGGGCACGCCCGCGCTGGCCAGGATGGCGTCGAACGGCTTGCCGGGCGCGTAGTCGCTGCCGCCCAGCAGCGTCTCGAACCGGTGGTTGCAGCGCACCAGCTCCTCGTCGCGCAGGTAGGCGATGCCCGCCGGGCTGACGTCGAGGATGGTGGTGAGCTCGGTCAGCAGGTCCTGGTTGCGGCGGCGCGCGGTCTCCTCCTCCGTCACGTCGACCGTCACCACCGAGAACGCGCCGCGCTGCGGGCCCAGCTCGGCCGGCTCGACGCGCGTCATCAGCCAGCGCCGGCCGCTGTCGTGGTGGCGCACCGCGTAGCGCACCTCGATGCGCGAGCGGGTGCGCAGGGCCGCCTGCAGGCGCTCGTAGTCGGCCATCGACTCGGGCTCGACCAGGTCCCGGCCGACCGCCATCAGGCTGCCCTGGCGCCGGCCCTCGGCCGGCGCCGGCTCGCCCTCCGCCGTGCCGGGGCGCGCGCCGCGCTGCACCGAGCCGACCCAGCCGCGCGCGGCGTCCCAGGTGGCCACGCCGATGCCGGCGGTGCCCATCAGGGCCTGGATCTCGACGCGCGCGATATCGCGCTCGTCCTCGAGGTTGCGATCCTCCAGCATCGCGATCCAGCGCGTGGTGGCGCTGCCCGTCAGGCGGCCGCCGCCGGTGGAGGGCACGCCCCGCACGCGCACCCGCACGCGCAAGGGCTCGCCGGCCGCGTTCGCGAGCCAGCCGTCCTGCGTGCGCGTGGCCGCGACGGCCGGCAGCTCGGCGGGCCAGCCCAGCAACAGGCGGAATTCGGCTGCCGTGTCGCGCAGCTGGCCGGGCAGCGGACCCAGCATCTGCGCCAGCGCGGCGTTGTGGCGCAGGACGACGCCGGCCTCGTCGAAGACGATCTGCCCCAGGGGCGACATCTCGAACCAGGCCTGCAGCTCGCCGCGCAGGTCGTCGACGGCCGCCGTGCCGCCGCCCGGGCTGGCGCCGGCCGAGCCCAGGGGCTGGCGCGGCAGCACGGGTGCGCGGGACTTCGGAGGAACGGGTGGGCTGGCCATGCCCGGGACAGTTTACGCGTCCGCGCGCGCCGGACACGGGTCGGCCCTCGCCTGGCGGCGACCGCGCCGGGCCCGGCAGCGGCCCGGACGGCGCGGTGCCCTGCCTGCCGGCGCGGACCGCTCAGCCCTTGGTCAGCGAGTGCGCGTGCACCAGCGACTTGGCCAGCGCGCGGTTGACGTCGCCCACCGACAGCATCAGCGTCTCGGCGGCCTCGCGGATGTCGTAGGCCGACTCGGCCTCCACCGCGCGCGCCAGCGCCAGGAACGGCGCGCACGGGCCGCTGTCGTGGGCCAGCGCCTGGGCCACCGATTCCTGCACCGGGATCGTCCGCAGCAAATGCTCGAACGGCTGGCCGATCATGCGGTCGAGCGTGGAGAACACGCCGCAGATGAACAGCTCGTTGCGCAGCGCGTCGTCGCCGCCCGGCCGGGCGATCTCCTCCATCAGCAGCCCGCGGCGCACCGCCAGATGCATCAGCGGCTTCATGTCGGGGTCGTCGATGGCGCTCGTGACCAGCAGCGCCAGCCAGCGCTTCAGGCGCTGGTAGCCCAGGATCATCAACGCATGGCGGAACGACGAGATCTCCACCGACAGGCCGAAGCCCGGCGAGTTCAGGTAGCGCATCAGGCGGAACGCCAGCGTCGGGTCGTTCTTGACCACGGCCTCCAGCTTCTCGGCCGGCTCCTGACGGTCGACGCGCTGCATCAGGTCGACGACCGTCGTCACGCCGGCCGGGATCGGCTTGGCCTTGGAATCGGGTCCCGGGGCATCGCCCACGGGCCAGCCGACCACGGCGGTGAAGCCCGCGCGCAGCGCGCCGGCCGACATCGCCGGGCCGTCGGCCCCGATGAAGAAGCGCCGCAGCGGCTTGCCGCCCAGGCCCGCAGGCAAGGGGTTGCGGATGTTGGCGCGATCGACCGTGACCGCCTGGAACAGGCCCCACAGCCCTTCCGGGGCGCTCTCGGGCACGCGCCCGCCCAGCACCAGCGACAAGCCGGTGGCCACGCGCTCGTGCAGCAGCGTCGTCAGCCCCGGGTCGGACAGCATGAAACCCGGCACCTCGATCATCAGGTGCGGCGCGGTGGGGGCAGCGAGCACCGCGCGCAGCCCGGGCTCGTTGGCCACGCTGAGCATCAGCGGGCCGGCCTCGGGCGGGGCGATGACGTCGATGACCTGCAGCAGACCGGCGGCGTCGACGGACGCGTCGGAGCGCTGGGGGAACACCGTCATGTGGGCCGCCAGCGGCGCACGCTTCACGTCGAACAGCGTGCTCGCGCCGAGCACGACCTGGTCGAGGACGGGATGGTCTAGGGACATTCTTGAACCTCGGAACGTATTTATTGGAATGGGGGCGATGCCGTTGCCCTGGCGCACCCCGCCCGGCGCACGCTCAGGCGTTCAGGTACTGGAACAGGGACAGCTTCTGGATCGTGGCATAGCTCTGCAGCGCCGCCTGGTAGCCGGTCTGCTGCTGGTTGAAGCTCGACAGGGCCTTGACCATGTCGAGGTCTTCGGCACTCGAACGCGAAGTTTGAGCCGAAAGCTCGGTCGCGTCGAGCCGGCCCTTGACACCGTCCAGGCGCTGCAGGGTCGTGCCGGCGAAGCTGCGTGCCGAAGAGATCTGGCTGTTGCACTGGTCGATGTCGCGCAGGCTTTCCTGCACCGCCTGCTGCACCTTCGGGCCGCCCTGGTTAGGCCGGGACAGCTGCGCCACCGCGTTGTCCAGCGCGTCGAACACCGACAGCGTCTTCGTCGACGGCGTCATCCGGAAGTCGTCGCCATTGGCCGGCGCGCCGGTGATCGCGAACGACATGCCGTCGACGGCGATGTCCTGGCCGCTCGTGAACGCGTTGCCGGTCGACAGCGGATTGCCGTCCTTGAGCACCGAGTAGGTGGTCGCCCCGGCCGCGGTGCTGAACTGGATGTCGTAGGTGGAGCTGGTGATCTGGTCGGGTGCGACCACGCGGCCGGCGTCGATCCAGGCGTTGCTCGAGTTGACGTTCTTCGTCTGGAACACGCCGTTGCCGCTGTTGGCCGACAGCCAGACGCTGCCGCCGTCCAGCGTCAGCGGCAGCGGCTCGTCGGTGGCCACGTTGACGGAGCCGCCCACGCCCTGGAACGCCACGCCGCCAGGCTTGTCGACGAACGGCGCGCCGCCCGAGCCCTGGCCCGAGAACACGTAGCCGCCCTGGCCGTCGGGGCGGTTGGCCACCGTCAGCAACTGGTCGCGGATCGCCTTGATCGCGTCCGCCTTGGAGGCGCGCTCGGCGTCGCTGTAGCTGGCGTCGCCGGCGCTGACCAGCAGCTCGCGCGCCTGCTGCAGCAGCTCGCCGGCGTCGCCGAGCGCGCTTTCGGTCAGCGTCATCGCGTTGCTGCTCGCGTCGACCGCCTTCTGGCTGGCGGTGGTGCGCTCCTCGAGCGCGCGGGCGCGCTCCGCGCGCGCGGCCGCGGTCGGGTCGTCGCTCGCCTTGATGACGCGCTTGCCGCTGGTCATCTGTTCCTGCGTCTGCGTCAGGCTGTCCTGGCGCGACATCAGGTTGTTGAGGGCGCCGTCGTAGGCGTTCGAGGTCGAGATGCGTTCTACGGACATCGTGGCGGCCGGTTAGTGGGACGTCATCTGCAGCAGGGTGTCGAAGATGGCCTGCGCCACCTGCAGCACCTTGGCCGCGGCCTGGTAGCCCTGCTGGTACTGGATCAGGCGGCCGGCTTCCTCGTCGAGGTTGACGCCGCTCTTGGAGGCGACGGCGGCGTCGGCCTGCTGCGCCGTGGCCGAGGAGATCGTCGAAGCCGTCCTCGCGCTCTGCACCCGCACGCCCACGTTGGCGAGCACGCTCGCGTAGGCGTCGGTGGCGGTCTCGCCGTCGTTGAGCGTGCCGTCGATCTGCTTGTTGCGGCCGACGAAGTTCTCGTCGCGCAGCCCGACCATCGCCAGCGCGTTGCCGTTGTTGCTCTCCGGGTGCGCGGTCTTGACGACGCTGACCGTGTCGCCGTTGGCAGGCACGCCGTTGAGATCCAGCTCGAAGCCGTTCAGGGCGATGGGCTGGCCGGGCGTCCAGGTGGCGTTGCCCGAGGCGGTGACGTTGCCGCTGGCGTCGGTCAGCGTCCAGGCGTAGCCGCCGTTGGCGTCGGTGAACGAGATCGCCGCGCTGACGGTCGGGTCGTTGGCCGGATCGACCACGGCCAGGCTGGCGACGGTGGCGCTGCCCTTGTTGCCCACGCCCAGCACCGCGGTCATCGGCGAGGCGGCGGCCAGCCCGGTCGGGTCGTCCAGCGTGCGCGTCATGCCGACCGCGGCGCGGCCCACGGGCTCCAGCTCGAAGGTGTCGTTGGGGCCGGGCGAGCCGTTGACGGCGATCTGGAAGCCGTCGATGCTGTTGCCCATCGCGGCGCCGTCGGACAGGCGGGTGTACTGGAAGTCGGCGCCATTGGGCGCCATCGAGAACTTCACGCCATCGGCGCCGCGGGTGACGATGTAGCTGCCGCCGTTGGCCGGATCGGGCGCCAGCGTGTAGTCGCTCGCCTTCAGCTGCGTGCCGTCGGTCACGGTCAGCGAGACGGTGCTGGCGAAGCCGCCGGATGCGTCGCGCGCATTGTGGGCGTTGGGGATCGCGATCGGGGCGCCGACCGCGAAGATCGGGTCGCCGGCACCCGCGGGCGAGCTCAGGTCGATGCCGTGGCCCTGCACCTGGTTGACCCGGAACGCGACCGCGGCCGCCATCTGGCCCAGCTGGTTGCGCGCGGCCACCAGATCCTCGTCCTGGTACTTCATCAGGCCGCTGATCGACCCGCCCACGAGCAGGTCGGTGGACAGCTCGTGGGGGATGCCGCTGTCGCTGATCGAGATCACCGATCGCGCCGTGTTGGCCGGATCCGGCGTGACCACCAGCTGCTGCGCCTCGGCGCCGAGCACCAGGCGCTGGCCGCCGGCGATGAACACGCCCATCGAGCCGTCGTCGGCGGTGACGGTGCTCACCTTGACGAGGTTGCCCAGCTGCTTGACCAGCTGGTCGCGCTGGTCGAGCAGGTCGTTGGGGCTCTGCGCCGAGCCGCGCAGGGCCGAGATGTCGTAGTTCAGCCTGGCGATCTGCGTGGCCATCTGGTTGACCTGGGCCACCGAGTTGCGCAGGTCCGCGTTGACGCCGCTCTGCAGCCGGTCGAGCTGCGCGCCGGCGGTGGAGAAGCGGTCGGCCACCTCGGCGGCGTCCGACAGGATCACCTGGCGCGCCGACGAGTCCGAGGGGCTGTTGGCCAGGTCGACGAAGGAGTTCATGAAGCCGCCGACCGCGGCGCCCAGGCCGTTGTCGCCTGGCGGGAACACCGTCTCGAGCTGCTGCAGGTTGGAGGAGCGGGTGTCGTCCATCGCCGCCATCGAACTCGCGACCTGGGACTGCGTGTTGAGGAACGCGTCGCTGGCGCGCTGCACCGTGACGACGTCGACGCCCTTGCCGAAGAAGCCCGCGCCGGTGGCCTGGCCGCCCGAGGTCTGCAGCTGCACCGTCTGGCGCGAGTAGCCCGGCGTCTGCGCGTTGGCGATGTTGTGACCGGTCGTCTGCATCGACGAATAGTTCGCGAACATGGCGCGCATGCCGATCGACATCAATGCCGACGAGCTCATGGGGCGCTCCTTTCAGTCCGGAAGAATTCGGTCGAGTTCACGGTGGGTGCGACGGTAGGTCGGTCTCTGGATCAGGCCAGCGTCTGCTGCACGCGTTCGGTCATGTGGATCATCTTGGCCAGCTTGGCGGCATACGCCGGATCCGTCGCGTAACCGGCCTTCTGCAGTCCGCGGGCGAAGCCGTTGGCATCGCTGCCGGCGGCCACCACCGCGGCGTAGCGCGGGCTGTTCTTCATCGTGCTGGCGTAGTCGGCGAACGACTCGGCGTAGCTCGCGTAGGCGCGGAAGGTCTGCGTGACCTTGTGCGCCTTGCCGCCGATGTACTCGGTGGTGGTCACGTCGGTGGTCTGGCCCTTCCAGTTCGGCCCGGCCTTGATGCCGAACAGGTTGAACGAGGTCGTGCCGTCGGCGTTCTTGATCTCCTTGCGGCCCCACCCGGTCTCGTGCGCGGCCTGCGCGATCATGAACTTCGCGGGGATGCCGGTGGCCTTCTCGGCGGCCGCCGCGGCGTCGGTGTGCGCCTGGATGAAGCTGGCCGCCGCCTTCTGCGGCAGCGCGATCGGCGCGTCCGGGTGCAGCGGATCGACCGGCGCCGGGTTCGCCGACGCGGGCTTGGCGGTGACGCCCTGCGGGATGCCCATCTGGCGCTCGAGCTGGCGCGCGATGATGTCCGACAGGCCGCCGGGCTGGCCGGCGATCTTGGTGGCCCACTGCGAGTCGAGCATCTCGGTGCCCATCTTCGTGCCTTCGTTGTCCATCATGTCGGCGTTCATGGTGGAGTCGCGCATGCTCTTGAGGAGCTGCTGCGTGAACATCGTCTCGAACTGCCTGGCGGCCTCGCGCACCGCGCTCTTCGGGTCTTGCTGCGCCTTGATGCGCAGGGTCTCCAGGCCGCCGGCCAGGTTCAGCGACTGCGGCGACGGTGCGCCGGCGATGGACGAAGAAATGGGGCTCGTCATGATCAGATGACCTCGATGTCGGCCGTCAGCGCACCGGACGCCTTCATCGCCTGCAGGATCGCGAGCAGGTCCTGCGGCGTCGCGCCGAGCGCGTTGAGCGCCTTGACGACGTCGGCCAGCCGGGTGCCCGCGGGCATGTTGATCAGCGAGCCGGCCTGCGACGAGATCGCGATGTCGGTCTTGTCCGTGACCACGGTCTGGCCGCCGGAGTTGGGCGCCGGCTGGCTCACCTGCGGGTTGGAGTTGATCGTCACCGACAGGCTGCCGTGGGCCACGGCGCAGGGCATCAGGGTGACGGCCTGGTTCATCACGATGGAGCCGGTACGGGCGTTCATCACGATCTTGGCGGCGGGGGCTGCCAGGTTGATGTCCAGGTTCTCGAGGTCGGCCAGGAACGACACCCGCGCGTCGGCGTCCGCGGGCGCCTTGACCTTGACCACGCGGCCGTCGACCGCGCGCGCGATGCCCGCGCCCTTGCTGACGTTGATCGCGTTGGCCACCGAGCGGGCGGTGGCGTAGTCGGCCGAGTTCAGGTCCAGCTCCAGCGTGTCGCCCTGCGACAGCGGCGTGGGCACCGAGCGCTCGACCGTGGCCCCTTCCGGGATGCGGCCCGCGCTGAGGTGGTTGATGGTGACCTTGGAGCCGCCCGCGGCCGCGCCGGCGCCGCCGACGATCAGGTTGCCCTGCGCGATCGCGTAGACCTGGCCGTCGGCGCCCTTGAGCGGCGTGGCCACGAGCGTGCCGCCGCGCAGGCTCTTGGCGTTGGCCACAGACGAGACGTCGATGTCGATCTGCTGGCCCGGCTGCGCGAACGCGGGCAGCGAGGCGGTGACGATGACGGCCGCCACGTTCTTGAGCTGCATCGTGGTGCCTGGCGGCAGCGTGACGCCCAGCTGCTGCAGCATCGAGGTCAGGCCCTGCGTGGTGAACGGCGCCTGCGTGGTCTGGTCGCCGGTGCCGTCCAGGCCGATGACCAGGCCGTAGCCGATCAACTGGTTGCTGCGCACGCCCTGGATGGCGGCCACTTCCTTGATGCGGGTGGCATGCGCGGGCGTGGCGAACAGCGCCGAGACGATGACGAGGATGATCGCGACGATGCCGATGCGCAGCGCTGTGCGGTCGGTGACCGGATGGCGCGTGTGCACGCCGCGGTGGCGCAGGTGGCGCTGGCTCATGGCACGGTCGAACATCACAGCTGGCCCAGGCGTTGGAGCATCTGGTCGGAGGTCTGGATCGCCTTCGAGTTGAGCTCGTAGGCGCGCTGGGTCGAGATCATCGCCACCAGCTCCTCGACCACGTTGACGTTGCTGGTCTCGACGAAGCCCTGCTGAAGGCGGCCCAGGCCGTTGGTGCCCGGGGCGGCGGCGCTCGGCGAGCCCGAGGCGGCCGTCTCGGCGTAGATGTTGCCGCCCTTGGGGTCGAGGCCGCCCGGGTTGGCGAAGTTGGCGAGCTGCAGCTGGCCCAGCGTGCTGGGCGTGGCGGTGCCGGGCAGCGTGGCGGTGACGGTGCCGTCGGCGGCGATCGAGATGCTCTGCGCCTGCGCCGGGATCGTGATGCCCGGCTGCACGATGAAGCCGTTGTTGGTGACGAGCTGGCCCTGCGAGTCCATCTTCAGCGCGCCGTCGCGGGTGTAGCCGGTGGTGCCGTCGGGCATCGTCACCTGCAGGAAGCCGTTGCCGCTGATGGCCACGTCCAGCGTGTTGCCCGTCTGCTGCAGCGAGCCCTGCGCGAAGTCGCGCGCGGTGGCCACCGGGCGCACGCCCAGGCCGACCTGCAGGCCGTTGGGCAGCTGCGTCTGGTCGGAGGTCGCCGAGCCGGACTGGCGCAGGTTCTGGTAGATCAGGTCCTCGAACTGCGCATGGCTCTTCTTGTAGCCGTTGGTGGCCACGTTGGCGAGGTTGTGCGAGATGTTGTCCAGCTGGAGCTGCTGAGCCTCCATGCCGGTTTTCGAGATCCACAATGAGCGAAGCATGACGTTGAACTTTCGTTCGGGTGATACGCCATCTTCCCGAAAACTTGAGGGCGGGAGCGTCCGGATAAGGCCTGCTTAGGGCCACCTTATCGGCGCTGGGCCGTTGCCGGTTTCAAAGCCGGCGCTGCCGGGCCGGCCGCGCCGGGCGGTCGCCGCTTTCAGAGCCGGCGCTGCCGCTCAAACCGCACCCGGAAACCCAAGGGAGCGCCGGAGCCGGCTCTGCCGGGCCGGTCGCGGAGCGCCCCCTCGGGGGGCAGCGAGCGCCAGCGAGCGTGGGGGCTCAATTCTCCGACAGCAGCTTGGCCGCCGCCTGGTCCTGCTTTTCCGCGTTCTCGAGCATCTTCATCTGGTGCTCGAACTGGCGCGCGGCGGCGATCATGCCCACCATCGTGGCCACCGGGCTCACGTTGGAGCCCTCCAGCGCGCCCGACTGCAGGCGCGCGGCCGGGTCGGCCGCGAGGTCGCCCGACTCGGCGCGGAACAGGCCGTCGGTGCCGCGGTTCATCGGCACCTCGGCGGTGACCATCTTGAGCTTGCCGATCAGCTGGGGCTTCTGGTTGCCCACCTTGGCCGTGATGGAGCCGTCGTCGCCGATGTCCACCGACGCGTTGGCCGGCACCGTGATCGGGCCGCCGTCGCCATTGACCTGCAGGCCTTCGCGGGTGACCAGCACGCCTTCGGCGTTGACGTCCAGCGCGCCCGCGCGGGTGTACGCCTCGGTGCCGTCGAGCGCCTGCACGGCGAGCCAGGACTTGCCGGTCAGCGCCACGTCCAGGTTGCGCCCGGTGGCGTTGACCGGCCCCTGCTCGTCGTTGTAGCCCGGCGTGGTCTCGAGCGAGAACACGCGGGTGGACGCGCCGTCGCCGCGGACGGGCACCGCGCGGAACGCGGTGAGCTCGGCGCGGAAGCCGTTGGTGGAGACGTTGGCGAGGTTGTTGGCGAGCGAGTCCTGGCGCTGCAGGGCCGCCTTGGCGCCCGACATCGACAGGTAGATCATGCGGTCCATGGTCGCCCTCCCTCAGTGCACGTCAGCGGAGGTTGACCAGCGTCTGCATCGCCTGGTCCATCGTCTTGATGGTCTGGGCGTTGGCCTGGTAGTCGCGCTGCGCGGTGATCATCGAGACCAGCTCCGCGGTCAGGTCGACGTTGGATTCCTCCAGCGAGCCGGCGTTGAGCACTCCCAGGTTGCCGTCGCCGGCGATGCCCACGGTGGGGGTGCCCGACGCCGCGGTCTGCTTCCAGGCGTTGCCGCCGAGCGCGGTCAGGCCCTGCACGTTGCGGAAGGTGGCCAGCTCGAGCTGGCCGGCGGCCTTGGTCTGGCCGTTGGAGTACTGGGCGATCAGCTTGCCCGCGGTGTCCACCGAGACGCCGGTCAGCGAGCCGGCGGCAAAGCCGTCCTGCGTCATGTTGGTGACGCCGAAGTTCGATCCGAACTCGGTCGCGCCCGAGACGTCCAGCGCGATGCCGGTGATCGGCAGCGTGGCGGCGCCGGCAGCGTTGGTCGAGGCCGGGATGTCGAGCGTGATCGGGCCGGTGGGCGAGATCAGCGAGCTGCCGTCGGGCGAGTACTGCAGCGAGGCGATGGGCGCCGGCGCGCCGGCCGTGCCGCCGACGGTGGTGCCGTTGGCGGTGGCGTAGACGTCGAAGGTATCGGTGCCGGTCTTCTGGAAGTAGTAGCTGACCGCCACGTCCTGGCCCTTGGCGTCGAACATCGTCACCGAGGTGGCGTTGTTGTAGGTCTTCTGGTTGGTGAAGTCGATCGACGGGCCCGACGCGGGCGTGGTCACCGCGTCGCGCGCATCGAGGTTGAACTCCAGCGTGCTCTTGGTGGTCTGCTGCGGGTCGATGCCGCCGGTGGGCAGTTGCAGCGGCACGGCCGCGCCCTGCACGATGTTGCCCTGGGCGTCGGCCGGGTAGCCCAGCAGCTTGTTGCCCTGGTCGTTGACGACGTTGCCCGTGTTGCTGACCTTGAACTGGCCGTTGCGCGTGTACTGCACCTGGTTGCCGGCGTCCTGCGTCTGGAAGAAGCCGTTGCCGTTGATGGCCAGGTCCAGCGGGTTGCCGGTGGGCGTGATGTTGCCCTGGGTGAACTGCTGCGCGACCGCGGCCACCTGCACGCCGATGCCGGTCTGCGTGGCGCTGGAGGCCGTGCCCGTCATCGCCGCGGCGTACATGTCGGCGAACTCGGCCCGCGAGGCCTTCTCGCCGTAGGTGTTGGAGTTGGCGACGTTGTTGCCGATCACTTCGAGGTTCTTCGACGCGGCGCTCAGGCCGGACAGGCCTTGCTGGAAGCTCATGGAGGTCTCCTGGGGAAATCGGTGGTCGGTGGATCAGTAGAAGGCGCGGACGTCGGCGTAGGCCACGCGGCGGCCGTCGTCGAGCTCGACCGCGAGCTTGCCGTTGGCGCTGCTGACCGCGCTGATGCTGTTGAACGCGAACGACTTCGCGTCCAGCGGCGCGTCGTTGTTCATCGCGTTGACGCGGAACGTGAGCGGCTGGCCCTGCGCGTTCTGCGGCACGTCGAAGTCGAAGCCATGGCTGCCCGCGCCCTGGGGGCCGAGCTTGACGGTGCCCACCGTGGTGCCCGACGGGCTCAGGATGTCCACGCTGACGCTGGTGGCCGGGCTGTCGAGCTCGAAGCCGCCGTCGCCCTTGTGCGTGGCGTCGTCCACCCGCAGCGCGTTGCCGTCGGTGGCCACGTCGTGGCCCACCAGCGCGGCGCCCTGCATGGTCTGCAGCTGCGTGAACTGGTTGTCCAGGCCGCTGACCGTCTTGTTGAGGGTCTGCACGCCCTGCACGGTGCTGATCTGCGCCATCTGGCTCGTCACCTGGGCCGAATCCATCGGGTTGAGCGGATCCTGGTTGGACATCTGCGCCACCAGCAGCTTCAGGAAGCGGTTGGACTGGTCCTCGGCCGACTGCGTGGCGCCGAGGTTGGAGGCGTCGCCGCCGGTGGCCGCGGCCTTGGCGGCCTTCGCGCCCGTGGCGCCGGGGGTGGCCGCCGACGCGCCGAAGCCGCTCAGGTTGTTGAGGGCCGGGTTGGCGGCGGACGTTGCGGAGATCGACATGGTTGTGCTTCCTTAGCCCTGGCCCATCTGGAGCGTCTTCATCAGCAGCGTCTTGGCGGTGTTCATCACTTCGATGTTGTTCTGGTACGAGCGCGAGGCCGAGATCATGTTGACCATCTCGTCGACCGCGTTCACGTTGGAGTAGGTGACGTAGCCCTCGGCGTCGGCGCTCGGCGAGTTCGGGTCGTGCACCTTGCGGCCGGGCGCCTGGTTCTCGGTGACGCCCGAGACCTTGACGCCCGCGCCCGGAACGCCGTCGGGCGTGCCCATCAGCACGGTCTGGAAGGTGACCTCGCGCGCCTTGTAGGCCTTGCCGTCCGGGCCGGCGACGGTGTCGACGTTGGCCAGGTTGGAGGCGACGACGTTCAGGCGCTGGCTCTGCGAGGAGACCGCGGAGCCCGAGATGTCGAAGATCTTCATCATGCTCATGGTTCAGCTCCTCAGCCTTGATTCGGGCTCTTCATCGCATCCAGCATCGTGCGGACGTCGGTATTGATGAAGCGCAGCGTGGCCTCGTACTTCACCGAGTTGTCGACGAAGCTGGCGCGTTCGCGGTCCATGTCGACGGTGTTGCTGTCCAGGCTGGTCTGCGACGGGGCCGCGTACTTCAGGCCCAGCTCGCTCGTGGAGCCGGTGCCGATCGGGATGTGGCCGCGGGCCGTGGCCGTGGCGCCGGTCATCGTCGAGCCGGCGGCCTGGGTGCCGGTGGCCTCGCGCAGCGCGGCGGCGAAATCCATGTCGCGGGCCACGTAGCCCGGGGTGTCGGCGTTGGCGATGTTGCCCGCGATGATGCGCTGGCGCTCCGCCCGCAGCGTGAGCGCCTGGGCCTGGAAGTCGAGCGAGTTGGTCATGCGGTTCATCGGGTCACCTTCGGTGTTCCTGGCCTCGGTGGCGGCGGGTCGGGGACGAAGACCCGGCACGCAGGGACGGCCATGGAGAGCGATTGTGAAAGTCAAGCCCGGGAACTGAAGGCCGATAAGACAGGGGAACGGCCTTCAATTCGGATCACCGGCGCAGGTCGGGTTCCCTAAAGTGGCCACATCCCGTAATCCCCGGTCGCCGTCCCGTGAACTTCCGCATCGCTTCCCCTGCCGCACCGTCCGCCCGCCGCCTCGCCGGCCTGGGCCTGGCCGTGCTCGCGGCCGCGCCGGCGGCGTTCGCCCAGGACGAACCGGCCTACAGCCCGGACAGCGCGCTGCTGCAGCAGGTGGAATCGATGGCGCGCAGCGGCGCGTCGGCGGCCGCCCCGGGTCGCAACAGCGGCGTGCGGGTGGAGGTCAAGGTCGGCAAGCTCGACCCGCGCCTGAAACTCGCGCCCTGCCAGCACATCGAGACGTACCTGCCGCCCGGCCTGCCGGTCTGGGGCGCGACCCGGATCGGGCTGCGCTGCACCCAGGGCGCCCGGCCGTGGAACGTGTCGATCCCGATCCAGGTGAGCGTCTTCGCCCAGGCCACGGTGGTCCGGACGGCGCTGCCCGCGGGCAGCGTGCTCGATGCCGGCCAGCTGGGCCAGGCCGAGGTGGACATCGCGGCGGCGCCCGGCGCGGCCGTGCCCGACCCGATGCTGGCCGTCGGCCGTACACTCGGACGCAGCGTGGCGGCCGGCGCGACCCTGCGCCAGACCGACCTGAAGGCCCGGCAGTTCTTCGCCGCCGGCGAGACGGTGCGCGTCACGGCGCTCGGCCCCGGCTGGCAAGTGGTGACGGAGGGCCAGGCGATCGGCGCCGGCATCGAAGGACAGGCCGTGCACGTGCGCACCGAGGGCGGTCGCCTCCTGACCGCCCGGCCGACCGGCGACCGCCAGGTGGAGGTGACGTTGTGACCTCCGTTCCGGCCGTCGACAAGTTTTCTGGAAATATCGCTAAAGTTCGATCCGGGACTGTCGAAACAGTCTCACACCGCATGGGCATGAGGGCATGCATCCCCGCCTTCAGGAGAGCATCATGAAAATTGGCACCATCAGCAGCACCGTCGCGACCACCGCCGTCGACAGCGATCGCCGCACCTCCACGCAGCAGAGTTCCACCTCGTCCGTCTCGACGGTGCTGGGCGAGGACTCGAGCACCCAGGTCGCCCTGTCCCCGGAGGCCACCATGCTGTCCAACATCAGCCAGGACCCGTCGTTCGATTCGGCGAAGGTGGACCGCATCGCCCAGGCCATCCGAGACGGCAGCTTCAGCATCAACCCCGGCGCGATCGCCGACAAGCTGCTGTCCAACGCGCAGGAAGTGCTCGGCCGCTCGCGTCCGCAGCACTGATCGCCGGCGCCCGTTGACCGTTTCTTCCTGGACGCCCTGCCGGTGACGACCGCCTCCCGCGCCGCGCCCGCCACCTCCGAACTGGAGGTGTCGCTAGCGGCCGTCGAGCGGGCCATCGCCACGCTGGGCCAGGCCCTGGCGCAGCCGGACATCGCCGCCGTCGAGGCCGCCTCCGGCGCGCTGCACGACACGATGCGCGCGGCCATGGGCCAGTTCGCGCAGGTGGCGCGCGGCGGCACGCTGCCGTCGGCCCTGCGCACCCGCTTCGCCCTGGCCAATGCCCAGGTCGCCGCCCAGCGCGAGGCGCTGTTCCGCGCGACCTCGCTGGTCGAACAGAACCTCGAGATCCTCATTCCGCGCCCGCTGGCCGAGACCAGCGTCTACGGCGCCGCCGGCACGTCGCAGCGCGGCCCGGGGCGCATGCTCGCGGCAAGCTGAGTCCGCCCGCACGCTCCGTCGAACAAGGCCCCGCGGGGCCTTTGTTCATTGGCGCGACAATCCGCCCCATGCATCCCCTGCTCGCCGCCGCCCTCGCCGACGCCGCCCCGCTCGAGGCCGAGCGCGGCTGGATCGCGCCGGCGCCGGCGACGATCGCCGCGGCCGAACGGCTGCTGGCGCTGGTCGGCAAGCTGCCGCGCGCCCCGGCCGTGCAGGTGGAGCCCGAGGGCACGATCTCGTTCGAGTGGGAGGCGGCGGAGCACGGCTGGCTCACGCTCAGCGTGGACGACGCCGGCCAGCTGACCCACGGCGCGGTGCTGGGCGAGGACGAATTCACCCAGACCGAGGCGTTCGGCGACGCGCTGCCCGGCTGGGCCGCGACGCTGCTGCAACGCGTGCTCGCCGCCGGCCACTGAGCCGGCGCGGCGCGGCCTCAGCGGCCCTGACCGCCGCCGGCGCCGACCTCGGCCAGGCGTTTCTTCTCGCGCATGCGTGCCATTTCCTCGTCCTCGACCTTGTGGCGCAGCTCGGTCCTGCGACGCAGTTCCTCCACCGGATCGAGCGCAGGCGGGGCCGCGGGCGCGTCGTCGCCCATGTCCAGCGACAGCGTGCTGTCGCCGAAGGCCGAGGGCTCGCCGCGCTTGCTGCGCAGCTTGATGTTCAGGCGCAGCTCGTTGGCCGAGTCGGCGTTGCGGATCGCCTCCTCGAAGCCGATCTGGCGCTGCTCGTAGAGCTCGAACAGGGCCCAGTCGAAGGTGCACATGCCCAGCTCGCGCGAGCGGGCCATGATGTCCTTGATCTCGTTGAAGGCGCCGGTGAAGATCTTCTCGGCGATCGTGGGCGTGTTCAGCAGGATCTCGATGGCAGCGGCGCGGCCCTTGCCGTCCTCGCGGCGCACCAGGCGCTGCGAGACGATGGCGCGCAGGTTGGCCGACAGGTCCATCAGCAGCTGGGCGCGGCGCTCCTCGGGGAAGAAGTTGATCACCCGCTCGATGGTCTGGCTGGCCGAGTTGGCGTGCAGCGTGCCCAGGCACAGGTGCCCGGTCTCCGCGAAGGCGATGGCGTGCTCCATGGTCTCGGCGTCGCGGATCTCGCCGATCAGGATCACGTCGGGCGCCTGGCGCAGCGTGTTCTTCAGCGCGTGGTGCCAGCTGTGCGTGTCCACACCCACCTCGCGGTGCGTGACGAGCGACTTCTGGGACTGGTGGACGTATTCCACCGGGTCTTCCACGGTGATGATGTGGCCCGACGACGTGCGGTTGCGGTGGTCGATCATCGCGGCCAGCGAGGTCGACTTGCCCGAGCCGGTCGCGCCCACCACCAGCACCAGGCCGCGCTTGGCCATCACCACGTCCTTGAGCACCTCGGGCAGCTTGAGCTTCTCGAAGTTGGGGATCTCGGCGGCGATGGTGCGGCAGACCAGGCTGACGCACTGCTGCTGCACCAGGATGTTGACGCGAAAGCGCCCCACCGCGGGAATCGTGACCGCGAAGTTGCACTCCAGCTCGCGGGCGAACTCCTCGCGCTGGCGCTCCGTCATCATCGCCTGCGCCAGCGCCCGCGTGACGTCGGCGGTGAGCTTCTGCGTGGTCATCGGCTTCATGCCGCCGTCCACCTTCATGCTGGGCGGGAAGTCGTTGGCGATGAACAGGTCGGATCCGCCGGCAGCCGCCATCGCGGCGAGCAGCTTGTGCATGTAGGTGCGGGCTTGATCTTCGGTCAGGGCAGACATGGAACTCCGGGAACGTCGGGTGGGTGCGTGTTGTCGACCGCCAGATTGCCAGCGAACGGCCGCCGGGAATCGCTGGAACAGCGGGGCATTGCGAACGGCCCCCTCGCGATGGGCGGCGCGTCCTCGAACTCATCGACCGGGCGTGCGGGAAGATGAAGCGCGGGACGGCACTAATGCTCGTCCGCGCGGATTTCGTCGCCCGCGCGGCCGGCGCGCCGCCGGCGGCCCCGCCCTACTGCGCGTGGCGTCCGCGGCCGGAGGCCTTGGCGCGGTACAGCGCGGCGTCGGCGCGGCGGATCAGCTGGTTGCCATCGCCGCCGGGCTCGATGCCGAAGGCCATGCCGACGCTGGCGCCGATGCGCAGCCGCAGGCCGTCGACGTCGAACGGCGTGCCGATGGAGGCGACCACCTTGTCGGCGATCGCCTGGCAGTTGGCCGTCGAGCCCACGGACGAGAGCAGGACGACGAACTCGTCGCCGCCCAGCCGCGCCACCGCGTCGGCGGGCCGCACCAGCCCGCCCAGGCGCCGCGCGACGAACTGCAGCAGCCGGTCGCCCGTGGCATGGCCGTGCAGGTCGTTGACCGGCTTGAAGCTGTCGAGATCGATGTAGAGCAGCCCCAGCGTCGCGCCCCGCCCGTCGGCGATCTGGCGTTCGATCACGCGCTCGAAGCCGCTGCGGTTGAGCAGGCCGGTCAACGGGTCGCGCTGCGACAGCTCGGTCAGGCGATCCTGCTCGCGCCGTTGCGGGGTGATGTCCTGCGCGATGCCCACGAAGCCGTCCACCGCCTCGCCCTCCAGGCGCAGCGGGATGCAGGTGAGCTCCAGCCAGGTGGGGCCCTCCGGGCCGGGGTAGTCGAGCGTGAAGCTGACGTTCTCGCCCGCCAGCGCGCGCAGGAGGAACGGCCGCCGCCGCGCCACCTCGTCGGCGCCCAGCACCTCGGACGTCGTGCGCCCGAGGATGCGCTCGCGCGGCAGCCCGCAGTAGCGCTCGAAGGCGCCGTTGGCGAACCGGTAGCGGCCGTCGGCGCCCACCACCACCACGGTGGCGGGGATCGCTTCAGTCACCAGCGTCAGCACGTCGGACTGCCGCTGTGCCTCGTGCGTGAGCGCGCGCAAGGCGTGTTCGGCGTTCGCCCGCTCGGTGATGTCGAGCCCGATGTAGAAGAAGCCGCGCACGTCGCCGCCGGGGCCGGTGTCCGGGATCAGCTGGATGTCGAAGCGGGCCGGCGCGCCGTCGACGACGTCGTCGTATTCGAAGCGCTGCGGCGCGCCCGCCAGGGCCGCGCGGGTGCGCGCGGCGATGTCCTCGGACGTCGCGCGACCCAGCAGTTCTTCGCGCGTGCGCCCGAGGATCTCCTCGCGCCGGCGGCCGAAGCGCCGGCAATGCGCCAGGTTGACGAAGCGGAAGCGCAGGTCGCGCCCGACGTAGGCGACGCGCAGCGGCAGGCTGTCGGTGATCTGGCGGACGAAGGCCTCGCTGTCCACCAGCTCGCGCTCCAGGCGCTTGCGCACCGTCACGTCGCGGCCCACCGAATGCAGCAGCGGCGCACCGTCCTCGAACTGCAGGCCGTTGGTCCACTCCACCCAGCAGGAACGCCCCTGCCCGTCGACCATGCGGTTCTCGCTGGCGACGGACACGCCCGTGGCCAGGACCTGGTCGAGGTGGCGGCGCACCTCCGCACGGTCGTCGCCCAGCACGAACTCGAGCAGGTCGCGCCCGATCATCTGCTCGGGCACCCGCCCGAACTGGCGCGCATACGCGGGGTTCACGTACACCAGCTCGCCGTCTGGCCGCGCCAACGAGATCAGTTCCGACTGCGCTTCGACGATCGCGCGAAAACGGTCTTGCGCCCCGGGGACGCCGGATGCAGGTGTCGACATGGAGGCGATTCGAGGGAACGTGACTGGGAAGCGCGATCTTGCTTGGCCGAGCGCATTATCGCAACCTTCGCACCGGCCCCCTGGGCAGCATCGCCCCCACCCTGGAGCGGACTCTCCAGGGCGCGGCGGGAACTCTTCGGAGCGGAACGGATCGACTCCGGGGTTCTTCGCGAACGAACCACTGCCTGCATCGCAACCGATGTCGGCCCCGGCGCCCTGCCCGCGCGGCGACTCGAAAGGCACGATGAACATCTGGAATCCTCTCCTCGCGTGGTCCGCGCCTTCACCGGGACGCGCGGGCCGGCTCTGGCGCCGCCCGGCACACGGCGCCATCCTGGCGGCCAGGGTCGTCTGGGACGCGCTGTTCGCGTTCGTGACCGAGGAGGCGCTGATCCGCGCCAGCTCGCTGGCGTTCACTTCGGTGCTGAGCCTGGTGCCGCTGATGACCGTGGGACTGCGCGTGATGAACTTCTACGGCGTGTCGCAGGACACGCGCCAGCAGCTCGAGGCCGTGCTGGCGCGCTACCTGCTGCCGGCGCAGGGCCGCGATGTCGCCAACCTGGTGCTGGAGGCGGCGTCCCAGGTCACCCGCAACATCGGCGTCCTCGGCCTGGCGAGCTTCTGCGTCACGCTGATCCTGCTGGCGCGCGAGCTCGAGGGCCACATCCAGAAGATCTGTGGCGTGCGGGGCTCCTTCACCACCAGCCTGCTGCACTACGCCGCCTTCCTCGTGCTGGCCCCCACGGGCGCCCTGCTGGCCTTCGGCCTGCTGCATCCGCTGGCAGCTGCGCTGGCGCTGCTGCCCGGCGAGCTCTCGCGCGTGAACTACCCGTTCGTGCTCAGCGGCGCGGTGCTGCTCGTCACGCTGCGCGCGTTCTCCGACTACGCCCTGAGCTGGAAGGCCTGCGCCTTCGGCTCGCTCGCCGCGGGCGTGGCGGCCTGGGGCGCGTGGCAGGGCTGCGCGCTTTATTTCAGCCACTCGCTGGTGCTCTCGGCCTATGGCGCGCTGGCCTGCATCCCGGCGTTCCTGCTGTGGGTGTTCGTCGCCTGGTGCTGCGTCCTCTTCGGCGTGCAGGTCGCCACCAAGGCCCAGCCGCTGTGCGCCGCCTGCCCGGCCCCGGCAGGCGCGGCGACCGGCCCCTGAGCGCCGCCCGGTTGGTTACCATCGCGGCCTGGCGGCGCGGCCCGCATCGAGGCCGCGCCGATGACCGAAGGACGTCTCTTGAATATCCACCTCGGGCTCACGCCCCTCATCGCGCTGCTGGCCGGCATCCTGATCCTGCTGATGCCCAAGCTGCTGCACTACATCGTCGCGTTCTACCTGATCGCGATCGGCCTGATCGGCATCCTGGGCATCCACCAGCTGCACCTGGGGTGACCCGCGGGCGGACGACGCGTCGTCAGGCGCGCGCGCCCTCCGGCAGCGCCGCATCGGCGGGCGGCGCCGGCAGCCGCACCTCCACGAGCGTTCCGCCGCCGGGGCAACCCGCGACGCGGACGACCCCGCCCAGGGCCCGGACGCGCTCGCGCATGCCCAGCAGGCCGAACGACCCCGACTTGCGCATGTCCGCGTCGACCAGCCCGACGCCGTCGTCGCGGATGCGCAGGGCGATCTCGCGGCCGACCGCGCCGTCGAGCGTGATCTCGACGCGGGTCGCGCCGGCATGGCGCACGACGTTGTTCAAGGCCTCCTGCGTCACGCGGAACAGGCAGGTCGCGATCGCCGGCGCGAACGGCGGGTCGGCGTCACCGGCGGGGGTGACGACCACGTCGCACGCGAACCCGTGGCGCCGGCTGCTCTGCCGGGCGAGCGCCACCAGGGCGGGCACGAAGCCCAGTTCGTCGATCATCATCGGACGCAGGTCGGCGATGATGCGCCGGGTCGACTCCACCGCGGTGTCCGCCAGCCGCGCGATCTCGCCCAGCAACGCGTGATCGCCCGCGGCGGACGGCGGTCGCGCCTCGCTCAGGGCGGCCACGTTCATCTTGATGGCCGCGAGCGTCTGCTGCAGGTCGTCGTGCATTTCGCGGGCGATCCGCTTGCGCTCCTCCTCCGCGACGCTGTCCATGGCCGCGACGAGGTCCTGCAACTGCCGGTGGGCGATCTCCAGCGCGTCCAGCATCTGCACGCGCTGCGTGATGTCACGGTGGATCACCGTGAACAGCTGGTGGCTGCCGATCGTGACGTGCGAGATCGACGCCTCGATGGGGAACTCCAGCCCGTCCGCGCGCAGGGCCGTGACCTGGCGGCCGCCCATCGCCCGCGCCGCGACGGCGCCGCGGCCGAAGTCCCGCACGCTGCCGCTGTGCGCCTGGCGGTGGCGCTGCGGGATGAAGCGATCGAGCGGCGCGCCGAGCATGGCATCGACCTCGGTGCGGAACATGCGGGCGGCCGCCAGGTTGGCCTCGACGACGACCTGGTGCTCGTCCGTGGTGATGATGCCGTCGCTGGCGGCGTCGAAGATGGAGCGCAGCCGCGCCGCGCTGAACTTCAGGTCGTCGGCCATCCGGCGCAGTTCCTCCGTGCGCGCCGCCACCCGCTCCTCCAGTTCCTGGGCCGTCGCACGCTCCGCGGCGAGGAGCCGCCTGTGGTCGCTGATGTCCAGCAGGAAGCCGACCCGCCGCCCGTCGGACAGCACCTTGGCGTGCAGTTCGACGGGCACGGACGTGCCGTCCTTGCGACGCAGCAGCCACTCCTCCACGTGCCGCGCCCCCGCGATCATCTCCGCACGGGCGCCCGGCAAACGCACGAGCTCGGACGGATCGAGCAGCCGCTCGAACGTGCAGCCGATGATCTCGCTTCGTTCGTAGCCGAGCATCGCGCAGCAGGAGTCGTTCACGTCGGTGTAGCGCCCGTCGACGTCGGTCACCACGATGCCCTCGTGGGACAGCCTGAACAGCTCGCGCAGGTACTCCTCGGTCTCCTTGAGCGCCACCTGCGTCGCCTTGACCTGGGTGATGTCGGTGACCTGGACGAGGAAGCCGACCACCCGCCCGTCGACGATGTCGGGAACGTAGTTGGCCAGGCTCTCCCGCACGACGCCGCCGGGGCCGGGGACCCTGCGCTCGAACAGCTGCTCCTGGCCGCGCAGCACGGCGCGGACATGGGGCTCGTTCAGGGCGAACAGCTCGGGGCCGAGGAAGTCGTGCAGCGAGGTGCCCACGAGCCGGGCCGGGTCGACGCCGAACCAGTGCCGGTAGGCCTGGTTGGCGAACCGGCAGCGCAGGTCCGCGCCCCAGTAGGCGAGCATGGACGACGAGTGCTCGACGAGCCGGTGCCGGTAGTCGCCCGATCCGACGAGTTCGTCTCCTTCGATCGCCTGTTCGCTCATCCCGGACGCTCCAGAGACCCCAGCCTGTGCTGGACACGCCATCGTGGCCGACGGTCGGACGCCATCGATTGACATCGATCAATCCGGCTGCGCCTCGCCGCCATCGCACCGCCGCCGGCGCAGGTCCGGTTCGCCGCCGCGCCGTGGCGCGTCAGCGCGCCGTGCCGCTCATCCAGGCAGCGCGGATCTCGCGCCCGCACAGCAGCGACGCCGCGCCCGCCTTCGCGCCGCCGAATGAAGGCGCGAAGCGCGCCAGCACGCCCCAGGCGGCCTTGTCCTGCGAGATCCAGGGGTAGAAGCCGAACGCCCCGGCACTGCTGTAGGCGCCGTCGCCGTGCGCCGGGTCGTCCTCGACCCAGTGGCCGATCGAGTAGTGCACGTCCTCCTGCGCGAACGGCGAGGCCGCGGCGGAGGGGCAGGTCGTCGGGTTGGTGCACACGGCGTGGGTGCCCAGCAGCGCCTTCATCTGCAGCTGGCCGTCGACGATGCGGCGCAGGAACTCGCCGTAGTCGGCGGCGCTGGTGGCGATGCCGCCGGCCAGCTGCGGCTGCAGGTAGCGGAACGAGGTGCCCAGCGCGTCGTTGACGGTGCGCGCCAGGCCGGCGTCGTCCAGGTCGCCCAGGCCTTCGAGCAGGGCATGGTGCTCCATGTGGCCGCCGTTGTAGTCGAAGCGGCCCTCGGTGGCGTCGGCGTGCTCGCCATTGCGGCCCCGGGCCTCGCATTCGGCGATGGTCTGGCCGCGCCGGCACGCGCGGAAGTGCGTGTAGCCGCTGGTGAACGTGAGGTGGCGCACGTCGTCGGCCGTCAGCTGGCCCTGGCGCCGCTGCGCGACGAACGCCGCGTAGACCAGCTTGGACGCCGAGGCGATGGGCATCTGCGTGGTGGCGGCCGGCGCGCGGGCGCCCACGCGGCCATCGGCGACCACGCCGTGCGCGTCGCCGATGGACCAGTAGAACGGCTGCACGGCCCGGCAATGCGGGTTGGCGTCGGCGGTGGCCCGCGCGGCGGCGGCGCGCTGGTCGGGCGCAGGCGCGGCCAGCGCGGCGCCGGCGAAGCCCAGGGCCAGCAGCGCCAGCGCGCGCGAGGTCATCGGCCGGGGGGCGGCCGCTCGTGCCGAAGTCGTCCTGGGGGATCCGGGTTCCATGGGGGTGTCTCCACGCGTTGCGTCGCCAGTGTCGCCACCGCCGGCGGCGCGTGGCGCGGCACCCGGTGACGAAACATGACGCGCGTGTCGCAATCATGGCACCTGCAATGCAGGAAGCCGCCCTCGGGCGGCTTCAAGTGCGGGAACGGCCCCCTCGGGGTGGGGTGCCGGCAGCGACGGCGGATCGAGGTCCGGCGCGTGCCCGGGGTCAGTTCGGCGGATCCTTCAGGCGCGTGCGCGACACCGCCATCATCACGCCGATGCCGGCGATCACCAGGCAGGCGATCGCGACGTAGGTGGTCGCGACGTGGGCGGCCACCAGGCCCCAGGCGATGCCGCCGATGAGCAGGACGAGGCCGACGATGTAGAGAGCGAACGACATGGGTCATCCCCGGTGTTGCGGATGTTCCCACGGTAGCCGCCGGCGACCCGGCGGCCCATCGGCGGCGACCGCGTGCGCGCGTAGGCCGCCCCCTACAGCCGGCGCGCCCACGAAAAAGCCGCCCGCGGGCGGCTCTTCCAGCGGCGCGTGCGCGCCCGGCTCACCACTCGCGCAGCTTGACGCGCAGGCGGGCGATCGACTGGCTGTGCAGCTGGCAGACCCGGCTCTCGGTCACCTTCAGCACCGCGGCGATCTCCTTGAGGTTCATGTCGTGCTCGTAGTACATGCTCATGACGTACTGCTCGCGCTCGGGCAGGTTCTTGATGGCCTCGACCAGCGCCTCGCGCATGCGGTGGTCCTGCAGCATCGACAGCGGGTTGGCCTCCTCGTTGGAGACGTGGCGGTCCAGGTAGTCGTCGCCGCCCTCGTCGCCCGACATGTCCTCGAGGTAGACCAGCTGCGTGCCGCGCACCTTGCCCAGCACCTCCTGGTACTGCGACAGCGACATGCCCATGGCCTCGGCGATCTCGCTCTCCTGCGGCGCGCGGCCGAGCTTCTGCTCCAGCTTGTGCACCGCCGTCTCGATCTCGCGCTGCTGGCGGCGGCCGCCGCGGCTCATCCAGTCGCTGCCGCGCAGCTCGTCGAGCATCGCGCCGCGGATGCGCTGGGTGGCGAAGGTCTCGAACTGCACGCCCTGCTCGCTGTCGAAGCGCGACATCGCGTCGTTCAGGCCGATCATGCCGACCTGGATCAGGTCGTCGATCTCGACGTTGGCCGGCAGCTTGGCAATCATCTGGTGCGCCAGGCGGCGCACGAGGGGACTGTATTGCTTGAGCATCGCATTGGCGTCGAGCTGGCCCTTGGCGGTGTACATGGCGATCTCCAGATTCTTGTTCAAGCGGACAGATGGGAAGACGACGCTGGGGCCGAACGCGCGGAGGTCCAGGCGGCGGCGGGCATCGGGGGGTCGCAGGCGTGCAGCTGCGCCGCGGCCAGGCGCATCAGTTCAGGGCCCGAGCTCTCGCCGAACGGCAGGCCCGGGTCGATCGTGGCGGTGTCGTGCAGGGCGGCGCCGAGGAAGCGGTCGGCGCAGTCGGCCACGCGGCGGGCGATCTGCGCGGGCGTCGGGCCGCGACCCTTGACCGCGGGCATCACCAGGTCGAAGCTCATCAGGCCCAGGCGCTGCACCAGCAGCTTCAGGGCGGCGTAGGCGTGGGTCATGCTGTCGCCGGCGCCCGAGGCCAGCAGCACCGGGCGCAGCTGCTGGTGGCCCAGCATGCGGGCCAGCACGCGCGCCTCGGCGTGCATCACCACCACGTCGACGTCGTAGACCACGTTCATCATGCGCGGGATGAAGCTGGCGCAGGAGCCGTGCGTGTCCACGTGCTGCATCGGCAGGCCGCGGGCGGCCAGGTAGGCCAGTTGCGGCGACAGCGGCTCGACGCAGGCGCCGAGGTCGATGAAGGCCAGCTCGCCGGGTTCGGGGGCGGTGTCCGCGGCGTCGACCACCAGGGTGTTGAGGCCCTGCTCCGCGAACACGCTCGCCAGCCGCGCCAGCACGGCGCCGTGGTGCTCGACGTGCGGGTTGGCGACCACCGGAACGATCACGGCACGCGTCGCGGCGAACATGCGCCGCAGGCCGTCGGCCTGGTCGGTGGGGGGTGGATTGCGAAGACGGGTCATGTCGACAACTATGTCCTTGCGGGCGATGGGGCGATCGGCTGAAAAGCGGTGTTTCGGAGCGGTGTTCAGACGCGCAGCGCGGCAGCGGCGTGCTGGTTCAGCCCGGCGTGCGCGAAGATCAGGTGCACGTCCTGGGGATCCATGCGGTAGGCCGCGCTGCCGCCGCCCTTGAGCGCCCGATGCACCAGCGCGTTGGCCGACAGGTGGTGCCAGTCTTCCGGCACCCGCTGGCCGTTGGCCACGCCGATGTTCTTCAGCTTGTGGCGGATCAGCGCGTCCAGCGCCGGCGCCAGCTTCACGGCCTCGTCGATCTTGGACAGGATCACGCCGGCGCAGGCCGAGGCCTTCCAGTTGATGATCACGTCGTCGATGGTCTCGCCCTGCGACGAGGCGTCGACCACCAGCACCTTCTTGATCGAGCGGTGCGCCAGCATCTCCAGCAGCTCGCGGGTGCGGCCGTCGCGCTGGGCCATGCCCGCGGTGTCGATCAGCACCATCTTCTTGGCCGACAGCAGTTCCAGCAGGTCTTCCAGCGAGGCGCGGTCGTGCGCCGTGTGGACCGGCACGCCCAGGATGCGGCCGTAGGCGCGCAGCTGCTCGTGGGCACCGACGCGGTAGGCGTCCAGCGTGATCAGGCCCAGGTTGGCGGCGCCGTGGCGCGCGGCGAAGCCGGCGGCGATCTTGGCGGTGGTGGTGGTCTTGCCCACGCCGGTGGAGCCGATCAGCGCGTACACGCCGCCCTGGTCCTCCATCGACAGCTCGGTCTCGTTGGTGAGCATGTTGCGCTCGAGCACGCCGGCGGCCCAGGCGTTCTCGTCGGCGGCCGTGGCGGGCAGCGCGTCGACCATCTTGCGGATCAGCGCCGGCGAGAAGCCCACGTCCAGCAGCTTCTGGGCGAGCAGCGCCTGGCGCGGCTGGCGCTGCAGCTTCTCCATGAAGGCCAGGGCGCCGAAGCGCTCCTCGATCAGGCCCTTCATCGAGCGCAGCTCGTTGACCATGTCCATGTGGTTGTTGCGGCTGACCACGTCGGCCAGGTGCGTGACCGAGGCCGAGGGCGGGACCGGCGGCTCTTCCACGTACTCGTCGTGCAGCACCGGCGCATTGACGAACGTGGCCGGCGACGGACGCTCGACGCGCTCCATGCGCTGCGGCGGCAGCGTGGGCTCGACGCGTGCCGGCGGCGCGGCGCGGCGCGGCGCGACGGGCGGCGGCACGTCGAAGTGGTCGTCGTTGGCGTCGCCGTCGAGGGCACCCAGCTGCTGCTGGCGCGCGTTGGCGCGGGCGACCGCGGTGCGGGCGGCGCCGGCCTGGGCCAGCGCGCTGCGGGTCGATTCGACGCGCGGGGCCGGCGTGTCTTCCACCGGCTGGTTGTGCAGTTCGGCGTGGCGGCGCTTGAGCATGCGGTCGCGCACGTAGTCCTGGAACGACAGCGTGCTCATGGCCAGCTGGTCGGCGTCGGCTTCCACTTCGTTCTGCGGCACGCCCATGCGGTTGGCGAGCTCGCGCTGCGCACCGGCCAGGGCCGTGTTCTGCGCGGCGGCCGCGGCCGCGGCGGGGGCGGCGGCGCGCTGCGCCGGCGTCAGCGGCGAGCTGGTGCGACGCGGCGCGCTGTCCTCGGAGGTGGCGGTCAGGCGCTCCAGGCCGGCGACGCTGTCGGGGGCCATCGCCAGCACCTCGATGCCTTCGGCGCACGGCTTGGTCGAGAGCACCACGGCGTCGACGCCGAAAGCCTGGCGCACGAGCGCAAGGGCTTCACGCGACGTGCGTGCGGCGAAACGTTTGACGTTCATGCGGTACCTCCGATGATCGAGCCGATCCGGATCGAGTGGGTTTCAGGAATTTCACTGTGGGCCAGCACCTTCAGGCGCGGCGCGGCGCGCTTGAGCAGGCGGGCCAGCGGCGCGCGCAGCGCGTCCGGCACGAGCAGGCAGGCCGGGTGGCCCTTGTCCTCCTGGCGGCGGACCATGTCGGCGGCCTGGCGGGTGAGGGTGTCGGCCACGCCCGGGTCCAGCACGGCGCCGTGCGGCGAGGTGAGGGCCTGGGTGACCATGCGTTCGAGGTCGGGTTCCAGCGCGATGACGTCGAGCTCGCGCACCGGGCCGTAGATCTGCTGGACGATCGCCGGGGCGATGTGGGTGCGGATGCGGCGCGCCAGCTCGGCCGGGTCGGTGACGGTGCCGGCATGTTCGGCCAGCGATTCCACGATCGATCGGAAGTCGCGGATGTGCACACCTTCTTCCAGCAGGAGCTGGAGAACTTTTTGCAGCGGTGCGATGGCGATCATCTTCGGGATAACGTCTTCGATCAGCTTCGGGGCCAGCTTGGTCACGTGTTCGACCAGCATCTGGACTTCGTTGCGGCCCAGCAGGCGAGCCGCGTTCACTTGCATCAAGTGTGAAAGATGGGTGGCCACGACAGTCGGGCAATCAACCACCGTATACCCGGCCATTTGGGCACTTTCGCGCTGGCGCTCCTCGATCCAGACGGCAGGCAGTCCGAAGGCCGGATCGACGCACTTGGTGCCCGGCAGGGCCAGCGTGGTGCCGCCCGGATTGATGGCCAGGTGCATGCCCGGGAAAGCCTCGCCCTCGCCGATGACGGCGCCGCGCAGCGTCACGCGGTACATGCTGGGCTTGAGCTCCAGGTTGTCGCGGATGTGCACCGAAGGCGGCAGGAAGCCGACGTCCTGCGCGAACTTCTTGCGCACGCCCTTGATGCGGGCCAGCAGGTCGCCGGAGCGCGTCTTGTCGACCAGCGCGATCAGGCGGTAGCCCACTTCCAGTCCCAGCACGTCCACCGGCGTGACGTCGTCCCAGCCAGCCTCGGCGTCGGCCGGCTTCGGCGCGGTGACCGGCTCGACCTTGGCGGCGGCGGCATCGCGCGCGAGCTTCCTCGTCTGGAAGCGCGAGAACCAGCCGGCGGCGGCGGCGATCAGCAGGAATACCAGGTGCGGCATGCCGGGGATCAGGCCCAGCATGCCGACGATGCCGGCCGTGATGGCCAGCGCCTTGGGCGAGCCGAACAGCTGGTTGCGGATCTGGGCGCCCGAGTCCTCTTCCTTGCCGACCCGCGAGACCACCATCGCGGCCGCCACGGAGATCAGCAGGCCGGGGATCTGCGCGACCAGCGCGTCGCCGACGGCCAGCACGATGTACGAATCGGCCGCGTCGCCGGCCGACAGGCCGTGCTGCACCACGCCGACCACGAAGCCGCCGACGATGTTGATGAACAGGATCAGGATGCCCGCCATCGCGTCGCCGCGCACGAACTTCGAGGCGCCGTCCATGGAGCCGAAGAACTCCGCCTCGTCGCCGACGTCGGCGCGGCGCTTCTTGGCCGTCGCCTCGTCGATCAGGCCGGCGTTGAGGTCGGCGTCGATGGCCATCTGCTTGCCGGGCATCGCGTCCAGGGTGAAGCGCGCGCCGACTTCGGCGATGCGCTCCGCGCCCTTGGTGACCACGATGAAGTTGATCACGACGATGATCGCGAACACGATCAGGCCGACGGCGAAGTTGCCGCCGATGAGGAAGTGGCCGAACGACTCGATCACGTGGCCGGCGGCGCCCGGGCCGGTGTGGCCTTCCAGCAGCACCACGCGGGTGGAGGCGACGTTGAGCGACAGCCGCAGCAGCGTGGTGATCAGCAGCACCGTGGGGAAGGCGGCGAAGTCCAGCGGGCGCACCAGGTTGGCGGCCACCATCATCACCATCAGCGCCATCGCGATGTTGAACGTGAAGAACAGGTCCAGCACGAACGACGGCAGCGGCAGCACCATCATGGACAGCACCATGACGATGAACACCGGCGCCATCAGCGCCTTGCCGATCGCGCCGTTGCCCGCGGTGAGCGGGGCGAGGAATGTCTTGATCTGGTCCATCGAGAGGCTCTAGGTCCTTACTGGGCGGCCGCGGCGCGCGGGCCGGGACGACGACGCTTGGGCTTGGGGCCGCCGGTCAGCGGATCGAGTTCGGGCGGCACGTGCACGTCGGGCGGGCGCACGTTCATCGCCGGCGCGCCGCGCAGCTGGTAGACCCAGGCGAGCACCTGCGCCACGGCGGCGAACAGCATCGCCGGCACTTCGCCGTCGAGGTCGACGTGGGTGTAGAGCGCGCGCGCCAGCGGCGGCGCCTCGAGCACCGGCACGCCGGCGTCGCGGGCCAGGTCGCGGATGCGCAGCGCCAGGCGATCGGTACCCTTGGCGACGACGCGCGGGGCGCCCATCGCGTTCTGGTCGTACTTCAGCGCGACCGCGTAGTGGGTCGGGTTCATCACCACGATGTCGGCCGCGGGCACCGCCTTCATCATGCGGCGCTTGGCCATCTCGCGCATCTTCTGCTTGATCTTGGCCTTGACCTCGGCGTTGCCCTCGGACTCCTTGTGTTCCTGCTTCTGTTCCTGGCGGCTCATCTTGAGCTTGTCCATGAACTGCTTCTTCTGCCACGGGATGTCGACCAGGGCCCAGGCGGCGAGCACGCCCACCATCGCCAGGAAGCCGCCGCCCAGCGTGCGGCCCACCGTGGCCAGGCCGTCGGGCAGCTCGGCGGTGAGCACGCCGCCGAGATCGGCGAAGTGGTTCTTCAGGTAGATCGTGCCGCAGCAGCCGACGGCGATGGCCAGCAGCGAGGCCTTGAGCACCGTGGCCAGCTGGTTGAAGCTGAACAGGCGGGCGAAGCCGGCGATCGGGTTCAAGCGGCCGAAGTTCGGCGTGACGGCCTTGAACGTGAGGTTCCAGCCGCCGTACAGCAGGTTGGCGCCGACGCCGGCCGCCATGAACAGGCCGCCGACGATCAGCACCACCATGAAGCCGCGCGTGAACAGCCCGACCGCGTGCTCGCCGGCGAGCTTCGGGCTGGCGATCGTGTCGTGGTCGAAGGTCAGGCCGTCCACCAGCAGGCGCTGCGAGTAGCTGGCCAGCGTGGGCATGACCGTGAACAGCAGCGCGGCCGCCAGGCCCATCGCGACGAAGTGCCCCAGGTCCCGCGAGCGCGGGACGTTGCCTTCCTGCCGGGCCTTGCGGATCTTCTTCGCTGAGGCGGGGAGGTTGCGGTCCGAGGAGTCTTGGCCGGCCATGGAGGAGGTGGATGCGGAATGTGGGCAGGGGAATCGTGTGTCGACATGTTGCCGGCCGGAGTTCGAAACTTGAGTGGGAAAAGAGGCTGAAATCCCGCTTGATCGAGGCCCCGCGGTCGCTGGCGCTCCCCGCCCCCGAGGGGCCGGCCGCGAACGGCCCGGCGGAGCCGGATCCGTCGCTCCCTTGCCCTTCGCGCCGGAGGGGCGCGCGGCGGCGCCGGGAGCGCTGGGACAGGCCCTCGGCGCGGCCGAAAGCCCCTGCCGCGCGGGGTCGAATCCGTCCAGCCGGAGAAGCTGGGCAAAATGCCGGCTTTTCCTCCGACAAGGCGCCCCGCTTTCCCGGGCGCCGCCAGCCGATGTTCCGCACCCTGCTCAAATCGAAGATCCACCGCGCCCGCGTCACCCACTGCGAACTGCACTACGAAGGCTCCTGCGCCATCGACGAAGACCTGCTGGAGGCCGCCGACCTGCGCGAGAACGAGCAGGTGCACATCTGGAACGTGGACAACGGCGAACGCCTGGTCACCTACGCGCTGCGGGCCCCGCGCGGCAGCGGCATCGTGTCGCTCAACGGCTCGGCGGCGCGCCGCGCCGCCGTCGGCGACCTGGTGATCATCGCGGCGTTCGCGCTGGTGGCCGAGGACAGGCTGGACGCCGCGGAGCCGAAGCTCGTCTTCGTCGACGACGCCAACCGCATCAAGGCCCGGCCGCCGTTCGTCGGCCACACCGACGAGACCGTGGCCGCCGGGCGATGACCGCGCCCCGACCCGGCTCGAACGCCGACTGGCGCGCGCGCAGCCTGCGCGCCGTCTGGCACCCCTGCACGCAGATGAAGGCGCACGGCGCGCCGGACGGCCCGCAGGCCGACGCCACGCCGCTGATCGCGATCGCCGCTGCCGAAGGCCCGTGGCTGGTCGACGTCGAGGGCCGGCGCTACCTCGACGGCATCAGCTCGTGGTGGACCAACCTGTTCGGCCACGGCCACCCGGCGATCCGCGCCGCGCTGGTCGACCAGCTGGGCCGGCTCGACCACACGATGCTGGCCGGGCTCACGCACGCGCCGGTGGTGGAACTGTCGGAACGCCTGGCCGCCCTCACCGGCCTGGGCCACGCGTTCTACGCCAGCGACGGCGCCTCGGCCACCGAGATCGCGCTGAAGATGAGCGCGCACCACTGGCGCAATACCGGCCGGCCGGAGAAGAACCGCTTCGTCGCGCTGCAGGGCGGCTACCACGGCGAGACCGCCGGCGCGTTGGGCGTCACCGACATCGCCCTGTTCCGCGAGGCCTACGCGCCGCTGGTGCGCCTGTCGGCCACGGTGGCCTCGCCCGACGCGCGCGGCGCCGTGCACCAGGAGACCGCCGTCGACGTCGCGCTGCGCGCGGCCCGCTCGCTGGAGGAATGGCTGGCCGCGCACCACGACGAGACGGCCGCCGTCATCCTGGAGCCGCTGGTGCAGTGCGCCACCGGCATGGCGATGCACGACCCGGCCTACCTGCACGCGGCGCGCGCGCTGTGCGACCGCTTCGGCGTGCACCTGGTGCTCGACGAGATCGCGGTCGGCTTCGGGCGCACCGGCACGATGTTCGCGCACCAGCAGGCCGGCATCCGGCCCGACTTCATCTGCCTGTCCAAGGGCCTGACGGGCGGCACGCTGCCGCTGGCTGCGGTGCTGACCACCGACGCGGTCTACGCCGCCTTCTACGACGACGACGCGGCCCGCGGCTTCCTGCACTCGCACTCGTACACCGGCAACCCGCTGGCGTGCCGCGCGGCGCTGGCCACGCTGGACCTGTTCGAACGCGACGACGTGCTGGCCGCCAACGTCGATCGCGCGAAGATGATCGACGGCTTCCTCGCGCCGCTGCACACCCACGAACGGGTGCGCAACGCGCGCCGCATCGGCATGATCTGGGCCTGGGACATCGCCGACGCGCCGGCGAACTTCGCGCGCCGCTACGCCCGCCACGCGCTGGCCCACGGGGTGCTGCTGCGCCCGATCGGCGCCACGCTGTACGCGATGCCGCCCTACGTGCTGGAGCCCGACACCGCGCGCCACCTGGCCGACGGCGCGCTGGCCGCGCTCGCCGCGACGCTGGCCGAAGGCGACGGCGCGCCCGCCGCCGCCGAACGGGCGTTGCCATGAGCAGCGCCTTCTTCGTGGTGGGCACCGACACCGGCATCGGCAAGACCCACGCCACCTGCGCGCTGCTGCACGCGCTGGCGCGGCGCCATGCGCGGGTGTGCGGGATGAAGCCGATCGCCGCCGGCGGCGTGGCCACCGCCGCGGGCTTCTCGAACGAGGACTCGATCGCCCACCGCGCCGCGTCCACGGTGCAGGTGCCGCCGGCGCTGGACAACCCGATCCTGCTGCCCGAGCCGCTGTCGCCGCACATCGCGGCCGCGCGCGCCGGCACGCCCATCGCGTTCGACACGGTGCTGGCGGCGGTGGCCGAACTGCGCGCGCGCACCGACGCGCTGGTCGTCGAGGGCGCCGGCGGCTTCCTGGTGCCGCTGTCCGAGACGCAGACCGGCGCCGACCTCGCCGTCGCGCTGGACCTGCCGCTGGTGCTGGTGGTGGGCATGCGCCTGGGCTGCCTCAGCCACGCGCTGCTGACCGCCGAGGCGATCCGCGCCCGCGGGCTGGTGCTGGCCGGCTGGATCGCCAACCGCGTGGACCCCGGCTTCCTCTGCCCCGAGGAGAACCTGGCCTACCTGCGTACCCACCTGGGCGCCCCGCAGTGGGCCGACCTGCCCTGGGCCGTCCACCCCGATCCGCGCGCCGACGCCGATCGCTTCACGCTGCCCCGATGACACCCGAACCCACCGATCGCGGGCCGACCTGGCTCGACGAGATTCCCGAACGCCTGGCCACGCTGGAGGCCGCGCACCTGACACGCCGCCGCCGCGCCGTGCGTCCCGCCGACGGCGCCGCCCTGTTCGTGGACGGCCGCCGCATGCTGGCCTTCTGCAGCAACGACTACCTGGGCCTGTCGCAGCACGCGGCGCTGCGCGAAGCGGCCATCGAAGGCGCCCGGCGCTACGGCGTGGGCAGCGGCGGCTCGCCGATGGTCAGCGGCCACAGCGAGGCGAACGCGGCGCTGGAACTCGAGCTCGCCGAGTTCGTCGGCCTGGAGCGCGCGCTGTACTTCTACGCCGGCTACGCCACCAACGCGAGCATCGTGCCCGCGCTGGTGGGCCCCGGCGACGCCCTGTTCTCCGACGCGCTGAACCACGCCTGCCTGATCGACGGCGCGCGGCTGTCCAAGGCCGAGCTCCACCGCTTCGCGCACGCCGACCTCGCGCAACTCGAGTCGCAACTGCGCGGCAGCCCGGCGCGCCGCAAGCTGGTCATCAGCGACGCGGTGTTCAGCATGGACGGCGACGTGGCCGACATCCCCGCGCTGCTCGCGCTGTGCGAGCGCCACGACGCGCTGCTGCTGCTGGACGACGCCCACGGCTTCGGCGTGCGCGGGCCGCAGGGCCGCGGCTCGCTGGCCGCGGTCGCGCGCACCGGCGCCCGGGCGAGCCGCCGCGTGCTGTACATGGCCACCCTCGGCAAGGCCGCGGGTGTGGCCGGCGCGTTCGTCGCCGGCAGCCACACGCTCGTCGAGTGGCTGCTGCAGAAGACGCGCAGCTACACCTTCGCCACCGCGGCCCCCGCGCTGCTGGCCGAGAGCGTGCGCGCGGCCCTGCGGGTGATCCACGGCGAGCCGCAGCGGCTGGAGCGGCTGCACCGCCACATCGCCGACTTCCGGGCCGGCGTTCCGGCGGCCATCGCCGGCACCGGCTGGACGCTGCTGCCCTCGCCCACCGCGATCCAGGCGCTGGTGATCGGCGGCAACGACGAGGCGCTGCACGTGATGCACGCGCTGGCGGATGCCGGCCTGTGGGTGCCCGCGATCCGCCCGCCGACCGTGGCCGAGGGCACCGCGCGGCTGCGCATCGCCCTGTCGGCGGCGCACACGCACGAGGACGTCGCCGCGCTCCTGCAGGCCATCGCCGCGGCGGCGCGCAAGCAACGGGCCTGACGACGCGCGAGCGCGCTACTTGCGGTCGTTGTCGTCGGGCGTGCGCTCCGGCGGCCGGCGCTCCTTGCCCTCGGTGTCGGCCTTGGCCTTGTCCGCCGGCGCCCGCGCCGGGGCCGCCCGCGCCTCGTCGGCCTTTGCGGGCTGCGCCTGCTGGGCGTGCTGCTGCTCCTGCGGCTGCTGAACGCGCTGGGCCTGTTCCTGCTGCGCCTTGCGCGCCAGCTCCTGCTGGGCCTTCTGCTGCTCGGCCTGTTGCTGTGCGCGTTGCGCCTGGTCCTGCTGGGCCTTCCGGGCCTGCGCCTGCTGGGCCTTCTGCTGCTCGGCCTGCTGCTGTGCGCGTTGCGCCTGGTCCTGCTGGGCCTTCTGGGCCTGCGCCTGCTGCGCCTTCTGCTGCTCGGCCTGCTGCTGTGCGCGTTGCGCCTGGTCCTGCTGGGCCTTCCGGGCCTGCGCCTGCTGCGCCTTCTGCTGCTCGGCCTGCTGCTGCGCGCGTTGCGCCTGGTCCTGCTGGGCTTTCTGGGCCTGCGCTTGCTGGCCCTTCTGTTGCTCGGCTTGCTGCCGCGCGCGCTGCGCCTGGTCCTGCTGGCGCTTCTGCTGCTCGGCTTGCTGCTGCGCGCGTTGCGCCTGCTCCTGCTGGGCCTTCTGGGCCTGGGCCTGCTGCGCCTTCTGCTGCTCGGCCTTTTGCTGCGCACGCTGGGCCTGCTCCTGCTGGCCCTTCTGCTGGTCGGCTTGCTGCTGCGCGCGTTGCGCCTGCTCCTGCTGCGCCTTCTGCGCCTGCTGGGCCTTCTGCTGCTCGGCCTGCTGCTGCGCGCGCTGCGCCTGTTGGGCGCTCTGCGGTTCGGCCTGTTGTCGGCCCGGTTGCGCCGCGGGCTCGTTGCCCCCCGGCGCGCCGGGGCGGCGTTCGCCGTGCGCCGGCATGCCGCGCACCGGCTGCGCCGCGGGCAAGGCCGGCGCCGCGTGGCCGGGCTGCCAGGTCGCCACGGGCGTCGTGGTGCGCGGCGGCGGCGCCGTCGGCCGCGAGCCGGGCGCCACCGCGGGCGGGCGGCGCGGATCGGCCGTCACGGCCTGCTGGTAGCCGCGCCCGTTGGCAGTGGCCGTCGGCGGCGCGACGATGGTCACGTTGCGCACATTGGTGATGTTGGTGACGTTGTTCGTCACGTTGTGGCTGTTGTTCTCCACGTTGCCGTTCACGCGCATGCCCACGTTGACCACGGGTGGCGCGCCGACGACCACCGACGGCGGCGTGCCGATGGGTGCCGGCACGATGATGCCGGGGCGCGAGCCGGGCGGCGGCGGCACGAACACGCCCTGCGGACCGTCGGCATGGTGGCCCGCGTGCACGCCCGCGGCGATCACGGCCGCGACGACGACGATGCCGATGGCCGGGGCCACGAAGTGGTGCTCCGGGGCGGCCCAGTACGCCGGCACGTACACCACCTTGTCGGCGCGATGTTCGTAGTACGGCTCGTGCCAGCGGTAGTGCGGCCGCGGCGGGCGCGACCAGCGCCCCGCGCACCACACCCAGCGGCCCTGCCAGCCCCAGTAGCCGCCGGTCCAGATCGCGTCGGGGTCGGGCTGCGGCGCGATCTCCTCGACCAGCATCGGCGGCGGCGCCCAGTCCACCGCCACCGGCGCCGGCTGTTCCAGCGGCGGGTCGACGTACACGCTCACCACCTGCTGCTGCTCGTCGTCCGCGTAGGCCGAGTCGTCCGCGTAGACCGGTGCGTCGGGCGCGGCCGATTCGTTGACGTAGCTGGGCTGGTTCGAATCCGAGGGCGGGCTGACGACCGTCGGCGCCATGGCGCGCGACGAGTTCGCGACGGCCACCGGCGCGGGCGGCTGGACCGGCGCCGGGTCCTGCCCCGGCGCCTGCGCTGCCACGGGCGCGAGGGCGTCGGAAGCGGCCGCGTCGGACGCCGCGACCAAGGGGGCGGCCGGTGCCGCGGGCCCCTTGGAGCACGCGGCGAGCACGCCCATCGCGACCAGCGCGATGGCGTGCAACCTGAAGGGTGACGATGGGCGAACCGACATGGGAATATCCTCGAAACAGGCCATTTCGCCGACAGCAGGGCAATCGGCCTGCCCGACCATGCGGCCACCCTGCCCTGCCCGCCCCGATCCCCCTGCCCGGAGCCCATCATGCACGATGACGATTTCAACGCCCCCGCCGTCGCCGGCCTGCGCGCGGATCTCGCGCTGGCGCTGCGCGCGGCGGCCCACCACGGCCTGACCGAAGGCATCTGCAACCACTTCAGCGTCGAGCTGCCCGACGGCTCCGACCGCTTCCTGCTCAATCCGCGCGGGTTGCTGTGGAGCGAGGTCCGGGCCGAGGACATCGTGCTGGTGGCCGCCGACGGCCGCAAGCTCGCCGGGCGCCACGAGGTCGAGTCGACCGCGATGTTCATCCACGCGGCCGTGCACCGCCTGGGCAAGGCCTGCGTGCTGCACACGCACATGCCCCATGCGACCGCGCTGGCCCTGACCGTCGACCGGGGGCTGGACACCCGCCTGTCGCAGAACGCGATGCGCTTCCACGGCCGCGTCGCGATCGACGACGGCTACAACGGCCTCGCGTTGGACCCCGCCGAAGGCGAGCGGATCGCCCGTGCGATCGGCGCGGCCGACGTGGCGTTCCTCGGCAACCACGGCGTGGTCGTCTGCGGCGAGCGGCTCGCTCACGCCTACGACGACCTCTACTTCCTGGAGCGCGCCTGCCTGCACCAGGTGCTTGCACAGTCCACCGGCCGGCCGCTGGCGCCGGTGGCCGACGCGCTGGCGCGCCGCGTGGGCGAGCAGGCGCGCGGCGAACGCCTGCAGTCCGACCTGTTCTTCGAGGCCTTGCGCCGCGTGCTGTAGGCGCCATGCCGGATGCCGCCGCCGCGGCCGGCCTGAAATGCGGGCCGATCGCGGCTCGCCTCGATCGATCGCGCCAGGAAGGACTGCGGCACGATCCCCATCGTCCGGGGCCGGTGTGGGCCGTTTTTCAGGCATGATGCCGCCCCCGGACACGAATCCGGACCTCTCACCCCAGAAGAAAGAAGCTCCCCATGTCCCTCACCAAGCTCATCGCCGTCGCGGCCATGCTGTCGCTGTTCGCCGTGGCAGCCGACGCGCGTCCGGCGCGCCACCATCACCATCACAAGCATCACCACCACCACAAGCACCACGCCGCCCATCGCTGAGCGAGGGCCGGCCGCGGCCGCGGCCGCCGGGGCCGTGGCGGCTCACTGCGCGGCGTCGAGTCCCCGCTTCTTCAGCAGCGGGCCGATGTCCGGCGCCGACCCGGTGAGGTTGCGGAACAGGGTCAGTGCGTCGGCGCTGCCGCCGCGCGACAACAGCGTGTCGCGGATGTGGTCGCCGTTGGCGCGCGTCAGGCCGCCGTGCGCCAGCACCCAGTCGGTGGAGTCGGCCGCCAGCACCTCGCTCCAGATGTAGGAGTAGTAGCCGGCCGAATACCCGCCCGCGAACGCGTGCGAGAAGTAGGTGCTGCGATAGCGCGGCGGCACCGGCGCGAAGTCCAGCCCCACGCGGTGCAGCGCCGCTGCCTCGAACGATGCGAGGACGGCCGCCACCGGCACCTGCTCGGCGCCCACCTGGTGCCAGGCCTGGTCCAGCAGCGAGGCCGACAGGTACTCGGTGGTCGCGAAGCCCTGGTCGAAGCGGGCCGCCGCCTTCACCTTGTCCAGCAACGCCTGCGGGATCGGCTCGCCGGTCTTCCAGTTCCTGGCGTAGTGGCGCAGCACCTCGGGATAGCTGGCCCACATCTCGTTGAACTGCGACGGGTACTCGACGAAGTCGCGCGGCACCTGCGTGCCCGCGAAACGCGGGTACTTCACGTGCGAGAACATGCCGTGCAGCGCGTGGCCGAACTCGTGGAACGCGGTGGTCACCTCGTCCTGCGTCAGCAGCGTGGGCTCGCCGGCCGGCGGCTTGGGGATGTTGAGGTGGTTGGCGATCACCGGCTTGTCGCCGGCCAGGCCATCCTGCGGCACGTAGGCGCTCATCCACGCGCCGCCGTTCTTGTTGGCGCGCGCGTAGTAGTCGCCGATGAAGATCGCCAACTGGGTGCCGTCCTTGTCGAACACGTCGAACACCCGCACGCCGGGTTCGTAGACGGGCAGGTCGTGGCGTTCCTTGAACGTGAGGCCATAGAGCTTGTTGGCCGCGAAGAACACGCCGTCGAAAAGCACGCGGTCGAGCTCGTAGTACGGCTTCAGTTGCGACTCGTCGAACGCGTATTGCGCCTGGCGCACCTTCTCGCTGTAGAAGGCCCAGTCGGCTGCGTCGAGCGTGAAGCCGCCCTTGTCCGTGTCGATCATCGCCTGCAACTGCGCCGCTTCCTTGCGGGCGTTGGCGACGGCGGGCACGGCCAGCTGCGCCAGCATCCTGTTCATCACGTCCACCGTGCCCACCGTCTGCTCGGCGAGCTGGAACGCGGCGTGGTTGGGGTAGCCCAGCAGCGCGGCGCGCTCCGCGCGCTTGCGCGCGATCGCGGTGACGGTGGCGCGGTTGTCGAATTCGCCGCCGCGGCTGCCCCGCGCGAGCGACGCGGCCATCACCTTCAGGCGCGCGGCGTGGCTCGTGAGCTCGGCGAGCACCGGCTGGCCGGAGGTGTTGACCAGCTCGACGACGAACTTGCCCGGCTTGCCGGCCTGCGTGGCCGCGTCGGCGGCGGCCTTGACCTGGGCGTCGCCCAGGCCCGCCAGCTCGGCGCGGGTGTCGAAGGTGACGGCGCAAGCGCCGCGCTCCTTGAGCACGTTCTGCGCGAAGGCGGTCTGCAGCGTCGCGAGCTCGGCGTTGAGCGCGCGCAGCTGCGCCTTGCTGGCCTCGGGCAGCTGCGCGCCGGCGCGCACGAAGTCCTGGTGGTAGCGCCACAGCAGGCGCGCGGATTCGGGGTCGAGGCCCAGCGTGTCGCGCGCCGCGTACAGCGCGGCGATGCGTGCGAACAGGCGCGGATCCAGCTGGATCTCGTCCTGGTGCGCGGCGAACGCGGGGGCCATCTTGCGCTGCACCTCCTGCAGCCGCGGGTTCGTGTTGGCGCCGCTCAGGTTGAAGAAGATCGTCTGCACGCGCTCCAGCGTGCGACCCGAACGCTCCATCGCCACGATGGTGTTGTCGAACGTCGGCTTGTCCGGGTTGGCCGCGATCGCCTCGATCTCCTTGCGGTGCTCGGCCATGCCCTGCTCGAGCGCCGGCAGGAAATCGGCGTCGTGGATCAGGTCGAAGCGCGGGTAGTGCAGCGGCAGCGTGCTGGGCACCAGCAGCGGGTTGGCCGGCGGTGCGTCGGCCGCCTGGACGGCGCCCAGCAGGACGGGCAGCGAGGAGGCCACGAGCAGGTGGCGCAGGGACTTGAGCGAGGATTGCATGGACGGCCTGGACAAGGGCGCGGATGGCGCCGATTGAGGGGAGACGCGACGCGCTTCTGGCGCGAGCGACCTGCAGTCTACCGACTCCCCGGTTGCCCCATGCTCGACATTGCTGCTCGTTCGACGAAGGTTTCTCCGTGCAAAGCTTGTTGGCAGCCCTGCCATTTGGGTCGACATTGGCGCTGCCCGACAGGCCAACGCGCAACGACGCGGCACCGGGCACGCACACACCACCGTCCCGACCCGAGGCCGTCATGAACGCCGAAACCCTGGATCCACCGCGTCCCGTTCCGGTCACGCGCGAGGCGCCCGCGCCCGCGTCGTCCGTCCTGTCCACCGCCACGGCCGCGGCGCTCGCCGCCACGCTGGCGGCCTGCGGCGGTGGCGGCGGCGCCGCGCCGGCGCCCGTTCCACCGCCACCGCCGCCACCGCCCGCGGCGCCGACCGCGGCCGAGGCCTCGCGCTTCCTGGCGCAGGCGTCCATGGGCGCCAGCCGCGCCGAGATCGCCAACGTCGTGCGCATGGGCTACGCCGGCTGGCTGGACGCCCAGTTCGCGCTGCCGGTCGCCGATTCGCGCTGGGACTGGCTCGTCGCGCAGGGCTACACGGCCGCCACCCACAAGAACGACCAGGCCGGCTTCGACGCCGCCGTCTGGCGCAAGCTGCTGGTCGCGCCCGACACGCTGCGCCAGCGCATCACCTTCGCGCTGTCCGAGATCTTCGTCGTCGCCATCGACGGCCTCGTCGGCGGCGGCTGGAAGCAGTTCAACGCGGCGGCCTGGCTCGACATGCTGGAGGCCAGCGCGTTCGGCAGCCACCGCGCGTGGCTGCAGCAGATGTCGCTCAGCGGCGCGATGGGCGACTTCCTCACCTTCCGCGGCTCGGCCAGGGAGGACACCGCCAGCGGCGCCCTGCCCGACGAGAACTACGCCCGCGAGCTGATGCAGCTGTTCACCATCGGCCTCGTGATGCTGAACGCCGACGGCACGCCGCAGCTGGCCGGCGGCGTGGCCACGCCCACCTACCAGCTGGCCGACATCACCGGCCTGGCCCGCGTCTTCACCGGCTGGGACTTCGACCTGCAGGGCCAGAACGTGGGCATGGGCACCGCCACGCCCGACTTCGTGCGCCGGCCGATGATCCAGGTGCCCAGCCGCTACGAGACCGGCGCCAAGACCTTCCTGGGCCGCACCATCCCCGCCGGCACCGACGCCTCCGCCGGCCTGGCGCTGGCGCTCGACACGATCTTCGCCCACCAGAACGTGGCGCCGTTCTTCAGCCGCCAGCTGATCCAGCGCCTGGTCACCAGCAACCCGAGCCCGGCCTACGTGGCGCGCGTGGCGGCGGTGTTCGCCGACGACGGCACCGGCATGCGCGGCAACCTGAAGGCCGTGGTGCGCGCGCTGCTGCTCGACAACGAGGCGCGCCAGCCACCGGCCGGCGCCACCTTCGGCAAGCTGCGCGAGCCCATCCTGCGCTTCGCCGGTTGGGCACGCGCGTTCGCGGTGACCTCGCCCAGCGGCCTGTGGGCCGTCGGCGACACCTCAGACGCCGCCAGGGGCCTCGCGCAGAGCCCGTTGCGCTCGCCCACCGTGTTCAACTTCTTCCGCCCGGGCTACGTGCCGCCGAACACCGCGCTGGACGCCGCCGCGCTCGAGGCGCCCGAGTTCCAGATCGCCAACGAGTCGTCGGTGGTGGGCTGCGTGAACTACCTGCAGCGCGCGGTGGCCGGCCAGGTGGCCGACCTCACGCCCGACTACGGCACGCTGATGGCGCTCGCCGACGACGCCCCGGCGCTGCTGGCCGAACTCAACCTCGTGCTGGCCGCCAACCAGCTGGGCGCGGCCACCGTGGCGACGCTGTCGACGGCGGTCGCCACGATGGCCAGCGACACGACCCGCCGCGCCCGCATCAACGCCGCGCTGGTGCTGGTGCTGGCCGCGCCCGAATACATCGTCCAGAAGTGAGCGCAACATGACCACCGATGCCTCCCGCCGTGCGTTCCTGAAGCGCTCCTCGCTGCTCGCCCTGGCCGGCGGCGCCGCGCCCTGGGCCCTGAACCTGGCAGCGATGGGCGAGGCCGCGGCGGCCACGGCCACCGACTACAAGGCGCTCGTGTGCGTGTTCCTGTACGGCGGCAACGACTACGGCAACACGCTGGTTCCCGTCGACAGCGCCCGCTACGCGCTGTACCAGGGCATGCGTCCGACGCTGGCCTACACGCAGGCGCAACTGGCCGCGACGGTGCTGAACCCGAGCGTGGCGCTGGCCGGCGGCCTGCAGTACGCGATCGCACCCGAGCTCGCGCCGCTGCTGCCAATATTCGACGCCGGCAAGCTGGGCGTGCTGCTCAACGTCGGCACGCTGGTGCAGCCCACCACCAAGGCGCAGTACACCGCGGGCTCGGTGCCGCTGCCGCCGCGCCAGTTCTCGCACAACGACCAGCAGTCGGTGTGGCAGTCGTCGTCGCCGGAGGGCTCCACCTCGGGCTGGGGCGGGCGCATGGGCGACCTGTTCGAGTCGGGCAACGGCAGCGCGGTGTTCACCTGCATCAACGTCTCCGGCAACGCGGTGTATCTGTCGGGCAAGACGGCCACGCAGTACCAGGTGTCCACCAACGGTCCGGTCGCGCTCAACGGCGTGGCCAGGCCGCTGTTCGGCTCGACCGCGTGCTCGACGGCGCTGCAGGGCCTGGTCACGGCCTCCAGCACCAACGTGTTCGAGAACGAGTACGCCCGCGTCAGCGCGCGTTCGCTGAGCGCCGGCGGCACGCTGTCCGCCGCGCTGGCCGGCGGCCCGGTCATCGCCACGCCGTTTCCCGCCCCGGGCACCAACGCCCTGGCCGACCAGCTCAAGCTCGTCGCCCGCATGATCAGCACCGCCGACGCCGTCGGCGCGAAGCGCCAGGTGTTCTTCGTCTCGATGGGCGGCTTCGACAACCACGACGGCCTCGCGACGATCCACCCCGGCCTGCTGACCAGCGTGGCCGACGCCCTGTCGGCGTTCTACGCGGCCACCGTCGAACTGGGCGTGGCCGACCAGGTCACCACCTTCACGGCGTCCGACTTCGGCCGCACGCTGACCGCCAACGACGGCTCCGACCACGGCTGGGGCAGCATGCACTTCATGCTGGGCGGCGCGGTCAACGGGGGCCGCTACTACGGCACCCCGCCGGTGGTGGCCAACGGTGGGCCCGACGACGTCGGCCAGGGCCGGCTGCTGCCGTCGACGTCGGTCGACCAGTACGCCGCGACGATGGGCACGTGGCTGGGCATCGGCGATTCCGACCTGCTGACGGTGCTGCCCAACCTGGGCAACTGGGACGCGAGCCAGCGCAACCTCGGGTTCGTCTGAACCGCCGCGCCGGCGGCCGCGTCAGGCCTGCACGAGCCCCTGGCGCGCGAACGGCAGCCGCGTGACGGCCGGTCCGCCGGCGCGCGCGATCGCGTTGGCCACGGCCGGCCCCAGCGGCGGCACGCCCGGCTCGCCGACGCCCGTCGGGGCCGACGTGCCCGGCACGATGAAGACCTCGACGACGGGCATCTCGTAGATGCGCAGCGCCTTGTACTGGTCGAAGTTGCGCTGCACCGGGCGCCCGGCCTTCAGCTCGATCTCGCTGTAGTACAGCGCGCCGAGCGCGAAGCCGATGCAACCCTCCATCTGGGCCCGGATCACGTCGGGGTTGACCGCCACGCCGCAATCCACCACGCAGACCACGCGGTCGACGTGGACGCGGCCGTCCTTGAGCGTGACCTCGGCCACCTGCGCCACGGCGGTGCCGAAGGACTCGTGCATGGCGATGCCCTGCGCCGAGCCGGCCGGCATGGACCGGCCCCAGCCGGCCTTGTCGGCCACGAGCTTGAGCACGTTGCCCGCGCGCGGATTCTTCTCGAGCAGCGCCAGGCGGAACGCGAGCGGATCCTGGCCCGCGGCGTGCGCGAGCTTGTCCATCATGGTCTCCATGACGTAGGCCGTGTGCGTGTTGCCCACCGAGCGCCACCACAGCGGGCGAACCGCCAGCGTCGGCGAATGCAGCTGCCCGTCGAGCATCGGCAGGTCGTACGACGACGGGGAAACGCCTTCGACCGAGGTCGGATCGACGCCGTCCTTGATCATCATCGCCATCGCGGTGCCGGCCATGATGGACTGCGTGACGACGCCGTGCTTCCACGCCACCACCTTGCCGGACTCGTCGAGACCCGCCTTGACCGCGTGCACCGCCAGCGGCCGGTACAGCCCGCCGCTCATGTCGTCCTCGCGGGTGTACTGCAGCCGCACCGGCGCACGGCCCTTGATGGCGACGGCCACGTTGACGGCGGCCACCGTGAAGTCGCTCCACGCATTGGCGCGGCGCCCGAAGCTGCCGCCCGAGATCAGCGAATGCAGCGTGACCTTGTCCAGCGGCAGGCCGGCCGCCTTGGCCGCCAGCATGTGGTCGAAGGTGGGGAACTGGTGGCCGGCCCAGGTCTCGAGCCGGCCGTCGTGCAGCCACGCGACGCAGCTCTGCGGCTCCATCGGCGCATGCGCCAGGAACGGGAATTCGTAGACCGCCTCGACCGTGCGCGTGGCCACCGGCGCGGGCGCCGCGCCGGTGGCCGGCTTCGCGAACGGCGTGCCGGGCTGCGCGGCGAGCTCGCGGTACTGCGCCAGCAGCGCCTCGGAATCGAGCGTGGCGCCGACGGACTCGTCCCAGGTCACCTTCAGCGCGCGCCGCCCCTGCTGCGCGGCCCAGGTGCCGCGTGCCACCACGGCCACGCCTTCGGGCACCGCCACGACGTCGGTCACGCCCTTGACCTTCTTCGCGGCCGTGGCGTCGAACGAGACCAACTTCGCGCCGAACGACGGCGGGAACGCGATCACCGCGGTGAGCAGGCCCGGCAGCTTCACGTCGCCGGTGTAGGTGGCCGTGCCGTTGCACTTGGACGGCGAATCGACGCGCGGCGTGGCGTGCTCGTTGCCGATCAGCGCGAACTGGTCCGCCGTCTTCAGCACCGGCTTGGCCGGCGGCGCCTGCTTCGCGGCCGCGGCCGCCATCTCGCCGTAGGTGGCGCGCTTGCCCGAGGTGTGGGTGAGCACGCTGTTGCTGGTGCGGATCTCGTCGGCCGGCACGTTCCAGGCCTGGGCCGCGGCGGCCACCAGCATCGCGCGCGCCGTCGCGCCGGCGGTGCGGTACTGCATGAACGAGTTGGCGATCGCCGACGAGCCGCCGGTGCCCTGCATGCCGAAGGCGAGGTTGGCGTACAGCCGCACATTGGCGCCCGCGTATTCGGTGCGCACCAGCGACCAGTCGGCGTCGAGCTCGTCGGCGGCCAGCGTGGCCAGGCCGGTGGTGTTGCCCTGGCCCATCTCGTGGTGCTTGCTGACGATGGTGACGATGTTGTCGGTACCCACGCTGACGAACTGGTTCGGCTCGAACACGGCCTTGGCGGCGCCGCCTTCGGCGCCCTGGCCGGCGGCGGCCTCGGCCGGGCGCGGCAGCCAGCCGCCGATGGCCACGACCAGGCCGCCGGCGGCGCCGGAGGCGAGCACACCGCGGCGCGTGACGCCGACCGGCGGGGGCGCCGCGCGCGTACCGGCGACGCGGGCCAGGGCCTGCGTCTCGATCTCGGCGATCTGCTGCTCGCGGAAGGCTTGCATCAACGGGTGCATGGCGTTTCTCCTCAGGCCGAGAGCTGGGCGGCCGCGGCGTGGATCGCGGCGCGGATGCGGACATAGGTGGCGCAGCGGCAGATGTTGCCGGCCATCGCGTGGTCGATGTCGGTGTCGGTCGGCTTCGGGTTCTGCTCGAGCAGCGCCGTGGCCGACATGATCTGGCCCGACTGGCAATAGCCGCACTGCACCACGTCGAGATCCACCCACGCCTTCTGCACCGCCTGGGCGGCGCGCGAGCGCAGGCCCTCGATGGTGGTCACCTTGCGACTGCCCACGGTGGTGGCCGGCGTCACGCACGAGCGCACCGGCTGGCCATCGACGTGCACGGTGCAGGCGCCGCACTGCGCCACGCCGCAGCCGAACTTGGTGCCGGTCAGGCCGATCTCGTCGCGGATGACCCACAGCAGCGGCGTGTCGACGTCGGCATCCACCTTGTGGGCATGGCCGTTGACGTTGAGTGAGACGAGGGGCATCGCGCAACTCCGTGAAGGAAATCGGAGACGGCAGTATGCTCGCCGCTTCGACTTTTTTCAGGGGCTTGCAATGCGCTCGACGACCATTGCCGGGTTTCTACTGGCGGCCTGCTGTGCAGGGTCCGTGGCGCTGGCACAGCCAACAACCCTGAAGTCGCCGCGGGATTTCGCCGGCATCGCCGACGCGACCGCGCGCTCGCGCGCCTTGTTCGAGGAAGCCGGAAAGGTCATCCAGAGCCCGCGCTGCCAGAACTGCCATCCGGTGGGCGAGCGCCCGAGCCAGGGCGACGACATGCACGCCCATCTGCCCTTGGTGGTGCGCGGCGCCGACGACCTGGGTGCCATCGCGATGCGCTGCTCCACCTGCCACCAGCTCGCCAACTTCGCGCCGGCCGGCGTGCCGGGCAACCCGAAGTGGCGCATGGCGCCGGTGGCGATGGCCTGGCAGGGCATGTCGCTCGGCGCGATCTGCGAGCAGATCAAGGATCCGGCCCGCAACGGCCAGCGCACGCTCGCGCAGATCCACGACCACATGGCGCACGACGACCTCGTCGGCTGGGGCTGGCATCCGGGCGGCACGCGCGCGCCCGCGCCGGGCACGCAGGCGCAGTTCGGTGCGCTGATCGCCGCCTGGATCCAGGCCGGCGCGGCCTGCCCGGCTCCCTGAGCGTTCGACGACCACATGGAGAACCTCGACCTGGTCGTGCTGCGCGACCTGCGCGACTGGCGCCGCGCCGGGCAGCGCGCGCTGCTGGTCACGGTCGTGCGCGCCTGGGGCTCGTCACCGCGCCCGATCGGCTCCATCCTGGCGCTGTCCGAGGCCGGGCGCCTCACGGGCTCGGTCAGCGGCGGCTGCATCGAGGACGACCTCGTCGATCGCTACCAGCAGGCCTGGCGCGCGCAGGCCGCCGCCGGGCGCGCGGCGCCGATGGCGCCGGTGCTGCTCACCTACGGTGTCTCCGCCGACGAGGCGCACCGGTTCGGGTTGCCCTGCGGCGGCACGCTGGAGCTGCTGGTCGAGCACGACCCCGACCCGGCGGAGCTCGACGCGCTGCTGCAGTCGCTGGCGGCCGGCCGCCTGGTGCGGCGGGCCGTGCGGCTGGCCGACGGCCAGGCCGTGCACGAGCCCGCGCAGCAACCGGAAGACCTGTTCATCGACGCCCACTGGACGCGCAACACCTTCGGCCCCAGCTACCGGATGCTGCTGATCGGCGCCGGCCAACTGGCCGAATACCTCGCGACGATGGCCCTGTTCAGCGGCTTCGAGGTGACGGTGTGCGACCCGCGCGAGGACATCCGCGTCGCCTGGCGCGTGGCAGGCGCGACGCTCGTGGCCGACATGCCCGACGACGCAGTGGCGGCCTTCGCGCCCGACCGCCGCAGCGTCGTCGTCGCCCTGACCCACGACCCCAAGCTGGACGACCTGGCCCTGCTCGAGGCCTTGCGCTCGGACGCGTTCTACGTCGGCGCGATCGGCAGCCGGCGCAACAACGAGGCACGCCGCCAGCGGCTGGCCGAGCACTTCGGCATGACGGCGCAGGAGCTTGTGCGGCTGCGCGGCCCGGTGGGCGTGTGGATCGGCAGCAAGACGCCGCCGGAGATCGCCGTCAGCATCCTGGCCGAGGTCATCGCCACCAAGAACGGCGTGGCGGTGCCGCACGACATGCAGGTGGCCCCGGCGAAGGACCTGCTCGCCGTGGCGGGTCGCTGAGCGCGCCGGCGGCGCGTTCGGGTACGCTGGCGCGCATGAAGACGCTGCCGCTCCGCCTCCGTCCCGGTGACGACCTGCGCGCCGCGCTCGCGGCCGCGCTTGCCACGCATGGCGGCGAGGCCGCCTTCGTCGTCTCGGGCATCGGCAGCCTGCGCGAGGCGCGGCTGCGCTTCGCGGGCCGCGACGCGCTGCACCACGCGGTGGGCGACCTGGAGATCCTGACGCTGGCCGGCACGCTGGGCACCGGCGGCGCGCACCTGCACGCCAGCCTGGCCGACGCCGACGGCCGCGTCTTCGGCGGCCACGTGGCGCCCGGCTGCATCGTGCGAACGACCGCCGAAGTGCTGCTGGCCGTGCTGGACGACGTGCGTTTCGAGCGCGCGCCGGACCCGGTGACCGGCTATGCCGAACTGGCGATCCGGCCGCGCACGTAAAATTGGCGGTTTCCGTCTCCGAAGAATGCCGACCATGACCGAAGCCACCCAGGCCCCCACGCTGCCCGACCGCCTCAGCGTCGACCCGCGCAGCCCGCACCACGTGGCCGCGATCTTCGAGCAGGACGTGGGCATCCTGTTCAACGGCAAGGAACGCTTCGACGTCGAGGAATACTGCATCAGCGAAGGCTGGATCCGCGTGCCGGTGGGCAAGACGGTGGACCGCAAGGGCCGTCCGCTGACGGTCAAGCTCAAGGGCAGCGTGGAAGCCTTCGTCAAGCCGGCGCCCGCCGCGCCGCAGGCCTGAGCAGGCCGGCCGGCGCGCGGCGCCTCACTTCTTGCGCGCCGCCTTCTTCTCGAGGCGTGCCTGCTCGGCGGCCAGGCCGGCCGCCCACCACGCCGCGAATTCCTCCGGCGTCTCCAGCGTGACGCGACCCCAGGCGCCGCTGCGGAAGTCGTTGAGCGCGATCTCCGCGGCCTTCTGCATGTTGACCTGGCCGCCGGGCAGCAGGCCGCCGCGCTTGCGCCCCACCTCGGCCAGCAGGCCCTCGTCGGTCATCGCGGAGAAGTCGGCCGTCCTGTAGCGCGCCACGATGCGCTCCGCGTAGCGGTGGCGCACGCGGGCCAGCAGCGCCATCGCCACCTCCTCCTCGTCGTACGCGTTGCGGCCGATCCCGCCGCTGGCCGCCAGGTTGTAGCCGCCCTCCTCGATGAGGATGCGCGGCCACAGCATGCCGGGCGTGTCGAACAGGTAGAAGTCGTTGGCCAGCAGGATCTTCTGCTCCAGCTTGGTGATGCCCGGCTCGTCGCCCGTCTTGGCCGCGCGCTGGCCGTTGAGCGTGTTGACCAGCGTCGACTTGCCCACGTTGGGAATGCCGCAGATCATCACCCGCACCGGCTTGACCATGCCGCCGCGTTGCGGCACCAGCGCGCGGCACGCGGCCACCAGCGCGCGCGCCGGCGCGGTGACGCTGGCGTCCAGGCCCAGCGCGTTGGTGCCGGGCTGCGCGCGATAGTGCGCCAGCCACAGGTCGGTCAGGTCGGGGTCGGCCAGGTCCTGCTTGTTGAGCACCTTCAGCGCGGGCTTGCCCAGCGTCATCTCGGCCAGCAGCGGGTTGGCGCTGGAGCCGGGCAGGCGGGCGTCGAGCAGCTCGATGACGACGTCGATGTCGGGCAGGCGCTCGGCGATCGCCTTGCGGGTCGTGTGCATGTGACCCGGGAACCACTGGATGGCCATCTGGAAGCTGCTTTCTGCGACGGCGCCCGCGGGCGCGCGTCGTGGGGGAAGGGACAGGGCGACGCAGCGCCCTGCCGCCATTTTCCGTCAGGTTCCCGGGCAGCCTCCAGCGCGCGAACGGTCAGGGGGCCGGCACCAGGTAGCCCACCAGCGAGGCGTGCCCGGTGTTGCCGGTGACGACCGATCCCCCGGTGATGAAGATGTAGGGCGTCTCGCCGGGCTCGAAGTAGTAGGTGATGGGGCTGCTGGCCACGTAGCGGTTGGCGCCGACGTTGACCGGCGCGGGCAGGTCCATCGTGCTGAACAGGCCGTTGCCGATCGACACGATGGCTTCGGTCGCACCGCTGTTCATCGAGTACGTGGCCGACGCGTGCGTCACCACCAGGCGCCGCCCGCCCGGCACGGGCGGAAACGCGATCTGGCAATAGAACTGGTTGGGGCAGATGCTGGCCGAAGGGTTGTAGAGCTGGTTGCTCTGGTAGGGCGTGCGGCCCGGCCCGTAGACCTCCTGCACCAGCGCGGCCTTCTGCGCGCTGGCGGACAGGCAGGCCAGCGCGCCGACGGCGGCCAGGGCGAGACGGGAAACGAAAAGGCGGGGAGTGCAGGACATCGTCGACCTCCGGTTGTTGGATTCGGACAGGGGCCGGCCGCGCAGGCACGCCGTCGCGGCCGGACGAGCGGGCAGCATGGGGTCGATTCCGCCCGCCTGCCATCCCCAAGGCCGCCAGCTCCCTACGTTGGCAGTGGCGCGCCGCGCTGCCGACTCCGGCCCTCGCCACCTCCGGCCCGCTGGGCACGCGACTGGGCGCCTGGGCCTGAGGAGCGCGCTGCGAGGTATCGTGCGGGTATCGACATGCCCCGGACGACCTTCGTGAGCCAGCTTCCCCCGACCACGCCCTACCCGATCGGCCAGCCCGGCACCCCCTGGGCGGCACCCGAACGCGCCGCCTGGCTGGCACGCCAGCCGGTGCGGCGCAGCTACGACGCCGAGGTGGTGGCGCCGCTCAAGGCGGCCCTGCCGGCGCAGGCCGAACTGCTCACCTACGGCGTGCTCGACTACGGCCGCCTCGGCCTGGGCCGCTATCCGCTGTACGCGGTGCGCAGCCGCGCGTGGAACGCGGACAGGCCCGTGGTGCTGGTCACCGGCGGCGTGCACGGCTACGAGACCAGCGGCGTGCAGGGCGCGCTGCAATGGATCGCGCACGAGTTCGACCGCCACGCCGGTGCCGTCAACCTGCTGGTACTGCCCTGCGTCAGCCCGTGGGGCTACGAGACCGTCAACCGCTGGAACCCCGACGCCATCGACCCCAACCGCCAGTTCCGCCCGGACAGCCCGGCCGCCGAATCGGCGCTGGCGATGGCCTGCGTGGCCACGAACTGCGCGCGGGTGGACCTGCACATCGACCTGCACGAGACCACCGACACCGACAACAGCGAGTTCGGCCCCGCCAAGGCCGCGCGCGACGGCACGACGTTCGACTGGCACGCGATCCCCGACGGCTTCTACCTGGTGGGCGACAGCGAACGCCCGGCGCCCGCGTTCCAGCGCGCGCTGGTCGACGCCGTGCGTCCCGTCACCCACATCGCCGAGCCCGACGCGCACGGCGCCATCATCGGCACGCCGATGGAACAGCCGGGCGTCATCAACTACGCCAAGCGCACGCTGGGCCTGTGCGGCGGCATGACGGCCGCGCCGCTGGTCTCCACCACCGAGGTCTATCCCGACAGCCCCACCGCCACGCCGGCGCAGTGCAACGCGGCCCAGGTCGCGTCGGTCAGCGCGGCGATCGCCTGGCTGCTGCGTGCCTGAGCCCCTGGCCATGACCCGGCTGCAGACCGAACTCGAGCGCCTCTACCTGGCGCCGCCCGCGCCGGCCGGCGGCGATCCGGCGACGCGCCTGGCCGACGCCCAGGGCCACGTGCGCGCGCTCGTGCTGGAAGTGCTGCAGCCCACCGGCTGGGACGCGCTGGCGCGGGTCTGGCAAGGCGTGCAGGCCGAGCTGGAGCTGCCCGCCCCGGGCATCGCGGTCTCGGGCACGGACGGCCTGCAGCTGTGGTTCTCGCTGGCCGCGCCGATCGCGCCGGAACGCGCGCACGCGTTCCTGGAATCGCTGCGCGCGCGCTACCTGGCCGACACCCCGCCGGCGCGGGTGCGCCTGCGGCCCGACCCCGCCCACCCGGGCCGCCATGCCGCGCTGGTGCCGGCACCGCAGCCGGCCACCGGCGACTGGTCGGCCTGGGTCGCGCCCGACCTGGCAGCCATCTTCTCGCAGACGCCGTGGCTGGACGTCGAGCCCGGCGACGAGGGCCAGTCGGCGCTGCTGCGCGCGCTGCGTCCGGCGAGCCTGGCGGCGTTCGACGCCGCGCTGGAACGACTGGCGCTGGACGCCCTGCCCGCGCGCGCCCCGGAGCCGGCCGCGGCGCCCGCCGAAGGCCACGCGGCCAACGACGATCCGCGCCGCTTCCTGCTGCGCGTGATGAACGACGAGAACGTCGCGCTGGCGCTGCGCATCGAGGCCGCGAAGGCGTTGCTGGGCGCCGGCTGCTAGAGCGCGTGCGTGACGAGCGCGAAGTCCGGATCCTCGTCGAAGCGCTTGACCTCGAAGCCCATCGAACGCATCAGCTTGAGCATCGGGCCGTTGCTGCGCAGCACCAGGCCGTCGATCTCGGCGAGGCCGCGCTCGCGCGCCGCGTCCATGATGCTGTCCATCAGGCGCCCGCCCAGGCCGCGGCCCTTCATGTCCTCGGCCACCACCAGCGAAAACTCGCAGCTGTGCTGGTCGGGCGTGATCACGTAGCGCGACACGCCGACGATGCGCTCGACCTCCACCAGCTCGCCGTCGGCGCCCGGCACGCGCTCGCGGGCCACGGCCACCAGCGCCATCTCGCGGTCGTAGTCGATCAGCGTGAAGCGCGAGAGCATGGCCGCCGGCAGCTCGTTGAAGGACGACACGAAGCGGAAGTAGCGGCTCTCGGGCGACAGGCTGCGCACCAGGTCCTGCAGCATCTGCGCGTCGTCGGGCCGGATCGGCCGCACCTGGCAGGTGCCGCCGCCGCGCAGCGTCAGCGTCTGGTCGAAGCGCGACGGATAGGGCAGGATGGCCAGGTGGGCGAACTGGCCGGTCGCGCCGTGGTGGGACGGCGGCGCGCCGTCGATGACGATGCGCGCGTCCACCGCGATGGCGCCGGACTCGTCGACGATGATCGGGTTGATGTCCATCTCGCGCAGTTGCGGCAGCGCGCACACCATTTCCGACACCCGCAGCAGCACCTGCTCCAGCGCCGCGATGTCCACCGCGCTGGCGCCGCGCCATTCGAGCAGGGTCTCGGCCACGCGGGCGCGCTCGATCAGGCGCCGGGCCAGGAACTGGTTGAGCGGCGGCAGCTCCATCGCGCGGTCGTCGATCAGCTCGATCATGATGCCGCCGGCGCCGAACACGATGACCGGGCCGAACGGATCGTCGGTGACCACGCCCACCGAGATCTCGCGGCCGCGGCGGGCGCGCGCCATCTTCTGCACCGTCACGCCGTTGATGCGCGCCGTCGGGGCGACACGGGCCACGCGCTCCATCATGTCGGCGAAGGTCTCGCGCACGCTGGTGCCGCTCATCAGGTTGAGCGCCACGCCCTGCACGTCGGACTTGTGCGCGATGTCGGGCGAGTCGATCTTCAGCGCCACCGGGAAGCCCAGCTGCGTGGCGATCATCATCGCCTCGGTGGGCGAGCGCGCGAGGATGGTCTGCGTCACCGGCACGTGGAACGAGGACAGCAGCGTCTTCGACTCCATCTCGGTGAGCACCTTGCGACGCTCGGCCAGCACGCTCTCGATGAGCGCGTGCGCACCGTCGATGTCGGGCTTGGCCAGCGTGGACAGCGGCGGCGGCGTCTGCTGCAGCAGGCGCTGGTTCTGGTAGAAGGTGAAGATGTTGCCGAACGCGCCCACCGCGGCCTCGGGCGTGCGGAAGGTGGCGATGCCGGCGTCGTTGAGCGCCACGCGCGCCGGACCCACGGTGGCGTCGCCCATCCAGCACGACAGCAGCGGCTTGTAGGTGGTCGGCAGCATGGCCGCCACCGCCTTGGCCACGGCCACCGCGTCGGTACCGGCCTTGGGCGAATGGATCGCCAGGATGCCGTCGATGTCAGTGTCGGCGGCCGCGACACGGATCGCCGCGGCGTAGTGCTCGGGCGTCGCGTCCTCGGAGATGTCGACCAGGTCGGAGACGGAGGCCACGTCCGGCAGCAGCGGCTTCAGGTCCGCGATGGACTTGGCCGACAGCCGGCCCAGCTTCAGCCCGATCTCGTTGACCCAGTCGGCGGCCAGCACGCCCGGCCCGCCGCCGTTGGTGACGATGGCCAGGCGCGGGCCGACCGGTCGGTAGCGCGAGGCCAGGCACTTGGCGGCCGAGAACAGCTCGACGAACGAGCGCACGCGCACCGCGCCGGCGCGCCGCAGCGCGGCGTCGAACACGTCGTCGCTGCCGACGATGGCCGCGCTGTGCGTCTGCGCCGCCTCGTTGCCGGCCAGCTTGCGGCCGGCCTTGAGCACCACCACCGGCTTGGCGATGGCCGCCGAGCGCAGCGCGCTCATGAAGCGGCGCGCGCTGCCGATGCCTTCCAGGTAGACGATGATGCTCTGCGTCTGGGCGTCGTTGGCCAGGAAGTCGAGCACCTGGGCGATGTCGACATCGGTGTGCGGCCCGACGGCGGCCACCAGCGAGAAGCCGACGCCGTTGGACGCTGCCCAGTCCAGCATGGACGCGGTGAGCGCGCCCGACTGGCAGACCACGCCCAGCGAGCCGGTTCGCGCCAGCGGCCCGGCCGCGCTCGCGTTCAGCCCCAGCTTGGGGCGCTGGAAGCCCAGGCTGTTGGGGCCCAGCAGCAGCACGCCCTCGCGGTGGGCGATCTTGCGCAGCTCGGCGGCCTGTTCGGCCGTCACGCCGGTCGAGATCACCAGCGCCGCGCGGCAAGTCATGCGCCCGGCGATCTCGAGCGCCGCGGGGATGTCCTTGGGCGGCAGCGCGATGATGGCCAGGTCGGCCCGCATCTGCGACAGCTCGGCCAGCGTGCCGGTGGTGCCGATCTCGAGGAAGCGGATGGTGCCGGCGAAGCGCTGCGCGCGGATCGCCTCGGTCAGCGCCCGGCCCTGGGCCGTCTGTTGTTGCGCGTCGCCGTCGCGGGCGGCGAAGACGACGATGGCCTCTGGCTCGAGCAGGGGTTGCAGATAGTGCTTGTCCATCCTGCTAGTCTGCGGCATATCCGCCGCGGCGGCCCGATCCAGGTCAAAGAGTCGTCGGATTCGGGGGCGCCGCGCTCATCCCTCCAGCGCGGGCCGCGCGGCCGGACGAGGCGCCGGCCGGCGGAACACGAGCGCGTTGCCCAGCATCACCAGGAGCAGCCCGGCCAGGGCCGGCGGCGTCCAGCGGTAGTCCTCCACCACCGAGGAGATCGCCAGCGCCACCAGCGGGAACAGCACCGTGCAGTAGGCGGCGCGCTCGGGCCCGAGCCGGCCCACCAGTTCCAGGTAGGCCGTGAAACCGATGACCGAGCCGGGGATCGCCAGGTACAGCAGTGCCCCGACGTAAGGTGGCGACGGGTCGAAGGCCGGCGCCACGCCGGACGCGGCGCAACCGGCCACCAGGGCGACGGTGCCCACCGCCATGCCCCACGCGTTGGTGAGCACCGGCAGCTCGCCCAGCGCCTGCATGCGGGCGGACAGCAGGTTGCCGCACGAGAAGCACAGCGTGCCGGCCAGCGCGAAGGCGAGCCCGCGCCAGGTCCCGGCCGAGGCGCCGTGGCGCGCCAGCTCGGGCCAGAACATCAGCAGCAGGCCGCCCAGGCCCGCCGCGCCGCCGGCGACGATGCCGGGCGTCAGCGCGCGCTTGAACACCAGGCGCGCGCCCAGCGCGTTCCACAGCGTCGCGGTGGAGAAGACGACCGCGACCAGGCCGCTCGCGATGCTGCGGCTGGCGTGGAGGAAGCAGATGAAGTTGACGCTGAACAGGCACAGGCCCTGCGCCGCCACCAGCCAGCGCACGTCGCGCCGCGGCAGGCGCAGGCGCCCGCGCGCGGCCAGCCAGGCGAACAGCACGGCGGCTGCCAGCGCGAAGCGCCAGGCGATGGACCACGGGATCGGCACGCTGCCGAGCTGCAGCTTGAGGGCGATCCAGGTGGTGCCCCAGATGAAGACGACGAGGGCGTAGAGGACGGCAGTCATGGCAGCAAGTGTGCGCGGCGGGGCACGGCCGCGATTGCACGTTCCTGCGTTTGCGTGCGGGCGGCGCCGGCGCGGTCCGCGCCCGCGCGCTAGAGTGGCGTTCCAGGTCCGCCGCCATGTCCACCGCACCGCCACCGCCCACCGACGTCTTCGACGTGCTGTCGCACTCGCGCGCCCGCCTGCACCGGCGCGCCGCGCTGGGCGACGGACTGGCCGTGGCGCAGTGGTCCAACAGCTTCGACGCGACACGCTACCTGCCGGCCCACCACACGCTGTCGCTGTACCTGCGCGGCGGGCACGGCACCTACCGCGAGGACGCGCCGGCGCGGCGCGGCGCGCCGGGCAAGCTGTGCCTGATGCCGGCCGGCCACGCGGTCAACTGGGTCGTCGGCACCGAGCAGACCTTCGTCCACCTGTACTTCGCGGCCGACCAGCTCGCGCCGCTGGCGCTGCGCCTGCTCGATCGCGAACCGCGCGAGGTGCGGTTGCCCGAGCTCACCTTCTGCGACGACCCCGCACTCGGCGCGGGCCTGGCGCGCCTGGCCGCCCTCGACTGGGACGATCCGGGCCAGCGCATCGCGGCCAACGAGCTGGGCCACGCGGCGCTGGCGCACGTGCTCGCGCGCCACGCGGGGCGGGCGCCGCGCGCCGGCCTGCGCGGCGGGCTCGCGCCCGCGCTGCGGCGCCGGCTCGTCGACTGGCTGGACGCGCGGCTCGCGCAGCCGGTGACGGTGGGCGAGATGGCCGCGTTCTGCGCACTGTCGGAGACGCACTTCGCGCACATGTTCCGCGCCTCGCTCGGCGCCGCTCCGCACGAATGGATCGTCGCCCGCCGCATCGAGCGCGCCGCGGCGCTGCTGCGCGCGCCCCGCGCGTCGTCGCTCGACGAGGTGGCGCGCGCCACCGGCCACGCGAGCGCGAGCCACCTGGTGCGCCGCTTCAAGGCGGTCTGGGGCATGACGCCGGGCCAGTACCGCGCGGCCGCGGGCCGCGGCCGCGTCAGGCCCTGACCGGCCGTGCCACCCGGCACGCGCCCCACAGCGACGCCGCGGCGCTGATCAGGTTGGCGGCCATCTGCTCCCACGAGCCGTAGCGCCAGGCGTTGAACATCCACAGCGCCGAGACGGCCAGCATCACCCAGCGCAAGGACCGCCCGGTGAGGTGGAACACCGCGTAGGTGGACATCAACGAGGCGCCGACGATCAGCAGCGAGGCCCAGCCGCCCCAGGTCGCCACGCCCACGGCCAGCGTCAGCGCGGCGAACACGGCGAAGCCGATCGCGCGCGGGCCGCGCGCGCCGAGGGTGACGGCCGAGGTCGCGGTGCGGCTGGCGCCGAGCACGCTCAGCGCGGCGGCGCCGTGGGCGCCCATCAGGAAGTTGTTCAGCGCCCAGGCCATGCCGGCGATGCCCGATCGCAGGCGCAACGTGCGCTCGCAGGTGCACGCGAGGGCGATGACGTTGAGGGCCAGGGCGCCGAGGCCCGTGGCATGGATGAGCAGCGCGTTCGACATGGCGACTGGCGTCGCCGGGGTGCCGGCGACGCCCCGTCGGGAAAGTGGCGGGGAGTGCCTTGAAGTCTAGGAACCCCGCGCGGTCCTGAAGGCCGGATCAGCGGCACGCCAGGGCCGCATACCGCATCTGCTTACAAGCCTGCCCGACCGTGGCGGACGCGTTCACGGGCTTCTCAGTGCAGCCGGTAGGCGAGCACGTGGCGGCCCTTGCCGACCTTCGAATCCAGGCCCACCCAGTCGCCCTGTTCCGAGATCCAGACGTCGATCGGCGACTCGCCGCCGCTGATGCGCCAGGCCGTGGCGGCGACGTCCCTGCCGCCCACCGCCACGACGCCGGCGCGCAGGCGCTCCACCTTCACGACGTCGACCTGGCCCGTCTGCGGATTGAGCAGCCGCTTCTGCTCGCGCAGCGCGGGGTTCCAGTAGGCGTAGGTCATCAGGCAGCCGGGCTCGGACTTGCGCCCGGTGGCCGTGACGATCTCGTTGGCGTCGCCGGCCTTGTCCAGCCGCACGCTGGCCGGCTTGCCGTCGTCGTCGGTGCTCGACACCAGCCCGGCCAGGCACTCGCCGACCCAGCGCTCCTCGGCATGGTGGTGGTAGCGGAACGCGGTGAAGCCGTGGATCTTCACGGCGAAGTCGGCCTCGCTGGTCACCTTGCGCCGCGGACCGTCGGCGGCCACGGTGAAGCGGTGTTCGCCGATCGGCTTGCCGTCGAGGAAGGCCGTGAACGCGTAGAGGCGGGTGGACGGCCGGTCGACGTCGTCGCCGGCGTGCGTGCTCGCCGCCAGGGCGGCGCACGCCAGCGCGGCGATGCGCGACGGCCTCATGCGGCGTTCCCCTTGCGGCGCGGCGGGCCCGGCACGAACGCGTTGGTGCGCGCGATGTAGTCGCGGTAGGCCGGACGGCGCTCGCCGATGTCCTTCTCCAGCAGCGCGACGCCCGAGACCTTCAGCAGCAGCGTGGTCATCAGCAGCGGCGAGACCACCGTCCAGATCGCGCCGGCGCCGCCGGCGGCCAGCGCGACCAGCCACAGGCCCCACCAGACGCAGGTCTCGCCGAAGTAGTTCGGGTGCCGGGTGTAGCGCCACAGGCCGCGATCCATCACCCGGCCCTGGTTGGCGGGATCGGCCTTGAACGCCGCCATCTGCGCGTCGCCGATCGCCTCGAACAGGAAGCCGGCCAGCGCGAGGGCGATGCCGGCGACGTCGAGCACGCCGAACGCGCCGTTGCCCGCCAGCGCCGCCAGCGTCGGCGCCGAGACGATCCAGGCCAGCACCATCTGCAGCGCGAAGATCAGGTACAGGCTGCGCAACCCGAAGTTCGGCTGGTTGCGCGCGCGGATCTCCTGGTAGCGCCGGTCCTCGCCGTGGCCCCAGTTGCGCCAGGTGATGTAGGCCGACAGCCGCACGCCCCAGGCCAGCACCAGCGCCAGCACGGCGAACGCGCGCGCGCCGTTGCCGGGCGCCAGCGCCGCGTAGACGAGGGTGGGCGCGGCGATCATCAGCGACCACATGCGGTCGACCAGGCTGGCGTCGCGCTGCACGAGGCTGGCGATCCAGGTGAGCAGCGCCAGCACGGTGATCGGCACGAGGCCGGCCAGCGCGATGTGCGCCAGCGTGGGGAAATCAGCCATTCGGGTTCCTGGAGTCGGGGCGGACGGCGACGCCGTCGAAGCGGTCGGACAATGCCATCGCGAGCGGCATCAGCAGCGCCCACATGACGGCCAGCGTGGCGAGGGCGGCCGGCTCGTCGACGAAGCGCGCGCCGCCCAGGCGCACGCCGCCGAGGAACGACAGCGGCCCGAAGATCGCCCCCAGCACCCCAGCGACGAGGGGCTTGCGCTTGAGCCAGCGCAGCGTGACGTTGAGCGCGATCGCGAACTCGCACCACAGCGCCACCATCCAGTAGGGCGCCAGCCAGGCCACCGGCTGGCCGGCGGGGTAGGCGACGTTGCCCTGGGCGACCACGGCCGACTCGGCGACCAGGCCGATCGCGCCCATGCAGGCCACCAGCACCAGTTCGGTGGCCGGGCGTGCCGAGATCGCCACATGCCAGGCGATCGTGGCCAGCACCGCCGCCGTGCCCCACAACGGCTGGCCGTGCGCCACGCCCAGAATGCAGGCGAACCAGGCCGCCTCGAACAGCGCGAAGTTGGCCAGTTGGCGGGCGCGTGAAGGCGCGCCCGGATCGTTCGCAGGCGCGGCCGCGGCGGCGCGCGAGGCCGTCATGCGCGCCTGTCGAACAGGTAGTGGCTGACCCACCACTGCTGGCCGCCGTCGTGGCCGAACAGCTCGGCCACCGACATGAAGAACAGGCGCCAGCGCTGCCGCCACAGCTCGGCGGCCTGGCCGTAGGTGGCGGCCATCGTCGGTGCCAGCGCCTCGCGCGCGTCGTCCATGTTGCGCAGCCAGGCCTCGGCGGTCTTCTGGTAGTGGGTGCCGTCCCAGCGCCAGCGCTCGCGCAGGCGCAGGTCGTCCTGGAAGGTCGGCGCCAGGTCGTCGGCGGGCATCATGCCGCCGGAGAAGAAGTGGCGGCTCATCCAGTCGCTGGCGTCGCGCTCGACGAACGCGTACGGCGCGCCGCGGTGGGCGAACACGTGCATGAAGAAGCGCCCGCCCGGCTTGAGCCAGCCGGCCACGCGGGCGAACGCCCGCGGCCAGTTGCGCAGGTGCTCGAACATCTCCACCGAGACCACGCGGTCGAAGCGGCCGGCCTCGATGTCGAACTCGTTGATGTCGCACGTGGTCACGCGCAGGTTGGCAAGCCCGCGGGCGCGCGCCTCGTCCTCGATGTGGCGGCGCTGCGAATGCGAGTTCGACACCGCCGTGATGCGACTGCCCGGGTAGTGCGCGGCCATCCACAGGCTCAGCGAGCCCCAGCCGCAGCCCAGTTCCAGCACCTCCTGGCCGTCGGCCAGGCCAGCGCGCTCGCAGGTGATGCGCAGCGCGGCGGCCTCGGCCTGCGCCAGGTCCTGCACGCCCTCGCCCCACCAGCAGCCGCTGTACTTGCGGTGCGGGCCCAGCACCCGGGCGAAGAACTCGGCCGGCACCTCGTAGTGCTGCTCGTTGGCCTTCTCCGGCAGCAGGGCGATCGGCGAGTCGCGCATCGCCGCGACGAACGCCTGGGCGATGGCCGCGGTGGCCTCGGCGTCGTCGACGCGCATCTCCGCCAGCCGCTCCTTGAGCAGGCGCCGGATGCCCAGGCGAACGACGCGGTCCGGCACCAGGCCTTGTTCGACCCAGCCGACGGCGTGGGCGGTGGAGTTGGGCATCGCAGGCTCCTCGGATTGATCTACTCCGGGGTTACGAATGGAGCGGCCGATCGGATTCAGCGCCGCCGCCATCGTTCAGGCCGCCCCGTCGGCCGGGCTGACGCGGTAAGCGCAGCGGCGGGCGCCGGCCAGCACGTGCTCCACCCGCTCCACCCGCGCCGCGGCGCCCAGGCAACGCGCGAAGACCTGCAGCTCGGACCGGCACAGCCCCTGGCAGGCCGTGGCCGCGGCGCAGATCGGGCAATGATCCTCCACCAGCAGCCAGTCGCGGCCCTGCTTCTCGGCGCGCGCCATGTAGCCCTCGCCGGCGCGCAGGGCGGCCAGCCGGCGCACCCGCGCACCGAGCGTGGCCAGGCCGGCCAGCGCGGCCGTGTAGGCCGCCAGCTGCTCCTGCTCGCGGGCGGCGACCAGTTGCTCGAGCGCCTGCGGGCCGAGCACGGCCGCCGCCTGGCGGATCAGGTTGACGGCCAGGTCGGCGTGGCGGTCGGGAAAGCGGGCATGGCCGGCCGCCGTCAGCGACCACAGCCGCGTCGGCCGGCCGGGGCCGGCGGCCTCGTCGCGCGAGCTCACCAGGCCCTGGGCCTGCAGGGCCTGCAACTGCTTGTGGGCGCCCATCGGCGTGATGGCGCAGGCGCCGGCCAGCGTGGCCGCCGGCTGCGGCCCGCGGCTCTTGATCTGGTAGAGCAGGCGCTCGGGCGTGGCCGTCATCGCACCGCCTCGGTGCGCGCCAGGCGCAGCATCAGCACCGCCGAGACCACCGCCGCCACCCCGCCCAGCGCCATGATCCAGCGCGTGGACAGCAGCGCGATCCAGCCCCCGGCCAACGCCACGACGACGTTGGAGACGCAGAAGATGGTCGACAGCAGCCCCATGACGCGGCCCTGCCCGTGCTCGGCGAAGCGCTCCGACATCCAGGCCGGCATCACCGCGTTGTACATCGCCGTGGGCACGCCCATGGCCATGATGACGACGATGCCCGCCGGGCCGGGCAGCACGGCCATCAGGCCCAGGCAGCCGGCGCCCGCCAGCGCGAACACGGCGGCGCGGCGCAGCGGATGGCGGCCGCCGCCGCCGAAGCGCCCGGCCAGCACGCTGGTGAGCGTCATGGCCGCGCACTGGCCCGCGGTGACGAGGGCGATGCCGCGGCTGTCGAAGCCGGCGTTCTGCAGCATCCACAGCGGCGCGAACTCGTAGAGGGTGTTCAGCGCCAGCGTGTAGGCCAGCTGCAGGCCGAAGATCAGGCCCAGGGTGCGATCGGCGCGCAGCAGCGCCAGCACGTGGCGCTCCGGCGCCGCACCGGCGGCCGCGGCCGGCCGGGCCGGCGCCGCGGGCAGGCCCAGGAACAACACGGCCACGCACGGCAGCGTCATCGCCGCGGCCAGCACGAACGGCACCGGCTCGCCCAGCGGCAGGGTGAGCCCACCCACCAGCGGGCCCAGCAGCCAGCCGGCGTACAGGCAGGCGTTGAGCAGCGCGAACGCGCGGGTGCGGTCGATCTGCGCGTGCAGGTCGGCCAGCATCGCACGCGCCACGGCCACGTTGCTCTCCACCAGCCCGGTGGCGAAGCGCGCCACCACGAACAGCGGGTAGTTGCGCGCCACCAGCGCCGCCGCGGTCAGCAGGTGGCCGGCCAGCGTGGCCACCAGCGTGACGGCCAGCACCAGCCGGCGGCCGTGGCGGTCGGACAGCGGGCCGGTGTAGAGGCTGCCGATCAGGATGCCCAGCGGATTGGCCGCCAGCGCCATGCCCATCAGCACCGACGGCTGCAGGCCGGCGAAGTGCGTGAAGCCGTCCACCGCGCCGCCGACGAAGATCGGCGCCAGGATCGGGTAGGGCATCGACACGCCGACGGTGCTCATCAGGCCCAGCAGGCAGACGGCGGCCAGGATCCAGTACGGATGGCGGACGGCGGCCGGCGGGGTCAGGGGCAGCGTCGAGTCCATGCGGGCATTGTCGCCGGTTTATAAACTTTCTGTTTATAAACCATGCGACAAACGCTGTCGGGCTGGCGCCGGCCGCGCCGCCGCGCCAATTGACTTGACTCAAGGACCGGCGCCGGTGCCTGCACCATCATCGCCCGGTTGACCACTTCGACCTGCCGGGTCCGCAAGGAACAGCCATGACACAGATGATGAAAGCCGCCGTCTTCGTCGAACGCAACCGGATCGAGCTGGCCGACAAGCCCGTGCCGTCCGTCGGGCCCAACGACGCCCTGGTGCGCATCACCACCACCACCATCTGCGGCACCGACGTGCACATCCTGCGCGGCGAGTACCCGGTGGCCAAGGGGCTGACCGTCGGCCACGAGCCGGTGGGCGTGATCGAGAAGCTGGGCAGCGCCGTGCAGGGCTACACCGAGGGCCAGCGCGTCATCGCCGGGGCCATCTGCCCCAACTTCAACTCGTACGCGGCGCAGGACGGCGCCCCGTCGCAGGACGGCAGCTACCTGGTCGCCTCGGGCCGCTGCGGCTGCCACGGCTACAAGGCCACGGCCGGCTGGCGCTTCGGCAACCTGATCGACGGCACCCAGGCCGAGTACGTGCTGGTGCCCGACGCGCAGGCCAACCTCGCGCCGATTCCCGACGGCCTGACCGACGAACAGGTGCTGATGTGCCCGGACATCATGTCCACCGGCTTCAAGGGCGCCGAGAACGCGGGCATCCGGATCGGCGACACCGTGGTCGTGTTCGCGCAGGGCCCGATCGGCCTGTGCGCCACCGCCGGCGCACGGCTGATGGGGGCCAGCACCATCATCGGCGTCGACGGCAACGACCATCGGCTGGGCATCGCCCGCAAGCTGGGCGCCGACATCACGCTGAACTTCAAGACCTGCGACGTGGTCGAGGAGGTGATGAAGCTCACCGGCGGCCGCGGCGCCGATTCGGCCATCGAGGCGCTGGGCACGCAGGGCACGTTCGAATCGGCGCTGCGCGTGCTCAAGCCGGGCGGCACCCTGTCCAGCCTGGGCGTCTATTCGGAAGACCTGCGCATCCCGCTGGGGGCGTTCGCCGCCGGGCTGGGCGACCACCGCATCGTCACCGCCCTGTGCCCGGGCGGCAAGGAGCGCATGCGGCGGTTGATGAACGTGGTCGCCTCGGGCCGGGTGGACCTCGGCGCGCTGGTGACGCACCACTACCGGCTGGACGACATCGGGTCGGCCTACGAGGTATTCGCCAACCAGCGCGACGGCGTTCTCAAGGTGGCGATCAAGCCCTGACCGGCCGGGGCTGGTGCATGATGGGCCCGTCCCATCACCCGCAACGCGAGCACCCGACCCCATGCCCCGACTCCCCGCCCGCCGGCTCCTGCTCGCCACGCTGCTGCTGCTCGGCGCCTGCGCGTCGTCGAACCAGGCGCCGCTGCCGACCGTGGCCGCGGTCGACCTGGGCCGCTACGCGGGCACCTGGTACGAGATCGCGCTGCTGCCGACCTGGTTCGAGCGCAACTGCGCCAGCGACACCCAGGCGCACTACCGCCTGGACGGCGACGAGGTGGAAGTCGTCAACAGTTGCCGGCGCGCCGACGGCCAGGTCGAATCGGCCACCGGCCACGCCCACGCCGCCGAGGGCTCGGGCAACGCGAAGCTGCGGGTGAGCTTCTTCCGTCCCTTCTACGCCGACTACTGGGTGCTCGCGCTCGACCCGTCCTACACCCACGTGCTGGTGGGCGAGCCGGGGCGCCAGTACGCCTGGATCCTCTCGCGCACGCCGCTGCTGGACGCCGCCGCCCGCGAGGCGCTGCTGGCGCGCGCGCAGGCACTCGGATTCGACCGCGCGGCGTTCCGGCTGACCCCGCAGCACTAGGATGCGCGGCGCCGGACGACCCGGTGCCGATGCGAATCGATCGCAGGCGCCGGATCCGTGTCGCGGCGTCGACATACCCCTCACCGTGTTTGCATATACCCGGAACCGGTCATTGCGTTGCCACGCCCGCGACGTAAACTCGCATCCGCTCCGGGGTGCATCCGCCAAGAGATGCTGAGACGACCGATGGAAGGTGGAATGAGGTCGAACCCGAGAACTTGAACCGGCTAGTACCGGCGTAAGGAGAGCTGCACACGCCCGCGAGGGGATGCCGCAACGGCATCGTCGCGCAAGGTCGGAGCACCGTCCGGAGCATGAAGACTTCCCTTTGGACCGGAGCCTCGATGACCCTGCCTGTCGCCCCTCACCCGCCGCTCGCCACCGCGACCGCCAACGCACCCGACGTCCTCGATTGCGGCCACGCCGCCGCCCCGTCGCGCCAACCGCTGCCCGCCTCGCGCAAGGTGCGCGTGCAGGGCCTGCAACCCGGCGTCAGCGTGCCGATGCGCGAGATCGCGCTGACCAACGGCGAGCAGGTCACCGTCTACGACACCTCCGGCCCGTACACCGACCCGACCGCGCTGATCGACCTGCGGCGCGGGCTCGAGACGGTGCGCTCGCGCTGGATCGCCGCCCGCAACGACAGCGAGTCCTACCCCGGCCGCGCCGCCCAGGCGGTGGACGACGGCAAGCGCGCGTCCGCGGCCGACGCCGCGCGCATCGCCTCGCTGCGCCGCGCCGCCGACGGCCTGCAGCGCACCCCGCGCCGTGCGCTCCCCGGCGCCAACGTGACGCAGCTGCACTATGCGCGGCGCGGCATCGTCACCCCGGAAATGGAGTTCGTCGCGCTGCGCGAGAACGGCCGCCACGAGTGGATGGCCGAGTACCAGGGCGACGCCGGCCGCGAGGCGCGCCTGCGCGGCCACCCGCTGGGCGCCTCCATCCCGCCGCGCATCACGCCCGAGTTCGTGCGCGACGAGGTGGCGCGCGGCCGCGCCATCATCCCGGCCAACATCAACCATCCCGAGCTCGAGCCGATGGCCATCGGGCGCAATTTCCTGGTCAAGGTCAACGCCAACATCGGCAACTCCGCCACCACCTCCAGCATCGAGGAAGAGGTCGACAAGCTCGTGTGGGCCACCCGCTGGGGCGCCGACACGGTGATGGATTTGTCCACGGGCGCCGGCATCCACACCACGCGCGACTGGATCCTGCGCAACAGCCCGGTGCCCATCGGCACCGTGCCGATCTACCAGGCGCTCGAGAAGGTCGGCGGCGTCGCCGAGGAGCTCGGCTGGCCGCTGTTTCGCGACACGCTCGTCGAGCAGGCCGAACAGGGCGTCGACTACTTCACCATCCACGCCGGCGTGCTGGCCGAGTTCGTGCCGCTGACGGCGGGCCGGCGCACCGGCATCGTCTCGCGCGGCGGCGCCATCCTGGCCAAGTGGTGCATGGCGCACCGCCGCCAGAACTTCCTGTTCACGCACTTCGAGGAGATCTGCGAGATCATGAAGGCCTACGACGTCTCCTTCTCGCTCGGCGACGGCCTGCGTCCCGGCTCGCTGGCCGACGCCAACGACGAGGCCCAGATGGCCGAGCTGCGCACCCTGGGCGAGCTCACGCAGGTGGCCTGGAAGCACGACGTGCAGACGATGGTCGAGGGGCCCGGCCACGTGCCGATGCATCTGATCCAGGCCAACATGGCCGAACAGCAGCGCCTGTGCCACGACGCGCCGTTCTACACGCTGGGCCCGCTGACCATCGACATCTCGCCGGGCCACGACCACATCGCCAGCGCGATCGGCGCCGCGATGATCGGCTGGATGGGCACCGCGATGCTGTGCTACGTCACGCCCAAGGAGCACCTGGGCCTGCCCGACCGCGAGGACGTCAAGCAGGGCCTGGTCGCCTACCGGATCGCCGCCCACGCGGCCGACGTCGCCAAGGGCCATCCGGGGGCGCGCGCCCGCGACGACGCGCTGAGCAAGGCGCGCTTCGAGTTCCGCTGGCACGACCAGTTCAACCTCGCGCTCGATCCGGACACCGCGCGCCGCTTCCACGACGAGACGCTGCCCGCCGAGGGCGCCAAGCAGGCCCGCTTCTGCAGCATGTGCGGACCGAAGTTCTGCTCGATGAAGGTCTCGCAGGACGTGCGCGCGCTGGCCGCCGCGCAGGCCCATGCCACCCTGGCCGGCGCCGGCGCAGCGGCCACGCGCGAGCGCACCACGCTCGGCAAGCCCTGGGTGCCGATCTACGACGCGGAGGAAGAATGAGCCGCATCGGCGTCGCGGGCGCGGGCGTGGCCGGCCGGCTGCTCGCGTTCCAGCTGGCCCGCCTGGGCCACGAGGTCGACGTGTTCGATCCGGCGCCCGACGGGGCGGCGCCGGCGGGCGCGCTGGCGCATCCGGCCGCCGCCTTTACCGCGGCCGGCATGCTCAGCCCGCTGGCCGAGCTCGACCACGCGCCGCCCGAGATCGCCGAGCGCGGCTGGCGCTCGCTGGACCTGTGGCCGGGGATCGTGACCGGGCTCGCGCCGGGCGACCGCACGCCCGGGCTGTTCCGCCGCAACGGCAGCGTGCTGGTGGCGCACCCGGCCGACGCCGGCGCGGCGCGACGCGTGCTGGCGCGCATCCAGGCCGCGCAGGCGCAGGGCGCGCGCGACCTGTCGCACGACGCGGCGGACACCGCGCACACGACCACGCTGCAGCTGACCCCGCAGCGCGACCGACCGGCCGGCCACCAGCCGCAACCGCTGGCGCGCGCCGCGCTGGCAGAGCTGGAGCCCGCGCTGCAGCCGGGCCTGCTGGCCTGGCTGCTGCCCGGCGAGGGCCAGATCGACGCCGCGCGGGTGCTGCCGGCGCTGGTGGCCGCCAGCCCCGCGGTGCGCTGGCACTGGGGCCGCCAGGTGACGCAGGTGGAGCCGCACGTGCTGCACGTGGCCGGCCGCCGGCCGGCGCGCTACGACGTCGTCGCCGACACGCGCGGCCTGGGCGCCCGCCCGGCGCTGGCGTTGCGCGGCGTGCGCGGCGAGCTGCTGTGGCTGCACGCGCCCGGGCTGGGGCTGCGCCGGCCGGTGCGCTGCATCCATGCGCGCCACCGCGTCTACCTGGTGCCGCGCCAGGGCGACCTGGTCGTCGTCGGCGCCACCGAGATCGACTGCGAGGACCGCTCGCCGGTCAGCGTGCGCAGCGCCCTCGAGCTGCTCAGCGCGGCGCACAGCATCGTGCCGCAGCTGGCGGAGGCCCGCATCGTGCGGCTGGACACGCAGCTGCGCCCCGCCACCCCGGACCAGCGCCCGCACCTGCACTGCGAGCCGGGCCTGATCCGCATCAACGGGCTGTTCCGCCACGGCTTCCTGCTGGCGCCGGCCCTCGTCGAGGAAGCCCTGGAGCGCACCGGCCTGCTGCTGGGCGCACGCCGCAAGGAGTTCAGCCATGCATGAAGGAGACAACGTGTTCCCGGCCCGTCGCAAGCGCACCGGCAACGTGCTGGTCAACGGCAAGCCGCATCCGTGGCGGCTCGGACTGACCGTGGCCGACGTGCTCGTCGAGCGCGGCAGCGACGACGAGTTCGTCGCCACCGCCGTCAACACCCGCTTCGTGCCGCGCGCGGCGCGCCTGGACACGCCCCTGTGGCCCGACGACCGTGTCGTCGTGTTCGCGGCCATCGTCGGAGGCTGACGATGCGGCTCGATTTCTCCGCGGCGGCGCCCTCGCCCTGGCGCGTCTACGGCCAGCGGCTGGACAGCCGCTTCCTGATCGGCAGCGCCGGCTACGACTCGCCCGCGGTGCTCGCCGACGCGATCGCGGCCTCCGGCGCGCAGGTGGTCACGGTGGGCCTGAAGCGCGAGCTGGCCGGCGACCCGGCGCCGCAAGGCGGCGACGCCGTGGCCATGCTGCGCGCCGTCTGCGCCAGCGCCGGCGCGCGGCTGCTTCCCAACACCGCCGGCTGCCGCAGCGCGCGCGAGGCGGTGCTGCTGGCGCAGATGGCGCGCGAGCTGTTCGACACGACCTGGATCAAGCTGGAGGTGATCGGCGACGACCACACCCTGCAGCCCGATCCGTTCGAGCTGGTCGATGCCGCGGCGCACCTCACCCGCCTGGGCTTCCAGGTGTTTCCGTACTGCACCGACGACCTGATCGTCTGCCGCCGCCTGCTGGCCGCGGGCTGCCAGGTGCTGATGCCGTGGGCCGCGCCGATCGGCTCGGGCCAGGGCGTGCTCGACCCCGCCGCGCTGCGCACGCTGCGCGCCCGCCTGCCGGGCGTGCCGCTGATCGTCGACGCGGGCCTGGGCGCGCCCTCGCACGCCGCGTTCGCGATGGAGCTGGGCTACGACGGCGTGCTGCTGAACTCGGCCGTCGCGCAGTCGGTGAACCCGCCGCACATGGCGATGGCCTTCGCCCATGCGATCGCCGCCGGCCGGCTCGGCTACGAGGCCGGCCTGATCGCGCCGCAGGACATGGCGCGCCCGAGCACGCCCTGCGGCAACGAGCCGATCCTGGTGGACTGAGGCCGCCGCCATGACCGAACCCGACACCGGTGCCCGCCGTCCCGTCGTGTGGACGATCTCCGGCACCGACAGCGGCGGCGGCGCCGGCCTGCACGCCGACACGCGCGCCCTCGACGCCTTCGGCGTGCACGGCGCCTGCGCCGTCGCCGCGGTGACCGCGCAGCACTCGCTGGCGGTCACCCGCGTGGCGCCGGTGGCGCCCGACGTGCTGGACGCGCAGCTCGCCGCACTGGCCGACGACATGCCGCCCGACGCGATCAAGACCGGCCTGCTGGGCAGCCTGGACAACCTGCGCGTGGTGGTCGCCTGGGTGCGGCGCCTGCGCGAACGCTGCCCGGACCGGCCCGTGCCGCTGGTGGTCGACCCGGTGTTCGGCGCCACCACCGGCGCGCCGTTCGCCGACGCCGCGCTGCGCGCCGCCTACCGCGACGAGCTGCTGCCGCTGGCAACGCTGGCCACGCCCAACGTGGCCGAGGCGCGCGCGCTGGTGCCGTCGTCGCAGCTGCTAGGCCCGGAGGCCCTCGCGCGCGCCTGGCGCGTGTTCGGCGCGCGCGCGGTGGTGGTCACCGGCGGCGACGGCGACCGGCTGGCCGAGGAGGAGATCGAGCGCCTGTCCACCGCGCGACTGGCCTCGCGACTGGCCGAGATCGATGCGCGTGCCGCCTGGGCGCACGACTGGCTGGACGCGGAGCACGGCCCGCGCAGTCGCGGCTGGCTGGCCGGCCGCCGCATCGAGACCGCCCACGACCACGGCACCGGCTGCGTGTTCGCCGCGGCCGCCGCCGCGGCGCTGGCGCACGGCTTCGTCGCCGCCGACGCCGTGGTGCTGGCCAAGATGGCCACCAGCGAGGGCCTGCGCCACGCCTACGCGGCCGGCGACGGCGCCGGCCCGGTGGCGCCGCGCGCCGGCTTCGCCAGCCGGCTGGACAACCTGCCCGCACTCGATCCGCTGCCGCACGCGCCGTCGCGCTTCGCGTTCCCGGCGATGCCCGGACACACCCGCGGCCTCTACGCGATCGTCGACAGCAGCGACTGGGTCGCGCGCGTGCTGGCCGAGGGCGTGCGCCTGGTGCAGCTGCGCATCAAGGCCGCGCCGGACGACGTGCTGGTACGCGAGATCCGGGCCGCGGTGGCCATCGCGCGCGCGGTGGGCGCCACGCTGGTCGTCAACGACCACTGGGCGCTGGCGCTCGAGCTCGGCGCGCACGGCGTCCACCTGGGCCAGGACGACCTGGACCGGGTCGACATCGACGCCCTGCACCACGCCGGCCTGCTGCTGGGCATCAGCACCCATTCGTACTGGGAAGTCTGCCGCGCGCGCGCGCTGCGCCCCAGCTACATCGCCTGCGGCCCGATCCACGCGACCGCCATCAAGCCGATGCCCTGGCTGCCGCAGGGCGATGCCAACCTGGCCTACTGGTGCGCGCTGCTGCACGACACCCCGGTGGTGGCCATCGGCGGCATGGACGCGACCCGCGCCAGCGCCGCGATGGCGGCCGGCGCCTGGGCCGTGGCGGTGGTGGGCGCGATCGCGCGCAGCGACGATCCGCGCGCGGCCATCGGCGCGCTGCGCCAGGCGGTGCGGGCGACGCCGACCGCGACGCGGCCGGCCGCGCCGGCATTCGCGCGGACGACGCTGGTGGACGGACGCTGAGCGGCTGCCGGCCCGGCGCACTGGCCGCCGGGCCTCGGTCGTGGGATGGGCCGGCCCATGATCCGGGCGCATGCTCGTCCTCAGCGGGGGTCGGCGGCGCGCAGCTTGCGCAGGCGCGCCGCCAGGCACAGGTCGTTCGATGGCCGCACGCCAGGCGGGTCGCCGGCGCGGCCGCCATCGGTGCCCGGACGGCCCTCGTCCCTGCCGCTGCCGATCCGGCCACCCGCGACGGCGGCGCTTCCCGGCCAGTCCTTTCCAGGAGAGCACGAGATGACGAGAGTTCAAGCGCTTCGCCCCTACCTGATCGGCGCCGCCGGCGCCTGCGCCGTGCTGGCGCTGGGGCTGTCCCAGCAGGTGCACGCCGTGGCCGCGGCGCTGGTGTCGGTCACCAACACCAGCTCGAATCCGGTGCCGGTCACGACCGTGGACGACCGCGTCGCCCATGCGTTCGGCACGCGCGTCTACCCCAATGTCCGCGCCTACGCCTCGCTCGTCGTGCCGGCCGGCAAGCGCCTGGTCATCGACGGCGTCTCGGGGTTCAACAACGGCAACGGCTCCGCCTCGGATCTCGAGATCGGCGTCATGTCCGGTGGCGCAGGCATCGCACAGCGGCTGCCGTTCGGCGCCCCGCAATCCGCAACGGCCCTGCGCTACCTGCTCAACGAGAACGTCTTCCTGGTCGCGGACCCGGGCAGCACCGTCTACTTCTTCATCAACGACGCCGACTACAACGATTCGGCCGGCATCAACATCGACGTCCACGGCTACTACGTGGCGGCCAGTTGAACGCGGGCGTGGCCATGTCGTCACGATCCACCGCTGGCCTGGCCGGCCTGGGCGCGCTGGTGGCGGTCGTCGCCTGGGCAGGATGGGGGGTCGCGCACCCGGACGAGCCGTCCGCTGCGGCGACCACGCTCGCGATCGCCACGCCGGCGACGGACGTCGCGCCTGCGCTGGCCCGGGTGGCGGATCGCGCCCCGGCCGCCCGCGGCGCAGCCGAAGGCGCGCCGAGGGCCCCTTCCCCGCCCGCCCTGCGCGACGGTCTTGAGCTGCAGAACGGCAGGCCGACCGCCGTGCGCGCGCCGGTCGGCGCCGCCGTGGCGCTGCCCGCCGCCGCACCGGGTTCCGTGATCCTGCCCGCCGGCGCCACGCCGGCGGATGTCCAGGTGTCGCCCGCCGGGGTCGTCACGCTGCTGCGCAGCGGCACGCCCACCGACGGCACTGCGGCGCCCACGACGGCGCCCGACGACGCGGGCGTCAGCCCGTTCCGTCCGGTCGCCGTGACGCGCTCGCCCTGATCCCGCCCGGCGGCGCGCGGCGGCGCTCGTCGAGCACCGCGCGGATCCGGTCGAAGGCCGCCTGCAGCAGGACCCATTGGGCGAGGTCCATGGACTCGGGGCGGTCGACGACCTCGACCGGGGACGCCGCCAGCGGCCGGTCCTTGCGCGCGAAGACCACGGCGTTGCCGCTGTCGCGCTCGTTGACGGCCAGCGGCGCGTCGTGGAAGCTGCGGCCGACCCGGGCGAGCAGCAGTGCGAACCCTTCGATGTCCAGGTGGATGTTGGCGGCCATCACGCCGCCCGGGCGCAAGCAATCGAAGGCGTCGTCGTAGAAGCGCTTGGAGCAGAGCTCGGCGGGCAGGCCGTCGTAGTCGTAGCCGTCCACCAGCAGGACGTCGAAGACGGCCTCGTGCGCGCGCACCCAGGTGGCCCCGTCGGCGCGGATCACGCGGAACCGGGCGTCGTCCGCCGGCACCAGGAAGTCCTCGCGCAGGTCGATCACGTGGGGGTTGATCTCCAGCACGGTGATGTCGGCCCACGGCAGGTGTCGATGGCAGGCCTTGGCCAGCGACCCGCCGCCCAGGCCGATCATGCCGATGCGCAGCGGGCGCGGATGGAACAGCAGGAAGCCCATCATCGTGCGCGTGTAGGCCAGGTCCAGCGCGTCGGGGCTGGCCAGGTCCATGCAGCTCTGCACCTCGGCGATCGAGAAGTGCAGCGACTTGACCTTGTTCGTCTGGTGCACGAAGGGTTTGACGTGGATCTGTTCGGGATCGAAGCTCATGGGGTGGCGATGCGGTCGGCGCGGCGGCTCAGCCCTCGGCGCCGCCCGGCGTGAAGCTCCAGCGCGGGCTGAGCAGCACGACCAGGACGGAGGCCACCGCGGCGGCGACCGACAGCCAGAGCGCGGCGGGCGAGCCCGCGACGCGGTCCGGATAGATCTTCAGCACGGCGCCCAGGCCCACCGCGTTGCCGCCGGCCACCAGCACCGCGGCCGCGTAGTCGTGGAAGCGGCGCGCCTTGTTGGCGCCCACGGCCCATTCGGGGTGGGTGTTGTAGCTGGGCAGCGACTCGTGCGCGTTGTCCAGGCGCTCCAGTGCCGACATGAAGCGGCGCAGGTTGGTGATGGCGCGTTCGGCCTTGTAGTTCAGGAAGGCGAGGCAGATGGAGGCCACCGGAAAGCCCAGCAGCAGCCATTCGGCGGGCACGGTGCTGTGGCCCTCGCTCGGCTTGAGCGCCACCAGCGCGGCGAGCAGGCTGACCACCAGGGTCACGTACAGGGCCAGCGCCTGCTGGCGCTGGTTGATGCGCGCGTTGACTTCCTGGCTGGCCGCGATGAAGCGGTAGTTCGCATCGACTGAAGACTTGGACATGCGCCGGATTATCCCCGGCGCGCCAGGTCCTGCAGCGCCGCGTCCAGCGACGGATGGGCGAACGCGTAGCCCGCGCGCAGCGCCGCCGCCGGCACGGCGTTCTGGCCTTCGAGCAGCAACTCGCCCATCTCGCCGAGCGCCAGGCGCAGCGGCGCCGCGGGCACGCGCAGCCGGGCGCGGCGGCCGAACGAGGCGGCCAGCGCGCGGACGAAGCCGGCCTGGGGCCGCGTATCGGGCGCGACCGCGTTCAGCGGCCCGGCGATGTCGTCGCGGACGAGCGCGAAGCGCAGCAGGCCGACGGCGTCGTCCAGATGGATCCAGGGCGCCGGCTGGCGGCCCGTGCCCAGCAGCGCGCCCAGCCCCAGGCGGGCGGCGAGCGCCTGCATCGGGTACGCGCCGTCGCCGTGGCCCAGCACCACGCCGAAACGCAGGCACACCACCCGCACGCCCAGGGCCTGCGCGCCCTGCGCCGCCTGCTCGATGGCCGCGCAGAGGTCGGACTGGAACTGGCCCGGCCGCGGCGGGCTGGCCTCGTCGCGCGCCTCGAACGAGCCGTCGGGCGACGCGCCGTAGAAGCCCACCGCAGACGCCGCCACCAGCACGCGGGGCGGCCGGCGCAGGCGTCGCGCGAGCGCGATCAGGCCCTCCGTGACCTCCACGCGGCTGGCCACCAGCGTGCGCCGGCGGGCGTCCGTCCACGGCGCGCCGATCACGCGGGCGCCGGCGAGGTGGACGACGGCGTCGACCGCGGTCTCGGGCGCGATCTCGTCGAGGCGCTCGACCACGCGCACGCCCTCGCCCAGGACGCGCCGGGCAGCGTCGGCGTCGCGCGACAGCGCGATCACTGCCCGACCGTCGCGCCGCAGCGCGGCCACCAGCGCGCGGCCGACGAAGCCGGTGGCGCCGGTGACGAGCGTGACGGGAGCGACGGCGGTCGACGGAATCGAGGTCATGGGCCCAGTGTGCCGTGTCGGCGAACGCCGCGTGCGCGCAGGGGGACTGGCGACCGGCGGGCGCTCGACGGCGCGGCTCAGAAGGTCGCGGCCAGCCAGCCCCGCAGGCTGTTGAAGAACGCCAGGCCGTCGGCCCGCGCCAGGTCGTCGCGGGTCAGGATCGCCTCGGCGATCGTGCCCTCGCGCAGCAGGCGCGCCCGGGCGATGCCCGGCAACAATCCGCTGCGCAGCGCGGGCGTCAGCCAGCGGCCGTCGAGGCGCAGCGCCACGTTGCCGCGCGTGAACTCGGTCAGCTCGCCGCGCTCGTTCCACAGCAGCGTGTCGAACACCCCGTCGTCGGTCGGCGCGAACGCCTCGTAGTGCGCGCGGTGGGTGGTCTTGAAGCGCACGAACTCACCGTCGCTGCCGGCCAGCGGCTCGCGCGCGAGGCGCACGTGCACGGGCGGGCGCGTGGGCGCGAGCGCGAAGGCCTGCGCGCTCGCCTGGCCCGCGCGGTCCGCCAGCAGGCGCACGCGCCAGCATGCCTGCGGGTGCGCGGCGCCCACCTCGGCCAGCGCCGCGCGGGCCGCCGCCAGCGGGGGCGCGAAGCCGAAATGGCCCGCGGCCTCGGCCATGCGGGCGAGGTGCGCCTCTGCGTCGACGAAGCGGCCCTCTTCCAGCCGCAGCGTCTCGAGCAGCTCGAAGGCCTGGCTGGCGCGATCGACGAAGGCGCGCTTGTGGCGCCACTCGGCCCACTCGCCGTCGGCGGTGGCGTCGGCGGTGATGCCGCTGCCGATGCCGCAGCGCACCTCGATCGTGTCGCCGCGCGTGCGCAGCGCCAGCGTGCGGATCGGCACGTTGAACGTGGCCGCGCCGCCCGGCTGCACGACGCCGACGGCGCCGCAGTACACGCCGCGCGGTCCGGGCTCCAGTGCGCGCACCAGGCGCATCGCCTGCACCTTGGGCGCCCCGGTGATCGAGCCGCAGGGAAACAGCGCGGCGAAGACGTCGGCCAGCGTCGTGCCGCGCCGCGTGCGGGCGACGACGTCGGAGCTCATCTGCCAGACCGTGGGCCAGGCCTCGGTGTGGAACAGGCGCGGCACGTGCACCGAGTGCGGTTCGGCCAGGCGCGACAGGTCGTTGCGCAGCAGGTCGACGATCATCAAATTCTCGGCGCGCTCCTTGGCGGCGCTGCGCAGGTACGCCGACTGTTCGGCGTCCTCGGCCGGCGTGGCGCCGCGCGGGGCCGTGCCCTTCATCGGGCGGGCCAGCAGGCGGCCGGCGCGCCAGTCGAAGAACAGCTCGGGCGAGACGGACAGCACGCGGTCGTCGGGCGCGGCGTCGGTGCCCAGGTCCAGCCAGGCCGCATAGGCATGGGGCTGCGCGCGCCGCAGCGCGGCGAACAGCGCCAGCGGCTCGCCCTGCAGTTCGCCCACCAGCGGCGCGGTGGCGTTGACCTGGTAGACCTCGCCGTCGGCGATCGCACGCAGGATCTCGGCGAGGACCGCGTCGAATCCGGCGCGCCGCGGGCCGTCGGTCCAGCGCACGGTGGCGGTGGCGGGCGATTCGAAGGCCGCGGAATCCGCGGGCAAGGGCGCATCGTAGGCGGCGAAGCTCGCGAGCGGCCGCGTCGCATCCGTGGGCGCATGCGTCTCGAACGCCGCGTCGAACGCGGCGGCCGCCTCGTAGCAAAGGTAGCCCACGCACCAGGCCCCGGCGCGCGCCAGCGCGTCCACGCGCGCCAGCAGCGGCGCCACCTCGTCCAGCCGCATCGCCCGCAGGCGCTCGCGCGGCGCGCCGAACGCCAGGCGCAGCGACGCGACACCGTCGTCGGGCGAGCGGAAGTCGATCAGGGCGGTGGGTCGGATCCCGGGTGGGAACATGCGCGGCGATGCTCGAGGCAGAGCGCGCCAGTGTAGCTATCGGAACAGCATCAGCATCTGCTCGAGCGCCGCCGTGAACGGCCCCTGCAGCAGCGGCAGCGTGAACATCACGCCCACCAGGCCCACGCCCAGCGTGATGGGAAAGCCCACCGAGAAGATGCTGATCTGCGGCGCGACGCGGGCGATGATGCCCAGCATCATGTTGACGAACAGCAGCATGGCGATCAGCGGCAGCGCGATCCACAGGCCCAGGCGAAAGACCTCCGCGCCCCAGGTCTCGGGCCGCACGGCGCGCAGGAAGGCGAACGGCTCGGGCGACACCGGGAACGCCACCAGGCTCTGCACCACCGCCTCGATCACCAGCAGGTGGCCATTCATCGCGATGAACAGGAAGGCCACCATGGTCGAGAAGAAGCTGCTGGTGGCGGTGGCCTGCTGCGCCGTGGCGGGGTCGAAGAAGCCCGCGAAGTTCAGGCCCATCTGCAGGCCGATCACCTCGCCGGCGAACTCGATGGCGGTGAAGATGATGCGCACCGCGAAGCCCAGCGACAGCCCGATCAGCACCTGCTGCACCACCAGCAGGATGGCGGCGGGCGAGTCGAGCGGCACGTTGGCGGCCGCCGACGGCGCCACGGTGCCGGCCACGCCGATCGCGATGAAGAACGCCAGCGCGATGCGCACCCGGATCGGCACGTTGCGCTGGCCCAGCACCGGCATCGACGAGAACAGCGCCAGCACCCGGATGAACGGCCACAGCACCGGCGTGAGCCAGGCCATGATCTGGGCTTCGGTGAGCGAGATCATCGGGCGTGCAGATCAGGTGGTCGAAGGATGCGGCCGACGTCGCGCTCGGCCGCTCCGGAGCAGGCGGCCGCGCCCCTCGGGGGCAGCGAGCAGCGCGAGCGGGGTGGTCACGAGGCGGCCGAAGGCAGCGACAGCAGCACGCTGCGCAGGTATTCGACCAGCGAGGTCAGCATCCACGGCCCGGCGACGCCCATCACGGCAACGGCGGCCAGCAGCTTGGGGACGAACGTCAGCGTGGCCTCGTTGATCTGCGTGGCGGCCTGGAAGATGCTCACCAGGATGCCCACGACCAGCACCGCCAGCAACACCGGCGCGGCGACGGTCAGCAGCGTGTAGAGGGCTTGCTGACCGACGGTGAAGACTTGTGCGGCGTCCATGGCGGAGTCGTTTCCTGGCGAATTGGGATGGGCCCATGTTGCCGGCTCGGCGCCGGCGCGAGCGGCCGAAAAGAGCGGCGAACCGCTGTCAAGTGTTGAAGCTGGCGGCCAGCGATCCGAGCAGCAGGTTCCAGCCGTCGGCCAGCACGAACAGCATCAGCTTGAACGGCAGCGCCACCAGCACCGGCGACAGCATCATCATGCCCAGCGACATCAGCACGCTGGCCACGATCATGTCGATGATCAGGAACGGGATGAAGATCAGGAAGCCGATCTGGAACGCCGTCTTCAGCTCGCTGGCGACGAAGGCCGGCACCAGCACCTTGAACGGCACGGCGTCGCCCTTGACGTCGGCGGGCAGCTTGGCCAGCTTGGCGAACAGCTGCACGTCGGACTGACGCGTCTGCTTGAGCATGAACGCGCGCATCGGCACCTGGCCCTTGTCCAGCGCGTCGGTGAAGCTGATCTGGTTGGCCTGGTACGGCGCCCAGGCGTCGGTGTAGACCTTGTCGATGGTGGGCGACATCACGAAGAAGGTGAGGAACAGCGACAGGCCGGTGATCACCTGGTTGGGCGGGGCGGCCTGGGTGCCGATGGCCTGGCGGAACAGCGACAGCACGATCACGATGCGGGTGAAGCCCGTCATCATCAGCAGGATCGCCGGCAGGAACGACAGCGCCGTGAAGAACAGCAGGGTCTGGATCGGCACCGAGAAATTCGCGCCGCCGCCGCCCGCACCCACGAGCAGCGGCAGGCTGGGGCCGGCCACGGCCGGCGTGGCCTGCGCGAACGCGCTCACGGCGGGCAGCCCGAGCAGGGCGGCGAGGCCGGCGGCCTTGACGAGCTTATTCATCGCGCGCGCCTTCCTGCGGGCCGACGACGCCGCGCCAGCGGGCGATCAGCTGGTTGACGGCCGCGGTGTGGGCCGGCGCGGACGGCGCCTGGGCGACGTCGGGGGCCGGGTAGCTGGCGAGCTGCGTCACGCGCTCGCCGGTGACGCCCAGCACCAGCCAGTGGCGCTCGGTGCCGACGGCGATCTCGACGACCGTCACGCGCTGCGACGTGCCCAGGCTCAGCTGCGACACGTGGCGCAGCACGCTCCCCGCGGGCGCCGCGCCGCCGAGGCCGGCGCGCTTCATCATCCACAGCGCCAGGGGAATCAGCGCGATCACCAGCAGGAATGCCAGGAGGGGCATCAGGGACGTCGTCATGGAATGTTTCTCTTTGTCGACCGGTGCATCGAGGCACGGAAGCGTTGGCGGCGTACGCCACCGGGTATCGAACTCAGGTCCGGCTCAGGCGGCGCATGCGCTCGCTGGGCGTCACGATGTCGGTCAGCCGGATGCCGAACTTGTCGTTGACCACCACCACCTCGCCCTGGGCGATCAGGAAGCCATTGACGAGCACGTCCATCGGCTCGCCGGCCAGCGCGTCGAGCTCGACCACGGAGCCCTGGGCCAGCTGCAGGATGTGCTTGATCGGGATGCGGGTGCGGCCCAGCTCCACGGTCAGCTGCACCGGGATGTCCAGGATCATGTTGAGGTCGTTGCCGGCCCCGGTGATCCCTTCGGTCGATGCGAAGTTGGTGAAGTTGGCGGGCGCCACCGACTCGGCCTGCAACGCACCGCTCATGCCGCCCGCGGGCTCCGGCTTGGATTCCGCCAGCGCGGCGGCCCACTCGGCCGCCATCGCGTCGTCGTCGTTCATCTCTTCAGCTGCCATTGCCATCTCCTAGCCAGCTCAGGTTGGAGCTGGTCAACAAACGATCGATCTTGATCGCGTACTTGCCGGCCGACGTGCCGTAGTGGCAGTCGAACACCGGCACCCCGTCGACCTTGGCCTGGATCATCGGATCCAGGTCCAGCTCGACGAAGTCGCCGGGCTTGAACGACAGCAGCTGTTCCACCGTCGCCGGCGCGGTGCCCAGTTCGGCCACGAGGTCCACCTCGGCCGACTGGATCTGCGCCTTGAGCAGGTTGACCCAGCGCCGATCCGGTTCCACCGAGTCGCCCTGGATCGTCGAATAGAGCACGTCGCGGATCGGCTCCAGCGTCGAATACGGAATGCAGAAGTGAACCGAGCCGGAGGTCTCGCCCACTTCCAGCGTGAAGCTGGAGGCGACGACGATCTCGCTGGGCGTGGCGATGTTGGCGAACTGCGGCTGCATCTCCGAACGCTGGTACTCGAGGTCCAGCGGGTAGATGCCATGCCACGCGTTGCGGTACTCCGTGATGATGCAGTCGACCAGGCGCTGGATCACGCGCTGCTCGGTGGGCGAGAAATCGCGGCCCTCGATACGCGTGTGGAACTTGCCGACGCCGCCGAACAGCGCATCGATGACGGCGAAGACGAGGCTCGGGTCGCAGACGATCAGGCCGGAGCCGCGCAGCGGACGCACCGAGACGATGTTGAAGTTGGTCGGCACCACGATCTCGCGCAGGAAGGCCGAGTACTTCTGCACCTTGATGCCGTTGATCGAGACTTCCGGGCTCTTGCGGATGAAGTTGAACAGGCCGATGCGGATGTTGCGCGCGAAGCGCTCGCCGATGATCTCCATCGTCGGCATGCGGCCGCGGACGATCCGCTCCTGGCTCGCCAGGTCGTAGTTGCGGATGCTGCCTTCGACCTGCTCTTCCTGCTCGAGCTTCTGGCTCTCGCCAGTGATGCCCTGCAACAGGGCATCGACTTCGTCTTGCGAAAGAATCTGCTGGTTCATGGCTGCGCGGGGCTCGCTCTGTCCTGCGGTGCGACTACTGGATGATGAAGCTGGAGAACTGCACCGACCGGATGGGGGCATCCGGGGCAGCCGCCTTCTTCTTCTTTTTCTTCTTCGCCGGGACGGAGGCGGCCGTTTCCGCGCTGGCTGCGGCGGCGGGCGCCTCGGCGTCCTCCTCCTCGTCCACTTCCTCGCCCATCGCGCGCAGCGATTCGCGGCGGATCTCGCGGGCCAGCTTCTCCTTGCCTTCGCCGCCGGCCAGGTCGGCCGACGACTTGTGGGCGAGCAGCAGCAGGATGTTGTTGCGGATGGCGGGCAGGTAGGTCTTGATCTCCTCGCTCACCTTCTCGTCGGGCACTTCCAGCGTGATGCCGATCTGCGCGTAGCGATCGGCCTCGTGGTCGGCCAGGTTGACGACGAACGGGTCCATCGGCACGAAGACCGGGTGCGCATTGTGTTCCTTCTTCTCGGGCTTGGCCGCCGCGCCGGCGCCCGCGTCGGCGTCGCCATCCTCGGCCGCCGCGGCCGCTTCGGCCGCCGCCTTCTGCTTCTTCATGTACAGCAGCGCGCCCACGCCCCCCCCGCCCAGCACGATGGCCGCGACGGCGACCATGATGACCAGCTTCTTCTTGCCGCCCGGCTTCTTGGCGGCGGGGGCATCTGCAGCAGCGGCGGCAGCGGACATGGACGGAACTCCTGGAATCGAATTTGTGGGACGCACGCACGAGCGCGCATCGTTGAAGACGATTATTGAGATCCGGGGATCGTTCGAATGGGCCGAAAAGCGGCAGAAAACCTGCCAGCCCCTTCAGTGCCGGCGGTGCTTGCCGACAGCGTCGGCGCCGCGCCGCCGGCCGGGCACGGCGCGGCCCGGCCTCCCGGCCAGGTGCGGCGCGCGGTCGCGGCGGGCGCGCCGGGCGTCAGGCGTACATGTCGAGCAGGCCGCGGCGCTGGGCCTGCTGGCGCGCGGCCGCGGCCAGCGCGACGTCCTCGCCGCCGCCGCCGACGG
>Ga0265336_10000021_pt1 | contig 193844 bp, 286 predicted proteins | sample 42119metaG_FD_193583 | JGI IMG/M metagenome (GOLD analysis project Ga0265336, IMG submission 193583) | Rhizosphere microbial communities from Carex aquatilis grown in University of Washington, Seatle, WA, United States - 4-21-19 metaG | ecosystem: Host-associated > Plants > Roots >... | reverse complement strand
TGCCCAAGAGTCTCGACAACACCCTCGAGTACTACTGGTCGGGCACCGCGCGCGGCAAACCGATGTCGACGATGGGCGAGTGGATGGTGCCGTGCGATCGCTGCGGCAGCTCCGCCGGCGCCGGTCGCTACTGGAACGTCCTCGGGGAGAAGAACATCCAGAAGCGCGGCCTGAGCTGCGAGCGTTGCGGCAAGCTCCTCAACCCGATGCACCCGGACTCGCAGTGGGCGATGTTCGTGAAGGACGGCATCTTCGAGAGCTACCGCATCCCGCAGTTGATGGTGCCCTGGCGGTCGTGGGACGAGATCATGCTCGACTACGGCCGCTACGACCGCCAGCGCTTCTACAACGAGGTGCTCGGCATCTCGTACGACTCAGGCCTCCGCCCGCTCACGCGCGCGCAGGTCCGCGCGTGCAGCAACGTCGATGTGCACATGAGCATCGAGGAGCTCGCCAAGTACAAGGCCATCGGCGCGGGCAGCCCGGTCTTCTGCGGCATCGACTGGGGCACGGGCGAGAACACGTACACGGTCATCTCCTTCGGTACGTACGTGAACTCGAAGTTCCGCATCTTCTACGTCCACCGCTTCCAAGGCGAAGAGGTCGATCCCGAAATCCAGCTCGCGCGCATCATCGAGCTCATCTCGTACTTCAACACCCGCCTCATCGGAGCGGACTACGGCGGCGGCCACTACCCGAACGATCGCCTCACGCGCAAGTTCGGACCGAAGCGCGTCCACAAGTACCAGTACTTGCCGAAGGGCAAGCGGAAGGTCTTCTGGAATCCGAACTTCCGCCGATGGCAGATCGTGCGGACCGAAGTGATGAGCGACGTGTTCAACGCCATCAAGCGACGGCAGATCGAGTTCCCGAACTGGGAAGAGTTCGAGGACCCGTTCGCGAACGACATGCTCAACATCTACAGCGAGTACAACAACAAGCTCCGCACGCTGCAGTACGACCACAAGCTCGATCGCCCCGACGACACGTTCCACTCGGTGCTCTACTGCTTCCTCGCCTCGATGCTCCTCATCCCGCGCCCGGATGTCGTTGCCCCCTTCAAAGAGGTCGACGGCCAGGGCGCGATCCGTTCGTTCTACCGCGGGCCCGTCGACCAGGGCTGAGAGGCGTGAACTTGAATGGCTCTAAGAAGATCCTTAGAGCCATTCAAGCCAGCCTCATTGGAGGAGCCGCGTCAGCTGGTTCTTTGCGGAGAGCCCGTCGGGGAAGAGCTTCTTCACGGTCGCCATCCCGAGCCGCGCGCGGCACGCGAGGAAGCTCACCGCATAGAGGTTCCTCTGCGCCAGTTGAAACCGCTGCACGGCATCGCGGAAGGCAGGGGAATTCTCGTACGTGTCGCTGCACTCGCGATGCACACGCGCCACGGTGTCCGCCGCGAAGTTCAAGAGCGGCAGCCACGGCTCCTCCGTGTTGAGCACCGTAGACGCGAGGCTGAGGTAGTAGTGGTCGACGGCGCCGAGGACACCCGCCCAGTGCCGCAGCCAGGGAATCTGAAGCTGTTCGGCGGATGGAGTCTGCAGGTCCTCGTAGAGCCTCACGACGGCAGCAGCGTTTCGATCGAGGAAGGAGACCTCGAGACCGAGCCGCGCCTTCAGCTCCGCCACCTGCGCCTCGGCGGACCGCGCAGCGGAGAGAGCCTGCATCAGAAGAACGCGAGTCTGGAGCGGTGAGAGCGCCCGCTCCTTGCGCGCGTGCTTGAGGGCCTCGACGTCGGTGACGGAGAAGAGCTCCGCGCGCGCGTCCTCCGGATGCATGACCGGAGCCAAAACCTCGCGCCGTACTTCCTTGGTGAGCTTGGGGTGCGTGAACTGGAGGATGCGCCCCGCCGTCTTTCTGTCGACGAGACCCTCCGGTAGCTTCTTCCTCGGCTCGACGTCTTGGTCTATTCTGCTGACATGTCCGACGATCTCCCGGGGCAAGGACTCCTTCAGCAGATGCACGCGCGAAACGTCTCGGGCGAGCACCTTGAGGTGCTCGGCAAGCAGGCGGCTGCTCGTTGGGAGTCCGGCGAGTACAAGACGCTGACCGACTCGGTCACCTCGATGGTGAAGGCCGCTCATCTGTCTCCCGAGCAAGTGAAGCGTGTCATCGAGTTCGCGAATACAGCAGCGTACCTCGGGGAGTTCAAGAAGGAAGGGAATCCCAACCGCGTCATCGAGTTCCACGGTGGCCCGGCGGACCCGTCCGAGATCTTGAAGGACCTCAACGACGGCGGTGGCGGCACCGTCTTCGACTCGGGCAACTCGGACTACAACTTCCCGCCGAAAGAAGCTTCGGAGAAGACTGCCTCGTCGCACGACGAAGGCGCGCTCGCGATGCTCTTCGGCTCGACGGCGCCGGAGCCCCTCCCGTACGAGAACCCGCTCTCCGAGGCGATCTCCCTGAAGGACAAGCTCGCCGGCTACGCGGCCCACCTCCAGTCGGAGATGAGCGGCCTCGAGATCGCGTATGCCGAACTCGGCTCGCGCGTCTACCACGAGGTGAAGCAGGCCTCTCTCGCCGGCGTCCCGCTCGGCCACATCCTCCAGGCGTGGGAACAGGTCGCGCCGAGCAACGACTACATCAAGGTCGCGTTCGAGCTCATGACGCCGCGCCTGCTGCGCGAAGAAGTCTTCCGCTCGCTCGAGCAGATGACGGCGTCGGTCGACAAGACCGCATCGGCGCGCGCGCTCAACGTGAAGCACCCGCTCATCGCGGAGTTCCAGGAGTTCTGCGAGACGTTGAACAAGCTCGCCGAGGCGCGCGAGACGCGCGAGGAAGCACTCGTTCACGTCGGCCACCTGGACACCTTCATCAAGAAGGCCTCGACTCTCGGCGAGATCTACGGCGCGGCCAACAAGGGCGCCAGGAGGGCAGCCGACGCGGCGACCCCTTTCGTCTCGAAGCACGTGGGTGAGACGGCCGGCAAGGTCGTCGGCAAGGCGATCGATTGGTCCCCGCAGCTCGCGATCGCAGCCGCGGCCAACGAGGCACACACCCACTTGAAGCACGACCCCGCGCTCGCGCCCGTCCGCGCCGCCGGCAACTTCGCCCTTCAACAAGTCCCCGGCACCAAACAGAACATCATGCACAAGTACGAGGTCGAAAGTGGCCAGTGAGAAGAACCCCCTCGCGGAGTACCTCACCGAGAAGAAGGCCTTCGGTGGTGCGGACGCGGGCAGCTTCGGCGGTAACATGATGGCGGGCCTGAAGGGCAGCCTCGGTGGTCGCGCGCTCGGCGGCGCGCTCGGCGGTGCGGCGATGGCAGGCGGCGTCGGTCTCGCTGGCCTCGCCGCGCAGAAGGTCATGGACGCCATGACCAAGGCGAACGACTTCAAGCAGATGCTCGCGTACGACGCCGAGCTCGCTCAGATGCACCAGGAAGATCCCCGCCTCGTGAACCAGATGTTCTCGACGCTTCGCACGTTCAACCCGGGCTTCACCAAAGATCCCGTCGTCGCGAGCTCGTACGTCAAGAAGATGGTCGACGGCGCGCCGACCGGCGTCGCCGGTTCTGTCGCCACCGAAGCGTTGTCGCACCGCGACCAGCTCCGTCCCGCCGTCCCGCTCGGGCAGATGATGCTCGGCAAGGCGATGGGCGGGGGCGCGAAGAAGCGGTAATGCCCAGTGCTCAAGGTCGCCTTCTTTCCCGGCGTTGGACCTTCGGGGGCGAACGTCGTCCCCCTCTTCAGTCCGGCTGACGCCGAGTTCGAGAAGAGCGCGTCCGCGCAGCTGCTGCCGGAAGTGTCGAAGTACATCTCCGCGCTCCGGCCGCGCAGCGACGCGCAGTACGTCTTGCTCAATGCCATGGGCGCCGGCGAGTGGTGGGGATCGAACGTCAACGGCGACTTCTTCCCCGAGGCTGCGCTCATCCACAAGCCGGACACGTGGACGGGCAATCCGCTCGTCGACAAGCCGCGCTCCAAGGACTGGGGCTACGGCTTCCCGACGTTCTACTTCGCGCACCCGTACGCGCACCATCGGAACAAGGACGCGTCGCGCGCGTTCGGCGAAGTAGAACTCGCCGCCTGGCATCCGAAGATGAAGCGCGTCGAGCTCGTCGCGCGCGTCGACAAAGACAAGTGCGAGAAGTACGGCGGCACCGGCGTCTGGGACAAACTCAAGGCCGGCGAGTACGTGGACGTTTCGATGGGCTGCAAGGTGCCGTACGACACCTGCAGCATCTGCCTCGATTGGAAGGCGTACCGCGCAGCGCAGGCGACGTTCTCTCCGCATCGACACAAGACGCCGGGTGATGCGGTGCTCGAGGTGCACAAGCGGTTGAAGTCCGAGGGCAAGGGCGGCATCCGCGGGCTCTCGATCACTCGACACGACTACTGCGACCACGCGCGCCGTTCGATGAACCGCATCCTGCCCGACGGCAGGAAGGTCTTCGTCTACAACGACTACCCGAAGTTCTTCGACATCAGCTTCGTCTTCGTCGGCGCGGACAAGACCGCCAAGGTGATGATGAAGATCGCCGACAGCGGCAAGATGTGGTCGCTTCCGTCAGCGCAGCTCGCGGAGAAGCTCGGCTACGAAGAAGCGCTCGAGTCTTCTTTCCATGCGGGAGAAGAACACGAGAAGACCGCGTCGATCGACGACCCGTTGAAGGTCGCGTTCGTCGGCAAGCTCGCCAAGAAGAAAGACGCGGAGATCGTGAAGGACACCGTGCCGAGCCAGTTCGCCGGCAGCGCGGTCCCGCTGCTGACGAAGCATGAAGGCGATCTCCCGAAGGAGATTCTCGATGCCCTCGCAGCTGTTTCTCCGGAGACGGCCCTCTCGACTACCGGGGGACTGGGCGTTGTTCTCCGTCCGCGTGAGTTCCAGCGCATCATCCTCATCCAGCTCGGAAAACGAGAGGAAGCCGACCATCTCGATCGAGCGAACGCCAGCTTTCCGAAGACCGACGAGATCGAAGACATGGCTCTCGGACCCTCTTCTTTCTCCGGCGGACTCGCGCGCCTTCTTCTTCCGCTGCTGGGAGAACGCTCTGCGCTTGGCCCGTTCATCGAGAAGAGGGTCGTAGTAACCGGAGAGACCCCCAAAGAAAAGAAGGGCTCGCCCTCTTCTCTTTCTTCTCCGCTACTGCGTAAGATAGGAGCTGCCTACAACGGATACCGACTCCGGCTCATGGATCTCATCCCTCACACGCAAGACCTGATGGCGACGGTGGCACCGACCGAGTTGAACAAACTCGCGTCAGCGTCAGCCGAGGAGTTGTTCACTCCTCTCACCGCCAACTATCTGAAGCTCGCCTTCCGAGATGAAATCCCGGTTTGCAGTTCTGACCAGAAGTCGGTAGAACCTTCAGCACAACGTCTCCGTGGAGACGGCGCCGCCGTCGAGGAACACGTGGACTTCCACAATCTCCTTCGGAGGATCTGAACATGAGCATGGACGCGTTCCTCGCCGAGTACTACGGCACCAAGACGGCTTCGGCCTCGCAAGAAGACCTCGAGACTCAAGCGACGGTCGATCTCTTCTGCAAGCTCGCCGCCGAGCAGAACATCGACCTCAAGTCGATGAAGGACGACCAAGTCCAGGCCCTCTACAACGACTTCTCGGAGCGCTACGCGCAGGCCAAGACGGCCGCCGCCCCCGCGGCTCCTGCGGCCCCCGCCGCCCCGACGGCCAAGACGGCCTCCGAGGAGAAGAAAGAGGAAGAGAAGAAGGAAGAAGCCGCGAAGAAAGAGCACGAGGAGAAGCACGCGATGGCGAAGCGAGCCGAAGAGGCCGACGCCATGGGCCGCATCATGGCCCACGCGTACGTCCACGAGCTCCGCAAGATCGCCTCGGCCGAGAAGGCTGCCGAGCTCCCGCCGGCGCTCGCCGCCCACATGAAGGGCAAGGAAGAGCACAAGGACAGCGAAGGCGAGAAACACGAGCCGCCGAAGCACGAGGAGAAGAAGGAAGAGCACGAGGAGAAGAAGGCCTCGGGTTCGGCGTTCGACGACCTCGCAGCGAAGGCCGCGCTCGCGATGGCGAAGGAAGCGGGCTTCGACGAGAAGGACTGCGAGGCGAAGATCGCCGCGGTTCGCACCCTCGCTCTCGCGCCCGAGACGACCAAGACGGCAGCCGCGCCGTACGAACAAGCGATCGGCATCCGCGCCCTCGAGCTCCTCGAGGCCGCCAAGTACCCGGTCCAGTGGAAGTGAGCTGAGCGATGGGAGGCTGTGATGCAATCCGGATTTCTACAGAAGAAGGGCGCGGCACCCGCCGAAGCTCCATCTTCTACCGGAGCGTCCGCAGCCTCCCCGCTCCCCACTCCCTCCATCGATCCAACGCCGGCACCCGGAAAGCAGGGGCCGGCAGGTCTGTCACCGCGAACGAACTACACCCGAGTCAACACAGGAACTCCGCCAGTCGCGGATGCGGGCGCTTCAGCACAGAAGTCGCTCCCCCCTCGCGGTGCTGAGATGCTGCCCAAGAAAGCTTCTGCCGGAGAACACTCCATCATGTCCAAGACGATTGCCCGCCCGATGATGCAAGACCTCGTGAAGACCGCGATGGCGGAGTCCGCGCGCCGCGCGAACGTGAACGTCGCGCACGAGGCCGCTCTCCAAACGGCGAAGGTCGCTGGCGAGAAGTGCTCCGAGCACGACTGTCCGATGAGCGAGTGCGAACACAAGCACAAGTCGGAGAAGAAGGCGTCGGACCAGGACGTCGAGAAGCTCGCGAGCGCTCTCGATTTCTTGGCGGACAAGATCAAGGAAGGCGCGGACCTTCACGGCCCGTACCACCTCAGCGAGCACCTCGTGACGTCGCCGCCCGGCGTGAGCCAGGCGACCGCGAGCGGAACGCTCCCCGACCACAAGGGTCAGGGCGTGCACGTCGTCCCGATGCACACGGGCTCCGAGAAGGGCCTGCCCGCGGAGCACGGCACGACGAAGAACGAGACGAACCTCAATCACGCTCCGGCCGAGCACCAGAAGCAGATCGAGAAGAACTACGGCGGCAAGACGGCTGGCGTGGTCGGCCTCGTTCGCGCGAAGCTCGCGTCCGACGAGCACGAGAAGAAAGAGACCGAGGGTCTCGACGCCGCGAAGAAAGGCCTCGAGGAGGCCGAGAAGGCGCACAAGTCCGAGCCGGAGAACAAGGAAGCGTCGCTCGCCGACTACATGGCGGGTCGTGTGAAGGCGGCCGAGGACGCGATCAACCCGGCTCAGATCTCCGCCGGCAAGGCCGTTCCTCCGGCAGCGGTCGAGAGCGGCGAGCGCATCCCGCAGCAGCCGGCAGGCGGCGCGCCGCAGGGCCCGACGGGACACGTGATGTCCAACAAGGGCGCCATCGACTTGAAGCGCGGCGAGGCGTACGCCAACCGCAAAGAGGACCTCAAGAAGTACTTCGCCGAGCCCGCCATGAGCGCGGAGCACGACAAGACGCTCCAGGTCGCCTTCTCCCACACTCCTCAAGCTGGGCCGAAGATCGCCTCGGCAGAGGGCGTCGACCAGCAACCTCCGCCCGCGGGGGAGTCGGTGAAGACGGCGGCCGCGAGCGCGCTGCTCTCCAAGCTCGCTGCGTCGATCGACGCGGACAAGAACAAGGAGTCGGGCGCGCGCGCCTGAAAGGAACGAACGATGGACAAGGTCAGCAACGCGCAGATCGCCGGAGTGCTCTCGGACGCTGCAACGCAGCTTCGGGGGCAACAGGCGTACATCCACGAGCTCGAGGAAAAGCTCGCCTCGACGGAGAAGAAAGATCGCGCCGAGAAGATCGCGTCGGAGATGCACCGCAAGGGCATCGAGCTCGACGTCTCAGTCGAAGACCTCGCGGACCGTCTGCAGAAGACGGCGGCTGAGAAGCTCGACACCATCGAAAAAGCTGTTGACCTGGTCGGTCCGGACATGGGGTCCAAGATCGGCTCGGTGAGCAACCACGAACGCGGGGATTCCTCCGGTTCGAACGATTTGGAGCGGTTCATTCTCGGTGACGCGGGCTGACCGCTCCGAGCATTCGTAGGAGGAAAAGAACATGTCGACCGTGCAGAAGATCAACTTCACCCCCGTCTCGGACATCCTGCCGATTCAACGCCGAGACTTCGCCCTCGCGGACCCGACGCTGGCGCAGCCGCTCAACGCGGTCGCGCTGGTCGACGGCGAGTGGATGACGCTCAACTCGAGCTACCAGATCATCCGCGCGTGCGACGTCACCTCGGGCTCGGCCGCCGCGTCGGTCCGCTCGTTCCCGCTCTTCGCGGAGCGCGGGCGCTACGACGTGCAGGCGATGAGCTTGCACAAGATGCCCGTCCTCTTCCGTGGCGACTACGAGTTCGACACCCGCATCTTCGATGCGACGGCGACGAACAACAGCGGCGCCGCGATCACGACCGTCCTGCAGCCGTTGAAGGTCGCGACCATCGCCATCGGTGGCCGCAACTACGTCGGCATCATCGGTCACAACGGAGTCAACTCGGACCCGATCATCGGGTACGTCACCAAGCTGCCGGCCAACAACGGCGGTCAGCTCCGGTTCATCTCGGGCTGGCGCTCGTAACCGGAACAACAAGAAGGAAAGGAGAGAAACATCATGAGCGCAGTTCCGGCACGAGTCCTGAACGAACTCTTCACCCAGAAGCTCGGCTCGAGCGAGGGTAAAGAGAAAATGGCGGAGTACGGTGGGTCGTACATCCGTGACCGTCTTCGCGAGGTTGCTTACTCGCGCAAGATCATCCCCCCGGAGCAGGTGACGCGCACCGACTGTCAGCGCTCCGTCAACCACGACACGCTGGTCAAGATCGTGGACGTCGAGCCGCAAAGCCGCGCGCTCACGATCTCGTTCCGCGGTCAGCCGACGGCCCGCTTCATCCGCGGTTCGAAGGCGGAAGTCGGCTTCTTCACCGTCTCCTCGGAAGTCTTCCAGAAGACGGAGCAGGAGCTCCTCGCGTACGAGATGCCGATCACGAAGATCATCGAGGAAAACTCGGTCAAAGACCTGCAAGAGGTCGAGGACCGCGAGTTCACGGTGAACGTCGAGGCGGCATGCCAGGCGCTCCAGGCGCAGTCGAACGGTGGCGGCAACGGCCACGCGCTCAACGCGTCGTCGCTCCAGGCCGGCACGGTCGTCGAGTTCTCGATCCGCAAGGGCGAGCTCGCGCGCAACGCGACCGGCAACGACGCGACGGTGCGCCCGATCCAGCGCCCCGACCTCGTCAACCTGTTCAAGCTCCTCGACGGCAACCGCCTTCGTTCGGAGCGCCTCCTCATGACGGAGGTCGACTGGGACGACATCCTCCAGTGGACGGTCGAGGACTTCGGCGATCGTCTCCAGTCGGAGACGGCGGTCGACGGCTTCAAGTACAACACCCTCATGGGTCGTTCGTACATCCGTACGGTGAAGACGGACATCCTGCGTGCAGGCAACGTCTACGTCTTCACGAAGCCGGAGTTCTTCGGGAAGTTCTACGTCCTGAACAACACCAAGTTCTACATCGACAAGATCGCCAACGTCATCACGTTCCAAGCGTGGGAAGACATCGGCATGGCGATCATCAACATCGCCGCGGTTCGCAAGCTCGAGCTCTACTCGGCCGACGCGAACCCGAACACGAACGCGGACAGCCTCTTGTCCAACTTCGTGCCGGTCAGCGAGGACTCGCTCGGCGCTCCGAACAACCAGGTCGACGCGGGGCTCAAGTTCCCCAACGTCACCCAGTTCTGAGCAACCAGGCCCTCGGGCCCGAAGGGCGGTACGGGCCTCAAACCCGTGCCGCCTTTTTCGTTTCAGCATTCCACCAGGAGACGTCATGTCCGAAGACCAAGTGCAAGATCAAGACGAGGCGCCGGAAGACGGCGTGGAGACTTCGCCGCCGGAGCAACCGAAGTACTTCATCCACAACACCTCGCGCTCCCGCCACAACCGCACGCAGCGTTACGCCGCCGCGTCTCACCGCGGTATGAAGCAGCACCTCGGCGGAGGTGAGCACCGCATCGTTCGCGCTCGCGCGCTCGCGCTCAGCGAGGCGCAGTTCATGAAACACCTCGAGGAGATCAAGGGCCGTGTGAAGGCAGGCCTGCTCGAAGTTCGTCTCGCAGACGGCAGCAAGCTCGACGTCGAGACGCTCGAGGTCACTCCCAACCTGCCTTCGCCGCCGCTGCCGAACTTCCCGCTCGACAGCATCGCAAACGACAAGAACAAGGGCATCGGCGAGGTCATCCCGCCGTACGTCGGCGACGACCAGAGCTCCATGCCAGCGGTCCTGCCCCCGGGCAAGCTCCCGGCCGTCCTCGAGAAGAAGGCCGAGGAAGACCGCGCCGCGCTCGAGGCCAAGCAGGCCGAAGAGGAAGCCGCCAAGAAGAAGGCCGAGGACCTCGACGCCGCTGAAGAGGGGGCGCTCAAGAAAGCGATCGCCGAATCCGGTGACGACGAAGAAGTCGACGACGACACCGCTCCGCCCGGAGACACGCGCGACACCGAAGTCGTCGCCGGTGTATCCTCAAGCAAAGGCAAGAGCCGGAGGAACAAATGAAGGTCTTCAACATCTCCGACGTCGAGACCAAGAAGCTCAAGCAGCGCGGTCTCGTCGGTCACACCATCTGCGTGGGCAAGGCGCTCTTGTCCCCCGGCACCAGCGTCGATCTCCCCGACGACGCAGTGCAGGCCAAGCTCGACGGCATCAACGAGCTCGTCGACATGGGCATTCTCGCGCTCGGGGCCCCGCCGAAGGGCTACGCCGACGCGTCGAAGCGCGCGGCGGAAGAAGCCGCGAAGGCAGCTCCGATGGACAAGTCCGACGACAAGCAGCCGGCGAAGGCTTCTCTTCCCCCGAAGAGCAGCAAGAAGGACGGCTGATCGATGTCGCTCCAGGGAATTCCCGGCATGACGCAGACCTTCAGGGACTTCGTCCAGTTGGTCCGCTTGTTCCACCGGGACTTCCCTGAGCTCAATCGCATCGTGTCGGGCGAGGAGTCGAGCGATCGAATCGTCGCCTGGGCAGTGCTCGATGCACTCGCCGACTTCAACGGCACTCCGCACTTCACGATTCTGTCGCTCGAGGACCTCCTCCAGTTGAACCAGCACAACCTCCTCCTGCGCATGACCACCATCTCACTCCTCGAGTCGGTCGGTCTTCTTCAAACGAGGAACCACATCAACTACTCCGACGGCGGCATCAACGTCGGCGTCAACGACAAGACCGCTCTCGTGCAGTCGTGGCTCCAGTACTTCATGGCGAAGACGGAGCAGATGAAGCAGCGCGTGAAGGTGGCGATCAACATCGGCTCGATCCTCGGGCCGTCGAACTCCGGCATTCACAGCGAGCTCTGGTCAGTCAACGCGACCTACGCGGCTTATTGAAAGCATAGTATTTGGTGCTATGCTTACTTCATGCAACGACACCTTCAACCAGACGAACTCGAAACCATCAAGACCATGTACCTGCGCGGAGAACAACCGGAGAAGATCGCGGCGCAGCACGGAGTTCACAAGAACACTGTGTACGATGCACTTGGTCGTCTCGGTGTCCCTCTCCGCAAGAAGCGTCGGGATTACTTGAGCGACGCGGAGAAGATGCAGATCTCACAGATGTACACGTCTGGGAAATCCTTCCAGCAGATCGCACAGCAGTTGAAGCTCTCGTGGCGCACGGTGAACAAGTACGCGAAGAAGGTGGGTGTGCAGGCACGGCCCGCCGGCTTTCAAACGGGTGAGGGTCATCACGCTTGGAAGGGTGGGCGCATCGTGACGGAGGGCGGCTACGTGCTCGTGCAACTGGCGCCCGACCACCCGTTCTACGAGATGGCGCAGATCAAGACGGGCGGTCCCAACCGCTACTGCCTCGAGCACCGCCTGGTGATGGCGCAAAAGCTGGGACGCCCGCTGCGCGACGATGAGACCGTTCACCACAAGGACGGCGACAAGCAAAACAACGGCAGTAAGAACCTGCAGCTGCGGCAAGGTAAGCATGGCAAGGGCGCGTGCTTCCGTTGCAGTGACTGCGGGTCCTACAATGTAGAAGCCGCGGAGTTGAACTGAGGGAAAAATGTCCGTCAACAAGATCTACAAGTTCAAGGACATCGTCGAGGCCCAGCACTTCCTCAATGGTGGCCTGCTCGGCTCGCGAGTCGTCCCCATGGCCGGCTCGCAGCCAGCAGGCAACGGCGGGAGCCCGAACAACCTCGGACTCGGCATCGCGGGTCTCGTCGGCAAGACGTTGATCTTCGTCCAGCCGAGCGTTGCGACCGTGACCTTCACGACGTCGGTCGCGGCGAACAACCCCGACATCAACACGCTGCTCCTGTCCGACCTCAAGGCGCAGATCGAGACCGCGCTCGCCACGGTGAAGGTCCTCGCGATCGACGGCCGCCTCGCCATCATCGAGGTCACGCCTACCAACGGCGTCACGATCAACAAGACCAGCACCGGTGCAACGTTGCTCGGCTTCGACACCTCGGTCAACACTGCGGGCAAGGTCTACGCGCCGCCGCCGAGCTCGACTCCGCCGGCATGGACGTGGGCCGGCGTCACGAACGACAACGCGCACATCATCTACACTTTGGAGTGACCGATGAATCAGCTCGAGACGTTCCTGCAACAGCCGCTGCCTCAAGGTGAGGCGGCCGCGTTCTTCATTCGCCTGAAGGGCGGGGAGAAGAACGCGAGTGTGAGGGAGGCGTTCGCTCAGCTCGAGACGCTTCCGGAAGAAGAGCGCGCGGAGATCTTGAAGCAAGCCGCTGCGATCGCGGTGACGGCCCCCGGCCATCTGAAGCGCGCAAACGAGATGACCGGCTACCCCGGCTCACCCTCGCAGCTCCCCCCGATGTCGAAGGGCACCGTCATGGCGCCCGCGCCGCCGGTGCAGCTCCCGAACGCTGCGATGGGGAAGAACGCGTCGAAGTCCTCGCCGGCGGAAGCGGGCAAGGCGCGCGGCGAAGCGAACACGGCGGCGCACTTCGAACGCGAGAGCCACCGCCATGGAGAGCGCTCAGGCTCGTCGCTCGGTCGCATCGCAGGTCTCGCCGCCGGCGCCGCAGCCGCGCACAAGATCGGCAAGGGCAACCCGATGGTCGACATCGCGGGCGCTGCGCTCGGACAGCACGTCGGCGCGGGCCTCGGTCGTCACGCCGGCAAGGCACACGACGAGCGCGCGTACACCAAGGCGGCCTCGGCCTTCAAGCTCGCGCTCGAGGATGCAGGCATGCCCGCGCAACAAGGGATGCCGAGCCCGACTGGCGGTCCGCCCGGTCAGCAGAACCTCCAGTCGCCGCCCGCCGTCGAACCCCAGCTCGACCCCGAGATGCAGCAGTACCTCGCCGCCGAGCAGGAGGCCGACACGCAGGCCATGGCGGCGCAGCTCGCGCACGCGCGCGAGGCGCTCACCGCCGCGACAGCCGCGCAGCAAGAGGCCGAGACGAAGGCGCAGCAGCTCGAGACCAAGCAGCAGATGACGGACTCGCAGCTCGCGCAGTATCAGGCGCAGGTTGCGGACGCGACGAACACGGCGATGACCGCGCACGACGAGGTCCTGCAGAATCAGCAGGCCGCGGCAGCGATGCGCATCGCGTACCAGCAGCTCCGCGGCCAGCTGCTCCAAGCCGCTTCCGTCGATCCCCCGTCGCTCTCCGGCAACGAGGCCGCGCTCGCGGCGGCTTCAACCGCAGCAGGTCCGAGCTCCGGCCCGGCACCGACGCAAGGCGCGGCAGATCAAGCACCGAGCCCCGGCACCGCGCCGAACAGCGCGGCACCGACCGGCGACGATCAGGTCAGCGCGCGCTCTTCGACGAGCCAGCAGCAGGACCCGAGCCCGACGACCAGCATGAGCCAAAAGGAACCGGCTGACGGTTCTTCTGGCCGTTCGCCAGGGAAGGAAGCGCTCTCGAGCGTGCGGGTGCAACTCCCTTTCGTCGGAGCTGAGAAGGTCGGAGCCCTTCGGGACCTCCTCAGCAACGCCATGCACGAAGGAATGTCGGGTCTCAAGGCCGTCGCTCCGCACGCCGCTGTCGGCGGGTTGATCGGCGGCGGCCTCGGACTCGCCGAGTCGCAGATGAGCAACGAGCCCGTGCGCCAGAAGGTGCAGGAGCTCGAGGCCAAGGGCGACGCGCGCACGACCGGTGATGCGATGAGCCTCGCGCTCTCTCGCGGGCGTCTCACGCTCGGCGAGCACGCCGCGAAGCACCCAGCTGCTGCTACGATGGCCGGCGCGCTCTTGGGCGCGACAACCGGCGCGCGCGTCGGACCCGCGTTCGTGAACGCGGCCAAGTCGATCAAGGACGATGTCGGCGGCATGGCCTCCGACATCAAGACCATTCGAGGAAAGTAGGAGACGACGATGTTGGACACCTTCCTGAAGCACGCGTACCAAGTGCAGAAGCGCACGACGTTCGTCGGCGACATCGAAGAGCTTCTTCGGCAGCTTCCGGACGAGGACCTCTCGAAGCTCGCGCACGTCGGCTCGGTGAAGACCGCCTTCGCCACGCCCGAGTGCAAGGACGACAGCTACCACTCGTGGATCACGCAGTTCCAGGGCTCGCCGCTCATGGACCAGGCGATCGCCCTCGAGCAGCAAGAGATTCAGGCGGACATGCTGAGCATGCAGCGCCGCGAGGAGATGCGCGCGCGCGGTCGCGAAGAAGATCAGGTGTGGGACATGAAGGACAAGATCCGTCTCCAGCGTCGTCTCCTCGAGCTCCAACTCGCGAAGGAGCAAGCGGGCATGGCCGGCGCACCGATGTCTCCACCGCCCCCGCAAGCGGGCCCCGACGCTCCCGCGCAAGGCGCTGGTGCCATGGGTGCTGTTCCCGCCGAGGGCGTGCAGGACAACTCGCAGGGCATCGTCGGCGGCAAGACCGCCTCGGCGACCGCGGTCTTCTTCCTGCAGCACGCGCGTAACAGCGAGAAGTGGGCGTTCGCCGACAATCTCGGGCGTGAGCTCGCGCGCGGCGACGCGCACCAGATCGAGCTCCGCAAGGTCGCGGTTGCAGCTGGTCAGCTCCTCGCGAAGGAAGCGGGAGGCCTCGGCGCGATCGCCGGGCTTCTCGGAAAGGCCGCTCCGATGGCTGGAAAGGCGATCGGCTTCGCAGCGAAGAACCCCGCGCTCACCGGTGCTGCGATCGGCGCCGCGGGTGGCGCGCTCGCTGGCGGTGAAGGTCACCGTCTCTCGGGAGCGGTTGGCGGCGCGGCGCTCGGCGCCGGTGCTGGCAGTGCGGCGGGCGGCATCGCCAAGAACATGCAGGGTGGGCAGAGCCTCCTCGGTGCAGCGAAGAGCTACGGCGGGGGACTCGTCGACAAGGCGAAGGGCCTCGTTGGTGGTGGCGCGCCGGCGCCGGGCGGACGCGCTACGATGCCGTCCATGAACCCGTCCATGACGACGCCGTCGCTCGCGCCGCCGAACCCGATGGACTTCGCGAAGCGCAACATGTTCGGCCAGCCGAAGATGGCGATGACGGAGCGTCTCATCCGGGGCATCCCGCAGGAGTAACGTGCCCGTCTCGATCGACGTCCGCTCGATCCGCGTGAGGTCGCTCGACGTCGACTTCCACGAGATCTCCTGGGAGCTCGCTCCCTCTTCCGAGGACATCCTCGACTACACGTACACGGTCTTGCGCAGCGAGGGACCAAGCGGGCCGTTCGAGCCGATCGCCATCCCGCTCTCCGACCAGTACGTCTTCATCGACAACATCCTCGTCGCCGGGCACCGCTGGCGAACGTACTACTACGTCATCCGCGTCACGCACGTGCCGTCGGGGGACAAGAAGGACTTCGGTCCGTCGTCGCACGACCCGGACCCGGACCTCATCGCGATCGAGCTCCGCAAGCGGATGCAGCTTCTCATGAAGGAGTTCGCAGGTCGGCGCGCGTGGGTTCTTCCGGTGCGCACGTTCGGCCAGCGCTGCTCGTGTTGGAACCCGCAGCTGCGATCGAAGGTGCGCTCGAACTGCCTCACGTGCTTCGACACGACGTGGGTGCGCGGCTACATGCATCCCATCGAGACGTTCCTGCAGATCGACCCCGCGCCGAAGACGGAACAGAACATGAGCGTCGGCTCGACGCAGCAGGTGAACACCACCGGCCGCTTTGCGTTCTTCCCTCCGGTGAAGCCGCGCGACGTGATCATCGAGGCGGAGAACCGACGCTGGCGCGTGGTGTCCGCCACGCAGACGGAGAAGGCGCGCGCGTCCGTGCATCAGGAAGTACAACTGCACGAGGTAGAACAACGCGACATCGAGTTCAGGATTCCTCTCGTACTCGACCAAGCACTGAAGGACTTGTGGATCACGCCCCAGAGGAACTTCACGAACCCGCAGAACCTCGAAGCCTTCCTCGACGACAGCTTCCCGGGCATCATGAGTCTGTTCCCCGCCAAGAGGCCCCCGCCGTGAGACCTACCCTCCTCGACTACCTCCCCAGTGATGACGCGCGCGCGATCTTGAAATTGGCTGAAGCCGATGAGGAGAGCGCGAACAAGCGTCGATTGAAGGCGGTTTTGAAGGGCGTTGGCGGCATGGGACTCGGTACGCTCGCAGGTGCGGGCGTTGCGCACTACGCTGACAAGGCCGTGCAACACTTCACGGGCAAGCCCATCCCGCACTCCACGCTGCTCACTGCCGCCCCCATCCTTGGTGCCGGCCTCGGCCTCGCGTACAATTTGGCGCAGGGTCAGCAGCAGAAAGAAATGAGTCAACGTGTCGGCGAAGGTTCCCACGACAGCCCCGAGCGGGGCGTTCCCGCGCGATAGTTTCAAGTACTCGCCTCTCGAGCACGCGCGTTCGCTCTTCGTCGGGTTCCTGCAGGGACTCTTCGGCGCTGCGATGCCCGGAAACTATCACTGGTCGCCCGAGGACACGCAGGACGTCTCGGAGATCTACATCACGAACGAGAGCCCGGTGAAGGACTCGACGATGGGCTCGCGTCCGGCGATCTCCATCACGCGCGGACCGGTGCAGTTCTATTCCCTCGGCCTCGACGACATGCTGGAGCTCAATCAAGCCACCGGCACGAAGACGAAGTCCGTTCTTGTCCCCGGCACGATGACGATCAACTGCCTGTCGCGCATCTCGCTCGAGACGGAGTTCCTCGCATGGGTCTGTGCAGAACAACTCTGGCTTCATCGCGAGCTCTTGATGGCAGCGGGCTTCTTCGAGATCGGTCGCATGCCGGCGATCGGCTCCCCTACTTCTGCCGGCTCGCTCGTGGCTGCGGACAGCGCGGATGAGTACTTCTCCACCGCGGTTACTTGTCCCTTCCAGTTCTACCGAACCTCGCAAGTCACGCCGCTCAACCGGCCCATCATCCAGAACCTGCAGATGCAGATCCGTTTGCGCATGCGACAGATCGAGGAGATGCAGCTCACGTCTGGGGGCCGCGGCGGGCCCATCAGCTCCGCCGGCGTGAACCTCCCAGTACAAGTACAAGGCTTCCGACCGCCTCCGTACGCGCCGCTCGCGAGCGACGTCTACGGGAATACTCCGAATCCTGGAGAGGGTCCGCCACAACTTCCGCTCGTCCCGCACCCGCTCAATCCTGCGCAGCTGGTGACAGTACGAGGCTCGCGGCCGAACTCGCCCGCTGTCCGCGCGCCTGCAATCGGGGGGCGAACTATTCCCATACAGAGCAGCAGTGTGGAACAATCGCCTGAGAGCAGCGAAACTGACGTGATTGCCACGCTGAAGGTGTGAAAGGAACTCCCTGATGTCGACTGCAGAACTCCCGAGGCCGGGCGTCGAGGTCATTCAAGTCTTTCAGTCGGTCACTCCGACTGTCATCACTCCGACGCTCGTTCCGACCGTCCTCGGTGTGTGCCGCCAAGTGGTCGACGTCCTCACGACGACGGCGACTGGTGGGCAGACGATCAACAGCGAAGCGCTCGTGCCGCTCCCCGCGTTCTTCCTCGCGAAGGCCGCGACGGGTTCGCCGCCGGTGTACGCGGGTCTGGATGGTCTCAAGCTCGTCGTGTCGCTCAACAACGGCCCGAACCTGGAGATCGACTTCGTGGGTTCGCCGCTGTCGCCCTCGCAGATCGTCGCTACGGTCCTCGAGGCCTTCAGCGACAACAACATCACGGGCTTCACTGCGGAGCTCGTGGGCACGACGCAGTGGCGTCTCCGCTCGCTCGCGACCGACCAGTTCCAGTCGATCTTCGTCGACAAGTCGACGTCGGGCGCGGTGCTCGCCGCGTTCGGCATCGGACCGGGCAAGCTGTACGTCGGCGAGCCGACGTACGCGCAGGATGCGCTCCTCATCCCGGAGATCAACCTCCCGGACCCGAACCACAACATCGCGCAGCTCGAAGTCGACACGGACACCGAGCGCGCGTTCTTGTTCTTCGGAGGCACGACCGGCTCCGCGCTGATGGAAGTGCTGCGCACGCAGTCGTTCCTCTCGAACGGCATCGCCCTCGCGGCCATCCTCCACGGCTCGGTCGACCTCACGACGATCACGCTCGCGACCGAAGCGACGTTCTCCGGCACGGCGGACATCACGAACGCGGGCCTCTACGGCGGCGGCGGCTCGCTCAACGGCGAGACCATCATCCTCAACGTGGACGGCGCGGGCCTCACCACGCTGAACCTCGTCGGCACGGGCAACGCGGCAAGCGAAGCCGCACTCCTCGCCGCGATTCAGACGCAGTGGCCGACGATCACGGCGGTCCAAGGCGGCAGCGGCGGCAACAAGCTCGTCCTCACGAGCCGCACGCCGAGCACGGGAACGCTCACCATCGGCAGCGGTACCGCGAACACGAACCTCGGTCTGTCGGCTGGCGCGCACACCGGCTCCGCCGGCACGCTCGACGGGCAGACGCTCGTCCTCGCGTTCAACGGCGGCTCGAACCTCACGACGACGTTCGTCCCGAGCATCACGCTCCAGGGCTACATCGACCAGATCAACGGAGTCATCGGCCAGGTCGCGTTCGCGAGCGAAGACTCTGGTGCGCCGCACCACCTGTCGATCGCGACGTTGCTCCTCAGCGCGCTCGCGACCGCGTCGGTGGTCTCCGGCTCGGCAGCAGCGACCCTCGGTCTCTCCGTCTCGACGGTGACCGGCACCGCGGCGGTGACGGCGATCGACAGCGGCAACGGGACGGCGCTCACCACGCTGCTCAGCTTCCCGGGTCAGAACTTCACGACGTCGCCGGGCTCCGGTCAGGTGACGGGCACGAATGCGATCACGTCCGTCACGGATGGGCACACGCTCATCGTGGACGACGGCTACAACGGTCCGCAGACGGTCTCCTTCCTGAGCGCGAGCTCGTCGGGCGCCATCCTCTCCCAGATCAACGCACTCCTCGGCGCGGCCGCGGGCGGCAAGATCTTGGCGACGATCGACGGCTCGACGCACCTCGTCCTCACGAACACGCTCCTCGGCCAAGAGTCGATCGTGAAGGTCGTCGGTGGCACCGCGCTCGCCGAGCTCTTCCTCACTGCCGGCGTCACCTCGCGCGGCCAGGCGTTCGTGCCCGCACCGGGCGACGTCCTCTACGTGGACGGCAACCAGTACGCCACCATCGTGCAGGTCGCGCCGGGCGGCAACACGAGCCAGCTCAAGATCAACAAGTCGGTGCCGATCTCTTCGAACGTCGGCAGCGCCTACTACATCATCGCGGCGAACCTCAACATCGAGAGCGCCACGATCGGTGTGACGCGCCCGACGCCGAACCTCGTCGTCGATGGCGTCGGCAACCTGCAGCTCAAGCCGGACTTGATCCGCAACTCGCAAGGCACCGCGATCGCGTCCCCCGCACAAGCGCAGATGTACGTCGCGTACAAGGCCGTCCGCCTCGACGTGACGGCGCTCGCGATGAACCCCGGCCTCCTGCGCTTCAGCGACATCCCGACGCTCGAGTCGCAGCTCGCACCGCTCGACGCGGACAACCCCCTCGGTCTCGGTCTGTGGTTCGCGCTGCAGAACTCGCCGGGCGTGCAGGTCACCGGCCTCGGCATCGACCAGACGAGCGGCAACGAGCCCTTCGGCACGGTCGACGCGTTCACGCGCGCGGCGACGTTCCTCGAGGGCTACGAGGTCTACGGCATCGCGCCGATGACCCACGAGGACGCGGTCTTCCAGATCTTGGCGACGCACGTCACGTTCATGAGCGCGCCCGAGAACAAGGGCGAGCGCATCGTGCTCATCAACGAGCCGGTGCCGACGAACAAGCTCGACGGCCTCGTCGCGAGCGGCACGGACGGCAACACGAACACGACGTCGAACCAGTTCGACACCGGTGTCGCGAACCTCGGCCAGCTGCTCATGGCCCACAACCTCTCGGGCGTGGGTCCGTACATCACGAGCGCGGGCATCTACCTCGACGTCGGTGACGGCAACAAGTACAACGTCATCAACGTCGTCGGCAGCGTCGTTTCGCTGAAGACGTCGGGCTTCCTGCCGGGCGAGAACGACGACGCGTACTACGCGACGACGACCCTTCCGACGCCGCTCATCGATCAGGCCTTCGCGGTCCGCATCCGCGGCGCCGCGCTCGTCTTGGTCGACGGCACGCCGGACAAAGACGGCAAGGCCCTCGCGGTGCAGCAGACCTCGCAGGGCTTCGCGAACCGCCGCGTGTGGTCGGTCTTCCCCGACCAGTGCGCTGCGACCATCAACGGCATCGAGCAGATCCTCGACGGCTTCTACATGTCGGCGGCGATCGTCGGCATGATTGCGAACCAGCCGCCGCAGCAGTCGTTCACGAACTTCCCCATGACGGGCTTCACGCGCGTCATCGGTTCGAACGACACGTTCTCGAACCCGCAGCTGAACGTGATGGCGGCGGGCGGCACGTACATCATCGTCCAGGACGCGCCGAGCACCCCGCTCATCTCGCGCATGGCGCTGACGACGGACATGTCGTCGATCGAGACCCGCACGGACTCGATCACGAAGATCGTCGACTTCACCGCGAAGTTCCTCCGCAGCGGCCTGCGCAACTTCATCGGCCGCTTCAACATCACGCAGGGCTTCCTCGACTCGCTCGGCCACGTCATCCAGGGCTTGCTCGGGTTCCTCACGGAGTCCGGTGTGCTCATCGGGGCGCAGCTGAACAACATCATCCAGGACACGAGCGCGCCGGACACGGTTCTCGTGGACGTCGTTCTCGACGTGCCCTTCCCCTGCAACTACATCCGCCTCACGCTCACGATCTAATGGACATCGATCTCCGCAAGCTCGCCGCCGACGCCATCGGTCGCTCCTCACTGCAGGAGCGCTCCGGTGGACTGGCGCAGCTTTCGGGCGTCGATGCGATCGCGCTGCACAAGCTGGCGGGTGCAGATCTCGAGCTGCTCAAGATTGCCGAGAGCATCAGCCCAAACGACGTTGTGAGAATGTACGAGAGCCTGGGTGGCAGCTACACTGCCCCCGTGAAGGAGTGAGACGATGGCAGGCAACTTCAGCGACTGGTCCCCGTACACTTCGTACGTCCAGGCTGGTCTCGTAGACGGGCGTTACGCGAACGCGGGCTTCACGATGCTCGCGGCGGGGCCGCCTCGTCTGGCCAACATCGGCGGCGCGGCCGCGGTGGCTGGTGCGGTTGCGGGCAACGGACAGGCGGCGAACCAGATCGTGTTCCCCGTCGGCATCGTCCAGAACTTCAACCTCTCCCACACGCGTCAGTTCTCCCGCATCTTCGAGATCGGGTCGGAGCGCAGCTACTTCATCGCCGGTCGTACGGTGGGCCAGCTCGGGCTGGGCCGCATCTACTACCACGGTGCGTCGCTGCTCCGGATTCTGTACGCGTACTACCAGGACCTCATCCCGCCGACGGTGGTGCCGGCGATGTTCCCGAACGCGGGCGCGCAGGCGATGTCGAACCCCCACGACGTCATCATCCCGCCGGGCTACGAGAACATCTACGTCAACCTCGCCTCGGACTTGTTCGCGCAGCCGATCGGCATGCTGATGTACATCCGCGACATCAACCAGGACACCCTGGCTGCGGTGTACTTCGAGGCCTGCTACCTGCCGAACCACTCGTGGGCGACCGACGCGCAGGGCGTTCTCATCCAGGAGTCGGTGGCGGTTCAGTTCGAGCGCGCGGTCCCCGTCGCGGTCGCAGCCCTCACCCTCATCTCCAACACGACGTCGGGCAACGCAGGCGGCGCGAACGCGACGTTCCCCGGCATCCCCGGCTCCTGATAGGAGCTCGCGATGACGGCGACTCCGACACCGATCTCCTTCACCGGGCAGCTGCTCATCCCAGCTGACCCGTCGTTGTCGCCGGACCAAGTTCCGTTCAACTCGGCGGCGAACGTCATCTCGTCGCAGCCGGGGCAGCTCCTCAACCTCATCACCTCCGGTACCGAGGTCGTGCCGTTCGGCACCACGGGCTCTCCGGGGGCGAAGCTCGTGGCCGTGCGCTACGACGCGCAGACCGGTGCCGCGCCCGTGCTGCTGCACTTCAACGGCGACTCGACGCACCCGATCGAGCTCACGCCCGGCGGGTTCATCATCCTCATGAGTCCGAATCCCGCCGCCGGCATCACGTCGCTCTCCATCGACTTCACGGCGTCTTGTCAGCTCAGGGTTTGGATCGCCGGCTGACGTAGACGTGTGTCATGCTTGCGCGTCGAGGTGAAGCTTGGACGTTGGAGTCCTCATCGAACACGGCCTGACGGTCCTTGGCAGCGGCGGAGCTGGCTTCCTCGGCTCGTGGCTGAAGTACCGCCGCGCGAAGCAACTCGTTGACGCAAAACAGTTGCTGGCTGCGAAGAAGGACGCTCGCGAAAGTGTAGAGCTCCTCGAGCGTCTCGAGACCCTCGAAGAGGCACACCAATCGCATCTCACTGCGCTGCAGGAGCACATCGACCAGTACAAGGCGAACAACGCAGGTTGGCTCCTCGAGCTCAACACCATCAAGAACGAGCTCGAAGAAGACAAAGCCATCCGCGCGGCCATCACAGCAGAACGAGGCAGTCGCCCTGATCCGCTCGAAGATCTTCGGCGCGAGCTCTCAGAGATCCGAAAGAACCTCGAGCGCTTGCGGGAGAAGGGTGCGCGCTACACCAAGAACGAAGCCTTCGCAGAATTCGTAAAGGGTCAGGAGGAACAATGGCGGGAAATGAACAGGCACCTCGGAAGGCTCGAGGGGATGCTGAAGCAATCCTGAAGGCCGACGAGCTCGAAGGCCTCGACTACGACGGGGAAGAAGAACACACGAGTCCTGGCGTTGACCCGAAAGTCGCCGCGGCGATCGACTCCCTCAAGCGCGTTCAGAAGAACACGGTTGTTAGGGTTTCGGACGTTTGTGAGTTACTATCGAGGCGCAACAGTACTTCTCCTCCGAAGCCTGAATGAACACTCCGAACGAACGCTTGATGAGCCACTACGGGACGCGCGACGTCTTCGAGCAGAAGACGGCCGAGTCGCTTCTCGAGCGGCTCCTTCCTGCGCTCATCGCCGGAGAGATGTCCCTTTCGGGTCAACGACAAGAGAAGAAGATCCACGACAAGGACAAGGCAGTCGACGACGCCGAGCGCATGGCTGCGATGCTCGCCATGTCCCAGAGCGCGGGCGCGCTCCGCCACACGCCCGTCCCGATGTTCGCGCCGGAAGGCATGCCGCTCGGCTACAGCGAGGGCATGGTTCGCCTCGCCGCGATCGCAGTGGCCTCTGGTGTCGAGCTCGCGAAAGAAGCGGGCATCGGCTCGATGCTCTCGGGCGTCATGCCGGCGATCAAGAGCGTCGGGCAGAAAGCCGTCGGTGCAGTCGGCGGCGCGCTCAGCAAAGCTCCCGCAGCTGCGACGTCCGCAGCTGCCGCTCCTGGACTGCTCGGCGCCGCGAAGAGCAAGCTCCTCGGGCCGCTCGGCTTGAAGGGCAACCTCGCCCTCGTAGGAGGAACTCTCGGAGCCGGGTGGCTCGCCAACAAGGCAGTCCACACCGCGACGGGAGAACTAGGACGACAACGTGCAGGCTCTCCCGTTTATGGCGGCGGGGGACTTGCGGAAGCCCCCGCATCGACGGTAAACCAGTGGGGAGTACCTCAGTAACGCCGCCGTTAGGAGACGACGACAATGACCGCACCGACGATTGGCTCTGGCCTCTTCAACAACCAAGGCCCCATCCACAAGCACCTCGCGCAAGGCGGGCACGGACAGAAGGGCGAGTTCGGCGAGCTCTGGCGCGCGATCCAAGGCCTCCTCGGCCCGATGGTCGCGATCGCCGTCGAGGAGTTCTTCGCTCCCATCGCCGCCGTCTCGAACGGCGTCCTGCACTCCGTCGCGACGACGAACGGACCGGTGACGTACACCGCGGCGAACGGCGTCCTCAACCCGTTCGCGACCGGCGCGCGCAACCTCGTCATCACGTCCAACGCGGACGCGACCTGCCCCACGTCCTGTGCGGTTACGGGTCTCAACGCGGCGGGCCAAGCGCAGACGGAGACCATCGCGCTCACGTCAGGCGCCGGTACCGGCGTGAAGGCCTGGAGCTCGATCACCTCGCTCGTGTTCACGGGCGGCACCGGCACCGCAGGCACCACGATCGTTGGCACGGGCGTCGTCCTCGGCCTCAAGCTGGACGCGCTCATCCGCACGGGCTCGACGACGTCGCTCCCGCCCTTCCGCGAGTACGTCGATCACGCGACGCCGACCGCCGGTGTCATCGACACGACGAACAACACGTACATCCCGAACTCGGCGCCGAACGCGGGCCACAACTACGCGGTGTACTACGAGTACGACCCGACGAAGATCTTGGTCCTCGGCGAAGTCTGATCTCGTCCCAGTACAACCCAAAAGAAAGGCCAGCGTTCTTCGGAGCGCTGGCCTTTTAGTTTAGAGCCACCAGTAGCTGGACATCACGCCGCCGGGTTCTTTCCCCGGGTCTTCCTCGTCGCCGTGCTCCATCTTCTCGAGCACAGTCTGCGTCGGCTTCTTCGGCACCGGCTTCTTCGGAGAGGCGGGCGTGCCCTTCGGCTTGCACGCCGCGTAGTCGATGACCGCGCGGTTCAAGATGTGCTGCTGGGTGATGTCCAGCTTCTGCACCTTCGTCATGTCGTCGCCGAGTTCCTCCAGGAGCTCCTTCGTGTCCGCGTCGTAGCGCTCGGGATGAAGCGCCGCATCGGTCACGAGAACATCAAGCCGCCCGCCCAGGAGTTCCTGAAGGAGCCCGAACGATGCCGGACGCGGGGGAGGTGGCTCCGCGAGGCGCAGGAATGGGTGTGGGTTCTTCATGTCGAGGAGCTCCTCGACCGTCGGGAATCTCTGGAAGTCGGGCTTGGCCACTACTTCCGGCGCGATGGGCGCGCGGAAGTTTGGATACGACTCGTCCGGATTGAACGGCTTTCCAGAACTGCTCCCGTTGTGATGCATCGACGAGCTCCTCCGCGATGTCGTTCGCGTGTTCCATGCAGTACGCCTTGAGGACGGCGGCGAAGACTTCGGGCTGCGAAAGTCCACCACGCTTCTTCTTGAGCTCGCGCTTCATCATCCCCACGAGCACGTCGAGGAGGAACGCTTCATCTCCCTCGAGCGTCATGAAGAAACGGCGCGTGAACCGGCTCACTTTGCCAGCCATGCAGTCGTTGTAGCAGAAAAGAAAAGGGCCATCCCCACTTGAATAGGAATGGCCCTGTTTCAGTTTCGGCGCTGGAACTAGAACATGAGCGCGTCGGCGCGCGACAGCACCCAGATGTCGTCGAGCTCCGGCCATCCCATCCAGTCGTCGTCGATGAGGAGGTGGCCGTTGTCGCCGTACGACGGGCTCCACGAGTTGCGGATGCGCCAGACGCGCTTGCCGTTGATGTAGTGGACGCCGGTGACCACCATGGAGTGGCCGCCGATGATTCCCGACGCGTCCGGGATCCCCAGCACCTGGCCCGCTTGGTACTGCATGATGGCCTGCGAGCACGGCGTGCCGAAGATGCCCGGGTGGTTCGAGCGAACTGCCGCCTCGAGCTGGTCGAGACGCGTCGGTTGGCCCGCGCCCGTCGGGTCCACGATCTGGAACCACGCGGTCGCCTTGTTGTCGCTCGCCGCCGGGTAGCAGTCCGGCGACGGGACCACGTACAGCATCGAGTCGTCGTAGTACCACATGGCCTCTTGGCAGACGCCGATCTTGCCGACGCGATCGACGGCGAGGTGCGTGTACGTGCCGCTGTCCGAGTCCAGCGTGCCCATCTGCTCGCGGCACAACCAGTACAAGAAGAGGCGCGAGAGCATGACCTGCGCCGAGCGCTCGACGCCGAGCACCATGTTGTAGGCGCCGCACGTCGCGTTGAGCACGCAGCTGCCGATGTCGCCCTGGTCGTACGCCGGCGGCTCGAACGGAATGTCGTAGTCGACGCCGTCCTGCGCGAGGGGCGCAGCTTTGGCGACGAACTTCGTGTGGACGTCAGCGAAGAGACGCGCGGGCCCAACGGCTGCGCGGATCTCCGGCGTCATCGTTTTGCCGGGGAGGTAACCCCGAAGGACCTTGACCGGTTCGCTCAGCGACATTGTTCGACTCCTCCGCAGTTGGTTTTGGTCACGAGGCACTCCGGCTTCATGTCGACGCCGTTCGCCTTGTTGTCTCGGCAGATCTGAGCCCACGGAACTCCGTGGAGGTTCGGCGCACCGATGACGATGCCGCGCTGGTCCTTGCACTGGAGCTTGAGGAGGTTCTGCTCCGCGCGGCCGCAAGCATCCGCCGGAGCGGGCGCAGCTTCGGAAGCAGCGTCAGGCGCGGTCATCGCGTCTGCATCGGGGGTGGGGGGCGTCGGCTGCGGAGGGCAGCCGAGAAGAAGTGGAACGAGCAGGATGTACTTGTGCATGCGGGCAATTGTATCCCGGCCTCAACTCCTTAGGCCAACCGAGGAATACGATTGTTGATGAGAGAACTGCTCCGCGAGTCTGCAGCTGGTTTCTTGATGGCAGCACCGATCGTGCTGCTCATCTCCTGCGAGTTTCAATCTGGCCCTGAGCGCACGACGCTCGTCACGCTGGGTGTTTTGCCACTCGTCGGCTTCGGTCTACTCGGAGTTGTTCGCCTACTTCAGAAGTACGAGAAGTTGTAGTTGACAACTAGAACACGGGTAGTAGTACTTTTCGTTCAACATCGTGCATGGCCGCGCCCCGACGCTGGTGGCGCGAGCAGCACAACCAGGAGAAGGATATGAACAACTACGAGAAGATGACGCTCCCGAGCTTCCTGCAGAACCTCCGAGCGAAGAAGTACAAGAACGCGACGGGCGCGCGCCGCGCGGTCGGCAAGTCGCAAGACCTGTCGAACGCGGACAAGGACAAGGCCCGCGCGGAGATCGACAAGTTCTTCGGCGTCGCAGCTCCCAAGAAGGCCGCCAAGAAGATCGCTCCGAAGGCGAAGGCTGCTCCGAAGAAGGCAGCGAAGAAAGTCGCCGCGAAGACCAAGGCTGCTCCGGCACACAAGTCGACCAAGGCGAAGCGCCAACCGGTCGCGCAGGCGAGCCGAGGCTCGCGCGATGCGGCGCCGTCGACCGACGCGCGCGTCATGCGTCAGCACGCGGCCGCGCAGGTGCTGTCGACGTTCGCGGGCAAGCAGCCGCTCGACTCGAAGCTCGAGGCGGAGATCCTCAACACGGCGGCCCTCGAGTACATCGCGAACTCGAGCATCGCCGACAAGCCCGAAGAGCAGGCGAACTCGACGCCGGCGATCTCCCGCAAGGAGCGCATCGCGCGCCCCCGCGTGAACGTGTCGGCAAAGGCCGTCACGAAGGCCGAGGCGCCGGTCGACACGGACACCCCGCCGGAGTCGGAACCCGAGCACACGAACGGTGTGACGGACACCTCGAACTGGACCGAAGAGGACCACGCCCAGGACAAGAAGATCGGTGAGATGAAGGCGGCCTTCGAAGGCGGCGCATCCCAGAGCTGACGTTTCCGTGTTGCCGCGGCGATCGAGCAACCGGTCGCCGTGGCGCGCGGGTACGCCCGCGTTCTCATAGCTACGGAGTGACCATGAGCGGTCGCGATGTTCTTCTGATGAAGGTCCTCATCGATCAGATGCAGGGCTGGCTCGATGTCATCAGGCGAGGTACGGCCGCCGACAAGGTGGAGATCGTGCCCAAGGAAGGACTGCGCGAGTTCGCGGTGGTCATCCACTACAGGACGAAGGACGGGCAACCGAAGACCTTCGAATCCTACTTCTCCCGGCAGCGCGTCTTTGGGGCGTCGCTGCAGGGCAAGGCGCAGACGTGGGCAATTCAACGACGTGCCTGCGACTATGCGCGCGAAGTGCTGCGTGAAGCTCTCGAGAACCGAGGAGTCCTCTGATGTCCCGTCCGTCTTTCCAACACATCTACATGCGCCTCGCCGAGATGATGGCAGAGCGCTCGACCTGCGTGCGGCTCCAGGTGGGCTGCGCGATCGTGACGCCCGATGCCCGCAAGGTGCTCGCTGTTGGGTACAACGGCAACGTCGCCGGCGGCAAGAACGACTGCGATCGCCACGGCGAAGCAGCCGTCGGCAACTGCGGCTGTCTCCATGCGGAGGAGAACGCGGTCATCAACTGCGACGTCCCCCGCAGCACCGAGAAGATCGTCTTCTGCACGCACATGCCCTGCATCATGTGTGCGAAGCGTCTCATCAACCTCGGCGGCGTACAGAAGGTCGTCTACCGAAACGACTACCGCCTCCGCGACTCCCTCGTGCTCTTCGAGGCGAACTCCATCCAGACGTACCACTTCCTCTCCGACGACACCGACCTCTCTGCAGCTTGGGCCCGCTCGCGCGATGCCCTCCTCCAGTACAACAAGGACAAGACCCATGGCTCCTGACACCGTCAAAGGCATCCAGCACATCGAAGTGAACAAGGACGACCTCATCAAAGAGCTCCAGAAGAACCGCGCTCAGCACGAGACGGACTTCAAAGAAGCGCACGCCGGCTACCGCCGCGCGCTCCTCGAGGACCTCAAGAAGAAGCTCGCCCTCGCGGAGTCCGACGAGGAAGTTCCGCACTTCATCCAGCTCGACGTTCCCGAAGACCATACGAAGGACTACGACCGCGTCGTCGGCATGCTCAAGATGAGCATCGACAAGACGGTCATCATCACGACGCAGGAGTACTCGCAGTACGTGATGGACGACTGGGGTTGGAAAGAGCGCTTCACGAACACCTCGCAGGCTTACGCGGTCGGCAAGGGCAAGCACTGATGGGCGAGCTCGCCTTCGAGTTCAAGTGTCCGAAGTGCGGCGCCGAGCCGCACGGACACGGCAAGGGAGAGTGCAAGTACCGCTCCCTCGATGAATGCGAGGGGTTCATCTGCGAGTGTGATCCCGAGGACAACCCGGCCTCCGAGGAGAAGGACCACGGCACGACGTACAGCAATCCGTGTCCGACCGCCACGTGTTATCACTGCCGGTTCACCGGAGCGTTCCCGGTAAAACCGAAGGGGTTGCAGTCGTGGGAAAAGAAAGCGCTCGAGGCGGGCTGGACGCCACCACCCGCCCGCGCAAAAGAGCTGAAGGCGGGATGAGCGCGGCGAGCGAGCCGGATTACGAAGAGGTCTTCGAAGACTTGAAGTACCTCGACGAGCACAGCGCGTGGAAGGACGGCGTCCCGGACTGGGCGTTCGACTACGCAAAGAAGCTGGGTGTCCAAGTCGGGCACCCAGCTGTTCTCTACGAGGGCTGGAAGTTCGTCGCGAAGTCAGCGATGGAGAAGATCGAAGACGATGAAGAACGCTCGCGTGGCGACGCGTTCGACAACGACAGGTGGGACTAGATGATCATCGGACTTTTGGGAGTGGCCGGCAGCGGCAAAGACACGGTCGCGGACATCTTCGTCCGGGACCACAACTTCGTGAAGGTCGCGTTCGCAGATCCGCTCAAGCGCATCTGCAAGGACGTCTTCGCCTTCACCGACGAGCAGCTCTGGGGCCCGAGCGAGAAGCGTAACGCGCCCGACGAGCGGTACCTCCGGCGCAAGATCGAGAACGAGTTCCTCGACCACATCGGCGACGAGTACCTCACGCCGCGCTTCGCCCTCCAGCAGCTCGGCTCCGAGTGGGGGCGCAACTGCTACCCGAATGTGTGGGTCGACTACGCGCTCCGCGTCGCGAAGACGCTGCTCGCTGTCGGCGACCTCGGCGCGGTCAGGTACACCGCGCAGCAAGGACTTCGTCCCTCGCTGGTGGAATCGACCGCCGCCGGCGTCGTCATCTCCGACGTCCGCTTCCAGAACGAGGTCGATGCCATCCGCGCAGCCGGTGGGATGGTGTGGAAGCTGACGCGCAACGTCGCGGGCTTGGGCGGCACGGCGGGCCAGCATCGGAGCGAGACGGAGCTGCTCGGCATCGACGAGAAGCTGTTCCGCATCGTCCTCGAGAACAACGCGTCGCTCGAGGACCTGGCCGTCCACGTCGGCATAGCTCTCGACGCGGTTCGGTAGTACTTTCCCACCATGACCGCACCGAGCTCGATCTCCCTGACGCTGGAACAGTACGAAGCGCTCATCTCGCTCGCGCGGCGGAGTACCGTCAACCCAGACAACTCCATCGACCAGCAGCAGGCGAACGTGCTCGACGCGTTCTTGTTGGAGATCGAGCAGGACAACGACATCACGCGGTCCTCGCTTTTCATCCGGTGGCAGGACCCGACGGCGCCGCTGCCGCCGGGCATCCGCTTTCCGGAGACGTGGCCGCCGTCGCTGCAGTACTTCTTGCAGCTGCTCACGCGGCCCATCGCGAAGTCCGACGTGATTGCCCTGGTCGCCGCGCGGACCTCCAACGCGGTCAACATCATGGTCACCCAAGATCCCGCCGGCCTCGTCGGCTGGAGCAAATTGGAGGATTTCTTTGTCAACCCCTGACCACGCGGAACGCTTTTGGGCCAAGGTCCGGAAGAGCGCGGGCTGTTGGACCTGGTCCGGTGCGTGTAACCGAGCAGGTTACGGGCAGTTCAAGTTGAGCGGTCGGCAGCTGGGAGCGCATCGCGTGGCTTGGGAGTTGGAGAACGGACCAATCCCAGAAGGCATGTCCGTTCTGCACAGATGTGACAACCCACCCTGTGTCCGCCACGACCATCTGTTCATTGGTTCGGCGCAAGACAACATGACCGACAAGGCACGAAAGGGGCGCACTTACCGCGGTGGTCCTACCGCACCGGCTACTGGGGAACAGAACGGCAACTCCAAGCTGATGGAGAAGGACGCCCAGCACATTCGTGCCCTCTACGTTCGTGGAGGACGAGGAACAACACGTAGTGGTCCCACACAGAAGGAGCTCGCACAGAGGTTCGGCATCACGCAGACCGTCGTCAGCAAGATCCTTCGTGGTGAGCTTTGGGCATGACCTCGAGCGAGCAGACCATTCGAGAGCAGCTGAAGATCGCCGAGGCAGCGGTCGTGCAGGCACAGCTCGTGGTCGACCACTCAACGGAGTATCTCTCGGACGATCTCGCGGCTCTCTGCGCTCAGCTGCGGGAGCTCCACAACAAGCTCGATCGCGATGCTGCACTGCTCCGCGACCGACAGGCCTTCGCCGAGCCCTCGGCCGGCCTGGGGGAGTGGTTGAAGGATGGCTGACCTCACGAGCGTGGAGATTGAAACGCTGCTTGGTGCGCGGTATGTCTTTCCCGATATGCCGCGCCAGCTTCTTGAGCAGGAGATCATGCGCGGCGCGTGGAACGAAGGGCAGCTGACGCTCGTCAACGTCAGCAACGCCTGCCTCACTTTGCCGAACCGCATCGTGAAAACTCTCTCCTTCGATGGACAGGTGCGCTGGCGTGGACCCTCGAGTCGCTGAAGGCCTCCCGTGCGTGAACTGCCGGAAGAACGTTCGCCCCGAGGTGGCGAAGTTCTTCGACGGCGTCTTCCTCTGTGGGAACTGCTGTGCGATCGCAGAGCGTGTCGAATCGCGCCTCTCGAACGAGCTCAAGATGCTGCAGCTCCTCCTGCGCGAGGCCATCCGCGTCGCCGCGTGCGAGCAGAAGCTGCACTTGAGCGACACCGGCCTCGCGCCAGATGCTTCGAAGAAAGAAGTACTCGAGGCGATCGTTCAACTCGCCGAGCGAAAAGAAGCTCGAAAGAAAGAAGGCAGCGGTGCCTAAACTCGTCAACCCGATCTTCCAGGAGTTCGTTCTCCAGTGCTCGCATCCGGGCTGCTGCGGCAAGCTCACAATCGAGCATCCGGTGAACGCTGGGTGGACGCTCGGAATGATCGTGCCGGAGGATTCGTCATGCCCAGCAGTCGCTCGTTGTCCGATGTGCAAGCGCCACAAGATGAAGATCGTGAAAGCCCCCGAGCCGAAGAAGCCCACGGGCCCCGTCGGGTGGAACAAGATTCCGAGCGAGTGATGGCCTCGTGCATCGAGCTCGTCGGCGGTGGATGGAATGGCCACATCGCCAAGACGCGCGAGCTCCACATGCAGCGCTTCGTAGAACCGTTCGCCTGGACGCAGATCTTCATCCCCGAGCTCCTGCTCTCGCAGGCAGCGGGCCTGCTCGTTCTTCAGGGGATGCTCCTGCAGGACCTCTTCCCGCTCGACTCGTTCTTTCGCAACCGCGAGGGGCAGAACACGATCGTCGGCAAGGGCCTCCACATCCTCATCAAGCGCGGGACCTACGTCCCCCACGCCGCGCCGCCGACCATCCGCGACCTCTGGCTCGGGCACCTCGACAAGGTCCCAGACGGTCTCACGCGCGAGGAGCTCCTCGACACGTTCATGAAGCAGGTCAGCTGACCCACTTCTTTTTTCTAGCTACTCAACCCTCCGCGATGTACATTAGACGTACATCCGGCGTACAAGGAGTCGAATGAAACGCGACGACCCCGAAGTGAAGAAAGACCTTGCGAATCCGACGACCTTCGGGCCGCCGGTCATCGCGCCAGGTGTCACCGACCCGCGGGCGATCAAACACGCCGCGGACATGGCCGCGCGCCGCGGTCCGCCGAAGTACCAAACGCCCACTGCGGGAGGTCCCACGCCCCCCATCCCGCGCCTCGACGCTGAGCCCAGCGGGAATCTCCCGATGGCCGACCAAGCCAACCGAGAGCGTCACCAGGGCCAAGCGCCGAGCTCGATCTTCCAAGGCGCTGCGCCGGTCGGCGCGATCGCTTCGCCCACCCCTGCCAAGCCCTCTCCCACCGCGCTCCCTCCCGGTCTTCTCCCCGCAGACCTTCTGCCGGAAGAAGCGCGAAAGGACCCCGCGTTCCAGAACGGGCACGGCTCGATGTACGCAGTCGCGCAACCAGCGCTCGCGTACAAGTACGGCATCATCCGCGGGAAGCAGAGGCTCCTGCCGCAGCAGATTGCCAGCGGTGGTCCCGCGGGCGCGCCGAAGAAGACCTCGATGGAGGACTGGCAGAAGCTTGCCGCGCTCCAACAGGGTGGCGATCCCAATGCAGCGCAGCGCGCAGAGGACGAGAAGCGCGTGATGAACGAAGCAGCCGCGGGACCGGCCGGCGCAGCAGGTCGCTTGGGCAACTCTCCCAAGGACGGTCCGGTGGCGGACGCGAATCCGGCAAAGACGATCGCCGAGGTCGCCAAGAACATGGACGACTTCGACCTCAACACCCTCCGCGAAGTGATGATGAAGGACATCATCAACAACGAGGACCAGAGGAAGATCATCGAGTCACGCTGCACGCCGATGGCCATCGACGACCTCATCGTGCAGAACTTCGTCACGCAGCGTGTGCCCATCATCCCGGGCAAGTTCGAGGCGACGTTCGCTTCGCTCAGCGGCGACGACGACCTCGAGTTGAAGCGCCTCATCATGAAGGAGTCGCAAGGCGTCGAGGTCAGCGAGCGCTACTTGCTCGACAAGTTCTCCCTCATGACGCTCGCCGCGGGGCTCCACGCGATCAACAACAACCCGCTGCCGGACTATCACGATGCCACGGGGCACTTCGACTCCGACCTCTTCCAAGCGAAGTTCCAGCGGGTCGTGAAGCTTCCCTTCCACATGCTCGCGAGCATCGGTGTGAACTACTTCTGGTTCGACATCCGAGTTCGCAAGCTCTTCGTGATGGACAACTTGGGAAATGGCTAGAGACCCCCGAGGGCTGGGCGCGAGCAGGTCTACTGCTCGCGACTCTGCGCGAGCCACCCTCCAAAGGGTCACCTCGGGAGTCTATCCTTTTGGCGTTCCTGCTCAAGCGAGAGTACGTGGAGCACGCACGCCTAAGAGCGCTCGCAACCGCATTCATCAACAAGGAGGAAGCGCCCAACGCCTTCGATGAGTACATGAAGACCGCGTTCCCTTGGCTCGATACTGCGAAGCAGCGAGACAAGAAGGACACCATCAAGATCTTGCAGGATGAGATCAAGCGCGGTGCCGGTGGGTTCTCCATCGCGCCGCTCTGGAGTCAGCCGAACAAGATTAGGAGCCGCCTCAAGACGAAGGTCATCGAGAGCTCCGGTCCACCGCGGTCTCGGAAGGACATGAACGCCCTCTACAACAAGCTCGGCAAGACGATCCCCGTATGAACACTTCGACCAACGACAAAGCAAGGTTCTGTCCCGCGTGTGGCGGCGCTGATGTGAAAGCGTCGCCGCTCGCAGGCGGGGATGCGTCCTGCAACATCTGTAACTGGAAGGGGAAGGTCGAAGACCTCGCGACCTTCCACTTCTCCCACGACATGGGGAGCCAGGAAGAGACGTTCAAACACTTCTTCAACGACATGCGCGCGTTCCTCTCCATGGAGACGCTCGCGATCGGCCTCGGCGCCGTGCTCATGAAGTGGGGCTTCCTCGACACGCCCCCGGACCCGAAGGTCTTCGCCAGGTACATGGGCGGCGTTGCGCGCGCGGTCTGCACGTCGATCTTGCAAACGCGGCAGGAGCTCGAACGAGAAAGGGTGAAGAAGTCCGTATGACGCAGCACATCCCTCCCGGCATGGAAGCCTCTCCGCACCTCCATCACCCGAACATCCGCAAGGAGACCGGTCTCTACTGCTTCAAGGACGCCGACCGTCCGTGCAGCGCAGCATGCATGGCGTTCATCCTTCCGCCCGACGGCCCGGACTACAAAGACCAGCAGTGGGCCAACTGCATGGAGCTCGTGTCGATGCATCGCAGCGGCAAGCACCTCGTCGTCATCGCCTCACAGCTCGGGGAGCTTTTGAAGAAACAGAAGACGGCCGACGCCGATCGCGCCCGTTCCAACCAACAGCCCCCTCCTCCGGTGCGGTGATGCAAGTCCAAGTCGTTCAGATTCTCCAGGAGATGAATCTCCGCTCGCGCAAGACGATGACGTTCGTTGTCTTCGAGCTGCCGAGTGGCCGTCGTGTGCGGGCACCGGTGGATGAGAACGTCGCCGCGGCGATCATCTCGGAGGACATCGACGAGAACGGTTCGCCTCCCGCAGCCGCCGATGTCGAGAGTGGTGAGGTGGTGACCGAACCGGACGAGCCTTTCAACGACGAGCCCGCCGCGGAGGAGGAAGAACCTCCAGCACCAGCGGTCGTGATCGAAGAGACGGAGCACCAAGTCGTGCGTGAGTTCGGCGGCGACGTCGCACCACAGGCCAAGAAGACACCGGCGAAGAAGCCAGGCAAAAAAAAGAAGGCCGCGCCGCTCAGCACCACCGAGAAAGCCGCCATGGCCTTGGTGAAGGAGCAGCTCGTCCCGCCGCCTGCACCAGAGCCCAAGTCGCAGCTGCCCGACGGCCACGTCGCACCGGTGAGCACGCAGCACTACAAGCGGCTCATCAAGGACGGGAAGATCACCCCGAACGCGTTCTCGAAGCACGTGCCGAAGGACGAGTACGGTTACCCCATCGTGCAGGCGCGCGAGGGCACCGCAGATCCCCAAGCCATCGTCGGGCAGAGCAACCAGGACGAAGACGGGGTCGGCTCTATATGATCGTCATCGTCTGCATCCCGTGCGCGCTCGCCGTGCGCGTACTTCCGAGCGTGAAGGAAGCGGGAGAGATCGACTCTCTCATCGGGCGGCATTCCCACTTCTGGCCGGACAGGTACATCTGCCCGCGATGCGAGGGGAGCATGCGCGGCATGTTGGAGCACGAGGCCGACGTCCGCGCCCTCTCGTTGATGGAGCTCCGCGATCTCACCGCGCAGGAAGCCTTCCAGCTCTTCGAGGGACTCGGCTTCCCCGACGAACAGAACTGCACCGTCGAGGCACTCACGGAGCTCATGCGCGCTCAGCCGATGCGCAAGATCCAAGGCAGGAACGTTCTCGGCTCGACGCGTGCGCTCGTCGAGTACCTCGAGCTCTGGGACGGCACCAAGATCTACCTCGGCGCTGCGCCCGATGGCGCGGTCGCGTACCGCGTCGTTCGACCGTCGAGCGCCGTCGCGCGCGTGGAGAAGACGCTGTGAAAATCACCCTCTCCTACAAGCGCGACGCTGGCGCCGAGACCTCGAGTGGCATCCTCATGTCAGAGGGCGGCGTGGTTCGCTACACGCGTGGCTTCACCGGCATGTCCTTCCCGCAAATGATCTCCCGGCTCTGCGACGAGCTCCGCCACTTCCCCGAGGTCGACGTCTTCATCGAGCGCACCGACCGAGAGGGCCTCGTCCCCTACAAGCTCGACCCCGAGACGGTGGCGCTGATTCGCAACGACCCCGTCGCCGCCGTGTCGGCGATGACGTACACCACCGCGAGCCCTTCGACGGCGGAGCGGCGCGCGAAACAACGCGACGTGCCGATCGTTCCAGCCCCCCTCCATATCGGCACCGATGTCCTCGCAGAGGCTTTCGGCGACGATCTCTACTTCCGCGTGCGCGCGCACGAGCTCGAGTGCCCAGGCTGCGGCTTCTGGAGCCCCTTCACCACACCGGGCCTCTTGGCTGACCCCGACCGCGTGGGGGAGATCTTCAGCACAGCGTTCGCATGTGCGAAGAAGTGCAAGTGCCGCATCCTCGTGCGCTGTTGGGAGCGCTGGGGCTCCGTCAGCACGCGCTACTTGCTGGAGCGCACGACGCTCGAAGCGTTCTACTTCCCGCGGCCCTGGAACGAAGGCCGTCCCTGGATTGGGCGTCGGGAACTACAACTCAAGTTCGACAAGTACAACAAGGAGAAAGACGATGTCTAACATGGAAAGCGGTGCGGGCGCGCGGTCGGTGGGCGTGGGGATTCCGATGGGGCAGCTCTCGCCCGGCACGGGTCAGCCGCGTTCGGTGACGGGCTACATGGAGATGAAGAACGTCGCCATCGAGTACGTGGACGATGCAGGCAACAAGCACCGCACCGTCGCGCTGCTCGACTCCAGCGGCACGTGGTACCTCCCGCCGAATGGGGAGAACTTCGCCGCGACGCTCAAGCCGCTCGCGCCGAACACGTGGCTCGCGCAGGCGCTCTCCAAGATCCAAGAGAAGCTCAAGGCAGACGCTGCGCCCGTCGATCCGAAGGACATTCCGGCGACCGACTCGGTGGACATCGGATGAATGCCACTTCCTCCGTCCGCCCGCGCAACGACTGGATCGTCGTGAAGCTGGACCAGCCTCCGGAGCCCAAGACGGGAGAGCTCTGGGTTCCGCCGAGTCAGGAGGACGCGGTGCGAACAGGCGTCATCGTGGAGACGGGTCCGGGCCGCACCTCCAAGAAGGGGAAGATCATCCCGATGGAGGCGACGCCGGGGATGAAGGTCGCGTTCTTCCGCGCGAACTTCGAGACGTTGAACGGCAAGACGCTCCAGCGCGTCCTGCAGCAGATCGACAAGGACATCGCCCTCATCCAAGAGCGGGACATCCTCTACGAGATCATCGAGGACTGACATGGACGATCAGACGAGACAGTATATCGAGGCGGAGGTCACGCGGCAGTTGAGCTCCGCGGTGAATCGCATGCGCGTCATGCTCCGGGAGAAACACGAAGCCGCTTTCCGCAAGTCATGGTGGCGTCGCGCGTTCGCTTGGGTGGGTCTGCGCGTCCACGCGCTTGTTCTCGAGTACCGCCGCCAGCAGTGGGAACGTCTTTCGGAAGCCGAGCGGGGGGCGCACGAAGACCGGTGGCTCACGACTACGTTGCCGAAGCTGCGTGGCACCCCGCCTTCCCCCCGCGCTCGCCTCGAGCCCGGAGACGAAGATCGAGCGCAGGTTCTCGAAACCGACTTCGTGAAGAACATCCTCGGAACGACGTCGAAGGAGACGCACTGATGCGCCTCATCACGCGCACCGGCCCAGGCGAAGTCGAGTTCAACTTCATGTGGGCGCCGACGTTCATCGGGCTCGACTCCACCGTCAAGAAGGAGATCGAGAAGCACATGGGCCCCAAGCTCGTCGGCAAGACGATGGACGATGACACGTTGGACTGGGCCCACGACGAGGTCATCGACTTCCTCTGCCAGAGGTACGGGGGCATCCCCGGGTTGCGGGACTACCTCGATGCGCTGAAGTTCGTCCAAGATGCGTGACGCTCGCCTCAACGTCCGCCTCGAGGCAGCGCTGCTCGAGGACGCGAAGAAGTACGCCAAGAAGAAAGGCGTCTCCGTCGCGTCCGTCGTAGCGTCGCTGCTTTCGGAGTGGGTCGTGGGGGAGAAGAACAGCGAGCACGTGCAAAACGGGCTGCGCTTCGAGGACGAGGCGATCCCAGAGCCGGAGCAGATTTGATGGATTACCAGGAGCACAACGAGAAGATCGAAGTCCCGAAGTCGACGGGGCTCGACGGCTTCCTGCACGCCATCCGCGCAATCTTGAAGCTGCCGAACGTGCAGAAGATTGAGATCTCCGGCAAGGGAGAAGTCTCGTACCGCTTCTTCACCCCGAAGGACGCGCCAGTGCAGGAGCTCCAGATGGACTTCGAAACGCTGGAGCCCTACGCGGTCATCCGTAACAGCCGCGTGATGGAGTTCCCGACGCCGTCGATCAACGCAGCCGTCGCGCTCTGTCAGCTCTTCGCGCTCGCCTCCGACGACAAGCTCCACCCCTGCGGCTTCGCCGGCAGTCCGAACTCGAACGTCTGGGCGTGGATGGCAGAGAGTACGTCGCGCTCCATCGTTGATCGAGACGCGCTGCTCGGTCTTCCGTTCTGGAGCGACCGCCTCATCGAGGACGAGACGCTCATCCTCTGCGCGGGCTTCTCGAGAGACGCGGCTCTCATCGACACGCAGAAAGCCTACAAGTTGTGCATCCCCAAGCTCCCCCAGGTACCGAATGTCCTCTAAGCCCATGATCGAAGCAGTCCTCAAGACCGGTCTCATCAGCAAGGAGACGCTCGCCGAGATGAAGCGCTTCAGCCCGGTCATCCCCACGGACGCGGAGACCGAAGAGCCGAAGGATCTCGACACGTGCGCGACGATCATTGCGACGGCGATCGAGAGCGAGGGCTACGTCGTGGTTCGCGAGACGGACCTCGACGCTCTCAAGCAGTACTTCGAGACGTCGACCGCTGGCGTCATGCACGTCGAAGACGAGGGAGTGGTGACGGACTTCAACGTCACGTTCGGTAAGACCAAGCTCGGGGAATACATCATCCCGTGGCGCGGCGAATCGATCGAAGCGTTGCTCACCAACGGCAGCTCGTTCCTTCAGAGCGCTGGCGTGCGCGTCTTCTTCGACCGCGTACGCGAGCTCTTCTTCGATGAGACGAAGGCCTTCATGATCTGTCACGCCTCCACCGAGGAGCCCGGAGCCCCCTCATGACAACGCGCAACGACATCTACCAAGCCCTCTTCCAGAAGTGCGGCTACGAAATGGTCATCGAGACCGAGGAGCCGAACCGCCTGCGCATCATGGGGCGCATCCGCCTTGGCAACGACGGCCGCAACATGGGCAATTGGCAGCTCGTGATGCACCGCCTCCTCAAGGCAGCCTTCAGGCGTCCGTGGACGATCGACATCTCGAAGGACTTCTTCATCAAGACGGAAGACAGTCCGCTCGTCTTCGGCTGGCGCATCATCCTCCAAGGTGAGAACGTCGCGCAGTACTTCGCCGACGTCGTGAACATCATCCAGACGGCGCCGGCTACGGCGCGCACCGAGGTGACCGAGATGCCGATGCCTGGTTCGAAGGCGCATCGGAACAGCACCGCGGGCGGCGCGCGCGGCGCGGGCGCGTCGGGTTCGGTTCCCGTTGGACCGCTGGCGGTTGCACAGAAGAACGCGGGTGGGTGATGCCGAAGGTTTCCAGCGAGATCAAGTGGGGAGAGGACAACTCCATCGAGAACGCCCCAGTCCTCAGCGATGAGGACAAGGACAAACTCGAGAAGTCGAAGGCGGCGCTCGACAAGCTCCTCGAGACGCAAGGACTCGCGAAGTACAAGATCGAGCTCTTCTTCAGCTACCGCCGCTCCATTCACAAGGCGTTCCCTGGCGCTCTCTCCCTCTGGGAGTCGGGCTCGAAGCTTCACGGCGGCGGTGACGAGAAGGTCTACGAGTGCCCGGCAACGAAGCTCAAGATGGGCACGTGCAGCGGCATCATCGGCGGCAGCTCGCAGGGCTACGGCCATCTCGTTTGCCCGGATTGCAAACGCGTGTGGAAGGGAGATCAAGTGCACGGCGAGGTGCTCGCGGTTCTCACGATGCAGGGCTGGGCGCAACTCCTCGTGAAGTACTTCGCGCGTCTGAAGAACTCGGCGGACATCTACGTGAAGCAACCGCGTAAAGATCTCCGCGTCGCCGCGACGCTCGAGCAGCAGCGTCAGCTGGGCGGAGAGCAGCTGGCGAAGGTCCGTACGAAACGGGACTTGATCATCTACCCGCTCAGGAACATCATCAAGGACACGGCCAACGGAGCCGACCTCGAGAAACGGTTCTACTCCCTCCTTACGGCCTGAGGTATGCTGGGAAACGCCCATGAGCGCAGAACAACAGTCAACCCCCCGAACCTTTCGCTCCCTTGCGTTGGAGCACGAGTTCGTCGAGTGGATGATGCGCAAGACGTTGTCGGACCTCGTCAGCGATGGTTCGTCACCGAAGGAAGTGCTGCACAGCGCGTACCTCTCTCGCATGGAGAGTGAGGTTACGCAGGACTCGTTGAGGGAAAGGCTCGAGCAGCTGCAGGCGTGGGAGGCATCTCTCCGCGGGCAGTTGGAGCGCTTCCACTGGGTGGAGACATCCCAGTTGAAGCCACCTTTCCTCGAACACAAAGCGGAGAACCAGGAGAATGCCGGAGAGCAAGAAAAAGAACCGCGGCGCCGTCGGCGCCGAAAGAAGGTCTCGCAAGACCAATCAGGATCTCCAGATCGAGGCGCTGAGTAGGCGAGTCAGCAAGCTCGAGTCTGCGCTCGACAAGAACACGCAGATCTTCTCGGACACCATGAAGGTGTTGGAGATCAAGGTGAACGTCCTCGAGGAGGTCATCTCGACGCTGCACAGCCACGGTCACGGCCTCGTCGAATCCAAGGACGGCCGGGTCGACTTCGGCTACTACTTGCAGCAGTACTTGAAGGAGCTCGGCGCGAAGGAAGAGCAAGCCGCCGCCCCGACTCCCCCCACAAAGACCATCGTGTCGCCCGACGAGGACGCACCGGTCATCTTCGGAGGCGATGGGCCATGAAAATCATCCGCGGCACGCGCGACGCCAAGGGCAACGTCATCACCAAGCAGCAGGAGGGCGGTGTCGCCCGCATCCGCTGCATGAAGTGTCAGCGCCTCGCGATCCCCGTCCGTCTTCCCAACGGCAAAGAAGTCCACCAGTGCCAGGGCTGCGGCGCGCAGTTCACCCGTTCGCCGATGGACAAAGCTGCACCAGCGCGACCCCCGAGGGTAACACGCCCACGGTCTTGAACCCGTGTGCCTTGTAGAGAGCGCGCGCCCGCGCGTTCTCTTTGAGCACGGTGAGCACGACCGACTTCCCGAGCGCGAGGACATGCTGCAGGAGTCTCTTCCCCAGTCCTTCTCCCTGTCGCGTCGGCAGAACGCCGAGGCGCATCAGGTCGAGGAGCGCGGGACCGTCGGGGCGCACGAGCGCGTAAGCGACGACGGGTGTGCCGATCACGTAGCAGGCGCCGAGCGACATCTCGAGCTCGAAGCGGCGCTCGCTGAGGGCGTTGTCGAACAACATCCCCTCGAGTTCCACGAGGCGCTCGAGGTCGGCCGCTGAGGCCTTTCGAATCGAGGAGTCCATGACGACAGAAGAAGAGAAGATCAACTCACTCATCGCAGAGTTCGACTCCTGGTTCCAGCAGAGGGGCAACGGTCCCATCGTGCGCCCGGAGCGCGCGATCGTAAAGACCTTCTGTTACTTCCTCATGCACGAGAAGAACAGAACGAAGGTTCCAGGAGTGGAAGGAGAAGGAACATGACGACTCAAGACGTTCGGAAGGTGCACTGCGATCGCTGCAAGCGCGTGGAGGAGAAGCCCATCTTCGAGCCGAGCTTCTCCGTCGCCGGTGGAGTGACGAACCTCCAACCGCAGACGTGGACCGGCACGATACCGACTCCCGCCTTCACTGCGCTCATCCTCGAGGAGGGTTCGATCGGAACTGGGAACCACATCCCCGCCGTACCGCGCAAGGTGGAGTTCGTCGACCTCTGTGAGCCGTGCAGGCGCACCATCAGCGCGCTCCTCGAGCAGATCGGCAAGAAGATCGACGGGCTCTCTCCCGAGCGCAAGCCGAGAGAGGCTAAGAAAAAGGAAGCGGCCTCCTCGAGTAAGGCCGCTTCCCAAAATCATTCTGCTGCCACCGGCAGCGCCTCCGGCAAGGGATTGAGCACAGGAATCCGGTCGTCGTAACCACGCGCCGTCATCGAGTACCCAGACCATCGAACTGCAATCTGCGCGCTCTCGCTCTCCCCGAACTGGTCCTTCAAATCTCCAGTTCGATGAATGCGGAACCCTGCGCCAGGCTGCATAAGCATAAGCACGTCCAGAATCTCCACTCCTTCACGCACCTTCTTCAGATGCTCGTTGTCGCAGAACGGGTGGACGCCCGCTGGCGGGAACTTGTGGTAGTTCCTGCCCACTTCTTCCCTCGGACTCCTGCCCAGCACGATCTCGTCGAATGAGCTCGCGAGGAGCCGCGCGACCCCACCCGCACCTCCAGCCGTATGCACACGCACGAGCGCGGACACCTTGTGCCGATGGCGCTGGTGCCTACGGTAGTCCCTCTTCAGGACGATCACGCCGTTGCCGATCTCCATCTCGGCGAACTTCAGACGTAGGGGGGACTGGATGTACTTCGGGATGCGGTCCGCAGGGTCGCTGATGTCCTTCGCCAGAACGAGAGTTGCGCAACTCCCTTCGGGCGTAGTGATGTACGCGTGTGGATCGCGTTGAAGCAGCAGTCCCTTCTGAACTGTCTGACCAAGCTCGAAACAATGCATGTCGCAGCCTCCTGGAGAGGCATCAATCCTCTCCAAGACTCTTATCCCTTGGAGGCTGTCCGGTTTGCTACTGACACGGCACGCGGCTGTTTCAGCTCGCGGCGAGGAAGACCGGCTGCGACAGAGCGTGTTGAAGCGCCCCGATCGCGACGTCCATGTACGTGGCGACGACGCGCAGCTTGATGGTCGGACGCATCAAGAGCAGCTCGCGCAGAACGGCGCGCGCGAGACTCGGCTTGTTGATGGGGAGCATGCCGCGGATGCGGTTCATCTCCGACTTCATGTCGAACTCGCGCATCTTCTCGTAGCAGAAGAGGACCGCCTCGTTGGCAGTCTCGAACTGGGGGATGTCGAACAGAACGGGATCGAGAGACATGGGCGGGCTCCTTTCTTCTTGAGGTAAAAGTACGGTCGGGGGATCAGTACTGCAAGTAAAAAGAACATGACGATCTTGACAACAACATCTGACCCAGCCCGGTAGCTAAAAACGCGCCCGACCCCCTCAGGAAAGACCACGGGAAGGAGCCGGGTGGAAAACTGAGGGGGCTGGGCGCGCGCGAAGTGAGAGTCAGAGGCCTGGAGGCGTGATGGCATGGCTCTCACGTAGTTCTTCTGGATGAGCCTCCGGATGTAGTGAAAGAGGCACGCCGCGAAGCGGCCTCTTTCTTGTCCGTCACTTCGTCGGTTTGCCGGCGGGGAAGTCCGGCTGACCGCGCGTGATGACTTTGTTGACGACCAAGCCGCCCGCGACCACCGCACCGGTGATCAAGGCGAACATGGCGCCACCGCGGATCAACTCCGCTTTCAGCGAGTGCTGCTCTTCGAATCGACGCCGCAGGGTGTGCATCTCGCGCACCGCGTGGGTCATGTCCGATTGCAGGGACTCACCGATCCTGGCCGCTGCCGTCTCGATGCTCGAGGTCGACGTCGGCTGGTTCTCGTTCGTGCTGGGCTGGTTCATGATGACTGATTCCTCCTGTTTGTTTTCCCTGGTTGGAAGCACAACTACTTTCCTTCCAGTGTTCTTATCCCTGTTTCCGTGGCGTTTTTGCTGCCTCGGGGTGTCTGCCTCCGGTGTTTCCAGCGACAGACCGACCTCCCGCAGCTCGTTGAAAAGTGAATGCTTGAGAGACGGTTCTTTTCCTTCCACGTTGCCTCCGTAGAACCCCCACATCTTTCTTGTTCCTCGATCCCGCGCGTGTTTCACACGCAGGCTCCGCCACACTCGTGGCAGACCGGTACTGCGCCCGTCCGTCTGAGAGCGGACATCTCGATGAACGCGAGCTCCACCTCGCGATCGCCCATGAGGCGGTCGAACTGCTCGAGGGACAGCAGCAGCTCGAGACGCATCGGCTGCTTCATCTCCCCTCGTTTCAACCCCGCCATCATGTCCGTGGCGGCCCGGAGCTTTCGCACCGGTGCCGCCAGCTTCGTCACCACGCCCACGAGGGCGCCGGCGGCGAGGACCATGAAGATCACGTCCGCGCCTCGTGCTGCCTAGGACTGCCGCGCTCGCGGCGGATTTCTTCCACCCGAGCGTCGGCTTTCTCCTCGACTGCTTTCATGCGCGCCTGCAGCTCGCGCTCGAAGATGCGACGCTCTTCGTTCTGCCCGTCCTCGCGACCGGCATTGTATGCCACCGCCGCGCCCAGGATGCCGAGCGATGCGATGAACACGAACCCTGCGAGTACCCGGCCTGACGCCATGGGAACTTCAACCGGGATGAGAACAACCTGACCCTTGGCGAGTGTCTCGCCTTTGATGATGTCTGACATACGTAGCCTCCTTCATCCTTCTTATTCCTGCCGGGAGGCCTGGAATTACGGGATGGGAGGCTAAAAAGAAGGGGTCCCGGAGGACCCCCACTTCATGCGTCGCCGCCGCTGCCTACGAGGTACTTCTCGGGGAGCTGCCGGCGGATCTCACGGATGTCCGCGAGCTGCCGACGGTGCTCTTCGAGGTTCTCCTCGAGGCCCTCGCGCACACCCTTCGGCGCGGCGGGGTCGGCATCGGCCAACGTCTTTACCAGCAGGATGTGACGCGCCGACTCCTTGATCGCCTTCTCGATCTCGGGCAGTCGCATCAAGTCATCCTTCAGTTGGTCCCTGAATCGCATCACTTCTTCTCCTTCGGCGGGTCGACCCACCGACGTGGCAGCTCGAAGAAGTCTCCCTCGGGTAGCTCGTCAGACAGGCACATCCTGGTCTGATGATACGGCATCCCTCCGCGCGACTCTTCTTCCTTCATCACTTGCAAGATGTCCATTCGGCGTTGCTTTTCCATGTTGAAGCCTCCAAAGCTCTTATCCCTGGAGACACAGGCGAATTTGCTGGTAGCTAAAACAAGAAGGGCTCCTCCCCTTCTTGTCTCCCCTTCAGGGGACCGACACGCAGACAGCCGTGGCGGTGAGCTGGAAGCTCGACGAGCTCGCGTTGACGCCGTCGCAGTACCAGTCGGCCGTGAGCGACGTCGTCGCGACGTTCTCCGGGTAGCTCTGGGCCACCGGGTTCTGCCCCAGCGAACCACCTCCCCAGCAGCTGCCGCTGAGAAGGATGTCGTTGGCGTCGCTGCACGCAGCCTTCACCGTCGCACCGCTGTTGGCGGGGACGGTCACGCTGCTCTGCACGGCGTAGAGCGCGGTCTTCGAAGTGATGGTGCCGTCCTTCCCGGCCGCACCCTGCGCGCCTTGGGGTCCTTGAACCCCTTGCGGGCCCTCGGCTCCTTGAAGTCCCTGCGGACCTTGGGGTCCCTCGGGTCCTGCCGCGCCGGGCGCACCCGCCGGGCCTTGTGCGCCGTCGAGACCAGGCGCTCCTTGAGCTCCCTTTTCGCCGGTGCAGGTGCACTGGTTGTCTGCTTTGGCGTCGTCGGTACCCCCGACGGCGCTGCTTCCGCAGGCGATGAGAATGCCGAAGAGTACAAGTGCTGTTGATTTGAAGTTCATGTTGGTTGCCTCCAAAGGTCTTATCCCTACTGGGATGGGAAAGTTGCCTGTTTGGAGGCTAAAAAGTAGGGGTCCTTCACCCCTACTTCTCCCTCAGACCACCCGGCGGGCGAGCCTGTTGCCGCAGGTGCATTCGCGGATCGCGAACTCGACCTCGGCGGCGGGGTAGAACCACGCGCCTTCGGAGCCCTTGGGGACCGGGAGCGCGAGGAACTCGTCGTTGTTGTACTTCTTGTCGCAGCAGCTGCATCGCGACGGGATGGTCGCGTCGAGGGGGAACTCCTTGCCGTAGTCCTCGTCCGGGATGGGCAGGGAGAAGAGCTCTTTCGCGGCCATGAAGACGCCGCTCTTGGGACCCTCAGAAGAGTTCATGTTGTTCATTGTAATGCCTCCAAGATCCTTATCCCTCCAAGGGCCCTAAATTTGCCTTTGCGGAGGCTACTTTTGGCCTCTAGTATGGGGTGAGGTTTTCACCCCATGCCGATGTCCTCCGCCGAGATCGCGCAGATGAACGGCGCGTTCACTCAGGCATCGATGAATCGCATGGCCTACTCGTCTGCCATCGGGCAGGGGGGTGTTTACGGCGGGCAGAACGGGGCCGGCGCAGACGCGATGATGAGCGGGGCGGCCAACCGCGCGAGCTCGGTGGGCGCTCCGATGCTCTCCGGCGCGATGGGCATGCTCGGTTTGGACCCCATGTCCCTCGGTTTGAGGGCTGGCTTGGGTGCCTTCGGCGCGGGCGCAGGCCTCGGCGGCGCGGTTGCAGCGGGTGGAGCGGTTGCTCTCCCTCTGATGGCAGCGGGAGCAGGCATCCACTACGCCGGCCAGCAGATGTATCAGGGCATGGGGCAGCAAATGGACCTGAATCAGACCCTCCGGGGGTCGTACTCGTTCAGGAACCAGCACGGTGGGAGCGGTTTCGGGCGCGGTGACATGAGCCAAATCGGCGGCATGATGCGCGGCATGACCGAGCAGTTCGGTCCGGGAGGGGAGATCACCTCCATGGGCGAGCTCACGCAGCTCGCTGGCAAGATGTCGACGATGGGCCTCGCCCAGGGGGTGCGCGACGTCCAGGAGTTCACCCGCCGCTTCAAGGACATGGTCGGCACGCTGAAGACCATGGCGAAGGACCTCGGGACCACACTCGAGGGGGCGATGGAGTTCGCCGCGGCCGCGAAGCAGTCCGGCGTCTTCGGGATGAACCACGTGGGGCGGTTCACGAACGCAGTTCGATCGGCGAGCGTGTCCGGCAACCTCGCCATGAGCGAAGTGACGGGCGCGGCGAGCATCGGCTCCCAGATCTCCCGCTCCATCGGAGGCCTCGGAAGCCAAGGAGCGATGGCGGGCATCCGCACCATCGGTCAGATCGGCACCGCGCAGCAGATGGGCGTCCTTTCAGAGGAGGACATCTACAACGCGACCGGTCTCACGGGTGCCGAGGGACGTCAGGCCTTCGCCTCGAGTCAGATGCAGCGCGCGGGGAGCTGGCTCCAGAGCGGGCGCGGTCGGCGCGCGCTAGCCTCCATGGCGGGGAAGAACGGCACCCTCGACGAATCGGCGGTGCAGCAGATCTTGGCCGGTGGGATGGGCATCCAGGAGACGATGGGGGCCGATCGATCGCACGTCACGGGCGCCGGTGCGCCGGTGAACCGCGCGAACTTCATCCGCAACGAGGGTCGTCTACGCGGCGCGGCGATGGCGCGCTTCGGCGCATTCCTCCCTGCCATCCAGCTCAACGAGTGGGCGGCGAGCAAGGGCATCAACATCAACGAGATGGACGATCGCTCGATGCTCTTCGCGCAGCGTCAGCTCGGGATGGGCCGCGACGAAATGGATGCCGCGGTGAAGATGGCGAACAACATGCCCGCCATCATGCGCGAGATGCAGTCCTCCGAGCGCCAGGACAACTACTTCCAGGGCCTCGCGCAGCAGCGCAAGATGCAGGGCGTGTCCGGCATCAAGCAGCGCTACGAGCAGGCGCGCGAGATCGTGAACGGCAAGCTGCAGAAGGTCGGCCAGGACGTCTTCAACTCGGGCTCCGAAGCGATCGACAGCTTCATGAATGACCTCTTCGGGACGTACGTCGAGACGTTCTCGAAAGACCTCGACGATTCCATGCGGCAGATGCAGGTCGGTGGTGCCGCCGGCAAGCACGGCGCGGCCAACCTCGGTCTCGGCGGTGGCGGACGCAGCCGCTTCGCTGGTTCGGGCGGAGGTTTCGGTCTCGGCGGACGGGCGCAAGGGCTGGACTTCGCGCGTCAGATGCGCCGTGGCGTCTCCGGGGACTTCGGAGACAACGTCATGGCAGGCTGGAACGGCCGCGGAGGATCCCTGTTCTCCGGTGGCGACGTACCTGGCGCCGTCGGGCGCGGTCTCTCATGGGTCGTCGCCGGCGAGAGTGGCGTCTCCCAGATGCAGCGCGCGGGCTTCGACCTCCGCGGGATGAACTCGCAGCAGATGCAGGACAAGCTGCAGTCGATCGCCACCGCGCGGTCCGCGTACGAGACGAGTGGCTCGTTCACCATGAGCGCGGCGACGCGCGACAAGATCCGAAGCGCCTACGTCTTCGGCGTCGGCGGCTCAGGCGACTCCCGCGTGGTGTCGATCCAAGCTGCCCTCGAGCAGTCCGACCCCATCACGGCCGCGCGGCTCCGCGCAGCGCACAGCCCCGAAGAGAAGGCAGCCATCATCGGGCAAGTCGAACGCGCCGCTGGCGTGGGTGAAGGGTCTGGTCTCCTCGCAAACTACAACGCGCCGGGCGGTCTTCCGGGGACCGCGGCGCCGGGTGGCTTCTCCAGCGTCACGGAAGAGAACCGTGCGTGGGCGAAGGCGATGGGCGTGCGCGACAGTCGCTCGCGTGGTGAGAAGGTGGCCGCTGGGATGGCCGGTTCGTACGCCTCGAGCCTCACCGCAGGTCTTCTCGGACCCCTTGGCCTGCTGAAGTTCGGCGGGAGCAAGTCGGCAGCAGAGCACGCGCGCACCGCGGCGGTGGACTTGGTCGGCAAGCTCACGGGCTCGTACCAGACGGAGCAGGCAGCGGGCGACTTCTACAAGGGGAAGGAGTTCCGCGACATGGCATCGGGCCTTCTCAGCGCCGATCCTGCCGAGCGCGCCAACGCGCGCGATCGCGTCCAGCAGGCAGCCCTCGACGTCGGCGAGAAGGGAACGAACTTCCAAGAGTACAAGCGCATGTTGCAGGGCTCGGACGCGATGGAGATCTTGGAGCGCACCGGCGGCGACACCAAGAAGATGACCGATCTCGAGAAGCGTCAGGTCGAAGCGGGCCGTCCGATGCTGGGGTTGATGGCGGGGAACGTCGATGCGCAGCAGAAGCGCGACCAAGAAGAAGCGCGCCGTCGCTTCCGCGTCCAAGGCGCTGCTGACGTCAAGCGCATGGTGAACTCTGGTGTCTACGACGCCGTGAGCCACAAGCTGACCGGCGACGGTGGCAAGTTCTCCGTGATGCAGCGCGCCGCCGCGATCGCGGAGGCGGAGAAGTCTGGAGATCTCGAGCGCGCGCAGTCCCTCATGCAGGACCAATCTAACGCGATCGGCCTGCTCTCCGAGAAGGAAGCGCTCCAGTACGGCGGCAAGCTCGCCGGCACAGCGCAGGGGCAAGACCTTCTGTTTACCGCGGGCATGGCCGGACGGTTGAAGCGCGAGCGCCGCGGTGGCCTGAAGGGCGTCCTCAACCAGGAGCTCGGCTTGGGGCTCTCCGGGAAGGAGCTCGCAGCGATGGACGAGAACGGCCTCGCAGCGATGGCCGGCGTCACCGATCCCAAGACCATCAAAAACATCCAGGACGCCTTCAAGAGTGGTAGCAATATGAAGCTGGCGCAGGCGATGAAGGGCCTGCAAGAGGACGAGGGCGTCAAGAAGCACAAGGAAGAAGTCTCGAAGGCGGAAGCAGAAGCGCGAGACCCCTTCGGTGCCGAGCAGGTGAAGCTCACGCACAAGGCCAACTCGATGTTGGAGCTCATTGCGAAGCACACCGGTGCCACCTCAGACGAGATCAAGCGACTCAACGAAGCCGACCCGGAGACCAAGAAGAAATGAGCGCCAAGTCTCTTCTGTTCGTCGAGGGTGCGGTGCCCTTCGGTCTCCCGCCGGGTTGTACTCCCTGCCGCACCGAGGTGAAGACGGTCATTCGGAAGAACGGCCGCCTCTACACGCTCACGCTGCGCGACAAGATCACCATCGACGACTGCCACGCCAACCTCGTGAAGGCGGAGGCGTTCGCCCTTCAGCAGGGTGAGCCCTTCGCGGGCCTCACGCCCGCGCGCAACTTTCGCGACGTCCTCATCAAGAGCAACCTGGTGATCTAATGAGCGTCTTCATCGAGCTCTCTACCGACGCGTTCACCCAGGTCTTCAACAACCAGTCTGGGAACGGGGTTGCACGTCGTGCGGGCACGGACCGTGCGCGCCGACCGCTGCGCGGTCTCGAGATCAAAGAGGACACGTACGCCATCATCAAGGTGGTGCAGTCCGACGGCACGGAGCTGAAGCTGATCGACTCGGGCTCTCAGAACGGCGAGACCACGCAGTACTCGAACTTCATCCTGCAGGCCGTGAAGGAAGCACGGATGGAGAAGCACCAGATCGTGGAGACGTTCGGCGAGCCGTACATCTTCTTCTTTGGTGAGTCGCCCCGCTTCATCGACGTGACCGCGGTGCTCGTGAACTCGAACGACTTCAACTGGGAGGCGGAGTTCTGGGAGAACTACAACACGTTCTTCCGCGGTACGAAGAGTGTCGAGCGCGGAGCGCGCACGTACTTGTTCTACGACGACACGGTTGTGGAGGGGTACATGCTCCTCGCGCAGGCGGAGAAGGATTCGATGAATCCGCTCAGCGTGAACCTGTCGTTCCGCCTCTACATCACGAACTACCAGAACCTCAGCTTCGTTGGTGCGCCGGAATTCCCCGTGCGCGCGAGCGTGAACCTGCCTGCGGATGTCTCGCTCACGACCGCGGACATCTCGACGGCGGGGCAGGCGATCATCAGCGCCGCCGGCAACGCCTCTCTTCAAGAGGCCGCCGCCCTTCAGCAAGCCCAGCAGGGTGCCGCGCAGCAGGCGAGCGGCTTCGGTGGCGCCTCAAGCCTCACGCAGGCTCTCCAACAGGGCGTCACTTCGACAGGCAACCCGAGCATCGATGAGATCCTGCAGAACGCTGCCGAGGCGGTGCAGACGGGACAGGGACGGACCCTTCCGTTGCGTGGCCTCATCTCCGACAACGTGGACGAGTACACCGCGCTCCTGCCCCCGACGGCGCCGACGTACAGCCCGACGGACATCAACTCGGAGGTGACCGACCTGCAGCAGACGCTCGTGCAGCAGGCGGACTTCTTCGGCGCGGACATCAACGACCCGCTGACCTTCGGCGACCTCGGTATGCTCCCCTTCTTCGGAGCGTTCGTGCCCTTCGGCCTCTTCGGGGGCATTGGACTTGGCGCGAGCTTCGGCGTGTCGGGCTTCTCCTCGAACTCGTTCGGCGGCATCAACGGCGGCCTCGGCTTCACTGGCAGCTTCACCGGCTCGCCGTCCTTCACCTCGTCGATCCAAGCGCAGGCGCAGCAGAACGCGGCCGTGGGGGTGAGCGCCTCGGCAGGCGCGCCGGTCTACGGCAACGGCGTTCCCGTCTCCGGCGGCGTCATCGGCGGGCAGGGTGCCGGCGGCGGCATCCCCGGCGGCTACTCCTCCGAGGTTGGCTCCCCCGTTACCGTCGGCGCGAGCCCGGGTGGTGTGCAATCGAACGGCGTCGGCGCGGCTGCGGTCGCGAGCTCCAGCGGCGGCACCGGACTACCCGTGCTGCAGCAGTACATCGGCGGCCCGAACTTCCAGGCGGGTGCAAGCGGCTTCTCGACGAGCGGTGGGTACGCCAGCTCGGGTGCGGGCGCGTCGATCAACGTCGGCGGTTCGCCCACGCTCTTCTCCATGGCCATCGTGTCGGGCACGCTGACGCCCTTCACGCCGATCACCGACTCGCACGACTTCTTCATCGGGCCCGACGGCAACGTCAGCCAGACCAACACCACGGGAGTCACAATCTAGTGGCTGGTGGGTACGCACAGAGGCTGCGCCTTCGACTCTTTCTCGAGGGCGTGGAGGTCCCCGTCATCGCCGCGACCGTGCAGGTCACGCCGAACGCGCCAGCGGCGTGCTCCATCCAGCTCCCGCCGCTGCCCGAGGGTACGAAGCTCCTGCCGCGCACGCTCGTCCATCTCTACTTCTACGACTTCGCCGAAGCCGCCTCTCCGTTTCCAGTCACGAAAACGGCCACGAACAGCAACACGAACCAGTCGCCGTCTGACTACCAGCAGGGTCAGCAGGGCTCGACTACGATCGTGAACGGTTCGTCGGGCGATGTTGGGGACAAGAACGTCCTGCAGGACATCGAGAACGACCACTACAAGCTCCTCTTCGGCGGCGAGATGGTTGGCTTCCAGTGGACGAAGAGCGCGTCACAACGCTCGCTCGTCCTGCAGTGCATGGACTGGTCGAACTACTGGGACTACGCCTACCAGTGGAACAACACCGACCTCTTCGGGCCGGGCCTCAAGGCGATGTTCTCCGGCGGCTCGACGAACCTCTTCACCGACTTCCTCGAGGACGAGGGCTCGGCGATTTTGCGCATCTTCCAGACCCCCTCGGTGCAATACCCGAACCTCAAGGGCCTGCTCGGCGGCATCGTGCATGTGCTCGAGGCGATCGGCGGGAGCTACTTCGAGGGCAAGCAGTTCGCCGGCGAGAACATCTTCTTCTCCATCGCGGAGCTCAAGCTGCACATTACGCAGATGATCACCGCGTACGAGGCTGACCCCACTGCATTCCGCCTCCTCGCCGCCGGCTACGACTCCCTCCTCGGACGCACGCTCGGCGGCCTCGGGCAGCAGGTCTCCATCCGGCAGTCCATCAACGCGCTGATGGGCATCATCTTCCACGAGACCTACGCACAGTGCTGCCCGCGGTACGTGCCGGGCACGGGGAACACTCCGTCCGGCGTGACGCGCAAGAGCGTGCGCTCCGATCCACAGAACGCGTTCATCGCAACGACGGCGGACGGCCTCCTGCAGTCGATCGACAACGCGCAGAAGCTCCTCAACACGCAGCCCGATCAAGCGGGGGTGAGCTTGCTCGGCGCGGCGACGCTGCAGACGATCATCTCGAACATGCGCGCGACCTGCCGGGACACCGCCACGCGCATCACGCAGCCGCAGGTGCAGCAGGCGAAGTCGTACTACGCCTCGGCGTCGACCTCGCTCGATCAGGCGCAGGCCGCCGCGAAGAAGTGGCAGCCGGGTGCGTCGGCGTCGATCATCGCGTCTATCACCACGCCGCTCAACAACGCAGCCGCACAGCTCCAGCTCGCTGCTGGCTTCATCGTCGTGTCCTCGGCGAAGGTGACGCAGCCGGCGCGGCTCAACTCGCAGATCTTCCGCCCCGACGTCTGGTTCTCCGCGCCGCCACGCTGCAACGTCATGTTCCCCGAGAACTACCGGGACATGCAGTACTCGCGCGCGTTCCTCACAGAGCCCACACGGTTGCTCCTCAAGACGAACGACGAGTTCTTCGGCGAGGACGAGCTCTTCGACCAGTTCTACTTCGCGCCGAAAGGCTTCACGCTGAAGAGCGGGAGCCGTGAGCTCCAGGCCATCCTGTCGAACGACCTCCTCGACCACGAGCTCTTCACCGGCATCCTGCCCGTCTTCGAGAAGATGGGGGAGCTCAACATCTTCGCCGCACGTTCGGGCTCAGTCGACGGTGGCGGGCCGCCCAAGATCGGCTTGGCGCAGCGCTCCTGCAACTTCCTCTACTTCAAGTACCGCTTCGCCGCGCGCACGATGCAGGTCACGGGAAAGTTCAATCCGTACATCGCCCCCGGCTTCCCCGGCCTCGTCATCGACAAGTACGTCAACGCGGAGGCGCTCGCGCTTCGCCAGCAGTTGATCAACCAGGCCGCCGGCGCAACGGGTGACGTCGCTCCCGAAGAGATGCACGCCCTGATGGGCACGCACTTCCTCGCCAACTTCACCGAGGTCGAGCACTCCGTCAGCCAGAGCGGTGGCTCGACGAACCTCAACTGCAGCTACGCGCGGCAGTACGAAGAGAGCGTTGAATTCCTCGGCGTCATCCGCCCGGACCAGACAGTGCAGAAGCGCGCGTCCACCGATGCCTCGCGCGTCACCGTCGTCTCGGCGATCAACCCGCCGACCATCGGCAGCCTCGGACCGAACCTCGGCACCATCACCGCGGTGCAGGAGACGACCTCGGCGTACAAGGCGCAGGACGTCACCACCGGGCAGAAGCTGCCGTACTATCAGGGTCCGCCGATCGCGGGGACGACGGCGTCGAAGATCAACGTCCCCGTCGGTCTCTCCCTGCCCGCCTCTTCGTACGGACCGGACGTCGTGACGCTCCTCGGCAACCCCACCACCGTGGTGCAGTTCCGCGCGTTCCGCGTCACCGAGTCCGTGCCGCGCTACACGAAACAGAAGGTGGACCTGCCCGCGGAGGAGTACATCCGCCCGGGTTGGTACGGCGACATCTGGCACCCCTCGCTCATCGGCAAGGCGTACCAGGAGTTCTTCTTCACCGGCTCCATCACCGACCAGCAGCAGGTCTCCGGCACCAACGGCGGGTCAGTCGGCGTCTCGTACGACACCGCGGAGCAGGCGCTGCAGAAAGTACAACAGGCGGTCGACGCCGACGACCCGCGCGGGCTCGAGGCCGGACTCCTCGCGCTCGACAACGGCTCGTCGATCCAAGACGCGGTTGAATTCCTAGTTCAGACGTACTCGTACATCCGCGCGAACGGCTTCGACGTGGACGAGTTCATCCGGAACTACACGTGGCGCCCCATCGCCAGCATGTACGACATGTTCGGTTCCAGCGATCTCGCACTCGACGCCGACGGCATCAACGTCGTGAAGGGCATCGAGGGATTCCACTCGCGCGCGTTCGGTCCCTACAACGACCTCTTCGGGCTCGTGAACCCGGACATCACGAACATCACGGGCATCCAACGCGGGAGCACGGCGGCGCAACGCGGCGACACACGCGAGCGCAAGCAGCGCGCTGTTCTTCAATTTGTCGCGCAGCTGCAGACCGCTCGAGCCGTTCTCGGCTAGTGGTGGATTGTGGTGGTCGCGCCGGTTGTTCCGACGGAACAGCTCTGCATCCCTGAGCCGATGAGAAAGGCGAGCAGCCCCATCGCGAACATGATGCGGAAGACTTCTACCCACGCCGCGCGCGACATCGCATTGAACGCGAGATAGAAGATCAGACCGACGACGCAGATGATGAGGGCGAGGAGTCCGACGATGAGCATGTCCGCTCTTCCGCACGTTCCGTGCCCGCGGTACACTCCAGTCGTGGACGGCAAAGTTCTCTCCGCGTTCTACGACGAGCTTTCGAAGATCGCCTTCGCGGAGAGCCACATGGATATTACGAAGTCGCGGGAGGGGCGCCGTCCCATTTCAGTGGACAAGCTGTTGGACAAGGACAAGCGCGGCGAGCTCTACAAGGGGGCGGATTCTCAGGGAAACCCCCAGGACACCGCGGCGGGCAGCGTGGACGACCCCGGCGCCGCCAAAGCGAAGAAGCATTCGGGGGACGGGCCCACGCGGGGGGAGATGATTCCCCTCGAGCAGAAGTATGGTTCCCTGCAGGGCAGCGTCTACGCGGAGGGACCCGGGCCCATCCCTGGCGGTGAGACACCTGGGTTTGCGGAAGCAAAAAAGCCACGCAAGAAGGGTGACGTCCCGAGCCTGGACGACGTGAACACCGTCGATCGATACGACCAGCGAGAGAACGCAACGACGGTCACCGGTCTCGGGCAACACTCGAGCGACATCGGTGCCATGAACCACCCGAGCGGGCACGCATGAACCTCGACAGCATCAAGAGCGCCTTCGAGAGCGAGCTCGCGAAGATCGCCACACCCGGGGAGCTCCGTCCGAACAACGCGCTGACGACGCTCGCGCCGCGCATGGCGACCATCAAGATGGCGCCTGGGTCGAAGATCGCAGCGACGCGCGCGGTGAAGGAGTGGCAGGCGGCGAATGCAGCGGGCAACCAAGCAGGAGCCGACCAGATCGCCAAGGGCTACGGCGACCTCGGACTCAAGCCGCGTCAGCTGAAGGACATCTCTCCTGGTGGAGCGGAAGCCGGCGTCGACCTGATGATGGGACGCAAGGCAGTGCCCTCGACGGGTGAGGTGAACCAGAGTGGCTACGTCGCGCGCAAGTTGTACAAACCCGACAGCCCCGTGTCTCAGGGGGAGTTCACGCCGAAGCTCCTCGAGCACAAACAGCAGATGACCGACCAAGCGCGCTCTCTCTCGCCCGAGGCGAAGAGCATGGTGCCTGCGATGTACGGTCACGAGACACATGGTGCAGGGGGACTACAACGCTCGACGTCCTTCCACGAGTACGTGCCCGGCATCTCCGACCTGCGCGGCCAGAAGGCCGAGGCCAACGGGCGCGCGGTCTACAGCAACCCTCGCGACCAGTACATGGGCGCGGTCAACAAGGTCAACGAGACGGTGGTCAATCCGATGGAGGCGCAGGGCCACCACATGATGGACACCACCAAGATCCGAAACTCCTCAGGGAGTCTCGGCACCAACTGGGGGAACGTCGTGAACTCCCCCCAAGGTCCGAAGGTGCTCGACTTCTTGCCGCACACGGAAGGGCAGGCGAACCACGCGCTGGATTCGCTGCACACGTACGCACCGAAGGGCGACAGCCGGTTCGGCGCCGACCCCGGCCAGAACGCGAACGTCGGAGCTCTCCGCAAGGAGGTGTTCAACCCGCAGATGAACATCCAGAAGGCCGCGCCGACCACGGCACCACCGGCACAACATCTCGGCGGGGGTGGCGTAGACGACGTTCGAACGGCTGTCCCCCAACGTGCAGCGCTGCCCGCTGCTCGACCTGCGCTCGCGGCGTCTGGAACTACCGCGCACACCGTTCAGTCCATGGGGACCGCGGCGCCTTTCAACTTGATGAAGAAGGCCCCCTCACTCGGCGGCGCCGTCGGCGGAGCACTGCAATCCGCAGAACACTCGGTCGCGGCCAAGGCTCCTGGTATGCTCGCACGTGTCGGCAAGTTCTTCAGGTGAGGAAGTCATGTTCGATTTGACCAGCATCCAGTCCTGCCGCGACGAGCTCTCCAAGATCGCGGGCGAGCTCACCGAGAGCGCGCGCGACAAGCTCCCCGGCAAGGACTTCGCGGTGAAGGCGAAGAAGTCGAACACGGGTGAGGAGGCGTACCCCATCCCCGATCGCCAGCACGCGCGCTCCGCGCTCGGCTTCGCGAAGATGCACCACGACTCGGCCGACCTCGCCGCCGTGCGCGCGAAGATCAAACAGAAGTACCCCGACATGCTCGACAAGGCAGCCTTCGCTGAGGCGATCAAGGAGGCCGGCGTCGGTGGGCTCATGAAGTCCCTCGCGCCGCTCGCGCAAGGCGCGGGCGCGCACAAGGCGGAGCTCGCCGGGCTCGGCATCCTCGCGGCCCCGAGCCTCGACGAGGCGCAGGCGCATCTGCGCGCGGGCCTCCACGGCGACTACAGCTCCGAGGGCGTGAAGAAGCGTCAGGTGCTGCCGCACGCGGCCAAGCCGCTGTCGGAGATCGCGGGTCTCGGTGTGCTCGCGGCCCCCGCGCTCGGCGGTCTCGCCGGAGGCCACTGATGCTGCCGATCGACGCGTTCTTCGACGAGCTCGAGAAGCTTGGCGCGGTCAGCGCTGAGGAGGCCCACCGCTCCCTCGAGAAGCTCGATGCGATCGACCAGAGCAAGCCGACGCTCGGGCAGGTCGGTCGCTACGGCGCGCTCGGTGCTGCCGCGGGCGCTGGGACCAGGCTCCTCGGCAACGCCCTCGAGCATGGCGCACTCCCCACGCGGCGCGGCGCGCTCGCGGGGGCGGTCGGCGGCGCTATCGGAATGGGTGCCATCCCGCTCGTCGCGCGGCAGCTCGATCGCAAGGCCGAGTATGGCAAGCTCAAGAAGTTCATGAACCAGGAGCACGTCGGCGAGTACGCCCCGTCCCCCGGCGCCATGACCGACTCCCCGATGTCCTCCGGTTTGAGCAAGGGCGCGGATGCGAAAGATGTGGCGCGGAGCGCACTCGAGCATGGCCTTCAGGGCGTGCACGGTTTTCTGAAGCACCGCATCGGCCCGGCGATTGAGGCAGGGTCGGGCGTCGCGCATGGAGACACGCGCGAGATCGCGCGCGGCGTGGGCGGCATCGCCTCCGGCGCGGCGCTCTATCACGTGGGCAAGCGCGAGGGCGAGCATGACGCCGCCATGAAAAAGAAGAAGTGATGGAGAAGGACGCGCTCATCGAACGGCTCGTGCGCCTCGGCGCCACTGACGTGCCCAACACGCCGCGGCTGCTGATGCGCAAGCGTTCGCCCGACGAGCTCGCGGGTCTTCAGCACGGAGTCGAGAACGCGTTCGGCAAGCTGCAGGGCCCCGCGCAGGCGGCGGTCGATCGCGCGGCCGACAAGACGTTCACGCCGCGCATCGCCGGTGCGCTGAAGAGCGTGGCCTCCGTGGGCATCAAGAACCCGGAGATCATCCCGATGCAGGGGGTGCCGATTCCCGGTCTCACGCCGGCGTACCTCGCGGGCAAGCGCGGGCTCGAGAAGCTCATCGACAAGGTCGCGCCGATCGCGAAGCACGCGTTCACGACGAGCCAGTACTCCTACCCCCTCAACCCGAGCATCCCTTCGCAGGCGAGCTCCGCGCCCGGGTTCCTTGCGCCGAACCTCCAGTCGGTGGTGCAGAAGCGCAAGCAAGCGGCCGGCGCGCCCACGCGCGGGAACTTCATGATGGCGAGCGACATCCCCTCGTTCGCAGCTCCGGACCTACAGAGCCCCATCCAGAAGCGCAGCGACCTCGATCTCGCGTTCGACCCTGCGCCCGTGGCGAAGAAGTCCAAGGAGAAGGACGGCGACATGCTGCCGGACTACGTCACGTACAACCAGAGCGACTTCAAGAAGTCGAAGTACTCGATGCCCGTCGAGGAGATGGCGAAGTTCGTCGCGACGCTGCGTGAGAAGATGGGCGCCGCGGGCGGCATCATGGGCGTGAGCCCGACGCTCGGCGGTGCACCCTCGGCAGCGAAGTCTGTCGGTGCACCGAAGCTCTCTGGACCGGGGCCGTCGATCGCGCAGATTGCGAAGCCCAAGGGCCCGCACTTCGGCTCGGGCATCGCCGGTGCGTTCAAGGGCAGCATCGGTGGGCGCGCGCCGCAAGACCTGACGTGATCGAGTTCACGCGCGGCGACCAGCGCATCCCCGACCATGGGGTGCTGCCGACACCGAAGACGTGGGACTACGCGCCGACGTATGAAGAGGTCCTCGCCAAGACCGGGGACGAGCGCTGGGCGCGCGTCTGCGGAGAAGACTTGGCCTTCTCGACGTGCCCCCTCGGGCACACGTGCCGCATCTCCAGGAAGATCCATTCGGTTTCGCCCGACGGCACGCTCTCACCGAGCTACGTGTGCCCTGGCACCGGTTGTACTTTCCACGACTACGTGCAGTTTGTCGGTTGGGCTACCAGGAAGACCTCCGAGGAATAAGAACCACGGAGGAAACCGTGTGTCCATTCACCTGCAAGCTCTCTCTTTTGCTACTCAATGATGCCGACTTCGGTATGCACTCTGACACAACGAGCGGTGTCATCCGCGAGTTCGCAACGAAGTGGCTCAACACCGGCAGCGCCGAGGAGTTCATCGTCCGCAAGACCGGCGTGCGCATGGCGCTCGCCGTCGCTACAACGGCGAACGCTGTGCTCGGCCGTCCAGCACAACAACGCTCGTTGAAACAAACGATCGCCGACCTCCGCCAAGAGCATGAGATGCTCACGCTGCAGACTGCCGAGCAGCAGATCTTGAGGGGTTGGTCGGACAACGCGCAGACGGGGCACGTGCAACGTGCGCAGAAGGCTCTCGATCTCGCTCTCTGCTTCGAGCTCTTCAACGATGGCATGCTCAGCGAGCGCGCCGACGTCGTGAAAACCTTCGCCGAGCGCGCGGCCGAAGCGTTCTTCGAATTCGCGCAGAAGGAGTGCGCCTCAAAGGGTCATGGCTTCGAGGGCGTCTCGCGCGCAGTTGGAATCGTGGTGGGGGAAATCTCCATCGAGGAGGTGGTCTTTGGTTGATTCAGAAGAGAAGGTTCCGAGCATCTCGTTCGCTCTTTCGGCGAGTCATTCGCGGCAGCTCGAGGACGGCACCTTCCAGGTCGAGTGTCAGCTGCACGGGCAGTACGCGAACGAGGAGCTGTGGGAGAAGATCGAGAAGAAGCTGAAGGCCGGCTTCCGCATCTACGGCGAGGAGGACTTCCAGGGTGAAGTGCTGACCGTGCTGCGCGACGACTATCACAAGGAAAAGGCCGAGCACGAAGTGACGAAGCAAGCGCTGAAGCTCGAGGTTGCCCGGCGCATCAAGGCTGACGAAGAACTCGGGCGGTTGAAGCTGCTGCTCGGTTCGCTTGGTGCCGGTCTCGGGAGGCGCTAGAATGGGAGGCATGATGACGGCACTGGACTTGATCCGCGCGAAGACGGCTTCGGACGATGGTCGCATCGAGAACAACGAGGACCAGAGCAACAAGGGCCGCGGCGACGTCTATCCTCCGCCCGAGGGGCGCAAGCCGGGCACGCTCGACGCGAAATGGGGAGACAAGCCGCCAGTCAGCAAGAACGATGATGCGGCTGTCCACGGCACCGCTGTCGAACGCGAGGCGCACAACGGCCGCGGCGAGATGATCGATCGCCTCTTCGACAGCCCGAAGACCACCGCGCCCGCCGAGCAGAAAGAGATGTCCGAGTTCTTCGCCAACGCGCGCGAAGGGCACCCGCACTCGCCGATGCTTCAGCGTGGACGAGAGAAGACGGCCGCCGACGAGACGCTGACCGACAAGGTCATGAAGACCATCGGCTTCGTCTGATGGCAGCATCTCGTCGCGCCGCACAGCAGCGACGCGAAGAGAAAGAAGAACGTCGCTGGAAGCGCTGGATCGAACGCGAGCGCTGGAAGCGCACCGCTCGTGAGCTCGCCAAGATCGAGAACATCGTCATCGGCAAGCCCACGGTCGAGTGGGAGATGTTGGACGGTCCGAACCGCGAGGGTGAGTTCGATTTGCTTGGGGTCGACCAGAGTCTGGGCCCCGGAGACACGGTGCTCATCACGGGCACCAAGGGCAAAGACGGAACGTACCGCATCAAGGCAACAGGGCCCGGGTCCTATCTGGTAGCTGCAAAGATCAACCAATGAAGAAGCACACCGTTCGCTGGGCTTTGAAGAACGCCAAGGACTACGCGACCTGGAACAAACAACAGAAGGAGCTCGAGGAGCTCGCGGCGACGGAGCTCGCCATCCTGCGCCCGCTCCCCTTCGACATCGCTCCGTACCAGAAGCTCGCTATGCGTGGACTCCTGTCGCAGAGCACGGTCCTCAAGCTCGCGATCGCACGCGGTGTGGGGGCGACGGAGGTGCTCGAGGAGTTGCAGAAGCACGCACACATGGAGGCTTTCCAGAAGGCGGTTGAGAAGTCCGCATTGTCGGGGAGCATCTCCGGCTTCCTTCTGCAGTCGGGGCCGTTGGCGGACACTCTTCAGATACTCGGCAAGAAAGTTAGTATCGAGCACCAAATCCACGACTCGATCTATCTCAAACTGGAAGGGAACGAAGATGGCAGCGCGCAAACCGAATCCGTTGGAGGTTCACCTCCAAGCGAAGGAAGCCGCGAAGGCTGACCGAAAGGAGCAGGAGCTCGATCTCTGGAAGCGCTGGTACAAGACGCGCAAGCCCGAGCACCTCGAGCCCCTGCTCAAAGCGTACGAGCCGCTCATGCAGATGCGCATGCGGCACTACCGCGCGCCGCACGCGGCGCCGGAGAGCGCATTCAAGGGAGAGCTCCAGAAGCACTTCATCAACGCGCTCGAGACGTACGACCCGAACAAGGGCGCGTCTCTCAACACGCACGTGAACTACCGCCTCCGCAAGGCGCAGCGGTACAACCTCAAGAACCAGAACATGGCCTACATCCCCGCGGGCCAGGCTGCGCTCATCACGCCCATCAACGTGGCGAAGGAGGAGCTCACCGAGCAGTACGGGCGCGAGCCGACGAGCACGGAGATCGCGTCACATCTGCAGTCGAGCGGGGAACAAGAGTTCCAGAACATCTCTGCCAAGCGAATCGACACCGTGTTGAAGGCACAACGTCGTGACGTTCCGGCGAGCTCGCTCGAGGGGATGGACGACCACTTCCCGAGCTTCGAGGACGAGCAGATCGCTGTGGCGTCGAAGTCGCTGCACGATCTCTTCCCCCAGAAGCCCGAGATGCACACGCTCTTCAACCACGTCTTCGGAACGAACGACCATCCCCAGATCACATCGACGGGCCTGCTCGCAAAGAAGATGAAGAAGACCGATCAACAGATCTCCCACATGAAGACGCAGATGCTCGGCACTCTGAAGAGGTTCATGGGGTACGACCACGAAGAAGAAGACTGATGAAGAAGGTCACATCGCCGATCGAACATGAGCTCGAACGGCTTGCGAGTGCCACGCGCGCGGCCAAGCAGGTGCAGAAGAAACAGAAGACGTGGGCCGTCTACGTGGAGACCTTCAAGTGGGGTCGTCGCGTGACGTACAAGACCTTCTTCCGTGTCGGCGTCCAGTACTTCACCCTGGCGGAAACCGACGACCGCAAAGAAGGCAAGCGGCACTGCCAGTTCGTCGCGAAGATGTTCCTCCTCGCGCTCGGCAACATGAAGGGCCGGCGCCGGGTGCGCAAGTGAGCGACGAGCCGCTCTACTGTTCCCAGTGTGGCGCGGAGGACTTCCACTGCGATTGCCACGGACAGCTCCCCAACGGACCGTTCTGCGAGGAGTGCGGCATCAACAGAAAGGAGAACAACGGTTGTCCTTGTGACAAGAGGAGGAAGAAGATAGAACCACGAGTGGTTTGAAGTAAGGGCCCGAAATAGATTCGACGGCTAGAAGAAGACGACATCTGCGTGCAGTGGCGCCCGGTCCATTCAAACGGGCAACGTCAGTTGCGAACGACAACGCAACCGCCCTCGTCGCGCAAGCGGCCTGAGCCATCGGCTAGCAAGGTGCTCTAGTAGCGAAGCCGGTGCCAACCCACAGAGCTGGCTGACTGATGTACTTCGCCATCAGCAGTGAGGAATCGAAGAAGAGTAGGTGCCGTTGCCGAATCGACGGGACTCAGTCGCTGGGGATACAGCGACTACGCACGTGACAGAGGATGTTGTTGGGCACTTGTCGGACGCGGGGGCAGTACCCGCCGGGTCCACCATGGGATACAAAGATCCAGAAAGACAGCGGACGTATCAGCGCGAGTGGGTTGCGAAGAACCGAGCCGACTTCTTACGAGGCAAGGTCTGCAAGCAGTGTGGTTCCTCTGATCGTCTCGAGGTCGACCACGTCAATCGCGCAACGAAGATTGATCATAAGGTGTGGTCGTGGTCTCCGAAACGCAGAGCAAAGGAACTGGCCAAGTGCCAAATTCTTTGCCACGACTGCCATCAGGAGAAGACGAGTCAGGAAGCAGCGCCTCCTCATGGCGTCAACACACGGTACACCAGCCCGCGTTGGAAGTGCCGTTGTGATGCGTGCCGCAAGGCGCACCGAGAGGTGAACGCGCTGTACAGATGAAGCCCGTGAAGGAGGTGCGCCTCCGACGAACGGGAAGTGCCGCTGCTCGGCAGAGGACAGGGTGACTTGGGACCCATCCGATGAAGCCGGGCGGCGGTGCGGATCTTTCATGAAGGCGCGTCGAGCGATCGGCGCGCCTTCTTTTTTGCATCTGAGGAGATGGCATGGACATAACAAAGTACTACCCGCATACGACAGCAACGAAGCTCGGCTACCTCGTCGAGGAGTGCGGTGAGGTCATGGCTGCTGTCGGCAAGACGCAGCGTTGGGGACTCGCTTCTAGGAATCCAACCCTTCCGCCGGGCAGCGAGATGAACGGTGACTGGATTCTGCGCGAGCTGAAGGACCTCGAGCAGGCTATCCGCATCGCGCGGTCGGCGATCGAGGCCGAGATGGAAGCCATCGACGGAGAAGATCGGAGCAAGGCCTGATGTACGAACTGCACGAGAAGAAGACCGCGGCCGAACGCAAGGTCGCTGCGCGCATTGAAGTGGGCCGCAAAGAAGAGAAGGACCTCCTCGAGGCGGTGAAGAAGACCGTCATCCAGGACAGGCTCGTCCCCCCGACCAAAGAGGCAATGGAGTTTTCCCTCGATCCGATCTTCAGGAACAACGAGCTGCTCCTCCAGTACAAGAACTCGGACGGCAGCTTCAGCTTCGTCAAGCTTCACCCGCACGCCTTCGGTCAGCTCTGCGAGAAGGTGAAGCTGCCGATGACGTACGCGAACATGCTCAACGTTCCCGAACCGTGGCGCCTTGGGCTGCTGGGCGACAGCCTCAATCGTCTCTTCTACAACACGCCGTTCAAGTCGACGGGTGGCGAGGCACCGCGCTTTCTCCATCGCATCGTCGACAACGAGCTCCGAGGGTTCCTCTCGCGCCGCTTCAATCGCTTCTTGGCAAGCGCGCCGTTGCTCAACGCGTTCGTCGAGGTGTGCCGTGCGCAGGGGGCACAACCCGTCGAGGCCGGTAACACGGCGGTCCGCTCGTACTTGAAGTGCATCATGCCGCAGGTGCACGAGCCCTTCCCCGGGGAGTTCATCTGCATCGGCACCGAGTGGTCAAACAGCGATTTCGGCAAGGGCCGCCTCACCGTTTGCCAGACCGTGTGGCGTGTCGCGTCCGGCTCGAGCTCGGTGCTCGACGAGTCGGTCAACCGCGTGCACCTCGGCTCCATCATTCAGGACAGCGACCTCGAGATCTCCGATGACACCGCACGCAAGGAAGTCACCGCGCAGCAGTCGGCGATCGCAGACGCCGTGACCGCCGGCTTCTCCGCGAAGACCGTCGAACGATTGGTGAAGGCGATGCAGCTCGCCCACGAAGAGCAGATCCCTTGGCCGCGCCTCAAGACGAACCTCGGCAGGCTCCTTTCGAAGGTGGAGCTCGAGTGGATGGAGTCCATCATGACCACATCGAAGACGGGCATCATCGACCTGCCGCCCATCACCTTCGACAAGGACAATACCCCGCAGCCCTCCGCGTACTGGGCGAGCTCGGTGGTGGCGCTTCTGGCCACCGAAACGGACGACAGCGACCGGAAAGCGGAGCTTCAGCGCGCGGCCGGAGACCTGCTCTCTAACGCGTTGAAGGCGTAGCCCAGAAGGCGCTACACTGGTGGCCATGGCGACTTCCCAAGCAGACCGCGACGCACGTCTCGACAAGCTGTCGCAGGCGGCGCAGGACTGGGGGAAGTCGCGGACCGACGAGCTCAACAACCGAGTCTCGTCGGCGAAGGCCATCCTGAAGGGTAGGACTGGGTCGGAGAGGCTCGCGCAAGCAACTGTCGATGCCTCCTCCGATCTGGTAGTAGCTTCAATCAACGACTTCCTCACCGGAAGTTGAACCAGGAGAAGACAATGGCTGAAGAAACCACAACCAACGGCGAGCAGGACTTCACGAAAGCGGAGTTCATCGAGGAGGTCGATCGCCTCCAGATGGAGAACCACCACATGCGGTTGCAGAACCTCCGTCTGCAACAGCAGCTCGCGCAGCAGCAGGTCCAAGAGCTCGCAAATGCCACGCAGGAAGCGACGTTCGCCGCGATCGAGTTCCGCAAGTCGCTCGACAAGAAGTACGGCTTTCCGATCACCCCGGCTGCCATCGACAAGACCGGCCGCTTGCTTCGCAAGGCCGCCGACGCAACGACAGCTCTCCCGATTCCTCCCCCCATCCCCAGCGAGAACTGACTCATGACGCAGTCGACGCTTGTTACGAGGCAGAGCATCAAGCTCGACTTCTTCATTCCCCTCACTGCCTGGCAGGGGATGTTCGATCGTCTCGAGGTGTGGCGATCGCAGACGACCGCCGACGGGCCCTACACGTCCCTCAATGGAGACGCGTGGGCTCCGGCGACGCTGCCTGTCGGAGCACCCACCACCGCACCGTCCCCACCTCAGACCGGCGCGTTCGTCACGATCGTCGGGACGGACCTGCACTTCCTCATCGACGAGAAGTACCCGGTGGACATCACGTTCACCGGGGCTGACCCGCTGACCCTCGCGCAGGTCGCCACGCAGATTGCCGCGCAATCGAACCAGCTTCTTTCTAGCTACGTAGCGAGCGGGCAGGTTGTCGTGCAGACCGCGCAGGTCGGGGAGATCGCGATGCTTCGCTGCGTCGGCGGGGAGGCTGCTCCTATCCTCGGCTTTGCCACCACCGAGCCTGGCTCCATCGCCTTCGGTGTTGATGCGCGCGTGCTGCTGGTCTCCGGCAAGGAGCTCTACAGCGTCATCGATCCGAACGGCTCGCCCCAATTCTACTACAAGACGCGCTTCTTCAACTCCGCCTCGCGTCTCGTCAGCGACTTCTCCCTTCCGTCGCAGGCGATCTCCATCGTCGGTATCTCCTCGGCCAATCTCGTGCGCTGCTACGTCGACCTCGTTGGGGCATCGGGCGCGGCACTCAACGGGCAGGAGATCTTGATCGGCATGAAGTTCAGCGGCGCTCTCGTCGAAGGGCGGACTGTCGCCGGCGGGAACACGCTGCTCCTCACCGATGTGAATGGACACGCGGAGATTCTTCTGCCGCGCGGACAGGAGATCACCGTCGCCGTTGGCGGCACCGACCTCGTGCGCGACGTCGTCGTCCCCACCGACACGAGCATCACGTCGATCAACCTCCTCGACCCCTCTGTCGGGACGAACGACGTGTTCCGCGTTCAAGAGCAGAACATAGACTTCGCGGTTCGAAGGTCCATCTAATGACCAGGCGTCTAGAACTTACCGGTCAAACCTTCGGTCATCTGCGCGTAGAACGACTCACGGGCAGCGACGCTGCTGGGAAGAGTGTTTGGCAGTGTCTCTGCACGTGCGGGAAGCGCACAGAAGTGCGAAGCACGAGTCTGAAGCGCGGCCTTACAAAGTCTTGTGGGTGCGCTCAGAATCCCACCAAGGATCGTTTCTGCGAGACACCTGGTTGTACGCGCAAGCACGCTGCGAAAGGCTTTTGTGCCAAGCACTACACGGAAGCGCATGCGGGTCATCTGAAAGACCTCTACCTTCGAAAGACATTCGGTATTTCCTTGAGGGACTACGTTGCGCAGTTCGAAGCACAGGATGGCGTCTGTGCGATCTGCAAGAATCCCGAGACAGACCTGCGAAATGGCAAGATCCCCCTCTTAGCCGTCGACCATCTACCGGGGACTAATTACCTGCGCGCGCTGCTCTGCCGAAAGTGCAACACGGCACTGGGTTTGATGAGGGAGTCCTCCGCTCTCTTGCGCGCGATGGCGGACTACTTGGATCTCCACACCAATGCCTTCAGTTCTGGAAAGGAAGTGGCCTGATGTCCAGCGAAGCGGTCGACTTCTACGTCGAGGACACAACCCCGCAGAAGAACCCCATCTCCGGCGTGACGGTGAAGATCTTGTCGGCTGATGGCCTCACCACCTACGGCCTCGCGACGACCGACACGAACGGGCATGTCGGCTTCTTGCTCGACTCCGCAGCGTCGCCCTACCAGGCGCGCTTCTTCAAGTTCTCGGTCACGTTCCCGAACCCGCTGACCTTCACCGTGCTCTCGGCTCCCGTTCCACCGGCCTCGAACACGTTCGATGTGCCTGGCACGCTGGTGACGCCGCCGGTGCCCATCGACTCACGCCTCTGCACCGCGTTCGGCTTCTTCCGCAGCGGTGATGGTTCTCCTGCCCCAGGCACGGAGATCCACTTCATGCCGAAGTTCAACCCGGTGTGGGTGGAGGGCGCTGCTGTTCTGAAAGAGCGCGTCATCGTGCGCACCGACAAGAACGGCTACGTGCGGGTGAACCTGTTCCGCAACGCGCAGTACGACTGCACGGTGGAGGGCGAAGAGGAGATCACTCGGCACATCGATGTGCCGGACCTGCCGAACTGCAACATCGTCGACTTGATCTTCCCCATCCCCGCGAGCGTCGTCTACGACCCGCCGGGCCCGTATACGCTCCACGTCGGCGAGTCGCTCACCCTGGTTCCCACGGTGACAGCGAGCGATGGGGAGAACCTCGGCGTTGACATCGAGGACGTTCAGTATACAAGTGACGATACGACCGTCTTGGGCGTGCAGCCCTCGTCGTTGAATGTCACGATCTTGGGACTCACACCTGGGACCGCGAACATCCTGGTGAAGCGCATGGACAACTCGATCGTCCACATCCCCGACCCTGGGCTGGCGGGCTCTCCGCAGCTCGTCACCGTCATCACCTGACATGCCCCTCGCCGCTGTACTTCATCTGGCTTTGCGGCGCGCAGCAAAGCGGACGCAGCGGCCCTCCATCGAAGACCTTCGCTCGGCCTTCGCGCGCGCTGAAGAGGTCACCGAGACCAAGCGGAAGACGCGCACGGGTATTGTTCTTCGCTTCCCCGCGCCTCCGAAGAAGCTACTCGGCGAGCCGGTCCTCGTACGTCCGAAGCGCCGCACGCAAGACGAAGAGGAGCTCTTGCTCCAGGAGATCAACGGCTGCAAGGCGTTGCTGCTCGAGATCGTGCGTCGTGCAGCCTACGACTGGGTCCTCTACCGAAGCAGCGCGCGCCTTCTCCACAAGACCATGGCGGAGGCTGCCTTCCACTGGCTCTTCACCGAGGAGCCGGGCACACCGGAGTGGAAGGAGCGGGAGCAGCAGGGGAAGTACGTCACGAGCTTCGTGGGCATCTGCGATTCGCTCGGACTCGACGTCGCGCTCGTGCGCACGCACATCAAGCGGCTCACGCCGAAGAACGTTCTCTCCGTCGGTCGCCCTGCCGAGTACCGTCGCCGTGAGGTCTTCTCCTCGTCGAGCAGTGAGGACGTCTTCTCCCTGCCCGAGAACCTCGTCGACTACGAGGCGGTACAGGCAGAGGTCAGCGAAGATGAACCCCCGGGAAACAACTTTGGCCGTTAGGCAATAAGACTCCTGGGAGTACAACATGACCATGGAGAAGACCCTGTCGGTCGTCGTCATGGGGACCGGGACCACCGAGGAACCGGAACGATTGGAGATCGGCCGGAAGTTCTTCGACGACCTCGCGAAAGAGCGGCTAGCTGCGTTCACCTCGAACCCAGCTCCGTTCATCGCCCCATGCACGGATGGGTTGCTCGTCATCTACAACGTCATCCGTGACAGCATCGGTGTTAGTGGGGAAGCGGCCCACTTCAGGGAAGAAGATCTAGAAGCGTACCCACCGCTGAAGAGCGTGTGGCAGCGCGCGAAGAAGCCGATGACGGTTCAAGGCGCGCTGCTCTACTTCGGGTTTCCGGAGAAGAAGTCGTGACAGCACAGCGAAAGAGTGCGATCGAATGGTTGCTCGTTGGGGTGGCCATCGACGTGCTGATGTTCTTGTTGTTGAAGCCGTCGGGGTGGTTGATCCCGGTGGCGCACTTACCCACCCTGTCCTGTTCCTTGTGGGCAGTACGTGAGTGGTTTGGTACTAGGGAGAGAGATCATGACGAAGGCAAAGAAGACGAGCGCAAAGAGTGAGAAGCGGTTCCGCGTGATCGCGGTGCCGTACCAGAAGGACTTCCGCAAGTTCGGTCTCGAGGTCGAGAAGCACATGAACGACCTGCTCGAGGCCGGCTACAACGTGAGCACCGATCTCCACAAGCAGGGCATCGCGGTCATGGCGCAGAAGCACTCCGAAGAGCGCGTCAATCCCATCCAGGGACTCATGCAAGCGCTCGCGGGCCGCACGCCGGCCGAGTTCCCGCACCTGAGTCGCGAGACGCAGGCGCTGCTCGGCAAGATCATCGGGCACATGCCGGACGCTTCGAACGTCGACACGTACAAGGAGCAGGTCGCCAAGGTGGCCGGCGCGGTCTTCAAGGAGTACGAGAGCGAGGCACTGCGCCAGATCGTTCCCGAGCTCGAGTCCGAGCTCAAAGCGCACACCGAGCGCTGCGACGCACCCAACTGCGGCACGCCGCGTCTTCTCACGGAAGTCGTCGAGCAGATCAAGCGGTACGTCGCACTGCAGCTGCAGTGAGCTCTCCGCACGAGCGTGCGCGGCGACTGATGGCCCTCGCCCTCTCCTCCGGAGCATCGGTGGAGGAGGCGAGGACTGCGGCCATGGAAGCAGTGAAGCTGATCGCCAAGCACAACCTCCTCGACGCCCCAGCTTCAGCGCCTACCCCACCACCTCCCCCACCGAAGCCGCCGCAGGCACCGTTCAAGCGCACGAAGGAGGCGAAGTCCTCGCGTCGGCACATCCGCGTACAGGTGATGAACATGGAGGGAGAGGGCCTATCGGCCGACCAGATGCGGCAGGCCATCAACGACATGTTCGGCGTGCAGGTTCCGGAGCACGAGGTCGCCTCAGACCAACACTACCCGCAGCACCGTGTGCTCAACGAGCCGGCAACTTGCAGCGGATGCGGGCGCGTTCTTCCAGTGAACTCGCTCGTGGTCATCGACCTCAACGACAGTCACCGCGAGGTTGCTTGGCATCGACCCTGTTGGGATAGAGGAAAGCATGGCTAGAAAAGCACAAACGAGCTTCACGCCCGAGGCAGAGATTCGAGCCCTCGAGCAACTGTCTGATGAAGAGGTCGCGCTCACCGGCGCTCAGGTGAAGCGCCTTCTTCGTAGCTACCGACTCGCTGCCAACGTCGCCAACGCGGCGTGGTTCCTCGTGCAGTCGGTGCCCGAAGTCCTTGAAGGCGCGGGCATCGACCGCAGCGTCTACAACGAGCGCGCCATTCGGTTGGTGACCGCGCTCAACGACTACGCACCGGAGCACTTCCCGCGCCTGCCGCCGCGCGTGGTCGACGCCCTCGAGGAGCTCTACGACGAAGTCGCGCAGCAGAGTGACAACCTGCCGCCCGGTTTCCTAGACTGGTTCTTCGAGATGATTCAGTCCTGCAGGAAAGCATGAGCCTCGGTCTCTACTGGTGCACCACCGACAACGGCGACTCCGACTTCTGGGTGGTTGCCGAGACGCCGCATGACGCGCGCGACTTCTTCTCCTTCATCAACGGCTTCGCGGTCGACGACATCAAGGCGAAGCGCATCCGGTCCATCCCGGATGAAGACATCCTCACGATGAGCCTTTCGATCCCATGCGACCCAAGCAAAGAGCAGCTGATGGAGTGGGGAGTCGAGTACAACTCGAGCTTCCACGTCTTCTACATCGGCAAGAAGATCTTCCGCCCGGAATCGACAGTCCGGCACCTGATGATCACCCACGCAAAGCGGGCCCACACCGCACGTGGGAGGAGCGGGAGGAACGCTTCCTTGCGGCTAGTTGGGCCGTCATCGACATAGAAGACATCGCGCGCGAGCTCAATCGCAGTCCGATGTCGGTGCGCGAGCACGCACGCGCGCGCAAGCTCAAGCTCCCGGACTACATGAGCCTCGCGCGCTTCGTGCTTCTCACCAAGCGATCGCGTCCCATGGTGGAGAACGCCATCGAGCATCTGGGGATCAAGCTCCGCCACTCTGTCCGCATCGACCCGCGCCAGCGTAAGCACCCGAACCAGTTCATCGTGCGACCTGAGGAGCAAGCGACTATCCTCGCGTTCCTCGCGCAGCTCCCCAGAGACAAGCGCATATACAAACGCAGCAGTAAGAAGACGGACGTCGGTGTATGGGGCATCGGCGAGAAGCCCGTCTGCTGTCACGAGTGCGGCACGTCTCAAGCACCCCACTTCGCGCGCGGGTTCTGCAAACGTTGCTACGGATGGATCGTACGAAGTAGGAAACGAGAAAAGAATCCATGGAACAGTACGCGGGGACCAAGCAAGACTTCTACATCAAGAACGGAACGCTGAACGGGAAGCCCAAGGCCAGCGTCTCTGCCATCTCGTTGAACGAGACGTTCGACATGTTGAGCGAGGAGGAGGCACTTCGCGCCGTCGAACAACAGATGGGTGGGCGGCTCACCGAGAACAGCTTGTCCGACGAGCAGCGCAACGTCTTCGGTTGCATCGTGGACTGGTTCGATTCGATGGACCCTGAAGAGCCGGAGATCTTGACCGTCGGCGGCTACGCCGGCACCGGCAAGACAACGATGCTCGGAGCCATCGCTGAGCACTACGAGAACAAGCGCATCGCCTTCTGCTCGCTCACGGGTAAGGCGGTCAGCGTACTCCGCCAGAAGTTCGCGCAGCAGAATGTTCTCTTCGACAGCCACGAGATCTCCACGATCCATCGGCTGATGTACGAGCCTGTCACGGACAAGAAGACCGGGACGATCTTGCGATGGGACAAGAAGTACGAGCTCCACTTCGATCTCATCATCATCGATGAGGGTTCGATGGTCAGCGAGCAGATCTTGTCCGACTTCATGGAGTACAGGATTCCCATCCTCGCTGTCGGCGACCACGGCCAACTCCCGCCAGTCGAGGGGCAGTTCAACCTGATGCTCAAGCCGGACCTCACCCTCGAGCACATCCACCGTCAGGCGAAGGGCAGTCCCGTGCTCTCGCTCTCCGAGGAGGTCCGCACGACCGGCCGCTTCCCTCCGAACTACGCGAACACGCCGGAGGTGCAGTTCCTCGCGAAGGAGCAGCTCTTCGAGGTGCTGCAGTCGCTCTACCAAACGCCCGGCTTCAAGATCGACGACCTCGCGCTTCTCTGCTTCTCGAACAAGACGCGCGTCGTGCTCAACAACCTCGCAAGGGAAATCCGTTGGGGCTTCGAGCAGGGGGCTACGCCGAACCCGCGCATCGGCGACCAGATCATCTGCTTGCGCAACTCATACACGCGCCTCTTCAACGGCATGCGCGGGGAGGTGGGCAATCTCTATCAGACGAACCCCGTCCACTACCACGGGGAGCTCGACTTCCGCGACGAGCGCGTCCACTTCTCTGGCCCGGTCAGTCGCTACCAGTTCGGGCAAGAGCGCGTGCTCAAGGACCTCGTCACCTTCCGCGAGCTCTCGGGTCACAAGGCCTTCAGCTGGGAGCAGCTCGGTCTTCTGGTCGACTTTGGCTACGCGCTCACGGTGCACAAGGCGCAGGGCAGCGAGTTCGAGTACGTCATCCTCGTGGACGACTACCCGTGGGATCGCTTCGACGACCCCGACTTCTATCGGCGCTGGGCGTACACCGCCGTTTCCAGATGCCGGAAGTACCTCGTCGTGCTGAGATAGAAACCATGGACGACAAAGAGAAGAACCCGAACCTGCGGGTAGTCGTAGACAACAGTGTCCCCTCTCTCGCCGATCACATGGCGGAGAACCACCGCAAGTTCGAGATGCTGACGCTGCTGAAGCAGTTCGAGCAAAAGGTGCGGAACGGTGAGGTTGAGTCGCTCGTACTCATCGCCAAGGCGGCTGACGGTGTGTCCTTCGGCCTGGCGCCGTCGGACTACAAGCGCTTCGAGATGCTCGGCATCTTGCACGCAGCAGTTCACATCGAGACGAACAAGCTCGCGGTACAGCGACCCATAGAGGAGTCACCCAAAGATCCCGGCGCGTAGGACACTAGTTCTCCGTGCTCGGAATAAGAAGTACGGAGAACAACATGAATCGAACACAACGCGATAGGCTTCACATCGCCGAAACCACACTGTCCCTGATGGTTGCGGCGATCGAATCGGGAGAGTCCATCGGACTCGAACGGCTAGGGGACATCAAAGAGACGCTCGCCTTCGTCAAGAACGAAGAGCATGAGCCCACGCTCGAATCAGAGCGCTACTTCATCATTCCGGTCTTCTCGTTCGCCAAGAAGTTCGACTCGCTAGACACACCGCAGATCGTGGTGCAGATCTTACGAGATGCGCTCGGCGACTTCGTCTTCAATCGCTCGCCCGTCGATGAGTATGTGCGGCGTCGCTATGCGTACATGACGCCGATGCAGCGTGCGGACAAGCAGGCGCAGGTCCTCTTCCGCACCCGCCTCGCCCAGGACTTCGCCCTCGAGCACGTCGAGGTGGCGATGTACGACCCACGGCTGACTCCGCCGGAAGGACGGTGACCATGGATGACTTCGAGAACCCGCGCGTCGCTCGCCTGCGCAAGCGGCGCATCCTCACCATGCACGACGAGGTCAAACCTCAGGAGAAAGAACATGCCCAAGAAGAAAGCAAAGTCGAACCCGCCTCAATCTCCATACGGCCGAAAGCCGAAAGGCCCCGACGGAAAAGAAAGAGAGTGGACCCCGTGGGAACGTAGCCAGCTCTTTCGCCGCGGCTTCATGGACGGCGCCGGCTGCCACGCGATGCGGCCGGACCACAAGGACCTGCAGGACTACGCAGATGGCTACACGCAGGGGTACCAGGCGCGCTCGCGCGCGATGGCGCGCCACGCGAAGAAGGTGGGCTACGTCCCGAACATCCTGCGGTTGTCGAAGCGATGAGCCGTCTCCAGTTCTTCGATGACCGCTACAAGTCACAGCTGTTCGAGGGGCTGCTCGACCGCTACGCGTATCTGTTGCCGTGTCCTCAGGAAGATCGCGGGTGGATCGTCGTACGAGGCGGTGCGCCCGGCGGTCCGCCCGGACACCATTTCGTGAAGCGCGGAGGCTGGACTCGAGCGGCTGGAGAGGCGCTTGTCTTCCCGCGCGGCCGAGACGCGCGCTACATCGCTCTGGCCGACCCCAAGATGTACGCGATCCCCACGAACGTCTTCCGCTGCATGAAGTGCTGGGAAGAAGTGCCGTGGGACTTCGGCTGTTACCTCGATGGCGATGGCATCGAGAACGACTGGTGCGACAGCTGCTGGTGCAAGTTCCAGGACGACGAGGCCGCTTGATGGACGCGTTCATCTCAATCGCCCTCGTCTTTGGGACGTTGGGCTATATCTACTTCGTCGACTATCGGCGAAGCGCAAGGAGGAAATGATGTCACAGCTGTCGACCGCACCGGAGATCTGTTGTCCAAAGTGCAAGCATGAATGGAACGTGGGCAACGACTTCGAGCTCCATGTGGGCTCAGAGGTGCAGTGCCAGGGATGCGGAGAGATCCTCTGTCTCGTGGACCAGGAAGTCACCCGCAACTGGCGATGGGATCTCGTGAAGGCAGAGAAGAAGGGCTAGATGGCGCGAGTTCGTTGCACGATTCTCGAGGTGAAGGTGAAGGACCGGAACGGCAAGCCGGTCGATGGGACGCGCGCGGAATGCATGCGCTGCGACCACACCACTGAGGTCACAGGGCGGGACGATAAGGCGGTGAAGCACTGCCTCGCCGAGTTGAACCGCTCTTGCCCGAACGACGAAGGGAACTACTACGTGGAGGATTAGATGGAGAGCTTCGAGGAGTACTACAAGGCAGAGAGCGATGCGCGCGGCGTCACCAAAGAGCTGCGGGAGAACGAGGCGCTCTACATCAAGGTGAGCATGCGCCGCGTCAGGGGCCGTGGGTGGCGCGTATTCGTAGTACCCGTGAACTCAGACGGCGATCGCATCAAGCGCTTCGACGCGTTCGACAACGGCTACGTGCTCGCCTTCCTCACGGCGTGGCGGATGGCGGCAGAGGGTGCGTGATGGCGGCCAAGAAGAAGCCCAAGCAGACCGCGCGCCTTTCTCTTACCCTCACAATTCAGAAGGAGTTCCCCATCGAGTGGGACGACTTCGACGAGGACAAGCAAGTGGAGTACGAGAACAACTTCATCTCCACCGTGACCAAGAAACTCGAGACGGAGGGCTGGGATGTCAGCCTCGAGTCTAGCGACGTGAAGCCACCGAACTAGGAGGAACAGATGGACGTTCAGACACACCAAATGGATCCGCGTATCGCTCTCATCCACCAGCGCGACTACCACAAGAAGGTGCTCGACGCGCGCGAGAAGCGGAAAGCGGAAGCACGCAAGAGAATCCTCGACGCCGGTCGCGACCTCCGTGCTGCGCGATCGCAGAAGTCGCAGATTGAGAAGGAGGACGAGCAGCTGTATCACTCGTTCCGCGCCATGGCGCGCGGCGAGCGCATCCTCAACATCAACTCGGTCATACCGAAGGCAGGGCTGCAGAGGGCCAATCGTCTTCCGGCCATCGCGATCGCCAGGCCGAAGTGGAAGATCGCACGCATCAGCACGCAACACGACCGCCTCGTCTTCTCCGAAGATCGCTGGTTGTCTTGGCAGTACAACCGCGGCGCCTTCCGTGAGGAGCATTTCTCGATCCCGCTGCAGCTGCTGGGTGACGCGGCTTCCGAGCTCACCAACGCGGTGTGGCGCAAGAACAACAACTTCCCGGAGCTCTCGACCGCCACCGCTCTCGTGCCCGCGGTTCCGGCGCACCTCCGCCCGGACGACATCGACAAGGGCGACTACGCCATCCTCTGGGATCCGGAGTGGAAGCACGAGGCGCCCGGCGACCCGTTCCTCCTCAGGCACGTGCACGAGTCGATCTTTACGGTCGTCGCGCAGTGGGATCTGACGCCGCTCGAGAAATCGATTCTCGAAGGCCGAATCTCGTAAAGTACAACCTCACCCAGGCATAAGAACTATGGAGGCAACATGGTTCAATTCAGCGACTGGGTGAAGACGCAAGTACATCGATGGGATGGTGTTGGGCGCCTCGCCACCGAGGCGTTCAACAACCCCAACTGGCCCAAGAACACTGACTTCGAGGGATGCCTGACCTACTTGAAGAAAGCATGGCAGGGCGATCCCTTGCAGACGCCGACGTTGGTGGAGTTCCTCATCATGGCGTGGGCGGACTACAAGATCGTGGTCCGCTGCACGCCGCCCGAAAGAGCGATCGAGAAGTCCGCATGATGAGAGAGCTGCTGAATCGAAGAGGGCGTGCCCGTGACGCCCTCTTCGAGGAGCTCGAACGCGAGCATCTTTTACTTCCTGAACGGCTCATGTTCGACGCGTGCATGAAGCGCGATCGCGAGCAGAGCCTCTACTACTTGCCGACTCGCGGAGACTACTGGCCGTCCGGGTTCATCATCCCGCTCATTGGCACCTTCGAGCAGTGGTGCTGGCTCAAGGAGCATGCCTTCATCACCCTCGACCGCTTCCAGGAGACGAAGATCTACAGGTTCCAGATCTCCCAGCGCGGTGAGGTCAGCTTCGGTCTCATGGACCGCGGCAAGGAGTACGTCATCGACAAGACGCTTCTCCTCAATCGGCGTCTTTGTGAGGCGACGGGCAACACGCAGGAGCTCGAGATGCTCAACGTGGCTGGGACGGAACAGCAAATCCTTGGTCTGGATGCGATGGCGCGGTACATTCGAATCGAATGACCGGCTTCTCGGACGATGAGATTCAGAGCGTCGTAACGTCGCTCGTCCAGTCGACCATCGCTCGTCCGATCGACGCGCTCGGTGTTCGGCGGGTCGACATCTCGTTCAACGACATCCAGCAGGCGGCGGGTGGAGTCTTCCTCCTCTACCCGAACTCTCCGTTCTACGTGGTGGCGCTCGGCGCAGCGCGCGCTCTTGACCTCGTCACCTCCGAGGAGCTGCTCGTCATCCAGCTCCTCGACGCCGTGGCTGCCTGCGGGCGGCGCGTCCTGCCTATCCAAGACGTCTCGACGCTCTTCAACGCACAGGCGGCGCTGCAGGAGCTCCAGAGCGCGGCCGCTGCGCGTGAGGCCTCCTTCGCGGACATCACTTCGCTACCGGCCTACCAGCGCTTCTCGTCGAACGTCTCGGCGTTCCTCAGTGGCCCTGGGCAGACGGTGAAGGACGGCGGGGAGATCGTGCAGACGCCGCAGGAGGCCCAGGCCGCCATCCCCGCGCTCGTCACGCAGCTCCAGTCGGCGCACACCGACCTCGTCACCGCGGTCACGCAGCTCGCAGCTGCGATCGCCGACTTCAACAGCTTGAACCTCCCCAGCGTCGTGGCCTCGAGCGTCATCGGCAACGCGCAGACCCTCGTCGGCCAGTCGGCCACGACGATGAATGCCCTCACCCCCACGCAGCGCCTCGAGCAGGTGCGGCAGACGGTCCTCAATCTTTTAGCCTCTCTCGGCATCGTCGCGACCTTCGGCAGCTTTCAGAAGCCGAGCGAGTTCTTGTCCATCACGGGCACGGGCTTCTCCTTCGCCGACGCGACGCACCCCGCGAACCCGGCCGTGCTCACCTCCGACCACGGAGGTGCCTTCGGCGTCATCACGGGCACGAACGACACGCTGACGGCCACGCTCGACGGCGGCTCCCCGGTCAGCATCACGCTCGCGCCCTCCCCGCTCGCCGAGCTCGACTCCGGTCTCGACGAATCGTTCTTCGTCTTCGGTGACGGAACGCAGCCGATCCAGTCCGGTGGTGGCATCCCGAACAACAACACCTTCAAGTTCAGGGTGAACGGGTCGCCGTTCCTTGTTGTATTCCCCCCGTCATCGGTGCCCAGCAGCGCGTCGCTCACGGGCTCGACAGACGTCACGGTGGGAGGCCTCTACGGTGGTGGTGGCTCCCTCAACGGCAAGACGTTCATCATCACGGTCGACGGCGCGGTGACGTACACCGTGCACTTCTCCTCGCCGGCGAACAGCGCCGCGTTGCTCTCGCAGATCAACGCGGTTACGCACACGGGTTCTGCGCACGACGCGGTCGCGACGCTCTCGGGTGTGAACCTCGAGCTCACGTCGGTGAACAACGGCCCCAACGCGACGCTCTTGATGGGCAACGGTTCGTCGAACACCTTGGTCGGTTTCACGAATGGGCAGAGCGCGGCGGGTGCGAACAACCCACTCTCGGCGGCCTTCCTTGCGTCCCTCACGAATCCGGTGCTTCCCGCCGGTGTGGTTGCCGAGGCGTTCGGTTCTTCTCCCCAGAAGTTCCGACTGCGCTGCACCGATCCCACCACCCAGCTCGCGCCCGAGGTTTCGCTGCAGGTCTACGGGGACGATGGTCCGAGCAAGAACTGCCTCGCGACGTTGGGCTTCGCGAACGGGCAGATCAGCGTCTGTCGCCGGTCGACGGCGGACGAAGTGGCTGCGGACATCACGAGCAAGGCCGTGGGGTACTCCGCCGTTGCGACGTTCGTCGCCACTGCAGGGGAGGACAGTCTCTCGGCGTACTCGACGTCTCAAAATGAGATCACGCTCACGCGCGTGCGGATGACGGGCAACACCACATTCGTCACAACCACGCTGACCTTCACCGTGCAGGGGCTTCAAGTGCCCGGTGTTGTGAACGTCGGCGACGTCATCGCCCTCCGCGACGGGCCCACGATCAGCTACTACTCCGTGACCACGGTCAACGGCGCGGCACCCACGGGCGTGCAGCTCAACGCAGGCGACGTCATCGTGGCAACCGGCACCCTAGCAGGCACGGCAACGCCGGGTGTGGCTGCGGACCTCGGCGCCCCGCTCGCTGGCGCGAAGTACGACTCCGTCGACATCCTCACCGGTCCGAACATCGGCACGTACTACGTGCTGAGCGGAGGCAGCACGCCGCTCGATGTGGTGCTGCAGTCGAACCTGCCTGTCTTCATCCCCAGCAGCACGCCCACCGCGAGCTACGGACAGATGCACATCGTGTTCTCTTCGCTCCTTGCGGAGGTCGCGAGCTCCATCACGATCGACGGCAACTGCGGCCCACTGTTCTTCTCGTCCCCTCCGGGCAGTGCGGTGGGAACCAGCAACTGGTTCAAGCTCCCGCAGGTACCGCGCGCGCTGCAGGCAGGCGACCTCCTCCAGTACTACTCGACGCAGTACAACGCGCCCGACGCGAGCTACGGCATCACGACGGTCGACTCCGCGAACCTGCTCATCAAGCTGGACTCGCCCTTCCCCAACGGGCTCAACGTGGACTTCGCGATGAACATCGTGCCGCCATTCGGCCGCCTCCGCGTGGGCAAGCTCGAGGACTACGGGAGCTTCCAGGCGGAGATCAACACGTGGCTCGCGAACACGGTGAACTCGAGCACGTTCTTCTCGGACATGAACCGGAAGATCAACCCGCTGCTCGTAAACGATGCGCCGACGGTGTCGCAGGTGAACGACGCCGCTCAGATCTTGAACCAGCTGTACGGCGTGCTCTCCATCGGCGGTGCAGCTGCAACGGCGCAGCCCACCTCGGGCACCATCGAAGAGACGCTCACGCTCTACTCGACCGAGACCCAGAAGGTGCCTCAGGTCGACACGCTCATCCAGAGCTTCATCGAGAAGGGCTGCGATCGCGCCGTCGACATCCTCGTGAGCGGGCAGTTCTCCGCCTTCTTCGGCCTCACGATCGACGAAGCGAGCTACGCCGGCACCTTCCAGCAAGCTTCACGCAGCGTTGCGATGAACGACCTGCCCATCCGGAAGTTCAATCGCAGCGAGGTGACGACGGGCCGCCTCCTCGGTCAGACGCAGTCCCCCGACTTCGAGTACGCAGCGAACGGCGTCAACGAGCAGCTCCAGGGTGAGCAGGTTGCGCCACCCGTCGACTTCGGCACTCCCTCGAACTTTGGTACAACTACAGGGTCGCAGGGCGCTGGAGGAAATGCATGAACGTCATGGCTGAAGCCTTCAAAGACGAGCTCGAGCAGATCAAGAACGCGGGCTGGTTCGATCGCATTGGCGATGCAGCGGCCGCGCTCACGCGCAGCGGTAGCTTCGGCAAGTCCATCAGCAGCACCGGCGCGGGCGCCGCGAAGGCTGTCGGCAAGGCCGGTCGCTCCGAGGTCGACGACATCGCATCCGCCTACTTGAAGAAGCTCCAGGGCGGCGCTCCGAAGTCTGTTCCCGCCGGCCGCTGATGGTCCCGGGCACCCTCACCAACTACAGCCGAGCGTGCACCTGCGGCGGTGGGACGTGCATCTGCATGTTCCAGCAGTGGGGAGGCACCCAGAGCGTGCTCGTGATTCCCTACAACTCGCCGATCGCTACGGCGTGGCCTGTCAACGTGCCTGAGGACGACGGTCCGCGCGCGCGTCAGGGATGGCGGCTCGAGGTCGCGTGCACAGAGGAAGCGCAACCTGAGGCGCCGCGCGCGGAGCGCCGCGCTGCTCCGGCGCCATGTATCGTGGGCGGCGGTCCGATGCGCCGGAGGTGGCGGTGAGCTCAGCATCTCAGAAGTTTCCTGCGGTCGACTGTCCGCTCTGCCCGTACCCGCAGATGTGGAAGGGCGCGGAGAAGTGCCCGGGCTGCAACGACCTGCCCAAGCGGGGCGAAGGCAAGATCTCCCGCTTCAAGGTCCCCGGCCTCTACGTGCTCTACCCCGAGCTCGCACGCATCGACACCCAGCGCGAGATGAAGGCCGTCCGACCGGACGAGAACGACAAGTAACTCCCGCGGAATAAGGGTCTTGGAGGCTCCATGGCCCACGACCACGAAGGCACGATTCAGAAACTGACCGACGCAGCGGACCAGTACCAAGCGCTGCAGACGCGCCGCCGCACGCTCCTCAACTCCATCGCCGACGCGTACAAGCGCCAGGCCACAAATCGCGACCTCGACTACCGCGCCATGCAGATGCAGAAGGTCAACGAGTGGCTCCAAGAGCTCTCGGAGATGTTCGAACGCCACCCCGCACTCTGGACGGCGGAATGATTCTCAGTCGAAGATACGGTGTGAACCCGACTCTTCCCGTCTGCTTCTTCTGCATGCGTGAGACCGGCGAGGTTGCTCTTCTGGGCCGCCTCCCGAACGACGCAGAAGCACCTCGCCAGGCAGTCCTCGATCACCAGCCCTGCGACGAGTGCAAGAAGTGGATGCAGCGTGGCATCATCCTCATCTCCGTCGCGGACAACACGGAGAGCGGCGACGATCCCACGCGCACCGGCGGCTGGTGCGTGGTGAAGGACGAAGCTCTTCGCGATATCATCACTCCGCCCGAGCTCCTCATCGACATCCTGAAGAAGCGGGTGGCGTTCGTTCCCGACGAAGCGTGGGATGCGATCGGCCTGCCGCGCGAACCGACCGAGGGAGAAGAACATGGCACCCCCTGAGAGCAGCCGACCCGTGGAAGAGGAGACAGTCGTCTTCATCTTCAAACCGACCGACGATCACTTCCTCACTTGCCTCATCTGCGGCAAGAACAACTGCGACCTCGAGTCCACCGCCTCCCAGAACGTGCACGGCCTCGGCCATGCGCGCGTGACCGTGGGCAAGCACTCGAAGTGCACGAGGAAGGACATCACGCTCCGATGAAACCCTGTTGGAAAGACCTCGGCCTCACAGAGAAGGGGGCCGCCGCGGCAGACAAGGTGATCGACGTTGTGGTGTCTGCGGAGCGCATCATCGAGCTCGCACTACAACATCTCCCCATGGAGACCCAGGGACGCATCATCGCCGAAGCAAAGTTCCGAGCGAATGCTCTTCCGTTGCGCAGCGCGGTGTACCGCCGTAAATATGAGAAGCAGAACTACAACGTCAAGAAATGAGAGACCATGAAATCGTACCTTCGCTCTGCCCTCGCTCGCGCGGATGCGCACCTCGACCAACGTCGAGCGCAGCAGGTCTTCATGGAGCGACAGGCCGCCGCGCAACGGTCTGCCGCGGTCGCCAAGCCGAAGTTGAACCGCGCGCAGCGGCGCAAGAACGAGCTCTTCAACCGCAAGCTGCAAGACAGGCTCGCGAAGGATGGAACGCCGGCCGAGGTGAAGCTCTTGGACGACGGTGGCATCCACGTCTCGCTCAGCAAAGAAGAATTGGAGATGCGCCATGCCGAAGAAGGCGACGTTCCCCAGGGATCCCAAGAGGAAGATCGCTCCGAGTAATCCGTGCTGCGGACGGATGCGCGACGAGTTCAAACGAACATGTGATGAGCACGAGGCTCGTCACGAATGCCCTGACTTGGTGCTCGACTACAACGAGACCATCAAGCGGTTCGGGATTCTCATACACGACGGTGGTTCGTCGGTGTACTTGATCAACTATTGCCCGTGGTGCGGTACGAAACTCTAGGAGGAGATCATGCGTGTCTCAAACAATGAACGAGCTGAGCGTGTAAGTTCTGTCGCAAACTTCTTTGTGGCTCATCCAAGTGACCCGATCACGGTACCAGATCTACGTGACGGCATCGCAGGGTCGGCGTCACGCGACACGTACTTCCGAGATCTACAGAGTCTCTGCGACTACGGTGTGCTCAAGAGCGACGACAGCGGCGCCTTCGTCGCGTGCGACCTCGAGAAGCTACGTGTGCTCGGTGAGGAGCCCGGAGCGGTGGAGTTCATACACTGGCTGACGGCGCGAACGGCGAAGCCAGCGGAGCCCTCTCGTCCGAGTGTAGCTACGCGCCCACTTCGCGCAATCGTTTTCCAGCACTGGGCTCACCACTTTTGGGATCGTCGGCGCGCGCGGTTGGAGCGCCATTTCAACGTTCAAGTCGTCCGTGAGGTGAACCTGAATCGCACGAGCAGCGTCGATCTCTCGGACTGCGATATCGTCCTCATCTTCCCCACGAGCACGGGCTCCACCCACGCGAAGACGGCATCCATCATGGCCAAGCGGGCCGGCAAGCCCGCCTACCACTTGGATGCGAAGGGTGGCTGGGGGAAACAACTCCCGGCGCGTTCTCTTTCCCCGCTCGAAGCTGCGGAGGACGAGGAGGAGCTCGAGGACGAGGAGCCAGAGCAGGAAGAGGTGTCTGTTGAAGCACCGCCCCCTTCCTCGGAAGCACCTGCGTCTGCACCGCCGCCCGACCTATCCGAGGACCTCGAGATCTACAAGCTAGAAGTCGCTGACCTCAACGAGAAGCTACGGTTCTCAACGGAGGCACTCCGGGAAGCCACGGAGTCGTTCTCAAAGGAGAATGCCAAGCTCTCCTCGTCTTTGCGAGAGCGAGATAATCACGTGCTGCGCTTGAACGAGCAGCTGCAGGCCGAACGTGTCGAGAAGGACAAAGCACTCGCCAACGAACGCCTGCAGATCTCCAAGCGCAACGAGTTCGAGGGCGCTCTCACAAGCGTGCATCGTGAGCTCGAGGCAGTACAGGCGGAGCTCGACGCCGCCGAAGAGAACGTGGCTTCCCTCAATCGGAAGATCATCACTCTCGAGAGTCAGAGGAACGAGGCAAAGACCAACGAACCGCCCGTGGTAGTGAAGGAGCTCCTGCTTCAGTGGGGAGCGGCGGTCCGCAAAGTCTCGAAGGGCGACCTCACAGGTTACCCGGAGCTACTGTCCATCGCTGCGCGCTTCGGTGTGGATGTGAGCACCATCCTCTCGCAGCTGCAGTAGTGGGGGAGAAGTACGGGGTTCCGTACTTTTTTCTTGCCTCCGGAATAAGGAATCTGGAGGCCAAACCATGCCCAAGAAAAAGAAGAAGCGCTTCGACCCGAATCCCGAGCTCAAGAACCTGCCGAAGACGCAGGCCGAAGTCGATCGGATGTTCAAGGAGGACGATCTCCTCCGCCGCATCGACGATGCGCAGGCGATGCTCCTCAAGCTGCAGATGTCGGTCGGTGCGCTCGAGGGCAAGCTCAAGGCGTGCGAGGACGAGTGCCGAATCCTGCTCGCCGATCGCGACGCCGCCATCCGCATCCTCGGCGTGGTACTCGCCGGCCAGAACGTCGTCCCATGAGCGGCGTCAAGAAGCAGTACTACATCATCTCGCTCACCGGCACGAAGGGCGACTTCATCTTGTGGTGGGCCCCCGAGTGCAAGGGGTATACGCGCTACCTCGCGCAGGCGGGGCTCTACGACGAGGATGACGTCAAGGCGCGAGAGCGCTACTTGAACGACAAGCGCACCACGCTCGCTGTCTTGAGCACGGATGTAGAGCGTTTCGTACGACGCGTGGTTCACACAGACGACATCCGTGAGATGTGCAAGCAGCCGCTCTACCAGACGAGCGATGGGATGCAGACGCAGGAGTTCTACGACAAAGAGAGCGCGCGTCTGAAGAAGGAGGCGGAGGAGCGCAAGCGCCGCATCGCGGCGGGTGACCTCTGCGACGAGTGCGAGGGCAGCAAGGAAACTGGTCACTACGAGTGGTGCAGCCACTACGGCGAGGAGGAAGACGATGGCTGAATTGAAGAAACCTTGCGCCCAATGCCCGTGGCGTACGGCGAATCAGGGCAAGCGCCACTTTGGCAGCTTCTACACGAAGGCGAACCTGCGCCGGTTGTGGAATCAGATACGGGGCGGCGGGAGCGCGCAGTCCTGCCACCTCACGGATCCGAGCCATCCCGACCACATCAAGGCAGGCGCCAAGGGGACGAGCGAGGCCGTTGAGTGCCCGGGCTCGGTGATCGTCATCAAGCGCGAGCTCCGCAAGATGGCGGATGGGAACGGTACCATCGACGACGTCACGCTGGCGCAGTACAAGAAGACGCGCAAGAGGGGGCTCACAAAGACGGGCATCTTGTACTGGGTGGTCTCTCGCATCCAGTTCGGCGGTGTCCCCGTTGTCGGCAACGCAAAGCTGCCGGAAGTAGACGACGAAGACCCAGAGATCGGACTACCACCTTTTCTCGAGGAGGGCTGACATGAAGCACCAACGACGAGAGGACCACACGACGCTCTGCGGCGCGGTCGAGTTCGACAGCCTCGACGGCATCGCGTGCAGCCTTTGCAAGACGCTGCACGCAGTCAGAGAGCGCGCAGCATCCGAAGGACGTGCGCTCTACACGGTCGAGGACGTGCAGTGGGTCCTCGAGGAACATCGGAAAGCTTTGAAGGCGAAAGTGAAGGAGTGAGCTATGGCGGCTGAAGAGCGGAAGAAGAGCTTTTACAAGGTCGAGCGCGCGTGCACGATCGACATCAACGACGACACGCACCTCGAGTACGACGCAGCTGCGGACACGATCGCGTTCACCTCTGATGAAGATGAGGCCGCGCCGCTCTTCGTCATGACCTACGAGGGATTCGAAGATCTCTTCAACACGATGAAGGCGGAGCGCGAGCGCATCAGGGCACTCGAAGCAGCGGCGAAGAAGGCATGAAGATCATCTTCCTCGACATCGATGGGGTGCTGAACTACCACGACTTCCTCGTTGAGGAGAGGAAGTCGCGGACCAAGGCCGATGGCAAACTCTTCAGCATCAAGGACAACGAGACCTGGGAGGACATGCTTTCGCCCTCCCGGGTCGCGCGTCTCGAGGCGCTCGTGCAACGAACGGGCGCGAGCGTCGTCATCAGCTCCTCGTGGCGCCACGCGCACCCTTGGCCGCGCATCCACGGGTTCCTTCGCAAGCATGGCTTCACCGGCAAGGTCATCGGCGCTACGCCCACGGACATCCGCACCAAGTTCAGTCAGAGCGTCGAGCGTGGTGAGGAGATCGCTTCTTGGCTTGATACGTGGGCTGCCTTCGGAGACAAGTCGAACCCCGTCGAGTCGTTCATCATCTTCGACGACACCCACGTCGGCGGTGAGGTGGACGAGCGCGTCATCTACACCAGCCTCCACACGGGCCTGCTCGACGAGCACGTGGAGGCAGCCATCAAGCTCTTCGAAGTGCCGTTCAGGCACAAGAAGAAGTCACTCATCATCCCGAAGAAGAACAAACGACGATGAGCTTTGAGCTCACGCTGTCTGCACATCCGAAGTGGTGCGCGCCGCAGTACTTGAATGACGGTGAGACGGTGTGGCTGATTCTAGAGCGTCTAGACGTCGACCGCGTCCGCGTTGTGCGGTGTCACGTCATGATCGCATCAGGCAACATGGCTCGCGTCTACGAGCTGCCTTTTGGGCTGCCCATGTGGTTGACCCTCACCGTCATGCTGGTTCCTCCGGACGACCCTCGTCATCCAGAGCATCCGCCGCAGGAGTGGGAAGAACCCGAGGACTGGGAATAAGAAAATTGGAGGAACTACATGGCCAAACAAACGTCGTTGCGAACTGAGCTCAAGAGACAGAAGAAGCTCACGGACGACTGGTACAAGCAAGCCCAGGATTCCCGCCGCGCGAATCTGACGCTGGCTTCCGACCTTGAAGAAGCGAGCAAGGAAGTCGAGCGGCTCGAGAAGCAGGCCGTGCAGCAACGCTGCGTCATCGACGCACTCATCTCGTTCGTCCGTCTCCTCAAGGAGCGAGCGGGCATCCACTACTAGGAGAACAACATGCCCAAGAAGAAGCCAGCGAAGACAGACCCGGTCTACAAGTTCTTGACCAAGTGCGCGCGCGAGTGGCGCACGTGCACGTACGGCGAGGTCGGCAAAGCGCTCAACATCGCGCCCATCGGCCTCGGGCTCAACCAGCTCTGCTACATCCGCGACATCTGCCACGCAGCAGGGCTCCCGCTCCTCACGGTGCTTTGCGTGCAGGCACCCACGCGAAGTGCAGGCCAGCCCGGCGACGCGTTCATTCCACACGACCTCCGCGCTCTTCTCAGCAAGGCGGGTCAGGAGTCCTACGTGCGCTCACAGAAGACGGCCGCTATGACCTTCGACTGGGACGCAGTCGATTGGGCAAAGCTCTGCACGGAATTCGAGCAGTTCACCTGAGCGAGGCACCACATGGCTGACTACTACACGCAATTCAGTACGGCGCTCGTTGTGGACTCGCCAGAGCAGGTGAAGTGGGTTGATGCCCTCTGCACCTGCGTGAACGCGCTCGTCCTCAGCGATTACTCCACCGAGAACCACGACTTCAACGAGAAGGGCGAGCCCAAGACAGCAATGGGCAAGCTCGCATGTGAGGTCTACGACGGCAGCGAGGCGCAGGTCTTCTGCACCTGGGTGGTTCGTGAGACCGAGGTGTGGTTCGAGGCCTTCGAAGAGAACGGCGACCCGCATCTCGTCGGGCGCATCGTTCAGGCGTACTACAAGCACTTCAAGAAGGACCCTGAGGAGTGCTTCGCGTTCGAGTGGGCCAACACCTGCAGCAAGCCGCAGCACGATGCCTTTGGCGGCGGTCTCCTCATCGCCAACTGTGACGAGGTCGTGTCGATGAGCACCATCGACTGGGTGGAAGAGCAGCTTCGAAAGATGCGCGGACGAGTAAAGCGGAAGGCCGAACCCAGGTGACGCCCACCTGGGTTCCTGCTAATGTGAATGCATGGCAGGAAAAGGCGGAAGTAGTGCTCGTCCACCGACGCATCTGATTGGTCGGCGGTTCGGGCTCTTGGCGGTAAAGGAGCTCCTCCACGTCCCTGCGGCGAAGCCGGGTACCTGGATCTATGTGGCGGCATGCTCTTGCGACTGCGGCAAGAGCAAGGACATTCGCATCGGTTCCTTGCTAAGTGGCGCTACACGCTCGTGTGGTTGCAGCAAGGCTCGCTACGAGAAGACGACCGGTGAGAAGAACAAGGGCTTCAAGGGATACAAGGAGATCCGATCACATTTTTGGCGGGGCTACCAAGCCGGTGCCAAAGAACGCGGCATCGAATTCAGCATCACCATGGAGTACGCCTGGTCCCTCTTCGAGAAGCAGGAAAGGAAGTGCGCCCTTTCAGGTGTGCCGCTGGTCTTTGGGGTGAACGCAAAGAACTCCCTGACCACTGCTTCGATCGATCGTATTGAATCAAGTAAAGGCTACGTTGAAGGAAATGTGCAGTGGGTGCACAAACGCATCAACGTCATGAAGCACACTTCTAGCGTGGAGGACTTCGTGATGTGGTGCAGGAGAGTGGTGGAGGCTGATGATCATCTACGTGACAGGGGATGCAACACAACCTGAATACGGAAGTACGGAGCGCTTGATCATACATGTGGTCAACGACGTCGGGGGATGGGGCCGTGGTTTTGTAGGAAGCCTCTCCCGCCGCTGGCCGAGGGCCGAACACTCCTACCGGGAGTGGCATCGCACCGGCGCGGACATGTACGGCGGCGAGTTCAAGCTCGGGAACATCCAACCCGTGCGCGTCGATGACCAGCACATCGTCGTGAACATGCTTGCGCAGAAGGGCTACAAGTCCGACGACAACCCAGTGCCTCTCTCGTACGAGGCGCTCGCGTGTTGTCTACGCTCCGTGAAGCAGCTCGCGGGCGCGTTCCCTCAGCCTCCGTCCATCCATGCGCCGAAGCTCGGCTCGGGACTGGCAGGTGGGGAGTGGCCGAAGATCGTGAAGCTGCTGGATGGCGTCTTGAAGGAGTACGCCGTCTACATCTACAACTTCGAGCCGCTCAGGCTCATCGGAAAGAACAACAACGAGGCACCATGACGTCTCCGTATCGAGAGAACGCTCTCGAGAAGCCGAACAGCGTCACTGTTTGGATGAAGGGCCTGCTGTGGCGCCTTCGCTTCTTTCGTTTCGCGCGCAAGCGCCTTGGAGGACACTGGGAGCGCCACTGGCTCCCTCCCGGTCCGCATGCGCCGCACGGCGACTATGGCGAGTGGGGTCCGTGGCTTCGAGTGGAGAAGTGCACCGAGCCCCATCCTACCGACACCGCGGGCTGTCCCAGCTACGACGAGTGCGAGTGGTGGGATTGTTCGAAATGCCTGCGCGGGCTCGGCGGCTACGCGCATGGAGCGCGCCACAGCATTTCTGAGCTGCGCGACCGCTGCACTCTGTGTGGAGGAGATCATCCGTAATGGCAGAAGAGAAACTACCCAAGGTGGGCGACAAGTTCGCAATTCTCTCGCGCGCCTATCTGGGCCGCGACAGGAAAGAGCGCATCGATGGCGTCATGTACGTGACGAGCGTACGCGGTGGTCTCATCTCGCTCGGCAGGGAGAACAAGCCGGACCCCAAAGCCAAGCGCACGTGGCGCGTCTGGGACAAGAACGGCGGTCTCCACACGACGAACCACTACGACTTCACGCATGCCGAGCCGTGGACGGAAGAGCACGTGAAGCGCGTCCGCCGACAGAACCTCGAGTACGCAGTCTCGCGCGACTTCGAGCAGCACAAGAAGGAAGGCTTCGAGCGCTTCGACGACAAGGCGCTCATGACGTTGTTCAAGACGTTGTACGGACCGTTGCATCCAGAGAAGTCAGATGCCGTCGTCGCGGAGGAAGAAGTACCTCAGTAGTCTAAAAAACTACAACGCGTCGTAATAAGAGTTTCGGATTCCGATAGCAGTTACTCAAGCGAGAGTCTATTCATCATGCACAAAACTGAGCTGAGGAAAGTCCTCCTCACCCCCGATGTTGTGGGCAACTGGTTGAAGCCGCCCATCCAACGCCCCTTCACCAACAACGCAAAGGTGCGAGAAGTTTCCGACCAAATCCGTTCCGAGCTCGAGTTCCCGGGGATAATTCACATCGGCGTCCTCAACGATGTGCTTTACCTCGTGGACGCGCAGCACCGTCTCGAGGCTTGGTCGATGGCGGGATCACCCCCGATCAGAGCAGACGTCCGCTTCGTCCACTTCAGCTCAATGGGGGAGATCGGCGAAGAATTCTTCCGGGTGAACCAGCACCTCGTGAACATCCGACCCGACGACAAGCTCAGGGCGCTGGAGCTCACGCTGCCGGTACTGCTGGAGATTAGGCGACACTGTCCCTTTGTGGGTTACGACCACATTCGCCGAAACGGAAGCTCTCCCATCATCAGCATGAGTAAGCTCCTCCGTAATTGGATGGCATCTTCAGCTGAGACCCCCGTCTCGGGTGGAAGTGCCTCCGTTCATGTGGCTGCACAACTGCAAGCTGCCTCCGCCAAAGACCTTATCGACTTCTTGCGGCTGGCGCACGCGGCCTGGGGTCGCGATCCGGAGTACGCGAGGCTTTGGGCGGGCCTGAACCTCACCATGTGCATGTGGCTCTATCGGAACATGGTTCTGGATACGTATACGGAGCGCACGACGGAGCTCACCAAGCAGCAATTCGGCCGCGCTCTCTCGACCCTTTCCAGCAACGGCGCGTACCTAGACTGGTTGGTCTCGCGAAACCTCAGCGACCATTCCCGCTCACCAGCATACACGCGCATGAAGAAGGTGATGCTCCCACGGCTGCGCGAAGATCTCGGCACTAGCCGTATCTACTTCCCCGACCCTCCGTGGGTGAGCTGATGCCCAAATCCAAGAGTGAGGGTAGCCTCTTCGCCTTTGGCGATGAGGTACTACAACGCCTCGACACGTTGTCTTCCCAACAAGAGCGCGTGATCGCTCTGTTGGAGAGATTACTCCTAGAGCGTGTGTACACCGCGGCACAGAGCCAACCGAGCGACACCACAAAGCGTGAGCGAGTCATCAACCGTCGCATTGGAGAAGGGACGTACCAGAAAAAAGCAAAAGCCCTGGTACGGATTCTTCTCGCATGCGCGCAGCCCTCCATTGGAAAGTTGACCACATCGCTGGCCGATGAGCTGCAGATGAAGTCCACCACGTTTCGTCTACTCCTCATCCGTCTTCAGGGAGAGGTGGGCTTTCTGACCGTTTCCACTGAGGGGAATGGGCAGGCTCGTTTTGTTCGCCTAATCGACGAGGCGGCCGCCCGTACTTGGGTGGGGTGAGGGAGGGCGCTTCGGCGCCCTTTCTTTTAGCTACCCACTCGAGCGAGGAATAAGGAATCTGGAGGAAGTAATACATGCCTTCCCTGGAAAAACGTGTGAAAGAACAACTGGAAGAAGAGATTCTTCCGCCCTGCCCCAAGTGCATGCGGCTTGCGCAGCAAGGCAAGATTCGCAACGAGACGGTGCAACCGCTTCAATCCACTCTGGTGGTGCAGTGTCCGATGGACGTCGAGACGAAGGAGCCCATCTGCCGCGAATGCAATGCAGCGTGGACGTTGATGCGCCTGTCCTCCGTGCCTACGTGGGAGATGGCACGCGTTGCCGTCGCCAACGACTTCCAAGAGCGCATCCGCCTACCGGGCACGCGCCTTGGCCTTGCAATGGTGGGCATCGTCGAGCCCAGTAAGAAGGGCGACATGGAGCGACATCATCGGTGGCTCGATCACTACAACTGGTTCCGTGAGGAGGAAGACAATGGGAAAGAACAACCGAGTGCGCCGAACCGTGCCCGCCGTGCAAGATGAGGAGTTGGCCGACGAGCTCATCGCGCGGCTCAACATGCTCTGCAACGAGCACATCGACATCAAAGAGGACATCGGCAAGTTGATCGAAGAGCGCATCAAGTGTTCGGTGGCAACGGCGAAGCACGAGCGCATCCAGACCGTCTACGTTGAAGACTCGGCGCCGCGCGGCACCGATTGGAGCGAGCTCGGTCTGCTCGGTCTTCTCAATGGGCTCGTGGGCCTCGACCCCGAGACCAACAAGGCGGGCTTCATCAGTGCCGAGTTCGACGACAAGAACAGGTTCATCCGCTTCCTGCGAACGGCACATCGGAGAGACGCATGATCAACTTCGAGTTCGAGCTGATGGAGCTGGCGGCGGGAATTGTAGCCGCTCTGCCCGGCGTCATACTCTCTCGATGGCTCGGCTTCAGGGACGGGCGCAAAGCAGCCCAAGAAGAGTTCGAAGAGGAGGATGCGGACACCGAGGAGCCCGTCTCTGGTCATCCGTATCGCTCGGGCAGCTCGCCCGGAGCACCGGCGACGGTAGAACCCGAAGAAGAAAAGGGTTGGCTCTACAACCCGCAGGATGAATGCCCTCGTTGCCACAGTGATCACGACATCCGTTTCCGAGGGCGTCACGTCGGCCCGCACACCTTGGATTTGGACTCCGCCCACTTCCGCCAGTCCGACTCGCAATGCACCGCAAACGGAGATCTCGACTGCGTGCACATGCACTACCAGTGCTACACGTGCGGCTGCGATTGGGCAGAGATCCCCCCAGAGAAGTTCGATGCCGACTAAGGACGAGAAGGACGACAGCACATGCTGGGCGTGTGGCATCAAGCGCGCTGCCGTCTTTCGTCTCACCTTGCCCGATGGCCTCAAGATCTGGGTGGGCACGTGCTGCCATCGCATCGTCGTTGAGCTCATGCACCCCGAGTTCTTCGAGACGCGCGCACCCAAGAGCGATCTACCCGTGCTGAAGGTCACGCCGGACTGGAAGCCCAAAGAGGGACGCATGCGATCGCTCTCCACCACGCCCGAGGTCTACCTCGACGTGGACCGACTACAAGAGCAGGCGCGTCGTAACCGCCGCTACCAAGACACGTTGAACCGCGCGCTTCCAGAAGCGCCGCGTGCGAAGAAGCACAAACAGAAACCTACGATTCCGTGAGGTCCACATGGGACTGTTCGAAGAAAAGAAAGAGAAGCCGGCCAAGCCGGACGAAGAAGTTCTACCCGCGCGTGTCCGTCGAGCTCTGCTCGCCGCGGCGCATGAATGGGTTGCAGCGCACCTCGGCGACGACCACCGCATCCATTCGTATGTCCACAGTCGCCTCGAGCGACTCCTGAACTCCGCGATCGATCGTGCGGTGGGCATCGACGAAGCCTTCAGTCGCGTGGAGGTGAAGTGGAACTCGCCGATCGCCAAGCTGGTCGAGGCGACCGCTCAGAAGCGCGCGCAGGTCCTCATGGAGCGCTACCTCAAAGCGGAGGAGAAGAACCTCGACAAGAAGCTGCCTGAGGCGCTCAAGAAGGCGGTGAACGCGCGCTACGAGGATGCGTACAAGGGTGCGCTGCTCGACCTCGCACACGAGCGCGGTCAAGAGCGTGCACAAGAAGATCTCGACAAGCTCCTCGGTGACAAGGACAAGAAATAGATGGGGTACAACACAACGGTAGTAGTTCTCAACGACGCGCTCTCGGCCATCATGAGAGACCCCGCGTTCGGCGAGAACCTCGCAAAGGCATGCGCGCAGCCCATGCTGCTCGGCACGAAGACGATGATCGAAGTGCCCGCGCTCAACCACGTGAATGCGGCGCACGTCATCGAGACGCACCACGCAGATCAACTCGTGCCCGTCCTCATTGGAGGCAACATGGGCACGCCCATCAGCGGCTTGCATCTCGGGTACCGCGACACCGAGGTTGCGATGCTCAAGTCGCTCGCCGAGAAGCATGGCTACAACCTCAGGCCCAAACGGAGATGAGCATGAAGACGAAAAAGAAAAAGAGCCCGGTCTCTCTGCGAACGATGCGCAAGCAAGCAAGCAAAGGAGATCGTCGGCTTCGCGACTGAAGTCAGGCGACTGAGGGACAAGTACGGGGACTCGTACCTGGTGAAGGTCATCCTCGCCGGCCTCATGCTCCCCTCTAAAGCGCATCCCTTCGGCACGCAGGTGAAGCTGCGCATGATCTACGGGACGCGCGAGCGCCCCGTCCTTCCGACGCTCACCGAGACCATCAGGAGTTGAACATGAACGACAAGAACATCATCGACGCGCTCATCCCCGCAGCTCGGCTCGTGTACGAGCAGGGTGGGTGGTCAGGCACTTCGGGCAACTGGCCACTCGTGGAGGCCTTCGACAAGCTCGAGGCCCTCAAGGATGCGGCGCCCGAGGTCTACGCGCGCCTCAACGAGAAGCTCCCGCCCAAGGAGTACACCGACGAGCCCTGCACGCTCTGCAACGGCACGGGCAAGAGCCCCGGCAAGACGCTCGGTGAGATTGAGGGCAATGCCTTCGAGCAGGGCAAGGAAGTACAAGCCTTCATCGATGGGCGCACCATCGGTGTAGCGGAAGTGGCGCTCACCGAAATCTCCTGCGGCCAGACCGCGCCGCAGCATCCCGATGATGCGGCCAAAGCGGCGCTCGCCAAGATCGAAGCCTTCAAGTCGAGCACCTGCACATGTCCGCACATCCAGGCCAAGGACCCTCGCCGTCACTTCAAGGGCTGCCCGGAGCGCAAGCCACTCGGTGAAGAGACCATCAAGGCGATCGAGGGCGCTGCCCCGGTGGCGCACTGCGAAGTTTGGTCGTTCGGTTGCACCAACGACGACAGCTGCGTGTGCGCTTGTAACGGCTGCACGGGCGAGCGCATTCAGACGAAGGAAATCAAAGACAAGGAATGGGACGAGGCCGTCGAGGCATGCATCGGTGAAGCTTCGGCGTACCTCGACGATCGCGATTACCTGCCGCTACGTGACGGGCTTCGCAACCTCCTGAGGAAAAAGACATGAACGACACATGCACGTGCGGGGAGAACTTCCGCACGCCTGATGACCACCGAGACCACATGCCGTGTCCTGGCTCGGTGGGAGAACAACTCGCCGAGCACCTTCACCGCGCAGATGAGGCCATCAAAGAGATGCGCACCGTCTACGCGCAGAATCACCACGCGCAGGAGTGGGCGGACTTCCTCGAGGGTCACCTCAAGGACTTGAAGCGTTGCCGAGGCTGCGACCGCTTCATCATGCCCAAGAACTATCGCATCGCCGATGGGTGCCCGTGCAACAACCCGCGCGGCATCAACCATGGGCTCGTGCCCAAGAACACGTGTACATGCGCCGAGTGCGACCCTGAGAAGACGGGGGGCACGCGGTATCCACCGGAGGTCACATGAACATCCACGTTTTGAGCGTCACGGTTCGCAAAACAGATCTCGCCGACACCATCTTGTTCGAGCTCGACGAGACCATCCCACTCGCGGGTCTGCCCTTCCTCGGTGAAGAGGCGGACGCCGTCGCGCAGCTCGAGATGCAGGCCGGCAAGGGCGTGGAGTGGTGCCACCGCGTCTTCGGCATCGCACCTCGCATCATCGACGCGCGCGGCACCGCGCCCAGCTGGTTGATCCACCGATGAGCATCCACGACGAAGCCTGCATCGCGTGTTCGCGCAAGTACTACGGCTCCGTGGACCAGATTCCTCTCTGCAAGGACCACTGGGACGCCGTCCAAGAGGTGGACTCCAAGCGTCGTGAGGGCAAGGAGTCGGCCGAGCGCCTCATGAAGCAGCTGCTCTTCAAACAGGCGTACCCCTCCATCCCGTGGGGCAGCAGCTTCTTGTACACGCCAGAAGAGCCGCGGGAGTACTAAATGAGCAAAGAGAGCTGGAGCCAGGAGCGGTTTCTTCTGCGCGTGGACAGCGGCTTCATCACCGAGATGGGCGGCAGTTGGGGCCCATCGCATCTGTCGGCACAACGCATCAGCAAGGGCTCGCTTCTTCGCAGCAGAGAAGAAGCGCTCAGCATCGCGAAGTTGTACTTCGGCAGCAGTGTCTCTCCCAAGAAGTACGAGATCTTCCCGGTGAAGGTGACCGTACTCGTGGAGGGCGACTTCCCGAGCACGATGCCGCAAACCGAATCGCCGGTTCCCTCCACCACGCCGGTCTTCAACGTCAGCCTTGGCCTCGATCACTTCTGGCATCGACAGAAGAACGAGTACGAGGCCTTCTGCGGCAAGAGCATCCGGCATGCGTACGCCGAGGTGCGCGCACCGACATGCCGTGAATGCATCCACCTTCAGGAGATCAAAGATGCCCTCCAAAAAGCCGCGCCGAAGACCCGTTAGTCCCCTCAAGCTCCCGCTGCCCTCGCAGTTCCCCGTGCCCAGCGCGGGCCACGAGCTCCATCTGCCCCACGGGTACCCCACCCACGTAGACAGCGGGCCCTCCCCTCAGCACTACGTCGCTGCGCTGGACCACTCGGGGAAGTGCGTGCACTGCAAGTGCGAAGACCGCATCGATCGCGAGCCCGGGAAGTTCCCGCGCTGCTACAGCTGCGGGGCCACCCAGCTCTACATGGGCAAGTTCTACGACGCCCCCTGCGTGACCCCCAACGGCCGTACCGACGGGCACATGAGCTACATCCGCTTAGGGCAGGGACCTCCAGAGGGTCCTCGCTGGGAGGTGTGTCTGTACTGCGGCCGGAAGTGGGACGAGCCGCTTCCGGAGTGGCCGGAGATCGAGGAGGAGGACATCCGGGTGGAGACCGGCATCGGGGGAGGGACGGGCGTCTTCGCGGGCACCAGCGGCTTGGGCAACTATTGCTGGGTCCGAATCACGCACCTCGGACATGCGGACGTTCGAGCATTTTCGGATGTGGAAGAATCCCTCTTGAAGAACAAGGCCATCGCGCTGAAGAGTATCCGCGAGCAGTTGAAGCGGGTGGGTCGAGGCGCGTATCCCGTCGAGGAAATACTATGACGAGCACCGAGTACACGCAGATGGGATACACACACTGCCCAGAATGCGGCCGACCGCTGATGGGCTCGACTCCGCCGAAGTACTGCCCGGTGTGCAAGCGAGCAGCGAGCTGGCCCGCGAAGACAACCAAACCGAAGGAGTGACCATGACACTCTGCGAGCACGGGTGCGGGACGGAGCTGGAGAACGACGATGGCCGACTTTGGGAAAAGTTCGCGTCAGGGTGCACGCACACGGACGCGCGATGCCGGGACGCGCTGCGGGCGCAGCTGGCACGCGCGGAGCGATTCCGGGCGGCGCTGGAGCGCATAGCGAACGGTGACACCGGACCCGGCGCGCACAAGATTGCTCGCACCGCCCTCGCGCAAGACGCGCCCGGGGCGGAGCCGCGATGCCCAGAGTGCGCACTGAACGATCTCGGGTCGTGCGATCGGGACGCGCCCGACGCGGGGAAGGAGCAAGGCAAGTGAAGGAGATGAAGCCCGGTATTGACGAGTTGATTCCAAACTTGGAACTAGCGATCGAGATGGCGCGAGTCCACGGCAAGCCGATGATCTACATCGTGGGCCGTCACGAAACTGGCGGCAAAGGCGTCGCGGACTTCGAGGCTGACCCGTTCCTCGCCGATCTGAAAGCCCTCGCATCCGCCGAGGCGTGGCGGGCAAGAGCGGAGCGGGCGGAGGCCATCATCGATGAGGTGCATCGCATGGGCGCTCAAGTGGAGCACTGCAATGCCGAGCTAATATCGAATCACCCGGCTTGCCCCGCGTGCGTCGAAACGGGACGTCAAATCGTGGCGCTCACCACGCAATACTTCGCGGCCGCCCGCCCCTCCGACGCGTCCGGGAAGGAGCCTGGCGGCGTAGGAAAGACGGAGCGCAACACCAAGGAATAAGAACAGTAGGAGGCATCCATGGAACATGTTCGTAGGTGATGCCACCGACATCCGCATCTCGCACCGCCAGCTCGACACGCTCGTGAAGGGCTGCGAGCGCGATCTCCCTGAGCTCCGCGCCAACCTCGCTGCCCTCTTGCAGGAAGCCGGTCGCGAGTGGCGCCGACTCAACGAACCCGAGGAGCAATCGACGTGAAGACCCTCAGCACACGTGAGGCCTTGAAGCAGGTCCTCGATACTCTCGACGGCATCACCGCCGCGCACTGCGCAGTCTGTGTGCCACCGGCGGAGCTCACGGGCGAGTGTAAGAAGCACGACCGCCGCTGGCAGAAGGCACTGCGTGAAGCACGCGCGGCCCTCACAGCATCACTCAACTAGGAGAACAACATGAAACCATATCGTGAGAACGAGAAGCCCATCATCGACACAACCGCGCGAGACCTCCGGCACGGTCGAATCATGTGGGCGGTAGGCGCTGTCATGGGACTGACGCTTGGACTACTTGTCGCCTTCCTCGAGCACCTGAGCGAGCAGCGCACGCAACGACAACAGCATCCGCCCCCTGCGCCGGCATCGACGTGCCAAGACAAGTTCGAGTGGGTGTACGGTGGCGACAACGCGCCGACGGTCCACAGATGCGAGCCTGGGCAGAAGATGGATGCGGTGGGGGACGCCAAGAACATCGCGATGGCGCCGTACATCGTCTGCCGATGCAAGTAGCCTCCCGCGGAATAAGAACAATGGAGGCACTACAACATGGGCACTACTAAGGAACCGAGCGGCATTGTCCCCGCCATCCCCGACGAGAAGCTCGACGAGCTCATCGCCAAGGAGGAAGCGATGCTCGAGAGGCTGCGCGGGGACAAGCCGACGTTGCGCGCCCGCCTCGAAGAGATGCACAAGCGCGGCGACCTCACCGAGCTTCAGGTATCGAGCGCCGTGGACATCTACCACGACCTCCTCACCCAGAAGCTCTTCATCATGCGTGAGCTGCGGGAGCGGAGGGCAACCAAGGAGATGCAGTGGCAGATCGACGAACGAACGGTTCGCGATTGCCCGGGCAACCGAACCGAGGCCGAGTGGCGTGAGGCGGTCATCCGCCGCGCCGAGAAGCTGAACGGCCAGAAGTCATGCTCGAAGTGCAAACAGGAAATCTCCACGTCGGGCATGCGGTACTACGTGACGGAGACCGAGTCGTGGCTGCCTTCTGGTACGTCTGAACCCAAGAGTTACAAGCCACTTCCACGTGGCCGTTGGGCACAGCACGCCTCCGCGCGCACGCTCAGCATCGCGAGGAAGCTGCGGGAGTTCATGGGAAAGCGCGCCACTATCTGGGAGCGCTGTAAGCGCCAGCCCAAAGGCGGCACCTCGTACAAGAAGTGGCGACGCTGAAAGAGAGGGGTTCCTCTCTTTTTAGCTGTTCAGGGAATAAGGAATTCGGAGGAAGTACTACATGAAGAACGTCTACCGCATCACCGTGAAGTGCCGCTACACCCAGCATTGGATGCGGGCGTCGAAGCTCTCGACTTTCGAGACCTCGTACAACGTCATCGCCTTCACGGCGTTCCAGGCGATGAAGCGCGTGCCCGCGCTCATCAAGAAAGAGGCGACGTGCAACGGCGCTCCGGTCAAGATCTTGGACATCATCGAGTTGAAGCTCGTCGCCGAAGACGCGAAGTAGATGCTCGCTCCCAAGCACGTTCGACTGCGCGTCGATCCCAAGAAGATTCGCGTGCTCATTCGCAAGCACGACATGGGCAGGGGAGTCGTCTGGTGGTGCTGCACGCTCGTCGGTAAGAGCGCAAAGACCATGGCGAGCGGCGTCGTGGAGTACGACTCCGTCAGCGTCGATCGCGCCATCGACAAGGCTCTCAAGGCCGCCGAAGCATCGGGCATGGAGGGCCTCAACCTCGGGCTCGATTGGGCCTACGGCCATCCGCAGTACGTCGATGACGCGCTCGACATGGAGGAGTGGGAAGAATCGCCGTGCTGCCAGCGCTGTCATACACTCTTGTCGTGGGAGGGCGACCCACCGGAGAAGAAGAGCGACGCCATCTGTAACGACTGCGCGTGGAAGGAACTCGAGGAGTACCGCGCGCTCATCCGCGATCGCGTCATCGTCATGCGGACCTAGGAGAACAACATGAGCGTTTGCACCTGCACACCGAAACAGAAGGACTCTGGTCGCCACAGCAAGTACTGCACGGCGCACATGGGCTACGCGCTGCGCCCACCGCGCAAGAAGCCCGCGCCCAAACCGGTGAAGCGCATTGTCGTGGGCAAGATCACCGTCGACCACGACGACCCTGGCGAGGAGCTCCCGTACTCCGTGGTGGCCGAGCACGACGCCAAGCAAACAGGCTACATCGCTGACCTCGCCTACTTCAGCACGCGCAAGGCCGCGCACGATTGTGCGAAGGAGCTGCGCGCGGTGCTACGAAAGAAGCGATGAGCAACTGCGACTGCCAAGCGGCCGACTGCGTGTACTGCCGCGGCAATACGGGCAGCTACGACATCGACGAGTGGCGAGCGAAGCACTGGGGGCAGGCGGGGTCGTGCGGCCACTGTGGCGACCCCGTCATTCTCGCCGACACCGAGGACTGGCCGGTGAAGCTCTGCTTCGACTGCTGGTTCGACGCCGGCGGTCCGAGCTCGGCGCAATGCAGAGAGGGCATTCCCAAGACCGCGGTCTTCGTCTTCGACCCCGAGGACAACTGATGGACTACGACGAGAAGCGCTCCATCGCACTTGCGGCCTTCGCACGTGTGGTGAGGCGCGCTCGCTTCTGCGAGGAGTTTAGGCACCTCACCACCGATGAAGATCTCAAGCGCCGGCGCGCGGCCAAACAGAACGCTGACGGCACCATCGCCACGCCACTTGATACAACGATGGCCTTCCTCATTGGCAGCACGATGATCTCTTCCAACAAGACGCTCTGGAAGACGGCCTACGATCTCGCGCTCATCAGGTGGGGCTGATGCGCGAGTACCGAGAAGAGCTCGACGGCTTTCGTGTCGGCGAGATCGTCATCTTCAACACCGAGACGAGCACGCGGTGGAAGATCGAGAAGCTCTGGGTGTCGACTTGGTGCGATCGCGAGGTGCGCCTCTGCGCACTCATCTGCACCGACCTCGGCCCCAACGCACCGCGCTTCCAACGCAAGATCGGAACGCGCAAAGAGCAGCTGGCTGTGAGCTGGCTCAGAAAGGTTCCCCATGATCAAACTGCCAAATGACGGCGCTACTCGTGCGGCCATGGAGCAGCACGAAGACGACCTCAAGCTCATCGAGAACGAGGTGATGGGAAACAACGGCCCGACATGTACTTGTCCCGACTGGTGGTTCCCCGAGGACATCCGGGACAAGGCGCGCCTCATGCCGCACATGTACCAAGGCGCGCTCGCGCACCACGACAGCTGCGAGCGCAAACGGAGCTACGACTTCAGGAGGGGGATGACGTACGGGAGAAAGACGAGGTTCGCGTGAGCTTCTTTCGAGGACGCCGACGCATGCCACGCGTGATGAGTGCGTGGTGCGGCAGCGAACGCCCGTTCTCTTACACACGCAGAGCACGCCTGCGCGCGTGGATGCAGTGGGCGCTGAGGGAGACCGCCGAGACGCGCGAGGCCGTCAAATGCGTGCGTCAGCTGCTCGAGGGCAGCAACTACTACGAGCTCCACGAGCCGCTTGCTTCGAGCGAGATCTACAGGCCGTATCTCGAACAGCATCGGATCCTCACGCGATCCGAGAAGAAGTACTTGAGCCAACGGAGGCGTGATGCGAGGGCACAACTGTAAGCGTTGCGGGCATTGGATCAAGGAGGACGAGAACGGCTACTTCGTGAAGCACAAGAAGTCGGGGTGCATGGAGCTGATGCAGGGCGACATCTCTGAGCTGCGCGCCTCAGTGACAGAGCTGCAAGAAGCGTTGAGGGACCTCTCAGGTTTCCAACCGAACGAGGCATAAGTAATCAGGAGGGAATACAATGGAGAAAGACATGTACAACTTCATCGCCGTTTCGTCGAATGGTTCAACCCGCGACTGCGGCCCCGCCAGGCGGACTTCCATCCAGGAGATCTTCAATACGAAGCGCACCGACGAAGCCGTCTTCGTCGTGTGGAACGAGACGGGTGCTCGCTATCGAGTGAATCGGCCATGACCGTCAAGGCGCATAGGCCGAAGCCGATCGAGGAGTGCGAGCGCTTCCCAGAGAAGAAGCGCTTCGACATGCGTAGTGACGCGCTCGTGGCCGTTCGGAATGCCAAAGCGCGAGACGGCGTCACGTTGTACTACTACCCATGCGATAGCTGCCACGGCTTCCATCTCTCCAAGACGCCTCAATGAACAAGGCCGAGCAGCGCTGCCTCGAGGCCGTGGAGTTGATGACCCTGGGCTGGCGGGTCGTGCCTTGCCGGTGTCCGCTCACCCGCCGTCGCCGTTGCGACGAGTGTCAGGGACGTGGACTCGTGTGGCTCAATCAGAACGGCGACATCATGATGAAACCAGTCACGCGGCACGTGAGGAGGATGCTCACCAAATGAGTCGCAAACAACGAATCAAGGAGACCAACGAGCTCAAGGAAGTCGAGCTCCTCGTGATGGGCTGGGTGAAGAACCCGTGCGCCGACTGCGAGGGCAAGGGTGTGCGTCGACTCTCACAACCTAAGAAGCCGCAGCACAAATCACCTGCGCGCAAATGCAAGGGGTGTGAGGGGCGCGGGTGGACTTGGCTCACGCCGGCCCAGCAGCGGTGGCAGCGGTGGCGGCGGTGACACGAGGGGAGGTTCGACCGATGAATCACAACTACCTATGGGTGATCGTTCCCATCGTCACGGTGGCCACCGTGAAGTACTACTACCTCTTTCGTTGGCGGTGGTGGCGTGGTGACTGATACCCAGCGGCTACGAGAACTGCACGAGAGTCGTCGGCTGCTGGCGAAGGAGCGTCTTCGTTGTGCGGACAGTGCGCTCTACAAGATCACCGTGCTCCTCCAGCTGCTCGCAGAAGAACGCCGCCTCATCGAGACCGAGCGTCTTGTCATGGGCTGGTACGTCGGCAAGTGCGGTGATTGCGAGGGCAGCGGCGGGACCTACAACAGCGTGATGGAAGATCGGCCATGCGCTCTCTGCGACGGCTCGGGCAAGATCTGGGTCGACCCGCAGGGATGGGAAAGCGAGGCGTACATCGATGACGAAGATTGAAGCGTGCAACGATCGCCAGAAGCTGCAGGAGACCGAACTCACAATTCTCGGCTACACCCGCTTCCAATGCTACGACTGCAACGGAACGTCTCGTTACTTCTTCGAGAGCCCTCGCGCCGTGAAGACGTGGGTCGCCTGCATCGGTTGTAATGGGCACGGCTACTTCTGGAGGGACAAGCTCGGTGTCAAATACTTCATCGGAACCGGAGTCGATCCAGATTGGGAGGAACTCGATGGATGAAGAACAGAAGGCGCTCGAGGTCGTCGAGATGACCGTCCTCGGCTACGAGAAGCGCGACTGCGAGTGGTGCCTCAAGGCTGGCTGCGCCGTCTGCGAGCATCGCGGCTACACGTGGTGGTGGAAGGCCGGCTTCAATATGAAGGGCACCGTCACTAGCCGCATCAGCGCCGGTGGACCAAACATTCAGCGGTACAGGCACTTCAAGTGACAGAGGACGAGAAGTGCACGCTGCGGGAGACCGAGCAAAAGATCATGGGCCCGAAGTACGACCTCGTCACCTGTCCGCAGTGCCAAGGGCAGGGCGTTGGGTTCTCGTACGGAGACGGCAGCGCCGATCCCTGCCGCAAGTGCAAAGGCGAGGGCTACATCAGAGTGGAGCAACCAGACCTTCATGGCATCGACCTCACCATCAAGACCAGTGGCTTCGGAGATTACTGAAGACGAGCGCGCCTCTCTTCTAGCCACCGAGGACGAAATCCTCGAGCACTGTACGCACTGCCATGGATCTGGGTACGACCCAGATGGCACCTTCAACGCGTGCGACGCCTGTCGCGGTGGAGGAACGCAGGCCGATGTCGAGCGCGAACGCGACGACTGGGACAGTTTCTTCAATCGCCTCTGACCCGAGGAATAAGGGAGCGAGGGAACACATGCCCAAGGAAATCAATCCGTCGGCTGAGGAGATCGAAGAGCGCATCGCACTCGAGGAAGTTGAGGGCGCGCTGCTGTCACGTTGCCCGCATTGCAACACGGAGATCACCGACCGTCGCGCGGACAAGCTCGGTGACAAAGTGCACCCGAGTCGCTTCGTGTTCTGGGAGAAGAACGCGTATCTGGAAGCGGGTGGCAGTACTACCGCTGCGCACGGGAAAGGCCGCTGCCGCAGCCTCGTGCGCAAGCAGCGCGACGAAGCCATCGAGTGCTTGATGGACATGGTGCGACAGCACGCCGATGGTTTGCGCGAAGGCCAAGACGTCAACGGTCACGGCCTCAGCACCCACGCGGACGCGATCCTCTTCCTCGAGAAGATGGGCAAGGTGAAAGTCACAGGCGGCGTGGGTCGATGCATCTACGGAGTGTGGATACATGGCAAAGAAGAAACTCAAGCCACTGACGCCGCCAGATCTGAAGCGGTGCCAGGCGATGAAACGCGCGGGTAGTTTCATGACACTCGGTCCGCGCCTAGCGCCGGAGCGTTGCAAGAACATCCCGACGGTCATCGTCAAGGAGAACAAGCCCGGCAAGGACGGGCGTCGTGGGAGCATGTCGCTCTGCGACGAATGCCTCAAAGCGTTGGAGCGGATGGTGGGGAAGAAGTACGCGACCATCACGCTCATCAAACGAAAGGTCATCGCTGCATGAAGAAGAAACGTCCGTCTCCGTTCCTCTACGAGGTCTCCTACTTCGACGTGCGCCGACAGAAATGGGTCACGTGCGTCGGCATCAACAGTGCTGCGCAAGCGCGCGCCACCGCCATCGAGCTTCGGGACGACAAGCGCCCGGCCTACCGCTCCACCGACATCTCCATCAGGAAGTACAAGCTCCAGAAAGTGACACGCGTATGAAGATCCAACTGGTCGGGGAAGCCCGCGAGTTCAACCAGGTCAAAGAAGAAACGGGAATGCCCGGTGTGAAGCTGCACCTCTCGCTGAAAGGCAAGGTCGTCGGTGCCATCCACACCGCGAACGAGGCCACCGCAGGTCTCAACCTACACGTGAAGGCGCTCATCGCCGAGCAGCTGAAGTTCGGCCAGAAGCTCTACATCACCGTCGACACGAACGACCCCGAGCAGGAAGTGCTGTGCGCACCGGATACGTCTGCGTTGAGAGAGCTCGCGAAGACGCTCGATGCCGCTCTCGCTCGGCTCGTGGAGACTCCCATCGCCGATACGCGCGATCGCAGTGCGCTCCACGAGCTGCTCAACAAGTCCAGCGGCATCGTTCGAAGGGAGCTCGGTCTATGACGAAGCTGCAAAAGGCCCAGGCCAAGTTCCGAAAGATGGAGTTGAAGGCGGCACGTATGGAGGACTTCGAGCGCCACAACAACCTCGCCCGTCTCGATCTCGAGAAGCGCCTCCGCGAGACGGAGGCGACCCTCCAAGAAGAGCGCCGGAAGAACACGCTCTTGAACATCGAGGTCTCGGCGTTTCGGGCCTCGCTCAAGTGTGCGGACGAGCAGCTCGTCAAAGAGCGCGCTCGCGCGGCACAAGCCCTCGATGTCGCCGAGAACGCCTCCGCTGCCGCCGGCTCCATCGGTCGTATGGCCCACAGCCTCAGCGACACGCTGCAGGCGCTCGAGGTCACCATTTCCAAGCTCAACAAGGACCTCAAGCGATGAGGCGCTTGAAGATGGTGATGACCGCCGCGCAGCGCGTGTTCACGTACTTCGTGCGAGGACGCTGCCCCGATTGTGACGGACCCACGCTGCCTACGGCTGTTCACGAGGCGGAGTGCCCATGGCTGAAGTAAAAGCGACGCAGTGCCCGATGTGCAAGAAGGGCAAACGCGAGAGCGACAAGTACTGCTCGGAGAGGTGCGTGCTCGAAGCAGCAAAGCCCGCCATGCAGCGCCTCCTCGAGAAGTTCGCAGACGAGTCGCCGGAGTGCCCATGCCCGAGCATCGACGGCTCCAACGAGATCGATCCGCTCGACATGGCTGCGCAGGCTGAGGAGATGCGCGATCGCGCGCGGATCGAGGAGACCGAGGCCAAGATCACCAACGAAACGAAGCTCTGTATGCGGTGCAAGCGCCCGCTCAAGAGCCCGGGCAAAAACGAAACGTACAGCGCGCTCTGCGAAGGCTGTTTGGAATAGGAGAACAACATGCGTAGGTACGGACCGTCGAAGGAAGAGTTCATGGCGCACGTTGCGCCGATCGTGGCGGCTGGTCTCTGCACCGGCGGCATGGGCAACGGCGCCGCCCAGTTGATTGCCGACAAGGCCGTCCTCATCGCCGAGCTCATGGCGAAGAAGATGGGGATGCCCTCCGAAGAGGAGCTGCACGCCGAACGCGAGAAAGGGCACTTCACTGCTACTGCTGGCGCGGGCGGCGGAGGTGGTGGCGGGACCGGCGCCGGCTCGGGCAGCGCGAACTCCGGGAGCAGTGGCGCGGGCAGCAGTGGGAAGTGATGGGCGTTCGCGCTCGTCTTAGACGACTGCGGAGCGAGCGGCAGATCCTTGCTGTTGTCCGAAGTCGCGTAGGAGAACAAGAAGCGATGGCGACTCGTCATAAGCAAATCTGCATTCGCCTCAGCGTGGAAGAAGAGGAGCGTCTTGCGGAGGTCGCTCAGCACTACGGCCTCGATCGCGTGCCGCTCCTCCGCATGCTGGTGAAGCACGAGTTCGACAAGATCACTCAGGAGAAGAGCGATGCCGAAGCAAAAGAAGACGGCGACAGCGAAGCCGGTGAAGGGTAAGAAGAAGGAAGTCATCAACGCGCGCTCATCAAAGACATGACGCACGTGCCGATGGACAAAATCAAGAAGGTCCTCGACGCTGCCGCGAACCTCGATCAGTGGGTGAAGAAGCCGGAGAAGAAATAGTGGGTGCACATCTCATCGACGGAAAGTTTCAAAGCGACAAGTACCCCACCTGCCCGGCAGGCAAGGTCCCGCTCTCCACGAGCGATCCCTCGGCGCAAGACTTGTTGTGGACGTACGCGCAGCGCCGGCGCGACGTGGACACGACGTTCTCGGACGATCTCGAGAAGGCGCTCATCCTCGACGGCTTCAGGCCGCCCGACTCGCGGCGCAACGCTCAGCCGCTCAACACCGAGCGCGCCGTAGTTCAGATCCTCCGCTACCGCATCACGAAGAAGCGCACCGAGCCGCGCGGCAAAGACACGTGGGGCTGGGTTTGGGTGGACTCGATCTCCGCCAAGACGAAGGACGCGATGGAGCATCTTCAGCGGCTGAAGCAAACGCTCGGCGTCGACAACGTTCGCATCAAGCCCGAGGAGTAGAACCGTGACGCCTCTACCCCTCTCGGCGTGGACACTCGAGGAGGCCTCCGCGTTCACCAATGCGCTTCATCAGAAGCTGCAACCGCATTACTGCGTAGGGCTCACGGGCAGTGTGCTCTACCGCGGCAAGGGTAAGTACGACCTCGACGTGATTGTATTCCCCTCGAAGTCGCAGCACTGGTCGTTCGAAGAGCTCTACAGTCTCCTCAAGGCTGCCGGCATGCAGCAGCTACGGGATGTCACCGCGGTGCGGCGGGAGTGGGCTCGGAAGTACGGCTCGCACGATCGAAAGCACGTGGAGATTTGGCAGACCGCCGAAGGCAAGCGCGTGGACTTGTTCTTTCTGCGGTGAGAAGGGCGCTCGCCCTTCTTTTAGCTACTCAGCGCATTTGTCGTCGTGGCGTTCTTCCCCTGTTGGGCTCGACGGGGTAAAGTTTCGGTCAGAGGTCAACGCATGCGGATCGTCGCCCACCACAGCAAGTTCTACGACTGGGAGCCGGTTCCCAGCGACGTCACGGTCACCCCAGTCGATCTGGCCGCTGGCAAGGCGAAGCCGATGACGCGTGGTGCCGGTTACCTGATGAAGGTGACCAAGGACGCTCCGAACGGGAGCACGCACACGGAGATTCAGCTGACCGAGGCGCAGATTTGCGCCAAGATCATCCACGACAAGTGCCGCCCCGAAGGCGGCCGCATGCTGACGCGCAAAGAGGCCGTCGCCATGTACTTGTCGGAGCACACGATGCCGCACCACGCGGAGCGCGCGTGGCTCTCGAAGTTCGAAGTGCACGACGACGGACCGGACGAAGCGCTGATGCGATCGATGCTCGCGCCGCATGCAGCGTCGGGCACGCACATCGATCCCGAAGAGGTCGACAAGCTCGTCGCCAATTACATGGCGCCCGCGAGCAGCGACGACCACGCGAAACACCTTCACGGACACTTCCGCATCGACAAGAAGTCGAAGCAGGACGGAGGCTCGAAATGAGAACGCTCGACCAGGCCATCGCCACTGCCTCCCGCCAGGCGCGCGAGTCCGTCATGCACTCGCACTGGCTGACGGAGATCTCTCCTGGCAAGGGCAATCGCAAGACGCGCCGCTCGAAGGGCCGCTGGCGCCACAACCTCACGACCACGACCGCGTCGGGCTACACCAACGCAAACGACTGGCTCGCGAAGGCGATGGGTCAAGGCCCGTCGTTCGCGTTCGCGTCGGCGCAAGGCACGCTCACGGCGGTCGGTGCAACAACCGCAACGAACTCCGGCGCGACCTTCCCGACCGCAGGTCAGGGCCTCGCAGGCTCGCTCGTGGTCGTCGGCGCGAACGCGTCCGGCACCGGCTCCGTCGTCTACGGCGTCATCGTCTCGAACACCTCCACGGTCCTTACGGTCGACCAGTGGTACTCGGGCACGAGCACGTCGGGCGCATCGGGCACCACGCCGAACGCGACCGGTCAGTACATCATCCTCCCCGGGCAGAACCCGGCGGCCTGGATGGCGATCACCGCCGACGCGACCGGCCCCTCCACCGCGGACACGACGCTCGCCTCCGAGCTCGCGACCAACGGCTTCAACCGCGCCGTCGGTACGTACAGCCACACCGCAGCCGCGTCGACCTACACGCTCGTCCACCTCTGGACCTGCTCCGGCGGCTCGACGACGATCAACAAGGAAGCGCAGTTCGGCGCGTGCAACGTCACCGGCGGCGGCGTCATGCCGTTCGAGTCGGCCGAGCCCTCGCCTCCCACGCTCATCTCCGGAGACACTCTCCAGAATACCGTCACGATCACAATCTGAGTGATCTCGCACACTTAGAGGTGATATGAGCTCGCTGACGGGGCTGGATGACGTCGTCAACCGCCTCACGGGCGGGAACAGTGGAACGCCCGAGACGATCTGGTTCTACAAGGCCCCTCGTCTCGGCGCGGGTACGCCCGTCGCGACCGTTCAAGGCGCCCTCACTTCGCTCTGGCAGTACAACGGCCAGCCGAGTGACGGCGCCGCTCCGACGACGGTCGCGAACCCCACGAACGCTACCGCAGGCGCGCTCAAGCAGACGGACGCGGGTGGTGGCAGACAGAAGTACCTCCTTGGAGTGAACGTCACGTCGAACTCGGCGGGGACGCTGATCTTGTACGATCGCCTCCTGCACATCGGTGGCCTGTCGGGTGCCGTCGCCACCGCGCAGACCGTCTCGGGCACGCTCACGCGCAACACGGGTGGCGTGGGCAACCAGATTTGGGCAGAGGTCTACACCGCCATCGGCGCGTCGGGCGCGACCATCTCCGCAAGCTACACGAACGAGAGCGCCACCTCGGGGCAGACGTCGGGCCCCGCATTCATGGGTGGCTCACCTTTCGAAGAAGCGCAACGCATCCTGCCCATCCCCGTTGGCATCGGCGACATCGGCGTACAGGCTGTTGCGAACGTGACGCTCACGGGCTCGACCGGCACCGCGGGCAACTTCGGCATCAACATCGTGCAGCCGCTGCTCTACATCCCCGTGCTCGCAGGCGTCGGCGCGAACCGTGACTTGATCATGAACGGACCGGGCATTCTCCCCATCAGCGCCGGCGCTTGTCTCGCGTGGGCGTGGATGGCGAATACAACCACCATCCCGGAGATCGTCGGGTACGCTCAGTTCATCGAGGCCTGACACGTGACTGCCTTCACCAACATCAGCGACGTCATCGCGGCGGTCACGGCGCACGGCCAGCTCGTGATGATGCACAAGACAGGCTTCACCGGCGTCGGCACGAACTCGCCCGTTGCCACGATCGTTGGGCAGGCCACTTCGCTCTGGCTCTACACGGGCTATGCGCCCGCGGGCTCCGCACCAACAACCGTCGCGATCCCCACGCGCACGACCAACGGCGCCATGAAGCAGACGGATGCAACGGGCGGCCGTTCGTTGTACTTGCTTCACGCGACCGCGCTGGCGACAGCCCCAGGTGCGCTCGTGCTTTACGACCGCCTTCTTCACATCGGCAATCTCTCGGGGACGGTCACCACGGCGCAAACCGTTGGCGGCGTCATCACGAGGAACACAGGCGGCGTCGGCAACGAAATCTGGGTGGAGATCTACACGCAGATCGGCGCGACCGGAACGACCATCACGGCGAGCTACACCAATCAGGCGGGCACCTCAGGGAAAACAACGACCGCTGTTACCTTCGGCGCGACGAACAATCGCGAAGCACAACGCATGATTCGTCTGCCGCTCGCGAGCGGCGATAGCGGCGTGCAGTCGATTCAATCCGTCACCGTGCTCGCAACGACGGGCACGGCGGGTGCGTTCGGTGTGACGCTCGTCCATCCGCTCGCCGAGCTCCAAGTCGGAGTCTCCGGGTGCGGCACCGTGCGCGATTACATGGCGGGTCTGCCCGACTGTCCGCTCATCGAACCGGGTGCGTGCCTTGCTTGGATCTGGCTGCCGCAGACGGCATCTGTTCTCGAGCAAATGTACGGCTCACTACAATTCGCGGAGAAGTAAATGGCGCTCACCAACTACGCCGCTTACAAGACGCGCATCGCCGGACCGTATCAGCGCGTCCGCACGATGAAGAGCAGCCAGACGACGGTCGCCGGGCGGTTCTCCTCGTTCTGGGGAATCGCGCCGAACGCGGGCTCGACGCCCGGCGCTGCCGCTGTTCCGACGAACGCAACGACTGGAGCTCTCGCGCAGAAAGACTCGACAGGCGTCATGCGCCTCGCCGAGACGCTCGCCCAGATGGGCTCGAGCGGCTACGTCATGATCTGCGACCGCCTTCTACACCAGGGCGGGTCTTCGGGCATCGTCACGACAGCGCAGACGGTGGGCGGTGCGATCACCCGCAACACGGGTGGGGTGGGGAACTTCCTCGCCGCTGAAGTCTATACGCAGGTCGGCGCAACAGCGACCACGATCACCGCCAGCTATACGAATCAAGCCGGCACCGCCTCGCAGACCACGCAGGCCGTAGCGTTCGGTGGCACGGGCGCGCGGGAAGTACAACGCTTCATCCCCCTGCCGCTCGCGCAAGGCGACAGCGGCGTCCGAGCGTGTGCGAGCGCGACTGTTCTCGCGACGACGGGTACCGCGGGCAGCTTTGGCATCACCATCTGGCGGCCTCTCTTCGCCATGCCCATCCCCGCATTCAACTCGCAGAGCTTCTTGTACGACTCCGTGCAGCTCGTGATGAACATGCCCGTCATCGACTCCGGCGCATGCCTCTGGTTTGTGGCGATGGCGTTTACGACGACGTCGGGCGTTATGATGGCTGCTCCAACGTTCATCGAGGAGTAACCGTGTTCGGGCTCAATCCCGGAGATCTCGACAGGAAGTTCTTCTTCAGCGGCGCCGCCGTTGAGTTGGGGAGCACTCCGATCGAGAGCACGTCGGCGACGTATTCGGGCTCCATCTCGGAGAGCATCACCGCTCCGAGCGACGCCGTCTCGCGCGCGGTTGTCGAGGCACGCACCATCTCGGAGAGCATCCTCCCATTCGGCGACGGGACCATCTACGGGACCATCACCCAGATCGGCGCGTTCACGCAGTCGGCCTCGACAGCGACGAACCCCGCAGTGGTGAGCACGCCGTCAGGCGCAGCCAACGGAGATCTCCTCGTCTTCTTCATCGGCTGGTACAGCCAGCTCGGCGCCACGGTCACGCCTCCTTCTGGAGCGACGCTCGTCTCCGGCACCCGCATCGATCACACGAGTGGTGGCAACGTCGACATCTCGTCGGCGGTCTACGTCATCCAGCTCTCGAGCTCGCCCGCGGCCAATTACACCTTCTCGGTCTCACCTGCGCCCGCCAACGGTGTCGGTGTCACGTGCGTCTGCCTGCGCGGCGTGAGCACCGTTGTGACTGTCGACGTCAAGTCCACCAACTCGGGTTTCTCCACCCATCCGACGGGAACCGGCGTCACGATCTCCGGCTCCAACGAGTGGTTGTGGTTGTTCTACCTCGGCGCCGACCACGGCCTCGTCACAGCGAACTTCCCGAGCTTCTCCTACCAGTTCATCACGAACTCGGGTGCCAACGACGCGACCTACGGCAGCTTCTTCACAGCGTGGGGCGTAGGCGACATCGCGGGCATTGCAACTGGCGCAACCGGCAACTACCAAGCGACCGTTACAACAAACGACGATTGGGCTGTGTCGCTCGTCGCCTTCAACCCAACGTTCACCCCAGGCGTGCAGGCTGTTGTCGTGCACGGCGGTGGTACGCCGTACACGCGGTCCGTCTCAGAGTCGATCACCGCCCCCAGCGATGCGGTGAACCGAGCCTTCGTAGGAGCGCGCGCAGTGGCCGAGAGCATCACGGCGCCGAGCGACTCACCCGCGCGGCGCTTCGTCGGCCTGCGCTCGCTGACCGAGAGCATCACCGGACCGTCCGACGTAGTTACACGCCTCAGCGTACTCGCCAGGTCCATCGCGGACAGCGTCGTCGCTCCCAGTGATGCGATCGCGCGCGGGGCTGTTTTCCAGCGTTCCATCTCGGACTCCATCGCGAATCCCTCGGATGCAATCGCCCGCATCTTCGCCGGCGCGCGTTCCCTCAGCGAGAGCATCGTCGCGCCGTCTGACGCCATCGCACGCCTCTTCGGCGTCAGCCGCGCTGTCTCTGAATCGGTCACAGCGCCGAGCGATGCGCTCACGCGTGCATTCGTCGGTGCCCGGTCGATCGCCGACTCCGTCTCGGCCCCCAGCGATGCGCTCGTTCGTTCTTTCGTTGGCGCCCGTTCAATCGCGGATTCGGTTGTCGCGCCCACGGATGCCGTTGCGCGCGTCGTTGCTCGCATCCGAGCGATCGCCGAATCCATCACCGCCCCCAGCGACGCCATCGCGCGGGCCTTCATCGGCGCCCGTTCCACCAGTGAGTCCATCACGGCCCTGAGTGATGCCGTCTCCCGTATCTTCGCTCCCGTTCGTGCGCTGAGCGAATCCGTGACGAACCCCTCCGATGCGGTGGCTCGTTCTACTGTTGATGCACGCACGATTGCCGACTCCATCGTCGCACCTACCGACGCCGTCTCTCGCCTCGCGGTCGTGCAGCGCTCCATCGCCGACTCGGTCATCGCACCGACCGATGCGGTAGCCCGCGCCTTTGTGGGAGCTCGCTCCATAGCCGACTCGATCACCGCTCCGAGTGACTCCGTCGCAGCCACGCGCGGTCAAGCACGCTCGATCTCCGATTCCATTGTTCTCCCTTCGGATGCCATCGCTCGAAGCTTCATCGGCGCACGCTCTCTCGCTGAGAGCATCACCGCTCCTTCGGATGCGCTCACACGCGCGATCGCGGATGCACGTTCTGTTTCTGAATCGGTTGTCCTCCCCAGTGATGCGCTCACGCGCGCCCTTGTCGCCTCCCGCTCCATCGCAGACTCCATCATTGCGCCGTCTGACGCAGTGGCCCGAGCCTTTGCCTCGCAGCGAGCGGTCTCAGAGTCGATCGTCGCCCCGAGTGATGCCGTGGCACGTGCGACGGTGGTGGCTCGCTCGATCGCCGACTCAATAACCGCACCATCGGACTCGGTGTCACACGCAGCAGCCTTCTCCAAGAGCGTCAGCGAATCCATCACCGCTCCGAGCGATGCCTTGACCCGCGCCTTCATCGGCGCGAGGAGCGTCAACGAGAGCATCTCGGCGCCCACGGATGCCGTTGCGCGCGCGGTCGCCTGGGCCCGCTCCATCAGCGAGAGTGTCACCGCGCCAAGTGATGGCGTTGTGCGCGCCTTCGCCGGCGCGCGCAGTATCGCTGAGTCGATCACCGCCCCTTCCGACGCAGTCTCGAATCTCTTCAGCGTCAGCCGCCTCATCTCGGACAGCATCGTCACACCGAGCGACGCCGTTGCCCGAGCCTTTACGGGAGCGCGCCCCGTCAGCGAGAGCATCTCTATCTCTGATGCAATCGCGCGGGCGATCGTTGGAAGCCGCGCTCTCTCGGAGAGCGTCAGCGCCCCGAGCGATGCCATCGATCGCCTCGTCGCCTACACCCGCGCGCTTGCGGAGAGTGTCCCCTCTCCCTCTGACGCCATCACGCACGGCAACGCCGGGAACATCACCGAGTCGATCACGGCGCCGAGTGATGCGGTGGCGCGTTCTTTCGCTGCCCTCCGCCCCGTCAGCGAGAGCATCACCTCCCCCTCAGATTCCGTCTTCCACGCGCACGACTACGCGAAGAGCATCAGCGACAGCATCCTCGCACCCAGCGACGGGCTCACCCGCATCCTCGCCGCTTCTCGTTCTACTTCCGAAAGCATTGCAGCTCCTTCGGATGCGGCGTCTCGGTTGTATGGGGCGACTCGGTCCCTCACGGAGTCCATTACTTCTCCCTCGGACAGCGCCGCGCGCGCATTCGTCGGGAGCCGTGCGCTGACGGAGTCCATCACCAACCCGAGCGATGCGATCGCTCGTCTCTTCGTGGGCCACCGCGCGCTCACCGAGTCGATCACGACGCCGTCGGACTCCCCCAGTGATGTGGTCGGTTTCTCTCGTTCTATCTCGGACAGTGTTGTTGCGCCGAGTGATGCGGTTGCTCGCCTGGCGATCGTCGCTCGAGTCCTCGCGGAAGCAGTCGCCATCTCGGATGCAGTTGCCCGCCAGGTTGTAGTCCACCGCACCCTCGCCGAGTCGGTGACCGCGCCGAGTGACGCAATCTCACGTCTCGTTGGCTTCTCCCGCGCGGTCGCTGAGGCGGTCTCCGCTCCCTCCGATGCGATCTCGAGGCGCGTTGCCTTCGTTGCGACCATCCCAGAGAGCGTCTCGGTCTCCGACGCCGTGGCGCGCGCCTTCACCGGTGACAGGACCATCAGCGATTCGATCGCCGCTCCGACCGACGCGCTCACGCGGCAGCACGGACTCTTCCGCACGCTCGCGGAGAGCATGACCGCGCCGTCGGACTCCGTGGCCAAGGCGCTGCAGTGGAGTCGCAACATCAGCGACGCGATCGCCGCTCCTTCTGATGCCGCCTCCCGCGCGGCTGTTGCCTCGCGCTCCATGACGGAGAGCGTCTCCATCTCGGACGCCGTCTCTCGTACGCGTGCCGCACAGCGCACGCTCTCGGAGAGTGTCACATCGCCCACCGACGCCATCTCCGGAAGCTACGGCGCACTGCGCTTCCTGAACGAGACCGTTGCAGCGTCGAGCGACGTTGTAGTGCGCGCCTTCGTAGGAGCTCGCATCATCCCCGAAGTGGTGGCCTCTCCCACCGACGCCGTGACGCACACGGGTAGCATCTCGCGCTCCGTCGCGGAAAGCATCACTGCCATCAGCGATGCGATCTCTCGCCGCGTCGCCGCTCTGCGCTTCTTGTTCGAGACCATCACGTCTCCGTCGGACTCCGTCTACCAGCAGTGGAACCCGCCGACTCCTCCGCCACCGGTGCCGCTGCCGCTCGGCTACGGGCGATCGCACGCGCCGCAGCGTTTCTCCCTCGTCGTACGCGCGGGCGGCAGCAGCGTAACGCTGCCTGTTGCCACGCCTCCGATGGTTCAAGCTGGAGCGCGCGCAGCGACGCGCTTCCCTCTCGCCCCCTCGACGCCCACCGCCACCTCAGCGCCCGCGCCGATCACCATGACGCTCGTCGGAGCGTCCCGTTTGTCCCCAGTCCCCACTGTCGTACGTGGCAATTCTGGAGAGGGAGAAGAAGGGGATGAGTAGCTCTCCCGTTCTGCAAGCACGCACTGCGACTGAAGAATGGGATGCGAAGAAGTACAAGGCATCCCGCTTGCAATCCGTATTGGGATAATTTGCGCTCGGCTCTTTTCGGAGCGTAGACTGGAAGTTGAGATGCCCCCGCAAGAACGCCACACCCTCAAGACCTGTGACTGCGGCAAGACGTACACCAGGGAGGAGTGGCAGGCGTTGGAGAAGACGCATCGCCACAACGGCGTCCTCACTATGGAGGACGGCTTCACCTACGAGTTCCGGCATTGCTCGGGCTGTCAGTCGACGCTGGCGATCACACTGCGCCACCCGTCGTCGCGCTCGCTTCCCGCTCTTCCGTCGGTCGTTCGAGCGATTTCCCAGCCTCCTCGCGCGGTTGCCGCCTCTGCGATGCTTCGGGTTTCCCGTTCCGACAAGTAAACTGGCCGTATGGCCAGGCTGCGCGTCCTGATTGTTGACGACGAGCGAACGATTCTGTTCACGCTCGTGCGAACCCTTCCGGGGGCTTGGACGATCACCGCCGAGCCGAGCGCCGAGGCGGCCTTGAAGCGCTTCGAGGCCGGTGAGACTTTCGACGTCATCCTGCTCGACCTCATGATTCCCCACGTGAGCGGCATGGTGCTCTTCGCGGAGATCCAGCAGAAGTGGCCGGCTATGAGCGGCAACGTCATCTTCATGACGGGCGGGTTGTACATCCCCGCCGTCCGCGTGTTCCTCGACGCGCTGCCCGGTCACATCGTGCTCGAGAAGCCGTTCCTTCTCGCCGAGGTGGTGGATGCGGTCTTGAAGCTCCAGGAGAAGAAGAAGCATACGAACGGCACGTCGCCTCCAGACGCCTAGTTCTTCTTCCCGTTGGGAATAAGAAGTGTGGAGGTTTCATGGCTTCTTCGTACAAGTCCGCCCCCGTGGTGCGGATGCAGGCCCACGTGACGCGCGTGCTTCGTCGCAAGGGATGGGTGCTGCTCTTCATGCTGCAGGGCAAGCGCGTGTGGGTCGGGCCCAAGGGCGAGCTCGAGACGCAGACCGAGGCGTTCCGTGTCGCGAGATGAGTAACGAGGACTCGATTCACAAGACGGCGCTGATGACAGCGCTACGGTCTGTCCTCACGCGCGTGCCGCATCGCGGTCATTGCGCGCGAACGGTATTTCACTTCCCGAAGTGCACATGTGATGTGGGGGATCGCGTCGCCATCGCTTACAGCGTCGTGGCGACCATCCTGCTCGACCACAAGAAAGGAACCAGATGAGCGAGAACAAGAAGTACCCCATCGCGGATTGGCAGGCGGACGTCGCTGCGCAAAAGACCCTGTTCAGTTACGACGACTGGGTGAGCAGCTGCATCGCGCGGGAAGTCGTCGAGACCATCAAGGTGGAGATCTGCGACGTCACCGTCACGCGCCGCATCGCGAACATCCCCGTGCGCTGCCCCAACCCGAAGTGCTTGCATGACCTCACCCAGCCGAGCGCACTCAAGGTGTGGGAGTTCGCGGACCACACGCGGCACGCTACAATCGAAGAAGGCGGAGACCTCGATTGGCCCGATGTTCCCGAAGCCGGCGAATCGCACATGCAGATGTCGTTCTCCTGCGCACGCTGCGATTGGACGCTCGGCGCAGGCAAGGAGACCGAGAGGCCCGCGCTCGCGTGCTACGACTGCGGACGCCCCGCGACGTTCTTCATCCCGGACCTCTACAAGGAGCGGACGGCTGTCAGCGAAACGGCGGCGGAGTACTTGTTCTGCGGCCTCTGTGCGGTAGAGAAGGCAGCAGACGGTGCGACGCTCCAGCGCACCGCGGCGCACGAGAAGGCGCTCGGCTATGAAAAACCAGACTGAAGCAACGCCGGAAGAGCTCGACGCTGCAGAAGAGTTGATTCGCGAGGCATGCACGCGCATCCAGCCGAACGACTTCCAGTTCACGGTCGACGCGCGGGGCACGCCTTGGGACGTCTACAAGGTGACCATCAACAACAAGCTCGGTCTCGTCGCCATCCGAATTCACAAGGGCCTCGAGATCGGCTACTGCCGCGTGGGCTTGAATCACTCGACGAACGAAATCATCGACGCGCTCAACGACCAGGACAACTAATGATGACCAAGAAGGAGCGAACGGTTCTCTTCAACATCTTTTACCGCGCGGGGCTCGATCCATCCTTCGGAGATGTGATGGAGCTCTCGCCGGCGGAGGCCAAAGAGAAACTCGAAGCCATTCGCTCCAAGCGGTACGTGACGGTTTCGATCGAGGACATGCTCCTCTCGCAGCCGCGGTGTGGACAGCACTCGTGCTTGAAGATCTTGAGCTGGCTCGGCATCCGGCCGTCGACTGCTCGAACTGTTGAGGACATGCGCCAAGAAATCTCCGATGACTTGGTGGATCTCACACAAGACCAAGTGCGCGCGATGTGGCGCGCGATGAAAAGGACAAAGACATGAGCACGGCTCGTTTCCCCGTCTTCGGCTTCCTCGACAGGACGAAGGCCACCAAGGGTACCGTCGAGATCGACCGGGACAGCAAGATGTTCACCGTGCGGCCGCATCGGTCGCAGCAGACGTATTCCATGCCGCTCGACGTTGTCGCCAGCATGGTCGTGCGTGCGAGTGTCGCTGCCGAAGTGCGCGACAAGAAAATCGAGAAGCAGGCTGCGAAGAAAGCGAAGGGTTGAGATGGAAACGGAAAAACAACTGACGAAGAAGGTCGACCTTCGCAAGCTGCCGGTGGCGCAGGCGCGTGTGGAGATCGCGCGAGACGTCATCGCTGCCCTGAAGGTGCGTGTTCTCGAGGCGTCGCGCGGCGACTACTTCAGTGCGTACACCAAGGAAGAAGCCGGTGATGAGGGAGATGAGATCAGCATCCGAGATCTCTTCGCAAACAAGGCCCTCGACTCGTGCAAGGTCTGTGCGCTCGGCGCGCTGTTCTCTGCGAAGGTGGGTCGCCTGAACGAAGTCTCGGAGGTTCTCTACGGCAACTTCCTCGATCTCGACCGTCCCGACGTCGCCGACCCGCTGCTCGAGTTCTTCTCCGGCAGGCAACTCCTTCTCATCGAGTGCGCGTTCGAGATGAGCGACATGCGCAGCAACGCTCCGCTCAGCACTCGGATCGAAGTCTCGCAGCTGGAAGCCTTGGATGCCATGGACTTCGGCGCGGGATTCGCCACCGACCAGACGCGCATGATCGGCATCATGGAGAACATCATCAAGAACAAGGGCACCTTCAAGCTCTGATGGCGCCGCGTCTTCCACCAGGCCCGATCCCTCTCGCCGAGAGGATTCTCCGCGTGCACTGCCCCGCATGCCGAGCTCGGGCCCGACAGCAGTGCATCGGCGCGCAGGGACAGCGTGTAAAGACACCACACGTCGATCGCAAAGACGAAGCGAAGAGACAGGGTTGGGTCTCCCCGTGAACGAGAGCTGCTGGGCCTTGACGGCTCGGCAGCCCGTTCTTAGGCTCTCGGGCATGTCGCGAATTCAGTGAGTCGGCCGATCGCCGCCGGGATGAGAATCCCGTAGCCCACTACGTGATCGTCCGAGAGGACCTGCCGCGAGGCGTACAGAGCGCGATGCTCGTGCACGCTGCCGGTGAGAGCAGCCCCGGAAACCTGAAGGATGGAACGTACGCGTTCGTCCTGTCGGTGCCGAACGAAGAGGCGCTGATGGTCGTCGCCGCGAAGCTCATTCGAGCACGCGTCGCGTTCGTCACGGTCTTCGAGCCCGACGCACCGTACAACGGCCAGTTGATGGCGCTCGGCGTCATCCCCGCGCGAAAGGAGGACCTCAGGAAGCACCTGTCGGCGCTTCCCTTGCTGAAATAGCACTCGAGGGAGTAACTCAGTGGTCAGAGTACCGGCACCACCCCGACGTCGTGAGGCAGAGGGGCGCCGGAAGTCGGTGGTTCGAATCCATCCTCCCTCACTGGGCATCAGGGAAGCCGCCAGCCCGAAAGGTCCCTGGTTGTACTGATGCCCGCCAAGCGCCCCTAACTCAATTGGCAGAGTACCCGAATTGAATAATCGGGAAGTTGGGAGTTCAAGTCTCTCGGGGCGCGCTACTTGTAGTACTGTTTCCTTGCACGCGTGCTCTGGAGCGCCCAGCTGGGGCCGGGCTTGGGATCGCCGGCGCGGATGTTCGATTCTCCGCCGCGCGTGCGTTTGATACAGTCGGCTGCGTGAGAGCCCTCAACGTCGCCGTGGTCTTCGTCGCGATTTGTGCGATCGCGTCATTCGCGTGGGGCTTCTACATCATCTCGCGTTGATCGCCCGCTTTGTCATTTGAATGGCAAAGGTGAGGCTCTCGCGACCAGTTTCTTTGCTACTAGAATGGCAAAGATCGTGAGATCGAGATCTTGATCCTCCCCGTGGAATAAGGACCGTGGAGGCAACAAGCAGATGAACCCGTTCTTCTTCGGTCCTCGGCCACAACGGCAGCCGCTTGACCAAGCGCCCGTGTGGCTCTGGGATCCCGAGATGGAGACGTACGTCCTCGCACGTGAAGACGTGAAGTGGACAGAGGGGGCTGGACCCGCGCCGGTTGTATCGCCACCGGAGCGCCCATGAAGCGAGGAAAGAAAGGCGAGTGGACCGACGTCACCGAACGCCGCCCGGGCTACACCGACGCGCGTCCGCTCACGATGGTGTTCCGCGGAGAGAACGGCCTGGTCATGACGCTGTACCGCATCTCTCCCAACATGAGGTGGCAGATGCAGTGTCCGATGTTCGACCTCTTCGCGGAGGAGCTCGCTCATGTCGACACAACACTCGCGCAGAGCCAAGCGATTGGCCGAGTGCGACGAGAACTTCAACGTATCAACGAGGACTTAGACATCGCTGCACGAAGAATCGCGTGAGGAGGAATACAACTACAACGACTCGGGCGCGGGTACAGAACTTGCGCAACCGAGCCAACTACTTCATTCTCGGTGACCCCATGACAACACTTCTCATGAAAAAGCTCGTCGCGAAGTATCTCGTCGCGGCGATGATCTCTTGGGTTCCGTTCTCGAATCAGATCCAGCGTGCCGACGACGGCACGTGGCTGCACGAGAAGAACGGGATGTACCTCAAGGAGGACGAGGCTGACGCGCGCGCTCGTTACGAAAGCATCGCAGACGACATCGTCGAGATCGCTTTCGACGACACGCTGAAGCCGCTCTTCACCGGCGACGATGGTCGTCTGAAGACGGCGCTCGCGCTCACCGCAGTGCCGTCGCTCGAGGGCGGCTTTCACAAGTGGGTGGACGACGGGACGTGCAACACGGCGAAGTTCCAGCTGCACCTCGGGCACGTCGAGTGCGATGGCGGACACGCGTGGAGCATTTGGCAGCTGCACATGTACAACTACGTCATCAAGGACGGCGAGCTCACGCAGGCGCAGTACCTCCAGAACTCGCTCAAGCCGGAGGACCGCGATTGGATGCGCGCTCACCAGGGCGAGATCATCACGCCGCAGCAGATCGTCGCGGACCGGAAGCTGGCGGTGAAGATCGCCTACTACCTGATGTACTACTCCCTCCACAACTTCCACAGCCTCTGCGCCTACTCGGGAGAGCGCTGTGACGGGTCTCATCCCCTCGCGGACCATCGGCTCTCTCGCGGCATCGACTACCTGCGGGCGCACCCGTTCGTGGTGCCTCCGCCGGAGCAGCTCGCGCAACGAGATCTCGCAGACCGCAGCTACGCCGAGTAGTACACTGCCGCGGTGGGTCCGCATCCGCGTTGCATCATCTGGCACTGGGCCACGTGCACAGGTCCGGATGGACGCGTCACGGATGTCGTCTTCAAACGCGTGCAGCTGCTTCGCAGCGATCACGACTTCGCAGAGAAGTACGGGCTCGGCGTCCTCAGGGACTCGATCTCGTCTTCTCTGCGGGGCGAGAAGCGTCTGCCCCTTTCTTACTATCTCATCGGCGCAGCGTTCTGGCCGGCGATGACCGGTCTCTTCGAGCGCATCCTCCAGAACCTCACATCGCAGGACCAAGAACTTCGCATCGCTGCCACATTCGCCGCGACCTACTACATGGACGTGGAACAAGTCGCTTGTCTATTGGCAGAGCGAGTTGTAGTAGAAGAAGGCGATCCGTTGACTGTCGATGCAACTCGAGAGGTTCTCGAAATCGGCGCTGCTCTGAAGCTTGGTGGGAGTTGCCCACGATGTGGAAGACGGCGAGAGAGCACAACACCCCGCCTCAGCGATCTCGTCACGGAGATCCGCGTCAAGAAGGAGCTCAGTCCATGAAACGTTTCCTCCCGTTCTTCCTCGTCCTCTCGTTCTCCCTCACCGCCGGCTGCGCGCAGTTCTCCCAGTGGTGGCAGAACTTCTCGCAAGACCCCGTCGCGCAGGTGCAGACGTTCGAGCAGAGCACGCAGATCGTCCTGAGCGACCTCGCCGTCGCGTGGGAGACCATCAAGATCTTCTTGCCGCCGGCGGTGCTCGTTCAGGCGCAGCAGCAGTACGACAAGGCCGTCGCTGCGGTGAACCACGCGCTCGCCGCGCTGCAGGATGCGGTGCAGGCCGCAGTCGATGCGAAGAACAACGCGCCGGACTTCTCGAAGGCCATCCTGGACGTGAACAACGCCATCCAAGAGATCATCGCCATCGTGAACACGTACACGAGCCAGCAGGTCCAACCCGCCGGCGCTCCGAAACTCGACGCGCCGCCCGGCCTCGTGGACGCCACCGCGCGCGGCGCGAAGCTCCAGCACTTCGTGGTCACGGTGAGATGAACATGGACACCCGCACCATCCAGACCCTTCTCTGGCGACTCGGCTACGACCCGCACGGAGTCGACGGAGTTGCGGGCGCGAACACGGAGGCGGCGAAGGCCGCCTTCTGTTCTGCGATGAACATCGACCCGAGCGCGTTCGAGACGACGCTCACCGAACAGGCGAGCAACCTCCGCCCGTTCATCCAGGCGAAGAACTACACGCCCTCGACGCGGCCCAACCCGCCGCACGCGATCGAGCTCATCGTCATCCACACGATGGAGGCACCCGAGAAGCCGAAGACCGCGCGCAACGTCGCGACGTGGTTTGCAGGCCCGTCGGCACCCCAGGCGAGCGCGCACTTCTGCGTAGATGACGCCGAGGTGATTCAGTCGGTCCTCGAGTGCGACGTCGCGTGGCACGCGCCCGGCGCGAACGGAAACGGCATCGGTATCGAGCACGCCGGTTACGCGTCGCAGACGCCGGACCAGTGGGACGACGACTACTCGAACGCCGTCCTCAAGAACAGCGCGCAGCTCGCCGCCGAGCTCGCGAAGCGCTTCGACATCCCCGTCGTGTGGCTCTCGGTCGAGGACCTCAAGGCGGGCAAGAAGGGCTTCTGCGGCCACATCGACTGCACGAACGCCTTCAGCAACGGTCATGGCCACGTCGACCCCGGTCCGAACTTCCCGAAAGAGAAGTACCTCGACCTCGTGCGCGCGGCGATGGGCTGATGCCGTTCGAAGACGGAACCGAGACCCCGGACGAGAAAGCGCGGCGTGAGGGCGTCGAGCGGATGCAGGCACTCGAGAATGCCCGGCCTCTGCTCAAGAAGTTGTGGGACTACTTCCAGGACAAGAAGGAAGCGAACCCTCTTCTCGCCATCGGCGCCATCGTCCTCATGTTCATCATCATGATCGTGCTTTCGATCGTCGGCGTGTTGAACGTCGTACCGAAGTAACAACCAACCAGGAGAGAAAGAGATGGCCATCGTCAACAGAAGCGTGGATGAGATCGTGGAGCTCGAGACCCGCCAGAAGAACGCCAAGACCTTCGTGGACTGGCTCGCGGTGACGTCGCGCGCGGAGGCTCTGAAAGAGCAGTTTCTGGCCGACCTGAGGGACTTCTACGCTGTCGCCGCGCGCGGCGAAGTGGCCTTTTCTTAGCTCCTCAACTCCGCGATCGAATTCGGCATAAGCGCCTTGGGAGCCATCGAGCTCCTTTGAGGCCTCATGTCCAATGCTGATTTCAAGGCTGCCCTCGCTCTCGCCGACGAGTGGGGGAAGGGCGGCTGGATCGAGTACGTGCTCTGGGACATCATCCAGGGCTACCGGGAGAAGCCCATGTTCGGGATGCCCGGTTTGACCGACGAGCAGCTCGCGCTTCTCGAGCGGCTGCGCGACGACCACAAGATTTGGTTCTCGCACACGAAGAAGGGATGGCAGATCGTGGCCATCGACGGGTGGAGGAAGCACACCGAGAACCTCCGCGCGGATGACGTTGCTCGTCTGCTCGAGATCTACGGGGAGTTGCCCAATGGTCTCTAGCCTCAAGGATACGCAGTTCGTTCTCTTCGCCCGCGAGTGTGACAAGTGCGCTGGCGGCGGCTTCATCTCACCGGCCACCTTCGCCAACGAGCACCAATCGTACGGGGGACAAATGGCGCTCATCCCGTGCCAGCACTGCAATCGCGGCTACGTCTTCCAGAAGTTCAACACGCAGAGCTTCTTGAAGGAGGTCGCCGAGCACGTCGTCATGGAGATGACGACTCGCCTCCGCGGGCAGTGGTACGACATCGTTGTTCAGGAGCTCGAGACGCGCATCAAGGATGTCGAGCTGAAGATCATGGGCCAGCAGAACGCACCCGCGCAGCAGCTTCAGCCGGGCGACCGAGTCGCTCTACTACGTCCCATCAAACTCAGAGTGGGCGACCGCACTATTCTTGAGGGCACCATCGGCACGGTTGAAGCCATTCACGCCCGAGACGAACTCGGCAGCACTCACTCACTTTCTGTTCTTTTCGGATCCGACATGTCACCGCCTGTCGGCGTCAACATCAACGAGGTAAGAAAACTCCCATGACCGAACACACCATCTCAGCGCTCTGCACGCGCTCTCACGAAATCTCGAAGTCGAAGGGCTGGCTCGAGAACCCGCGGCCGTTCCATACGCTCTGCCTCTTGATGCACACGGAAGTCTCCGAGGCGTGCGAGGACTGGCGGAACAACTACAAGCCGGCGGAGATCTACTACGAGTTGAAGATCGCCGGCCATCCCGAGAAGGCACCCATCAAGGACCGCACGCGCCTCGCGGAGGACTTCGGTGTTCACATCGACGACGTCAGTGAGCCGAAGCCCTGCGGCATCCCGATCGAGATCGCCGACATCGTCATCCGCATCGCGCAGTGGGCGGGCACCGCAGGCATCGGCGAGAAGCTCGAGGAGGAGTACGGCCACATCAGCCGCGGCTGCAAACCGATGACCGACGACTTCGAGGAAGTCCTCGCGTGGACCCACGTCGACATCGCAAAAGCCACCGATGCCGAATGGCGCCTTCGCAACGACAAGACCGATGCCGAGCTTATGCCGGTGGCGGGCGTACCTTCCGACCAGCACCCGCGCGTTGTGCACTACCTCGCGCAGGCAATGTGGCGCCTCTTCACGCTCTCCGATGCGCACAAGATCGACCTCTGGTCGGCGATCGACGAGAAGGAAGCGTTCAACAAGACGCGCCCCATGATGCACGGGGGAAAGAAGATCTAGTCATGAGGCCAGAAGCGGAGCTCACAGAAGCACAACGTACTAGACGGCGCTACAACAGCGACTCCTACTTCAAGAACAAGCCCGCTCGGATAGCGGCAGCAGCGCAGTGGAAGATTGAACACCCAACACAGGCGAAGGCGTCCTACAGCCGCTTCTGGGAAAAGAACAGGACCAAGGAGAAGAGGGAACAGCGACGGGCTTTCTTTGAGGCTAGCCCGAAGGAAGCGTGGTGGCATTTCACGTACCATGCAGCCAAGACTAGAGCGCGTAAGAAGGGAGTCCCCGTCGATCGCATCAAGCCAGCCATAGACCTGCCGGATCATTGTCCGGTCCTTGGCATCGAGCTTCGCTACAAGGCGCCAGGTAAGTGCGGGCCGACACCCAACAGTCCCTCGGTGGACCGCAAGGTTCCAGCACTTGGGTATGTTGCAGGCAACATGCGCATCATCTCCAACCGAGCCAACATGATCAAGAACAACGCCTCCGTAGAAGAGGTTCAAAAAGTCCTGGAGTACATGAAGACATGCGCCCTCTAATGTTGCTGGACTGTGATGGGGTTTTAGCTGATTTCTCCTCGGCCACCCTCAAGATCCTGAATCGGAAAACAGGGAAGAACTTTCAGCACGACGACGTCACGAGCTGGGACATGTTCGAGTCCGGGGCCCTTGCAGAGCATCTGCACTTGCGCGACGCCGTCTACGAGGAGCTCAAGCAACGCGGCGGCTGCGCGAGCATCCCGGTCTACGATGGCGCCAAAGCAGCCGTCGCCGAGCTCCAGGAGTACACCGAGGTCGTGATGCTCACCTCGCCGTTCAAAGGCGGTGAGACGTGGGTGCACGAGCGCGAGGAGTGGCTCGAGGGCCACTTCGGGCTCTCCCACAAGAAGATGATCCACACGGGCTTGAAGGAGCTCGTGTTCGGCGACATCTTCGTGGACGACAAGCCCGAGCACATCATCAACTGGTCGAAGCGTCACCCGGCGGGCCATGCCATCATCTGGCATCAGCGCTACAACGAAGAGCACGAGGAGCTCCGTGGGAATCACATCTACAGAGCCGACGGATGGGCAGACCTCACCGAGCTCGTCCGACGACTCGCTCGACTCGAGAGGATCCCCCGCCGCAATACAACCGTTCCCTGACGATCCGCGCATGCAGGCGCTCCACGAAGAGTCGGAGCGCCGCGCGGCCGCGGTGAAGAAGTTGACCGAGGCCCTGCAGGTCAAAGAGGCCGAGCTCACCATCATGAATGGCCACGTGAACGCTGCGCAGAAGCGCATCCAAGAGCTTCAGCAGCGATACGCACAGGCCGAGCGCGCGGATGCTTTCAAGTCGGAGTACCTCGGGACGTTCGAGCCGCCGCGTGACCCGGAAGGGAACCACGAACTCGCTCGTATCGAGGAGCAGATCATGGGCATCCCCTCCAAGAGGAAGCAGAACACAGAGGCGTTCAAGTATGCTGCCGACGGCGAGGCATCTCTTCGCGGCATGTCGGGAGATATTCAGGAGAAGGCGCGTCTGTTCAAGATGCACACGGGTCGCACGGCGTCGTGGAAGGAGATTCAACGGTGGACGGGTTCAAAGTAGAGACAGACGGCAAGCCGTTCTTTCTGTTGGGTGAGATCCCTCTCGCCCTTCGACAGTTCGTGGTGTCGGAAGGCCACGGCCTGACGCTCATTCGTTTGCCATCGAAAGAGGAAATCGAGGCGGCCGAGTTCGCGCTCGAGGTGGAGAGGCTCCGCGAGATCGAAGATCAAATCCTGCACGTCTCCGCCGCCGAAGCGGAGGCACATGACCTGCTCCTCAAGATGCAGGAGCTCTTTCAGGTAGGAGCGGTGGACCAGGCAGTGGTCCGCACGCGGTTTGGCCTATGAGCGCGCGCTCTCATCACAATCCGCGTCACGTCGAGTGGGCGGTCATCGCCGTCGATGAGGACACGCCCACCAAGCACGCGTATCGCTTGCAGCAGGCGCTGACGAGTCTCACCGAAGCGGGCTTCAACATCGTGAGCACGATGCCGCGCGGCACGGCGCTCATCATCACGGCCAGTCGCTTCTCCACGCCCCAGCAGACGGACGAAGCCTCACCGCCTGCGTCGGGTGGTGGTAAGCTGTCCAACTGATGGCCTTCTCGATTCGCATCGACAAGGAAAACAAGGTGCATCTCCGTGTGCTCACGGAAGAAGAGATGCTCGCGCGAACGGAGGAGGAGATCATGCGCCCGATCCAAGAGCTCCCCGTGACGTTCGAGCGCATCGAACAGCTTGAAGGCTTCGTGCGTTACGAGTCTCTCAGAAGGAATCCGTGATGGCTGGAAACTCTCAAGACGATCCCGCACTCCAAGAACAGAACTTCGAGCTGCGCAAGGCCATCGGTGACGCGTACGCGGCCATCGAAGCTGCGAAGACGACGCAGACGTTCGCCGCCCTCACCTACGAGGACCTGCTCGACGCACAGATCGAGCGCATCAGCGGCGCGAGCACGCAGACGAGACCGAACGAGCTCGATCGCGTGACGCAGATCGTGAACAACGTGACGAGTGCGGTGCAGAAGATCAAAGCCCTGCCGCCCGAATCCTTCCAGGAGTCCAATGCAGACCGAGACGTCAACAGCCCCGCGTGACAGGCAGTACCTCGAGCTCCTCGAGGAGTTCGCACAACGCGTGGCGCAGAACTACAACATGGCCGGGCCGTTTCCGAAGATCTTCAACTTCGGCAAGACCGCGGAAGCCGAACTTCGAGAGCTGCTTCTTCGTATCGCCGTCTTCACGCCGTGAGCTCGGAGTACATCATCGGGGTCGACGAGGTCGGCACCGGTGCGATCGCCGGGCCCGCGTACATCGGTGCGGTGGTCGTGCCGCGCGGCTGGGAAAGGCCGAAGGGCCTCAAGGACTCGAAGAAGATGTCGCCGAGCGGTCGCGCGCACATCTACAGCCTGCTCCTCACGACGGTGACTGCGTACCGCATCATCTCCATCCCGAGTGCGTACCTCGATGCAAAGGGGCTACGGAACGCGTGGGTCGAGGGCATCGCCGTCGCCATGCGCGAGCTCGTCGTGCTCTACCCGAGCTACGAACTCATCGTGGATGGCGACGTGATGCCGGGGACGTACCACGGCCGCGCGATTCCCAAGGCCGACTCCACCGAGCCCGCCGTGTCCGCAGCGAGCGTGATCGCGAAGGTCAACCGCGACCACTTCATGTGGGAGCTGCACAAGAAGTTCCCGCACTACGACTGGAAGAACAACGTCGGGTACGGCACCCAGCGGCACTGGGCTGGTCTCACCAAGCACGGGCCGTGCGTGCATCATCGGTTTTCGTACGGGCCCATCAAGCGGCTAGTGGCGAGCAAACGCACCACACCGTAGAAAGGCTTCCCAAAATGATCGTCAACGGTTATCTGATTCTCGAACCCGGAATGGATCGTCCGTGCTTCGCGCACGACGCCACCAACTACAAGAAGAAGCCCGGTGCAAAAGTCTTCTCCTTCGCCCTCGATGTCCCCGATTTTGAGGTTGTTGACGGCCGCCTTGCGGCGGTCGCTACGCTCCTCGAGAAAGAACATGGAAGCCAAACCCCCGGTTGAAATCGTTGTAAAGGATACCGGCGCACTCGTCGGTTTCGCGTGCGGCACCTGCGGTGTCTTCTTCACCACGAGGATGAACGGAGGCGGGGCGGAATCGAAAGAGCAGGCCGCCAAGCACTGCGTGAAGATGTGCGCCTGCGGCAACCCAGTGAAGTACCACTACTCGCTCCTCTGCGACTCCTGCCAAAGCGCAAAAGAGACGGAGAAAGAACGCATCCGGTTCGAGAAGGCGACGAAGGTCACCATCGAAGACTACGACGGCCCGGTCTTCTGGGGAGACAAGTTCTACGGCGAGGTCGAGTCGCTTCTCGACGATCTCGAGAACGACGGCGTAGAGGTACCCGAGTACGTCTGGGCAGCATCCCCGCAGGCCTTCGAGCTCAGCGCGAGTGACATCGTCGAACGGGAGCTCGAACGACAGGAGATGCACGAGGAGGCGTGGGACAGCATCGAGTCCGCCGCGATGGAGAACCTGCAGACTTTCCTCGAGGTCTGGTGCAAAGAGGTGAACCTCGTGTCGTATTTCGAGGACCACGGCCGCGCCGTTCTTCTCCGTCCGGATGCAGTGGCGCAGGCCGGCTAGGCGTTGCCCGCTGCGCTTGCGTATACTCGGGGGGCTTCCAGCCACTCCTGGTCGGGGCGGGGCTCACCACTCTCGAGGTGGTGAGCCTCTCTTTTTTATAGCTCCTGAGGTAGACTCGGGGCGTGGAGCGTCCAGGTGTCAACTGACCTGCAGGTGGTGGTGCCGCAAGAGGTCATCCCTCTGTCCGCCATTTCGGTTGTTCCGAACTTCACACCACGCACACTCGACATCCGCGGAGACGACTTCCGGACCATCGACCAGGTCCTCATCAACGACATCGCCGCGCCGGAGATTGTGATTCTGAGTCGCACGCGCCTGCTCGCGCAGGTGCCTCCGTCGTTGTACCAAACGACGTTGACGTCGGTGACCGTGACGGCCAACCGACTCTTCATCACTCCGAAGAGCTTGATCCAGTTCCGACTTCTCCCCACGGCCGGGAAGGTGTCGGGCATCATGCGGCTCGTTCAGATCTTCCTGAAGATCTTGTTCACCACGCCGGGCAAGGACATCTTCGCCCCGCGCATCGGCGGCGCGGGCCTGCGCAACGTCGGCGCGACCTTCGGCAAAGACGAGGGCGGCGGCATCACGTCCGACCTCATCATCTCGGTGAACACGACACAGCGCCAGATTCTTGCTATCCAATCCCGAGACCCGAGCATTCCGCGGGAGGAACGCCTGCTCGCCGCAAGGGTCACCTCGGCCGGGTTCAACAAGACCGAGCTCGCTCTCATCGCGTCGATCGAAATCACCTCCCAAGCTGGGCGAGCAATTACTGCCTCGCTGGCGCTGTGAAGGACGTTCCATGGCCCTGGCCGACCTCCAAGCCTTCATTCAGCAACGCCTCGCTTCGTTCGACCCGACGCTCGATCTGACGCCCGGCTCGCCGATGGACGTGCAGGTCGTCCAGCCGATCTTGAGCCGCCTCGGGACGGACCCCTTCACCGTCGACATCGGTCTCTTCATCCAGACGCTGCTCAACCAGCAGTTTCCGGACATGCCGACGAAGGAGGGCGATGCCATCACCGACCTTCTCATCAAGGCGTCCGTTCTGTTGTGGAACCCCATCGTTCGGGAGATCACCCGCGTCAAACAGGTGCAGTCGTTCGCCGACCCGACGACGCTCACGACCGACGAGGCCGACGCGCTCGGCGCAAACCTCTTCGCGGTCCGTACCGTCGGCGACTTCGCGCGCGTCACGGTGCGCGTCTACTTCTCCCAGCCGCAGAACATCTCCATCAGCCCTGCGAACTTCTTCACCTCGAGCTCGGGACTGATCTTCTTTCCCACCGAGGTGCAGTCCATTCGCGTGGAGGAGATGCTCCTCAACACCGAGTCGAGCTTGTACTACTTCGACGTCGCTGCATCTGCGCAGGCGGCCGGCGATGCGTACAACATCGCGCCGAATAGCATCGTTACGATTGCAAACGTCGCCAGCGCCGTCCGCGTGACCAACAAGTCGCGCGCGCGCAGCGGCACGCCGGATGAGGACGCGGCCACCTTCATCGGCAACATCGCGACCGAGCTCACCGAGCGCTCCATGGTCACCTCGCGCGGCATCGTCGCGCAGGTCACCGGCGCCTTCGCCGATGTCACGCGGATCAACTCGGTCGGCTTCAACGACCCCGAGATGAACCGCGACATCATTACCGGTGGCGGGCTCGGTCCCATCCTCGCCTCCGGCTTCGCGATGTTCTCCGAAGCCGACGGCGAGAACGCCGTCACCACCCGCCGCATCTCGACGGCGGAATCGGTCGACTTCACCGCCCTCATCGGCCCAACCGGCATCCCGGTGCAGGGCTTCAAGCTCACGCTCCATGGCGCCTTCCCGACGGCGTCGCTGCCCAAGGTCCGGGACCTCGACGTCCTGCGCGTGGTGGACGCAACGACGCTAGATCTCGTCGACCAGGTCCTGGACTACACCGCAGTGAGCATCCCGTGGGTGCTGCGGCAGGAATCGCTGTCGCTCTCCGGCATTCCTGGCGGCATTCTCTTCCCCAACCAACCCGATGGCACCATCTCGATGCCCTCAGACGAGGTCCACATCGGCGGCGCGACCGACATCTACATCCGCGGCCAGGACTTCGACTCCGACACGCTCATCATCGAGTCCATCGTGGATGACGAGCCGCTGCTTCAGGGCACTGAGCTCAACGTCATTGGAGCGACCACCCTCGAGCTCAGCGACTTCGATCTCGCGGTGAACTACTCGGTCGGCGACGACACGTACAACGCGCTCGCGGCTGCGGCGACGGAGAACCTCTCCATCGAGATCTTGGACCCGCCCAACGCGGGCTCGTATCGCATCACCGAGGTGATTCAGTCGCCGGGTTCTGCTCCCATCCTCACAATCACCCCGGCCGTGCCCAACGTCGTCGGGGGCAACTTCCGGTGGCGCATCAGCCGGGAGATCTTCATCGACCTCGTTGAACCGAAGGAGACGCGCATCGCGGGCAGCGACCTTCAGACGGTGCAGGGCTCGGCGGTCGTCACCACAATCAGCGGGACCGACTTCGCCGACTTCGGCGTCGCCCCGAACGACATTCTGCGCGTCACGACGGGCGGGCTCATCGTCGGGGACTACACCGTTCTGCAGGTCCTCTCGCCGCTCTTCAACCAGCTCCAGGTCGACAAGAACCTCCCGGCATCGGTCAACGGCGCACAGTACTCGGTGTTCCGCCCGAACCCCGAGGGCGGCATCACGCTGCCGTTCGTGCGCGTCGACACGATCGATCTCCTCGACACGTCGAACCAGCCTGTAGGCGCCACCATCCCGTACGCGAATCCCATCGACGTGCAGAGCAACAGCTTCGCCAACGTCGCGCGCGGTGTGAAGATCGACGTGGACGATGCACTCCTCGGCATCGTGACGCGAGACCTCACCGGCGGGGCGAACGTCAGCGGCCTCACGGTGACGTTCCACTTCCCGGACTTCAACGGCTCGCCGATCACCTTCACCGTGACCTTCACGGGCGGCAACCCCATCGCGTTGTCGTCGCTCGTCTCGCAGATCAACACAGCCTGCTCCCTCGCGACCGGGACGCTCGTCTCGCGTCTTGCGGTGTTGCTCGACAGCAACCGCCGCATCGGCATCCTGCCCGTGGTCGCGAATACGCAGATCACCGCAGGCACGGCCCTCGCGCAGCTCTTCGGCACCTCGCTGACGTTCCCGGACGGTCTCACCTCGCGGGACATCACGTCGGCGAGCGCTGACTCCACGGGCGGGTGGGCATCACTCCGGCCAGCGCTCGATTCGAACTTCGACGTCGCACAGCTCATCGACGGGCTCCAGATCGGCTTCTTCCACCTCGCCGACCCGCCCATCCTCAACTCGCCCTTCAGCAACACGGTCTACGACCCGCTTCGGACGACGCACGACTTCAACCCCCAGGTGCGCACGCATCTGCAGGTGGGCGGCCGCTCGCTCGGCACCGCGCGCGTCTACTTCCTCGACCCCACGAGCTTCGAGGTCGATCCGAACTCGGTCTTCACGCTCACGAACGACGACGGCTCGGAACTCAACTTCTTCCCCGATCCAACGAACAACTACCAGCGCATCCCCTCGCTGCCGTCGGGCACCAAGCCCCTCGATGGGCAGACCGGCGGTGTTCTTCCGTCGCTCACGTTCGCGTCGGTCTCGACAGACTTCGTGGCGAACGGCATCCAGGCAGGCGACCTCCTCGCCATCGACTACATCCCGCTGACGGGGACCGTAGCGCTCGCCGATCCGGTCACGACGCTCAACGCAACGACGCTCATCCTCAGCATCAACGGTGGTCCGGACAAGACCATCATCTTCATCCACGACAGCAATACGATTCCGTCGACCGACGTGACGCGCGCGGGCGTGGTCACCCAGATCAACCAAATCGTCGGACAAGTCATCTGCGCGCTGGATGGCACGAACCACCTGCAGTTCAACCCGGACGCGTCGGTCATCATCCGCCAGACCGGGACCGCGAACACGCTCCTTGGGTTCTCGACCGTCGCCGACCAGAACAACAACTCCCCCGACAAGGGCACGTATGTCATCACGACGGTTGGCCCGGGCGGCAACGTCAACGAGCTCGTGGTCGACGCCTCCGTCCCGTTCCCGACGGGCGGTACGAGCACGCTCAACCAGCAGTTCAAGGTCTATCGCGCAGGTCTGCAGCGGATCGTCTCGACGGACATGTCGAAGAACATCGGCACCGCGAACTTGTACTTCTTCGACGTGCAGCTCGTCTCCGAGGGCACGGGCGACCAGTACAACATCGACGCCAACCTGCAGATGACCGTCACGGGCTACCGCTCCGACGGCTACTTCCTCACGACCGACGACCCGAACCTGACGTTCTCGTCGATCGAGAAGCCGAAGCTGCACCTCTCTCGCTCCATCCTCGAGGTGGGGGTGAGCGACGACCCGAACAACGCGACGCAGCTCGCCGGGCAGAATATCCAGATCAACTACGAGCGCAGCGCCCTCGTGAACGACGTGAACAACTTCGCGACTAGCGAGACCGAGCGCGTCATCAACTCGAGCCCTCTCGGCCGCCACCTCATCCCGTACTTCGTGCGCTTCGCGCTGAACTACTTCGGTGGGTCAGCGGAGAACGTCGTCATCCCCGACGTGCAGACGTACATCAGCGCGCTCTTCCCGCAGGACTCGCTGGACGTCAGCGACCTCGAGAAGATCGTGAACAACCGCGGCGCGACGCTCATCACGAATCCCATCGACCTCATCGCGGTCATTCACAACTTCGACCGCTCCATCACGGTTGAGAGGAGCCAGAACAAGTTGAACACAGGTCGGCTCGCCGCCTTCATTCCCGACCTGCTGCTCATCGCGCGGCAGATCAGCTAGGGCTTTCCCGTTTCGATAAGGAGTCCAGAGTGCGGATCGAAGAGGCAAGAGCAGGTGAGGCAGCGAAGCGCGGCGCGCGGGTTCAACGTACCCGTTCCCTCCGCGAAGACGTGGCCCCTCACCGTTTCTTTCCGGCAGGTGCCGCCGCACCGCTTGCAACGAAACTGTCTGTAGAATGCATCGAGCGCGGTCTTCTCGGGAGCAAGAGCGTCCTCGTAGCCTTCAATCGCCTTCGCCGCGAGCTCGGGGTCCATCGGTTTGAAGAACGACACGACCTCAGCGTAGGCCAGGGCTGGTAGGAGAACAAGGATGCCGGGCGCCATCATCGCGATCGATCAGGACAGGCCGGGCGGCTCTACGTCGTTCGGCACGCCCGGCGTCGCGCGCAACGACCTCTGGTTGAGCAGGACGATCCGTCCGCGCTCTTCCCAGTCCGGCAACCTCTCGCAAGAGTGGACGCTCCTCGACATCCCGCCGACGTCCACCGTCACGCTGACGAACGCCGACCAGGTGACGTGTTCTTTCACCCCCGATGTCCCAGGCACGTACCGCATCCAGCTCGTCACGAACGGCGGCGGCACGGGCAACATCCAGATCCTCGTCGCGCGCGTTCGTTACGATACGAGCGGTGCGCTTACGAATCGTGGCTGGGCGTTACCCGCGTTCGGCGAGCTTCCGCCGGAGGCCAACTACAACAGCAACCTGCGCGGGTGGGACGAGCCGTGGGAGTTCATCCTCGCGGACCTCCTGACGGTCATCGCGAGCTTCAACCCTACGCTCGCTGGCGACGTCACCGGTCTCGCGAGCGCGACCACCGTCGTCAAGCTGAATGGCGTTCCGATCAACCTGAGCTCGACGCCGACCATCGTGAACCAGGTGCTCGCCTGGGATGGGACGAAGCTCACGTACACGCTCATCTCCGGCTTCACCGCGGGGCAGGACCTCACGGGTTCATCCACCGCGCAGCGCGTCGCCAAGATCACCGGCAACAGCATCGGCCCCTCGGGTCTCGTCGGCCTCGATTCCGGAAACAACGTCGTCCTCGAGACAGGACTCCCCCTGCCCGTGGAGCTCATGTTCGTCGCGCGCGTGGCGGACACTCCGAATACAACCCCGACGCGCGTCGGCAGTCGCATCATCGACCTGACCGCGTTCCCTTCGACACTCGCCGATGGACGTACGCTGCATGCAGCGATCGTCTTCTCCTTCGAGACGACCGCCGGGACCGCCACCGTCCAACTTCAGAACGTGACGGACAACGAGACGACAGGCACGGCGCAGACGACATCGAGCACCTCCAGCACGCAGGTGTCCCTCTCGCTCACCATCGGCAGCAGCGCCGGCAATCTGAAGACCGGCAAGCTCTACGAAGTACAGCTTTCTCTTTCTGGAGGTTCTTCGCTCGACCGCGCGACTTGTACCAGTGCTCGACTCGTCCTTTCCTACTCGTGACCCATGGCCCACGCGATCACCACGAACTACCAGTCTCTGAACAACCAAGAGTTCTTCCAGTCCGTCTGGAAGCTCACTCGGACGTTGCTCGCCGCTGGGTGGAGGTACAAGGCGTCGGGCGATGCGCTGACCAAGGACACGACGGGTCCTCAGCTCGATCGCTGGGCTGTCGGCGGCGGCATCAACATGGTGCAGGTCGGCGCCCAGACCGGCACCAACCCGAGCATCGGTGCAGCCTCGAGCGGTTCTTCCACCGTCTCGAGCGTCAGCGGCTTCGTCGCCAACTCCGTCGGTAGATTTCTCCGCATCGCCGGCGCGGTCAACGTCAACAACAACGGCGTGTTCCGCATCACGTCGCAGACCGGCACAACGGTCACGGTCTTCAATCCGGGCGCGGTTGCGGAGTCGGGCACCAACATCACGTGGACCGAGATGCAAGGCGGTGCGGCGGCCTCCGTCACCGCGTCCGGAACGGGTGGCGCCACGCCAGGTCGCGCGATCGTGTCCGGTCTCACGGGAATGGTCAACAAGACCACCTGGCCTTCGAACGAGACGCGCGGCAGTGTCGGCGATCACCTCACCATCATCGGCGCAACGACAGGAGCGAACAACGGCACGTTCCGCATCGTCCGTTACATCAGCGCGACCTCGGTGGAGATCGACAACGCGAGCGCCACCACCGATGCGAGCAACGGTTCCATCATTTGGGTGGAGTCGTCACCACTCGCGCACACGTATCCCGTGTCGTTGCAAGGCGCGACGGGCCAAGGCGCGTGGATCAATCTCCAGGGTCCTTCGATGATGAAGATCCCAATTGGCGCAAACACGCCGACTGGTACCTTCATCAAGGGCGAGAAGGTCACTGCGACGACGAGTGGCGCAACAGGAACGCTGCTCGGAGTGATGGTGGACACAGGCACCTCAACCGGGTTCCTCGTCATCGCGCCGCGCCTGAACGGAACGGGCACCGGCATTCGTGGTTGGACCAGCGGTTCGACGGACACGATTACCGGCGCCATCTCTGGGGCGACCATCACGAGCTCCACCGCCATCCCCATCGAGTTCGTCCGCGAGATGGTCATCTGGAAGAGCACGCAAGCAGCGGGCTACATCTTCCTGCAGACGGTCGATCAGAACTTGGAGAGCGCCTCGCGCTTCTCGACCATCGCAGCCAACGCTGGCATCACAGCGACGATCGCCCCGGGGAGCTCCGCGGCAGGCGGCTTTCCCACGGCAGGTTCGTACATCATGCTCGGCACGGGGGGCTCCGCTGCTGTGACCACCGCCCCGCAGAACTTCTACAACACGAGCAACGGCCTCGGTGTCGGTGGACTGCTGCAGGCGCTCTGCGCGAACTGCATCGAGGACTCGACCACGGATGCGGATGGCAGTTGGGTTGCGGCGCTAGGCGCGCCGAACGGAAACGGAACGTCCGGAAACTTCTCGTACGCAGGCATGCTCTACATGCGTTGCGATGGGAGTGAAGATGGCGACGTCGATCCCTACGTCGCGGTCGGCTACACGGGCGGCGGCGCGTACACGGGCGTTCGCACGGGCCCGTCTGTTCCGCAGACGAACCTCGAAGACTTCTTCTCGTCCGCGGTCAACACGGGACTGGTTGCAGGCTCCAGCGGCAACGCAACGGTGTACGCCGGTTGGAGGCGCCGCGGTTTCGCTTCCGGAGATGCCTGGCAGCAGTTCCACGGCATGTGTTGGACCGTAGGCACAACCGCTCCGATCAACACCGGCGCTCAAGGTGGGATCGGTCGCGCGCAGGGCGCTGTCCAGCAGCAGTTCATCAAGGAGCCCATCTGGATCGCGTCGACCAATACAGCCCAGCGGATGAGGAAGGGATACCTGCGGTGGGCATGGATGACGGAGGGTGGCAACACCGACAAGATGTTCAACAGCAACGGGTCGTTCTGGGTCCAGTTCGGCGGAGGCAACAACGGCAATCCGTCGCCCGTCGTATGTGGGCCTTGGGACGGCTTCTCGATCCCGGCGAGTCAGTAACGCATGTCGCACATCCAAGCAGAGAACTTCGCGCTCAACTCGTCGAACGAACAGTTCACGGCGTTGTGGAAGCTCACGCGTTTGATGAAGCACGCAGGTTGGCGCTACAAGGCCAGCGGCAACGGCACGACCACCGTCGACTCGACGGGTAATCCGAACAACGACTTTTGGGGCGGCGGGGGAACAGTACAAGGCCCCACGACCGTCGCGTTCACCATCGGCTCTCCGAACTCGACGTCGTTCGGCGGCCGCGCGACTCTCACCGGCCTAGCCTCGATGGCAACGAGCTCGGTCGGTCACTTCCTGAAGATCACCGGTGCGACGAACTCGGCAAACAACGGAACGTGGCTCATCACGAAGTTCATCTCGTCCTCGTCGGTTCAAATCGAGAACCCCGCCGCCGTTGCAGAGACGACTCCCGGGACTGCGACGTACACCGAGCTGAGCGCGCTCACGGACACGTATCCGCCGGCGGGGGTCGCCGCCTCGGGGGCGTGGCTTCTCCTTCAGGGGCCGTCCACGATGCGCGTGCCCATCGGCACCATCGCGAACACGACGGGCCAGTTCATCAAGGGCGAGAACGTTACCCAGGCGACGTCGGGGGCGCAGGGCGAAGTCATCGGCGTCTATATCGATACGGTGAACGGTGGCTTCCTCGTCATCTGCCCTCGTGTGAGCGGAACGGGCAGTGACCCGCGTGGCTGGGACCACACGCACACGATCACGGGCGCCGCCTCCGGCGCGACGGTCACCCCGACGGCGACGGTCATCGAGTACGTGCGCGAAGTGGTGTTTTGGTACAACGACATCCACTCGGGGCACATCTTCTACCAGTGCATCGACAGCGTCGGTGAAGCATCGACAGCGTCGGCCTCGACAACCATCGCAGCAGCGTCGAACGGACAGACGCTTCCGCAAGGCACCATCTTCGTCGGCTCGACTTCGGGGTTCCCGACGTCAGGCACCATCGTTGTTGCAACCGCCACGCGCAGCGAGACGATCACGTACACCGGCGTCACGCCAACGAGCTTCACGGGATGCCAGGGCGGTACGTCTGCGATGGCCACTGGCAACGCGGTGAAGTGGTCGACGGGTCGTTTCTCCACGATGGCCGGAACGGTTGCCGACTTCATCCATCCGCCCGGAGCGATCGCGGGCAACGATACGACGACGAATGGCTTCCCGACCGTGGGGGCGTTCACCGCGCTCGGCGGCGCCGGTACCGGAACAGCCGCGACCAACTCAGCCAACTGGAACAACTACTCCAGCTCGGTCTCGGCTGGGAAAGCGCAGCTCTTCGCAGCGAACTGCATCGAGGATGCGAACATCTCGGCTGACGGAAGTGCAACGATGGCGATCGGCGTCGCCACAACGAACGCCGGGAATACAACGACCACTGGAGTGCAGGCGCTCCCTACGGGGACGATCAACGTCGCTTCCGGAAATGCTTCTGGTCTTTTGAGCGCGGGCATCGTTCTCATCACAACGTCGAGCGGCGTTCAGATCGTCAAGTACACGGGTACCGGTGCGACTACACTCACTGGATGTACGGGTGGTGTGGGAAACACATCGAACGGAGGACTCGTCACCGCGGGCTACTTCACGCTCGGTGGGTTCTTGCGTTTGGACGATACGGAAGAAGGTGACGTCGACCCGTACGCGTGGGCCTTCACGGACAACCCGACCTCCGCCTACAACAGGGACCGCCTCCAGAATACGGTTCGTCAGGCAACACTGGCCGATCAGGGAACTGCGATCGCATCGGGCACCAACTCGGGCTGGAGTGCCTGTTCAGGCTTCATGGGGTTCAAGCATCGAGGCCTGCCGAACTCGGGTGGGTTCAACGACGCGTTCCAGGAGTATCAGGGTGGCTTGGTCGGGTTTGCGAACGCACCCGCTGCACAGACAAATGTGGCCTCACCCGATCTCGTTGCCACCACGCCCGCGACCGTGACTGTGCGAGAGCCGTTCTTCCTGATTGCGTACAGCCCGACCGTCGGACAAGCAGGGCCAAACAAATCTCGAAAGGGTTCGACGCGGTGGTGGCAGGTGGTGCAGACGAACGCCTCAACGGATACGTACGACGGGAAGCTGTGGGTTCAGCTATCTTCGACGAGTCCGAACATCGTAGTGGGTCCGGGAGACGGTACAACTGTCCCCGCTAACCAGTAGGATTTCTCATGGGCCACGCAGTCGTTCCGAACTTCCAGCTCAATGCAACGAACGAGTACTTCCAGGCCATCTGGAAGTTGACGCGTACGATGCTCGCGGCTGGGTGGGTCTACAAGGCGAGCGCTGATGCGCTCGGGACGACGGCGAACAAGGACACCTCGGCCAATCCGGCGAACGACAAATGGGGTATCGGCGGCGGCGTGAACATCACGCAGGTTGGCGCACAGACGGGCACGAACCCCAGCATCGCTGCAGCGGGCGCGACGGGTACGTCGGTCATCTCCTCGGTCAGCGGATTTGTCGCGAACTCGGTCGGCCGCTGGGTGCAGATCGCTGGTGCGTTGAATGCAAACAACAACGGCATCTTCAGGATCACCGCCCAGGCCGGAACGACGGTTACGGTGTTCAACCCCGGAGCAGTCGCGGAGTCGGGCGCGAACATCACGTGGAAGGAAATGCAGGGCGGCGCGGTCGCGAACATCTTCGCCGCCGGGACCAACGGAGCGACGCCGAAGCGCGCGATCGTCACCGGCCTCACGGGTATGGTGCCGGGGCAGTCGGTGCCGTTGATTCGTGGCAGCGCAGGTGACTCGCTCACGATCATCGGTGCGGCAACGGGCGCGAACAACGGGACGTTCCGAATCACGCGCGTGATCTCGACGACCTCGGTGGAGATCGACAACTCAGCTGCGACGACCGACGCAAACAACGGCGCGTTGATCTGGACCGAGATGAGCCCGCTCTCGATGGCGTACCCGACGAGCCTGCAGGGCGCGACGGGCGCGGGCGCGTGGACTGTTCTCCAGGGTCCGTCCACGCTCAAGATCCCTCTCGGAACGAATACCCCCACAGGGACCTTCGTTCGCAACGAGCTCGTGACGCAGACGACGAGCGGCGCGACTGGAACGCTTCTCGGCATCGTTACCGACACGGTGAACGGCCTCGGCTTCGCGGTCATCGCACCCCGCCTCGACGGCACCGGCAGCGGCGTTCACGGATGGACGACGGGTGGAACGGACACGCTTACGGGCGCGATCTCCGCTGCGGCCATCACGACGGCGAACATCACGCCCATCGAGTTCATCCGCGAGGTTGTTTTCTGGAAGAGCACCCAGGCGCAGGGGCACATCTACGTCCAGTGCATCGATCAAAGCGCAGAGGCGACGTATCGCTTTTCGACGGTCGCAGCGAACGCCGCGGTCACGAACGTGCTCGCGCCCGGAAGCAATGCGTCGGTGGGGTTCTCGCCGTTCGGCACGTACACCGTGACCGGCACGGGGAATACATCCGCGGTCGGCACCGGAGCGGCGAACTGGTTCAGCGTCACGTCCGTCGGTATCGCGGGTAACTGCCACTTCCTGTGTGCGAGCAACATCGCCCTCGCAGGGGCCGATGCGGATGGGAGTTACATCCTCGCGATGGGTCAACCGGCGACTGCGAACTACGCGTACGCGCCCATCGTCTACCAGCGCTGTGACGACAGCGAGGAGGGCGATGTCGATCCGTACGTGTCCTTCAGCCCGTGCGCAGCTGTGTACGACGGCACGAGAACAACGGGCATCACGAACATCGGCGACAACGACGGCTTCAATCAGGTCATCTTCGGCACCGGTGTTGCGAACACGTACTGGAAGGGGTACCGCCGCCGCGGCTTTCCCACGGGCGACACCTTCCAGCAATTTCAAGGTCACCAGATCGGGCGTACGTCGACTGTCTTCTCTCAGATCACCGGCATCGCGCGCGTGATGCACTCGGTGCAGGAGCAGATGATTCGCGAGCCGCTGTGGGTCATCTCAACGCAGTCCGGTCAGAAGATGCGCAAAGGGACAATGCGCTGGCTCGCCATCACCGAAGGTGGTGTGTCGAGCATGACGTACAATAGCGGTCAGTACGTCCAGCTGAGTGGAGGTACCAACATTTCGCCTCTCGTTGCCGGCCCGTGGGACGGCGCATCGGTCGCAGCCAACGCGTGAGTGAGCCATGTCGAACGTTCAAGTTCTGAACATCCCCCCGAACAGCTCCAACGAGCAGTTCACGTTCATTTGGTGGCTGACGCGCGCCATGAAGGCGGCCGGCTGGCGTTACAAGGCGTCGTCGGACGGAACCACCAAAGAGACGACGGGCAATCCGTCGAACGACAAGTGGGGCGCGGGACAACAGGTCGGCTCCCAGACGGGCACGGCAGCGATCACCGTTTCGAGTCCGTCGTCCACGGCATTCGGGGGGAGAACAACCATCTCCGGAATGTCTGGAGCGAACTTCACGTCGAGCTCGCCCGGACACTTCCTCGTTCTTTCAGGAATGACCAACAGCGCGAACAACGGCACTTGGTTGATCACGAAGTTCCTCAGCACGACGTCGGTTCAGGTAGAGAACCCTGCGGCGATCGCCGAGACGTCTGCAGGCACGGCAGCCTGGACGGAGAAGAGCGCTCTCCTCGACACGTACGCAGTCTCTGGTGTGCCCCTCGGCGCGGGTGCGTGGATCAACCTCCAGGGACCATCCACCATCAAGTTTCCGATCGGTACGGCCACGCCGGTCTTCGTGAAGGGTGAGAACGTCACGCAGGCAACCACCGGCGCGACAGGTGAGGTCATCGGCGTCTACGTCGATACGGTGAACGGCGGGTGGCTCGTCATCTCGCCGCGCGTCAGCGGAACGGGTGCAGGCGTTCGTGGATGGGACTCCACACACAGCGTCACGGGCGCCGTCTCGGGCACTTCCGTCACTCCGACAGCCACGCTGCTCGAGTACGTGCGCGAGGTTGTCTTCTGGAGAGCGACGACCACTACCGGGCACATCTACTTCCAGGTCATCGAAAGCATCACCGAGGCAACGACAACGGCGACCACCGGACGCTTCTCGACCATGGCCGCACTCGGCACGGCGACGGCGACGATCTGTCCTGGTGGCGCATCCGGCGGAAGCCCTCTCACGAACGGCTTCCCGACGGTGGGAACGTACGTCGCTGGGCCCGGCACCGGAGGCTCGGGAGCCGTTGGAACGAGCGCAGGACCGTGGACCAACGATTCGACCTCCACCACGTTCGGGCTCGGGCAGATCTTGTGCGCGAGCATGATCGAGGACACAAACACGTCCGCGGACGGCTCGCTCTTACTCGTCATGGGTATCCCCGCGACGAGCAACGTCGCCTTCAGTGGGTGTGGCTTTCAGCGTCTCGACGACCAAGAAGACGGCGACCTCGACCCCTTCGTCTGGCTCTTCGCGTTCGGTGGAGCGAACTACGGGCAGGCGCGTACGGGCAACAACGGTGGAACGGCAGTCACCGACTTCTGGAACTCGACGTGGCTCCAGACCGCCACGAGTTACTACGGCTTCCGCCGCAGAGGATTCCCGACCGGCGACACCTTCTCAACGTTCGGCGGTGCGGCACTGGAGAACGTCGCCGCAGCGTTCGCCATCAACACGAACCTCGGCAATCGGGACTCCGTCGCGTGCACGTTCTCTACAACGCCTGTGCCCGTTCGCGAGCCTATCTGGGTCGTCAACGATTCGACTGTGCTCACGAAGTGTCGCAAGGGAACGCTCCGCTGGATCTACTGGGTCATGGGGGGCAATGCGACGGACACGTACGATTCGAAGAAGTGGGCCCAGTTCTCCAGCTCCACGATTTCTGTCGTGATCGGTCCGTGGGATGGAGCAACGATTCCCTTGAATCAGTGAGGTACTCGTGCCTGTCGACAACGGAGCATCGCAACGACGCAGCCTGACGAACGATGGAAACAGCGTTCTGAATCAGGCAAGCACCATCTCGCCGAAGGAGTCGTCTAGCGAGTCCTTGGCTGCGATGACCTTCACCCCCTTCTCGCAGGTCGACTACGGCGCATCGAAGTTTCCAGGTGCAGGCGAGGCGAACATCACACCCATCGGTTCAGGTGTGGTCGAGACGACATCGCAGCAAAGTCGCTCGCAGGCGGCTACGAAGATGACGATCGATGGCGCGGACTACGGAGTCACGGGCCGACGCGGCGTCAACGAAGCGAACAAGACGTTTCTCGGAGCCACGCCAGAAGTATTCGGACAGGCCACGTCCGAGCTTCCGCACACAGGTGGTCCGATCACCCCGCTCACGCAAGCGCCAACGACCGTGTACAAGCTCCTCGCCTTCGACTCTGTCACGAACGCCAAGGTCGGGCCGTGGGTCGACACCCAGATTTCGCTTCGAGGCGCCCCGGCCTCAACCAACCCACCCACGAGACTCACTGTTGAAGGACAGTGGACCCAGTAGAATGGGTGCCATGAGCAAGCTCCTGCTTCTTTTGCTCCTCGCGGGTTGCATCCAGCCGGTGACGGCGCACAGCCCTGTCTTCCGCGCTGAGGTCCCGACGCAGCAGCAGGTTTCGCACTGTCAGGGCGTTCGCACAGCGCACAACTGGTGGATCGTGCTCGGCGCGCTCTTCGGAGCTGGCTCCGGGGCCAGCGGTGTGAGTACAATCGCGACCGACGACCAGGGCGTCAAACTCGGCATCGGCATCGCAACTGCTGCCGCGGGCGGTCTTGCCACGCTCTTCACCGCGCTCGCAGGCATCTCCGCCGACACGTACTCCACCGACAACTGCCAGACGATTTTGCAGGAAGCCGCCTCGAAATGAGTAACTGCGTCATCCCGGGATGGGGCACTGGCCCCTGGGGCAAGACCCCGTGGGGTGGCTCGCTCGCGCCTGTTACGGGAGGACCGATCCCGAACGTTCCGCCGTTCGACATCTACTGCTGCGGTCCGTGTGGCCCCATCTCCACGATCCTCACGCACCCCGAGGTCTCGACCATCGGTAGCGGCGGACAGTTCCCCATCGACATCACGACGATGGACCAGATCATCGCATCCGGTGGCGGGACGTACGACCCGACCGAAGCGGCGATGATCATCGACGAGGCCGTCCCGGAGAACTGGACGTTCGAGTTCTCCGTCCGCTTCCAGAGCCTGCCGAACGACTTCTCCAACATCATCAACAAGCACATCTTCTTCGGGACGAGTGCGGCCGCGGGCGGCTGCGCGGGATTGTTCTTCTCGAAGATCGGCCTCGCGTACACCGGCTGCGTCCACATCAACGGGAGCAGCGACCTCGCGCTCGACACACCGCTACAGCAGCTCGCGGGCAGCCAGGTCCTCGTCAGCGAGAACGAGTACTGGACCATCCGCATCGCGATGAGCTTCTCGACCGGCGCGGTGTACATCTACGTCACCAAGTCGGACGAGCTCCTCTCCATCGGCCACCAGCTCCGCTACGTGCTGCCCGCGATTCCCTCTGCCTCGGCGGCTACTGTTCCCCCGAGCCAGTCGCAAGTTGCGGTGCGCGGCACCGCCGGCGAGATGTCGTCGGTCGGCATCAACAACATCTGCCTCGGCACCGGCCTCATCATCCCGACAGTGCAGCCGCACGCGGACGCTGGCCCGGACCAAGCCATCCAGCTCTGTTCGATTCTGCAGCTCGACGCCTCTCGCAGCTTCGACCCGCAGAACGCGCCGCTCCTCTACAAGTGGCGCCTCATCGACGCGCCTCCCGGGGACCAGTACGTCTTCGACGGCGCCGACGGCCACACCCTCCCGCTCATGATGCCGACCGGTTTCACCGATCGCTTCTACTCGGTGGCGCTCTCGGAGCTGAATGACATCGACCCGCTCGTCGCGGGAGAAGTACTCGTTGTGCAGGGCGTCCCCTACGACGTCGACTCGACGGGCACGGATGGCGACGGCTTCTACGTTCGCGTGACGTCGTACACGATCCCCGACAGCTTCTCGTCGAACACGGCCTTCAAGTACATCCGCCAGCGCGGGCTCAACACGCCGACGGACAAGAAGCCTACGTTCTACCCGGACGTCCCCGGCATCTACAAATTCGATCTCACCGTCTTTGACGGCGCCCTCTTCAGCGAGACGGTCAGCGTCATCGCAAACGTGCAGGAGTCGGGTGTCGCCAAGGGCTGCACGACCGACGTGTCATTCCTCTGGAACTACATCTCGGACTTCTGGTCGCTCGTCGAGGACAAGGACCGCATCACGTGCTTCTGGCAGGGCCTCGCGCAGGTCGCCGCCGCCGAGCTCCTGAACCTCTGGCAGACGGACTACGCGAAGAGCCTCCGCGATATCCAGCGCACCTTCCAGCGGAAGTGGCTGCACTACGACCTCCTCATGCAGGAGGACACGAGCTTCAGCGAGCTCACGTCCACGCGCGCGGTCTTCGCCGGCATCGAGTCGAGCGACGTCGCCGTGGGTGGCATCTCGGGCGTCTCCGGCAGTCATCTCGACCTTCAGCTCGCGTCGCAGTCCGTCCCGACGATCATCACCTTCACGGGCCCGAACCCGTTCACGCCGGCTGCGATTGCCGCGGCCATCCAAGCTGCGCTGAGCCAGTTCGACACGCAGCTGAAGGTGAACCTCATCTCGAACCGCGCGGGCACGGCGTTCCGCGTGCGCATCGATGCGCCGTATCCCGTCACCGTTCTTTCGACTTCGACGCTGTCGATCTACACGGCCAATGCTACGAACGCGGCCCCGACAGGCACCGTGGGCGCGGCCATCGGCGTGCAGACGTACCGCTGCGATCGCAGCCTCCAGTTCCTCGACATCCAGCCGAACGACTTCCTCTGCATCGACGGCATCGCGTATCGCATCGCGCGCGTGGTCGACGATCCAAACGACCCGTTCCTCTTCATGCGCGTGACGCTTCTCGACGTGCTCCCGACGGTGACGGACACGACGTGGAGCATCTCGGGGACTACAACCTCGCAAGACCTGAACTTCTACCTCGGCATGACCGAGATTGGCGACGAGGCCGAGTACGAGGTCACCCAGCTCGTCACGCACCAGACGCTAGAGATCGTCTGCCCGGTCCTCGGGTCCTCAGCCATCCTTGCGTCTTCTCTCCCGGTCGACGCGAGCGCGCTCGGCTTCTACCTCAACAACCCGTCGCTGTACTCCGTCTTCCTGAAGGGCGTGCTCCGGCACAAGTACATCCCCGTCGACCCTCTCGTCGTGGACGTGCCGCTGCTGCAAGAGCTCATCGTCGCAGCTGACGACACCGCGGTCCTCCGCCGAAACGTGGACTACTTCCTCGAGACGTTCCGAGGGCTGCCGTGCATTCGCTTCATCGCGAAGACGCCGCTCGACGACCCCGACGCGCTCGATGTCTGGCAAGACACGTCACCGCCCGCGCAGATGTGGGCCGAGTACACGTACCTCGACAACCGCCCCACGATCGAAGCGAACTTCGGCATCCCTGCGAACTTCACCCTCGACGACCTCGCGCAGCTGCCGAGCAACGTCGACTACCTCAGCGCGGTGCAGGGCCTTTGGTACGCGTACTTCAACGGCCCGACGGTCTTCAATCTCCGTGCGGGCACGCAGATTCTCCTCGGCCTGCCCTTCGCAGAAGTCGCCGGCGTCATCGTCGAGATTCGCAACGACTTCTCCGTGACCACCGGCCGCATCCTCGTACAGGACACCGCCGACACGACCATCGTCCGCGAGTACTCGTATCCCGTCACGCTCTCCATGGCGACGAACCCAGCGACGGGCCAGCCCTTCGCCGTTGGTGATTCCGTCGCGCAGTTCCAACCGCTCGTCACCGGCGTCGAGGTCCTCGACTACGTGAACAGCCCGGAGTGGTTCGGCGGCTACCTGAATCAGGGCAGCTTCTTCGAGGTCGAGAAGTTCTTCAAGTTCCTCGTCCGCGTCGACTCGAGCGCCTTCAACCTCTCGGCGCTGCTCTTCGTGCAGTCGTTCGTAAAGCTCATCAAGCCGACGTACACGTACCCGCTCTTCGTCGTGCGCGAGGCCATCGGCGACACGGAGGTCGCGGTCTCCGACGAGGTGCTGTACGGCGGCGTCCTCAGTCTCTACGCCGGCGCGTGTTTCATCAACACGTTCGGCGAGGCGACGATGGTCGACCAGCCGAACCCTGCCGGCGGCGGCTGGATGAGTCACGTCGATACCGCGCCGCTCACGACGCCGACGTTCCCGACGCCGACTCTTCCCACGGTGTGGGGCGTCGACAAGAAGTACTTGTGCCCCGGCGACATCATCACGGGGTTGATTTGTACGACGTTCGGCGCGCCCACGGTGCCAACGGTGGACAGTGTCTTTCAGGTCGACCTGCCGGTCTTCACCGATGACGCGGCGACGTTCGCGGACGCGAACTGGTTCACCGTTCCCACGAGCACGCCGGGAATGCAGGTCAGCGGCCCGGTCACGATGACCGCAGGCGGAACGCTCGATACAGCGGAGCTCAACATCAACGCCGTGACCATCGGCAGCCCCGCGACCTACGATCTCATTCTTCAGAAGAACGGAAGCACGGTCGCTACTATTCCCTTCACGCTCACGGCAGGCGGCATCGTCGCGTCGTTCCCCATCTCCATCGCGGTTCTCAACGGCGACGTCATCACCGCGTTCATCCGCAGCACCGCAGGCGGCTCCTCGGTCTCCGTCGATTGGTCTACGATAGAGGTCGACGTGGGGATGTCGGTCGCGTGGGCGGTCGATACCGCCCTCTCTGCTGGAACGTACTGCAGCCCGCGAGTCTTGTGATGCCGGACCCCGAACACAAACTTCAAGGTGAGACGACCCACCAGGGTCTCGAGATCGCCATCGAGAACCGCAAGGGCTCGGTGCGTTCGGGCGTCGGCAAAGACGGCAAGCCGTGGCGCACGGTGATGAAGCACCCGTACGGCTATTTGAAGGGGACGAAGGGCCACGACGGAGAAGAAGTTGATGTGTACGTCGGTCCGTCCAAAGACGCGCCGCACGCGTTCGTCGTCCACCAGAACAAGGAAGACGGCAAGACGTACGACGAGGACAAGGTCATGGTCGGCTTCAAGTCCGAGGACCTCGCGCGCAAGGCGTACTTGAAGCACTACGACGACCCGAAGTTCCTCGGCCCCATCTCGAAAGTCCCCATCGAGCGGCTCAAAGCGCTCGCCGACAGCGGGAAGCAGCTGCACAAGATCTCCCACATTACTTGGCTGTCTTTCTCGGAGGAGCTGAGTAATATAGCCTCGGACTGGAGCGCATGATGAAGGGTCGTTCGAACATCTTCTCCGGAGTGCGGAGGAACGAGCTCATCGAGGTCAAGAACAACCTTCACCTCCGCGTGTACGAGCGCGGCAAGTTGAAGAGGCACGTCGAGGGGCACAACATCTGGTTGAACCTCGGCCGCGAGTACCTCGCGAGCCTTCTCGCGTACACGTCGTTTGGTCCGGACACCCCCGAGCGCAACGATCGTATCAAGTACATGGGCGTCGGCATCGGTGGCACGCGCCAGCTCGCGCTCTCGACGGCGAACAGCGCCCCCCTCGTCACGGCATATCCGGGCTCGAACGCGCAGACCGACACCGACCCGACGGTCACGGCCCTCGAACGCCCTGTGCGCATCTCCGGTGGTTCGACGGCGTATCCGGGCTCCGGCGGCGACGTTTGGATCGGACAGATTGTGGCGCCGGCGACGCACCCCGTCGCGACTAGCGTCACCTTCAGCCGTCTCTTCTCGACGACGGACATCAGCTACAGCCCGTTCCTCACGGTGCCGATGAGCGAGATCATGCTCTTCACCGCAGCGGCCGCGCCCGGGACGTACAACAACACCGGCGTCGCGTACGACACGTTCGACACGATCTCCAAGACCAACGCCTTCCAGCTCCAGGTGGACTGGACGGTTCAGTTCTGAGGACAACATGCCCTTCCATCGTCTCGGCGTTCCCAGCTACTTCGGCGGCCTCCCCGGCGGCTACGACTACATCAACAACGCCATCAGCGGCACGCCTGCAAACGCCGACGGCGCCAAGTCGGGCGGCCCCAACGCAGGGACGTACTTCGTCGCCTTCGGCGAGGACGCGACGAGCTCGGATTTCAACCGCGCGAACAAGGCGCTCTCGCAGAACACGGACTTCATCGACGATCTGCTGCACCAAGATCTCGCGGTCCCGACACGCACGAACAACGTGACGCCGGGCGGCCCTGTCGCGTCCATCACGATCATCGGCCCCGGCATCTTCCTCGGCAACATCTCCGACGAGCTCCAAGACCTCTTCCACATCACCGACGGAAACGACAACGACATCGAGGTCACCGGGACGAAAGTCGCTGCTGCAAGCATCTCCTCAGGCGGCTCACTCGGCAGCGGCTTCTCCGCCGGCAACGTCACGATCGCGCTCACCGTCGCGATTCCCTCGAGCCAGACGTACCGCGTCTGGTACGGCACGCGGAGCAATCTCGCGAACCTCCCGTCGGACGCGTTCGTCTCCATGCGCGTGCGCTCGGCGGTGCAGGTCGATGCGGTCACCGAGGAGTTGTTCCGCCTGCTGCACGGCAACGGCGAGGCGTGGAACGCGGCCTGGGACAGCGACATCTACACGTTGAACCAAGGCATCCTCGAGCTCCGTACGCTCCTCGCCAACCTCCACGGCAACAGCGAGGCGTACAACGCGACGTGGGACAACACGATCTACGGGCTCACGTTCCCGCTCGCGACCCTCGCCGCGCTGAAGGCGATCAACACGACGGGCTTCGCGGATGGCACCTCGCAGATCGTGAAGTACTACGGTCGCTACGTCTTCCACGCGGCCGCGACGGACACCGAGGACCAGCCGGCGATCGTGACGCCGACGACTGGTTCCGGACGCTGGTACGCCGACGACGTCACGACATACGGAAAGACGATTACGTCGACCGCGGGCACCACGTGGGTCTGCCCCGCCAACGTACACACGGTCCTCGTCACGGGTTGGGGCGGTGGAGGCGGTGGAGGCGGCGGTGGCACAGCGACGACGGGCTCCTCCGAGACGTGCGGCGGTGGCGGTGGCGGCTCGGGGCAGTTCCTCTGCCAGATCGTCCCGGTCACCCCGGGGCACACGTACACCCTCACCGCTGGCGACGGCGGCACCGGCGGCGGCGCGAACAGCAACGGCAACCCCGGCAACCCCTCCAGCTTCTTCGACAACGGCACCGCGGCGACGCCATACAACGCTAACGGAGGCGGCCCGGGCAGCGCCGGAGTCGACGTGACGAGCGTCGCTGCTGCGACCGCGCCGGGCGGCACCTACGCAGGCGAGGGCCGCGTTCCGGGCATCCCGGCCGCGCTCGTCAACGGCGGCGGCGCGTGGGTCGGCGTCCCCTGGCTCGTGAAGTCGGGAGACGGCGGCGTCGGCATGAACAAGGTCTTCGCGAACACGTGGCCGAACGAGGGCAAGGGTGGTCCGACGTCCTGGGCCGGCGGTGTCGGCGGCGCGTCCGGTTCGCTCGGTGGCGCGCACGAAGGCGGCGGCGGTGGTGGCGGTGGTGGCGGTGGCTACTTCGACAGCGCCTTCGGCGCGACCGGAGGCGCGGGCGGCAACGGCTCCAGCGGTGGCGTCGGCAGCAACGGCAGCCCTGGTGTCACCGTCCCCGTCGCGAACTCCGGCGCGGGTGGTGCGGGCGGCGGCGGCGGCGGCTCTGGGGCCACGGGCCAAGGCACCGGCGGCGCGGGCAGCAAAGGCGCTGCGGGCTACCTGACGTTCTTCGCCCTCAACTAGTTGTAGTTCCGGCGATCGCGGCGGTATCATTGTGGCATGTCGTTCGTGTCCACCTGGATCTCGCTGCACCCCGTCCTCTTCCAGCTCGTCATCTGGCCGGCCATCACCGGCTTGATCACGTGGCTCTTCAAGCCGCGCACCCCCGAGCAATACGCTGCGATGAATCCGCGCATCGCCGCGCTCTTGAAGCTCGTCGGCTCGCTCGGCCTCGACATCCCGAAGCTCCTCGAAGGCGCGCGCCAGCTCATCACGGGCTCGACGGCGAACTCGACGGGCAAGCCGGTTCTCGCGTCCAAGGCCGTGAAGGCCGCCAGCGTTCCTCCGCCCGCGCTCGACGCGAAGCCCGAAGAGAAGAAGCCGGACACCTGACGCGCTGAGGCCGACATGTGCTTCACCATCCCGGATCGCGTCGGAGACATGACGGGCTCGCAGTTCGCCGCGTCCATCCTCAACGTGCCGATGGGCCCGGTGCGGGACAACGCGGTCCTCGGGCAGTTCCAGCTCGGGAACGTGCCGAGCTTCATGCGGACGCCGAAGTCCATCACTACAACGTCGGGCGAGCACCACGTGACCTTCAGCGTGCTCCCCGACGTGTTGTGCATCGGGACCGATGACGACTTCGTACGCGTGCCGATGGGCGCGCCGGTCGCGCAGCGCGTCGCCACGCTCTTCAACGCGACGCTCATCACGCGCTTCCTCTCCGACACGATCTGGAAGCTCTCCGACGTCATGCTCTCGCCCTTCCCGATGGCTCCCACATCGGAGATGTGTTCCACGAAGTGGTTCGTCGACCACAACCAGAAGGTGGAGCTCGCGCGAGCCGGTCGCCTCGGGCTCGTCGCCGGGCACAAGAAGGACGTCGTGCTGACGAACGCCCTCGCGGCCGCGCCGCGGAAGGTGGCGATCTACGGCTGGCACCAGACCAACGGCCGCCCCATTCAGTCGCTCAATGCGAGCTCACATGACATCGAGTACTGCGATTACTCGCACGGCATCCGGCTCGTCGATCGCGACGTTCTTCTCGACGATGCCGAGTCGGACTTTTTCGAAGTCGCGGGATCGAGTACGCTGTACCCTTTGGTCAACCCCGAAGGTCCGCTGAGCTTCCAGAAGTACGCGACCTCGTAAGTTCGATGTCCCTGTGGGGATAAGGGCTGCGATGGCAAAACAAGTCACCATTCTCACGGGTCCGCCTACGGTGGTTCCGATCGCAACGATGAAGCTTCTGCCCATCGGCATCGAAGCCATGATGGAGTGGGTCGGCTCTCACCGACCCGAGTGCCTCCCCGAAAACGCGGACAACTGGCAGTCGCTCTTTCCGCACGACCTCACCGAGCCGACGTTGAACGACAACGACTCGCGGGTCCTTCAAGCGCGTGCTCTCACAGACAACGAGCTCCTCGTCGAGCTCGCGGGCCGCAAGTGCTACGACAGCTTCGGCCTCAAGGCGGGGAAGAAGACCAACAGCGAGTACATCAAGAACACGCAGGCCGGCGCGGTTCCGCATGCGAGCATCCTGTACCATGCGAAGATGAGCTTCTTCATCGCCGGCGTCTCGCGCCGCGTGAGCCACGAGCTCATTCGGAACTACGTGGGCGCCGACCGCGACGAGGAGGGCAGCCCCTCGCAGGAGTCGACGCGCTTCACGCACCACTACGGCTTCTTCATCGAACCGCCGCGGTACCAGCTCACCGACACGCCCAACGCAGAGTACATGCGCCACCAGTTCAAGACGTCGATGGAGCTGGCCTATGGGGCGTACCGCGAGGCAATCGCGAGCGAGGTCGAGAACTACAAGGTGCACAACGGCCGCGAGCCGACGGGCATCGAGAAGAAGCGCATCTACGAGGCGGCCTCGAGCTTCCTACCGCATCAGGCGGAGACGAGCTTCATCTGGTCGACGAATCCTATGGCGATCGCCAAGTTCGTGCGCGAGCGCGCGGATGGATCTGCCGACCTCGAGATCCAGCGTCTTGCACGCACGTGGGCGAAGGTCGCGATGGACTTCGCTCCGAATCTCTTTCCGCAACCGTGGATGAAGGAGGCAGCAGGCACATGAAGAACCGTGGGCAGTCGGCGAGCAAGTTCCCCGAGCAAGAAGTGTCGGGGGTTCACTCGAAGAGCGCAGCGCTGGAACGCGATCGCGCTTACCTCGAGGGCATCCGCGAGTGCTTCGGCACTCTCGAGACTGCCGTCAGTCTTCTGCCCATGGAGCGCCGCTCCGAGTTCACCGACAAACTCAAGGAGCTCTTCGACAAGGTGCGCGCTGCCGAGAAGCGCGTGGGAGAAGGGACGCCGTAGTCCCTTTTCTTAGCTACTAGAAAAAAGAAAGGCGCCGCTCAACGCAGCGCCCTCTTCATGCGTGCCCGAATCAGATTCGGGAATCCCTTCTCGTCCTCGACCAAGAGGCCCACCCGAGCGGCCAACTCGAGCACGGCGAAGTCCGCCATGTTGTCGAGTTGGCTCTCGGTGAGCTCGATCTTCTCCGTGTCCTGCGCCGGCCACACGCACCCTGGCCATGGCGGGTCGGGGACGGAGGTCTCTATTTTCCCCCGCCGAGCTCCTGCTGCACCTGAGCGACGAGGCTCTCGAGGATGCTGGCGTCGGAGACGGCCGAGCGAAGGAGGTCGAGCGGCGTCGCGCCGAGCTGCCCTTCGCCCATCGTGAGGAGGGTGGTGAGCGTCCACGTCGACAGGGCGGTCTGCTTCGCCTGTTCAGACGCGATCGCTGCGAACGCCTCGCTCGTCTTCTGGTCGCGCGCGCCCACGTGCTGCGCGAGACCGTGGATGGCAGCAGTGTTCGCCGCGATCGCCTTCGCGAGCTCCTCGAGCTTCTCCAGCACGGCGGCTCCGAGGTCGATGCTCGGACCGGTTGCCGGGCCTGGTGACGCCATGGCTTGCGCGCCCGGAGCGACGGGAGTGCGTTTCGGAGCGGCCTTCTTGTCCGGTGCAGCGGCCGCCGTTGCGAGCGCGGTAGCAACCGGGTTGACGGCCGGTACGGCGGACGGAGCTGCGAGCTGCGGCATGTGAGCCGCGCCGTTGGTGCCGACGCCGTTCGCTCCGTTCGCCGCATCGTGGTCCTTGAGGAGCTTCAGGACGTAGTCGGCCTGCGCCTCCTTGTTCCCGAGCTGATGCCACGCCTGCTGCTTCTCCGGAGTCGCGAACGCGCCGAGCTTGGTCGCGAGTAGTCGCAGTTGAAACGGGGCGATAGCCTTGAGCCCTTCGATGTCGCGGGGAGCCGTGGGGATTTCGAGGGCGGGTTGGTTAGCAGCCATGAGATTCTCCTATGTGTTCTTCTTGTGCAGGGTGATGAGTTGTTGTGTTTCAGGTCCGTTGCTCACGAGGCAACAGATGACTTGAGCGTCCACGCACCCAAAACAGGCATCGGGTTCGAACGACTTCGCGGGACACGTGATCTGCGTCTCGAGCTTCTTGCGGTGTTCGATGAGGAACCGCATGATGGCTCGCCGCGTCTCGTCGAAGTCGTTTACTTCAGCGCTGGGCGGCGCGTCCAGCACGATGATCTTGATCAGCTCATCGCGCGTCATAGTAGGACGGATGTTGTGCCCGGCTCTCCGGGCGACCTGGCACAACTCCGTGTGGTTGCAGTTACTGAAGGCTTCGTAGAAGTTCATAGGGGAGAGGCTTCTCGTCCTCGAGCGACCAGGCCCAGATGATGGTGCGCTCGGGGGTGCCTTGTTCTTTTTGCCAGATGGAGATCATCGTCTGGGAGTCGTCGATGCCTCCAGCGTCCTTCAGAGCGTCTTCCAACAGCTTCGTTCTGTTTCCGCCATCGAACGTCTTATACCGGTTTTCGGCCTTTCCTTGGCCGAACGACTTGTTCTCCACCTCTTCGAAGTAGAAGCGGAAGACGATCATGTAGGGCTTGTTCTTGACGAACAGGCGCATGGCCGTCGGGTACTTCTGTTGGATGTGTACCGTCGTCCTCTTCTTGAATTCCCTGCCCGCCTCGGTGAGCGTCCGTCCGCCTCCCCCGCGCACGTTCATGTACGCGTGGTTGGAGGATGGCGGCAGCCAGGGCAGCTCGATGCGGATCAACCCGGCCCCCGCGGCCGCCAGTTGTTCTGCGGAGGACCGTGGTTGCCGGCGGTGAGGTTGCCCTCGCGCCTGCCGCCCGCGCCTTCCTCGCGTCGGAGCTCGATCTGTCGGGAGACGACCTTCTTGCTCTCGTCGCACTCCTCTACCCAGGCCTCGAGCTTCAGCTTCGTCTGCTCGAGGTACTGCTGCCGCTGACGGAGGTCGAGAGTACCGCCGTCGTTCTCCGCCTGCTCTTTGATCTCCGCGACGCCGAGCTTTTTGCCCTCGACCTTCAACTCACGGAGCTTCTTCTTCACCTCCGACTCGAGGTCGTTGATCTGATTCGTCACCTGGAGGAGCTCCGCCTTGCAGTCGGCGAGGACACGGTTCGCGTAGTTGAACCAGCGCAACTGGTTCACGTACATCGCCGTGTAGACGTTGATGTCCGCGGTGAGCAGCTGCTCCTTGGTGACGGGGTGGTACTCGACGTCGGGCGCGATGATGCCCGGCACGCCCTTGTTCTTTAGGTCCTGCTCGACCTGAGGAAGGGTGTTCCAGCGCTCGGCGGCCTGGACCACCGAGGTCTCGCCGATCATGAGCGCCTTGGCCGGCGGCAGCTTCAGACTGCCTCCGAGTACCGGCGTGCGCGGTACGCGCGGAGGCATCGTCACTTGTTGACGCGGAGGCTGACCTTCTTGGGATTCTGCGGGCGCTGTTGCAGCTTCATCATGTTGTTCGGCTGACACGTGTAACTCCATGGGCAAAACTCGCACCAGATGCCTTCCGCTCTATCGGGAAGGACGTTGTTGCGAGCGTGTTCGAGGGCCTGATTGCACTGCGCTTCGATCTCCATCCACTTCGCCGTGTTGAACGCGATGAGGTACGGAGCGGTCGACGCCGTGTTGTTCTGGTTCCCCTTGTTCATGTAGAAGAACCACATGAGGGGAACATCGAGACACGCCATGTAGAGGTGCGTCTGCCGGACGTGTTCTTCCTTCGGCTCCTTCAGCTTCTCGTAGCCGTCGGGCGCCTCGGTCTTGATCTCCAAGCCCACGCGCAGCTTCAGCTCCCCGGTCACCCGGTTGTAGAACTTGAAGAGGCCGTCGCAGTGGGAGTGGACGTTGAAGACGCGCGCGACCTCCTGCTTGTCGGGCGCGACGGTCACCTCGTCTTCGAACTCGATGATGTAGTCGTGCGCCTTCGCGACGAGCTCCGCCTGCCGCCAGGCGTTGTCCATGGCCGATCGTCGCGCGAGCTCGTGGAAGTCGGCTTGCACGAACGCGTGCACGGCGTGCCCCATCTTGAAACGCTGCCTCCAGAACTTGGCGATGCGCGGCCGCCTCTCCACACCCTGGAGTGAGTACACCGCGCGCCGGAGACAGGGGAACAGCTCGGAGGCGTGGATGCCGGGGGCGCGGCTCTTCCCCTCATCGTCCGTGCTGGCGACGTGGTCGTACATGAGCGAGAGCTCTTTTGCGAGCTGCACGCACTCCGTGACCTCCTCGGCCGGGCCGTTGAGGTCAGCGATGGTTACGAGCGGCATCTAGTAGTCCCTTCAGGTCCGTGAAATGGAGGACCGCGAATCGGTCCTTCAGGCTTCTTTTTCCCGGTTCGAGGAAGTCAATTACGAAGAGCGGGAGCTCCCCAAACGTGGCCTCGCCGGCGATCTTGTAGAGGTCGTCGAGCACCAGGCTGTAGGAGTTGGCTTCGGTGAACTTCGCCTCTACACGTAGTTCGCCCTTCTTCCGTCCATCACCCTTGGCCCCGGCCTGGTTGCCGGAGCCTGGCTGCGTTCGGCCGCCGAGCTCGTCCATGATGTCGACTTCTTGTTGGAGCGAGCGTTTCTTGTTCTTCTTGAACTTGTGCTTGCGGCGCCCCGGCGCGAGCTCCTCCATCTCGACCTCCGCGGCGAGGCCACCGGGGTCGAACAGGCACCCTTTGCAGAGGGGTGTTGCCTCTCCCGAGTGCTGCTCGGTGATGAAGAGAAAGGGGATGACGGGCAGGGGACCCTCTCCGCACTTGGAGCAGGTCCCCTCGCGCGCCTCCACTGTCAGCGATAGGCGCATTCGACGCCGACAGCTGAGAGCACGGACCGCCGAACAGCGAGCTCGAGCTCGAAGTCGTCGCGCAGCATGCCGCAGGCCTTCTCGATGCCAACGACGTTGTGCAGCTGGTCGAAGGGCTTGCCCGTCGCGTGGTTCAGGACGGTAACCTTGCCGTCGCGCTCGATGCCGATGCCGCGCGCGAATGCGGTCACCAGGAGCAAGCGCTGGTCATCTACGATCTTGTCGTAGTCGAAGTCGTACTCGCCCGTGATGCCGTCGTGCGTGCCGGCCTTACCCTTGATGATCTCGTAGTTCACCGCCTTGCCGACCTGCACGCGCTTCGTCCGCGCGTCCTTGCTCTTCAGCAACGCGCCGAACGTCGTCACGGGCTCCGCAGCCACCGCGTTCTCCTTCTCCTTCTGGCCGGGCTTGAGAAGGATGTCGATGAGCTTGCCGTGCTTCGCCGCCCACGCGCCCTGCGGAGCGTAGTCGGGCAGGTACTTCGCGATGTGCGCTGGCGCTTCCGCCTTTTTCGAGTTCGACCGCACCTGCGAGATGAAGATGACCGTCGTCTCGTTCCTGCAGGAGTAGCCGGTCGTCCCGTTCAAGTAGTGCTTGAAGAACTTCGTCACGAGGCCCGCCGCGGCCGCTCGCTTCTCGTTCTCGTCGATCGCCTTGCCTGCGTCCGACTCCGGCAGAATCGCCGAGATGGAGTCGCACGAGACGATGTCGAAGCAGTTCGCCTCAAAGCAGTCGAGGATGCCCTGCAAGATCTCCTCGCCCGTCGCGCCGCGCACGATCTTCAATGCACCGACCGTCGGCTGGCGAAAGGCCGCGAGCTCCTCTTTCGTGAACGGCGCTTGGCCACGCACCTTTCGCTCGGCGACACGCTCCTCGATCATGTCCTCGGGGATGCGCAGTTGCACACCGCACTTCCGCATGAAGAAGTGGTCCGGCGCCGACTCCGCGAAGCCCAGGGCCACCGCGGACTTGTTGCCGAGGAGCTTCTGGTTCATCGCGGTGTACTTGTAGAGCAGCACGCTCTTGCCGACGTTGTCGGGCCCCGAGATGTACGTGAGCCCACCGGCGGGCAGACCACCACCGGTGTCGATGTCGAGCTGAATGATGCCGCTCGGCCGGCGGAGGAAGTACGTGTTCGGCGCGGTGTGGATGTCCGCCATCACCGAAGCGCCCTTCACCGCCGGGTTCTTGTTCATGCGCGCTTCGAGCTGCGCGATCTGCTTGTTCAGGTCAGTGACTGGCATCCGCGGCATTTACTTCTTCTCCTCCTGCTTCTCGAACGGCTCCGACCCGTGCTCCGGGCACATGAGCACGCTGCCGTGCTTCACGAGCGCCTTGCCGCACTTCGGACAGCCCTCTGCGGCCGCCTTCTCCAGCGCGTCTTGATCCACACCTTCGTCGACTCCGAACTTCTCCATGGTCTCTCTCCTTGTTGGCTCTTCGTGTCTCTCGATGACGTCGTGCTCACACGGCGGCTCGCCGCGGTTGGCCGGACTCCCGTTCCAGCACCCGGCGCCGCACTTCGCGCACGCCTCGCCCGTGCACATCGGGCAGTCGTCGCTCGGGCATGTCACTTCGCCTCCATCCAGCTGGGCCCGATGCCCGTAGAGGTCGTAAGCGGAACCGCGAGATCGCGAGCTCCTTGCGCGGGGCACATCGCGAGCGCGTGCTCCATGATGGGGCCGATGATGGCCTGTGCTTCTTTGATCGTCTCTTCAGGGCACTCGAACATGAGCTCGTCGTGCACCTGGAGCAGCATCCGGCATCCGAGCTTCTTGTCGAGGCCGGCTTGGTGAATCCAAATCATCGCCATGCGGACGACGTCGGCCGCTCCGCCTTGGATGTTCATGTTCACGCACTTGCGCTCTTCGCTCCAACGCTCGTACGCGTTGTACCCGTTGATGGCGGGGTGGAAGCGTCGGCGTCCGAGAATGGAGAACGAGAAGCCGTCTTGCTGCGTCTCCGCAATGCAGGCACCGTAGAACTTCTTCACCGCGGGGTACGTGTCGAGGTAAGCTTCGATGATCTTCTCTGCAGCTTCCGTGGTGATGCCGAGCTGCCGAGCCAACTTATTTTCCTTCATCCCGTAATTGAGACCGAAGCCGACGGACTTGATCGCGTTGCGGGCTTCGAGCGCCAACATGACGTGTTCGTCCATCGCGCTCGCGGGGAGCTCGCCGGCCTTCACCTTCTTGTCGGTCTTCTTCGCGCTGACGAGGTCGTCGTACGTCATCAGCCAGCCGTGGTCGCGTTGGTAGAGCGGGCCGTACACCATGGCCGCGTTGCCCATGTGGATGTCCTTGCCATCGAGGAAGATCTGAATCATCTCCTTCGCGCCCTCGGGGTGCTCCTTCGACACGGTGGCGGCAGCGAGCAGGCGCATCTCGAGCTGCTCGTAGTCGTTGACGAGGAGAGCGTTGCCGCTCCCAGGCTGCGCACGGAACGCACCACGAAGTTTGAACGCGTCGCTCTCGGGCTTGGGGATATTCTGCAGGTTCGGGTTCGATGAGCTCAGGCGCCCCGTGCGCGCGATGTCCTGATTCAAACGGCAGTGGACGCGCCCCTGTGGATCCATGTGCTTGCTGAGGCCGTTGATGTACGTGCCGAGCGTCTTGTCGAGATCGCCGTGCCGCAGCGCGACCTTGCAGATGGCCGCGCCGGGTCCGGGAGGAATCTCGCCGGCGAAGTGCTCGAGTGTGTTCGCGTCGACCGAGGGCTTCTTGATGCCCTTCTTGCCGCCCTTCGTCCACGAGATCGGGCGGAGGTTGAGCTTGTCGAACAAGTACCAGCGCATCTGCTCGTCGGAGTTGATGTTGAAGTTCGTGCCGGCGATCGCAACCGCCTCGCGCTTCAACTTGTCCATCTCCCGCTCGATGGGCTCGCGCAAGGACTCGAGGTACTGCGAGTCCACGTAGACACCGTTGCGCTCGCACGAGTAGAGCACCTTCGTGAAGGGCACCTCGGTGCGAAAGAAGAGCGCCTCCATGTTCGGCAACCACTCCGGGTAGAAGCTGTGGATGGGCGTGCGCCGAAGCTCGTCGAGGAGCTTGTCGTAGATGCGCAGCGTGCCGTAAGCGTCGTTCGAAGCATAGTCGACGAGCTTGTAGAGGTTCGTCTCCTCGATACGCTTGAAGAGCTCCGCGTTCGTCTCACGGCGCGTCGGCTGCGACAGCCGGCCCGTCTTCAACACCTTGGGCGACTGGTTGTAATCGGGGACGAGCTGCGGGGGGAACGTGTCGAAGAAGTCCGACCAACGCCAGCCGAGGATGTGACTCGCCATCTCCTTCAGGCCGTGGGGATCTTCCTCGTAGAGCAGCGCGTGCATCACCTGGGTGTCGACGCACTCACCTGCGAAGTCGACCCCGACGTTTGCGAGCATGTGCATGTCGAACTTCGCGTTCGCAAACACCCAGCGCTTGCCTTCTTCTTTGAAGGCATCTTCGAAGTGCCGAAGCGTTTGAATCGGCATCGCGACGCGGCGTTTGTCGCCCCACGCCATAGACCAGTAGAGCGGGTGGTCACCCCACACACTCAGGCCGGTAGTCTCGGTGTCGATCGCGACGACGTCTTGATCGAGCACTTCACGAACGAGGCCATCGAGTGCCTCGTTCCCGTCCGGTACCCACTGGGCATCCGGAATGGATACGTTCCACATGTTTTCGCTCCTAAGAGAAAGCGGGAGCGCGCGTGGCGCGCCCCCGCTCCGTCGTCAACCGGTGAGCTTCGGAGTGTTCGGGTTCTGGTAGGGGATGTTGGTCCCCAAGCGAGAGCCGAACTGCTGCGTGGGCTGTTGCGGAGGCGGCGCGCCTTGCGGCTGCTGCGCCTCCTGTCCTTGCGGCGGCTGCGCTGCGCCCGGTGCGTGCCCGAACTTCTTCGCCTGCGCGTCGAGCGAGTCGGGGCGGTACTTCTTCAGGAGCTCGATGGGCTTTGCGGCCTCGACGAACTCCGGGGGGATCTGATGGGGCGCACTGAACTTTTTGATGACGAGCTGCTTCTTGTTCCCTTCGAGCTGCATCATCGTGACCCAGAGGTCGACGTCGAAAAGCGTAGCGCGCAGGCCGCTCACCCCTCGCGCCGCGCACGGCGGACACTCGTAGACTTCCGTGAGGAAGTCGGTGAAGTTGCAGTACGGACAGACCTGTTCGTTCTCCGTGCGATCGATGAGCTCCTTCGGTTGGAGCTCCGTCGTTGCCATGTCGATGACGCACTCGCCGCACGACCCACACATCCAGCCGAGGCTTTGAACGCAGTCGACGCCGCCGCACACGGCGCACGAGCGACCCACGTCGCGCTCGGTGGCGCGGAAGGCCTGCAGTTGGGTGTAGTTGATCGCCCAGTGCGTGGAGTGACCGACCTTCACTTCGATGCCGGCTTTGCAGTAGTCGCAGCCGCGGCCGACGCAGACCTTCCAGTCCTTGTACGACTGGCCCGAGTTGTTCACCTTCGGTCGACCCGTCTCCTTGTCGATGACTTCGACCTGGTGGTACGGGCGGTAGTCGAAGACGGCGAACGCGTACTTGCTCTGCTTCGACATGCGCTTCGAGTCGACGCGCCCGTTCTGGCCACGCTCGGCGGTCTCCCAGTAGATGTCGCAGCCGTAGCAGTCCTTGCGCTTGTCGCGGTAGTTCGCGAGCGCGCCGGCCGAGCAGATCGTGCTCTTCTGGTTGCGCCCGTCGAAGTGCTCCACGAACTTCACGAACTCGGAGTCCACCTCGACGACATCGACGTCGTTGTAGCCCGGTCCGGTTTGCACGAGCTCCTCTTGCTTGAACTGCCCGGCGAGCAGACGAATCTGTCCGTCGTAGCCGATCGGCGGCTGGTACTGGTCGATCCAGTACATCGAACCGCCACGTCCACCTTCGCCGCCCTGACCCGGGAAGCGGTTGCGCGAGAGCGCGCGCGAGGCCTGATTGAATGTCCGTCCTGACGTCCCACGAAACGCACCCTGCTGGACCGCTGCGCGGCCCGCGTCGTCTTTACCGTATGCCATGTTTTCAACTCCTGAGACTGTTTAGATCGGCGTGTTCCATCATCTGCTGAACGAACCACGCGTCGAATGCTGTTGCTTGTAGTAGTGCTTCGATGACTTCTGCTGCTGATAGGTCCGATGGTTGTGGCTTGTCGTAAGCCACGATGCTGACCGGAGAGAATAGTCCACTTGGTAGTGCTCGACCAGTTTGAAGTGCACCGCTGAAGCCGGCTTCGTTGTTGTCGAGCATGATGTAGACGGGAACTCCCATTCGCTGGACCCACCACTTCTGTTCGTCCGCGAGGTACGAGCCCAGAAGCGCCACGGTGTTTTCCACACCTGCTTGCACGAGGTTCATGCAGGCCTTGAAGCCTTCGACGAGGACGACGTACTTCTCCGTCTCGTCGGTCGAAAGAAGGATGCGCTGCTCGACGGCATGCGCATTCCAGAGCAGGGCGCGTTTCTCCGTCGGACGCGACGGCAACCCCCACTCCTCGTATTCCTTGTCGTAGACCTTGTATTTGACGTTGCCGCGAAGGGTGCGGCCGCTGATGCCCACGAGTCGTCCTTGCATGTCGCGCAGGGGAAAGGTGATGCGCTGGTGCAGGCTGTCGAAGCCGATGTCGAAGTGCTGCAGTACTTCGCTCGTGAAGCCGCCGAGAAACTGCGGGTCCCTCAAGATCTCTTCGGGGACGACATCGAACACGCCGAGGAAGCTCTCCTCGAGTGGTGTCTCCGTAGGCTCGATGGGTTGCAGCGGCGAGCGCGGCGCGGGGAGGGCCTTCGCAGCCTCTTGGATGAGCGGCGAGTACTGCTTGATGGCGAAGTCCGACATCCCGATGCGCTCGAGAAAAGTTCGGATCGTCCCTGCCTCATGACAGGAGTGGCAGTACCAGAGGCCGTTGTAGATGTTCATCGCGAAGGAGCCGCTGCGCTCCTCGCTGCCGTCCGACTTCCGATGGAAGGGACAGACGGCCATGATGTTCTCGGTGCCGGTCTTCTTGATCTTCTTGAGATACGGCCGGACGAGATCTACGAGCGGCGTCATGAAGGAATGGCCGGCTGCGCGTTCGCAGCCTCCATCAAGCGCTGCTGCGTCTCTTTGGCGTCGTCCACCGCGTTCGGGTTGTCCGTCGGCTGACGCTTCGTCTTCTTGCCCTTCTTGTTTTCCTCGTCGGCTTGCTCGGCTGCCTTCGCCGCAGTGATGTCCTCCTCGGTGAGCTCCGAGTGGTAGGAGAAGTCGACTGCGGGCTGGGCGTTGATGCGGAAGCCGTGCATCTTGAACTCGCGGCTACCGCCGATGACGATGCTGATGGTCGGAGACGCCTTGTCTGCGATGACGCGCGCGGCGAGCGTTGCGTCCTGCGCCAGCGCGTCCGAGAAGGCCAGCTCGTCGAGGTTCGCGTCGCGGTTCTTGGCAGCGGCGCGGTTCGCTTGGTTCGTCGCGATGATGGGGATGCCGAGCTCGAGGGGGATGCCACGCAGCCCGCGTGAGATGCTCTGCACGCGCTCGTTGTCCTTCTGCTGCTTCGAGCGGGCAGAGCCCGCGAGCAAGTAGAGCCCGTCGACCATGCCGATCTTCGGCTTGTACTTCTCGAGCTTGCTCTTGTACCACTCGACCGTGTCGGCGCCGGCGGGGACGTCACGGCCTGAGAGCACGACCAGGGTCCGCGAGAGGATCTGGTCCTGCATCATTGCGTTCGCGCTGTCACGGATGTACGCCAGCTCTTCTTCGCTCACGTTTCCGAGACGGTAGTTCTGGTACACCTGCTTCAGCAGGACCGAGATGACGCGCTGGTAGATGTTGTCCGGCGTCATTTCCTTCGTGTAGACGACGATGGGGATCTGCTGGTCGAAGTAGAACGCGATGAGATACGCGAGCACCCACGACTTCATCTGCTTCGGTCGGCCGTAGAAGACGACGTAGTCGTCTGGCTGTACGCCGAGCGTCGCGCGCTGGAGCGCCTCCCACGGCCATGGCGCGACGGCGTTGTCGATGCCCGCGCGAATATCGAGGATCCTCTGCAGCTGTCGGGAGAAGCCCTTTGCGCTGTCGAAGTCCGAGTTCTTCGTTTGGCCGAGTGCGATGAGGCTGTTCATCCTCCCGCTCAACCGCGCCATCGCGGTGATCATGTCGGCGTTCGGCGCTTCCATCTCAGACGCCAGATCGACCATCGCCTGTGAAGCTTCGCGGCGCATGCGGTTCGTACGCACGAGGAAGCAGAGCGTGTCGAGTGTTTGCCCGGGGAAGATGTCTTGAAGAGGCACGCTCGAGAAGTGCTTCTGGAAGACGTGAAGTGAGATCGTCGAGCCGCGCGTCGCGGGATCGAGGAACCAGTTGTAGACGATTTGCCAGGCGACCTTCGCCTGTTGTTCTGTGAAGTCGGACTCGGTTATTCCATAGTCGAGTGCGCCTTGTACTCCTTGTGTATCGATGATGCGTCGAATGAGGGAGAGCTCTGCGGACATCTGGCCTCCTGCAAACCGGGTTTTCCGGTGCGGGTCCTCCCGCACGCCCTTATGCCAACGAGTTGTTGGTCTTTGGGGTGCTAGAAAAAAACACGCACCGCCCGGACCAACCAGCCTGCGTCACGCCCACGCAGGCTGTCAACGTGTCCAAGCGCTCAGCCCACGAATCGGGCTGGATCTACGGTGCGACTACAACCCGTAGTGGTTAGACTTGCTTCACGCCGAGGTGCTCGCCGAGGCCGCCTTCATGCGCTTGCTGCGCCACCGGTGCAGCGCTCCTCGGCCCGACGAGAACCTCACCACCGCCCTCGAGATGCAGCCGACCGAGATCGATCTCCATCAGCGCTCGCAGCTCTTGCAGCTTCTCCATCGTTGTGGGGGACCACGAGGCGGAGAGAGCGTCCGTCCACCCGTGTGTCTCCCCAGTCTTGTTGTTGACGAAGGCGGCCTTCGCGGTGAACTGGACTTGAGGTCCAGTGAACTTCACCACGAACTCTCCCACCGCGATGCCGTCGATCTTCGGAGTGCCTTTGATCATCCGCTGCCTTCTTGTCTTGATTCCGCGAGGAGGATTTCGAAGCCCGTTATCGCGAGGTTCTTCGCCTCCTCGAACGCCAGCTCTCCGGCTTTTTCTATCACCGCCTTCTGCTGGTCGCACTCGAGAACCACCCGTGAGACAACACGCAGCTCCCCGTAGCCCATGGCCTTGGCGATGCTCATCTCCACGCGCGCGTGCGCGTGCGGTCCCGGAGTGTAGAGGCCGGGGAACGCATCGAGCGGTGTGTCGACGAGCGTTCTCTCCCGGCCGTTCTTCTCCTCCGCGGTGACGATCCCGCGGGCCTTCGTCACGGGATGACCGCCTTCTTCGGTGTGTGGTACGCGGGGGATTCCTTGCGGACCATGTCGACGACCTCCTTGGAGATCTTCTTCGCCGCGACGCTCGCTTCGAAACGAGCCTTGTCGATCTCGTAGGTCGTCTTCGTGCCCGTGCTGCCACCGAGCTCGAGGAACTGGTTGCGACCGACCGCGTTGTAGAACTTCTCCGCGTCGTACGTCGTCTTGTACTGATACAAGTCGAACGGTCCGCAGTTCACTTCAGCGGCGCGGCAGGACTTGTCGGCTGCCTCGAGCGAAGTGTTGTAGCGCTCGACGAGTGCATCGAAGGTCTCGAAGACCTCCTTGTGCATCGCCTTGTATTCCTCGATGTCGGACTTCGCTTGCTCGAACGCCATGACCTCGGGGAAGTCGGTCATGTTCGCCTTTTGAATCGCCTTACCCATTTTCTGACTCCAGTGTCTTGAGATACGTCTCCCACACGTCATCGCCGTTCGGGGCTTCCGGCCCGGCCGGCGTGCCCACCACAGCTTCGAGATACGCGTTGTACGTCTGCACCGCTTTCGCGACGTCGGCGTAGAACTGCTGAAACCAACTCCGCGCGTCCTTGTCCTGGATGCTGCGGAGGACGAACGCCGGGTGCAGCGTCGGCATGAACAAGTACTGCACCTGGTTCTGCTCCGTCGGCGCGTTGAGAACGCCGAGCGACTTGCGCGCCCACTTCCCGCCGGGAGTGAGCGACGGCCGGTGTACTGCCCCCGGCACATCGATGTGCGTCATGTTGCCGTGCATGCGCGTGATGGTGACGGGCCTCTTCAGCAGCGCCTCGCAGGCGGTGGCGCCGAGACCTACGACGATGACCGGGTCGACGAGGTAGATCTCCTCGTACAGCCGCGGGAAGCACGCCTCCATGAACATCGGAAGTGGAGGGATGTCCTGGTAGGCGAGCTCCATCTTCTTCGTCTCCCAGTTCTTTCGCAGCATCGGGTTGCCCTTGGCATCCACACGCGGTTCGCACGAGCGGCAGGAGACGATGTTCGAGATGTAGTACTGCTCGAGCTTCAGCGCCTGCAGCACGGTGTGGAGAAGCTTGCCGCTCCGCCCGACGAACGGGATGCCCTGCTTCTCCTCCTCGACGCCAGGGCCTTCGCCGATGAACATCACGGCCCGCCGCGCCCCGTAGCCGAAGACGAACGAGCCCTCTTCAGCGAGCCGCCGCTCGCCGAGTTTGCACTTCGTGCAACTGGACCATTCGTCTCGAAGCTGGGGGAGCGTCTTGTTCGCGTTAGCGACCACGGACGATCGCCGCGCGTTCTTTGTCTGTCGGCGCGACGATGTTCGAAGCAGCTTGGCGGTAGCGCTTCTGGTGCTCGATGGCGGTCTTCAGGAACGCGCGGTACTGCGCGACGTCGGCCTGATGCATCTGGCTGAAGTGGTAGATACCCACAGCCATGGAGAGGCGGACGTCGAACGGCGTCGGGTAGATCGTGAAGTCCAGCGAGTTCACGTACGGCTGGCGCTCGATGCCGAGCTCGGGCAAGCCGGTGCTCGGATCGACCCTCGGCTTGCGATCCTCGCCCAGGAGGGGGACGGAGCGCTGCTGCACGAGGAAGTCGAAAGCGGGGAAGAGCGTCACGATGGACGCCGTCATGATGCGACCGCGCGACCACTGAAACGACTGCGTGTCGTCGAAGTCGCGCGCGCCGTCGAGCTCCATGACGCGCCCGATGAAAGAACGCGGCGTCGCCGGGACTACGACGATCCAGGTCCCCGTAGTGAGGTCATCCGCGTCTGGTAGAGGTCTCTCTTGTTCCATTGCTTTTGTTTTCCCTTGCTGGTTGGATGGCCGAGGTTCTCGTATTCGAGGCGCCCGCCTTCGTCGTCGGGCCACTCCCTCAGCGTCTTGCGAATCTTCTGGCACATGCCGATGAACGGTCCGACGTCGTCTTCGATGAAGACAACGATGCGTTCGGTGTCGTCACCATCGAGCTCGCGGAGCACGCGGCCGAGGAGCTGCTGCACTCCTTCTTTGCGTGACGCAGGCTCGTTCACGATCATCGTGTTCAAGCGTTTCTCGTCGAGGGCCTCGCGGCCGTACTTCGCGATGCAGAAGTTCACCTGCTTCTCGCGGAGCATCTTCATGCGCTCGGCAGGCTTGATGTCGCCGATCATGAGGCCGGCGGTGCTCTGCACTTGGAGGAGCTTCTTCAGGTACTCCCCACGTTTCTTTTCCCACAGTCGGCTGCACCTTTTCCAGACCTCGTGCGCCGCAAACTTCTGCTCGAGATACGAGACCGTCATCCCATCCTTCACGGGATCCTTCGAGCGGTTCTGCGCGAGCTTGTCCCGCAGCATCCCCAGCGTCTTGCCCGACCGCCGGAGATCTTTCGCCGTCATCTCCACCGGCGGCACCGCGCCCCCCACTTCCGACTGATGCGGAAACGGGATGTCCGTCATGAGCGAGGGGTAGTTGTTCCACACCGCGAGCATGTTCACGAGCGCGTCGACCGACTTCGAGACGACGAGCACGCGTCGGTCTGCGGCGACTGCCTGCCGGACTTCGTTGAGGGTGAAGTCGATGCGTGCCTTCACGCGCGCGAAGTACGAGGCCACCTTGCCGATGTGGACCTCACCGGTCGAGTCGATGACCTGAGACTTCACGTACGGGTCCTGTGTGTCGATGCCGAACCCGCTCCACTTGAAGTAGATCCGCGGCTTCATCGCCTGCTTCAAGTTCTTGTAGATGATCGGCCCGATGTGGAAGCTGTGGATGACGTCAGAGCCGTCGTCGCGCTTGGGCGTTGCGGTGAGCCCGAGACGCATTCCATCGAAGATGTCCGCTGACTTCGAGAACATCGGCGCGCCGACGTGGTGCGCTTCATCCCAGACGATGCTGCCGAACCAGCGCCGTACTTCTTCTGGCATTGAAGACGAGATGTTCGCCAGCGTATGGTAGGTAGAAAGAACAATCGGCTTCTTCCAGTCGAAGATCGGCCCTTGGATGCGGCCGACTCCATCCGGAACGTCGAGGTGCAGTGCGATCTCCCCCGCCCACTGCTCCACGAGCATCGTCGTGTCGAGGATGATGATCGCCGGCACGCCCCGCCGCGCAATCCAGTCGAGCGCCACCACCGTCTTTCCCTTGCCACACGCGAGCTGCAGAATGCCGCCGCGCGAAGAGAGGAGCGCGCTCATCGCCTCGCGCTGGACGGTGTCGCCCGTCGGAACCACCGACCCGTCCTTGGCGCGTCGGTGGTCCAGCTGGATGCGGCTCTTGATGTCGACCTGCGGGTACGACTGCTGTCGGCAGTCGACGACAGGAAACGTGAAGTCCGAGGGCTGCCAGAACTCACGCGGTACAACGATGTGGTCTGCCGTCTCTTTCCACATCGTGAGGACGGTTGTAGTTCCGCGCTCGAAGAGCTGGAAGGTGAGTGCCCGTTGTACTCCCTCTAGATTGATGGCGGACTTGGGCACCCAGAGGCTTGTGTCGAGATAGCCGGTGTCCGGCCGACGAACCAACAGCTTCATGTGTGCCCTATGGTCCTTTCACTTGTCGTTGGGCGGCGGCCCCTTGAGCGTCCTCGTGTCGAACGAGTGCGCCACGGTGTGGCCGACTGCCTTGAAGATGGCGCGGATGATCTCCCGGAAGATCACGGCCAGCAGACTCTCTCCTTGACCACGCTCTTCCGGAGTCGTCAAGTAACCCGGCATCGTGTAGTTCAACTCGTACCGAACCGCCGGCGAGTGGATCGGATAGTTGTGCTGGAACGTCGGTGGAGCGCTGTGCATCGGTGGCTGTAGGGGCGGCCGTGCGGCCGTCATCGCTTCCAAGCGCTGCCGCTCTACCCAAGCTGAGGGAGGCGGAGGCGCGTTCTGTCGTTGCGCTTGCTGCGCGATGTAGTCGGGCCACGTACGCGGAGCTTGTTGCGGGGGAGGCGTGACCATCGGAGGTCTAGTGAGAGACGACGCCGGCACTACGTTCGGTGCCGTCGCTTGTTTCATTGCTTGAGTGCGCGCGCCACAGCGCGCGAAGACCGCACATTGCGGACGGATGTGCCCACCATCAGCTGCTTGGAAATTCGGGTCGGGACCGCCGGCGCATTCCGGCTCGTTGTGGTCCCACTCTTTTCCAAAGCATGGGGGGACTACATCCTTCTGCGGTTGCATAGGAACCGCCATTGTCATGTTGTGACTCCTTGCTGGAAGCAGTACTGCCTCGCAGTCCTTATTCCTTGTTTCTCCTTCCGAATCGCCAGTACCAATTCGACGTTCCAGCGTGTAGGATGAGCCTCATGGAGATGGGCGGCCTTGTTCTCGACGTGTTCGACGACTTCAACGGAAACGTCCTCCGGGAGATCTGGCCGACGTTCGACGACGTCCCTGCGCAGGTGAAGACTGCGCACGTTCTCGTCGGCGACGAGCTCGCGCGTCTGCCCGACGACGTCTTCGCTCTCGTCCTCATCAACCACGGCGAGAAGCTCCGGAAGTTCGCGTGCACCGACCCCGGCAACACCGAGCTCTCGCTCCAGTACTTCTTGAAGAACGCGTTCAAGCTCCCGGTCGAGGCGCAGAAGACCGCCGCCGAGAACTTGAAGACGGCGTGTAGCTGGTACGACCTCGAGGTACCCGAGCCGATCGAGAAGATCGCCCTCGGCCTCGGCACGGCGATGACGGCTCTCACCGCCCTCCCGATCGCGAAGGGCACGGCCGCTTCCATCAAACAGAACATGAGCGCGACGCGCGCGCTCGAGGGAGCAGGCGCTGGCATCGTGACGCCGCAGATGCGCGACGCCGCACTCGGCAAGACCGCCGAAGCGTCGGGCACGTCGGTGATGCCCTACGCGCCATCATCCGACCCGAAGGTGCGCCCGCAGCTTTCGGTGATCGCCAAGACCTCCTCGGTCGGTCACCTCGTCTCCCACAAGGGAAAAGAAAACTGTCCGGACGACAACCTCCACACGGAGCACAAGGAGCAACCGGCCAAGCACCCGCAGGCCGCGCACCTCCGCCCGACGGTCGACGTCTCCAACAGCGCGCCGCCGACGATGGTGACGAAGAAGGAAGCCTCGGCCTTCGCCGTCCCCTCCCAGAAGCGATACCCGCTCGACAGCTACGCGCAGGTGAAGACCGCGAGCGCGTACTTCGACGAGAACTTCCGCGGCTTCGCTCCTGCGACGCGGCACGAGTACGCGTCGAACTTGGTGAAACGCGCGCTGGCGCTCGACATCCGCGTGAGCGATCTCGCGATGAAGTACGGTGCGAACGACTACGCGCCGGAAGGACAGATCAAGGCCGCCTTCGACGCGCGACGCCTCGAGCTTCAGGGCAACGACGACGCGTTGGATCTCCTCGCCGGCGTCGAGCGCCTCACGCGCGAGAAGATGTGGAAGGAAGGGCAGACGATCGAGCTCATCCCCGCCGAGCGCGCCGCTGAGATCCTCTCCGAGTTCGACAAGGTTGCCGGCCTCAACCACCACTACGACCGCTCGATCCCCGACCCGTACTACTCGGTGCTCGGCTTCGAGAAGCGCGCCGACGAGGCGTGGAGCGAGGTCATCGGCAACGACATGGTCACCGCGGAGGACCTGCACCGCCTCGCCAAGATCGGCGCCTTCTCTGTGAAGACGACCTTCGGCTCGGACTTCCAGGAAGAGTTCCTCAAGGACCCGGTCGGCATCTTCAAGAGCCTGCCGCTCGACCAAAAGAAGATGCTGATGCGCATGGCGGTCAGCACGCAGCCCGGCGTCGAACGTACGTACATCGGCTGAGGGGCACGTGACGACCCCGGAGCATGCGTTCCTCGACGCCCTGAAAAGCGTCGGCATCAAGATGGCGGAGACGGCCATCGTCGAGGATCTCAGCCACGACAAAGAGGTCGCTCCTACGTCGACTGCCGCGGCGGGCGCGGTGACGAAGGTCAACATCTGGCAGCACCCCGACGCGCACCCGATCGCGCTAGATCTCGCGCTCGTCGGCCGCTACGGCGCGGACTGGCTCACGTGGGAAGCGGAGACGCTCCAGCTCACCATCCCACACGACTTCAACACGCCGTCCCTCAGCGACCTCAACCTCGAGAAGATCCAAGCGTGCCGCACGCTCCATCTCGTCGACTCCTTTTGGGAGCGCTGGGAGGTCTATTCGTGGTGCTTGATGGCGTTCAACGGGGAGTTCCCCGACTTCCGCGACATGCAGATCCCCGCCGTCGGGCAGGTGCTCGTCGCCTGCGACATCGCCGCGCGCATCCGCAACGACGTCTCGTGGTCCGACGAAGTGAAGGCGTACATCACCGCGGTCTACGAGCACGACGAGATCTTCCTCGCGCTCCCGCCGGCGAACTTCGTCTCCCTCACCGCGCCCGACTCCGTCGACCCCCAAGCGCTCCTCAAGGCATGGCCCGACGTTCGAGCTTCTGGAAAGGCGCCGACCGGGAGTACCATCTTGGATGAACAACTCCGCCGCCTTCTCTCGGTGAACGAGTACCTCGAGGAGAGCCGCGCCCGACTCCAGAAGCAGCTCGAGCTCCATGTCTGACTCCGAGGTTCTCTTCGAAGCGTTCCAGCGCTGGCTGCCCAAAGAGGCGGCCAGCCTCAGCTCGCTCATCTCTCGACACGGCTCGCTCCTGAAGAACGTCGGACAGCTCGCGGGTGTCGGTGGCACGCTCGGCGCGCTCGGCGGTGCAGGTTACGGCGCGCGCCAGGGGTACACGGAGGCGAAGGAGCGCGGAGAGGGGACGGGACATGCTGCCCTTCAAGCGGCTCTCCATGGCGTCGGCGGCGCGGCGAAGGGCGGCGTGCTCGGCGCGGCTGTCGGCGGCGTCGCAGGCGGCGCGGCAAGCAAGGCGCTCAACCCCGACTGGCTGACGCAGCGGGACGGCATCATCGGCGCGGGCGCGCGCTTCGGTCAGCGGCAGATGCACAGTCTCACCGGCGCGCTCTCGCCGGCGGAGCTCGAGAAGGTGCGCGGCGGCGCGTACGGCGCGCGCAAGGCGCACGAGGCTGCGCAGGGCGCTCTCCACGCAGCGTGGATCAAAGATCCCTCGACCGTCGGCCCCGCCGTCAGCGGTGCAGTGAAGGCAAAGAAGGGTCTCGAGGCCGCCGAGAAGGTCCAGTCGATGGGCCTCACGAGCGTGCCTGGCTACCTGAAGTCGGTGAAGGACAACGGCTTGCGCCCGACGCTCGAGGCAAGCGTGAAAGACCAAGTCCGCAACATGCACCCCGGCATGGCGGTCATGTCCCTCGGACTGCCGGCAGCCAGCGTTGCGCATGCCGCGCTCTCGAAGGAGAAGACCGAAGGCGCGGGCAAGGGCGAGTCGGTGGGGAAGAACGTCGGCATGGCGCTCGGCGGTCTCACCGGTGCAGCGATGCCGATCGTTGGATCTGCCGTGATGGGTGGTGCACTCGAGCGCGCGGGGAGCGCGGTCGGGCGCGGCGTAGATCGCTTGCGCGGTCGGAAGCCGACGCCTACAACGCTGGGACCGCCTCCTCTCGAGCCGGCGGAAGGACAACACATGCCGAGCGAACGCGTGACGAGCCCTGCCGCTGCTGGTCAGACTCCTGACCTTGGAGCGATCTCCTAATGTCGTTCATCGGCGCAGGTCCGATGGGTGTCGCGTCTGGTCCGGCATCGGGCCTCCGCTTCGCGCAGTCGCGCGGCCGCATCGGTAACGGCAACATCGCGGGCGTCAATTACCCGTCGCCGTTCTTCGACGTCGCGCACACGTACTTGCCCGTTACGGTCAAGCAGCTCTTCAAGTGGTGCCGCTACTACTTCCTCACGAACCCGCTCATCAACGCGACGATCTTCAAGCTCTCCGAGTACCCGGTCACCGACATCATCATCGAGCACGAGAGCCCTGAGGTTCGTCGGCGCTGGACGGAGTACTTCCAAGACCACCTGCGGTACCGTGCGCAGCAGGTCGAGTTCGGGCTCGACTATCACTGCTACGGCAACAGCTGCACGAGCCTCGGCTTCCCGTTCCGGAAGTACTTGTACTGCCGCAACTGCAACTGGCGCGACGACGCTTCAAAGTGCCGCGCGAACTGGATCTTCACGAGCTACCAGTTCCGTCTGACGTGCCCAAGCTGCGGCTTCATCGGCGACGCGCACGCGCAGGACTACTACTACAAGAACGCGAGCGGCATCAAAATCATCCGCTGGAACCCGGAAGACATCGAGATCACGTACAACGACATCACCGGCGACTACACGCACTTCTACACGATTCCTTCCGTCGTCCGGAACGACATCGTCATCGGTCGCAAGGACATCGTCGAAGGCGTGCCGCAGGTCTTCATCCAGGCGATGCGCGAGTCGAAGGGAGTGATCTTCTCGAAGGAGAACTTCTTCCACATGCGCCGCCCGACGCTGGCGACGCAGGACCGCGGCTGGGGAACGCCGCTTCTTCTCCCCGTCCTCAAGGACACGTTCTACTTGCAGCTGATGAAGAAGGCGCAGGAGGCGGTGCTCCTCGAGCACGTCGTGCCGCTGCGCATCCTCTTCCCGCAGGCGGGCTCGGGTTCGTCGGACCCGTACACGACCATCAACTTGATGGACTGGCGCGACCAGATCGCCGCGGAGATCGCTCGCTGGCGCTACGACGTGAACTACATCCCGATTCTTCCGCTCCCCGTCGGCACGCAGACGGTCGGTGGTGACGGTCGCGCGCTGCTGCTCACGGGCGAGATTCAGCAGTGGAGCGAGCAGATCATCAACGGCATGCAGGTGCCCATCGAGTTCATCAAGGGTGGTCTCAGCTACGCCGGCACGAACGTCTCGATGCGCATGCTCGAGAACATGTTCCTCGGCTACATCATCAGCCAGAAACAACACGCGCGCTTCATCATGAAGCAGGTCGCAGCCTTCATGGGCTGGCCCGAAGTGAAGATTCGCTTCAAGCCGTTCAAGATGGCGGACGACTTGCAGCGCAAGGCGTTCCGCTTCCAGCTCAACGCCGCGGGCAAGATCTCCGACACGACGCTCCTCGCTGACGACGATCTCGATCAAGAGGAAGAGAACCGCCTCATGATTCGCGAGACGGACACGCGCATCGAGGCGACGAAGAAGCAACAGCTCGCGATGGCGACGGTCCAGGGCGAAGCGCAGCTCGTCATGGCGAAGTTCCAAGTGAAGGCGCAGCAGGTGCAGCAGGCTGCGATGATGGCCCCCGCCGCCCCTGGCGAGCCCGGCGACGGAAGCGCGACCGGTGCTGCACCCAACGCGATGGCCGATGCTGCCGGCGGCGCACAGCAGCAGCAGCAGATGCCCCCGGAGCTCCAAGTGCAGGGCCCGAACGGCGAGGCCATCCAAGGCGCTCCGCCTGGGCAGCAACAGGGCACGCCGGCGAGCTACCTCAGCGCGGTCTCGAGTCAGCTCTCGGGCGGCAACAAGATGCAGCCGGACCAGCTCAACGTCGACCTTCCGTCGTTCGCTGCCGCGCAGGCGAACCTCATCGCGACGATGCCGGAGCAGTACCAAGAGATCGCGATTCAGAACCTCGCAACGCAGAGCCCCGAGCTCGCCGACCTCGTGCGGCAGATGCTCGCCGCGCAGAAGTCAGACAAGAAGGGCAAGAAGGGCGGAGGCGGCGGTGGGGGTGGCGGTCCGCAAGTCGACACGCGGCCGCTCCCGGAACAACGCTCGCCCCGCCGCATGAACCCCTTGGTCTGAGAGGAACCGATGCGAGAAGTAGAGTTGTGGACCGCGATCGGCCACGAAGCCCCCGCGTTCGTCGCCACCGTCGACATTCCGCCGTTCCCCGACAAGGGAATGCCGCAGGTCATCATCTGGGGCGACCGCACGTTCACGGTGCGCGAGACGCAGCCGGCCGACGCGCGCTGGGGGTACCGCGAGGTCTTCTGCGTCGTGTCGTTGACACCTTCGCCGGGCAAGCCCCGGCAGGATGATCGCATGGACCCAGATCTCACGAAGACCGAAGAGCGCATCGTCCACGGTCCGAAGGTCGAAACGATTCATGGGACGCCGCTCGGTGAGCACACCGAGCTCAAAGAGAACGGTCAGCAGAAGGACTACATCGTTCTCTCCGAGCGCGAGCGCGCGAAAGGCTTCGTGCGTCCCGTGCGCGACTCGTACGTTCACGTTGGCCCGAAGCCGCGCGGCACGCTGCGAGATCTCACGCCCGAGGAGCAGGAGCGCACCCAGGGTGAGGACTACGTGAAGTACGACGAGTACCCGAAGGACGGCTCGAGTGCTGTCGGGCGATACTGGACGAGGGCGGAGTACGCGCGCTTCCTCAACCCGTGTGCGGGGCTCACGACGATGGGACGGAAGCTTGCGGAGACGTATGCGCGCGAGCCAGGGTTCTACAGCGGCACGTTCTGTTCGAAGTGCGGAGCGCACTTCCCGGTTGGCGCGCGCGGCGAGTTCGTGTGGGACGGAACGAGCGAGAAGGTCGGCACCTGAGTAGCTAAGAGAAGGCGCGGGCCTTCTCCGGACGATTACTCGTCCTCGTCGCCCCAAGAAGAACCCGCGTGTTGTTCTTCGAAGCGACGCTTCTGGCGCTTGTCGTCCGTCGCGAAGATCGTGCGGCCCCATGGAGCGGGCGCGCGATTCCAGTGACCGGGGACAACAAGCCAGATGACCTCCATGCCTTCGGGCGGCGCCGCCGGCGCGGTGCCATCGCCGTCCGTCCCGTAGAAGAGGAGGTCGGGTCGGGGGTAGAGCTCGAGTGCCGTACGGATGGCGGGGCGGAAGTCCGTCCCACCACGACCGTGGATGGCGAGCTCGTGGAAGAAGTCGAGATGGACGCGTTGCCAGTCCTGCGCAACGCCCGCGTCGGCTTCACACCACCAGATCTCATCGATGCTGAGGGCATCCATGATTCCCACGACCTCGCGCACGACGGCCTTGAGCTGCTCGAGTCCCATCGAGCCCGACGTGTCGAGCGTGATGGCGATCTCCGGCTTGTACTCGACGAGTCCCGGACGCGGGAACCCGCGCGCGTGGGACCGCTTCGACGGTCGGCGAAGGGAGTAGTCATCACCGCCCGACTGCATCATGCCGACGCAGTCGTATGTGATGGTTGCGAGCTCGTCCTGCCAGGAGACGACGGGATCTTCCTCGAGCGCCTTCAAGAACTCGCTGAGGTAGCTGGGCACATTTCCGCGCCCAGCTGCCTTTGCTTGTTTCTCCTGCCAGTTCCGCAGTTCTTGTGTGGCGCGCATCTCGATCGCACGGACCTCGAGATCTGTTCGCGGTGCCACGTCCGTCTGTGTGGCGAGCTTGTTCTCCCATTCGAGACGTTCGCCGCCGGCGATGGAACCGCACTTGCCGGAGCAGACGCCCGCCTTCGGAGGACCGGCGCCGCCTTCGGCTTCTGCACTTCCAGCACCTGCGCCACCGCCACCCTTCTTCTCCTGCTGTTGCTGTTGTTCTTGTTTCAACAGCAGGTCGTAGTACTCCTCGGTGGTGAGGCCTTCGGGGAAGCCGTAATCCTTCGGGAAGATCGCTCCCATCTTCGGGTCCGTGGACAGCTTCCAGCCCGCGTTCCGCAGGTCGGGGTTGATCGCAAGATCTCCCGCTCTGTTGAAGAGGTCAGGACGCGCGACATGCCGACGCCAGAAGTGACGTCGCATGAAGTGGTTCACCTCATGGTAAAGGTCGGCCCCGAGCTCCTCAACGCTCGCCGTCTCTGCCCACGAGGGGTCGTAACCGAGGACCATCCCATCAGTGCAGAGCATCGTTCCGATTCCCGGCATCGCCACGTAGATGAACCCATGGACGATGGTCGAGGAGTACGGGGCCTTCGAGGTGGTGTAGAGCCTCGCCATCCCCATCTTGTCTTCGTGATTGGCTTGTACCATCAGTTCTTCGGCGCGAACGCCGCCATGCCAGTGGTTCCGAACTTCTTGGTGAGGGGCATCGCTGCTTCTGCGAGCTCCTTATCGGTGCCAGCAGTCGACGCGCGGTAGCCCGCCTCCATGAGCGCCTTCGCCGGCGCGAGCGTCATGTCAGCGAGGCCTTCTTTGTCGGCCTGGTTGAGGAGCTTGTACGCGAGGATGACGTGCTTGCGGCGCTCGTCCTTGTCGTGGAGCGCGAGAGCGTACGCCGTCGCCGCCGCGAGAGCGGCGTGGACGATGTCGAGGCGGGACTTGTTCGGCTTCCAGCCGTTGTGGAGCATGTGTGCGGGGTCGGGAAGATCCGCCTTCGCGATCCACTCCGCCCATGCCGTCGCGAGCGCACCACCGACGCACGCTTTGACGAAGTCGGCAGCCAAGATCTTGAAGCTGACGTTCGAGTCAGACAGCGTCCAACACGTCGCCGCACAACGCATCGCCATCTCCCATGAGCGGGGCGATGCCCACGCGTGTTCGCGATTGCGATCGTTCGATGTCGGGAAGCGCATGAGCGCGCTGCGCGTGTCGCGAAGCGACTTGCCAGACGAGTCCTTGATGTCCGGCTGGTCCTCCGGTTTGAAGCGCGCGATGAACGTCGTCGTGAGGCCGACGATGTACGCCCACGACTCGGCCCACTTCTCGGCAACGCGTGCCTCGCCGAGCGTGAGGTTCTTCACCTGGATGGTGCGGCCGCGGAGCATGTACGCGCCCCACTCTTCCGGCGTCGGCGCCTCGACCTTGAAGTGTACGAGGCGGTTCTCCATAGGAGGCGCGAGCTTCCAACCGCCCGCGCTCTGCTCCGGAGGGTTCGCCGCTGCGAAGACGCGGACCCTGCCCGGAAGCATCGTGTCGCCGACGGCACGCTCCTGCACGGTGCTGAGCCCAGCGCCTTGTGTTGCGGGGCGCGCGCAGGAGAGCTCGTCGAGAAGGAGAAGTCCCTTGCCGAGAGCGGTGAGCTCGCGGACGGCGGGCAGGATGCACTCGATGTTCACGCCGCCTTTGCCGTCGGGCATCGGTGCACCGGAGAGGTCCTCAGGTTGCCGCTGCCCGAGGTACACAGTCCGGAGCGGGAGGTCGACAGAGCGCGCGGCCTGGCCGATCATGCCGCTCTTGCCGATGCCGGGAGGGCCCTCGAGAAGAATCGGGGCGCCCCACCTGCAGTCGTTGTCGTTCGGATCTCCCATGGGGGTGAGCATCGCGACCGACATGATTCCTTCCAATTTCTCACTCATCGCTCTCTCCTTCTTCGTGACACGAACACACGCACACGTCGCCGTAGCGCCAACATCGCAGCTGGATGCAATCGATGCACTCGCCTTCGTGAGAAAAGTCTTCCCACATCGTGATGGCGACTTCATTGAGGAGCGCTGCACAATACGTGCAGAGCACTTCGGGCCCACTGTCTTGCTGGAAGACGGGCCCGTAGGAACACTCAGGCGCGGGCGCTCGACTCGAGCGTCGGAACTCGCCGAGTGAATACGTCGCGCAGTACTCCCACTCCCGAACGCCGCTTCCGCAGCACGAGCATTCGAGAATGGAGAGTGCGTCCTCTACGGGGGGAACGTCGCGCATCTCCTTCTGGAGATCTTCGAGCAGATCTTCCCAGCACGAGAAACAGAAGTGGTACGGCTCGAAGAGGAAGTCCCCCTCCATGCTGAACTCGTCCTTCACAGGGTAGAAGAACAGTTGACCGCCGATCTTCTGCGGCTGCACGACCTGGATGAGGAAACACTCCTCGGTCATTTCGATCGAGTCTTCGCACTGCGCGCAGATGACGCCGGAACTTCCCGGCGCCTCTTCGTGATCGTTGTCCCAATCGAAGGGGACGCTTCTTAGCTCTTCTCCCATCGTACGGGCGCCCTTTCTGCACGCATCCAACGGCGCTCGACCGTTTCGAAGCGCGTGTCTGGGCACATGCCGGTTTCTTGGTCCATGTCGGCGAGAAGAACGAAGAGGTCTGCGACGTCTCGGTTCTTGTCGATGTGCACCTTGCGCTCGATGTCGTAGCCAGGAATCAAGACGCCCGGCGGCGGCATGTATGCGCGCAAGAGCATCTCGCGTTCGAAGAGGTCGTCTCGGAGATCTTCCTCGTCGCAGCAGAAGCCGCACCAAGTGGGATCGTCCCAGCCGACGTATCTTCCCTCGAGCCACGGGCAGTACTGGCCCGGAGCTCCCATGCCCAGCAAGACTTCGAAGTCGCGCTGGTTGCAGAACGTCACGAACTCTTTTTGGTCTACGAGTTTGATGCGCACACCACCGATGGCGCGCCCGGGAAGCGGAGCGAACACTCCGTGGACCTCCCAGACGCGCATCGGGTTGTGTGGGTCGGCGACTCGACCGCCGATTACTCCAAACGTAGATTCGAGGAGGCGCGTTCCCGGGATGACCGTCGGGCGGTCACGGTACGGGTTCAAAAGCATAGGCCTCCTCCTTCAATCGCTCTCGGATCCAGATCAACATCCCGTTGAACACGCCCGCCAAGAAGAACAGCCAGAACGTCATCATCGTCTCCTCCATTCTTCTTATTGCGTGGAACGAGTTCTATTCCTCGTTGTTGTTTTCTTCTGCTTCGACTTCCATGAACTCGATGTAGTCGTCATCTGCTGGTTCTTTTCCCGCGCCGTCTTCCCCAAAAAACAAGCTGTCGATCTTCTTCTCGAACTCGGCGCCGGTGTTCTTTCGATTATCGGGTCCCATCGTTCCTCCTCAGAGGTCGCTTAGGTCCTCCACACTTCTTATTCCTGCGGCTCGTTCTGACTTGCTGCGCCATCGGGGCGTGGAGTACGCTGAGCGTCGGGTGAGCCTTGTCCTTTCTCAACCCCCAAGAGGCGTTCGACCACCTTCAAAGCCGCGTTCTCGAAGGCATTGAAGGCTACTTCCCCAACAAGGAGTTCAAGGGGCGCGCCCAAACGCTCCGGCTCGATGGTCTCGAGACGGTCGACGATCTCCACCCCGACGACCTGCGCGCCCAGCACAAGGCGAAGGTCGAGGGCGAATCGTGGGCAGTCCCCGTCTACGCCAACCTCACGCTCCTCGACAACGAGTCAGGCAAGACGCTCGACCATCAGCGCCTTCGCATCGCGGAGATTCCGAAGACGACCTCACGCCACAGCTACATCGTGGCGGGACGCGACGGCTCGAAGGAGTACCAGGTCGCGAGTCAGTGGCAGCTGAAGCCTGGCGCGTACACACGTCGCTCCGCGAGCGGCGGGCTCGAGACGTACTTCAACGTGACGGGCAAGCGCGCCTTCCACGTCACGTTCGATCCCGCGTCGAAGGTCTTCCGCCTCGAGTACAACAAGGCCAAGCCGCCGATCTACCCGCTCCTGCAGACGCTCGGCGTCAGCGATGACACGCTGAAGGCCGCGTGGGGGGCACAGATCTTCGACGCGAACAAGAACGCGAAGGACGTGAACAGCGCGCTCGATCGCTTCTACCGCACGACCACCGACAACGCGCCCGCGTCCAAGGACCAAGCCGCCGAGCATTTCTACACGACGATGCAGGAGTCGAAGATGCGGCCGGAGGCGACGGCGATCACGCTCGGCCGCCCACACGACCACGTCAACGGCGACGCGCTCACGCTCGCGACCCAGAAGATCTTGAAGGTGCAGGGTGGTCATCCCGAGGACGATCGCGACAACCTCGTCTTCAAGGACCTGCGCGCGACGGGTGACTTCGCGCTCGACAAGCTGAACCGCGCGCGCAAGGACATCCGCGCCAAGATCTCCCGGCAGGTCGATTCGAAGTCGCGCATCCGCGACATCGTGCGCTTCGACATGTTCAACGGGCCCATCAAGAGCACATTCCACGACAACGCCGCGGCCCTCGCTCCCTCGCAGACGAACCCCGTCGAGATGGTGAGCTCGGCGATGCAGACGACCATCATGGGCCCGGGCGGCGTTCGCAGCGATCGCCAGGTTACGAACGAGGCCAAGTTCGTAAACCCCAGCCACCTCGGCTTCCTCGACCCCATCCACACCCCTGAGGGTGAGAAGACCGGCGTGTCTCTCCGCCTGCCCATCGGTGTGAAGAAGGTTGGCAAGGAAGCGAAGATCCCCCTCTACAACCTCCGCTCCCACCATACGGAGTTCGTTGGTCCCGGCACCTTCATGACCTCGAAGGTTGTTCTTCCCGACCAGGTGCGCTGGGAGGGCGGCGTTCCCAAGCCGGTCGATGCCGAAGTGAAGATGAGCACGGAGGACAACGAGATCCGCCACGGCAAGTTCGCCGATGCGGACTACGTGCTCCGCCACCCGAGCCAGCTCTTCAACATGACGTCGAACCTCGTTCCGTTCCTCGGGAACGTGAGCGGCGGCCGCGCCTCTATGGCAGGGCGGCAGATCGAGCAGGCCATCTCCCTCGCGAAGCGCGAGAATCCGCTCGTGCAGGTCAGCACCGGCGTCGAGACGCCCGGCGCCGAGACGTTCGAGAAGCTGATGGGCGCGCAGGCGTCGCATCAGGCGCCCGTCGCAGGGACGGTCACTGCCGTCAGCAACGATGCGATCGTGGTGCGCGCGCCCGACGGCAAGTCGCACGAGGTGCAGATCTACAACAACTACCCGCTCAACGATGCGAAGGGCGTCTACCACTCGACGCCGCTCGTGACCGTCGGGCAGTCGGTGAAGAAGGGGCAGACCGTCGCTGACACGAACTTCTCGAAGAACGGCACGCTCGCGCTCGGAACGAATCTCCGCGTCGCCTTCATCCCGTTCAAGGGCCTCAACTTCGAGGACGGCGTCGTCATCAGCGAGACCGCCGCCGACAAGCTCTCGAGCGTGCACATGAACAAACCGTCGATGCCCCTCGACGAGTCCATCGTGCTCAACAAGAAGAAGTTTCAGCAGCAGCACCCGAGCGCGCTGAACAAAGACCAGGCGGGCAAGCTCGATGACCATGGAGTGATCCGCGTCGGCCAGACCGTGCACCCCGGAGAAGTCATCGTCGCGGCCATGAAGCCGTTCGAGCTCAAGGACAAGCAAGGCCTCTCCGCGATTCGGAAGAGCATGTCGGGCGCGCACACCGACAAGAGCCTCCGCTGGGACAGCGAGTTCGACGGCGAGGTCGTCGGTGTGCACCGCTCGAAGGGCGGCATCCAGGTGCACGTGCGCACCGTCGAACCGATGCAGGTCGGCGACAAGCTCACCGGCCGCTACGGCAACAAGGGCATCGTCTCGCGCATCCTCCCCGACGCGGAGATGCCGCACACATCCGATGGGAATCACATCGAGGTGGCGCTGAATCCGTCCGGCGTGCCGGGGCGCATGAACGTTGGGCAGGTGCTCGAGACCGCGGCCGCGAAGATCGCGAAGAAGACGGGCAAGCCGTACATCGTCAAGAACTTCGAGCCGAACGTCGACTACCTCGCGCAGGTGAAGAAGGACCTCAAGGACCACGGCATCTCGGACACCGAGGAGCTCCACGACCCGGTCACGAAGCAGCCGCTCGGCAAGGCACTCGTCGGCTACCAGCACATCTTGAAGCTCGAGCACCAGGTGGAGAAGAAGCTCTCCGTGCGCTCGGGCATGAGCTTGCCGTCGGGCCCGCAAGAGGGCTACGACCGCAACCTGCAGCCGACGTCCGGCGGCGGCCAAGGCGGCCAGTCGATGGGCACGCTCGGCCTCTACGCTCTTCTCGCGCACGGCGCCAAGGCGAACATCCGCGAGATGCAGTCGTACAAGTCGCAGGGCCCGGACAAGCAGACGAACCCGGCGAAGGCGTGGCCGAGCGACCACAAAGAGATCTGGGCGCAGATCCAAACGAACCGCCAGTACCCGACGCCGAAGCCGACGTTCGTCTTCGAGAAGTTCACGCAGCTGCTCAGGGGCGCGGGCGTGAATCTTCAGAAGCGCGGGCACGACTTCGTGCTCACGCCGTTCACCGACACGCAGGTGAAGCAGCTTGCGAAGAACGTGTTGCCGAACCCGGCCGGCATCCTCCATTCGAAGCTCGATCGCAACGGCGACCCCATGCCCATCGGCGGCGGTCTCTTCGATGAGCATCTCACGGGCGGTCATGGCGGCAGGAACTGGACGCGCATCGCGCTCTCCGAGCCGCTGCCGAACCCGATCTTCGAGAAGCCGATCCAGGTGCTCACCGGTCTCAACGAGACGGAGTACTTCGACGTCATCCACGGCAACCGCGGCGTCACGGCGAACGGCCACCTCACTGACGTGACGGCAGGAGTCACGGGCGGTGAAGCGATCGACCAGCTGCTCAAGCGAATCAACGTCAAGAAGGAGCTCCCCAAGGCGGAGGAGGCTCTCAAGACGATGAAGGTCGGCAAGGGCCAACACCAGGGTCTCGATCGCGCGCTGAAGAAGGTGAAGTACCTACGCGCGCTGAAGGACCTCGACTACGAACCCTCGCAGGCCTACGTCCTCCACAACCTGCCGGTCATCCCACCGGTGATGCGCCCCGTGTCGACGTTGCCCGACGGCTCGCTGAAGTTCGCGGACCTGAACCAGCTGTACTCCGACTTCGCCAAGATCAACGACAAGCTGAAGGACCCGATCCTCAAGAAGAACCTCACCGACGCCGGCAAGTCGGACCTCCGCCGGGACTACTATGACGGCGTGCGGCGCTTGATGGGCGTCGGCTTCCCGTACGACGACGTGAAGCACAAGGGCATCCTCCACCAGATCTCCGGCGGCAAGCCCAAGGACGGCTTCTTCCAGAACGTGATGGTGGAGCGCCGGCAAGACCTCACGATGCGCTCGACGATCGTGCCCGAACCCGCGCTCGGTCTCGACGAGGTTGGCATCCCTCGCAACGCTGCGCTCGACTTGTTCCGACCGTTCGTCGTCCACGAGCTGAAGCAGATGGGCGCGATCAAGACGCCGGGCTTTGGCGAGTACGGCCCGCTGCTCGAGAAGAAGCCGCCCGTCGTGTGGAAGGCCCTCGAGCGTGTGATGGCCGAGCGCCCCGTGCTCATGAAGCGCGACCCCGCGCTGCACAAGTACTCGGTGCAGGCCTTCAAGGCACGACCCGTCGTCGGCAACGCGGTGCAGATCCACCCGCTCGTCACGTCCGGCTACAACGCCGACTTCGACGGCGACACGATGAGTATCTACGTGCCCATCACGCGCGAGGCGATCGACGAGGCAAAGAAGATGTATCCGTCGAACAACCTCTTCAGCGAGGCGACGGGCAAGGTGATGTACCAGCCGACGCTCGAGAGCGCGCTCGGTCTCTACAAGCTCTCGCGCGTGGGCAAGGACTCGGGGAAGAAGTTCTTCCACCCCGGTGAAGTCATCGACGCGATGAAGAAGGGCGACGTGAAGATGCACGACATCGTGCGTCTCGGCTCTGCGAAGACGACGCCGGGCCGCGTCCTCATCGCGAGCGCAGTCCCGCAGCCGATGCAGAAGCACGTCCTCGAGAACTTGGACTACCGCCTCAATCGTGGCGGACTCGATGAGATGCTCACGACGATCGCCAAGGACCACTCGCCAGACTTCGGCGCGGCGGTCAACCGACTGAAGGACCTTGGCAACGGAACCGCGTTCGGCGCCGTCGCGCTGCCCCGTCCCACCTCAGCGGGCCACGCGCTCTCCTTCCGCAAGCTCGATCAGACGCCCGTCGCGACGCACGACCTCTCGAAGCAGGTCTTCATCCCCGTCGGCACGCACACGTTGGCGCTCGACGACTTCACTCCGGACAAGCATGTCCGCGACGCCGTTCTCGGGAAGTACGAGCCGCAGGTGAAGAAGCTCTACGAGAACACCAAGCTCCCCCGCAGCGAGCAAGATCGCCAGGCCATCGACCTCTACACGAAGGCCTCAGAGGAGATGAAGAAGCTGCACATGTCCGAGGCCGACAAGCTCGATGCCGAGGACAAAGCGAGCAACCTCTTCACGATGCTCAAGGCGCAGGTGAAGCCGGGCTGGGATCAGTACAAGCAGATGGTGCTCGCGCCGATGTTGCTCAAGGACTCCGCCGATCGCACCATCCCCACGCCCGTCACGAAGAGCTACGCCGAAGGCCTCGACATCGGCGGCTACTGGACGCAGATGCACGGCGCCCGGCGCGGCTCCGTCATGAAGGTGCAGGAGGTCCGCGACCCGGGCTACCTCTCGAAGCAGATGGTCGCGAGCATGATGCACATGCTCGTGAACTCCCACGACTGCGGGACGACCAAGGGCGTCTCTCTCGGCATCGACGAGCCCGACCTCATCGGCCGCTACATGCAGCAGGACTTCACCCACGGGAAGATGCACATCCCGAAGGACACGATGCTCACCCCCGACATCATCGGGAAGATGCGCGCGGCGAAGGAGACGCAAGTCGTCGTCCGCAGCCCACTCAAGTGCGAAGAGGAGAAGGGCCTCTGCCAGAAGTGCATGGGTCTCGGCGCCACCGGACAGCACTTCCCCCTCGGCACGAACATCGGACTGCAGTCCGCGCAGACCATCGGCGAGCGCGCGATGCAGCTCACGCTCAAGAGCTTCCACACCGGCGGCGTGCAGGAGCTCGGTGGCTCGAAGCTCCTCAGCTCCTTCAACCGTCTGCAGCAGCTCTACACCCTGCCGGAGAAGGTGCCGAATGCGGCATCGCTCGCGATGAAGAGCGGCAAGATCGAGAAGATCGAACCGACGGCGACCGGCGTCGACATCATCATCGGCGGCGAGCGTCATCATGTCGGCAAGGACACGAGTGGCCAACCATTGCACGAAGACCTCACGCGCGCGCGGCTGTCGCCCGACTACGTGCGGTGGGAACCGCCGCAGGTCGGTCTGCACGTGCAGGCAGGCCAACACCTCTCCGATCCCAACCGCACCATCCTGAACCTCCACGACCTGTACAAGGCGACGGGCTCCATCGAGAAGGTCCAGAACCAGATGACGAACGAGATCTCGAACCTCTACAAGGGCGAGGGCGTGAAGCGCCGCATCATCGAGACCACGGTGAAGGCGATGAGCAACCTCAGCGAGGTCACCGACCCCGGCGACCACCCGACGGTGCTTCGTGGTGAGTACCGCCCGACGTCGGTCATCTTCCGGATGAACGAGGAGCTCAAGGCCGCAAAACAGAAGCCCATCGACCACAAGCCGGTGCTGAAGGGCGTTGGCGTCCTGCCGCTCGAAATCCAGGATGACTGGATGGCGAAGCTGCAGCACAATCACCTGCGGGACACCCTCCTCGAAGCTGCTTCGGAGAATGGCGTCTCGCACCTGCACGGAACCCACCCGATTCCCGGCATGGCTTTCGGTGCGGAGTTCGGCCTGACGTCGAAGGACTCCACCACGCCCGGGCGCGAATACTTGAAGAACGTCCCCGCGCACCACTATTGAGAGATGACCACCCGCTTCAGAACGTCGTTCACGAGTGTCGCTGGGCACGATGCAGCGAAGATCGTGCAGGGTCGCGTGATGAACGTGAACCTGGTGAAGTGGACGATCGACGTGGCCGCGCAGTTCGACCGGATGAAGTACTTCAACATCCAGGTCGGCTCGCCGTACTTGCACCACTCGAATGGCGAGGGCATCTACGTCATCCCGGAGATCGGCTGCAAGGCCGTCGTCTGCATCCCCTCCGACAGCTCGCCTCCGTTCGTCATCGCCTTCGTGATGGCCAACGAGATGGTGGACGATTCGAGCACCGACGCGCCTCAAGGGACCACGTCGCATAGCTCGACGACTCCCAATACAACCGACGCGTCGTTCCAAGGCGGGCGCCCGACAGCGAAGCTCGGCGACATCTGGATGCGCACGCGCGACGGCAACTTCGTCATCCTGCACCGCGGCGGCGTTCTTCAGGTTGGCGCCACCGAGCTCGCGCAGCGCATCTACCTGCCGCTCAACAACCAGATACGCGACATCAGCGAGAACTACTCGCACGACAACGCCGGCGGCTCGATCACGTGGGGACTGCAGGACGGTCCGTCGAACACGAAGTTCCCGACGCAGTACCAACACACGATGCGCATCTTCGCGGATGACCAGTACGCCGACATCCGCATGTCGATGGGCAAGGTCTACCAGCCGATGAGCGACCCGGACGGTGGCGCAGCCGCGAGCGCTGCTGGCGTGGGCCAAGACCCGAACAGCCCTGTCATCTACGAGGTCGCCGTCAGCCCGAAGGGGTTCGTCGCCGAGAGCGGGGAAGAAGCCAACTCGAGCACCGTCTCGAACTCCGTGCTGCGCTTCGTCTTCGACCGCGCGGGCAACACCCTCCTGCGCGTCGAGGGCAACGTGTACTTCAAGCTCGACAAGACGCTGACGTTCGACGTGCAGGGTGCCATCTCCGTCTCGACGAAGGACAGCTTCGCGCTGAAGGCGGTGAACGGCGCAACGATCGACGGCGGGCAGTTCGTTGCGCTGAAGGGCAGCGTCATCCGGTTGAAGGAAGGGCAGATTCCCGTCGGCCGCATCGGAGACACGGTGAACACCGATCTCGTGAGCGCGCCCTGCTCCATCACGTTCTCCGCGAGCCCGCAGGCTGGTGTTCCGGCGGTGGCAACGATTACAACTACGGGACCCTTCGTCGGAAAGATCGCCTCGGGCAACAACAACGTCCTCGCGTGAGTAGCTAAGAAAGGGCGAACTACGCCCCCTCCGCCCGTTTCTGTTGTTCGATTTGGTGCCGGCGATGCCGAATCTCCAACTCGAGCAGATCGAGTAGAAGTACTTCGGCAGTACGTTGGTTCAGCGCCTTGAGCTCCTGCGTGAGCGCCTCCTTGCCCAGACGCTCCGACGCAAGCCTCAGGAGAATAAAGCGCAGTTTGAGGTCGGCTTGAGCAAAGACCCCTTCGATAGCTTCCACTACCTGTGGGTGATCTTTCCTCAGCGACTCGAGATCGAGGCTGGTGTTGGGTGCTGCTACCTTTGCGACCGCGTTTTGCATTGCGTGTTCGCTCCGAACTTTCTGCTGCGGGTCCCACAGCGCACTGCTCAATTCGAGCGGCACATTCAGGATGCGTGCGATGGCGATGCGCTCTTCCGCTGTGGGTGAGATGCGCCCGCTCATGATGCGGCTGAAGCGGGACTCGTTCATCTCTACTTGTTGTGCGACTTGGTATTGTGTGAGTCCGCTTCGAAGAACAGCGGCCTTCAGGTTGATGCGCATTGTGGTGTTGCCTCCATAGTTCTTATCCCATGGAGGCCCGCAGATTTCTGACGAGCAGCTCGAGTTCTTCGAGGGTGGCGTCGCTCTTCAGCCTGTTCGCTCTGTAAGAGATGACCCAGACGTTGCCCTTGATGTACCCAAGTTGGGCGTTCTTGCGATCCAGAGATGGCGTATTGTCCGTCGCGTAGCCGTTACTCCTGATGAGAGGGATGCCCAGCAGCGGGCAGGTTTCTGGGATGATGATGTCCTCGGGTTCTATATTGAACGGGTACGCCAACGCCTTCGCTCTGCGACGCGCAAATGTCCACAGCAGCCGTTCTGGGTGTCGTTCCCGAAATGTCGTTCGGTACTGCTGGTGCTTGTGGGCATACTCGGTCGGGTTCGCTTTGTAGCGTGCAGCTGAAAGAATCTTTTGACAGGTCTTGCACCAGTACTGCAGCCCGTCTTTGGTGCCGTGGTGTTTTCCGAACGGCCCTGGTCCGCCGCATTTTGAACATTGCTTCATGGGGGGCCTCCATGATCCTTATTCCCCCGCCGCGTCGATGTTGCTAGGCTTCTTGTATGCAGCCGCTCTTCTTTGAGCCCGATTTGACGTTCACGAAGACGTCCGCCGAAGTGATGCTCCCCGAAGACCCTAACGAGTGGCCTGGTGAGATCGTTCAAGAGTTGTACAAAAGCGTGCCTTATATTGCTGACTTCGAGCCCCAAGTCGTCATGGACAAGGTGGACGCGGAGCGCGGCTACGGCTTCGGGCACATCGAGGTCCAGAACAAGACCGAGATTCAACACGGCGCACCGGCGGATGCGATGGCAGCGGCGGGCATCAAGAACGCGCGCATCCCCGTCATCATCAAGGAGCGCAAGCTCCAGCCGCTGGACCTCCTCGTCACCGACGGCTCGGAAGTTCTGCCGCTCACGGAGTCGCGTCTGCGTCAGGCGATCTTCCGCCCGCAGGCCTTCGACATCACGGGCCGCGGCCCGGGTGACATGTCGATGATCGGGCAGCTCTACCCGCCGTACCGCCAGAACTACGGCTTCGGCGGCGGTGGCGCGTCGATGAGTGTCGGCATGGGCAAGGAGGGCGCGGACAAAGAAGCGCTCAACATGTCGACCATCGGCTCGTACTTGAAGAAGCAGACCGACCCTGCGGGCCTCGCGAGCGCTTCGAAGTCGCTCCTCGGTCGCGGCGCGCAGCAGGTCGCCAGTGGCGCAGCTGCAGCGGGTCAGAAGACGCTCCTCGCAGGCAACATTGCTGCGCAGCGCATGGCAAAGGCCGCGGAGGACGAGATGCCGTCGCTCCTCGAGGCCATTCGGCCGACGCTGAATCTCACGCTCGTGAACAGCTTCTTCGGGAAGATCGCCGCGGACCAAGGCCTCGAGGCGCAGTACGTCGCGAATGCGGTGTACACGAAGCAAGCGCTGGAGACCCTCGCGGTGTACCAGCAGCCGAGCAACGAGAAGCGCGCGGCCGCGATCCTCGAGCGTATCAAGCCGACCGTTGCGCAGCTCCGCAAGGAGGCGCAGGGTTACACGCTGAAGACGGCTGCGGCGAGCTTCTGGCTGCCGAAGGAGCGCCGCATCGATCGCGGTGAGGCCATGCACATCTTCGGCGACAAGGTCGTCCTCGCGGCGGACATGGCGGGCTCCACGACGATGTCGCTCGGCGATGGCGTTGCAGCTGGAGAGGGTGAGGCCGAGCAGGGCCCTGCCGAGCTCATCTCGGACTTCGGCATGTACGAGGTCCAGGACGAGGGCGGGCGCAAGCTCGTCGGCTTCGTCTTCCCGAACCTCATCGACATCGACGGCAAGGAGCTGCCGATCGCGCTCTTCACGAACGGCAGCCAGATGGCGGTGCAGGGAGAGATCGTCGGCATCGGCGTCGGAGAGGGCGCAGAGCTCATCGAAGGTCACCCCCGCGGCCTCGGTGTCTTCTACCGCGGCGGCGAGGCCGGCGCGAAGGCGACCGTGCCGCTGACCGTCAAGGCAACCGTCGCTTCCCCCGAGCAGGGCGGCGTGATCCTCCACGCTGAGACGTGGGATGGCCGCCCGGCGCAAATCGTCGTGCAGCCGAACATCGAGGACATCATGGCGTCGCCCGACGGCGACCACCTCATGATCCCCGACTCCTTCTCGTGGATGCCGCTCGACCAAGCCGAGAACACGGCGCTCGTCAGCACCCCCGAGGAGTTCAACAAGGAGGGCGAGGTCCGACGCAAGCTCGCGTCGATCACCGTGCGCTCCGACGGCTCGACGTTCTCGTTCGCCGGGTTCCCGATCGAGAAGCTCGCGGCGGAAGAGTGCGAGTTCTTGTCGATGGACGACTCGCTCTTCCTCCTCGGCGCGCTCGGCACGGACCTCGACTACGCGATGAAGAAGCTCGGCGAGGCCGTCGCCTTCAGCCGCCCCACCGACATCCGCGTCGGCCGCTTCATCAAGACGGCGAGGGACTTCATGGACGAGACCGTCAAGGAGGCCTCGAAGAAGGTCGTCTCGATGGACGTCTCGCACCTGCGCGCCGATCTGATGAAGGAAGCGGCGGTCATCCCCGACCCGGTCGCCGTCGACACAGTGCTCTCGCTCGGCTTCTTGAATCCCGAGAACCTAGGCGTCTTCATCTCGTACCTGCCGGCGATCGACCAGTCGCAGAAGAAGATGTGCGAGCTTCTGCTTGCGGCGCGCCTCGGTCTGCGCGAGATTCCCATTCCGGCACTCGAGAAAGCCGTCCGCACGACGGAGGAGACCATCGAAGGTCTCAAGATCCTCGCGTTCCAGCAATCCTGATGAGACTTCGGTCGCCCGCCGAGACGTATATCAAGTACCTGCTTCTTCTCCCCGACAAGCTGTCGGACGACGCGGTCGTGGAGAGGCTGCAAGATCTCGGGCTCGACTACATCTCCAAGGAGTACATCGAGCGCTTGCGGAAGAAGCTGAAGCCGCCGAGCCCGTTCTACCCAGAGGACGACCGTCACCGCGCCTCGGCGCACTTCCTCCTCGATGAGGGCGTCTTCCGCCTCTTCCACCGACAGATGGGGATGAAGATCGCCTTCAACATCCTCGACCACGCGCGCGCCAAAGAGTTCGTCGAGGCGATGCTCATTCAGCACGCGCCAGCGCAGGCGATCTCGAACTTCCTCCGGTTCCAGTGGCGCATCCCTTGTACGGTCGACGCCATCGACGCGTATGCCCACTGCTTCTGGGACGTCGACAAGCTCGACGCGTCGGGCCTGCGGGTTCTCATGCAGTTGCGCATCGAAGTCCTCTCGAACGACTTGAAGGAGTTCAAGGACCGCAAGAGCATCCTCAAGAGCGCGTACTACCGGGACGCGCGCGCGGAGGCCGCAGAGCTCCCGAATACACCCGAGTCTGCGCTCCTCGTGCAGTCCCGCATGGGATTCGCACCGCGGGACTTCGACGCCGGCAGCGGCGCGACTTCCGCGCGCAACGCCGCGCTGAAGAAGGCGCTCGAGGCAGTTCTTCGTGATGGGCCGAACGACCACATGAAGTTCGTGAACTTGGTGAACGGGGCGCGTATGCTTTCCGAGATGCTCGAGCTGGTCATCAAGCCGGGCGATCAGATGCACGAGGAGCTTCGCGCGCTCAGCATCGCCAACGAAGCGGAACCGCTTCCCGATGTGCACCAGCTCACTGGCGGAAACCACACCGTCGATCTAGAACCGAAGGACAGCGAACATGGGCATGGCGAATCAGATCCCGGACGTAGTGGCGGACCAGCAGCTGAAGGCACAACGTGAGCTGCCCGTACAACCGCTCCACTTCCAGCAGGTCACCGGCTACACCACGTTCAAGGCGGAGTACGCGATCGTGGATGGCGACATCGTCTTCCACTTCTTCGTGACCGACGAGATTCAGAAGCTGCCCGACCCGCGCGAGTACTGGCTGAAGGTCTTCCCTGCGATGCTCGAGCCCCTCGCGAAGGAGTACTTCAAGGCGGACTACCCGCGACTACAGGCCGCGTACGTCGAAGAGCAGGCGTCGTGGTGGATGCGCTCGTTCGGCTCCGGTATGGTCCTCGAGCCGCACAAGCTCGCTCACAACTTCTTCGACAAGCTCGACGCCGCGCTCGACACCGTGATGAAGAGCGGCACGACGAACAGCACGACGAACCCCGGCGCGTAGTCGATTCGCGTCACACGCCAGCCGTTCTCCTTGGCGTGTTCCTTCACCAGTTTCGCGAACGGCTTTCGTACTTCTTTCGTGAGCGCGCCCAGCGTTGTTCGCACCGTCAGTCGCCACTCTGGGCGCAGCGCATCGACAGGCGCACCGGCCCACCATCCGGAGAACGTTTCGCCGGCGCGGTTCACGGAGAGAATCAATTTTTCTAGCCACTCTTGTGGTGTGGCAGTAGGTTGAACTGGGTCCACGTGAGCTACTACGGTTATACGCACGCTCACGAGCAAGTTCATCTTCTTCCGCCGCCGGACGTCGACTACGACTACGGGGAAGAGGACGAGCTCTCGGATGAAGAGCTCTCGGAGATCGTTCGCGGCAACGCCTGGTGCCCCGAGCCGGGTTACATCGAGGACTCCATCTTCGAGACCGATGTGACCAAGGCGAAGCTCGAGATCCCCCCGATCTCCCCCTCACAGTTCACGCAGTTCGCGTTTCGGATGATCGACAAGGAGGGTCTCGGCTACGAGAACTTCTCCTTCGACGGCCGCCGTCACATGAAGCGGCTCTACGACACGCCTGCACGGCGCATCCTCTTGAAGTGCGGACGTCAGGTCGAGAAGTCGACGCTCCTCGGCAACCGCATGATCACGTTCTCGTGCCTCGTGCCCGGCTTCCGCACGCTGTACGTCTCGCCGTCGGCCACGCAGACGAAGACCTTCAGCGTCGACCGTATCAAGGAGCCGCTCGAGACCAGCAACGTGCTGCGCTCGTACACGACGACCGCGTTGCAGCAGAACGTCTTCGAGAAGCAGTTCGTGAACCGCTCGAAGATTACGCTGCGCTACGCGTTCCTCAACGCCGACCGCTGCCGCGGTATCCCCGCGTGGCAGATCATGATCGACGAGCTCCAGGACATTCTCGGGGACAACATCCCGGTCATCGAGCAGTCAAGCTCACACGCACCCGAGAACTGGAAGTCGTTCGTCTACGCCGGCACGCCCAAGAGTCTCGACAACACCCTCGAGTACTACTGGTCGGGCACCGCGCGCGGCAAACCGATGTCGACGATGGGCGAGTGGATGGTGCCGTGCGATCGCTGCGGCAGCTCCGCCGGCGCCGGTCGATACTGGAACGTCCTCGGG